>Ga0209676_1000128_pt1 | contig 188099 bp, 158 predicted proteins | sample AraplaCvi_mLB_r2_FD_184282 | JGI IMG/M metagenome (GOLD analysis project Ga0209676, IMG submission 184282) | Arabidopsis root microbial communities from North Carolina, USA - plate scrape MF_Cvi_mLB_r2 (SPAdes) (version 2) | ecosystem: Host-associated > Plants > Roots > Endosphere | place... | reverse complement strand
AAGCCCGCCACACAGCGTATAGGCCTCTCCCGAAAGCCCCAGCTGGTCCAGAAACCAAAGCCGCTCCTGCCCAAACGACAGATCACTCACCACACCAAAATCACGCCGCAATCGCGTCAAAGGCGGCAGGGACGATCCGGAACCCTTCTCGCTTTCGATCCTGCGCGCGAGCGTCTCGATGTTGCGCGCTTCGAACAGCGTCCGCAGCGACAGCTCCAGATCGAAGGTCTCGCGCACACGTGCGACGACCCGCATGGCGAGCAGGGAATGCCCCCCGATCTCGAAGAAGTCGTCCCGGACGCTCAATCGATCGAGCCCCAGGACCTCCGACCAGATGTGTACGAGCGCCTCCTGGACGGCGCCGGTCGGAGCCACGATCTCGCGGGTCCAAAGCCCCTCCGGGCTCGGCAGGCGCGCGTGATCCAGCTTGCCGTTCGCCGTCAACGGAAGATCGTCGAGCACCACGATCGTCTGCGGCGCCATGTGCTCGGGCAGCCGCCTTCGCAGATCGGCGACGAGTTGGCCGCTCAGTTGCGCCTTGAGGCGGGCCGCCAGGGGATCGCTCGCCACGCTCCGGCGGCCGGCCGCTTCCGGGATCACCGGCCGCGCGGCCCAGGCAAGATCTTCAGCCTGGTCGCCCCTGACGAACAAGGCGTCCATCAGACCCGGCGCATCCCCGCCGGCGAAGTCGATCGCCACCCGATAGCCCAACGCCAGGCCCAGGGCGCGCAGGTCGTCGGGATCGATCCCGTCGACGGCGGTCGCTCGCCAGCTCTCGACCGGCGTTCGCGCCGGCGCCCGGCTCAGCCAGTCCGCCGCGGCGAGATCTCCCGAAAGCCGCGCATTTGGCGCTCGGGTCAGCCTCACCCGCACGGGACGATCGCGCTCAAGCCGGCGCACCAAGCCGGCCAGCCCCCCGGCGTCCCATGAGATGCAAGGCGCACCCGGCGTTTCGACGGCCACACGGTGCAGGACGACGTCATAACGATAGGCGTTCAGCTCATGGCCGCCGCCGCCGCCCTTGATGGCGCACTCGACGGCTTCGAAGCCGCCGCCCCCCAGCGCGGCGTCGCGGAAGTAGGACGGGTCGATCAGCACTTCGGTCGGATAGGCCAGCGTTCGCGCGACCCGGGCGCGCAGTTGTCCGACCTCCAGCCCGGGTCCCGCCTTGGAGCGCTCGACCGACGCGGCGAAGGCTGGAGCCAGGCCCAGGTGGCGCACGTCTCCGACGAAGACCCGCCCATCCGGCGCGAGGCGAGCCCGAGCCGCCGCCAGGACCCGGGTGAGATAGTCGACGTCCGGAAAATACTGGACGACGGAATTGAGAATGACGGTGTCGAAGCCGTCGCCGAGACCATCCAGCTCGGTCGCCGCTCCTTGGCGCAGGACGACGTGGTCGAACCGGTCCTGGCCACGCATCCACGCCCCCAGCCCGGAGACGGCTTCCTCCGACAGGTCGATCGCGACATAGGCCTCGCACTCGGGGGCTAGCGCCTTCGCGATCAAGCCGACGCCGCAACCGATCTCCAGCACCCGTCGAGGCTTGAGCGCGCGCAGGCGTTCAAGCGTGTCGGCAAGCCAGCCCTCCATCTGCGCCAACGGTATCGGTTCGCCATCGTAGCTGCTGTTCCAGCCGACGAAGCTCGGTTCGGCGGCGGGTCCTTCGCGATAGGTCTGGTCGAAGACGCCGCTCCAGCGATCGACGAGGTCGGCTGCGCCGTTCGCCTCCTCGCGCGCCTTGAGGCGCTGGGAGTCGGCCACCACGTAGCCGACGAGCCGCTTCTCGCCCGGCCGGTCTTCACGCGCGACCACCGCCGCCCGCGCCACGGTCGGCAAGGCCAGCAAGGCCGCCTCGATCTCGCCGAGCTCGATGCGGAAGCCGCGGATCTTCACCTGCTGATCCGCGCGCCCGATGTACTCCAGCTCGCCATCCGCACGTCGACGCGCCAGGTCGCCCGTCCGGTACATGCGCGCGCCGGGCGCCCCCCACGGATCGGCGACGAACCGACCGGCGGTCAGGCCGGGACGTCCGAGATAGCCACGCGCCAGACCCGCGCCCGCGACATAGACCTCACCGACGACGCCCAGCGGCAGAGGCTCGAGGCGCCGGTCGAGCAGATAGACGCGCAGATCGGGCCAGGGACGTCCGATCGGACTGCCGCCGGCGTCGACATCCCGCTCCGTGACCGGCCGCTGGGTCACGTGAACCGTCGTCTCGGTGATGCCGTACATGTTGATCAGGCGCGGGCTGGCGTCGCCTCGGGCCATGAACCAGTCGCGCAGGCTGGCCGGATTGAGCGCTTCGCCGCCGAACACGATCGCCCGCAGGCTGTCGGGCCAAAGCGCCGCCGGCAGCGTCGCTGTCAGGGCGCCGAACGCCGAAGGCGTTTGACTGAGGATCGTCACGCCCTCGCGGGCGATCAGCGCCAGGAAAGCCTCGGGTGAGCGGCTTACCCAGTACGGCGCGACCACCACCCGTCCGCCGTGGAGCAGGCCGCCCCAGATTTCCCAGACCGAGAAATCGAACGACAGCGAGTGAAAGAAGCTCCAGACGTCGTCGTGCGTGAAAGCCCACTCCTGCGCCACCGCCGCGAACAGACGCGCCACGGCCGCGTGCTCGACCAGAACGCCCTTGGGCTGGCCCGTCGAGCCCGAGGTGTAGATGACATAGGCGGCGTCCGCGCCGTCGCCTGCGATCGTCACCGGACGATTGGATTGCTCCGCGATCAGATCCGCCTGGGCGTCGATGACGACCCGGGGACCCGGCCAGTCGCCGAAAGTCTCCGCATGCGCCTCCTGGGTGATGACCGCCGCGCATCCGGAATCGACAAGCATGAAGCTCAGCCGCTCGGACGGATATCGTGGATCCAGCGGCAGGTAGGCGCAGCCCGCCTTGAGCACGGCGAGCACCGCCTCGACCATGGCCACCGAACGGTCCAGGCAGACGCCGATGACGGCGCCCCGCGCGGCTCCCTGGTCGCGCAGGTGACGCGCCAGCCGATTGCTCGCGGCCTCGAGGCAACCATACGATACCCGGTCGTCCTCGCACACCACCGCGATCGCTTCAGGGCGCTCCAGCGCGCGCCGGGAGAAGATCTGGTCGAGCCTTTCGGGGCACGGGACGGTGAGCGGGTTCGCCACGCCCAGCGCGACCTCGCGCTCGGCCGCGTCCATCAAGACGTAGTCGCCGATCGGTCGATCGGGCGTCTCACAGGCCTGCTCCAGCACCCGCAGCAGATGGCCGGCGAAGCGCTCGATGGTGACCTGGTCGAAAAGATCGCTGGCGTATTCGAAACGGCCGTCGAGACCCTCGCCGTCCGGCTGCAGATAGAGGCTGAGATCGAATTTCGAGCTCTGCGGATCGATCTCGAGCTGCCGCAGCCGGATATTCTCGAACTCGAAGGTCGGCGCTGGAAAATTCAGAAAGGCCAGAACCACGCTCAAAAGAGGCTGACTGGCCAGATCCCGTTCCGGCGCGATCTCGGCGACCAGCTGTTCGAACGGGAGATCCTGGTGGGCGTAGGCGTCGATCGCATCGGCCTTGACCCGACGCAGGAGGGCTTCGAAGTTTTCGTTTCCGGCGACGCGCGCGCGCATCACCAGGGTGTTGGCGAAGAAGCCGACCATGGCCTCAGTCTGCCGACGCACGCGGCCAGCGACGGTGAAGCCGGTCAGCAGGTCTTCCTGGCCGGTCCAGCGTGCAAGGACGACGTTGAGCGCTGCGAGCCAAACCATGAACGGGGTCGCGCCTTGAGACTGGGCGAGCCGCTCGAGGCCGCTTATCAACGTCTTCGGGATCGAGAAACGGTGCAAAGCGCCCTTGAAGCTGGCCACGTCAGCGCGCGGTCGATCGGTCGGCAACGCCAGAGGCGGAGGCGGGTCAGCCAGGCGACGCCGCCAATAGCCGAGCTGGGCCTCCGCGACCCCGCTTTTCAACCATCGGCGCTGCCAGACGGCGTAGTCGGGGTATTGCAGCGGCGGTTCCGCCAGAGGCGACGTCAGGCCGCCAGCGAAGGCCGGATAGAGTTTGGCGAGCTCCTCGGTGATCAACGACATCGACCAGCCGTCGGCGATGATGTGATGGAGGACGGCGATCAGCAGGTGCTCGTCGGAAGCCAAGCGGATCAGGCTGAACCTGGCCAGCCGATCCGCCGAGAGGTCGAACGGCCTAGCGATCTCCTTGCTGACGGCCGCGCGGGAGAGCGCTCCGCGCTCCGCCGCCGGAGTTCCGGAGAGATCCAGAACATCAAGTCGGACGTCGTAGGGCGCGTCGACGACTTGGCGCGGCATCCCGTTCGTTTCGGTGAAACGGGTACGTAAACCCTCGTGGCGCCTGATGATTTCGCTCAGACAACGCTCGAGGACAGCAACATCAACCATTCCGTGTACGGTGAGCGCCGCAGGAAGGTTATATGATGAATGAGATAAACCTAGACGATCAATGAACCACAGACGTTCCTGAGCGTGTGAAAGCGGTATTTCGTCGCTTCTTTGAATAAAATTGGCCGACCATATCGCGCCAGCCTCGCAGTCTATCGCCTCACATCGCCGTAAAATTTCGCCTGAATGCTGTAGGACAGATTGCTTTATATCTTCAGTAATAACGCCCTTCGGCGACTTTATCTTTATCCTGCCGCCGCTTACATGCAACTCAACGCCCAGATTCTCTAAATCTAACAGAAGAGATTCCGCAGACATCCAGGCGTCACCTTCCGATGCTACTAAACGATATGTTGTTTTACCATGTCGCTATCGTATTAAGTCATAGGTCGTAATTGGCGTCAGTGGACGCATGATTGCAAGATACGATGTGGGGTTGAGTGATGATTTTTTTTCAGCCACCTTCGCCAGGCCGTCGCGATCCCGTCGCTCCGCGGCAGGCGACCGAGCCCTTCGCGTCGTCGCTCACTCCATGACCGGGGCCGTTTCCGTGGCGAAGATTTCCGAGCGTCCGCCCTCGTCGTCGCGACGGGTTCTCGCGGCCCTTCTGGGTAGGCTCGCTGCAGGTTGCCGAGGCGTTCAGCTGGCGGCGCTGATCCTCACCAACTGGTTCTCGTCCTTGCGCAGACGATTGCTGTTTCAGCCGCGCGCCAGCGACATCTACATCGCGTCTTTCCCGCGCTCAGGCACGACCTGGCTGCAGATGGTGCTCTATCAGTTGACCACGTCGGGCGAGATGGACTTCGAGCACATCTCTGAGGTTTCGCCCTATTTCGAGCGGTCCCTCTATCGCGACCGCGATCTCAGCCACCTGGCTTCGCCCCGGCTTTTCAAGACCCACTGGCGGTGGGAAAAGTTCTCCCGAACCCCCGGACGTTTCATCTATGTCGCGCGCGACGGCATGGACGTCCTCGTCTCCTTCTATGAATTCAACCGCTCGCACGAAGGCTACGAGCGCCCCTTCGATCAGTTCGCGGATGACTTCATCGAAGGACGCACGCTCGGCGGCTCGTGGTTTGAGCACGTGCGGTCGTGGCGTGCGGCCGCCGACCAGGGCTCCGTTCTCTGGTTGACCTATGATGAGCTCGCGCAAGATCTCCCTGGAGCGATCCGCCGGATCGCGGCGCATTGCGACATGCCGCTCGATCCAGAAACCGAGGCGCGCGTCCTGGCCCGTTGCAGCTTCGATTTCATGAAGGCGCACGAAGCCCGCTTCGACCACCTTACGGAACAGCTGCTGGAACAGGGCCTAAGGCCAGGGCGCTTTTTACGTCGGGGTCATGGCGGCCAGGGGGCCAGCGCCCTCAGCCCCGCCCAGCAAGAACGCTTCCGCGACGCCCTTCAGCGCTACGGCCTGGCGGCGCGCTCGCCGGCGCCTTCATCCGACTTCGTCGACGCCGCGTAATCGCCGTGCTCCAACCCCGCAGCCTGAACGAACTACTGCAGGTCCGGGCCCAAAGCCAGCCCGACGATCTCGCCTTTCGATGCCTGACCGATAGCATCCTGAGTTCCGAAACCCTGACCTACGCGGCGCTGGATCGACGCGCCCGCGGCTTGGCGTCGACGCTGGCCCGGCACGCGGTCGAGGGCGGATGCATCGCGATCATCCTGCCCACCTCGGTCGATTTCCTGATCGCCTTCTTCGGCGGGCTCTATGCGGGCGCCGCCATCGCGCCCCTCGCTCCCGCCACCTCGCCGCGGACCGCGCCGCGACTGCGCGCTTTGCTGACGGATCTGAAACCGCGCGTCGTCCTGACCTGCCGCACGATGCTCAACGACATGACGAAGGCGCTTCGGACCGAAGCAGGCGGGAACGGCCTCTGCGTTTTGGCCATCGAAGATCTCGCGACGGACGATCCGGTCGCCGTCCCGGCGTCCATGGAACCGCATGACGTCGCGGTGCTGCAATATACCTCGGGCTCGACCTCAACCCCCAAGGGCGTGCAGGTCACGCACGACAACATGCTGCGCCAAGGCGCGGTGATCGGCGCCGTGGCCTGCGGGGAAACATCCGCAGACCATCGGGACAGTTTTGTCAGTTGGCTTCCGCTCTATCACGACATGGGCCTGGTCGGCGGCGTGATCGCTCCCTTGTGCAACGGGACGCCGAGCACGTTGATCCCGCCCACCAGCTTCGCGCGCCGCCCCGCGCTCTGGCTGGAGGCGATATCCCACTTCAAGGGCACGATCAGTCCCGCGCCGAATTTCGCCTACGAGCTGTGCTGTGATCGGATCGACGCTCCGACCCGGGCTGCGCTCGACCTTCGATCGTGGCGCGCGGCATTCTGCGGCGCCGAGCCCATCCGCGCCAGCACGCTTCAGCGGTTCCAGGAGACGTTCGAGCCCCATGGCCTGCGTCCGCAGACGCTGCTGCCGTGTTACGGCCTCGCCGAAGCGACCTTGTTTGTCTCCGGCGTTCCGATCGACAAGATCTTCGAGACGCGCGCGTTCTATAAGGCCGGCCTGGAGACCGAGGGACGCGCCCGCGCCCCTCTTCCGGGCGAAGCGGCCACAACGCTGGTGAGCTGCGGGCGACCGCACGACGAACAGATCCTGGCAATCGTCGATCCGGAGACGTCGCAACGCTGCGACGATGGGCGTATCGGCGAAATCTGGATCAGCGGACCGCACGTCGCCTCAGGCTACAAGGACCGTCCGGACGCCACCCGGGAGACATTTGGTGCGGTCCTCGCCGGCCAGGACGGTCGGACGTTCCTGCGGACGGGCGACCTGGGCTTCCTGCACGAGGGCGCTCTTTATATCGCGGGTCGCCTGAAAGACCTGATCATCGTCCGGGGCGCCAATCACTATCCCCAGGACATCGAGGCGACGGCGACCGCCAGCCACCCATTGCTCTCCACTTTCGCGGCCGCCGCCTTCTCCATCGAAGCCGAAGAAGGCGTTCGTTGCGTGCTGATCCACGAGATCCCGCGGACCCTGGCGATTCCGGCGCAGGAGATCGCCGACGCCATCCGCCGGCAGGTGGCCGTCGAACACGGCGTCCATCTTGATCTCGTGGTCTTGGGTCGCTTGGGGGTCGTTCCTCGCACGAGCAGCGGCAAGGTTCAGAGGCGCGCGGCGCGCGAGCTCCTGCTGTCCGGCGGCCTGGAGGCCTTTCGGCCGCAGAGCTTCGCGGCTTCCTCGTCCAGGCCGAGCGCCAGCCCGCGCCCGAGCGGGACGCCGCAGGCCAGGATTCGCGCCCTTTGGGCGGAAGCGCTGGGCCACGACAGCTTCTCAAGCCAAGACAGCTTTTTCGAGGTCGGCGGGGATTCCGCACGACTGGCGGCGCTGCATGGCGCGCTGCAAGGCTTGACGAACCGAGATCTTTCGCTGGCCGAGCTGTTCGATCACCCGACCGTGGCGGCGATGGCCGCTCTGGTAGCGGGTCGTGCGTCCGGTCCAGATCCGACGTCTCGCGCCCCGGTGCGGATGATCGAGAACGACGCCATTGCCATTGTCGGACTGTCCTGTCGGATGCCCGGCGCGACCGACGCCGAAGCGTTCTGGCGCGCTCTGGTCGCGGGAGAGCGGGCGATCGAGGCGACAGCGGAAGCGTCGGCCGATCCCGACTGGGTGGGCGTTCGGGCGACGCTCCCGGGGGCGACCCGCTTCGACGCGGACTATTTCGGCTACAGTCCGGCCGAAGCGATCTGGATCGATCCGCAGCAGCGCATCCTTCTCGAATGCGCCGTGGAGGCGTTGGAGGACGCAGGCTGCGATCCCGCCCAGTTCGCCGGTGCGATCGGCGTCTTCGCGGGTTGCGGCGTCAACCTCTCGCGAATGTCTGCGCTTCTCGCGCAGCAAACCCTTCCTCGCAGCGCGGAAAGCTGGCTGGCGCTGCTCGGGGCCGACAAGGACTATCTGGCTCTGCGTCTCGCTTACAAGCTCGACCTGAAGGGGCCGGCCGTCACGGTGCAATCGGCATGCTCCACCGCGCTCACCGCAGTTCATCAGGCCATATTGAGTCTGCGGGCGGGCGATTGCGACCTGGCGCTGGCGGGCGGAGTCTCGATCGCCGACGACGGCGCGGCGCGCGGCTATCGCTTCGTGGCTGGCGACGTTATGTCCGGGAAAGGCCTCATCAGACCGTTCGACGCCGAAGCCGATGGCACCGTCTTCGGCGATGGCGCGGGCCTCGTCGCGCTCAAGCGCCTTGCCGACGCCCAGCGCGACCGCGACTCCATCCGCGCCGTGATCCGCGGATCCGCGATCAACAATGACGGTGGCGGCAAGATGGGCTTCACCGCGCCCTCGGCGCGGGGTCAGGCCGAGGTGATCCGCAAGGCGCTGGACGTGGCGGGCGTCGACGCCGAGAGCATCGGCTACGTGGAGACCCACGGTACAGGCACCCTTTTGGGCGACCCAATCGAAGTCTCCGCTCTGGGTCAGGCCCTGGGTGCGGCGAACGGCTCCGAGCGGGTGCTTGGCGCCCTGAAGGCCAATGTGGGTCACTTGAACGCCGCAGCCGGTGTCGCCGGCCTCATCAAGGCGACCTTGGCGGTCGAACGCGGACTCATCCCGCCTCACCCCACGTTCGAACGCCCGAACCCCTTGATCGACCTGTCGACCGGGGGCTTCGTCGTCAACACCCAGCCGGTTGCATGGCCGAGCACGGCTGTTCCGCGCCGAGCCGGCGTCAGCGCCTTTGGCTTTGGCGGCACGAATGCGCACGTGGTTGTCGAGCAACCGCCGGCGACGGCGACCGCGCCCGCGTCCCCGCGCGACCAGCATGTGCTCGTCCTGTCGGCGCGATCACCAGAAGCGCTCGATGCGATGTCGACGCGATTGGCCGACTATCTCGGCGCGAACCCCGATCTCGATATCGCCGACGTCGCCGCTACGCTTCTGTCCGGTCGCACGCGCCACCCTCACGTTCGGGCCGTGGTGTGCCAAGACGTCAATGAGGCGGTGCTTGGCCTCCAGCAACGCGATCGCCTACACGTCTTCGAAGGTCGCCGCCCCAGCCGAGCCGAGCCGCCCATTTGCCTGCTCTTTCCGGGCCAAGGCTCGCAACGCGCCGGCATGGGCCGAGACCTGTATGCGCGCGAACCCGTGTTCCGGGAAACGATCGACACCTGCGCGGCGATCCTGGCCGAAACGCTGCCTGACGATCTGCGCGCTCTGCTTTTCGCTGACGACGCCGGGGCGGAGGATGTCCTGGCTTCCACAGCGATCGCCCAGCCGGCCCTCTTCGCCTTCGAATATGCGCTCGCGCGGCTCTGGATGGACCGCGGCTTGCGCCCCGACGCGATGCTCGGCCACAGCCTTGGCGAGTTCGTCGCCGCCTGCCTGGCCGAAGTCTTTTCGCTCGAGGACGCCCTGCGAACCGTGGCGTTGCGCGGACGGCTGATGCAGGCTCAACCGCCTGGCGCGATGGCGGCGATCGGTTCATCCTCCGAAGCGCTGGCTTCCCGACTGCCGGAAACGCTGGCGCTGGCGGCGGTCAATGGTCCACGCCAATGCGTGGTCTCGGGACCAGAGGACGCGCTCGCGCGCCTGGTTCGCGACCTGAGAAGCGAGAGCGTGCCCACAGCCTACCTCCGGACGTCGCACGCCTTTCATTCCCCTATGATGAGGGCCGCTCGGGATCCCTTCGTGGATCACCTCGGCGCCTTGGCGTTGCGCGCGCCGTCCACGCCATTCATATCCAATCTCACCGGCGACTGGATCACCGACGAACAAGCGACCGATCCGCGATACTGGGGCGAACATATCCTCGGCTGCGTCCGTTTCGGCGAGGGCCTGGAGCGCCTCGACAGGGATCTGCCGGGCGCCGTGCTACTGGAAGTCGGGACGGGCCAAACTCTCCAGACCCTGGCGCGCGCCAGGCCTGCTGGCAAGGAAGGCGCCGTCGTGGCCTCCCTCCCCTCCGGCAAGACCCCGGGCGGCGAGACTCGGGAACTGGCCTGCGCGAGCGCCAAGCTGCTGCTGGCGGGCGTCGAGCAGGATCTCGAACGACTCTATCCCGAGGGGCGCCGTCGTGTGCGGCTTCCCACCTACCCGTTCGAGTCTAAGGAACTGGCCGCGCCGGACATCGGGCCACTGGGTGTCGGCCCCGCGCGAGTGACCGCGGTCCAACAAACGGGCTGGATGCGCCATCCCCTATCCGGCGCACGCGCCCGGGCCACGCCACGAAAAGTGGCGATCCATGGCGTCGAAGGTCCTCTGAGAGCCGCGTTGATCCAGGCTTTCGCCGCGGTGGGATCGGAAGTGCGGCTGCTGGCCGCCTCGGAACCCCTCGGGACGGACGCGCCCCTTCAGGCGGCCGAAGACCTGGTGCTTCTGGTCGGGCCGAAAGCCCCATGCTCGGAGATGACGATCCGCCGTCTGAGCGCAGCGCAGCGCGGCGACGCCCGGCTGATCGTCGTGTCGATCGGCGGCCACGATGTTATTGGCGGAGAAGCCGTAGATCCCGAGGTGGCGTGGTGTCACGTCCTGGCCCGCGCCTCGACCATCGACCGATCCTCTCTTCGTTTCCGCGGCTATGACTTCGCCGCCGAAGACGTCGAGACCGGCTCCGGAGCGCTGGCGCGGAGCGTCGCCGAGGACGACTGGAGCGATGTTTCCTCGGACCTGGTGGCCTTCAGACGCGGCGTCCGATGGGTCCATCGAGCCGACATCCCGGTCCCGCTGGACGTCGACGCCGCGCCCCGCGCCACCCGCTGGCTCGTGGTTGGCGACCGCGCCGCGCCAGCCAGTCGGATCGTCGTCCAGGCGCTGTCCGGTCCAGGCCGACAGACCGCATGGCTCGCGCCGTCCAGCGCCAGCTCGGACGGGACATGGAGCCTGATCGACCTGGCGCGGCGCCCAGGCGAACTCGGCGCTTCGGTCGAGACCGATGACAAGCTGGCCTTGGACGAGGCCATGGCCCGGATCCGATCGGAACTGGGTTCGATCGAGGGTGTGCTGCAGATCTTGCCCGACTTCGAAGGCCGGGAAACGGAAGCGCCGGACGCGCCTAAGGCGCCCGGCCTGAACCTGGCGGCGGCCTTGCAGACCTCTTTGGCCGGGGCCCCGCCCGACGTCCATGTACTGTTCTCGACCAATCCGGAACAAGGCCACTACGAGGCCATGGCCACGTCGGCGCAAATGGCGGGCGCGGTGATCACGTTCGCTTGGGACATCGCCGACGCCGGCGGTCCCGCGCCGAGCCTGTTGCCCGCGCTCATCGCCTCCGGCGCCGCCAACCTGCGGATCCGTCGCGCGGGCAAGTCGCGGTCGCCGCCTCAGAAGCAGCGCGAGACCCCGGCTCATCGAAGCTTGCCCTCCCCCTATGTCGCTCCGGTCTCGCCGACCGAGATCGCCGTGGCCGAGATCATCGCCCAGACCCTCAACGTCGATCGCGTGGGTCTTGAAGACGACTTCTTCCAATTGGGCGGACACTCGCTGCTCGGCATGCAGGTCGCCACCTGGGTGCGCGAACGCTTGGGCGTCTCCCTGCAACTGCGAGCCCTTTTCGACGACCCGACCGTCCGCGGCATCGCCGCCCAAATCGCCAGCACCGAATGGGAGGAAATCGAAATTTGATCCTGCCTCACCTTCCCACCGTCGGCCCCGCAACGCGCCCCGCAGCCAACACGCGCGCCATTTCCGAATCCATCGCCCTGGAGCTTGGCCAAGCCGTGCGCCTGCTCGTCGAGACCGGTCGAGGACAGATGAGTCTGGCGGCCGCGAGCCAATGGCTTCGCCCCGCGATCATGCTGCGTCAGATCCGTTTTCTGTACCGCCACGACGGCCTGGCCGTCGGCTTCGTCGTCTGGGCCTATGTCTCAGACGATGTTCTCTCGCGCCTGCACGAAGGCCAGATCCGCTTCCCGGACCTCGAAGAGTGGAACGAGGGCCTCAATCTTTGGGTTCTCGACCTAGTCAGCACGCACCGTCCCCTGCCCTGGCGGAGGATCCTGCGCGAGCTCTTCGCCGACCGTTTCGAGACCCTCCACGGCGCGCGCTACAAGGCGGATGGCGCTTTGAGTCGTTCGCTCAGCGCGCGCCTGTCCAGCAAGGTTTCGCGCATACAACCGGGCGCGCGCCTCATCCTGGAGACAGCCTGATGGCGCCGCTCGACACTGGCCAGGTCTCGCCCGTCGCCGCTGGCCTCGACCTCTCCGCCTTGGGCGCGCACCTGCTGGCCGAATTCCCGACGCGCCGCTTCGCCGCGCCGCGCGTCGTTTGGCTCAACAGTCGTTGGTTTCTGAGGCTTGGTCTGGCGATCGAGCTACCGGAGGTGCGAGAAGCCGTTGAACGCGACCTGCTCCAGCGCTGCGCCTTCACGAGCCGCTCGCCGCATGACGTCGACACGGACTTCCAGCTCGGCGACGGGCCGCTCGCCTTCGCGGATCGGTATGGACAAACGGCCGGCGGGATCAATGGCGGCAGCGGTCGCTGCGCGATCGTCGACAACTTCATCGTCAAAGGCGTCGGGCGCACGCCGCTTGTCAGCGACATGGCCGAATGGCGCTATGCGCATGGGCAGATGTGGCTGGAAGAAGCCATTCACGAAGCGATCGCCGCCGAAATCACCTACGCCGAAATGCCGCATCGGTCCGCTCCGGCCGTGGCGATCATCGATACGGGCATTCTCGGTCACGACGAGGATGGCGGCCGGACGGCTCGACGCGCGCTTCTCGTGCGTCCGAATTTCGTCAGGCTGGGCCACCTGCAGCGCAGCATCTATTTCGGCCAGGGCGGCGCGGCCGACTCTGAACAATATCTCGATGCGCTCCGCACCCGCGAGGCTTTGCAGGCGGTATGGGGTCCGAAGGCCCGACGCGCGGATCTGGGCGTGGAATGCGACAGCTTGGAGGAGACCACAACCCGCCTGGTCGATCAGCTCACATTCGCCCAAGCCCATCGACTCTGGCCCGGAGAGATGAGTTCGTCGAACCTCTCGATTGACGGTCGGTTCGTCGATCACGGCGCGTTCAAGCCCTTGAGGGACTGGTCGCGCTACCAGCCCCTGTCCCACATGCCCCCCTTCGGCGGTGAGATCACGTCGCTCGGGGTCATCGCTCATTCCTTGGCCAGGCTTTGCGCCAAGCACGACCTGAACCAGGCAAGCTTCGAGCGCCTGCGCGTCTTGATCGGCGCCCGCGCGCCCGTCGCATTCCGCAAAGCCGTACGCCAGGGCCTCGGACTGAACGCCGATGGAGAAGGTGACGGCGCGGACGAACTCGTCGCTGCTTTCCAGGCCTTTTTCACCGAACAACAGAAGAAGATTTCACGATGGCCGATGCGCACCCGTCCCGGATGGGCGCTCGCAGCGTGGATGAACCTGCACCGCGACCGCCAACGGGGGCGCACCGACGCTGAGAGCCAAGCCTTCGCCCGTCAGGTTCATGACCGCCTGACTGAGCTTCGCCCCGAAACCGTCAGCGACGGTCTGGATCATTCTGGCCTGAGAGCGGCCATCGCCAGATTCCTGACCCCGCGCCCCTTCCTGTATTGGGAGGTCGTGCGTCGTCGCGCCAAGGGCCTGGTGCGACGGCTGCCGCTCGATGAGGATCCCGTCCAGGCACGCGTTCGCATCGCGACATTCATCGACGACCTCGTGACGGTCAGCCGACGCCACTGGCCGGATTTGCCGCACACGCACGCCGTTCTGGGCCAGGCCAGCTGCCCGCATGCCAGCCTTCTCTACTGCTACGACACCCAGCGGGGGCGGCGCGTGATCTGGGCGCAACTCCTGCGACGTGGCGATCAGAGTTACTTCTTCGACGTCCCGGCGCGCATCGAGCTTCCCGCCGAGTCGATCAAGGTCGCGGACGACCACGTCGTCCTGTGCCATCCCGTCGAAACCAGCGTTGAGGATGCGGTGCGAGAAATCTGGGGTCCAGGGGCTCAGGTCCCGAAACTCCGCGCGGTGTTCGATCTCGAAGGCCTGCTGCCTCCCGAATTCGAGCAAGCCCGTGCGTGACCCTCGGCCTACCGACGGATTCCGCCGCCAGCTTCGGCCAAGCGCGGCGCGCGCGGTTCACGGGCGACCAGACCAAGACGGGACAATCGATCCATGACGACGCGCGGCGACCAGTCCCAGCCATCGGCCTACGCCCTGTTCTGGCGGTTCCTTTGGTCGCAAGGCGGCCTCGCGCGTAAGGCCCTCATCGTCGGCACGCTTGCGGTGACGGTGCTGGGCGCCCTGGTCACGGTCCTGGCGCCAGTCCTGCTACGGCAGCTCATCGATAGCTTCAACGGACATCCCGACCACCTGACACCGGCGATCCTTTGGGCTGTCGTCGCCTATCCACTGGCGTCATTCCTCGGCACGGCCCTGTCGCAGAGCGTCATGATCCTCGCTGCGCGCGTGGTGCAGCCGGCGAAATGCGATCTTTCGGTCCTTACGCTGCAACACCTGCACGCGCTGTCTCTCCGCTTCCACCAAGATCGCACTTCCGGAAGCCTGCCGCAGATCATCAATCGCGGCGTAACGGCGCTGGAAGCGATGACCGGCAGCCTGCTCTACAGCCTCGGCCCCTTGCTGGTGCAGACCGCAGCGGCTTGTCTGTTCATCTGGCGCTTCCTGGACCTCCGGATCGCCCTGGTCATGCTGTTGGTGCTGCTCGGCTACGGCGGTTTGGCGGTGTTGATCACTTGGTGGCAGGGCAAGTTGAGACTGGCCTTGAACGAGAAGGACAATCTCGCCAGCGGCATGGCGCTCGACAGCCTGCTCAACTACGAGACCGTCGCCTATTTCAACGCCCAGCAGCACGAGATCGAGCGCTACCGCATACTCAAAATGTCGTTCCATCGATCGGCCGTCTGGAACCACACCGCGGTGGCCCTGCTGGGCCTGGGCTGGGCGGCGTTTTCCGCAATCGGCCTTCTGGCGATCCTGCTGTTGTCGGCTGGGCAGATCACGACCGGGACCATGACCATCGGGGGCTTGGTGATGGTCATCGGCTACATGATCCAGTTGTTCATGCCGCTCAGCAATCTCGGCTTCGTCTATCGCGACCTCAGGCAGAGCGCCGTCGACATAAGCCAGTTGCAGGCTTTCCTGGCCACGCCGCAGGAGGTTCGCGATCCGACTGCGCCTCGCGCCCTCCTGGCGCATAAGGCGATCGTCTTCGAGAACGTCGACTTTGCCTATGCGCCGGGACGCAAGGTGCTCAAATCGATTTCGCTCGAAATTCCGCCCGGGCGCTCCCTGGGCGTGGCGGGCGAAACCGGTGCGGGCAAATCCACCTTGGCGAGGCTGCTCTTTCGCTTCTATGACGTCACCGCTGGCGCGATCCGCATCGGCGGAATGGATATCCGCGAGGTTGCCCAGGACGACCTGCGTCGTCGGATCGGCGTCGTGCCTCAAGACCCGGTGCTGCTCAACGACACCATTCGCCGCAATCTCGTCTACGGCCGCCTGGACGCGACCGAAGAGGAGATTGCCCAGGCGGTGCGCGAAAGCCAGTTGGACAGCTTCATCGCCAATCTGCCCGACGGCCTTGAGACATGCGTTGGCGAACGTGGCCTCAAACTGTCGGGCGGCGAGAAGCAACGCCTGGCCATGGCTCGCGTCATTCTGAAGCGTCCGGAGATCCTCATCTTTGACGAGGCCACCAGCGCGCTCGACGGCGAAACCGAAGCGGCCATGGCTCAAAGCCTGCGTCACACCTTCGCCGATCGCACGAGGCTGGTCATCGCCCATCGCCTGTCAACCATCGCCGAGGCCGACGAGATCATTTTCCTCTCGGGCGGACAGATCGTCGAGCGTGGCGACCACCTCTCGCTTCTGAGGCTCAACGGACGTTACGCGCGCGCTTGGGCGAAGCAACAGAACGCTCCTTCCCAAACGGCGCATGCCGCCGTGACCGAGGTCTGGGACGAGGCCTGAAGCGCGGCCTCGGCCGGCCGGCATGCGCCGGGTGGTCTGGTCGCCGAGATTTTATGCAGCCTTGAAGAGTCCACCTTCAAATTGCTTTGTCCGAGTATACAATTTGAAGTGGATCGAAATCGAAGTTCATGTGACGCACAGCCCGCCGCTTCCTCGAAATGTCAGCGTCAAGGCATCGACGCCTTCCGGGGGAGCCGTGCAGCGCGATCGAGGCCTAGAAACAACCAAAGGGATGACGAGCATGCACACCGACGCCATTTACCTGCGCCCGGAAATCAAGATCGAGCCGCTCGTCTGCCGTTGGCATGCCTTCCAACATCTTGTCTCTCCGGTGCAGGCGGCTCTCAATATAGCCAACCGGCAGGTTCCGTTGCTGGAGTCGTTCTTGCGCTCGCCGTCGGTGCACATTTCCGCCTCTGCCGATCCAGCCCTGTACGGCGGCGCCTTCGTCGACCTGACGGAGGATGACATCCCCTCGGTCAAGGCTCTGCTTGTCGACACGCGTGAACAGGGCCAGGCGCTGATCACCTTGGCCAACGATGTTCGCAGGCTGAACAATGACGTCCGAAGCCTCGCCAAGGGCGGCAATCTCGACACACTCTACGGCGCCGTCCCCGCTCCCCTGAAAGGAGCGGTCGAATTCGCCTATGACACCAATAACGTCCCGTTCTTCAGGATCCGTGAGGCCTTGCTCTACGGCGATGGTCAGGGCAGCGATCATCTACAGGAAATCATGCTGCAGGACGTCGCCGACGACGGCCGCAAGTTCTTTCTCAACACGCCGCGCGTCCGGGAAGACGCCGCGCATGTCTTCATCAAGATCCCATTCGCCAGCCCTGGCCTTGATGCGCTGGCCTCGGCGCGGATCAAGCCCACCACGCTCAGCGATCTCAGCCGGGCTCTCGATCTGGATCCCGACGCTTCCGAACGCCTGGCGCATTTCGTGACGCGCGATCCGCCCCTGCGCGTGTCTCCCGACCATCTCGGCGACGGCGTGCGTCTCCGCTACTTCGGCCATGCCTGCGTCCTGGCGCAAACCCGCGATGTGTCCATCCTCATCGATCCGACGTTCGCCTACCAACGCAACGACGAGCTGGCGACCCTGACCTTCGCCGACCTTCCAGACGTCATCGACTATGTTGTGATCAGCCATTCGCACCAGGACCATTTTTGCCTGGAGAGCCTGCTGCAGCTCCGCTCGCGCATCCGAAACATTCTGATACCGCGCAACAACACCGGCAGCGTTGCCGATCCGTCACTGAAACTGGTGCTGACCCAGTTGGGCTTCTCGGGCGTGCGGGTCATGGAGGATCTCGACCGCCTGGAAGTGCCTGGCGGCGCGATCACCACCCTGCCGTTCCCGGGCGAACACAGCGACCTCGATATCTATACCCGGCAGTGCATCGCCATTACGCTGGAAGAGCGCAACTTCCTGTTCATGGTCGACTCCGACGCGGTCGACGACGCGCTGTATGCGCGCTTGTCTCGCTACTTCAAGAATGTCGATGCTTTGTTCATCGGCATGGAGTGCCATGGAGCGCCGCTGACCTGGCTCTATGGCCCCCTGTTGATGAAGCCGGTGTCGCGCGGCGATGACCAGTCGCGACGAGGAAGCGGCTCCAACAGCGCTCGCGCCTTCGGGGTCGTCGAGCACATCGGCGCTCGCCAGGTCTTCGTCTACGCCATGGGCCTGGAGCCCTGGAATAACCATCTGCTCGGCCTGGAATATACGCCCGACAGCATCCAGATGGTCGAGTCGGACCGTTTCATCGCCCGTTGCGAGGAGACCGGCATCAGTTCGGAACGCCTGAAGGGCTGCCGGGAAATGGTGTTCTAGGCCCTGAGCGCGCAGCGGCGGGTCCCGCGAGCGGCGGCCTAACGGTCACGGCGTCCGACGGAGGCTTGACGGTGGCGAACAGGTCAGCGGCTCGACGACGAGGCGCGGGACCAGACTGAACCGGCGCCCCGCCGATCGCGATACCCGGCAGCCGACAAACTATCTGTTGGCGACCTGGAGATCGTTCAAGATCGAGTTCCACGCCTCGCGCGGCGGCTAGAGCTCGCGCGACCTTGGTCCGACAAGGACGGTGGTTTGTTCCTGAGCAACGGTGGTCTTCCGCAGCCCGCGCCATCGTCCCGCCAAGCCGCGACGCGGTAGGAAAAACTTCAGGGGCCGGCCTGCATGGCCGCAACGCCGGGGTCGCGGTCAGCGAACGAAGCCGTCCTCTGTCGCTTGGCTCTCGGACCATCGGCGATGCTAGCGCGATTAGCCCGATCCGGCCCGCCCGCCTCCTTCATCGTCTGTTGCTGAAGGAGGACCTACGCGTGGTCCCTGTCCGACCCGGGACAGGGCAAGGTCCGAAATGATCATCGTGGTCGCCGCATAAAACCAAGACAGACCGACGATCGAACGCTTGGGGAGGCCAGGATTTCATCGCACGCCTCCCTGGCGGCGATGCGCGGGCCAGCTGAGGCCCTCGAGCTTCCTACGCCACGGCCCATGCCGACGGCGGACGGAAACCGTCTCTAAGGGACCACTTCGAGAACCGCCTTCTCTCCGCTCTCGACACGTTCGCCCGGCGCCTCGGCCAGCCAGCGCACGAACCTATTGTCCTCATCGACCAGCACCACCTTGGGCGTCAGCGGCGCGCTGGCCAATTCGAATCCCATGATGATCACCTGCTCGCCTTGACTGATCAGGTGAGCAGCTGCGCCGTTCATGCAAATCGCACCTGACCCCCGCGGTCCGGCGATGACGTAGGTCTCGAGGCGCGCGCCACTGGTGTTAGACACCACCAGCACGCGCTCGCCCGGCCACAACCCCACGCGGTCGATGAGATCCTCGTCGATGGTGATGCTGCCCACATAGGCCAGGTTGGCCTCCGTGACGAACGCGTTGTGGATCTTTGATCGCATCAACCAGCGCATGCGCATCGACCTTCGTGGAGTTGCCCGACCTTCAGACCTCGAACTGGCTTGCCGCCGCTGTCGACATGGACGCGGTCATCCGCCCATGGCCTGCCGCAGGCTAAGGGGCCGCATATCCGTCCACACCTGATCGACGTGCGCGACGCATTCCGCCTTGCTGCCCTCGAACCCGGCCTCGCGCCAGCCATCCGGAACGGCCTTGCGCTTCGGCCACAGGGAATACTGTTCCTCATGATTCAGCAGGACGACGTAAAGCTGGTCGTCATCATCTTCGAACGCCATGCGGACTTGGTCCCCTAAAGAGAATGACACGCCGACAGCCACGCACCGACGCGGCAATACGATCTTAGGTCTTCATAACTTGCACAGTCAACCGGCATTTGCATGCGAGGGCTCGCGATCAGCCTGTACTGCGGCTGCGGGCAAACGACCGAGATCGTAGCCGAGCACGGTGTTGAGGATTTGAAAGAACTCGGCTTGGGCGGTCTGGAAATAGAAATGCCCGCCCGGCAGCGTATGGCTTCGAAAGGCGTTGGAGGTCAGCCGGCTCCACCCTTCAAAGTCGGACGCGTCGACCGCTTGGTCGCTCGCCCCGCGAATGGCGGTAATGGCGACATCGAGCGGCGTGCGCCCAGCAGGCGGCAGGCCCGCCATCAGCTCGAAATCCGCACGCAGCGTGGGGAGGAACGCGGCCAGCATGCTCGGCTCCTCCAGCAACTCCGGTGGCGTTCCGCCCAATCGCCGCAGGCGGCCGACGAGCTCCGCGTCGGTAAGGGGGGGCCGCGCCTTGCCGAGCGGGTTTGCCATCGGCGGGGGCGTGGCCGAAACGATCAGGCGAACGGGCGCCGCCATCTCCGCCGTTCGTGCGACGCGTTCGGCCAGGAAATAGGCCAGGGCGCCACCCAGGCTGTGCCCGAAGAGCGCATAGGGCCCGCGCACGAGATCGCGAAGCGCAGGAACGAAGGCATCGAGCAGGGCGTCCAACCCGCCGACGGGCGGATCCGAATAGCGATTTTCCCGCCCAGGCAACTGCACGGCGATCAACTCGACGTCCGGACGCAACATCGCCGGCCAGTCGCGAAACCCCAACGCCCCGCCACCCGAATGATGAAAGCAGACAAGTTTGAGCGGAGCGGCCGGCCGCGGCGACGGCGTGACCGTCCAACCTTGAGCACCAAACAGCATGACAGCTCCGGAACCTTGGCCGAGATCGTTAAACGATGCCGTTCGGGACATCCTTATACAACCCTAAATTTAAGGTCACGTCGGGAAGCGTAAGCGCGCAGACGTCGACGCATGGCTAGGCCCGATGGCGTGAGCGCCTCGATCGGCCAATGCCCGCAAGGCGACGCCCCCGGCCACAGGGCTGCGGACGTCTCCAGCTTGTCGAAGAGGGACCACCCCGCATCGCTGACGCCCCGCGCTTCGAGAAACCGCCACCAGTTCTCGGCCTCCTTCAGGTCCAAAGCGCCGTCGCCCGTGCTTTCCGACAGGCCCCACTCGCTGGCGAACAGGGCGAGGCCGCGCTCGGCTGCCTCCTCGGCGACGCCCCGGAGATCGCGACCGTGGCTGGCGGCGTAGAAGTGCAGCGCATAGCAAGCGTTGGCGTCGTCGACCGGCGCAGCGAGGGCGCGGTCGACACGCTGGGAATAGAGTTCGGTCCCGAGGATGACGAGCGCGTCAGGCATCACCGAACGAAGGTCCTGGAGAACCGCCTGGTGATAGGGACGAATATCGCGATCCCACGCGTAGTCGGGGCCGGGCTCGTTCCACAACTCGAAGATGACGTTCGCGGCGCCCTGATAGCGGCGCGCCATTTCCACGAAGAACGCTCGCGCCGCGTCGACGTGGGGATGGTGCGTATGCCAGTCGACGATCACATAGAGATCCAGCGCGATCGCCGCTTCCACCATGGCGGAAATCTTGCGCATTTCCCGCTTGGGATCAGCAAGATAGCCGTCATGATCGGCGTCGACGCCGAGGGGCGCGCGAATGAGGTCGATCTTCCAATCGTCCTTCAGCCAAGCCAAGGTTTCGCGATTATAGAACTGCTCGCCCCATTGGCTCCAGAAGAGCGACATGCCTCTCAGCGTCACCGGCCCATAGGCGTCGTGCAGCCTCGCTTCGGTTACGTGCAAGGCGGTTGGCGTCGTCGGCATGGTCCATCCGTACGCTGAAGAAGACACAACCTATCGAGCAATATGAATTGCAATCTACTTGAGGGAGTGCAACCTTAGGATCAATGCCGTGAGCGCCTAAACTGACGCGGCCGGCCGTCACCGCACGGGAGTAAACGGATGGGAGACCTTACGGGGTTGAGCCAGGCGGACAGCCTCCGGCGTCGACCCACTCATCTCCGGTCTGCGAGAAAGCCGGAGCGGCAGGCATGAAGGTCGCCATCGTCACCCCCTATCATCGAGAAATGTCGGATGTGCTTTCACGCTGCCACGCCAGCGTGAAAGCACAAACCCATCAGACTACACATATTATGGTCGCGGATGGTCATCCGAGCCCAGCCGTCGCGGCCTGGGACATCCAGCATATGATCATGCCGCATGCCCATGCCGACGGCGGTGATACGCCCCGCGGTCTTGGCGCCTTGAGCGCGCTCAATCAGGGCTTCGACGCCGTAGGCTTTCTCGATGCGGACAATTGGCTCGCGGAAGATCACGTCGAGAACTGCCTGGCCGCCTGCGCTCGAAACGACGCGCCGATCAGCTTCGCCTCGCGTCAGATCGTGTTGTCCACGGGACAGTACTGCACCTTCGAAGACCGTGACGTCGTCGAACAACGACATGTCGATACAAGCTGCTATTTCATGCTTCGCGACGCGGCCCTGATCATGGCGCTTTGGGCGATGATCGACCCTCGGGTGTGGCAGGCTTGCGACCGCGTCATGCTGAGCGCGATCAAGACGCTCGGCATCGGCCACGCCTGGACGGGCCACAAGAGCGTCTACTACAACTCCCATTGGGGCCTGCATTTCCGGGCCATGGGCCTGACGCCGCCCGCGGACGAGCATCAGATCGACTGGGACGCCGTCGCCAGCCGCTATGACGCCAAGGCCATGGCCGGTCGCTTCGGGTTCGACCCCGGACTCGACCTCACCCGCAACGATCATGCCGCTCCGGACGAGAGCAACCCGCTCGACTTCCTGAACCGGCTCGTCATGTCTTTGCCCACCGCCGCTTCTCCGAAAGCCGCAACGCCGGCGACGAACGAGATCAAGATCAGCGTGGCAGGCTAGGACCCGACATGTCGGACCTGATCTACGACGTTGGTCTGCACAATGGCGACGACGCCCGTTACTATCTCGACAAGGGGTTCCGCGTTATCGGCATCGATGCGAACCCGGCGTTCTGCGCTTTCTGCGAAGATCGCTTCTCCGAAGAAATATGTCTTGGCCGCATGCGAGTGGTGAACGTCGGAGTCGGCCCGCAGGCCGGCGATTTCGACTTCTTCGTCAACGAGCGCGAGAGCCAGATCAGCACTTTCGCGCCACAGGCCGGCAACGAGGATCGTTGGACGGTGGTGCGTGTGCCCATGCGCCCCTTGTCCTCGGTCATCTCCGAGCATGGCGAGCCGCACTTCGTGAAGATCGATGTCGAACACCTCGACCATCTGGTGCTGGAAGACATGCGCCAAGCCGGCATGCGTCCGCCCTATGTCTCCGCCGAAGCCCACCGCATCGAGACGTTCGAAGCGCTGATCGCGATGGGATATGCAGAGTACAAGATCGTTCGGGGTGAGCAGGTCCCCCTGCTCTATGGCCACTGGGAAATCGCCCAACGGGATGGCGGGCGTCGGCCTTACGAGTTTCAGCCGCTGTCGTCCGGCCCTTTTGGCGAAGACATTCCTGGCGAATGGCTCTCGGCAGGACAGGCGCGCGCCGAGCTGATGCGGATCGGTCTCGGCTGGGTGGACGTGCACGCGCGAACAAGGGATGCAACCCAATCTCGCAAGGGAGCAACAAGGACGTGAAGGTCGCCGTCGTCACGCCGTATTTCAAGGAGGCGCCAGACATCCTGAGGCGATGTCACGCCAGCGTCCGGTCCCAGACCGTGGAGTGCACCCACATCATGGTCGCCGACGGCCATCCCGTCGCCGAGATCGACGCCTGGACCGCCGACCACATGGTGCTCGCGGTTTCTCATGGCGACAACGGCAACACGCCTCGCGGCCTGGGTGGAATATCGGCTCTGAACCGGGGCTTCGATGGGATCGCCTTTCTGGACGCCGACAACTGGTACGCGCCCGATCACATCGAAAGCGTTCTCCGCACCATGACGGAGAACGACGCGGACGTGGTCTTCTCCGATCGACAAGTCGTCCTCTCGACGGGTGAAGTCTGTCCACGGGACGACATCGACATCCGCGAACGCAAGTTCGCCGACACGAGCAGCATCTTCATCAGGACGTCCCAACCCTTCCTGCTGCTGGCCTGGACGTTGATGGACCAGTCCCTGAGCCCGATCTGCGATCGCGTCATGTGCGCTGCGATCGAGGCGCGCGGTTTGCGGACCGCCTGGACCGGCCGGCAGACGGTCAACTACGAATCGCGTTGGCGCTCGCACTTCGCGGCCATGGGCAAGTCACCGCCGCCAGACGAGCATGTGACGGACTGGGAACGGATGAAGAGCGGCTATTCGGCCGAGACCAACCGGCGAAGATTGGGCTTCGACCCGTTCGGCGGCGCTTCCCCGTTCGAGGGTTTGCGCTTCGAACTCGTCTGAGGAAGACGAACGCCCGCCGACGAGAAGATGTAACGCGTTCTCGAGTTGGCCCCCACCTCTATCGGGCGGCTATTCCCCCGACGACCGTCGAGGCGTCGAGGCGGCGGGCAGGGAATGGCGCCATCCTGGCCGTCATTTTATACAGTCGATCCCGCTTGTATGTTGATCTGACGGAGTGGTGGCTCGCGGCGACACCTTGACGGGCGCCCTGACGGATCGGCCTTCAGAGGTTGGAGCGCGCGCCTCGTGGCTTACTGACGGGCAGGATCAGGGCCAGGCGACTGCCGCGGTCGGAAGGCTCCCACACGATGGCCCCGCCGATCGCCTCGGCGCGGCTGCGCTGGTTGGTCAGGCCCCGACCGCGCGACGGCGAGGCGTGGTCGAAGCCGCGGCCGTCGTCCTGCACCCGCACCACCACGTGGTCGTCCTCGGCCCGCACCGAGACCGTGATCTCACGGGCGCCGGCGTGCTTGAGGATGTTGGCGAAGGCTTCTTGCAGGATGCGCAGGATGTGCAGGGCGTGGCGCTGGTCCAGCCACTGCAGAGGCGGCGCTTCCCCCGCGTCCCAGACCAGCTTGACCCCGGCCGCTTCCAGGCGCGGCTGCAGCCGGAAGCGCAGGGTGGCCAACAGCAGCAAGAGATCGGTCTCGACCGGCTCCATCGAGTCGATCGTCAGCTTCAGGTCATCGATGCAGCCGCGCAGGATGCCGACGGCGTCCAGGTCGGCGGCGCGGTCGCCCTCGAACGCCCGCAGCGCGGTGACCAGGGTCGAGCCCAGACCATCGTGCATGTCCTGCATCAGGCGCTGGCGCTCCTGGTGCAGCAGCTCACGACGCTCGATCTCGCGCAGCTTTTCGTAACTGGCGGCCAGCTCGGCCTCGCGCTGGGCCAGACGCTGGGCGAGGTCGGCCTTCGCCCGGGTCGCCGCCTCCAGCGCCTCGATGTAGCGCCCGAACATGATGTACCAGAACAGCAGGGTGAACCCGACGCCAGTGAAGTTGCTGACGAACACGCTCTCGATGCTGATCAGGTTCTGCTGCAGGGCCAGGTCGTAGATGCCGGAGACCACCGTGATCAGGCACCAGACCGACAGGAGCATCGCGTCGCGCGACCTGAACCGGATCGACTGGCGCACGCCGTTTCCGGCGATGATCAGGCCCAGGACCAGCAGGTTGCTGTAGACCGGCGCCGACAGCAGGGTGGGATCCAGCAGGCCAGGCAAGGTGGCGATCGTCCAGAACCCGCCCACCAGCACAGCCGCGCCGGTCAGCAGCGGTTGTCGCTTGCCGTGCAGCTCGGCGACGAACAGGTGCAGCACGATGATCATCCAGTACGGCGAGATCACGGTGATCCAGCCGAACCAGGCGTCGGAGATGATCAGCGGATGCATGCCGACGAAGGTGTGCAGCATCCGCAGGAACACGACGGCCGAGGTCAGAAAGTAGAGCAGATAGATCGGCTCGTCGCGGCGGCTGAGCCAGACGAAGAAGGCGAAGACGCCCGTCGCCAGGAACGCGAAGGACGAGAACGAGGTCAGCTGGACCTGCAGGATCTCGCGGATCGTGTAGCGCGGGGCCAGCTGGCGATAGGTCCCGATCCAGACGGACGAGAAGGCGCCGCCGATGCCGCGCACGTGCTGCAGCCGTACGTCCAGCGTCCGCGGCGGATGCGAGGCGTTGGTGCGCGGCAGGGTGACCAGCAGCGGCTCGTTGGAGCCGTTCCATTGCAGATTGGCGTGCGACTGGCGGACCAGCTGGCCGTCGGCATAGATCGCCAGCGTGCCGTCGGACTTCCAGCGAGGCACATAGAGATAGAGCTGGCGGCCATCGTCGGGCAGCGGCGGGACCGTCAGCGCATACCAGGTGACCCGGGTGGCGATGCGCTGGGGCGAGGCGTCGGCGGTGGGGGCCCAGACCGGTGCGGGCGCGTGGGGCATGGTGACGACCTTCCCGCCCGCGTGGAGGGTCGCGGGGCTGACGGCCGGCGGCTGCTGGTAGCCGACCGTGTCGATGACGGTCATCCGCGCGCTGGTGATGCGCACGCCGCCCGAGCGGGACTCGATGACGAACGCGACGCCCAGCGCCACCAGGCCCGCCAGGACCCAGGCCACCCACGGGAACCACTGGCGCTGGGTTAGGCCCGCCGCCCTAGAGGAGGCCATAGGCCCGGGCCTCGAACACGGCCTCGGTCTTCGAACGGACCTCCAGCTTGGCGTAGATGCGCCGCACGAAGGTCAGCACCGTATTGCGCGACACGCCCATCAGCTCGGCGATCTCCTCGAACGAGAAGCCGCGGGTGATCAGCTGCAGCGTCTCCTTCTCGCGCTCGGAGAGACTGGGCACGCCGGACTTCTCCGCAGCCTCGGCCGCCTCGACCTGCTCCACGGGCTTTTCGTCGGGGCGGAAGCGCATCAGCACCTGGCGGGCGATGCGGGGACTGATCGGGCTGCCGCCGGCGTGCAGGACGCGGATGTCCTGGGCGATGGTCGGCAGCGGGCTGTCCTTCAGCAGATAGCCGCTGGCCCCGGCCTCGATCGAAGAGATCACGTGGCGTTCGTCGGCGAAGGTGGTGGCGACCATGATCGCGCAACCCGGCCAGCGCGCATGCGCTTCCTTGATGACGTCGATACCCGAGCCGTCCGGCAGGCCCAGGTCCACGACCAGCACGTCGACCGGCGGCTCGGACAGCATGGCGCGCGCCTCGGCCGCTGTGGCCGCGACCCCGACCATCGCCATGTCGGGCGCGCCGGCCAGGGCGGTCCGAAAGGCCTCCTGAAACGCGGCGTCGTCCTCGACCAGGGCCACCTTGAGCGGTGCCTGCGGCGCGGCTTCGATGTTCATCCCGCTTTCCTCGTCCCCCGACGAAACCGTTGTAGCAAAAGGCGTCTCGGACCTCGCTAGGGTCGGCGTCATCACATCTTGCGACAGGCCCGACATTGCTCCGGCGACGCTTGCGCGGCAACTAACTCTCGTCGCGGAACGGTGAGCAACGGTCCGCGGAGGGCTCGCGCAGGTGGGGCGACAAAGGGAAAGGGACGCCGCAACCAGTACGGCGTCCCTTCCCGGGGGCTCTCCCATCCTCGCGAGACCGGCGACATGTCGCCACCGATCCAGCGACATGTCGCCTCGATCACCGTCTAAGACCTTGGCAGGGCTTGCCGCGACAGCGCTGCCTCTTAGGGTGCGTCTCGGCCCGAGACCGGGCGCGGGAGGACGCATGCTCAAGACCTTGGCCTTCACCCTGGCGCTGACCATCGCCGCGCCCGCCCTGGCCGACCCGCGCCCTGCCCTGGCCCTGACCGACATGCCCAGGGCGGCCGGTCCGGCGGTGTCGCTGTTCAACGGCAAGGACCTGAAGGACTGGAGCGCCTGGCTGGGCTATGCCGACCCGGCCCTGACCTACAAGCGCCCGCCCGTGGCCCCGATCGGCGCCACCGCCAAGAGCGCCGAGATCTTCAAGGTGGTGGCCGAGGACGGCCGCCCCGCCCTGTACGTCAACGGCAGGATCTGGGGCAGCCTGGTCCACAGGGGCGACTTCAAGAACTACCACCTGCGCCTGCAGTACAAATGGGGCAAGGGCCGCTGGGCGCCGCGCGAGGCCCAGGCCCCGAACAACGGCCTGCTCTACCACTCGCACGGCGCGCCCGGCGTGGTGTGGGGGACCTGGAGTCAGGCGGTCGAGTTCGAGATCATGACCGGCTCGATCGGCATGGTGGTGCCCGTCGGCGAGGCCATCTCGGTCGTGACGAACGCCGTCGACGACCCGGGCATCATCAAGCCGAACCTGCGCTTCTCGCCCACCGGCCGCGCCATCACCGCCAAGGGCGGGACCGCCGACTGGAATGTCGAGGCCTATAGCGACGCCGAAAAGCCGGCCGGCCAGTGGAACACCCTGGACCTCTACGTCCTGGGCGACCGGGCCGTGCACGTGGTCAATGGCGTACCGGTGCTGGAGGTCCGCGACCTGAAGGCCGGCGGCCAGCCCCTGACCCACGGCGCCATCCAGCTGCAGTCGGAAGGCGCCGAGACCTTCTTCCGCGATATCGTCCTGGAGCCGATCACCGCCCTACCCAAGGTGGTGGCGAAGTAGTCAACTGATCCGGCGCTTCTCCAGCTTCCGGGCCAGGGTGCGGCGGTGCATGCCCAGGCGCCGGGCGGTCTCGGAGATGTTGAAGTCGGTCTCGACCAGGGTCTGGTGGATCCGCTCCCACTCCAGGTTCTTGATCGAGGTCGCCCGCTCGCCGATGGCGGCGTCGACATCGCCCTCCTCCTTGTGGAAGGCCGCCTCGATGTCGTCGGTGTTGGACGGCTTGGCCAGGTAGTGGCGCGCGCCCAGCTTGATGGCCTCGACCGCCGTGGCGATGCTGGCGAAGCCGGTCAGCACCACGATCAGCATCGCGGGGTCACGCTCGCTGAGCGCCCGTACGCAGGCCAGGCCCGACTCGCCGGCCAGCTTCAGGTCGACCACCGCGTACTTGGGCGCGAAAGTCTCCAGGGCCGCCATCGCCTCGTCCAGGCCGTGGGCGTGGACCACCTGATAGTCGCGCCGCTCGAACGAGCGCTTCAGGGTGGCGGCGAACTTCTCGTCGTCCTCGATGATGATCAGCTTGCGGTCAGTCATGGCGACCTCCGATCTCCAGCGAGGACAGCGGCAGATCCAGCACCACGCGCGCGCCGCCCTCGGCCCCGTTCTCGGCGCTGGCCCGGCCGCCCAGCTTGCGCAGGACATTGACCACCAGGAAGAGGCCCAGCCCCCCACCGGCCCGCCCCTTGGTCGAGTTGTAGGGCTTGCCGAAGTTCTCCAGCGTCTCGTCGGTGAAGCCCGGACCGTCGTCCTCGACCTCGATCAGCAGCCGGTCATCGCGCACGCCGGCCCACAGCCGCACCCCGCCCGAGCCCACTTGAGCCGATGCGTCCAAGGCGTTGTCCAGCACGTTGTGGATCACCTGCTTCAGGGTGGATTCCGCCACGATCGGGGTCGGCGCGATCAGGTCGGTCTCGTAGGCCAGGGCCTCGCCGTTGCGGGTGGCGCGCCAGTCGGTCACCACCTCGTCCATGAAGGCCCGCAGGGTGCTGGCCCGCACCTCGCCGCCGCGCGCCTCGCCGGCCGACTGCAGCACGCCGGTGACGATGGTCTTGCAGCGCTGGACCTCGCCGCGCATGTCCTCCAGCTCCTGGGCCAGGTCGGGCTGGCTGGCGAAGATTGGCATGCGCCGCCAGTCGTTCAGGATCACGTCCAAGGTGGCCAGCGGCGTGCCCAGTTCGTGCGCGGCGCCGGAGGCCAGCAGGCCCATGCGGACGATGTGGGTCTCTTCCGCCGCGCGCTGGCGCAGCTCCGCTAGGCGGGCGTCGTGCCGGCGCAGGTTGGCGTTAATGCGGTCGACGAAGGTCACCAGCAGCACCGCGTCCAGCACGATGCCGACCAGCATCCCCATCAGGAACATGTCGAAGAAGGCCTGGTCGCTGAGCCCCATGGCGACGATCGGCCGGTTGAACGCCACCAGCAGGATGAAGCAGAAGCTGGTCAGGGCCACGATCGCCCAGGTCGCCCAGGCCTCCAGCAGCACCGCCCCCAGGATCACATGCAGCAGGTACAGAGTCGTGAAGGGATTGGTCGCCCCGCCACTGAGATAGAGCTGGGCGGTCAGGGCCAGGGTGTCCAGGGCCAGGGCCAGACACAGGTCGTAACGGCCCAGCGGGGCCGAGCGCTTGAGGCGCAGCAGGCTGGTCAGGTTCAGCGCGACCAGCCCGACCAGCACCAGCATCATGGTGGCCAGGGGCAGCTTGAAGCCCAGGCTGAAATGCACCGCCAGGATGGTGATCACCTGGCCCAGCACCGCGATCCAGCGCAGATGGATCAGCTGCAGCATGTTCTGGCGGGCGATAGCGTCGGCCGGGCCGCTGGCGTTGTCCGCCGCCCGCGCGCCCGACAGCCAGCCGGCGACGCCCGAGAAGACGATGCTGGCGGTCGGCGTCATGAGTCCTCGTCCCAATGAGGTCCTTCTCGGTTCCGCCGCGCGTCGCGCGCGACGTATAGGCCGGCGCCGCTCGTCAGCAGGGCCAGGCCGAACCAGGTCAGGGCATAGACTAGATGACTGTTGGGAAAACGCACGATCGTAAGGCCCCCTAGCGGCCAGCCGCCGGGATTGGGCGCGGCGTCGGCGTCCACGAAGTACGGCGCGGCCTGGGTCAGATGGCGTGCGGCGGCGATGGCCTGGACGTCGCGGGAGTACCACCGCCCCTGCCCCGGCTGGTTGGCGCGCAGGAAGCCGCCATGGAGCTCGCTGATCCGCAGCAGGCCGACCACCGTGACGGGACCAGCAGGGTTGCCGGCGCTCCGGGTGAGCACGGCCCTGCGCTCGGTCGGCACGAAGCCGCGGTTGACCAGGACGGTGAAGCCGCGATCGGTCTTCAGCGGTGTCAGGACCCAGAAGCCGGGGCCCTTCTCGGTCACGGCCTGGACCAGGGTCTCGGCGTCGTGGTCGAAGACGCCGGACAGGCGGACGCGGCGATAGGCATCGTCGCGGGAGATGGCGGCCCAGGCGGCCGGCCCGGGCGCGGGCGACGGGTGGGCGTGAAGGCGTTGCTCGACCCGGGCGATCAGATCGAGCTTCCAGGCCCGGCGCTGGACCTGCCAGGCGCCGAGGAAGACGAAGACCACGGTGAAGGCGGCGCACAGTCCGATCAGGGCGACCGACCGCGCCCGCCTTCCCCGCGCGCTCGTCACGGCATCTGCTTCATGTCGTGCGCGTCGAGCGGCATCATGTGGGTGTTCAGGTTGTGCATCACCCACAGCGAGCCGCTCAGCGTGATCACCACCAGGATCAGGGTGAACATCAGGGCCAGCAGGGTCCATCCGCCTTCCGAACGCGAGTTCATGTGCAGGAAGTAGATCATGTGGACCAGCACCTGGATCACCGCCAGCCCCATCACCGCCACGGCGGTCATCTGGGGCGTGGGCAGGACGTGGCCCATGACCAGCCAGAACGGGATGGCGGTCAGGACCACCGCCAGCACGAAGCCGATCACATAGTCCTTCAGCGAGCCGTGCCCCGCGTCGTGGCCATGGCCCTCGTGGGCGCCGGGCGGATGATGGTGCGTATCGTGCGCGGTCATCACAGCACTCCCAGCAGATAGACGAACGAGAAGACGCCGATCCAGACGACGTCCAGGAAGTGCCAGAACATCGACAGGCACATCAGGCGGCGCAGCATGGGGGCGTCGAGGCCCCGCTGGCCGACCTGGACCATCAGAGTGATCAGCCAGAGGATGCCGAAGGTCACGTGCAGGCCGTGCGTACCGACCAGGACAAAGAACGACGACAGGAAGGCGCTGCGCTGCGGACCCGCGCCCTCGTGGATCAGGTGGGCGAACTCATAGAGCTCCAGCGAGAGGAAGCCGGCGCCGAACAGGCCGGTGATCGCCAGCCAGATCAGGGTCGGCTGCTTGCGGCCAGCCTGGGCCGACAGCATGGCGAAGCCATAGGTGATCGACGAGAACAGCAAGAGGCCGGTGTTCACGGCGACCAGCGGCAGGTCGAACAGGTCCGCCCCCGACGGGCCGGCCGCGTAGTTCCGCCCCAAGACAGCGTAGCAGGCGAACAGCACCGCGAAGATCAGGCAGTCGCTCATCAGGTAGATCCAGAACCCCAGCAGGGTCCCGTTCTCCGGATGGTGCTCCTCGGTCATGTGGAAACGGTCAGCGTCGGCCGCTGTGACGGCATGGGATTGGGCGGCCATGGTCAGGTCAGGCTCCGCAGGGCTTCGGTGCGCGCGTCCTCGACGCGGACGACCTCCTCGGCCGGGATGTAGTAGTCACGCTTGAAGTTGAAGGTGTGGGCGATCGCGCAGCCCACCAGGGCGACGAACGAGACGATCGCCAGCCACCAGATGTGCCAGATGAGCGCGAAGCCCAGCACCGTGCTGATCCCGGCCAGGATCACGCCCGTACCGGTGTTGGCCGGCATATGGATCGGGATGTAGCCGGCCGTCGGACGTTCGTAGCCGCGCTGCTTCATGTCCCACCACGCGTCCAACTGGTGGATGACCGGCGTGAAGGCGAAGTTGTAGGCCGGCGGCGGCGACGAGGTCGACCACTCCAGCGTCCGGCCGCCCCAGGGATCGCCGGTCACGTCGCGCAGGGCCTCGCGGTTGCGGATGCTGACGACGATCTGGATCAGGAAGGCCAGGATGCCGAACAGGATGATCACCGCGCCGATCGCGGCGATCACGAACCAGATCTGCAAGGACGGGTCCTCGAAGTGGTTCATGCGGCGGGTCACGCCCATCAGGCCCAGCACGTACAGCGGGGTGAAGGCGACCCAGAAGCCGATCAGCCAGCACCAGAACGAAACCTTGCCCCAGAACGGATCCAGCTTGAAGCCGAAGGCCTTGGGGAACCAGTAGGTGATGCCGGCGAACATGCCGAACACCACGCCGCCGATGATCACGTTGTGGAAGTGGGCGATCAGGAACAGGCTGTTGTGCAGCACGAAGTCGGCGGGCGGGACGGCCAGCAGCACGCCGGTCATGCCGCCGATCACGAAGGTGACCATGAAGCCGAGGGTCCACAGCATCGGCACCTCGAACCGGATCCGGCCGCGGTACATCGTGAACAGCCAGTTGAAGATCTTCGCCCCCGTCGGGATCGAGATGATCATCGTCGTGATCCCGAAGAACGAGTTCACGCTCGCGCCAGAGCCCATGGTGAAGAAGTGGTGCAGCCAGACGATGTAGGACAGGATCGTGATGACGACCGTCGCGTAGACCATCGAGCTGTAGCCGAAAAGGCGCTTGCCGCAGAAGGTCGAGACCACTTCGGAGAACACGCCGAAGGCCGGCAGGATCAGGATGTAGACCTCGGGGTGACCCCAGATCCAGATCAGGTTCACGTACATCATCGGGTTGCCCCCGAAGTCGTTCGTGAAGAAGTTCGTGTAGAGGTACCGGTCGGCGGTCAGCAGGGCCAGGGTGGCGGTCAGGATCGGGAAGGTCGCCACGATCAGGACGTTGGTGCACAGCGAGGTCCAGGTGAAGACCGGCATCTTCATCAGGCTCATGCCCGGGGCGCGCATCTTGACGATGGTCACGACCAGGTTGATGCCCGACAGCGTGGTCCCCACCCCGGCGATCTGTAGCGCCCAGATGTAGTAGTCGACCCCGACATCCGGACTGTAGGCCAGGTTCGACAGCGGTGGGTACGCGAGCCAGCCGGTGCGGGCGAACTCGCCGACGAACAGCGACAGCATCACCGTCACCGCGCCGCCCACCGTCATCCAGAAGCTGAAGTTGTTCAGGAACGGAAAGGCCACGTCGCGCGCGCCGATCTGCAGCGGCACGGCCAGGTTCATCAGGCCGGTGACCAGCGGCATGGCCACGAAGAAGATCATGATCACGCCGTGGGCGGTGAAGATCTGGTCGTAGTGATGGGCGGGCAGATAGCCGGCCTGGTCACCGAAGGCGATGGCCTGCTGAGCCCGCATCATCAGGGCGTCGGCGAAGCCGCGCAGCAGCATGATGATGGCCAGGATGATGTACATGATGCCGATCTTCTTGTGATCGACACTGGTCAGCCACTCACGCCACAGATAGCCCCACAGCTTGTAGCGGGTCAGCAGCGCCAGCACCGTGAGGCCGCCCAGGGCGACCATGGCGAAGGTCACGAGCAGGATCGGCTCGTGCAGCGGGATGGCCTCCCAGGTGAGGCGGCCGAAGATCAGTTTTGCGAGGTCCGCGGACATGTGAGGTCTCTATCCTGCGATCAGCGCGCTTCGACGGGAGCGGACTTGGGGGCGCACAGCGCGGCGACGAACGCGCGCAGGCCTCCCTCCTGACCACGCCGGACGCGCTTGTCGTATTCGAGGGTGGTGACGTTGTAGACGCCGGCCATGCCGAGGCCGCCCTGGGCGTCGATGCGCATCATGTCGTGCTGGCACATCTTGCCCGGCTCGACGCAGCGGTTGACCGCCTTGTCGAACAGGCCCGCATCGACCGTGGCGAAGCGCTGGGGCGGGACCTTCTCGCTGGGCTTCTCGAGGACCAGGTAGCGCGGACCGTCCAGGCGGTCGCCGCCCTTGCGGACCTCGGCGGCCCAGCGCTCGAAGCCCGCGCGGTCCATGCCGTGGAACTTGAAGCGCATGTGCGAGAAGCCGGCGCCGCTGTAGTTGGCCGAGAAGCCATCATAGACGCCGGGCTTGTTGATCACCGCGTGCAGCTGGGTGGTCATGCCGGGCATGGCGTAGATCTGGCCGGCCAGGGCGGGCACGTAGAACGAGTTCATCACCGACGAGCTGGTCAGCTGGAAGTCGATCGGCGTGTCGATCGGCGCGGCCAGCTCGTTGACCGTGGCGACGCCCAGTTCGGGATAGATGAACAGCCACTTCCAATCGAGGGCGACGACCTGGACCTTCAGCGGCTTGACGTGCTGGGCGGTGCGGCCCGGCGCCAGGCGGTCCAGCGGACGGTAGGGATCCAGCAGGTGGGTGCTGGTCCAGGTCACCGCGCCCAGGATGGTGATGATCACCAGCGGCGCGGCCCAGATCACGATCTCCAGGCGGGTCGAGTGATGCCAGTCCGGATCGTACTTGGCCTCTTCGTTCGAGCGCCGGTACTTCCAGGCGAAGAACAGGGTGAGCGCGATCACCGGCACGATGATCAGCAGCATCAGCACGGTCGCGACAATGATCAGATCGCGTTGCTGCATGGCGATATCGCCGGACGGATTCATCACCACCCAGTCGCAGCCGCTCAAGGGCAGCAGTAGGGGCAGCAGGACCAGCTTGCCCAGCAAGCCTGGCGAGGGACGGGATGTGAGCCTGGGACGCATGCCGGGCCCGATAGGCCGTTCTGCTGCGGTGCGACATTGGACCGTTTGTCCTAGGTCAAGGCGCGCCTTGTCCGCGATCAAGCCGGCGTGAAGGGAGCGCAAGCGCCACGAAGACGTTTGCCAGATCCCGGCCCTTGGCCCCATGCTGCCCTCCAGACCGCCGGAAAGGCGGCGAGACATTCGGCACTAGGGACGGAAACGAGGAATAGGCGCGTCAGTTCATGGCTCAACAGTTTACAGTACCCACGTCGTCCGGCCTGGAGCGCGATGCGCGCCGGATGCACGCCGATTCCCACGGCATCCGGCCCGGTGAGATCGCCCTCGGCGTCGTGATCGGGCGCACCTCGGAATTCTTCGACTTCTTCGTCTACGCCATCGCCTCGGTGCTGGTGTTCCCGCAGCTGTTCTTCCCGTTCGTCGACCAGCTGACGGGCGTGATGTACTCATTCGCCCTGTTCGCCCTGGCCTTCATCGCCCGCCCGGTGGGTTCGGTGATCTTCGGCGAGATCGACCGCCGCTTCGGTCGCGGCGCCAAGCTGACCGTCGCCCTCTTCCTGCTGGGCGGCTCGACGGCGGCGATCAGCTTCCTGCCCGGCTATTCGACCGTCGGCCAGCTGGCCATCTGGGCGCTGGCGATCTTTCGTCTTGGCCAGGGCGTGGCCCTGGCCGGCGCCTGGGACGGCCTGGCCTCGCTGCTGGCGCTGAACGCGCCCGAGAAGAAACGCGGCTGGTACGCCATGATCCCGCAGCTGGGCGCGCCGTTCGGCTTCATGCTGGCCAGCGGCCTCTTCGCCTATTTCGTCAGCAGCCTGGGCAGCGCCGACTTCCTGGACTGGGGCTGGCGCTATCCGTTCTTCGCGGCCTTCGCCATCAACGTCGTGGCCCTGTTCGCCCGCCTGCGCATCGTCGCCACCGAGGAATACGGCGCCCTGTTCGAGAAGCGCGAGCTGCGCCCTGTGCCCGTCGTCTCGCTGCTGCGGGCCGAGGGCGGCAACGTGCTGATCGGCGCCTTCGCCCCGCTGGCGACCTTCGCCATGTTCCACCTGGTCACGGTGTTCCCGCTGTCGTGGGTGATCCTGCACGACCCCGGCCAGGCCCTGACCTTCCTGCGCATCGAGTTGGCCGGCGCCCTTGTTGGCGTCGTCGGCATCATGGCGTCCGGCTGGATCGCCGACCGCATCAACCGCCAGAACCAGCTGGCCCTGTCGGCCCTGCTGATCGGCGGCTTCAGCCTGCTGGCCCCGCGCCTGCTGGACGGCGGCTCCATCGGCCAGACCCTGTACGTCGTGGTCGGCTTCGCGATCCTGGGCCTGTCGTTCGGCCAGGCGTCGGGCTCGGTCAGCTCGCGCTTCGCCAAGCGCTATCGCTACACCGGCGCGGCCGTGACCTCGGACCTGTCGTGGCTGATCGGCGCCGGTTTCGCGCCGCTGGCGGCCCTCACCCTGGCCAACCTGTGGGGCCTGTGGGCCGTGGGCCTGTACCTGGCCTCGGGCGCCGCCGCGACCCTGATCGCCCTGACACTGGACCGCAATCGTCGCCTGGCGATGAAGTAGGACCTGAGGCTCGGCGCGCCACCGGAGCGCCGAGCCTGCCCCTAGCGCCGCTTCGCCAGCCAGACGAAGAAGGTCGGCAGCACCAGCAGGGTCAGCAAGGTCGAGGTCAGCAGGCCACCGACCACGACCGTGGCCAAGGGCTTCTGCACCTCGGCCCCCGCCCCGATCGCCAGGGCCATCGGGATGAAGCCCAGCACCGCCACAAGCGCCGTGGTCAGCACGGCCCGCAGGCGACCGACCGTCCCTTCGATCACGGCGGCGGCGACATCCGTCTTCCCTACGATCCGCTCTTTGATGCTCTGCATCAGGACAAGGCCGTTCAGCGTCGCGACGCCCGAGACGGCGATGAAGCCGACCGCCGCCGAGATCGAGAACGGCATCCCCCGCAGCAGCAGGGCCAGCGCCCCTCCGACCAGGGCCAGGGGCACGCAGGCGAAGACCAGCGCCGCCTCCGTGGCCGAGCCCAGGGCCATGAACAGCAGCACGGCGATGACCAGGAACACCACCGGCACGATCACGGCTAGGCGCGCGCTGGCCCGCTCCAGGTTCTTGAACTGGCCGCCCCACTCCAGCCACGAGCCGGGCGCTGGCTGGACCTCGCGCGCGACGGCGGCCTGGGCGTCGGCGACGAAGCTTCCAAGGTCGCGGCCCCGCACGTTGGCCTGAACCACGATCCGGCGCTTGCCGTTCTCGCGACTGACCTGGTTGGGTCCCTCCGCCGTGTCGAAGCGGGCGATGCTGGACAGCGGGATGGCCGCCGAAGGTCCGCCGTCGCCGCTCTCCGAGACCACCGGCAGCTGGCCCATGGCGGCCGGGTCGGCGCGCGCGGCGTCGTCCAGCCGCACCATGACGTCGAAGCGGCGGTCACCCTCCAGGATGTGACCGGCCTCGCGACCGCCCAGGCCGATCTCCAGCGCGTCGGCCGCGTCGCTGGCGTGGACGCCCAGGGCGGCGGCGGCCGTGCGGTCGACGCTGGCGGTGATGGTCGGCTGGCCCGAGATCTGCTCGACCTTGACGTCGGCCGCGCCGGGGACCTTGCGCAGCGTCGCGGCGATCTGGTCGGCGGTCCTGCTCATGGTCGCGAAGTCGTCGCCATAGACCTTGACCGCCACATCCGAACGCACGCCCGCGATCAGTTCGTTGAAGCGCATCTGGATCGGCTGGGTGAACTCGTAGGCATTGCCGATCAGCTTGCCGAGATCGCCCTCCATCCGCGCCACGAGCTTGTCCTTGGTCAGGCCCGGATCAGGCCAGTCCTTGCGGGACTTCAGGATCACGAAGGTGTCCGAGGCGCTGGGCGGCATGGGGTCAGAGGCGATCTCGGCCGTGCCGGTGCGGGTGAAGACCAGGGCCACCTCGGGCTGGGCCGAGAGAACCTTCTCGACCTCGAACTGCATGGCCTGGCTTTCCTCCAGCGAGATCGAGGGCACACGGCTGGCCTGGACCAGCAGGTCGCCCTCGTCCAGCGTCGGCGCGAACTCGCGACCCAGGGCGAAGAAGGCGACGACGCCGAGCACCAGGGCCAAGCCCGCGCCGGCCGCCACGGCCTGCGGCCGCGCGACGGCGGCCCGCAGCAGCGGCTCGAACCGCGTGCGGACGGCGGCCATGGCCCGGGTCTCGCCATGACCTTTCGGCTCGCGCACCGCCAGGGCGGTCAAGGCCGGAACCAGCGTCAGGGACAGGACGAACGCCCCGGCCAGGGCGAACATCACCGTCGCGGCCATGGGGGTGAACATCTTGCCCTCGACGCCTTCGAAGGCCAGCAGCGGGGCGTAGACCAGCAGGATGATCGCCTGGCCGAAGGCGGCCGGGCGGGCCATCTCCCTGGCGGCCTCGGCGGCGATCGACAGGCGCTCGCCGGCGGTCAGGTCACGGCCCTCGGCCTGCCGGCGCAGGGCCAAGCGGCCCAGGGTGTTCTCGATGACCACCACCGCGCCGTCGACGATCAGGCCGAAGTCCAGCGCGCCCAGGCTCATCAGATTGCCGCTGATCCCGAACCGTCGCATGGCGATGGCGGCGATCAGGAACGACAGCGGAATGACCAGCGCCGTGATCAGGGCGGCGCGGACGTTCCCCAGGGCGAAGAACAGCACCACGATGACCAGCAGCGCGCCGACCGCCAGGTTGTGCTCGACCGTCCGGATCGTCGCGTCGACCAGTCGCGTGCGGTCCAGCACCGGCTTGACGATGACGTCGGGCGGCAGGCTGGCGGCGATGGTCTTCAAGCGTTCGTCGACGCGGGCGGCCACGGTGCGGCTGTTCTCGCCGACCAGCATCAGGGCCGTGCCGATCACCACCTCGCGGCCGTTCTCGCTGGCCGAGCCCAGGCGCGGCGCATGGCCCAGGGCGACCGTGGCGACGTCCGAGACCTTGACGATCGCGCCATTGCGTCGGCCGATCGGGGTGTCGGCCAGCTCGGCCAGGCTCTTCACCCGCGCGTCGGTGCGAACGATATAGGCCTCGCCGCCACGCTGGACGTAGCCCGCGCCGGCGATGCGGTTCGAGTGCTCCAGGGCCTCGACCAGCTGCGGCAGGCTGATGCCGCGCGCGGCCAGCTTGGCCGGGTCGGGATGGACGGCGTACTCCTTGACGTAGCCGCCCAGCACGTCGACCCCCGCCACGCCGGCGACGGTCTTCAGCTGCGGCGCGACGATCCAGTCCTGGACCGTGCGCAGATAGGTGGCCTTCTCGATGTCGGTGCGCAGGGTCTCGCCCTCGGGCGTGACATAGACCGCGCCCGGCCGCGCGGCCGCGCCCTTGAACTCGACGGTCCAGATATAGACCTCGCCCAGGCCGGTGACGGGCGGTCCCATGCCGGGCTCAAGTCCATCGGGCAGCTTGGCGCGGGCGGCCTGCAGGCGCTCGTTGATCAGGGCGCGAGCAAAGTAGAGGTCGGTCTTGTCGGTGAAGACGGCGGTGATCTGCGAGAAGCCGTGCCGCGACAGCGAGCGGGTCTCCACCAGCCCCGGCGCGCCGGCCAGGGCCGTCTCCAGGGGGAAGGTGACCTGCCGCTCGACCTCCTCGGGGCCGAGGGCGGGGGCGATGGTGTTGATCTGCACCTGGCGGTTGGTGATGTCGGGCGTGACGTCGATCGGCAGGCGCGACAGCTGCTGCAGGCCGAACGTCAGCAGCGCCACGGCCAGCAGGGCGACGATCCAGCGATGCCGGACCGAAAGGTCGATGAGACGGTTCAGCATGGATCAGTCCTCGTGCCCCGCTTCGCCCTTGCCCAGCTCGGCCTTCAGGCGGAAGGCGCCTCGGCCGGCGATGGTCTCGCCGTCAGTCAGGCCCTTGAGGATCTCGACGGATCCGGCGGCGGTGCGCCCGGTCACGACGGGCGCGGCGCGAAAGCCCTTGGGCTCGGCGACGAACACCACCGAGCGGCCTTCCAGGGTCTGGACGGCCTCGGCGGGGACGGTCAGGCCGCCCTGCCCCTTGGCCAGGATCACTCGAGCCGAGACGATCGCGCCGATCTGCGGCGCGGGCGCGGTGGGCTTGGCGCGGACTACCGCCGCGCCGGCGCCCAGGGCGCTGGGCGCGACCGCGACGATGCGGGCCCCCGCCTGTCCCCCGTCGGGTCGTTGAACCGCGATCAGGTCGCCGACATGGATGGCGTCGGCGGAGGCCGGCGGGGCGTCGAAGACATATTCGACCTGGCCCTGATCGGCGATCTCGGCGACGAGGCCGCCCTGGCTCAGGAAGCCCCCGACCCGCGCATCGAGACGGGTGACGACCCCGCCGATCGGCGCGCGCAACACCGCGACGCCGCCGGCGCTGGGCGCGCCCTGGGCGGCGGCCTGGGCGCGGGCGGCGCGTAGTTCGGCCTGGGCCTTGTCGGCGGCGGCCTGGCTGGCTTCCCAGTCCTGGCGGGCGACGACGCCCGCGTCGAACAGGCGGCGGTCGCGGACGGCGGCGGCTTGGGCGGCGCGCGCGCCGGCGGCGGCGGCGTCGACGCTGGCCCTCGCGCCCGCACCCTCGGCGCTGCGCAAGGTGATGATCGCGCCGCCCTTGGCCACGCGGTCCCCGGCGGCGACATGCACTCGCTCGACCGTCCCTGACACTGGCGCGCCGAGGGCGGCGGCCGCGTTGGCGGCCAGGGCCACGCGGCCGGGCAGGACCAACTCAGCGCCGCCGCCGCGTCCGACCGAGGTGGTCAGGACCCCAGCCTTGGCGGCGTCGGCGGCCGAGAGCGCGACGAAGCCTTCCTCGTGCGGCGCTTCCTCGCCCTCTTCATGGGCGGCCGCCTGGGCCGGCGTCTTGTCGGCCAGGCGGCCTGCGCCGTAGCCCAGGCCCAGGGCGGCCGCGAGCACGGTCGCCGCACCGGCCATCATCCACTTGCGCTCGATCATTGGGCCTCTCCGAAGGCGATCTGTCCGTTGGCCTGGGCGAGATCCGCCGCGGCCCTGGCGCGCGCCTGGCGCGCCTCGATGTGACGTTGGCGGGCGGCGACCAGGTCGCGGCGCGCGGCGAGCAGTTCGATCAGCGGCAGTTTGCCGGCCTCGTAACCCAGACGGGCCAGGCGGTAGGCCTCGCGCGCCGCGCCCTCCCCCTCTTGAGCCGCAGCCGCCGAACGTTCGGCGGCGCGCGCCTCGCCCTCGGCGCTGCGGCGGTCGGCGGCCGCGTCGGCCTGCGCCATCAGCAGACGCGCCCGCGCGGCGTCGGCCTCGGCCCGCGCCGACGCCACCGCGCCTCGGTTGCGGTCGAACAGCGGCAAGGGCAGCGAGACCCCGGCGACGGCCGCCGTGGCGTCGTCGCCGGCCAGGCGACGCAGGCCGAAGCTGACGGTGACGTCCGGCGTGGCGCGGCGGCGTTCCAGGTCCAGCTTGCGCGTAGCGACCTGCTGCTCGGCCTCTGCGACCGCGACGGCCGGGGCCTGAGCGGTCGACGCCGAAGCGCTCCACGCCCGATCCAGCACGCCCGGCGTCACGGCGGTGAAGGCCCGCTCGCCGCCGGTCAGGGCCGCCAGCCGGGCCAGGGCCGCGCTCTGCTCGGCCTCGACGCGCGACACCTCGGCCCGGGCCGCCGACACCGCCGCCTTGGCTTGCAAAGCGCGCAGCTCGGCCTCCTTGCCGTTGTCGACCAGCAGCCGCGCCGCGCGGGCGTCGGCTTCGGCCAGGTCGGCGCCGTCCTTGGCGAGGCTCAGCCGCTCACCGGCCGCTTCGGCGGTCGCATAGGCCACGACCAGGTCGCGGGCGAAGGCGATGCGGCCCTGGCTGGCGCGGGACCGCGCCGTATCGACCTCGGCGCGCGCCGTGGCGACGCGCGCTCCGCGCTTGCCGCCCAGCTCCAGGGTCTGGCCGACCGACAGGGTGGTCTCGGCGCTCTGGAAGTCGCGGTAGGGTCCATCCCCGCCGACGTTTTCGACCTGGAGATCCAGGGTCGGATTGGGACGGGCGCGGGCCTGGAAGGCGCGCCCCTCGGCGGCGCGCGTCTCGGCCTCGCCGACGATCAGGCGGGGGGCGTTGGCTTCCCGCAGCAGGGTCTCTAGAGGCGGCGCGGTCTGGGCTGCGGCAGCGCTGTACAGCGCGCCACAGGCGGCGGACGCCAAGGCCGCACGTAGCGGCCATCGGTTCGATGACATGAAGATTCCTCGCGATGATAGGACGACGGCGCGCGAAGAGCGCGCGGGCCGTCAGGCGCGAGGCGGTCGGTCGAGAGCGGGGGGCGCGCGCGAGGCCAGAGCGCGGGTCGGCGCCAGGACGTGCTTGGCGGCGACGGGCGCCGGCGCGGTGATCGTGACGAAGGGCGCGTCCAGCAGCGAACCGGCATGGTGGCAGTGGCCGCCCACGCAGCAGGCCGCCTTGCACGGCGCGCCGTCCTCATGCCGCTCGGCCTCGAGGGTCTGAACGGCGCCGGCGGACGCGACGGCGGCGTCCTCGGCGCACAGGCAGGCGGCCAGGCTGGTGGTCGGCGCAACGACCAGCAGCGCCAGGACGCAGGCGGCCAGAAGGCCCCCCAGGTTCCGCCACCATGTCGTCATCGCTTGCATGACCGCTGTCATAGCCGCCGCAGGTCTAGTTGAGAACGCGTTACATAATCACATCGTCGTCCAGATCTTCATTGATGAGCAGTGGCTCCGCCTATCGACGCGATAGGAACAATCAATTGTACCAAAGCCGCATTGGGAGTGCTGATGGCGTCCGTCGGGGGTCGGCGCTGGGTGGAAGCCAAAGCGGAGGAAGACAACGATGGATGCCAAGGTCGAGGACAGCGTTCAGGGCCAATGCCCGATGGGGCGCGGTCGGGGTGGCAGAAGCAACCGGGATTGGTGGCCGGAAAATCTGCGCCTGGAAGGGCTCAATCAACATTCGCCGCGCTCCAATCCCATGGGCGAGGCGTTCGACTATGCCGAGGCGTTCAAGAGCCTCGACCTGAATGCGGTCATCGCCGACCTGCACGCCCTGATGACCGACAGCCAGGACTGGTGGCCCGCCGACTTCGGCCACTACGGCGGCCTGTTCATCCGCCTGGCCTGGCATAGCGCCGGCACCTATCGCACCAGCGACGGCCGTGGCGGCGCGGGCGGCGGGCAACAACGCTTCGCCCCGCTGAACAGCTGGCCGGACAACGCCAACCTGGACAAGGCTCGTCGCCTGCTGTGGCCGATCAAGCAGAAGTACGGCGCGGCGATCTCGTGGGCCGACCTCTATGTGCTGGTCGGCAACGTCGCTTTGGAGTCGATGGGCTTCAAGACGTTCGGCTTCGGCGGCGGTCGCGCCGACCAATGGGAGCCGGAGGAGCTGTACTGGGGTCCGGAAGGTTCGTGGCTGGGCGATGAGCGCTACAGCGGCGAGCGCCAGCTGCACCCGGCGCTGGGCGCGGTGCAGATGGGCCTGATCTACGTCAATCCCGAAGGCCCGAACGGCACGCCCGATCCGCTGGCCTCGGCCCGCGACATCCGCGCCACCTTCGCCCGCATGGCGATGAACGACGAGGAGACCGTCGCGCTGATCGCCGGCGGCCACACCTTCGGCAAGACCCACGGCGCGGGCGATCCGTCCTTCGTCGGGCCCGAGCCGGAAGGCGGCCAGATCGAGGCCGCCGGCCTGGGCTGGGCCAGCAAGCACGGCAGCGGCCTGGGCGCCGACGCGATTACGTCAGGGCTGGAAGTCACCTGGACCCAGACGCCGACCCGTTGGAGCAACCACTACTTCGACAACCTGTTCAAGTTCGAGTGGGAGCTGACCAAGAGCCCCGGCGGGGCCCACCAGTGGGAGGCCAAGGGCGCCGAGGCCGACATCCCCCACGCCTTCGATCCCTCGCAGAAGCAGCGCCCGCGCATGCTGACCTCGGACCTGGCCCTGCGCTTCGACCCCGAGTACGAGAAGATCTCGCGCCGGTTCTACGAGAATCCGGACCAGTTCGCCGACGCCTTCGCCCGCGCCTGGTTCAAGCTGACCCACCGCGACATGGGCGACAAGCGGCGCTATCTGGGCCCGCTGGTGCCCCAGGAGACGCTGATCTGGCAGGACCCGATCCCGGCCGTGGACCACCCGCTGGTCGACGCCGCCGACGTCAAGGCGCTGAAGGACAAGATCCTGGCGTCGGGCCTGTCGGTCTCGGAACTGGTCTCGGCGGCGTGGGCCTCAGCCTCGACCTATCGCCAGTCGGACAAGCGCGGCGGCGCCAACGGCGCGCGCGTTCGTCTGGCCCCGCAGAAGGACTGGGCGGTCAACGATCCGCCCGTGCTGGCCAAGGTGCTGGCGACGCTGGAGGGCATCCAGAACAACTTCAATGGCGCGACCTCGGGCGGCAAGAAGGTCTCGCTGGCCGACCTGATCGTGCTGGCCGGCTCGGCGGCGGTCGAAAAGGCCGCCAGGGACGCCGGCTCGGCCATCGAGGTTCCCTTCTCGCCCGGTCGCACCGACGCGTCGGCCGAGCAGACCGATGCGGAATCGTTCGAGCCGCTGGAGCCCATCTCCGACGGCTTCCGCAACTACCGCCGCGAGGGGACCCAGTTCATGGCCCCGGAAGAGGCGCTGGTCGACCGGGCCCAGCTCCTGGGCCTGTCGGCGCCGGAACTGACGGTGCTGGTCGGCGGCCTGCGGGTGCTGGGCGCCAATACCGGCGGCTCCAAGGCCGGGGTCTTCACCGACCGCCCGGGCGTGCTGACGACCGACTTCTTCGTCAACCTGCTCAGCATGGGCACGACCTGGAGCCCGACGGCGGTCAACGCCTTCGCCGGTCATGACCGCAAGAGCAGCCAGCCGCGCTGGACTGCCAGTCGCGTCGACCTGATCTTCGGCTCCCATGCCGAACTGCGGGCCTTCGCCGAGGTCTATGGCTGTACGGACTCGCAAGACAAGTTCGTGAAGGACTTCGTGGCCGCCTGGACCAAGGTGATGAACGCCGACCGTCTGGACTTGCACTGACGCCTGAAGGGGCGGCCGCCTGGCGCGGTCGCCCCGTCCCTTAAGGGCGTGAGCGCGGCTCCGTCCCTCACGACAGACTTCACGCTTTGCGCTAAAGCCGCCGGCGTGACTCGTCCAAGCGCCCTGGCCAGACAGCTTGTCCGCGACGCCTTCCTGGTGCTCGCGACCCTGGCCATTGCGCTGAAGATCATGATCCCCGCCGGCTTCATGCCGGGCGTGGACCAGAGCGGCGGCCTGCCATTCGCCCTGGTGATCTGCACCGGCGACGGCCTGAAGGTCGTCGACCAGCTTCCCGCCTCCCAGAAGACCGACGAGCACGGCGGCAAGTCCGCTCACGACGCCCCCTGTCCATTCGCCGCCCAGGGCGCGGCCACGCCGGCGCCGGCCATGATCGTGGTCGCTCAGGCGCAGCTTGTCGCCTATGCCGAGCCGCTGACGCCCGTGGCGCGCACGGCCGCACCCGGCCGGGGCCTCGCCGCCCCGCCACCGCCCCCGACGGGACCTCCCATCGCTTTGATCTGACGCCGGCCACCTCGCGGCCAGACGACGCAGGCGCGCGCCTTCACGGTTTGCCTTGAGGCAACGACGGCCGTCCGCGCGCGCGCACCATACGCCCGATCAAAACGACAAGGCTCGTTCCATGCCCTTCCGCTTCGTCCTGCTGACGACGTCCGCCCTTCTCCTGGCCAGCCCGGCCATGGCCGTCGACGCGCCGCCCGCCCAGCCCGTAGGCGCCCAGCCCGCCAATGTCGCGCCCCCGAATGTCTCGCCTGACGACGGCGTCGCCTTCACCGTCGGTGCGGTCGTGATCGTCGCGCCCGGCGCGGCCGGTTCGGCCAAGTCGCTGCTGACCTCGGTCGACCGGCTGGGCGGCGACGTCGCCCAGGCCGCCAATGTCGACTACGCCTGGGAGCTGATCGGCAAGATGCCCGGCGTGCTGGTCACCGACTTCAACCAGGGGACCACCAGCGGCAAGTTCTCGTTCCGGGGCTTCAACGGCGAGGGCGAGATCAACGCGGTCAAGCTGCTGGTCGACGGCGTGCCATCCAACAGCAACGACGGCAACATGCCCTATCTGGACATGGTCTTCCCGCTGGACATCGCGGGCGTCGAGATCGTGCGCGGGGCCAGCGATCCGCGCTATGGCATGCATGCCATCGCCGGCTCGGCCAACATCCTCACCCGCATCGGCGGCACCTACCAGGACGCCAAGGCCCTGACGGGTTCCTACGCCACCTATGAGGGCCAGGTCTCGGCCGGCTACGAGACGGGCGCCGTCAGCCAGAACTATCTCGTCGCCTACCGCCAGGCCGACGGCTATCGCGACCACGCGGCGCTGGATCGCCTGAGCCTGGCCGGCAAATGGTTCTATCGCCCCAGCGACAACCTGCGGGCCGGCGTCATCGCCCGCTACTACAAGGGCTCGGCCGACGAACCAGGCTACCTGACCGCCGTCCAGGCCGCCGCCGCGCCGCGCTCGACCAACGCCTACAACAGGACAGACGGCGACGATCGGAAGATGGGCCAGTACAGCCTTCACCTGGACTGGACACCGGCCAACGCCCTCTCCTGGTCGAACACGCTGTACCTGAACACCCTGCGCGACGATCGCTATGTGAAGTTCTCGGCGGCCACCAGCCAGCAGCGCCGCTACACCGACGAGGATCACTGGGGCGCGATGAGCGTCCTGCGCTACGAGCCCCAGGTCCAGGCCCTGTCTCGGCTGGTCTTCGAGGTCGGCGGCGACGTGCAGCGGCAGGACAACATCTCGCTGCGTTACAACACGCTGGAGCGCACCGTGGTCACCCAGACCCGCGACCAGAAGTTCGCCCTGACCGTGGGCGGCATCTACGTGCAGAGCGTGATCGAGCCCGCGCCGTGGCTGACCCTGACCCCGGCTTGGCGGATCGACTGGGTCGACGGACGGTTCCTGAACCGCCTGGCCAAGACCAGCGCCCCGGTCAACGACTACGGCGCCATCCAGCAGCCCAAGTTCAGCTTGGCCCTGCGCCCGGCCCAGGGCGTCACCGTCTACGGCAACTGGGGCAAGAGCTTCCAGGTCGGGGCCGGATCGGGCGCCTATCTGATCCCGCCGCGCGTCACGGACCTGAAACCCTCGATCAACGAGGGCTGGGAGGCCGGCGTGCGCTACGCCCCGACCGACCGCCTGACCGCGCGCCTGGCGATCTGGGGCCAGACGGCGACCGGCGAGCTGAAGCGCAAGCTGAACGATCCGACCGGCGACTTCGACAACCTGGGCGCCACCAAGCGCGAGGGCGTGGACCTGCAGGTCGACGCCAAGCTGAACGCTCGGCTCAGCGTCTGGGGCGCGGCGGCCTGGCAGCGAGCGCGGATCAAGACCCCCGATCCGGCGACCCCCGCCCTGGCCGGCAAGGCGATCGACCACGTGCCCGCGCGCTTGTTCTCCGGCGGCGTCGACGTCACCGTCACCGACCGCCTGACCCTCTCGGCCTCCGCCTCCGGCCAGAGCGCCTACGAGCTGACCACCACCAACGACCACGGCCGCTTCGGCGACTATGTGGCCGTCGACCTCGACGCCGCCTATCGTGTCAGCCAGCATCTGGAGCTGCGGCTGCAAGTGAAGAACCTGACCGGCGCGAACCGCGAATACGTGTGGTGGGACGGCAGCCAGACGCTGCACAGTCCCGGCGAGGGCCGCTCGGCCTTCGTCTCGGCCCGCGTCCGGTACTAGGCGTGCGGCCAGGGTCCAGGAAGATCGCGTGGCGCGCCCTGGCGCGGCAGGTCCACCTGTGGCTGGGCCTGTCGCTGGGCGTGCTGATGGCCGTGATCGGGCTGACCGGCTCGATCCTAGTCTTCTACACCGACATCGACGACGCCCTGCACCCCGAGATCCATCTCGCCGGGACCGCGCCGCCGCCGTCGTGGGAGCGCGTCTACCAGACCGCCCGCGCGACCTATCCGGACAAGGCCGGGCCCTGGCGGTTCGAGCTCACCGGGCGCGGCGGCGACATCCCGGCTCGTTACTACGACCCGCCCGAGCGCGCCGGCCGCGACTTCGCGCCTATGATGGTCTGGTTCTCGGCCGACGGGGCCCGCGTGCTGCGCCGCGACTATTGGGGCGAGTACGCCATGACCTGGGTCTACGACCTGCACCACCGGCTGCTGCTGCAGGGGACGGGCGCTCAGATCCTGGGCTGGTCGGGGATCGCCATGCTGCTGATGATGGGCGTGGGACTGATCGCCTGGTGGCCGCGCCCCGGCACGGTGTCCACGGCCCTGCGGATGAAGACCAACGCCTCGCCGATCCGCCAGCTCTATGACTGGCACAAGCTGATCGGCCTGGGCTCGCTGGCCTTCCTGGTGCTGCTGACGGTCACCGGCGTGCTGCTGGCCATGCCCAGGGAGTCGGCGACCGTGCTGACCCCGGCGCTGGGCGCGCCCATGGCCGCGCCGAAGATCGACAAGACCGCGCCGTTCTCACCGGCGAAGCGGGTCAGTGTCGACCAGGCCGCGGCCACCGCCACGCAGGCCCTGCCCGCCGCGCGCGTGGTCTGGATCGAGACCCCGGCCGTCGACCACGGCGTCTATCGCCTGCGCATGCAAGCGCCGGGTGACCCCAGCGCCCGCTTCCCGCACAGCTTCGTCTGGGTGTCGCCGGCCTCGGGCCGGGTGCTGGCGATCACCGACGCGCGGAGCGCGGGACCGCACGACCTGATGCTGAACTGGATCCACCCGCTGCACGACGGATCGGCCTGCGGCCTGTTCGGTCGCTGTCTCTGTGCGCTCATGGGCTTCGCGCCGCTGACGCTGTTGCTGCTGGGCGGCCTGCGCTGGCGGATGCGACGCGCCAGGGCGCGCTAGGCGATCAGCGCCGCCACGGCCTGGACTACCGCCCGCATGTCGGCCGGCTTCTGCACGGTGGCGACGTCGGCCAGGCGCTCGGGGATCAGCACCTCGTCATAGCCGGTGACGATGACGAACGGCACGCCCGCCGCCTTCAGGGCGTCGGCCAGCTCGAACGACAGACCCTCGCCCAGATTGATGTCGACCACGGCCGCATCGACACCGTCGCGCGCCAGGGCGTCCAGGGCCAGGCCCGAGCGCGGCAAGGGGCCCACGACCTGCGCTCCAGCGGCGCGGAAGGCCCGCTCGGCGTCGTTGGCCAGGTAGAAGTCGTCTTCGACGATGAGGACGCGCCGCCCCGAAAGATCCGTCGCATCGACCATGGGCTCGCGCTCCCGAGCAATCGCGTATGGGGTCCAAACGCTTCGGCGCCGGCCTGTTTCCGCCGTCGGCGAACTATAGTCTTTCGAGCACGCCGATCAGCGTGGCGGCTGTGAAGGGTTTTTCCAGACGTGGCGCATCGGAGAACCGTTTCGGAATGATCTCCGGATCATAGCCCGTCGCGAACACGAAGGGCGCGTTGCGGGCGCGCAGCAGGTCGGCGACGGGGAACACCCGGTCGCCGAACAGATCGATATCCAGGATCGCCAGATCGACCACCTGATCGCCCTCGATCAGTCGTCGCGCCTCGTCGACCCGGCTGAAGGGTCCCAGCACCTTGGCCCCGGCGCCGGCCAGGGCCGAGGCCAGATCGTCGGCGAGGTAGAACTCGTCCTCGACGATCAGCACCACCCGCCCCCGCAGAGAATCCGTCATGCAACGCCCCAAACCCGTGAAGGTCAGGGATAGGAGAGCCGCCGGGCGGACCAAATAACCTATGTTATTCGTTACGAACTCTGGTCGGATGACGCTTCCAGGGCCGGACGGTCCAGCAGCGTCATCTGGGCGCCGCGCATGTCGATCAGCCGTTCACGGCGCATCTGCTGCAGGGTGCGGTTGACGTGCACCAGGCTCAGGCCCAGGGCGTCCGCCAGGATCTCCTGCTTGACCGGCAGGTGGAAACTATCGCCCCGCGTCTCGCCGATCTCGGCCAGGCGGCCGTGCAGCTCCAAGAGCAGGTGAGCCATCCGCTCGTAGGCGGTTTGCCGGCCCAGCCGCACCATCTGGTCGATCATCCGCCCCTGCTGGGCCGCCGCCACGCTGGCGAAGGCCCGGCCCAGGCGCTCGGACCCGACGGTGAAGTTGGGCTGAGCGTAGCGTACGCGCAGCGGCGTCAGGGCGATGGCCTCCACCGCCCGCTGCGAACGCGTCAACAGGTCGAAGCCGACGCCGTCGCCGGGCAGAAGGAAGGCCAGGATCTGGCGGCGGCCATCGCGCAGCGAATGCGCCAGGCAGGCCCAGCCAGACAGAAGAAACATCGGCGGGGCGCCGGTCAGCTCCAGGTCCTTGCCAGCAGGATAGGCCTCGGTCCGGCCAAGACTGGCCTCGAGCATCGACACGTCGTCATCCTGGAGCGGACAGTAGCGCCTCAGTCTACGGACATAGGCCTTTTCGATCGCCCGCGGGGCGGGGGCGCCTAGCATGGGGCGCTCGCCCCGGTCGGATCTGGCCGTACCGTGAATATCGTCATCGCTCGCTCCGTCCCTAGCAGCGAGCCCCACTGCAGTCTTTATCATCTGATAGGCTCGTCGCCCCGTCGAGGATGAAACGCGCTATGGGGAAGGACGTTCGGATCGGCGTGGCGATTTCCCGAGCTTCGCGTTATCGCCTGGGAAGACCGACTACGTCGGAGCCGGACACAGCGGCGTTGGAAAGGAAGCCATGCGCAACCCGAGCGGCGAACCCGGCATGGCGCAGCGCATCCGATCATTCGCCTGGCGCGACACGGCGCTGGGCTCCACCGACACTTGGCCGCAGAGCCTCCGAACGGCCGCCAACGTGATGCTGGGCTGCGGCTTCCCCGCCGTTCTATGGGCGGGCGCCGAAACGACCACGCTCTACAACGACGCCTACGCGGCCCTGTTGGAGGGCCGCGATGACCTGGGCCGCGAGGGCCTGGGTTCGCTGGAGCCGGCGCGCGCGACCCTGGCCCCCGCGCTGGACAGCGCGTGGCGCGGCGAAACGATCACTCTGGAGGACCACTCCCTGCCCTTTCGCCGCGACGGGGCGATCGAGGACGGCTGCTTCACCCTGTCGTGCTCGCCGGTGCGCGACGAGGCCGGCGCGGTCAGCGGGGTGTTCCTGATCCTGATCGAGACCACAGAGCGCATTCGCGCCGGCCAGGCCCGCAACCTGATGATGGCCGAGCTGCAGCATAGGGTGCGCAACATCCTGGCGGTGATCCGCTCCATCGTCAGCCGCACCGCCGAGACCAGCGACACGGTCGAGGACCTGTCGGCCCACCTGGACGGCCGCCTCGCCGCCCTGGCGCGCACCCAGGTGCTGCTGACCCGTAGTCCTGGCGCCGGTGTCGACCTGGAGGGTCTGGTCCGCGACGAACTCCTGGCCCAGGTCGCCGACGAGGAGCGCATCGTTGTCGCCGGCCCCGAGATCCTGTTGCCGCCCAAGGCCGCCGAGGTCATGACCCTGGCGGTGCACGAACTGGCCACCAACGCCACCAAGTACGGCGCACTGGCGGACAGTCACGGCCATATCGAGATCCGCTGGACGGTCTCGCCGCGTGACGGGACGGACTGGCTGCGGTTCGAGTGGCGCGAGAGCGGGGTCAAGGTCGCCGCCGCGGCCCCCCGCCGCACAGGCTTCGGCGCAGTGCTGATCGAGCAGCGCGTGCCCTATGAGCTCACCGGCTCCGGCGCCCTGACCTTCGCGCCCGGCGGCGTGCGGTGCGAGATCGCCTTCCCGCTGCTCCCGATCCGCAGCGTGTTGCAGACCGACGCGGGCTAGACTCGCCAGCCGGCCAATACGGCGGTGATGGTCATCGCCCTGGCCTCGCCGGCCGTCAGCGTCCTGCCGCGCGGGAAGGCCGCCGCGCCGGGGCCGCGCGGGCGGTATTGCGAGAACCGGGCGTCCTCGGGCTGCAGCATGGTGCGGGGGTTGCCGTCCTTGCCGGTGTACCACATCTCGGTCCAGCCGGCCGGGGCGATATGGTCGTCCATCCAGCAGTCGATGAAGGCGCTCATGCCGACATACTTCGGATCGCCGTAGCGGCCATCGGGAAACTGGCTGGAGGGCCGCCAGGGCCGGCCCAGGTAGACCGAACCGGTCTTGGTCCCCGCGTCCTTCGTGAGGCGGCAATTCTGGAAGACGAAACCGTAGGGGTGGTCGATGCGGGTGCTGGGCGCGACGATGTAGCCGTCGATCGGGTCCACCGGACGCGGCCGCGAGCGGATTTCACAGTCCCTGAAGAAGGCCACGCCCGCGCCGAAGATGAAGTCGTAGCTGCCGGTGATCAGGCACCGCTCGAACAGGCTGCGGCCGGCGTCCGGGAACAGGGTGTCCTGGTAGCTGAGCAGATCGACCTGCGTAAACCGCGCGCGGTCCGACCCCTTGTCCAGCATCAGCGCCACAGCCTGGGGACCACCGCCGTCGTGCGAGTGCAGACCGCCGGGCTTGGACATCTCGGCCAGGCCGTCGAAGGCGTTCTGAATGGTCAGGTTCGCGGCCGCGAAGTCCGGCGCGCGAACGAACAGGGTGGGCGTGCGGAACGTGCCCCAGCGCTTGCCGTCAGGCGCGGTCAGGCCCGAGGCGGCCAGGTGGCTGATCACCGAGGCCTTGCGGTCCTGGCCGACCAGATGGATGAACGGCTTGTCGATCACGACCTGCTCATCCCAGACGCCGCGCGCGACGAAGATGCGGAATGGCCGGGTCCCGTTGGCGGGCGCGGCGGCGACCGCAGCTGACAGGCTGGCATAGGCGGGCGCGGCGACCGGCGGCTTGCCCTCCCCGCGCCACAGCACCGCGTCATAGCGCTGGGCGGCCAGGGCCGCGCCGGGGACCAGCAGCGCCGCGCCGGCCACGAAGTTCCGGCGGGAAGGAAGAACCAGCGACATCAGCGCCTCTTTGAAACGGGGCGGGCGCCGGCCGGGAGGACAGCCGACGCCCAATATTCCTCGGGAGGAGGAATGTTCCAGATCTAGAACGAGTAGCGCAGCCCGAAATTGAACTGCCGACCGGTGTGCGAATAGACATAGACGCTGTCGCGACGGCTATCCGTGTACTGATCGTTGAACTCGTCGGTCAGGTTCAGCCCCTCGAACGTCACCTTCAGCCGCGAACTGATCGCGTAGGACGCAGAGGCGTCGATCGTCGTGGTCGAGCGGACACCGTCGATGTCGTTGGTACTGGTGCCACTGGGGACGGCGGTCAGGTACTTGTCGCGATAGGCCGCCGACACGCGGGCGCTGAACTTGGCGTCCTCGTAGTACAGGGTGGCGTTGAAGGCGTTCTTGGACAGGCCAACCAGATCGTTCTGGACGAAGCCGGTCGGCGAGCGGGCCGAGATGTAGTCGATCTTGGAATCGACCAGCGTCACGTTGAAGATCGCGCCGGTGTGGCTCAGGAAGCCCGGCAGGAAGCTGAACGGCTGCTGGTAGCTGACCTCGACGCCCTTCAGCGGACCGCCCTCGGTGTTGACCGGCTGGCTGAACAGGAAGGTGTCATTGACCGAGACGCCCAGGCCGTCCAGCAGGCTGGTCGGCAGGCCCGAGGCGCTGAAAGGCTGCGAGATCCGCGAGGTCTGGATGTAGCTGTCGATGTCCTTGTAGAACAGGCCCACCGACAACAGCGCGTCCTTGGAGAAGTACCACTCGGCCGACAGGTCGTAGGTCGTGGCGCGGATCGGCTTCAGGTACGGATTGCCCGAGCTGACGCTGAACACGCCCACGGTCGACAGGCTGCCCCCGGGGGTCAGGCTGCCCAGGTTCGGGCGGGTCATGACCTTGGCCGCGCCGAAGCGCAGCAGGAAGTCGGGCGTCACCTCGGCCGTCAGGTTCAGGGCCGGCAGGATGTCGTCGTAGTCGCGCTTGACCGCGGTCTGCTGGGCCGCGCCCGCCACCAGCTGGTAGCCGGTCGAGCTCTGCTCGGTCTTCACGTAGCGCACGCCCAGGTCGCCGCGGATCGGCCAGGCGAAGCGGTCGGTCTTGAAGTCCAGCTGGGCGTAGGCGGCGCTGTCCTTCTCCTCGACGCTGCGGATGTTGCCGCGGGCGTTGGCGTTGCTGGCGCCCGACAGTTCGAACAGGCCCGTGCCGCTGTAGATATTGAACAGCTTGGCGAAGGCGTTCAGATCCGGCGCCGCCCATTGGGTCGGAATGCCCGACGCGTCCAGCCCCTTGCCGAAGCCCGAGACCAGCTTGGTCAGGCTGCTGAGCGTCACGCCGGCCGGCAAGGTCGGCACCACCGACTCGTTGACCCGCGCCAGCGCCCAGGAGCTGAAGTCGTACTTCTTGAAGTTGACGCCGACCTTCAGGTTCAGGCCGTCATTGAGGCGATAGTCGCCGTCCAGCTGGAACGTGCCGATCTTGTTGGTCACGCCCTGCGGTCGCAGGCGGATCTCCGAGCGGGCCGCGCCGAAGTTGTAGGCCAGCGGGTCGGTGACATCGAAGCCGAAGTTCATCGACGGCAGGTTGGCGTTTGTCCGGTAGTCGTACGAGAAGCCGTCGGCGTTCTCGCGGTTCAGGATCACCGTGGTCTGGATCGGATTGTTGAAGTCCGACTTCGAGAAGCCCGCCAGGCCGCTCAGCTTGAAGCGGTCGCCGAATTCGTGCTCGGCCGTGAAGGTGGCCTGGGTGTACTTGGTGTCCAGCTTGTCGAAGCGGGTCTCGCTCTCGACGTCGACATCGTCGAACAGGCCGTAGACCATGTCGCCCTTGGCATTGACCACGCCGTCACGGACGATGATTTCGGGGCGGCCGCCCTGCGAGGCGTTGCGGGCGAACGACAGGGCTTCCAGCCAGTTCTCCTCGCGCGTCGCCTTGAAGTCCGAATAGAGCACGTCCAGGCCGATCAGGGTGCGGTCGTCCGGACGCATCTGGAACGAGCCGGTGATCCCAAGGCGCTTCTGCTCGTGGGTCAGGCGGCCATAGCGCGGGAAGCGCGGGGTGAAGACCGAGGCCGAGCTGGCCTGGGTGAAGGTCGAGGCCGGGCTATAGCCGCCGACTTCCGTGCCATTCAGCCAGCCGCCCGAGCCGTGCCCCTCTTCCAGCAGGCCGCGCTCGGTGTAGGCCACCGAGACCAGCGCCCCCAGCTTGCCGTCGAACCAGGTGTTCGAGGCCAGGACCGCAAAGCGCGGGTCCCAGGACTTGGAGAGGTCGTTGTAGCCCTCCTGGGCCGAGACCACGAGGGTCGCGCCCTTGTAGTCGAACGGCCGGCCGGTCTGCAGGTCGACCGTGGCGCCCAGCGAGCCTTCCTCGGTCTGGGCCGAGGCGGTCTTGCGCACCGTGATGCTGTTGAACAGCTCCGAAGCGAAGACGTTGAAGTCGAAGGCGCGGTTGCGGTTGGCGCCGCCGGAGCTGTCGGTGCCGCTGGCGGTGCTCTGGCCCTCGACGCCGTTGATACGCACGCGGGTGAACTGCGGGCCCAGGCCCCGGACGGTGATCTGGCGGCCCTCGCCGGCGTCGCGGGCGATCGAGACGCCCGGCACGCGCTGGATGGACTCGGCCAGGTTGGCGTCGGGGAAGTCGGCGATGTCCTCGGCCTTGATGACGTCCACCACGCCGCTGGCGCGGCGCTTCAGGTTCATGGCGCTCTGCAGGCTGGCGCGGAAGCCGGTGACCACGACCTCCTCGACCTCGGCGGCGGTCTCGGGCTCCTGGGTCGCGACCGGCGCGACGGCCTGGGCGGCCAGCAGCGGCATCGGCGCGGTCGAGGCCAGCTGCAACGAGGCCGTCTGGCCCAGCACCGCGGTGCGGCCGTTGTTGGAGACCACGGTCAGGTCGGCGCCGCGCAGCAGGCGGGCCAGGCCTTCCTCGACCGTATAGGCGCCGCGTACGGCGTTGACGCGCTTGCCCTGGACAGCGCCTTGCGGGGCCAGGATCTGCAGCTCGGCCTGCTTGCCGAACTGGGGGATGCCCGTGGCGGCGGGCTGCTCGGCCACGTCGAACTTGCGCACCTGGGCGTGCGCGCCGGCGGCGACCAGCAGGGTCGTGGCGCCGGCAGCCAGCATCAGACAGGACTTGGTGGTGTGATTACGCAGCGACGTCCGCATGCGCCCCTCCCTCTGGGTTTCGTTCAAACGGCGCTTCTGGGAACGCCTGTCTGGAGCGATGAGGCGGAAACCGGTTTCCGTCACAAATCGCCGAAATTTTTTGCGAGAGCCCTCAGCCGCCCCGCAGGACGATGGCGTCGCCGCTTTGGCTGACCTTGCCGTTGAAGGTGGTGGCGGCGGCCTCGGCGAAGCCTTCCGGATCGTTGGTGCGGAACCAGCCGACGAAGCGCTCGTCGGCCAGACGAGGATCGGCGACCTGGATCTTGCGGTCGTTGTAGCGATTGAACTCAGCGGCCGCCTCGGCCAGCGTCTGGCCGTCCAGCACGATCTGGCCGTCGCGCCAGGCCAACTGGCGAGTCAGGTCCGCATCGGCCTTGGGCGGCGTCAGAATGCCGGCTTCGTTGTCGGCGAACACCCGTTCGCCGGCGGCCACGCGGCGCGGCGGCGTCTTGCCGTCCTGCGTCCAGACCTCGACCACGCCCTCAGTGACCAGCACATCGCTTCCGGCCTCGCGCTTGCGCACCGAGAAGGCCGTGCCGACCGCCCGCACCCGCACCGGCCCGCTCTCGACCACGAACGGCCGGCCGGGATCCTTGGCCACGGCGAACCAGGCCTCGCCGCGCTCCAGCTTAACGGCCCGCAGGCGCGGCTGCATGGCGATCTCGAGCTGGGAGTCGGTGTTGATCGCCGCGACCGAGCCGTCGGCCATCGGCACGCGGCGGATCTCGCCCAGCGCAGTGTCGTAGCGACGGGCCAGCAGGCGCGGCGCGACCACGGCGGCAGCCAGACCTGCAGCCAGGGCGCCGAAGCCGGCGATCACGCTTCGGCGACGGATCGGCGCCGTCTCGACCTTGGCCGGCGGCGCTTCTAGCGCCAGCACGCTGGCGCGGCCCATGTGCGTCCAAGCGGCCTCGGCGCGAGCATAGGCGCCCACGCGCCGCCGGTCTCCGGCCAGCCAGGCGTCCAGTTCGGAACGGACGGCGTCGCCGTCACGGTCGACGCGGACCACCCATCGGGCGGCGTCCGCCTCGATGTCAGCGGCGCTTTCGCGTTCGACCATCGGTCTCTCTGGCTCCCTTGGCGCCCACAGGAGCGTCCTGTTCTGTCATGGCCGCGAGGATGGCGCGCAGCCCCCTCACGGACTCGTTCTCGACGACATGCTCGGTCACACCCAGCCGCCGGGCGATCTCGCGCTGGGGCACGCCCTCGATCTTGCGCATCTCGAAGATCCGGCGGCAGCGCTCCGGCAGGGCGGCGATCAGCCCGCGCACCCGCTCCAGCTCGCGCCGGCCCGAGACGATACGCTCGGCCGACGGCTCCTCCAGCGCCAGGTCCAGCGCCTCGATCTCGCTGACGGTCTCGATCCGCACCACACGGGCGCGGCGGATCTGCTCAAGGGCGACACTGCGCGCGGCCTGGAAGAAATAGCCGCGCGGCTGGTCGATGTGCTCAATGTTGCTCAGGGCGGCCAAGCGGCAATAGGTCTCCTGGATGATGTCGTCGACGTCGCCGGCGGCGGCGAACGAGCGCCGCAGCCAGACGCGCACGGCGGCTTCATGGGGCAGGATCTCCCGCCCCAACCAGGCCACGACGCGAGCGCGTCCTTCCGACACCGTTTTCCCTGTCCCCTGTTCTCGGTCTTCAGGAGGAGCGATGCACGGAGCGCGGATTTCCGTCAAAGGAAACCATGGGGAGCGCGCATCCGACCGTCGGCGTTGCGAAATCCGTACGTTCACGGAGATCCGCCGCCATGACCGAGACGCTCTCGCCCACCCTGCCGCCCGGGACCGAGCGCAAGGTCCATCGGGTGTTGAAGAGCGCCTGCGACCGCGAACTGATCCTGGCGACGGCCGAGAGCTGCACGGGAGGCCTCTTCGCCTCGCTGCTGACCGACGTCGATGGTTGCGCCCATGCGTTCGACCGAGGCTTCGTCACCTACACCGACCAGGCCAAGACCCAGCTGCTGGGCGTGCCGGCCGAACTGATCGCCGAGCACGGCGTGGTGTCGGCGAAGGTGGCCCGCGCCATGGCGCTGGGCGCGCTGGAGAACTCCGAGGCCGACATCGCCCTGTCGGTCACCGGCTTCGCCGGCCGGGGCGGACCGGACGACGAACCGGGCCTGGTCTTCCTGGGCGTCGCCCGGCGCGGCGGCGAAGCCGGGACCAGCGAGCACCACTTCGGCGACATCGGTCGCGGCGCGGTGCGGCTGGCCTGTCTCGACAAGGGCCTCGATCTGCTGCTGGCCGCGCTCGGGGCCTAGACCGGCTCCAGCTGGATCAGCACGATGTCGTTGGCCCGCATCGGCAGGTCGACGACGGCCTCGCCGGTCACGCGGACGACCTTTTCGATCTCGGGCCGATCCTGGGTCAGGGCCTGTAGCTGGCCGACCTGATCCGGGGTCAACGTCTTGGGCAGGCCCATGTCGATATAGGCGCTGTAGGCGTCGTTGGCGCGATAGCCGGTGCGACGCACGCGCAGGCGATACGATCCCGGCTTCAGACCGGCCACCTTCACCTTCAGCGGTTCGACGTCGAAGGTGGGGTGGAGATGCTGGTAGAAGGGCCGATTGCTGACCTTCTGGTCTGGCTGGCGCCAGGCATAGGCCAGCACCGCGACCTTCGCGCCGTCTCGGGCGGCGAAGACCTGGCTGTCGCGGGTCGCCAGCGCCTGCCCCTTGACCGCATTGAGGTACTTGTAGGCGAACCAGGCGGGCTTCCTGATGCCTTGCGGGTTCATCAGGCCGAAGCCGCCTTCGAACGGCTTGGTCGGCGGGCCCGGCTCCTCGAACAGGTCGGTATAGGTCCAGTAGCTCATGCCCTGGACCAGACCCTGGGTGCGCCGCAGCTTCTCGACGATGTAGGCGGCGCTGACATAGCTGTCGTGGACGCTGTCGCGCGGGGTGTAGCTGGTGCTCCACTCGGTGAAGTACAGCGGCAAACCGGGGAAGGCCGAAGCCTCGATCTGCTCGCGCACCCGCCGCACGTCGCCGACGATGGCGTCGGGCGAGGCCGACAGCTTGGTGTCCTTCTCGCCCTTCTCGTCCAGAAAGCCGCCATCGACGCCGTAGGTGTGGGTGGTGACGAAGTCGACCGCCGCGCCGCTCTGCTTCACGTGGGCCAGGAACTCCGGAACCCAGGCCGCGCCGGCCGTCGAGGGGCCGCCCACGCGGAGCGCCGGGTCGATCGCCTTGATGGCCTTGGCCGTGACGTCATAGAGCTCGAAATAGGCTGCTTGGTCCGCCTTTTCCCAGAAGCCGTCCAGGTTGGGTTCGTTCCAGACCTCGAAGAACCAGGTCCGCACCTCGGCCTCGCCGTAGCGTTGGCGGACATGGCGGACGAAGGCGTCGATCAGGTCGCGCCAGGGGCCCAGCTGCGGGTGCGAGGTATTGCCCTTCCAGTAGAAGATCGTCAGGTCCGAAGTCTTCATCGCTTCGGGCGTGAAGCCCAGCTCGACGAACGGCTTAATGCCCTTGGCCAGCAACGCGTCGTACAGCTGGTCCAGCTTGGTCCAGTCGTAGACGATCTTGCCGTCCTGGACCTTCACCGTGCCCAGCACGTCGTGGAAGATCGCGTGGAAGCGGATGTAGCGGAAGCCCAGCTCGTCGACGGTCGTCTTCAGCTGACCCTGGCTGCCCTCGCGGATCAGGGTGCCGGGATAGTCGGAGCCGATCGACAGGTCGAAGAAGCGGTCGACCGGTCCCGTCGTCTTGGCCGCGTCCAGAGCGATCACGCGGGGCGTGGGCGTTGCGGCCCTGGCGGCCATCGGCAGACTGGAGACGGCGACCAGTAAGGCGCGGCGCGACATGCCAGAACGTGATGGGCGCATGGTGTTTCTTCCCTCTTCGTTGGAAGCAGGGCTACACGGCGATGATAGCGCTATCAATAGCTATTTGTAGGAGGATTGCTCAGCGGCGCAGCGCGAAGCCGACATAGACCGTACGCGGCGCTGCATAGCTGGTGACCCCGTCGGCGGTCTGGCCGACAGCGAGGTCGACGTTCAGCGCATTATCGGCGGCCAGATAGACCTCGCTGGTCGGCGACAGGGCCCAGCCGGCGCGCAGATCCAGACCGGCGCCCGCCTTCAGTGCGCGAAGGTTCAGGTCGTCCTCGTAGCGTTTGCTCTCGTAGCGCAGATCGGCGTCGAGGCTCAGGCGGTCGATGGGTTTCCAACGCGCACCGGCGGTGATGGTCAGGGCCGGCGCCTGGGCCGGTCGCCTGCCGGTCAGCTGAGCGGCGGTTCCGGCGCCGTCGACGCGGGCATGGGTCGCCGAGAAGGCCGCGCGGACGGTCCAGGCCGGCGTGACGTCGGCGGCGATGTCCCCCTCCAGGCCGGAGGCGTTGATCTCCCCCGCGTTCTGGCGCTGGCGCAGCACCCCGCCAGCCGGGATGAAGCCGGCCAACGGGAACGTCCCGGGGCCGATGCCGATGGTGACGTTGGTGATCGGATCACGGACCTGGTTGTAGAAGAGGCCGAGGTTCCACTTCACAGCCCCCTCGCCCGCCAAGCCCGTCTCGACGCCGTACAGGGTCTCGGGCTTCAGCGCGGCGTTGGCTTCTGTAACGTCGTTGCCGACCCGGAACGGGCGGTGCAGCTCGTTGAGCGTCGGGGGCCGGAAGCCCGCATAGGCAGCCGCGCGCACCCAGGTCTCGCCGGACAGGCGCTGGCGGACGCCCAAGCGCGCCGTCGGGGTCGTCCCCGAGGCGTTGGCCGGCGCCGCATCCAGGGTCAGGGCGCCGGTCGCGGCGTCTCGCTCGCGTCGCACGCCGCCGTACGACCGCCAGCCGTCCAGCCGGGCGCCCGCCAGCAGGATGAAGTCCGGTCGGCTCCAGGCGGTCTCGGCATAGACCCCGCCTACCAGCGTCCGGCCGCCCGCCGTGCGCTGGCGAGTGAAGGCGCCGTTCATGTAGCGGAACAATTCGTGGGTCCGCCCCTCGGTCGCGCGGACGTCGCCACCGAGTTCCCAGGTCCACTCGCCTAGCGCGCCCTGCCAGGCGGCGTTCAGGCCATAGCCGCTGGCAGGGGTCGAGTATTGGTCGTTGGCCGGCGTCGTGCCGGTCCGCCCGGCGGCCACGGCGGCGGAGGTGTTCTCCAGGTCGCTGCTACGGGCCCACGCCTGCAGCCGCCAGGTGTCGGTCGCCAGCGTCACGGCCAGCGCGCTGCCGGTCGCGTTGGACTTGGCCCCGAACAGGCCCGCGCCACGCTTTTCCTGGAAGGTCGCCACCCTCGCGGCCCAGCGCACGCCGCCAGCCTCGCCCTGGAGCCGGGCGGCGACCGAACCGTCCGCCAACGTCGTCGGCACGTCTGCCGCGCCGGCTGCCGAGCCCCGCACGGGACGATAGCCGTCGGTGCGCGAGCTGCTGGCGGTCAGCAGCAGATGGTCCGTTCCGAAGGTCCCCGCCGCGCGCCAGCCGTCACGCTCGCGGGCTTCGGCCGTGAAGCTGGTCAGACCGTCGCCAGCATCGCGCTCGCGCAGGGCCACCACGCCGGTCAGGGCGCCGGCGCCGTAAGGACCCGCCCCCGCGCCGCGCACGACGGTCGCGCCGGACAGACCCTCTCCCGGCAACCCGGTCCAGATCACCCAGCCGCCGAACGGATCGTTCTGCGGAACGCCGTCCAAGGTGACCAGCGCCCGCCCGGCGCCGGACGGCGCCACGGCGCGGAGGGAAAGCCCCTGGATGGTGGGATTGGCCGCGTCGCTGCCGGTGCGGCGGAACAGGGAGACGCCCGGCGCGGTCTTCAGCACGTCGTCCAGCCGCGCCTGGGCGCCCAGCTGAGCGGCGTCGTAATAGGCGGTCGAGAAGACGTCTTGCCCGGGAAGGGGCAGCAGCCGGGGCGCTTCGACGACGACGGCGGACACCTGGGACGGCGGAGCGTCGAGCGGCACGGGAAACCTCTACGCGGACAATAGCTACGGTTTAGCCAAAGCCGCGAGCCGCGCCTACCGTTCCCAGCCGCCTCCTAGGGCCAGGAAAAGATTCACCTGGTCCGCCGCCACCTGGCTGTCGGACGCCGCCAGGGCGCTCTCGGCGGTGGCGAGGGTTCGCTGGGCGTCCAGACCGACCAGGTACGGGCTCTTGCCGGCGCGGTACAGGCTTTGCGCCTGGCGCTCGGCCAGCTGGGCCTGATCGCGCGCGGCCTTCAGGGCGGCCTGGCGCTGCAGGTCGTGCGCATAGGCGTCCAGGCTGGTCTCGGTCTCGCGCAGGGCGGTTAGCACCACCCCGTCGAACCTGGCCAGGGCGCCATCGGCGCCGGCCTCGGCCTGGCGGATCCGGGCCCGCTCGCCCTCGCCGGGCAGGGTCCAGGAGATCAGCGAGGTCAGGCCCCAGCGATTGGTCGGCGCCGTGCCGAGATCGGCCAGCAAACCGGTCGAGCCCGCGCCGACGCCCAGGCTGATGTTCGGATAGAGGGCGGCGGTGGCGACGCCGATCCGCGCGGTGGCGCCGGCCAGGGTCCGCTCGGCCTGGCGCACGTCGGGGCGGCGCTTCAGCAGGGCCGCGCCGTCACCGACGGGGATCGGCCGGGTCAGGGTCGGTGGGACGACGCAGGCCTCCACCGCCTTGGGGAACTCGGCCGGCGGCTTGCCCGTGAGCGTGGCCAGCCTGTACAGCGCGGCGCGGCGGCGGCTCTGGAAGGTCGGCAGGCTGGCGCGCGAGAGATCTAGCTGGGCCTGGGCCCGCGTGATGTCCACAGCCGCGCCGCGCCCGGCCTTCACCAGTTTTCGGGTCACGTCCAGGCTGCGGGCCTGAAGGTCGACCGAGCGCTGGGCGACGGCCAATTCGTGGCCGTTGGCGCAGGCCTCAACATAGGCCCGGGCGACGTCGGCAGCGACGCTGACCCGGGCCAGGTCGAGGGCGGCCTGGCTGGCCTCGGCGTCGGCATGGGCAGCCTCGGCGGCGCGCTTGATCCGGCCCACCAGGTCGACCTGGTACGAGACCTTCACCCCGACATCGGCCAGGTTCTCGACCGCCAGCGGTTGGGAGAGCAGGAACTGTTCGCCGGATTCCCGGGCGTGCATGGCGGCGGCCGACGCCCCGACCTTGAAGCCGCCCGCGTCGTCGGCCTCGCCGGCGACGGCCTGCGACCGCGCAAGGTTGGCGGCGGCGACGCGCAGGTCGGTATTGGCCTTCAGCGCCTCCTCGACCAGCCCGTTCAGAACGGAATCGTCATAGAGCTTCCACCAGCCGGCCGGAACCGGGTCCTGGCTGACGGCCTTGGACGCCGCGCCCAGGAAGGGTCCCTGCGCGGTCGGGGCGTTGACCTTGGCCTCGTCCGGCAGCTTGTAGTTCGGCCCGACGGTCGTGCAGGCGGCCAGGGCCAGCAGCGAACCGGCCAGGGCCAGCGTGCGAAGGGCGCTCATCGGCCGACTCCGACGACAGCGACGGTGGCGGTGCGGCCCGCGATCAGGCGCAGGTCGCGCGGCGTCTGGTCCAGAGCTACGCGCACCGGCACCCGCTGGGCCAGGCGCACCCAACTGAAGGTCGGGTTGACGTTGGGCAGCAGGTTGCCGCTGGCGGCGCGGTCGCGATCCTCGATGCCGGCGGCGATCGACTGGATATGGCCCTTCAGGGGCTTGTCCTCGCCCATCACCTTGACGCTGACCGACTGGCCGATACGCAGGCCTGACAGCTTGGTCTCCTCGAAATAGCCTTCGACCCGGAACGAGCGGCTGTCGATCAGGGCCAGCACCGGCTTGCCGGCGGTGACGTAGTCGCCGGTGCGCAGGGTCAGGTCCGACAGGAAGCCATCGGTCGGGGCCAGAACCACCGTGCGCTGCAGGTTCAGGGCGGCGACGTCGCGGGCGGCCGACGCTTGCGCCAAGGCGGCTAAGCCCAATTCGACCTTGGACTGACTTTGCTCGGTGACCTCGGCCGCGACCAGGTCGCCCAGAGCGCGGTTGCGGTTGAGCTCGCGGCGGGCCTGGGCCAGGGCGGCGCGCTGGGCCTCGACGACGGCGTCGGCCTGGCGCAGGGCCAGGGCGTAGCGTTCGCGATCGACATAGAACAGCGGCTGGCCAGCCTTGACCGTCTGGTCGTTGGCGGCGTCGACGCGGGTGACCAGACCCGACACGTCGGGGGCCACCTGCACGACATCGGCGCGGACGCGGCCGTCGCGGGTCCAGGGATCGACCTGATAATGGGTCCAGAGCGCCTTGCCGCCGACCAGGGCGGCGATCACGACGGCGCCGGTGACGGCGGCGCGGGCGGTAGTCAGCAGAACGGTTTTCAGCGGGGGCATGGCCAGAACTTCAGTTCAGAATTTCAGGGGAGAAGGCGCCGTCACGACGGCGGCCCAGAGGATGACGAACAGGGCGGTGTCGAAGAGCGCCGGGTGCCAGACGAAGCGATAGGCGCCGACCTTCGACAGCACGCGGCGCAGCACGAACGAGGCGACCAGGGCGATCAGGGCCGAGACCAGGACGGACGACAGGAAGACCCCGTCGATATTGAGCTCACCAGTCATCGGGCGATCTCCGGAACGAAGGCGGGCGCCTCGGGGAACAGGTTGCGACGCAGGCCGACCAGGCCCGAGACGCCCTGGACGGCCGAGGCGGCCGGGGCAGAGGACAGGCCGCGAAGGGCGGCGTCGATGCGGGCCAGCAAGTCCTGGCTCGGCGCGCGGGGCTTGCCGGCGGCCAGCGCGGCGAAGTGGTCGCCGACGGCGTCCAGAGCGGCGTCCAGTTGAGCCTTTTCCTCGGGCGGCAGGTCCGGCCGGGCGGTCTGGACGGCGACCAGGTTCATGCCGACCCGCAGATCGCGCAGGGCGTCGACGCCGACGAAGTCATGGCGCTGGCCGGTCTGAGCCAGCTTGGGCGTGAGCATGCCCAGGCGATCGACCAGAGTGGCTGCGAAGGCGGCGGGCTCGGGCGCCTGGCGGGCGCGCGACAGGCGCGACAGCCCCTTCCAGGTGCGGACCAGCAGCCGCCGGGCGCTGGCGTCCACGCCCATCGAGCGCAGGCCGGCCGTGACCATGATCGCGAACAGCACGCCGACGAACTGGCCCAGATTGCCGTTCAGGAACCCGGCGAAGTCAGCGCTGAAGATCTCTTGCAGGGCCAGGGCGTTGCAGAAGCCCAGCAGCACGGCCAGGGCCGATCCCATGGTCGCGGGATTGGGGATGTACAGCCCCAGGATCAGCAACGGCGGGGCCATGGCCAGCAGCAGCATAGGGAAGCCGTCGATGCTGGGCAGGATGGCGAACATGTAGACCGCCGCCAGCGGTAGGGAGACCAGCGAGAACAGGCCGAAGTTCTTGATGGCCGGGACGGGATCGTCCATCGCCGCGAAGAAGCAGCAGAACACGGCGGCCATGATGGGCGCGGCGGCCCCATCGCCCCAGCCGGCCAGGATCCAGGCGGCGCAGGACAGCAGGATGGCGATCGCCGCCGCTCCGCCCGACAGCAGGGCCAGCGGCAAGTCCGCGTGCATGGGGCGCTTGCCCTTCAAGCCCCGCGCGGCGGCGTCCAGTACCGGTGACAGCGGCGCATCGGGATTCGAGAGCCGGATCATCAGCGCGTGAGCCTCGCCCAGCGCCCGGACGGTGTCCGACAGCCGCACCAGCAGGCTCTCGATCAGCAGGCTGGACCAGGCCGCGCCGCGACGATGGGCCGCCAGGGTCTCCAGACGCTCGATCAGGACCAGCGCCTGGTCGCGCGGCGCACCGGCCTCGATCCAGGCGACGACGGCGTTGAGGGCGGCGCGGACGCGGTTGTCGCGGACCTCGCGCAGGGCCTCCATGCGATCGGCCAGGCCTGAGAGCAACGGGATCAGCAGCAGCATGCGCTCGTGCAGGGCGCGGACGACGCCGGTGGTCTCGCGCAGGCGCGAGGTGTCGAACGGCAAGTGGACCGCCAGCATCTGGATGTCGGTGGCGGCGGCGGCCAGGTGACGACGGTCACGGGCGATGGCCTGGGCGTCCTCGCCGCGCAGCACGTCCAGCGCCCAGCGGTCGGCCTCGCCCAGCCAGGTCTTCAGGCGGAAGCGCAGCACGGTCCCGACCGGACGCGGGAAAACCAGGCTGTGGACCAGGGTGGCGCAGACGATGCCCAGGCCGATCTCGATCACGCGCGAGACGGCGACGTCGAAGATGGCGCCGGGCTGGCCGACGCTGGGAAAGCCGATGATCGCGGCCGTGTAGCCGGCCAGCATCAGGACGTAGCTGCGGGGCGTGCGATCCAGCAGCGAGATGGTCAGGCAGCCGCCGACCCACAGCGCCAGGGCCAGCGACAGCAGCCACGGCGCGTTGACGAGGTTCGGGACCAGGACCACGGCGGCCAGGGCCCCCAGGACGGTGCCCAGCACGCGATAGACGGCCTTGGAGCGCACGGCGCCCGCCAGCGGCTGGCTGACGATATAGGCCGTGGTCATCGCCCAGTACGGGCGCGGCAGGCCCAGGGCGAAGCCGATATAGAGGGCCAGCATCGCCGCCGCAAAACTGTTCGCCGAGAACAGCAGCGTATGCCGATTGAACTTCGGAAGCATGGCGGGATTCTCAGACCCCCTGCCCGGCCGCGAGATCCAGCGCGGTCTCGAAAGCCTCGAAGGTGCGGATGGCGGCGGCCAGGTCGTCGTCGCCGACGCTCACCAGCATCTGGGCGCGCACGACCTGCACCGCGTCCTCGACCACCGCGGCCAGGGCCTGGCCCTCGGCGGTCAGATGCAGGGTCTTGGCCCGCTTGTCGGTGGGATCGTCGCGGCGCTCGACCAGACCCGCCTGGCACAGCTGATCCAGGATACGCACCAGCGACGGCCCCTCCACCCCGATCTCTTCGGCCAGCGCGCCCTGGCGCAGGCTGTCCCCAGCGCGGGCGATGTGCAGGACCGGCAAGGCCTTGGCGTCCGAGATGCCGTGGGCGGCCAGGGCGCGATTGACCTCACGCCGATAGACCCGCGCCAGGCGCAGCAAGGATTGGGCGAAGGTGCGCTCGTTGAGCGTGCGAGAGGAGGTCATGGAACAGCGATCATTTAAATAGGTAGCTTCCTATCTAAATTAGATAGCATCCTACCTATTTGATCGCAAGAGCACCGCCTTGCGCTTTATGAATGCGGCGGTCCGACCATGGTCGCGGTTGGAACGCGCGCGGAAATGTGGAGCCTGGGCGCGGTTCTGGAGGTTCCCAATGCTCGTCCCCGTCCTGGCCTTCGTGGCGCTGTTGGCGACCGCGCCGGCGGAAGTCCCGCCGCCTGCCGGCCCGACGACGGTCACCCTATGGCCACAGGGCGCGCCGGGCTCCGAGCGGCGGTCCCGCGAGCCCGAGATCGTCGAGAACACCTATGTGCGCAACGTTCACAGCCCATCCTTGACGGTGTTCCCCGCCGATCCGCGCCACGCCAACGGCGCGGCGGTCGTCATCGCGCCCGGCGGCGGCCATCGCATGCTGGTCTTCGTCAATGAGGGCATAGGGCCGGCCAAGACCCTCAACCGCTTTGGCGTCACCGCCTTCGTCCTGAAGTACCGCCTGGCGCGCGAGGCTGGCTCGACCTACGCGATCGATCGCGACGCCGCCGCCGATCTGCGCCGCGCGGTCCGCTGGGTGCGGGCCAACGCCGCTGAATACGGCGTTGATCCGCACCGCATCGGGGTGATGGGCTTTTCGGCGGGCGGCGAACTGGTCGAGCTGGTGGCGGACAATCCCGCGCCGCCCCAGCCTTCGTCGTCCCAGCCTTCGTCGTCCCAGTCCTCGGGCGATCCGCTGGACGCGGTCAGCGCCCGCCCCGACTTCCAGGTGCTGGTCTATCCCGGCCCGTTGGGCGTTCCGGCCCAGGCCGCGGCCGACGCGCCGCCGGCCTTCATCACCGCCGGCACGCTAGATCAATGCTGCGCCGAGCCGGCCATGACGCTCTACAGCCAGCTTCGCAAGGCGGGCGTGTCGGCCGAGCTGCACCTGTTCGCCGACATGGACCACGGCTTCAACATCGCCGCCCATTCCGAGAGCCTGTCGATCCAGCACTGGCCCGACCGGCTGGCCGACTGGCTGAACGACGGCGGCTGGCTGCACGCGCGGCCACCGACGCCCTACAGGCCGCTGAAGCCCTGAAGGCGCGCCTCCCTGATGGGAGGCGCGCGCCCCGTCCTTATCCCAGCGCCTTCTTGTAGAGCGCCAGCAATTCGCTCCAGGCCTTCTCGGCGGAAGCCTCGTTGTAGGCCTGGCTGCCCGGGACCGTCCAACCGTGGTTGGCGCCAACATAGACCTCGACCGTAGCTGGCCGCTTGGCCTCCGCGAAGGCCGCCTTCAGCTTGTCCTTGGACGTCGGATCGCGCTGGTCGTCATTGTCGGCGATGGCGACCAGATAGCTGGCCTTGGTCTTGGGGATCAGCAGGTAGGGGCTGTCAGGGCCCTCCGCCGTCAGGCCGCCGCCATGGAAGCTCGCCACGGCGCCGACGCGCTCGGGAATGGCGCCCGCCGTACGGAACGCCAGCGGACCGCCCATGCAATAGCCCTGGGTCCCTACCGGTTTGGCCTTGTTGGTCTGAGGCTGGGCGTCGAGGAAGGCGACGAAGGCCTTGGCGTCCAGCACCGCCGTCGTCGGGGTAACGGTCTTGGCCAAGCCCATGATCGTCTCACGATCCTTGGGATCGGCGAAGTTCATCGCGCCTTCCATCACCGGCGCCTTCTTGGTCCGATAGTAGAGGTTGGGCACGAGCACCACATAACCCGACGCGGCCAGGCGGCGCCCCATCTGGCGGAACACGGGCCGCAGGCTCCAGATGTCGGGCCACACCAGCACCGCCGGCCACTTGCCCTTGCCTTTCGGATAGAACAGCGCCGCGTCGGCGACGCCGTCGGCGGTCTTGATCTCGACGTCCTTCTCCTCGACCGCGTCGTCGGCATGAGCCACCGTCGCGACCCCGGTCAGGGCCGCGGTCAGCAGGCCGAACCTGCGGCGGGAAAGCGTGGGGTCCTGTATGAGGCCGGGGTGGATTTCATCATCGCACATGGCGGTCTCCTCCTGGTCGTCGCTTGGCTTGAGGCGCGCACGCTATAACCGCGTTCTCCATTCGCCTATCCACTTTAGGACGCTGTCTGATACGTGGCCTTTCCTGGCAATAGCAGGTCCTGCTTACGGCCGTCGCACAGGGCGTAGCTGAAGCCCGACTGGATCGCCCAGGCCCCGACCTCGCCCTTCTTGTTGATGGCCAGGAAGCCGACCTGGAAGTCCTTGGCCTGGGGCTTCTTCTTGAGGATCCGCTCGACCGCCTCCCGGCAAGCGGCCTCTGGCGAGCGGCCCTGGCGCATCAGCTCGACCACCAAGAAGCTGCCGACATTGCGGATCACCTCCTCGCCGACGCCGGTCGAGGTGGCGCCGCCGACCTCGTTGTCGACATAGAGACCCGCGCCGATGATCGGGCTGTCCCCCACCCGGCCGCGCATCTTCCAGGCCATGCCGCTGGTTGTGCAGGCGCCGGCGATGTTCCCCTTGGCGTCGATGGCCAGCATGCCGATGGTGTCGTGGTTGTTCGCCCCGCCGGGCGTGCCCAGCTGGCCGGTGGTCTTGCCGTAGTCGCCGACCTCGCTGTTGGCCTTGGGCTGATACTTCGCGTCCTTCTTCCAGGCCTCCCAGGCGGCCTTGGATTCCGGCGTCAGCAGCTCCTCGTACGTGAAGCCCTGTTCCAGGGCGAACTGCAGGGCGCCGGCCCCGACCAGCATCACGTGCGGGGTCTTCTCCATGACCTTGCGGGCCACCGAGATCGGGTGGTCGATGTACTCCAGGGCCGCCACCGCGCCGCAGTTGCCCAACTCGTCCATGATGCAGGCGTCCAGCGAGACATGACCGTCGCGGTCGGGATAACCGGCCCGGCCGACGCTGTGGTTCTTCAGGTCCTGCTCTGGGATCCGCGCCCCGGCCTCGACCGCGTCCAGAGCCCGGCCGCCCTTGGACAGCACCGCCCAGGCGGCCTGGTTGGCGGCGACGCCGAAGTCCCAGGTGGAGATCACGCAGGGTCCCTGGAGCTTCACGTTTCCCTCCCGCGCGGACGCGCCTGTCCCGATCATCGCCGATCCGGCCAGGCTAGCCCCGATCAGGCCTCTACGATTCATCATCTTCATGTGCTCCAAGAGGGCCGCGCCGAATCCGTACCACGCGTGAAGAGAAGACCATGACCGCCGATCCCGATCTCGTGAAAGACCGCGTGCTGCTGGAAGTCTGTGTCGATACGCCCGCGGGATTGGCGGCGGCGGTCGCCGGTGGCGCTGATCGCATCGAACTTTGCGCGGCGCTGGATCTGCAGGGCCTGACCCCGGCCCCCGGCCTGATGGCCCTGGCGGCCCTGGCGCCGATTCCTGTCTATCCGATGATCCGCCCCCGCAACGGCGACTTCTGCTTCGACGCCCGCGACCTGGACGCCATGCGTCGCGACATCGACGCCGTGCGTCAGTACGGCCTGGCCGGCGTGGCGATCGGCGCCAACCGCCCCGACGGCGAACTGGACCTCGATGTGCTGCAGAAGCTGGCCGAGCACAGCGCCGGCTTGGGCATGACCCTGCACCGCTCGTTCGACTTTGTGACCGACCAGGCCGTAGCGCTGGAGGCGGCCGTCGCCCTGGGCTTCGAGCGGGTGCTGACCTCGGGCGGCGCCCTGACCGCCGAGGCCGGCGCCGAGCAGATCGCCGAGCTGGTGGCCCAGGCCGACGGCCGCATCGGCATCCTGGCTGGGGCGGGCGTGCGCGCTTCGAACGTGGCCGAACTGGTGCGCCGGACCGGCGTGCGCGAGGTCCACGGCTCGTTCGGTGGTCCGCTGCCGGGCGCGGATCCGACCTCACGGCTGGTCGCCATGGGTTTCCTGCCCGCCGAGATGCGCGACACCGATCAGCAGGCGGTCCAGGAAGTTGTTCGAATTCTTCGCACCCTCCCATAGCCTTCGCGGGGACACCCGATAGGGGGAGCTACCGGGCTGTCGGGTGGCTCTTGGCCCAGCCGGTCTCGTAGAGACGGATCACCTTCGAGGGCTGCGTTCCATACCAGGAATAGCCGTCGCGGCGTTCGCGCGAGAGCTCGTTGACGTTGTCGCGCAGGGTCTTGTCGCGCTCGCCGAAGACCGGCTTGCCGTCGGTGTTGTAGTAGCGCGCCCAGATCGGGCCGTAGTCGGGTTTTTCGATCAGCTGGCGGCCGTCCGGCTGCCCCTTGCCGGTCCATTCCCAACCAACGATGGCGGCCTTCTTCATCCAGGCGACGCCGGCATGGACGGCGGCGACCTCGGCCGGCGTCGGATCGGGCAGCTGCATCAGGTAGAACAGCAGGTCAGCGCTTTCACCCGTCGCCAGGGCCGGCGGTTCGAAGTTGCGGCCGGCGACCGGGGCCAGGGTGAACGGGTCGGCCTGCTGACCCCAGATGGTCGGCTGGCCGTTCACACGGATCTGCGAGGCGACGATGACCTCGCGCCCCTTCCTGGCCGCCGCGCCCGCCTTGGCCCGCAGGTCGGCCGGCACGAAGGCGAAGTCGGGCTTGGCCTCCGACACTTCGGTCAGCAGGTAGGCGGCCTCGGAGACGGCGTTGTCGTTATAGGTGATGGCGTCGTGATAGCCGCCCTCCAGCGGCCAGACCTGCGGCCAGCCGCCGTTCGGGAATTGGGCCGCCAACAGGTAGCGCACGCCCTTCAGGAAGCTCTGGCGATAGGCCCCGCCCTCGGCGCCCGGCGTCTGGCGCGAGACCTTCGCCAGGAAGCGCAGCTCGGTGATGGTGGCGTTGTTGTCCAGCGTGCCGACATAGCCCCACTTGGGGTCGCGGGCGGCGTCGAAATCGTTCTCGCTGAGGTGTTTGGAATTGTTGTCGGAAGCCCAGGGCTGGCCCGGCAGGCGCAAGGCGCCGGTGCGGTCCTGGTTCTTGCTCCAGCCGCCGGCCGGGGTCTGGAAGCTGACGATGACGTCGGCGACGTGGCGCGCCTCGGGCGAGCCGTACCAGGCTGGGTCCTTGTCCAACGGCATGCCGCCGTCGCCATGGCCCGACGGGGGCGGCGGCGGAGCGGTCTCGCCCGGCTTCAGCTCGGCGGCGAGAGCGGCACGGTCGGCCTTCTCCTGGGCGGTCGAGCGGTCGAGATAGGCCTTCCAGGCCGGCTGCCGGGCGGCCGGCAGCTGGGCGATGCGCTTGGCCGTGATCGGCTGGGCCGGGACGTTGGTCCCGATCACGCCAGCGAAGGCCGGCGCGGCCAAGAAACTGCCCGAGAGCAGGCTGGCGGACAGGACAAGGCCGATGGCGGTCTGGCGGTTCATCTGGACGTCTCTCCCCGAAGGCGTCGTTGTCGTTCGACGTCCTTTTCTCATGGGAATGATACCGGTTTCCTACCGGACTGAAACACTGCCCTGCGTGATCCTCGCCCTTCGACAAGCTCAGGGTGAGGATCAAGATTCAGGCCTTGCAGTAGAACCTCATCCTGAGCTTGTCGAAGGACGAGGTTCGGCCCCTCAGCCTTCAATAATATGCGGCACGAACCGCGAGCGATCCCGCGTCACCCGGCCACGATCCTCGCGCACGCCGATGCCGGCCGGCTGGTCGCCGATCACCCAGGAGCCGACCACGGGATAGTTCGCGCCGAACTTAGGCGGGGCCTTGAGTTCCTGGCGGATCCAGCCCTCCTCGCCATAGCCCTGGTCCAGCACCCGGCCCTTGCGGCCGTCCTTCCAGAGCTCGACGTTCGCCCCTTCCCGGCTGAACAGCGGCTTGCGGGCGTAGCTGCTGCCCAGCCGCTCGACCTTGGGGTCGTCGTCGAAATAGGTCTCCAGCAGGTTCGGGTGGCCCGGGTGGCGCTCCCACAGCAGCGGCAGCAAGGCCTTGTTCGACAGCACCGCCTTCCACGGCGGCTCCAGGAACAGGGTCTTCGAGGCCGCGATATTGGCCGCATAGGGCTCGCGCAGCATCTCTTCCCAGGGATGCAGCTTGAAGATCGCGCCGATCAGGTAGTTGTCCTGGTCGACAAAGCGGCCGTCGGCGTCGAGACCGATCTCCTGGATCGGCACGAACTTGGGCTCCAGCCCCGCCACGGTCGCCATGTCCTCCAGGAACCGCACGGTCTGGCGATCCTCGACAAAATCCGGCGCGCTGGCGAAGTGGACGAAGCCGCCATTCGGGAAGATCGTCTTGAACCGCTCGGCCAGCTGGTCGTGCAGGCTGTTGAACTGGTCCGTAGTCTCCGGCAGCGCGCCCTGCCGGATCAGGTCCTCCAGCCACAGCCACTGGAACACGCCTGCCTCATAGATGCTGGTCGGGGTGTCGGCGTTGTATTCGTAGAGCTTGGGCGGCCCCGCCCCGTCGTAGAAGAAGTCGAAGCGGCCGTACAGCGAGGGGTCCTTGGCCTTCCAGGAGGCGGCGACCACGTCGCGGGAGGCTTCCGGGATCTGTAGGCGCGCCATCAGGGCGTCGCTCTTCACTGCGTCCTCGACCAGCTCCAGACACAGCTGGTGCAGCGTCTCGGTCGCCGGCTCGATGTGGCCTTCGATCTGCTCGAGCGTGAAGGCGTAGGCCGCCCGCTCGTCCCAATAGCGGCGGCCGTCGGCGTGATGCCAGGTGAAGCCGACCGCCTCGGCCTTGGACTTCCAGTCCGGCCGAGGCGTCAGGGTGAGACGGCGCATCAGGCGTCCGAGCCGTCCCGGTTGACCTTCTGCTTGTCCTCGATGGCCAGCAGGGGCGACGACAGGGCCTCATCCTTGGGAGCCATCAGGCGGGCCAGCACGTCCTCGGCGCCGCCACCGCCCGGCAGGATGCCCGCCGCGGCCAGCTTGGCGTCGAGATCGGCGCCGGTCTTGCGCTCCTCGGCCTCGTTGTGCAGGCGGAACTGCTCCTCGCGGACCGACTGGCGCTCCTTGATGCGCTTGAGGCTGTCGGCGGCCGAGCCGACGACGCCGCTGGCCGAGCCCGAGCGCGAGATCACGGCGGCCTGAGCCTTCTGGACGCTCTCGTTGACCTTCACCATCTCGATCTCGCGGCGCAGGGCCTCGATCTTGACGTCGGTCTGCGAGATGACCGTGCGCATCTTCTCCTCGGCGGCGCGCAGCTCGGTCATCTGGCCCGACTTCTGGGTCGCGTCCTTTTCCAGGTCGGCGATCCGCTGGGCCACTTCCAGGGCCAGGGCCTGGTCGCCCTTGTTCATCGCCGCGCGGGCCGAGCTTTCGTACTTGCGCGACTGGTCGGTCAGCTGAGCGACCTCGGTCTCCAGGCTGCGGCGACGGGCGACCAGCTTGGCCAGCTCATCGCGAGCCTTGCCCTGGGCGTTGTCGGCGTCGCGGATTTCCTGGTCCAGGATCCGCAGGGCGTTGGCGTCCACGATGGTCTGCGCGCCGTCATGCGCCGTGCCACGGAAGAGCGCGGAGAGCTTGCTCCAGATCGACATATGAGTTTTCCCGGTCTCTTAGGCGGCCGCGACGCGGCTCTTTTCGAAGGAATCGCGCAGGTCGCTGGCGGCGGCGATGGCGTTGTCGGCCAGGGTGCGCAGCTCGATGACCAGCGTCTGCAGGGTGGTCTTGGACGAGATCTCGCCCATCAGCTCGTAATAGTCGCGGCCATCGACCGATGTGATGCCGAAGTTCGACAGCGGCACGATCTTCTGGGCCTTGAGCAGGAACTCGTTGAAGGCCGCGCGGTCGTTCTGCTCGTCGCAGGCCCACAGCAGGGTCGAGACGACCAGCTGCAGCGCGCCGCCGCTGACATAGACGGGCAGGTCGCCGAATTCGTGCATGACGACCAGCAGCACCGGCTCGACGCCCTCGACCACCGTGGCGGTCAGTTCGCCTTCGCGCACGAGGGCGCTCTCGGCCAGCGCATCGCGCAGGCTGTGGATCGTCCAGGCGGTGTCGATTACGGAGTCCATGTGTCTGACGCCCTTGGGAGGATGGGGGTTGGTCTTCAGCGCGGGCCCGCGCACCGACTCGACGACGATCGACTGGACGGCCGAAAGGATGTCGGGCTTACAGGCCGCCGGCGCCCAGACCTCGATCTTCACGAAGCCGGCGTTCCGGCGGGCTTCACGCCACGCTCGGGTTCTTTCAGCGGCCTGGGCGCTTCTCGTCGGTTTGGCAGGCATGCGTTACATGTACGCATAACATGTACGCTTGACAAGACGTCGTTCGGCGGCATCCTGCGACCGACTTCTCCTTAGGGCAAGCACGCCCCGGGGCAGAGCCGGCCTCATCGTCCAGATAGGTGTGCCGGCCCGCTATTTGAGGGCTCGCGGAACGCGATGTTCGGAAAACTTTTCGGCAGAAAAGAGGGCGAGCGCCCCGCCCTGCCCGTCATCCGCAACGTGACGATCGGTCGGACGGTGGTGCTGGATCCCCTGGCCTGGCGGCGCTTCAGCGGCGAGACCAAGTTCGCCCTCGATTGCGACACGCTGGAGATCACCGCCCAGGGCCTGATCCAGCTGAACGACGGCGCGTTCGTGCACCGCTTCTATACGGACGACGAGATCCTGTTCCAGGTCGTCTCGGACGACCGCGAGGGCCATAAGGCCAACGACTTCACCGTCTTCGTCCCGTGGGCCAGCGAATATCCGGCCGATCGCGCCGATCGCGAACTGTGGAGCCAGCGCCTGCGCGCCCGCACCTTCCAGGCCGAGGGACTGCCCGCCTACACGCGCCTGTGGTTCGGCGACGAGGCCGAGCAGCAGGATCCGGTGACCCTGTGGGAAGACGTCTACTATGACCGCGAGGGACAGCGGCCCGACCGCCGCCTGTTCCAGACCACCATGCTGTTCCACCGCGACCTGGCCGGCGGCGAGGGTCGCGAGCTGCTGCTGGCCCTGACGCTGGAGCCCGAGGACAGCAAGGACGTCAGCCACGAGACCATGATCGGCCTGCCGCTGTCGGTGGGCGAATTCCGAGCTTGATGAGGGGCCAGAACCAGATGTTCGACTTCAGCGCATTCCAGGACGGCGCGACGGCGTTCCTGCTGGCCTTCGTCGTGGCCGGCCTGTTCACCATCGCCTTCAAGTACATCTACCAGTGGGTGACGCCCTACAACGAGAAGGCCCTGATCCGGGCGGGCAACGTCTCGGCCGCCATCGCCTTGGCCGGGGCGCTGATCGGCTACGCCCTGCCGCTGGCCTCGGCCTTGAGCCACACGGTCAGCCTGCCGGAATTCGCCGCCTGGGCCACCGTGGCCGGCATCGTCCAGATCGCCGCCTTCACCGGCGTGCGCCTGCTGGCCCTGCCCGACGTCAAGGCGCGGGTCGAGAACAACGAGATCTCGATCGGCGTCTATCTGGCGGGCATCTCGATCGCGGTCGGCGTGCTGAACGCCGCCTGCATGACCTCGTGAGGGCCACAGCCATGCGCAAGCGTTCAAGCTCGCTGAAGCTGACCACCATGCTGGCCGGCGCGACGGCCCTGACCCTGTCCGGTTGCGATGATCCCGGCAACCAGGCCAGCTGGGATCCCAACCGCGGCGAACAGGTCGAGGCCTTCAGCTACAAGTCCCTGGAAGAGTGCAAGGCGGCCAACGAGGTCTCCGACCAGCAGTGCGACACCTCCTACGCCGCCGCCCAGAAGGACGACGACAAGAACGCGCCGCGCTACGAGGCCCGCGCCACCTGCGAAGAGGTCTATGGCGCCGGCAACTGCGTGCCGCGCACGGCGTCGGACGGCCACAGCGTCTTCGGCCCCCTGCTGGCCGGCTTCGTGATCGGGCGGATGCTGGATAACGCCGGCGGCGGCTACTATCGCGGCACCGGCCTCTATCGCCGGGACGACGCCTACGGCGGCGGCTACTACTCGACCTGGGGCGGACGCCTGGGCCGCGATTACGGCACCGGCCGCACGGTCATCACCAAGACCAGCATCGACCCGCCTGACGCCATCCGCCAGGCCCCGCCCAAGATCCAGACCCGCACCTCGGTCGTCTCGCGCGGCGGCTTCGGCGGTGGTCGCAGCTATGCCTCCGGCGGCGGCTTCAAGGGCGGTTTCGGCGGCTGACCCAGGGCGCTAATTTTTGCGATTGACTCGCAAGTTCGCGTCGCGTTTAGTTGCGAAGTGTTCGCAAGAACGCGTCGGGCCGCTTACCGAAGTCGGTTCGCCAGGGCGGGTGTCGGCCCCCTGCCAGGCGAGGAGATTTCCGGTTTGCGGCCCGACCATTTCCCCGACCCCTTCATCGACGCCCACCTCGACCACTGCGGCCCCGTCGGCCTGGCCGAGGGCGAGCGGATCCTGCTGTGGATGCTGCGCCAGTGGGTCACGGCCCGGGTGCTGGGCGAGGAGCCCGGCGCGCGGCTGTCCAAGAAGGCCGGCGCCCTGGTCTCGCCCCGCGTGGCCAGCGCCTTCGTCCTGATGATGAGCGCCATCGAGGGCCAGGTCCGCCGCCCGCTGTGCGTCTCGGCCCCCTGTTTCGGCGGTTACGCCGAGGACGAGCAGCGCCTGATCACCGCCTGCGGCGTCTGCCCCGCCTCGCCCGAAATCGCCGGCCGCCTGATCGAGGGCATGGTCGTCACGCCCGAAACCGTGACCGTCATGGCCCGCTTCCTGAACACGGCCCTGGCCAATGACGGCAAGGCCCTGCCGATGCGTTTCGACGAACCGGACGTCGTCATGACGCCGGCCCAGCGCCCGACCTTCCACTAGCCTACCGCCAACCCTCCTCGGCCAGACGCTTGGCCAGGGCGCGGGCGCCCAGCACGACGTCGCTCCAGGTGACCTCGAAGCCCGCATCGTCGCCGTAGTACGGGTCAGCCACCGCCCTGCCCTCGTGGCCGGGGACGAGGTCCAGCAGAAGCCCCACCTGCGCCGTCGCGTCGCGCGGCGCGACCGCCATCAGGCCGTCCAGGTTGTCGTGGTCCAGGGCGTAGATGTGGGTGAAGGTCCGGAAATCGTCCCTGGCCACCTTGCGGGCCCGCTGGCCGCTGATGTCGACGCCGTTGCGGCGGGCCACGGCGATCGAGCGCGGATCCGGCGGATCGCCCGCGTGCCAGCCGCCGGTGCTGGCGCTGTCGACCAGAACATCAAGGCCCAGCCGATCGGCCTCGGCCCTGAACGCGCCTTCGGCCAGGGGCGAGCGACAGATGTTGCCCATGCAGACGAACAGTACGCTGGCCCTGGCCATCAGGCGTCTCCCCATCCGCCGCCGCCCGGTGTCTCGATGACGATGGCGTCGCCGGCGACGACCTGCACGAGATCGGTGGCGGCCATCGCCTGTACGGTCCCGTCGGCCCGCTCGACCCGCGCCCGGCCCACCTGGCCTGGACCACCGCCTTTCAGCCCGAACGGCGGCACGCGCCGGCGGTTAGACAGCAAGGTGGCGGTCATCGGCTCGCGGAAGCCGATCCTGCGCACCACGCCATCGCCGCCCCGGTTCGCGCCCTGCCCGCCCGATCCGCGCCGGATCGAGAAGGCTTCGACCAGCACCGGATAGCGGGTCTCCAGCACCTCGGGATCGGTCAGCCGGCTGTTGGTCATATGGGTCTGGACTGCGTCGGTTCCGGCGAAGTCCGGCCCCGCGCCCGAGCCGCCGCAGATGGTCTCGTAGTACTGCCGCCGCTCGTCGCCGAAAGTGAAGTTGTTCATCGTGCCCTGGGCCGCCGCCATCACGCCCAGCGCGCCGTAAAGCGCGTCGACCACCACCTGGCTGGTCTCGACATTGCCGGCCACCACCGCGGCCGGATAGCGCGGCCGCAGCATCGAACCTTCGGGAATGACCAGCTCGACCGGCCGCAGGCAGCCATCGTTCATCGGGATCCCGTCGTCGACCAGGGTGCGGAACACGTACAGCGCCGCCGCCCGGCAGATCGAGGCCGGGGCATTGAAGTTGGTCGGAACCTGATCGCTGGTTCCGGTGAAGTCGACGCGGGCGGTGCGGGCCTGCTGGTCGACGTCGATGGCCACGCGAACCACCGCCCCATCGTCCAGTTCGTAGGCGAAAGATCCGCTCTGCATCGTCGCCAGCACGCGGCGGACAGCTTCCTCGGCATTGTCCTGGACGTGGGCCATGTAGGCCTCGACGACCTCCTGGCCGAACTCGGCGACCATGCCGGTCAGGGCTTCGGCCCCGCGCGCGCAGGCGGCGATCTGGGCTTTCAGGTCGCCGATGTTCTGGTCGGGATTGCGCGCCGGCCACCGCCCCGAGGCCAGCAGGGCGCGGGTTTCGGCTTCCCGGAACCTCCCGCCCTCGACCAGCAGGAAGTTCTCGATCAGAACCCCCTCCTCCTCGACCGTCCTGCTGGTCGGCGGCATCGAGCCTGGCGTGATCCCGCCAATGTCACCCTGGTGACCGCGCGCGGCGACGTAGAACAGCAGGGCGCCGGCCACGTCGAACACCGGCATGACCACCGTTACGTCCGGCAAGTGGGTGCCGCCGTTATAGGGCGCGTTCAGCATGTAGACGTCGCCGGGCTTCATGCCTCGGCCGTCGTGCTCGCGGGCGTCACGGATGGCCCGCACGCTGTCGCCCATCGAGCCCAGGTGCACCGGCATGTGCGGCGCGTTGGCGATCAGGTCGCCGTCACGGCTGAACAGCGCGCAGGAGAAGTCCAGCCGCTCCTTGATATTCACCGAATAGGCCGTGTTCTGGAGCGCGAAGCCCATCTCCTCGGCCACGGCCATGAAGAGGTTGTTGAACACCTCCAGCATGACCGGATCGGCTTCCGTGCCGATCGCCTTGCGGGCCGGCAGGGCGACGACGCGGTCGAGGATCAGGTTCAGGCGCCCGTCGACGGCGGCGCGCCAGCCGGGCTCGACGATGGTCGTGCCGGTGGCCTCGCGAATGATGGCGGGGCCGAGGATCTCCGCGCCGACGGCGAGGGCCTCGCGGTCGAAGACGGGGGTGCTGTGAAGCGCGCCGGCCATGCGGGTTTCGACGGTGGCCAGCGGGCCGCGTTGAATTGCTCCAACGGATTTCAAGTCCGGCGCGTCTCCCGCGTCCGAATGCCCGATCGCCTCGACAGATAGCGTCTCGACAACCAACGGCGTGGTCGGCGAGGTGAAGCCGAAGCGGCGTTGATGCAGGTCCTCGAATGCTTCGCGGACGCCATCACCGAACGGCACGACCAGCGGTGTGTCGGCGCCGGCATACTTCACGCGTAGACTTGCGACCGTCTCGACCGAGGCCATCGGCACGTCCTGGGCGCGCAGGGCCGCCTCAGCCTCGGCGGCGAGCACCTTCGCCCGCTCGGCCAGATCGCCCGCCATGGCCAGCGGCCGCTCGACCGTCTCCTCGCGGATCAGGCGCAGGTCGGCCAGGCCCATGCCGTAGGCGCTCAGCACCCCGGCGAACGGGTGGATCATCACCTTGGTCATGCCCAGCGCGTCGGCCACCAGGCAGGCGTGCTGCCCGCCCGCCCCGCCGAAACAGGCCAGCACATAGCGGGTGACGTCGTAGCCGCGCTGGATCGAGATCTGCCGCACGGCCTTGGCCATGTTCTCGACGGCGATGGTGACGAAGCCCTCGGCGACGTCCTGTGGGGTCATCGCCCGCCCGGTCGCCGCAGCGATCTCGGCGGACACCGTCTGAAAGCCGCGCATCACGGCCTCGGCGTCCAGCGGCAGGTCGGCGTTCGGGCCGAACACCTTCGGGAAGAATTCCGGTCGCAGCTTGCCCAGCATGACGTTGCAGTCGGTGACCGTCAGCGGCCCGCCCCGGCGATAGGCGGCAGGTCCCGGGACCGCGCCGGCTGAAGCCGGACCCACCCGCAATCGCGCGCCGTCGAACGAACAGATCGAACCGCCGCCCGCCGCCACGGTGTGGATGTTCATCATCGGCGCGCGCATCCGCACGCCGGCCACGACCGTCTCGAAGGCCCGCTCGTACTGGCCGGCATAGTGGCAGACGTCGGTCGAGGTGCCGCCCATGTCGAAGCCGATCACCCGCTCGAAGCCGGCCTCGCCGGCCGTCCGCGCCATGCCGACCACGCCGCCGGCCGGACCGGACAGGATGGCGTCCTTGCCCCGGAAGGCCCGCGCGTCGGTCAGGCCGCCGTTCGACTGCATGAAAAGCAGCCGCGTATCCTCGCCGAGCGCGCCGGCGACCTGATCCACATAGCGGCGCAGGATCGGCGACAGATAGGCGTCCACCACCGTGGTGTCGCCCCGTCCGACCAGCTTCATCAGCGGGCTGACCTCGTGGCTGACCGCGACTTGCGTGAAGCCGATCTCACGGGCGATCGCGGCGACCCGCGCCTCATGATCGGTAAAGCGGAAGCCGTGCAGCAGCACGATGGCGATGGTCCGGAAGCCGGAGTCGAACGCCGCTTGGAGACCGGCCCGCGCGGCCGCTGCGTCGAGCGGACGCAGCACCGCCCCCTCGACGCTCATCCGCTCCTCGATCTCGACCACGCGGTCGTACAGGGCCTCCGGCTTGACGATGTGGCGCTCGAACAGCTTGGGCCGCGCCTGGTAGCCGATCCGCAGGGCGTCGGCGTGGCCGCGGGTGATGGCTAGCACCGTCGGCTCGCCCTTGCGCTCGAGCAGCGCGTTGGTCGCCACCGTGGTGCCCATCTTCACCGCGTCGATCGCTGCGCCCGGGGGCGACAGGGCTCGGACGCCCGCGACGGCGGCGTCCGCATAGTGCTCGGGATTTTCCGACAGCAGCTTGTGGGTGACCAGCGAGCCGTCCGGCCGCCGCGCGACGATATCGGTGAACGTGCCCCCCCGGTCGATCCAGAACTCCCAGCCGCGAACGGTCGGATCGGTGGCGGTCATGAGGGGACAGAACTCCTTGGGCCTTTTCCCTTACCCGCCCTCCCTCATCTCGTCATCCCGGCCGTAGCGAAGCGGAGAGCCGGGACCCAGGGGCGACCGCGATACGACGGCCCCTGGGTCCCGGATAGCGCTGCGCGCTTCCGGGATGACGAGGTTTGGCAAGGCTATTTGAGGATGCCCGTCAGCTCGGCCACCTGCCACAGGCCCAGCAAGAGGAAGATCAGCGCCGCGCCGATGCGGACGTACTTCAGCGGCACGATCTTGGTCGCGGCCTCGCCCAGGTACACCGCCGGGACGTTGGCCAGCATCATGCCCAGGGTGGTGCCGGCGGCGACCCAGGCGATGGAGTGGAACTTGGCGCCCAGGGCCACCGTGGCGATCTGGGTCTTGTCGCCCATCTCGACCAGGAAGAAGGCGATGGCCGTGGTCACGAACACGCCGTAGCGGCCCGCGCCCAGGCCTTCCTCGTCATCGGCCTTGTCGGGGATCAGGGCCCAGGCGGCCATGGCGATGAACGATACGGCGATGGCCCACTTGACCCAGGCCCCGCTCAGGAAGTCGGCCACCCAATAGCCGGCCGTGGCGGCCAGGGCGTGATTGGCCAGGGTGGCGACCAGGATGCCCAGGATGATCGGCACGGGCTTCTTGAAGCGCGTGGCCAGGATGATGGCCAGGAGCTGGGTCTTGTCACCGATCTCGGCGATGGCCACGACCAGGGTCGAGACGAGCAGGCTTTCCACTGAAACAGTCCTCCGGGCCGGGCGCATGCCAATAGCGTCGATACCCCACCCGGCCCGGACGGAGATCGTCGCCATTGGTCTCGCCAAGGAAGCTCAAGAACGCTTCCCTTCCCCGCGCCATGATCCGAAGATCAAGTGTGTTGACGGCGGGGCCCGCTGATAGGCGCGGGCGGCTACTCCCCAAAGGTGAGGCGGCGTGTAGCCGACCGCGCCGCCTCGGTCAACGCGTCAGGCGACCGCAGCGGGGGCGTCGAACCTCAAGACGTGGATCGCTACCCGCACCTTGCCCGCAGTGAAACTTCCGCCGACCGCCGTCAGAACGACGGGCGTATCGGCATAGTAGGCCGTCGGGCCGATGACCCCGATGTTGCTGGAATTCTTGGCCGCGCCCAGCGAACCGCCGAACTTGCTCGCGTCGCCGGAGACCCCGCAGTTGTACGAGGTCGCTCCGGTCACCGCGACCGTGGTCCGGGTCGAGACGGCCAGCACGATGGCGCGGTTCGGGATGGCGATCGTCGTCGCGGTCGAGGCGCCCGACACGGTCACCTCCTGTTCCAGCACCTCCAGCCGAGTGTTGGCGAAGTTCGGCGTCTGGGCGGCGGTCAGGCTGCGGAAGGTGGCCGACAGCGGGACCCAGCTAGAGCCGTCGAAGGCGACCATCTGGTTCTCGTCCTTGACCCAGGCCAGCACGCCCTCCGCGGGCGCCATGGCTTCCCAGGCGCCGCCCTCGAAACGCACCAGGGTTCCGGCGGGCTGCCCGACCCAGGCCGCGCCCGTGGCGCCGGACGGCAGGATCCAGACGCAGCCGGCGACCGGACTGGCCGGCTGGGCCGCGAGCACACGACTCTCGACGGCCAGCTGCACCAGGCCGTCCAGCCTGGCCAGGCTCTCATTGATGGGGATGTGCTTCTGGGCCTGGGCGGCGACCACATAGGGCAGGCCGAGGCGGGGTGTGACGTCGTCGAACATGGAGGCGGCTCCGGGAGCGGTTTGAGGTCGCTCCCAGCATCGGACCGTCGCGAAGGGCGGGGACAAACGACGTCCTGTCCCCGCGCCGCGCCCGTCTACTCGGCGGCGAAAGCCAAGTGATTTCCGGAGGTCAGCGCCGTCTTCGCCGCGAGTTCCGCCTTGGCCTGCTCGTACTCTGCCGAGAACTTGGCGATGAGCTCGGCGGCCGGCAGCACGTCCTTGATCGCGCCGATGCCCTGGCCCGAGCCCCAGATGTCGCGCCAGGCCTTGGCTTCCTGATTGCCGCCCGAGCCGAAGCTCATCTTGGACGGATCACTGACCGGCAGGTTGTCGGGGTCCAGACCCGCATTGACGATCGACGCGCGCAGGTAGTTGCCGTGCACGCCGGTAAACAGATTCGAATAGACAATGCCGTCGGCCTGGCCGTCGACGATGGCCTGCTTGTAGCCGTCGATGGCGTTGGCCTCCTCGGTCGCGATGAAGGCCGAGCCGATATAGGCCAGGTCCGCGCCCATGGCCTGGGCGGCCAGGATCGAGCGGCCCGAGGCGATCGAGCCTGACAGCGCCACCGGCCCGTCGAACCATTGGCGGATCTCCTGGATCAGGGCGAACGGCGACAGGGTGCCGGCGTGGCCGCCGGCGCCAGCCGCCACCGGGATCAGGCCGTCGGCGCCCTTCTCGATGGCCTTCCGGGCGAAGCGATCCGTGATGACATCATGCAGGGTGATGCCGCCGTACGAGTGGATCGCGGCGTTCAGGTCCTCACGGGCGCCCAGCGAGGTGATGACCACCGGAACCTTGTGCTTCACGCACAGCTCGATGTCCTCCTCAAGCCGGTTGTTGGTCTTGTGGACGATCTGGTTGACCGCGAACGGGGCCGACGGCGCTTCGGGATGGGCCTTGTCGTAGGCGGCAAGCTCCTCGGTGATGCGGTGCAGCCACTCGTCCAGCTGCGAGATCGGGCGCGCGTTCAGCGACGGGAACGAGCCGACGATCCCCGCCTTGCACTGGGCGATCACCAGGTCCGGATTGCTGATGATGAACAGCGGCGAGGCGATGACCGGCAGGCGAAGACGGTCGCGCAGGATCGGCGGCAGAGCCATGGATGGGGTTCCCCTTTGCGGCCGGCTTCGAGCGCCGACCTATATGATCGCCGTTCAGATTAAACGCGCGTTTGGCTGGGATGCAAGGCTTGACGGCCCTAACGGCAGGGGCGCATCACGGTCAAAAAGACAAAAAATGCTGCACCGCAGGAGAGAGACGCTTTGACCGTGGCGACCATGCCCCTGGCCGAGGAATTTGGCGCCCAAGGCGACGACGCGACGCGCGCGCGCTGGATGGCGCTGGTGGAGAAGACCCTCAAGGGGCAGGACTTCGACGAGGCCCTGACCTTCACCACGCCCGATGGCCTGACGATTCAGCCGCTGTACACCGCCCAGGACGGCGTCGCCGTAGCCCGTGACCTGCGCTCGCGCGATCCCGAGCGCCCCTGGGACCTGCGCGTCCGCGTCGCCCATCCCGATCCAGCTCGCGCGGCCAAGGACATCCTGGCCGACCTCGAGGGCGGCGCGGCCTCGGTGCTGCTGAAGATCGATCCCACCGGCGCCAACGGCGTCGCGGTCGGCTCGGTGGAAGAACTTTCCAAAGCGCTGTCGGGCGTGCTGCTGGACCTGGCCCCCGTCGCCCTGGACGGCGGCTTCCTGGGTCCCAAGGCCGCCGACTGGCTGGGCGCTCTGGCCAAGGCCGCGCCGAACGCGCCGCTGGCCTTCCACCTGGATCCCCTCACCGCCTTCGCCCAGACCGGCGTCAGCCCCGGTCCGATCGAGAGCCACGTCTTCAACGCCGCCACGGTCGCCTCGCGCCTGGCCGGGACCTACGCCAAGGCCAGCCTGTTCCTGGCGACCGGCAGCGCCGCTCACGAAGCCGGCGGCTCGAACACCGAGGAACTGGCCATGATGACCGCAAGCGCCCTGGCCTACGCCAAGGCCCTGGTGCGCTCGGGCCTTTCCATGGACGAGGCCTTCGGCCGCATCGTCCTGGGCGTCAGCCTGGACGGGGAATATTTCACCGGCGTCGCCAAGGTCCGCGCGGCCAAGGCGATGTGGGCGCGGCTGACGCAGGCCTGCGGCGTCACCGTCGCGCCGAGGATCGAGGCCCGGTCCTCGCGCCGCATGCTGGCCAAGGCCGACGCCTGGACCAATCTGCTGCGGCTGACCTCGGCCGGGTTCGCCGGCGCGATCGGCGGGGCGGACGCCATCGTGCTGGACACCTTCACCGACGCCATCGGTCTGCCCACCGCCTTTGCCCGCCGCCAGGCCCGCAATACCCAGCTGGTGCTGATGGAGGAGAGCCATCTGGGCCGCGTCGCCGACCCGGCCGGCGGGGCCTGGTATCTGGACAGCCTGACCGACCAGCTGGCCCGCGCCGCCTGGAGCGGCTTCCAAGCCATCGAAGGCGCCGGCGGCATCGTCAAGGCGCTGGAGAGCGGCCTGGTCGCCGAGGCGGTGGCCAAGACCCGCGCCGCGCAGGAAGCCGCCTTCGCCGACAAGTCCCGCAAGATCCTGGGCGTCACGGTCTTCCCCAACGCCGACGACAAGGCGCCTGAGGTGGAGACGCCCGACGCGTCCGCCTTCGCGGTCGAAGGCCCCGATGTCCGCCTGCCCGGTCCGGACAGCAAGTGCCCAGCCCTGACGCCAGTGCGCTTCGCCGCCGCCTTCGAAGGAGCTTGAGGTCATGAGCAAGTTCCCCGACTTCACCACGGTCGACTTCGCGGAAGTCGCCTCGCCGGCCGCGCCCGAGGGCGAGGCCTGGAACACGCCCGAGGGCGTCGCCGTCGCCCCGACCTTCGACGCCGAGGACGTGGCGGGTCTGGACTTCACCGGCGGCTTCCCGGGCGTCGCGCCGTTCGTCCGCGGCCCCTACCCGACCATGTACGTGACCAACCCGTGGACCGTGCGCCAGTACGCCGGCTTTTCGACGGCCGAGGACTCCAACGCCTTCTACCGCCGCAACCTCGCGGCCGGTCAGATGGGCCTGTCGGTGGCTTTCGACCTGGCCACCCACCGCGGCTATGACAGCGACCACGAACGGGTGAAGGGCGACGTCGGCATGGCGGGCGTGGCCATCGACTCGATCCTGGACATGCGCACCCTGTTCAGCGGCATCCCGCTCGACAAGATGAGCGTCTCGATGACCATGAACGGCGCGGTGCTGCCGATCCTGGCGCTCTACATCGTCGCGGCCGAGGAACAGGGCGTCAGTCCCGACAAGCTGTCGGGGACGATCCAGAACGACATCCTCAAAGAGTTCATGGTGCGGAACACCTACATCTATCCGCCCGCGCCCTCGATGCGGATCATCTCGGACATCTTCGCCTTCACCTCGGCGAACATGCCCAAGTTCAACTCGATCTCGATCAGCGGCTATCACATGCAGGAGGCCGGAGCGACGGCCGACCTGGAGCTGGCCTACACCCTGGCCGACGGCATCGAATACGCCCGCGCCGGAGTCGCGGCCGGCATGAGCATCGACCAGTTCGCGCCGCGTCTGTCGTTCTTCTGGGCGATCGGCATGAACTACTTCATGGAGGTCGCGAAGATGCGCGCGGCCCGCCTGCTGTGGGCCCGCCTGATGAAGCGCGAGTTCGAGCCCAAGGACGACCGCTCGCTCAGCCTCCGCACCCACAGCCAGACCTCCGGCTGGTCGCTGGCGGCGCAGGACGTGTTCAACAACGTCGCCCGCACCTGTGTCGAGGCCATGGCCGCCGTGAACGGCCAGACCCAGAGCCTGCACACCAACAGCCTGGACGAGGCCCTGGCCTTGCCGACCGACTTCTCGGCCCGGATCAGCCGCAACACCCAACTGTTCCTGCAGATGGAGAGCGGTACGACCCGCGTCGCCGACCCGTGGGGCGGCAGCTATTACGTCGAGCGCCTGACCTACGAACTGGCCCAGAAGGCCCTGGCCCACATCGAGGAGGTCGAGGCGCTGGGCGGCATGGCCAAGGCCATCGAACAGGGGCTGCCCAAGCTGCGCATCGAGGAAGCCGCCGCCCGCACCCAGGCCCGCATCGACAGCGGCAAACAGAGCGTGGTGGGCGTCAACCGCTACAAGCCCGAGGTCGCCGACGACATCCCGGTGCTGAAAGTCGACAACAGCGCGGTCCGCGCCGCCCAGCTGGACAAGCTGTTCCGCCTGAAGGCCGAGCGCGATCCGGCGCAGACCGAACGGGCTCTGCAGGCGCTGGAAGACGGCGCCCGGGGGACCGGCAACCTGCTGGCCCTGGCCGTCGACGCCGCCCGCGCCAAGGCCACGGTCGGCGAGATCAGCCTAGCGATGGAAAAGGTGTTCGGTCGCCATCGCGCCGAGATCAAGTCGATCCAGGGGGTCTATATGAAGGAAGCCGGCGCCGACCCGATGGCCGCCCGCGCCAAGGCCATGGTCGAGGCGTTCGAGCAGGCCGATGGCCGCCGGCCGCGCATCCTGATCGCCAAGATGGGCCAGGACGGCCACGACCGCGGCCAGAAGGTCATCGCCACCGCCTTCGCCGACCTGGGCTTCGACGTCGACATCGGCCCTCTGTTCCAGACGCCGGCCGAAGCCGCCCGCCAGGCGGTGGAGAACGACGTCCACGTGGTGGGCGCTTCTTCCCTTGCCGCCGGCCACCTGACCCTGGCCCCGGAGCTGAAGGCCGAGCTGGCGAGGCAGGGCCGCGACGACATCCTGATGGTCGTCGGCGGCGTCATCCCGCCGCAGGACTTCCAGGCCCTGCGCGACGCCGGCGCCGCGGCGATCTTCCCGCCCGGCACGGTCATCGCCGAGGCCGCGATCGAGCTGCTGGACCAGCTGAACCGCCAGCTGGGGTACACGCAGGCGGCGGCTTAGCCGCTCTTTCGGCGGAACAGCCCGCGCTTCTTCTTCGAGCGCTCCACGGCCACCTCCTCGGGCAGGCCGTGGCGAGCCTCGATGTCTTTCTGAAGAGCCTTGGCCGCCATCAGATGGCCGGGGAACAGGGTGTCGACCAGCCAGCCGGCGACGGGCACGGTGTCCGAGAGGTTGTCCGCCGCCAGATAGGCCGTCATCCGCGCCAGGGTCGCGACCGAGGCGCCGGCGTGGAAGGCGTGGAACATCAGCAGCCCGCCCGCCCCCAGACCGTAGGCCAGGCCCGCGCCCGGCACCCAGGCCAGCACGCCGTCGAGGCCCAGGCCGATGGGACCAACGCCGATCAACCGGTCCGACAGGCGCTTGATCGTCTCGGCCGAGCGCCAGGCGCGGTGGGCCTTGGCGCGGCGGTCTTCATGCCGATCCGAGTAGCCGGAGGAGAGCGAGAGATCGTCGGTCATGCTGGCTGAACGCTTCGCTCCGTCCGTCGTTGCTATCGACCGTCAGCCCAGGAACACGACCCGGCGACGTTCCTTGCCCTGCTGGATGCGGGCCAGCAGCTCGCGGTACTCCTGGGTGGCCTGCACATCCTTGCGCGAGCCCTCGAAATAGATGGTGTCGTCCATGTGCTTGGTCAGCATGTCGGCCGACCACTTGTGGCCGGTGAACAGCACGTCGACCGCCTTGCCCGCCACCGGGATCGAACCGGCCACGGTGTCGATCAGGATGATGGCGCAGATCTGTATGACGATCATCGGCGCGGCGCGGGCCCGCACCGCGTCGAACACGATCAGGCTGCCGGCGCCCAGGCTGTACAGCTCGCCCGCCCCCGGAATCCAGGTCAGCAGCCCGTCCAGGCCGATGCCCAGCGGCCCGATGCCGACGACGTTGTCGGAGAGCTTCTTCACCCGCTCGACATTGTTGCGGATGTTGTGCAGCTCGATGTGCGACTTCGCGAAGATCACCAGGCGGCTCCGGGCACGGTAAACGCCGGCAATCTGCCCGAAGCCTGGCCATACCGGAAGGGCCGAGCTCCCAGATTCCCCCTTGGGGCGAACACCCTGACCGAAAGCTTCGCTTCGAAGGGGAGCCCCTCGCGAACAGCGACGTTTGCGCCTAAGTTAACCCTACTTCGCGCCAGGATTCCCGGATGCTGATCACGACGACGCCGTTCATCGAGGGCCACCCGGTCCGGGAGTACAAGGGCGCGATCTACGCCCAGTCGATCCTGGGCGCCAATGTCGTGCTCGACCTGCTGGCGGCGATCCGCGACTTCGTCGGCGGCCACTCCAAGTCGTACGAGCGCGTCCTGGCCCGCGCCCGCGAGGACGCCATGAAGAATCTCGTCAAGGAAGCCGAAAAGGTCGGCGCCAACGCCATCCTGGCGGTCGATCTCGACTACAACACTGTCGGCCCCAACGCTCAGATGATGATGGTTTCGGTTTCCGGGACGGCCGTCGTCCTTTAGTCCGGGCCCGTGAGCCCGGTCCTCGACATAGACTCGCTGGAACAACGCCTGGTCGCCGGCGACCGCGCCGCCCTGGCGCGCGCCATCACCCTGGTCGAGAGCCGGCGCGCCGATCATCAAGCCACCGCGCGAACCTTGCTGTCGCGCCTGATGCCCTTGACCGGCCGCGCCCAGCGGATCGGCATTACCGGCGTCCCCGGCGCAGGCAAGTCCACGACCATCGAACGGTTCGGCTGCGACCTCGTCGAGGCGGGTCACAAGGTGGCGGTGCTGGCCGTCGATCCCTCGTCCGGCCGTCACGGCGGTTCGATCCTGGGCGACAAGACGCGGATGGAGCGGCTCAGCGTCCAGGAGGGCGCCTATATCCGCCCCTCCCCGTCGGGCGGCGCCCTGGGCGGGGTGGCGCGCAAGACCCGCGAGGCCATGCTGCTGTGCGAGGCCGCCGGCTTCGACGTGGTGGTCGTCGAGACGGTCGGGGTGGGCCAGTCCGAGACGGTGGTGGCCGACATGGTCGACATCTTCCTGGCCGTGCTGATTCCCGGCGGCGGCGACGAGCTGCAGGGCATCAAGAAGGGCCTGATCGAGCTGGCCGACCTGCTGGTCATCAACAAGGCCGACGCCGATCCGGCCAAGGCCGAGCGCTCGGCGCGGGACTATCGCAACGCCCTGCACATCCTCACCCCGGCTCATCCAGACTGGACGCCGCCGGTGCTAACCGCCTCGGGCCTGACCGGCCAGGGGCTGGACGTGCTGTGGACCCAGATCCAGCGCCATCGCGAGGTCATGACCGCCAATGGCGTGCGGGCTGCCCGCCGCGCCGACCAGGACGCCCGCTGGATGTGGGCCATGGTCCGCGACCGGCTGGAAGACGCCTTTCGAACATCTCCCGCCGTGGCGGGACTGGTTCCAGAGCTTGAGGCGGCGGTCAGGCAGGGTGAACTCCCGGCTTCGGCGGCGGCGGACCGGCTGCTGGCCGCGTTCGGGCTTTAGCGCTCTGCCCCGGAAGGGGGAAGACGGGGGCGGTGCGCGCCCTCGGGGGCGGACGACCATGCGCAGCGTGGTCAGGTGGGGGCCCGCGGCGGCCGCCCTACCGATACCCCAGCAGCTCCCGCAGTCCCGGCGCGTGGAAGTCGACCACCCGCTTGTGGACGTCCGACAGCACCTTGGGCACCTCGGCGGTGACCTGCAGGTTCTCGCGGGCGGTGCGGCTTTCCTTAGGGTCGGCGCCCGCCTCGACACGGTCGCGCCAATCTGCCGGCAGATCGAGACCGCAGTCGGCCAGCAACTGGCGGAAGAAAGCCTCGGCGCGCTTGGAGCCCAGGTCCTTGAGATTGGCGACGATGTCCTCGTAGCGGACGACGACGGCGCGCGAGCCCAGCCAGGCCACGGCGTTCATGCTGAAGATGTCTCGCAGGTCCGGCACGCGGCCATGTGCGCCCAGGATCATCATCATGATGACGTCTTCGACCGCCGCGCCGCCGTCCTTGATGTGGTTCAGATTTCCCTGGAACTCGTCGGACAGGTAGAACCGCGCCCGCGCCAGCACCCAGTCATAGGGGTCGCGCACCAGCACGATGTGGCGCACGTCGCGCAGGGCCACGGCGGACTCGTCCGAGAACAGCATGTGTCCCCAGCTGATCATCGGGGCCTTGGGGTCGAAGGCGTCGCGGCTGCGCGACAGCAGGGCGTGCTGGATGTACTCGCGCGGCCAGTGCTGCTCGGGCGCGACGAACATCCGCAGGATATTGCGGATCAGGTGGGTGCCGGCCTTGGGCACGCTGTTCAGGAAGACGGACTGGCTCAGCCGGGCGCGGTCGAAACGCTGGCCGATTTCGTCGAGATTGTTGGCCTTGCCGCGGATGATGGCGTTCACGAAAGCGCTTTCCGTCACTCGAAAGGAAAAGGCGGCGGATCGCTCCGCCGCCTTCGAGGTTAGACCGTGTCGACAGGACGCGAAACGCCTCTCGGCGATCGCGTCCCCGCCCCGTTCCTAGAACTTCGCCTGGAAGCTCACGAACAGGCGACGGCCGATGTAGTCGTACTGAGACGACAGCACCGAACGGCCGACCATGTCGTAGTTGCCCTGGGACTGGGTGACCTGGGGCGGGGCTTCGTTGAACAGGTTGGCCACGCCGCCCAGCAGGGTGAAGTCCTCGAACTTCTTCTGCAGGGACAGGCTGTGGTAGGCCGTGAACTCGGTGTGGATCTTGTAGAACGTGGTCTTGGCGGTGTTGCTGTCGGCATAATCCTCGGCGTCAGACGCCTTGCCGATCATGTCGATGCCCCACAGCGCGGCCCAGTCGCCCTTGGTGAAGCGGAAGTTCAGCTGGCCGGTCCAGTCGGGGCTGCCCACGAAACCGTTGTTGTCGACGACCGTGTCGGCGAACAGAGCCTTGGTGTCCTTGAACTGCCAGGTCGACTGCAGCTCGGTATCCAGGCGGATGTCCCAGGGCAGGTCCTGGCCGTAGTTCACGGTCAGGTCCAGGCCCTTGTTCACCTGCGTGGCGATGTTCAGATAATTGTTCGTCACATCGGTGATCAGGTTCGACGGACCGCGCTTGAACAGCGAGCACAGCGGGTCGGTCGGGAAGGTCAGCGACTTGTAGCAGCCGCTGACGATACGCGCCGCGCCCAGCTGGGTGATCTCGTTATTGACCTGAATGTCGAAGTAGTCGACCGCCACCTTCAGGTCAGCAAACTTCGGCGTCCAGATCACGCCGTAGGTCGTGGCCTTGGAAGTCTCGGCCTTCAGCGAACCCGCGCCGCCGCCCGCGGTCACGACCACCGACGCCCCCTGGCCCGTGTAGTTGCCGGGGATGCCAGCAGCGCTGCAATTGTCGGCCACGCGCTGTGTGATCGTGCCGGCCGTCAGGTTGGACTGCCAACGGATACAGGGATCGACCGACCGTTGCGACGGGAACGAGGTCTCGGCGTTCTTATAGAGCTCGAACAGCGCCGGGGCGCGGAACGAAGTGCCCCGCGTGGCGCGCAGGCGCAGCGAGGGTATGAGCTGCCAGTTCAGGCCGATCTTGTAGGTCTTGTCGCTGCCGTAGCTCTTGACGTCGGTATAGCGACCGGAGAGCGACAGATCGACCGATTGGGCCAGCGGCAGATCCTTGAAGATCGGGACGCTGAGTTCGCCGTAGACTTCCTTGGTCTTGTCCGAACCGGCGGTGACGCCCGCGGTCGACAAGCCCCAGACGTTGCCGGCCAAGGTGACCGCGCCGGGGGTGTCGTTGATCTCGTCGCGGCGATAGGCAGCGCCGAAGGCGGCGCCAACGGGGCCGGCAGGCAACTTGAACAGGTCGCCTGAGACCGAACCTTCGACCGCCAGCTGCTTGTAGATGGTCCTGCCGGTTTCGGTGTCGAACAGGAAGGCCTGCTCTTGGGGCGTGTACTTGCCGGCCAGGAAGTCGGACGACATCCAGTTCACGTCCACGCACTTACGCTTGCTGATCGGCGTGGTGTAGCCGACGCATGAAGCGGTCGGGCGAGGGATCGAATTGCCATCGCGGCCCAGGCCGTAACCCCAGGTATCCGGGTCCGCAGGATCGGCGTCCTTGCGGCCGTCGGCGCTGTTGAGCGCGTCGGCGAGGATGACGTCTTGCGAGTACTGGCCCTTGTTGTGGCTGTACTGCGCGAAGATATCCCAGTCCCAACCCTTCAGGAAGTTGGCGCCGAAGTCGCCGCGCAGGCCGCCGACATAGCGCTGGTAGTCGACCCGCTGGCCCGAGCGGTTCAGAGGCGTGACGATGGTCGGGCTAAGAATGAAGTCGCCGGTGAAGCCGGCGCTGAAGGGGTCGCCCAGGTCCTCGGTGTAAAGATACGTCCAGAACTGGCGATAGCCGTTGGTCTTGGTGGCGCGGCGGTTCAACAGCACTTCGCCATACGCTTCGACGTGATCGTTCACGTCGAACGAGGCCTGGGCGAAGACCGTATTGCGCTCGGTGCGCGGGGTCAGCGAGCTCGCAAGGTTGTACGGGCTGTTGTAGTCCAGCACGCCCATGTCGGGGTTAGCCGGGTCCAGGCTGTCGCCGACCACGAACCAGCCCGCGGGCATGCCCGGATAGTCGCCCGCCTTGCCTGCCGGATACTTGGGAATGAACTGGCCAAGATTGTTGCCGTAGTCGTACTGCAGCTTGCCGTCACGGCCGTCGAAGCCCGAGGTGTAGATCCAGACCTGATCGTACAGCAAGTCGCGGCACTGAGTCTTGCCCGTGCGCGGATCGATCGTGTCCTTGCGCTTGCCGTTGGCGTCGAAGATGTACTGCTGACCACAGTTGGTCCAGCTGCGCTGGCCATTCGCCTGCTCGGTCTTCTTGGCGTAGTCGTAGGTGATGTTGAAGAAGCCGCGCGAGAAGGTCTTGCCCCAGCCGACGCTGGTGCGGAATTCCTGGCCGCCGTGCTTTTCCGGCTGAGTGGCGAAGGCGTCGATGCTGAAGCCGTCCTGGCCGCGCTTGGTGATGATGTTGACCACCCCGGCCACGGCGTCCGAGCCGTAGACCGACGAGGCGCCGTCCTTCAGGATCTCGACACGGTCGATGGCCGAGACCGGCAGGACGTTCAGGTCGAAGGCGGACACGCCGCCGCGCACGCCGGCCGGACCGGCGCGGCGGCCATTCAGCAGCACCAGGGTGCGGTTGGCGCCGAGGCCGCGCAGCGAGACGGTTTCCGAACCCGGGCCGCCGTCGGTGACGAAGGCGCTCGAGACGGCGGCCGTGATCTGCGGCGAGCCCGAGGCGATGGTCGAGGATTGCAGCAGCTGGGCCGTGTTGCCGATGCCCTTCAAGCGGCCTTGGTCGGCGGTGATCACCTGGACCGGATCGGGGCTGTTGAATTCATTGCGCTTGATGCGCGAGCCGGTGACCACGACGGCCTCGACCTCGGCGTTGTCCGAGGCCTTGGCGGATTCTTCGGTGGTCTTCAGCGGCGGGGCGGTTTGAGCCATCGCGGGCAGAGCCACGCCGACCGCCAGCCCCGCGATGATCGTCGAGGCTAGAAGATGTCTACGTTGGGTGAGCATTGGAGGATTTCGCCTTGAATTGCGGTGCATGCGGCTGCGCCTCCCCACCAAGCCCCCTTGGCACGCGACGAATTACCGCAGAACGCACCCAAGCTGCTTCGCCACACCGCCGCAATCTCGCCGTCGCAGGTTCGTCGCATTTTGGACGAACTGTGGCATCCGATACGCAGTTTTGGCCACAAACTGACGTAAACGGAAAGCTTTTCTCACCACTTAAAGGCGCGCCGAAAGCCTTAATGAAATCTTAGATTGTGCGAAGAGATTTGCGACGTGCGCAAGCTCGGGCGGAGCACGACAAAGCTTGACCACAAACGAAGAAAGCCGCCGGCGGTACCGGCGACTTTCCCTCGCGGAGGCTGAATACCTAAGCTTAAGCGGGCGTGGCCAGACGTTGGGCCTGGGCGACCCAGGCGTCGCGCTCGGCGCGGCCCTTCAGGTTCAGCAACTGGTCGAACGACGCCAGTTCGTCGGGGGTCCAGGCGGCGATCTGGCTGAAGCTGGTGACGCCCAGCTCGGCCAGCGACGCAGCCAGCTTGGGACCGACCCCAACCAGGCGGGTCAGGTCGTCGGCGGCGCCCTCGACCGTCTCGACCACCTCGGGAGCGGCCTCGGCGACAGCCTCGACCGGGGCCTCGACGGCTTGGGCGAGCGCAGGCTCGGCCGCGACGACGGGTTCGACCACGGCCTCGGCGGCGTCTTCGTTGGCGGCGATGACGGTCTCGACGAGCGGCGCGGCGGCCGTCTCGACGATCTCCTGGGCGGCGTCCAGCACCGTCTCGGTGGTCTCGGCGACCAGGGCGACGGCTTCGACGACCGGCTCGGTGACGGGAACCGGTTCGGCTTCCAGCAGCGCCACGCTCTCGGCCGGCGGCGCCACCGGCTCGGGCGTCAGGGCCATCAGGGCCTCGAGGTTGACCGCCTCGCGCCAGCGATTGGCCCACCACCAGTACGAGGCGCCGGCCACGGCCGCGCCCCCGAACATCAGCCACAGCGGGGAAGCCGCCCCGACCGCCACGCGGGGCGCGGCCTCGGGCTCGACCTTGTCGGCCTGAAACTCGGGAAGGAAAGAGAAGATCGAAACCATGGGGAATTGCTCCAGCGCCGGCGATCTATTGCGGTGCAGCATAACACGGAAAACGCGTTCGCAACCGCAAAAATGCTGACCGAGAGCGCGCTAGGCGAAAGTGTGAGCGGTTTCGCCGCCTAAGCGCGCTCCCAGCTAAAAACATAGAGCCTTTTTATCTGGGTCAGATGTCCATCTGACCCGGAAAGGCTCTAGGTCAAGCGATCCCGAGCACCTTCAAAAGCACCCCGCCGCCCACCAGAACGGCGATCATGGCCAGCATCGGCAGCCGCGTGGCGAAGGTCAGCATCAGGGCCAGGATCGTCAGGCCCACCGCCCCGTAATCCAGGCTGGCGACATCCGGCAGCATGACCTTGACCAGGCCCGCGACCTCCATTGTCTGGCCGCTGCGGAAGAAGAGGTGGATGGCGAACCACAGGGCCAGCTGGCCGATCACCCCCACCGAGGCGGCCGAGATCAGGGCCAGGGCGCGGGCGGGGCGCAAGCGGCGCCCCCAGCGCTCGAACAATGGCCCGCCGGCGAAGATCCACAGGAACGACGGGGCGAAGGTCACCCAGGTCGCCATCAGCCCGCCCAGCACCGCCAGGACCCACGCCCACTCGGTCGGCGCGGTCTGGAAGGCACCGACGAAGCCGACGAAGACGAAGACCAGGATCAGCGGGCCGGGCGTGGTCTCGGCCAGGCCCAGGCCGTCCAGCATCTGGTTGGCCGTCAGCCAGCCCAGGGCCGAGGCCGCCTGGCCGATATAGGCCAGGGCCGCATAGGCGCCGCCGAAGCTGATCGCCGCCAGCCCGCCGAACGACAGTCCCATCCAGGCCAGGGTCGACCCAGGGGCCAGCAGCCAGGCCAGGGCGATCGGGGCCAGCCACAGCGCCAGGCAGGCCAGGGCCGTCTTCCCCTGCCCTCTCAGCGGCGCGGCGGTCGGGGCCGACTGGCCCGTGTCCTTGGTGGTCATCCAGCCCAGGGCGCCCGCGCCCAGGATCACCAGCGGGAACGGCACGGTAGTGAAGGCCAGCAGGATGAAGGCCGCGCCGCAGACGAAGGCCGCCAGCCGGTCCTTGATCGCCCGCTGGCCGATCTTCAGCAGGGCCTGCAGCACCAGGGCCACCACCGCCGCCTTCAGGCCCAGCAGCACCGGCCCCGCCCAGTCCGAGCGGCCGTGGGCGACGTACAGCGCCGACAGGCCCAGCATGACCAGCAGCCCCGGCAGCACGAACAGCAGCCCCGCCGCCAGCCCGCCCCGGACGCCATGCAGCCGCCAGCCCAGCCAGGTGGCCAGCTGCTGGGCCTCGGGCCCGGGCAGCAGCATGCAGAAGCTCAAGGCGCGCGCGAACTCGTCGTCCTCGACCCAGTCGCGCTGCTCGACCACTTCCCGGTGCAGCAGGGCGATCTGGCCGGCGGGACCGCCGAAGCCCAGCAGGCCGATCTTCAGCCAGACCGGCAGGGCTTCGGCAAAGCTTGGAGCGGCCTTGGCCCTCAAGTCAGGTCCGCCAGACGCGCGAGCGGCCGCCGGTCTCGCCCAGGCGCGCGGCGATCCAGTCGCCGGCCTGCGCCGCCGCCCCGTCGACCGAGGCGGGCGCGCCGACCATGACCATCGCGCAGCCGTTCATCTTCATGGGATCCGTCAGAGGGCGGAGACGAAGCTCGGCGATTAGCAGGTCGCCCGTGACAGTTTCCATCGTCCGCAGGAACGCATCGAACGTCTCCAGGTCCTTGATCGGCAGCCAAATCGCCAACACAGCGTCGGGCGCGCGCTTCAGGACTGTGCCGGTCGCCTGGGTGATGCGCGTGTAGTCGTCCGGCCGCTCGAACGGCGGGTCGATGACCACGAAGGCTCGGCCGCCCTTCCCCGCCTGGGCGGCGGCCGTCACGAAGCCGTCGGCCTCCAGCGCCTGGGCGTTGGCATAGGGCGCCAGGGTCTTGCGCAGCAGGGCGGCGTCGTCGGGGCGCAGCTCGCAGCCGGCATAGCGATCGGCCTTGCGCAGAGCCCGCGCGGTCAGCAGCGGCGAGCCCGGATAGAGATCGCCCGGCTTGCCGCCGTTCATCTGGTCCACCGCCTTCAGCAGCGGCGCGAACACCACCGGCGCATCGGTCGCCGCCTTCAGCCGGAAGATCCCCGCCTGGGCCTCGCCCGAGCGGCGGGCCATCTCGCCGGAGAGATCGTAGCCGCCTGCGCCGGCATGGGTGTCGATCACCGCCAGCGCGTCGCTCTGGCTCTGCAGGGCCGACAGCATGGCGAGCAGGATCGCGTGCTTGTGCAGGTCGGCGAAATTGCCGGCATGGAAGGCGTGACGGTAGTTCATGATCCGCTCATACCACGTCTTTTGGCCACGCCCCGTGGGCGCGCCCCGCTTCCTGAAGCTCCTCTATCATCTTGGCCTTCAAGGCTTCGGGCGCGACGATCTCGAGCTTGTCGCCCCAGGTGAAGAGGTGCCAGGCCAACTCCCGCATGCCGCCAGCGCGGAAGGTGACCCGGACCGAGCCGTCGGCTTCCTGCGTCACCTTCTGAGTCGCGTGAAAGCGCCAGCGCAGCGCGTCCTCCGCCCCTTCCGGCTTGATCCGCAGGACCACGTCCTGGATCTCGTCGTGATAGATGCCGAAGCTCTCGTCGGCGAAGGCCTGCAGCGAGAAGTCCTCGGGCGGCGCGGCGGGCTTGTCGAGCACCTTCAGGTCGCTCATCCGGTCCAGGCGCCACGAGCGCGGCCCTCCCGCGCCCTCCGACGCCACCAGATAGTTGCTGCGGCCGAACAGGACGCCCAGCGGCGTCACCTCGCGCGTCCGCCCCGGCGTGCTGCCGCCCCCGTAGCGGAACGACAGCGCCGACAGGCCCTTGATCGCCGTGCGGATGGCGGCCAGCACCTGCTCGTCCTCGAACGGGCGCGGGCCAGCGTGGACCGCGATGGTCTCGGCCTGGACCAAGGCCTCGACGTCCGGGGCCACCCGCCGGCGGGCCGCGCCGCGCAGGGCCGACAGCAGCTTGCCCTCCAGAGCATACAGGGAGGCCGCACGGGCGTCGGCGCCCGAGGCCTTGTAGCCGTCGGCGGCCGTGCGCAGGGCCGCAAGCTCCTCGGCGGTCGGGGTCTGGAAGACGCCGTCCAGGCCCGAAGGGATGCGGAAACGCTTGGTCGGCGGATCGTCGATCGTTTCCATCTGCGGGAAGGCCGCCCAAACCGCGTCGCGCATCCGCTCTGCGGTGCGGCGGCCCACGTCCAGGGCGCGCGCCATCTCGTCCAGGGTCATGCCCTCGGCCGAGCCGGCCAGCATGCGGGCCAGATCCAGGAGCCTCGTCGCTTTCTCATGTCTCATGCCGGGATCTATACGACCGTTTCTGTCGCAATGCCCCTACATTCTTCAGGAGCCGAAGAGTGGAGAACCCCCAATGGCTTCGATGTCGCGCTTTACCTGCTCGCCCTGGGCGACCGCCCCCGTCAACCAGGCCATGATCTCGGCGGTGATGGACTTCGCCGATATTCACCGCGACCTGGGCAACGGCCGCACCCTGCGCCGGGTCAGCCACGAGCGGGCGGCCAAGGCCGACATGTTCCTGCTGCTGGGCCGCGACGTCGAACGGATCACCGACATCGGCCTCGTCTGGAACGACCGCGAGGATCAGATCGTCCGCGTCACCGACGACGCCGAACTGCGCGAATCCCGCCTTCAGCTGTGGGAAGAGGCGTTCGACCTGTTCGAGACCGAAGAGACGGACGAAATCGCCCAGCCGATGCGTCTCGTGGCGTGAAACCTGTCTCCTGAGCGCGCTCCGCGCGCAACGACCCCATACCCAACTGCCTAAAATCCGAGTTCGTCCGCCGCGCAAAACGGCGCCCGCCGGGCGCTTGCGCGGTTGTGTCGTTTTCCGGACAGCCCCCCATTGCCGAACGCCGAAACCTGTTTCCCCATGAATTCATCGGGAGAGTAGCCGATGATTTTTAGTACCTGCGTCAAAAATAATAATCGTGGGGAGAAAAACGCCATGGAGAAGGGAATCGTCATGCGTCAATAAACACAATGAGGGGGTTACTAATGACTCGGCGTTTCAAACCTGCCCTGTTGGCGGGTATTTCCGCGCTATCCGTTACTTTGGGATACTATAGCCAAGCCGCTGCCGCCGCGCCTGACGCGCCAGCGGATCAGAACGAAATCGACGTCGTCATCGTCACCGGCACGCGCCAGACCGGCCTGCGCGTCATCGACAGCCCCGCCCCCGTCCAAGTCGTCGACACCAGCACGCTGGAGCGCACCGGCGCGGTCGACCTGCGCCTTGGCCTCGCCAACCTGGTGCCCTCGTTCAACGCCCAGGCCTTCGGCGGCGACACCGCCAACCTGACCCTTTCGGCCCGCCTGCGCGGCCTTTCGCCGAACCAGGCGCTGGTGCTGGTCAACGGCAAGCGCCGCCACACCACGGGCAACCTGGCCGTCCTCTCCGGCGTCTATCAGGGCGCCGCCGCCGCCGACCTGGGCTTCATCCCGATGGCCGGCATCGGCCGCATCGAGGTGCTGACCGACGGCGCCGCGGCCCAGTACGGCACCGACGCCATCGCCGGCGTCGTCAACATCATCCTGAAAAAGAACCCCTCGGGCGGTTCGATCTCGGCCACCGGTGGCGAATATTTCGACGGCGGCGGCAAGACGGCCGGCGGTTCGGTCAACATCGGCATGGCCCCGACCGAGAGCAGCTATCTGAACATCACGGTCGAGAGCAAATACCACGGCTTCAGCAATCGTGGCCTGGCCGACCAGCGCGTCGCCAACCCGGCCAGCCCCAGCTACTCGGCCGCCAACAACGCCGTCGAAAGCAAGATCCCCGGCTATCCGAACCTGAACCTGATCTCCGGCGACGCCGAATATCGCCTGAACAACCTGGCCTTCAACGCCGGCGTCGAACTGCCGATGGACTTCGAGGCCTATTCGTTCGGCACCCTGGGCCACAAGGACGCCTCGGCCTACGAGAACTACCGCCGCTACAACCGCATCCAGGGCAAGATGGGCGCGGCCGACCGGCCCTTCCCGCTGGGCTTCTCACCTCGCGAACGCATCATCGAGGACGACTACGCCCTGACCATGGGCGTCTCGGGCAAGATCGCCGGCTGGGACATGGACCTGTCGTCGACCTACGGCAAGGACGACATCGAGGTCCGCGTCGAGGACTCGGCCAACGCCAGCCTCTACACCGACACCTCGACGACCACGACCAAGGGCTTCACCCCCACCTCGTTCCACGCCGGCAGCTGGCGCACGACCCAGTGGACCAACAACCTGGATCTGCGCCGCGGCTTCGACGTCGGCTTCTCGGTGCCGCTGGACGTCGCCGTCGGCTATGAGCAGCGCCGCGACACCTACCGCATCGGCCAGGGCGACGCGGCCTCGACCTACAAGGAAGGCTCGCAGTCGTATCCGGGCTTCCAGAAGACCGACGCCGGCGGCCATAGCCGCACCAGCTGGGCCCTGTACGGCGACCTCGCGGCCACGCCCGTCGAGGCCTGGAAGATCGACGCGGCCATCCGCTACGAGAAGTTCAGCGACTTCGGCGACACCACCGTCGTCAAGCTGACCAGCCGCTACGACTTCAGCGAGATGTTCGCCATCCGCGGCACGGCCTCGACCGGCTTCCGCGCCCCGACCCTGGCGGAGTCGTACTACTCGGCCACCAACGTCTCTCCGACCAGCGCCTTCGTGCAACTGGCGCCGAACTCGCCGGCGGCGCGCCTGCTGGGCATCGACGCGTTGAAGCCCGAGAAGTCGAAGAACTACAGCCTGGGCGTCGTGGCGCACCCCATCCCGAAGATGACGGCGACGATCGACGTCTACCAGATCCAGCTGAAGGACCGGATCTTCGGTTCGAGCTCGGTCTACGGCCTGCGCAACGGCGTCGTCGTCAACAGCAACGTCAACGCCGCGATCGCCGCCAATGGCAACGTGCTGGACAGCACCGTCGCCAGCACCGGCATCAACATCTTCTCGAACGGCCTGGACACCCGCACCCGCGGCCTGGACTTCGTGGTCTCGTACCCGACGGACCTGGGCGACTACGGGCGCATCGACTGGACGCTGAGCGGCAACGTCAACAAGACCAAGATCACCAAGGTGAAGGCGGCGCCGACGGCCCTGGCCACGACCAGCACGGCCTTCCCGAGCGGTCAGGTCCTGTTCGCCGGCAACGCCGCCTCGCTGCTGGAAAAGGCCGCGCCGAAATACAAGGTCGGGCTGAATGGCCTCTACACCTTCGGCAAGCTCTCGCTCAGCTTGACCGAGACCTTCTACGGCAAGGCCTCGGCCCTGTCGGATCCCGGCACCGGCCCGCTGCTGGACACCGTGGCCAGCGCCGCGGCGATCACCGACGTCGAACTCTCGTACAAGTTCGTGAAAGGCGTCACCGCCGCGATCGGGGCCAACAACGCGTTCAACAAGTATCCGGACAAGTTCTCGGCGGCGTTCCAGACCGCCTGTATCGCGTCCGGCGGCGGCTGCGTGACCCAGTACCCCTCGTTCTCGCCCTACGGCATCAACGGCGGCTACTACTACGGCCGACTGACCTACGCGTTCTGAGGCGGGGTTTCACGACGGAAAGCGAAGGGGCGGACCGCGAGGTCCGCCCCTTTTTCATCTTGGGAACACTTCGCCGATTGCCGCTCTCTACCCAAGCGTTAGCGTTGGCGCGCGAACAGCGACCGAAAGGCGATCGTCCATGCCGAAGGCCAAGAAGAAGCTCCTCCCCAAGGATTTCGACGCGCTTCTGAAAGCCGGCGACCTCGGCACGCTCAAGGCGGTGTTCGACGCCTGCGAACTTGATGCGCGCGGCGGCTACGGCAAGCAGTCGGCGCTGGCGTTTCGCGACTGTCCCGACGAGCTGGCCCGCTGGCTTGTGGCCCAGGGCGCGGATCTCGAGGCCCGCGACACCTACGGCCGCACGCCACTGCATGCCCATGCCGGCAACTGGCAGGGCCGGATCGACACCCTGCTCGACCTTGGCGCCGACATCCAGGCGACCGACAAGGACGCCGACACCCCGCTGCACAAGGCCGCCAAGTCCGCCAATCCCGAGGCGGTGAAGGCCCTGCTGGCCCGCGGCGCCAAGGTCGATGCGCTCAACACCGCGGGCCTGACGCCCCTCGCCGCGGGTCTGCAGTACTGCAGCAACGCCCAGATCGAAACCATGGCGGAAGTATCGGAGCTGCTTCTGGCGGCGGATCCCCCGCGCAAGCCGGGCCTTGGCGACCTGGTCAAGCGCGCCCTCGCCGGCGGGCGGCCCGCCCCCGGACCAATCACGCCGCAGATGCGGGCGTTCGTGCAGCGTATAGGCGAGAACTTCGAGTTCCATCGCGCAGGGTTCAACCCCGACTCTGTAGAGGCGACCAGCGCCGGGCTGGACCGTCTCTACGTCCTGTTCGACGCTCCACCGGTCCCGCGCCGCGTGATGCACGACGGCCGCGCCCCAATCGTCGCCAAGGCGGCGCGCTGGCAGGACCAACAGCAGGAACTGTGGGCCATGCTCGTGCCCTCTCGAGGCCCCGCCGCCACCGTGCAGGGTGAGGTCATCCGCATCGCCGGCCGTGTCGCCGACGAGGTCGACCGCAACGGCGCGGCCAATTGGGACGCGGACTACGGCAAGATGACCCGCGCCTTCCTGGCCCATCTCGGCTCGGGCGCGCCTCTGCCCGACAGTGAGCGCGAGCGGGCGGCGCGCGTCGTCGCCGAGGTGCGCGAGCGCGACGGCGCGGGTGGTGAGCTCTGCGAACTGGCCGTGAGCTGGGTCAAGCTGAACCCCACCCCGATGCCGCTCGGCCCGCCGGGGTATGAACGATGATCGTGGTGTCCGCCTAGACGGCCAGCCCCTTGCCCATCCGGATCAACGGCACGCGATAGCCGGTCGAGGTCACCGCCTCGAACGGCTCGATATCGTGATAGCCGCAGGCTCGATACAGCGGGACCCCGCCCAGGGTCGCGGCCATCTCGACGCGGCCGAAGCCTTCGGCGCGGGCGGCGGCCTCGCAGGCGTCGAGGATCAGGCGGCCGACGCCTTTGCGGGTGTGGTCGGGGTGAGTGTACATCGCCCGCACCCGGGCGGCGTCGACCTGGGGATCCAGCATCGCCGCATCTCGTCCCGCCGAGTGGTCGCCGCCGAACAGGGTGGCGCGCCGGCTCCAGCCGCCGCAACCGGCGATCGCGCCCTGGTCCTCCACGACAAAGTAGGTGCCGTCGGCGATCAGCTGGGTGTCCAGCCCCATGATCTCATACGAAGCCTTCACGCCCTCGGGCGGCAGGAAGTCCTGAAGGAGTTCGCCGATCGCGCGATCCATCAGGGCCGACAGGACGGGCATATCCTCGGAACGCGCGAGGCGCAGGGTCAGGGTGGGGACGGACGAATTCATCAGGGTTCCATGACGGCGTCGCGGACGCGGGAGAAAAACAGGGATTCGGCGAGTCCGTGGCGATCTTTCGCCCCCGCCCACCGATCGCTCAAAGCCCGCTCCAGGCGCCCAATGGTCAGGCGTCCATCCTGTCAGTCTCCGTCTCGACTGAAAACGGATTGCGCCGCGCGAGGCCCGACTTTCGAGATGTCCCCGACGGCGCGGCCAGACCACGCCGGCAACAAAAACGGGCGGGGATCTTATGAGTGGATTGGACGCTGTAACGGCGGGTGGCGTACTCACGCGTCGACGTTTCTTCGAGAGCCTGGCCGCCGTGGGCGGCATGTCGCTGGTGCTGTCGGGCATGGAGGCCCTGGGCTTCTCCCAGGCCTCGGCCACCGAGCTGCCGCCCGAGCTGACCGGCGGGGCCAAGAACACCAAGGTGGTGATCCTGGGCGCGGGCCTGGCGGGCATGACCGCCGCCTATGAGCTCAGCAAGGCTGGCTATCAGGTGCAGGTGCTGGAGGCCCGTTCGTTCGCGGGCGGCCGCTGCCAGACGGCGCGCAAGGGCTTCAAGCACACCGACCTGATCGGCAACACCCAGACCTGCGAGTTCGACGAGGGCCATTACATCAATCACGGCCCATGGCGGATCCCGTATCACCACCGCTCGACCCTGCACTACACCAAGCTGTTCGGCGTGCCGCTGGAGAGTTTCGTCAACGACAACGACGCCTCCTACGTCTACTTTGAGAAGGGCGCCGGACCGTTGGCCGGTAAGCCCGTGCGCAAGGGCGAAATCGCCGCCGACGTGCGCGGCTACACCGCCGAACTGGTCGCCAAGGCCGCCAGCCAGGGCCAGCTGGACGCGCCGCTGTCGGGCGTCGACCGCGAGAAGTTCATCGCCTACGTCGTCAACGAGGGGCGCCTTTCCAAGGACCTCGCCTACAAGGGCACCGAAGGGCGCGGCTTCTCGATCCATCCGGGCGCGGGCGTCGATCCGGGCCCCGGCAAGGAGCTGCCGCCGTTCGCGTTCAAGGACGTGCTGGACAGCAACGCCTGGCGCGTCCTGAGCTCGGTCACCGGCTACGAGCAGCAACGCACCATGCTGCAGCCGATCGGCGGCATGGACCAGATCGCCAAGGGCTTCGAGAAGCAGGTCGGGTCGATGATCCGCTACGGCGCGGTCGTCGAGAAGATCAAGCAGTCACCCACCGGCGTGACGGTCTCGTACAAGGGCGCCGACGGCAAGCCCGCCGAGGTCACCGCCGACTATTGCCTGTGCACCATCCCGCTCAGCGTGCTGAAGCAGATCGACGTGGACGCCTCGGCCCCCTTCAAGGCGGCGATGGAGGGCGTCTCGTACGCGCCGGTCAACAAGATCGGCCTGCAGATGAAGACCCGCTTCTGGGAAGAGAAGCACCACATCTACGGCGGCCACGTCTATACCGACATGGCGATCAACTCGATCACCCTGCCCTCTTACGGCTGGCAGGGGCAGAAGGGCGTGCTGCTGGGCTATTACATGTTCGGCGGCGAAGCCGCCCGGATCAGCGCCAAGAACCCGGCCGACCGCGCGGCTTACGCCGTCGCCGCCGGCCAGAAGGTCTTCCCGGAATACGCCGAGAACTTCGAGAACGCCTTCTCGTTCAGCTGGCACCTGGCCGAGCACAATCTGGGCGGCTGGGCCGAGTGGGGCGAGGCCGGCCGCAAGGAGAGCTATCCGGTCCTGTGCCAGCCCGACGGCCGCCTCTATCTGGCCGGCGAACACCTGAGCTACCTAGGCGGCTGGCAGGCCGGCGCCATCGAGTCGGCCTGGCAGCAGATCGCCAGAATCCACGCCCGCGTGCAGCAGGCCTAAGCAGAGATCTCGAGGAAACGAAACGAATGACCTTCGCCTATCGTCTCGCCGCCCTTGCGCTCGTCACGGGCCTCGCCGCTCCGGCGATCGCTTCCGCCGACGGCAAGTCGCTGTTCAACGACAACTGCTCGGCCTGCCACCAGGTCACCGGCAAGGGCGTCAAGGGCGCCTTCCCGGCCCTGGCCGGCTCGCCGTTCGTGCAGGGCGATCCCAAGATCGTCGTGGCCACGGTGCTGAACGGCCGGGCCGGCATGCCTGCCTTCAAGGACGACCTCAGCGACGCCGACCTGTCGGCCATCCTGACCTATGTCCGCTCGTCCTGGGGCAACAAGGCGCCGGGCGTCAGCCCCGGCGACGTCGTCAAGGCCCGCGCCGCCGCCAAGGCCGCGGCCAAGGCCCGCGGCCTGCAGGCCCACTGATCTTTCCAACCGATCCAAAGGGAGAAGACCATGAAACGCCTCATCGCCCTCGTCGCCGGTGCCGCCGCCCTCACCGGCGCGGCCCACGCCCAGGAGATCGTCCGCGGCGGCGATCCCAAGTCGCCGATCGCCAGCGTCGTCACCGTGCCGGCCGGCTACGACACCATCTATGTCTCGGGCATGACTCCGCCGGTCATCGACGAGAAGGCCACGGGCGTCGCCAAGTTCGGCGACACCAAGACCCAGACGCTGGGCGTGATCGGCCGCATCGAGGCCGCCCTGAAGAGCCAGGGCGCCACCCTGGGCGACGTCGTCATGATGCGCGTGCTGCTGGTCGGCGACCCGGCCAAGGGCGGCAAGATGGACTTCGCCGGCATGATGGAAGGCTACAAGACCTACTTCGGCACCGAGGCCCAGCCCAACAAGCCGGCCCGGATCACCAGCCAGATCACCTCGCTGGTCCAGGACGGCATGCTGGTCGAGATCGAGGCCCAGGCGGCCAAGAAGAAATAGGACTAAGCGGCGCTGGCGGCCCGGGCCGCCAGCAGCTCGTCCAGCTGCCGGAACTGCTCTGGCATGGCGTCCTCCATGCCGACGAACGACTCGTCGAGCGCTTCCTTCGACGGATAGAGCTCCTGCAGGACCAGCAGCGTCCTGTCGCCCTCCTCCTCTTCGAAGGTCACCGTGGTGATCGCGCCCTGCTCGCTCTCGTCATTGGTCCAGACGAGCCGCGACGGCGGCGTCACCTCCAGATACTTGCCATAGAAGGTCATGGCGTTCTCGGCGTCCTTGCCGAAGGTGACGCTGTAGCCGCCGCCCGTGCGGGCATCCATCTCGCAGGCCAACATCGGCACGCCGCTGGACTTCGGGGCCCACCACAGCTGGAACAGCTCGGCTTTGGTCCAGGCGTCGAACACCAGGCGGACCGGGCCGTCGAAGACCCGCGTCACGACCAGTTCGCGGTCGGACTTCCGTTCGACCGTCGTGCGGCCGTCACTCACGCGTTCGCCCATCGGCTTTCTCCTTGCGCTTCATGGCTTCGATGACCTGGTCCAGCGCGTCGAAGCGCGAGCTCCAGATCCGGTGGCGTTCCTCGATCCAGGCGACCTCTTCCTCGAAGCCGCGCCCGCCCAGCCTGCAGGTCCGCACGCGTCCGACCTTCTCGGTCGTCACCAGGCCCGCCTGCTCCAGGACGCCGACATGCTTCTTCATGCCCGTCAGGGTCATGTGGAAGCGGTCGGCCAGTTCCGTGATCGAAGCGTCGCCCCGCCCCAGCTGCTCCAGCACGCCACGGCGGGTGGCGTCCGACAGCGCGGCGAAGGAAGCGTCGAGGCGGGCGGCTTCATACTGAACCATATAGTTCAGTATTAGCGCGACGATCGACGTCATGCAAGCGGCGCCGGTTCACCGGCGGAAACCGTCCCGTCACGGGATTTCATCGTTCCGCGAAATTATTTTCGTGACAACGTTGTCAGATCGAATTCAAACAGCTATATGGAATTCAGCCCTTTCGGGCGTTTCCTCCCAATGACTCGGCCGCCTTCTTCTCCTGGAGGGCGGCCGTTCTTTTGTCTGGGATCAGGCGCGAGCGGCGCCGCTCAGGACTTCTTCTTGCCGAACCTGAACAGGCCGAAGCCGACGGCGAAGCCAGGAGCAGGCCGATGGCCATGTTGTCGATCAGCGCGCCGAAGATGATCCCGCCGCAGACGCCCAGAACGAAGCCCACGCCACTCTTCTTGTCCATTCGGGGCCTTTCCCGGCGAAGTTGGGTTGCAACCTTTGGGTGTTTCCCTATGGCCATGTCAAGTGGTCGACACAACCGCAATATACTCCGCATCACCGAAGAGGACTCAATCCAAGACATACTTCGACACGAAGTAGCAATTCTTTGAAATCATTTCATTTTTTGATGTATAAATGTTCGACTGACGAGCTACGCACCGCCCAATATTTAGCCTGACATCAGAAGATAGGCGCGCTCTGCCGCCACTATGCTTCGCTAGAGCCGGCTCACGTCTCAGCCTTTGGACAGTCGACACGCCCTTCCGCTCGACCGGAGGACCGCGGGGTCGTCGTCTGAAGGGGAATGCCTGATGAATTTCGCCAAGTCCGCAGCGCTCGCTAGCGCCGCCATGATGCTCGCCCTGGCCGGCGCTGCATCCGCCTCCGCCCAGGCCATGACCACGCCATCGATGAGCTGGCCCCTGGTCGCCAATCCCAAGCCCACCACGATCGACGCCGGGCCGCTGGGCAATGTCTATGTCACCGGCGCGATCAGCGGCCTCGGCTATCTGCAGGACCGCAAGGCCGGCAGCGACGTCAAGGCGCGGGGCGACATCTCGAACGCCCAGGTGATGGTCCAGACCACCGAAGGCCCGATCCAGTTCTTCGCCCAGTTCGGCGCCTATTCGTTCCCGACCATCGGCGTCCCCTATGGCGAGGCGACCGACAACACCAAGAACACCTTCGGCACGGTGTCGCAGGCGTTCGTGAAGTTCGTCCCCAGCGAGAATTTCTCGATCATGGTCGGCAAGCTCCCGACCCTGATCGGGGCCGAGTACAGCTTCACCTTCCAGAACGCCAACATCACCCGTGGCCAGCTGTGGAATCAGGAAAACCTGATCAACCGGGGCATCCAGGTGAACTACGCCGCCGGCCCGCTCAGCATCTCGGCCTCGCTGAACGACGGCTTCTATTCGGACAAGTACAGCTGGGGTTCGGCCCTGGTGTCCTACGCCGTCAACGACAGGAACGTGATCGCCTTCGCCGGTGGGGCCAATCTCGACAAGGAGGTCGACGTCTCCACCTCGGCCACGCCGCTGCTGCAGAACAACTCCGAGATCTACAACCTGATCTGGACCCACACCAACGGTCCGCTGACGATCATGCCCTACGTCCAGTACACGCGCGTGCCCAAGATGCCGTCGCTGGGCGTCACCGAGGCGGCCTCCACCACCGGCGTGGCGGTCCTGGGCAAGTACAGCTTCAGCGACACCGTCTCGCTGGCCGCGCGCGCCGAGCACATCTCCACGGATGGCAACGGCGTGACCAACCTGCTGTACGGCCCAGACAGCAAGGCCACGACCCTGACCCTGACGCCCACCTATCAGAAGGGGGCCTTCTTCCTGCGGGGCGAGGTCGCCTACATCCGGCTGAACGACTACGCGCCCGGATCGGGCCTGGGCGCCAGCGGCGACGCAAAATCGCAGACCCGCGCGCTGATCGAAACGGGGATTCTCTTCTAGGACTCAAGGCTGGCCCCGTCTCTCCCTCGGGAGGCGGGGCGGCCTACACGGCTCAGGCCGAGATATTGACCAGCGTACCGGTCAGCTCGCCGGTGGTCTGGGCCAGGGCCGCGCCGGCCGAGGCGGTGGCCTTGGCGTTGGTCTGGGCGACGGCCAGCTGGGTCAGGTCGACGATCGGGGCCGGCGGCGGGGCCTCGCTCGCGGCCGGGCGCGGGGTGTAGCGGACGGCGTTGGAAGCGGAAACCTGCACGACGAATTCCTTTGAGGGATCGAGCGCAATCTGGTCCGCAGGCGTTAAGCGGACCTGACCAAACAGGGTTAACCCCTAGGCCGTGACGATCCATCCCTCGCGGGCCTCGACCGGCCATGGCGAGAGCCGCGCGCCGACGCAAGGACCGCCGACACAGGCCCCCTCCTCCACCGTGAACACCGCCCCGTGCCATGCGCAGGCGATCAGGTCGCCGGCGGGGGTCAAGTACTGATCCAGCGTCTGCGCCAACGGCAGCCCCTGGTGCGGGCAGCGGTCGACATAGCCGAACACCGCCTCGCCCCGGCGCACTACGAAGCCGTGAAAGCGCTTCTCGCCGATCTGCAGGACGTAGTTTCGCGCCCGGCCGTCGGCGATCAGGTCCAGTGGGCCGAGATTGATCCCGGGGCGCGTTTCCCAGATCCGGCCGACGGTGGACGCAGCCTCTTCCGGTCCTTCTGGCGTCAAACCCGCTCGACCGTCTGCTCGATGGCGCCGAAGATCGAGTGACCCTTGGCGTCCTTCATCTCGATGCGGATGGTGTCGTCACCCAGCAGGAACGGCGTCTTGGCCGCGCCGGTCAGGATGGTCTCGACCGTGCGCAGCTCGGCCAGGCAGGAATAACCGACGCCGCCTTCGCTGATCGGCTTGCCGGGGCCGCCGTCGGCGCCGCGGTTGCTGACCGTGCCCGAACCGACGATGGTGCCGGCGCTCAGGGACCGGGTCTTGGCGGCGTGAGCCACCAGGGTCCCGAAGTCGAAAGTCATGTCGACCCCGGCGTCGGCCCTGCCGAAGTCCTTGCCGTCCAGCTCGACCAGTAAGGCGCCGTGCAGCTTGCCATCCTTCCAGGCGTCGCCCAGGGCCTGCGGCGACACCGCCACAGGCGAAAAGGCGCTGGCCGGCTTGGACTGGACGAAGCCGAACCCCTTGGCCAGCTCGCCGGGGATCAGGTTGCGCAGCGAGACGTCGTTGCACAGCATGACCAGGCGGATGGCGGCCAGGGCCTCCTCGCGCGTCGCCCCCAGCGGCACGTCGTCGACGATCACCGCCACCTCGCCTTCCAGGTCGCAGCCCCAGGCGGCGTCGGCCAGCGGGATCGGATCGCGCGGGGCCAGGAAGCCGTCCGACGCGCCCTGATACATCAGGGGATCGGTCCAGAAGCTCTCGGGCATCTCGGCGCCGCGCGCCTGGCGCACCAGCTGCACGTGATTGACGTAGGCGCTGCCGTCGACCCACTGGAAGGCGCGCGGCAGCGGGCTCAGGGCGTCGTGCTCGTGGAAGCGCTCCTTGGGCACGGCGCCATGCTCGAGGCTGTCGGCCAGCCCCTGCAACATCGGCCCGCAGCGCTCCCAATTGTCGAGGGCCGCCTGCAGGGTCGGCGCGACCGTCCCGGCGTCGGTGAACCAGGCCAGGTCGTTGGAGACCACCACCAGCCGGCCGTCACGACCGCCCTTGAGAGACGCGAGCTTCATCAGCGCTTCCTCTTTCCCAGTTCTTGTTAAGGCAGGACTTCTTTTAAGGCAGTTTGGCCTTGGTGAAGCCCGTCCAGCAGGCGTCATAGTCACCCTGAAGCGCGGAAGTCTCCAGCGCGAACTTGGTCGGCCGGATCACCCAGCGGCTTTCGAACATGAAGGCCATGGTCCCGTCGATCTTGTGCGGGCCCAGCTGCGCCTCGGTGGCCTTGTGATGGCTCGCGACATCGGGGCCATGGTCGCTCATGCAGTTGTGCAAGCTGGCCCCGCCCGGGACGAAGCCGCCCTCCTTGGCGTCGTAGGCGCCGTGGATCAGGCCCATGAATTCGCTCATCACGTTGCGGTGGAACCACGGCGGGCGGAACGTGTGCTCGGCCACCATCCAGCGCGGCGGGAAGATCACGAAGTCGCAATTGGCGGTCCCCGGCGTGTCGCTGGGCGAGGTCAGGACCGTGAAGATCGACGGATCGGGGTGGTCGAAGCTGACCGTGTTGATCGTGTTGAAGCGCGACAGGTCGTAACGGTACGGCGCGAGATTGCCGTGCCAGGCGACCACGTCCAGCGGGCTGTGATCCCACGCGGCGGCCCATAAGGCGCCCTGGAACTTCTGGATGACCTGGGTGGGCTCATCCAGGTCCTCGAACGCCGCCACGGGGGTCTCGAAGTCGCGGACATTGGCCAGGCCGTTCGAGCCGATCGGCCCCAGCTCCGGCAGGCGGAAGGCCGCGCCGTAGTTCTCGCAGACATAGCCGCGCGACGGCCCCGCGACCTCGACCCGGAAGCGCACGCCGCGCGGGATCACCGCGATGTGCCCGGGCCCGGCCTTCAGCACGCCGAACTCGGTGACCAGGGTCAGCACGCCCTGCTGCGGCACGATCAACAGCTCGCCGTCGGCGTCGTAGAACACCCGGTTCTTCATCGAGACATTGACGGCATAGACATGGACGCCGATGCCGCTCAGCGTCGCGGCGTCGGCGTTGCCGGCCAGGGTCGTCAGGCCGTCGACGAAATCGGTCGGCTCGGCCGGGATCGCCAGCGGGTCCCAGCGCAGGCGGTTGGGCGTCACCGGACCGGCGAAGGCCGAGACCAGCTTGTCCTGGGCGTAGAGCTGATAGGCCCCGTGCCCGGCGCTGGGGCGCAGGCGGTAGAGCCAGCTGCGCCTGTTCTCGTGGCGCGGGGCGGTGAAGGCCGAGCCCGACAGCTGCTCGGCATAAAGCCCGAACGGAACCCGCTGCGGCGAGTTCTGGCCGACCGGCAGCGCGCCGGCCACGGCCTCGGTGGCGAAGTGGGCGCCAAAGCCGGTCTGGTAGCGGAGGTCCATGTGCGTTCCCGAACCCGTTCTTCTTCTCGTCATCCCGGACGCCCTGAAAGGGCGATCCGGGACCCGGGGGCAGGCGCACCGCGGCGGCCCCTGGGTCCCGGCTCTACGCTACGCTTCGGCCGGGATGACGACGAAGGATAATTTGGGCGCGAGGTCACCCCTCGACCGTGATCACCCCGCGGCGGATCTGGTCCAGCTCGATGCTCTCGAACAGGGCCTGGAAGTTGCCGTTGCCGAAGCCCTGGTTGCCCTTGCGCTGGATGATCTCGAAGAAGATCGGGCCGAACAGGTTCTCGGTGAAGATCTGCAGCAGCAGGCCTTCCTCGCCGACATTGCCGTCCAGCAGGATGCGGTTCTTCTTCAGCCGCTCCAGGTCCTCGCCGTGGCCGGGCACGCGCTTGTCGACCAGCTCGTAATAGGTCTCGATCGTGTCCTGCAGCTTCACCCCGCGGGCGCGCAGCTTCTCGACGGTGCCGTAGATATCATCCGTGGTCAGGGCCAGGTGCTGGATGCCCTCGCCGTTGTACTGGCGGATGAATTCCTCGATCTGGCTCTTGTCATCCTGGCTCTCGTTCAGCGGAATGCGGATGGCCTTGTCGGGCGCGATCATCGCCTGGCTGAACAGGCCCGTCGCCTGGCCCTTGATGTCGAAGTACTTCTGCTCCTCGAAGCCGAAGACCTGGTTGTAGAAGGTCGACCAGGTGCGCATCTCGCCCCGGCGGACGTTATGGGTCAGGTGGTCGAGCAGATCCAGGCCGACATTGTTCTTGGCCTCGGCCAGGGCCGCGCCCGGGATCTGCTCCCAGCCGTCATAGATGGTGCCGGCGTCGCCATAGCGATCGACGAGATAGAGCAAGCTGCCGCCGATGCCTTCCAGCACCTTGGCGTCAGCGCCCAGCAGCGAGCGCGACGCGTCGGCGGCCTTGGCGCCGCGCTTCAAGGCTTCGGCATAGGCTTGGCTGACGTTCTCGACGCGGAAGGCCATGCCGTTGGCCGACGGGCCGTGGGCGGCGCGGAAGTCGGCGACCTGGCCGGTCGTCTCTTCGTTGACGATCAGGTTGATGCGGCCCTGCTTGTAGCGGGTCGCGGCCTTGGTCGGGTGCTTGCTGGCGGCGACGAAGCCCAGCTGTTCGATCAGGCCGACCATGGTCGCCGGATCGGGGCTGGTGAACTCGACGAATTCGAAGCCGTCGAGGCCCAGCGGGTTTTGTTCGGTGACGAGCGTGGTCATGCGGGTTCTCCCTGCAGGCAGGCGTTGAGCGCCCGCGCGAAGATGTCGATGTTGGAAACGGTCAGACCGGCCAGATTGATGCGGCCGGAACCCGCCATGTAGATCGCGTGGTCCTCGCGCAGCCGCGCGACCTGTTCCGGTGACAGCGGCAGCAGGGCGAACAGCCCGTGCTGTCCGGCCAGGGGCGCCAGGGCCGGGACCGCCTTGGCCAGGCGCTGGCGCAGGTCGGCGACGCGCGTGCGCATCGCGTCCAGCTCGGACCGCCACAGCGTGGTCAGGGTTTCGCTTTCCAGGATAACACGAACCACGGCCGCGCCGTGATCCGGCGGCATCGACCAGTTGGTGCGCGCCAGGGCCCGGATGTTGCTGGCGGCCAGGTCCAGGGTCGCCGCGTCGCGGGTCAGGGTGTAGAGCGCGCCGACCCGCTCGCGGTAGAGGCCGAAATTCTTGTCGCAGGAATAGGCCAGCAGGCCGTCCTCGGCGGCGGCCAGGACGAGGCGCATGCCGGCCGCGTCTTCCTCGAGGCCCAGGCCCAGGCCCTGATAGGCCAGGTCGATCAGCGGCGTGATCGCCTTGCGCGCCACAAGCTCGGCGATCGCCGCCCATTGCTCCGGGCTGTAGTCGGCGCCCGACGGGTTGTGGCAGCAGCCGTGCAACAGCACCGCGTCCCCGGCTCGCGCCGTCTCCAGCGTCGCCATCATCTCGTCGAAGGGAAGCTTCTGAGCGCGTTGGTCGTAGTGGCGGAACGTGACCGTCTCGATGCCCAGCTGGTCCAGGATCTGGGTGTGGTTGGGCCAGGTCGCGGCGCCGATGAACATGCGGATGTCGGGCTTGGCGGCCTTCAAGAGCTCGCAGGCCAGGCGGATCGCGCCCGTGCCGCCGGGCGTCTGGACGCCGAACACCTCGTGGTCGACCGCATCGCCGAAGATGATCGGCTTGAGCAGATCGAGATAGCCGATGTCGCCTTCCGGACCGAGATAGGCCTTGGTCGGCTGACCGTTCAGCAGCACCTGCTCGGCGGCCTTCACGCTGGCCAGCACCGGCGTCGCGCCCAGGTCGTCGCGGAACACGCCCACGCCCAGGTCGATCTTCTGCGGCCGGGGATCCCGGCGATAGGCGCCGATCAGCGACAGCAGCGAGTCCGGCGCCTGAGGCGACAGGCCGGCGAACACGGAGGATGAGGAGGTCATGGCGGCTTCCGGAAACGGGGGTGGAGGCAGCCTATCGCGGAGGCGAAGTCAGAACGTGGCGATGATGACCAATCACGACGGAATATCGGTCATATCATGCCAATAATCCGGATCAGTTCCCGGAAATATGATCAGTCCAGATAGTCCAATGGCAGGGCCGTGGAATCCTTGATGGTGTCCATCACGAACGCCGAGCGCACGTCCTTGACCGCCGGCATCTTCAGCAGGCGCTTCATCATCAGCTCGCCATAGGCGTCGAGGTTGGGGGCCACCACCCTCAGCAGATAGTCGAAGGCCCCGGTCATCACATAGCAGCCCACCACGGCCGGCTCGCGCAGCACTGCCTGCTGAAAGGCCTCGGCCGCCCCGTCGGTGTGGTCGACCTGCACCTCGACATAGGCCAGCACGTCCAGCTTGGCCTTGCGACGGTCCAGCAGCGCCACATAGCCGCCGATCAGCCCCGCAGCCTCCAGCTGCTTGACCCGCCGCAGGCATGGACTGGGCGACAGCCCCACCCGCTCGGCCAGGTCGACGTTCGAGATCTTGCCGTCCTCCTGCAGGATCTGAAGAATCTTACGATCGGCGCGCGTGAGCTTCATCGTGACCGTTTCAACGAACAGATTGGCAGGAAATGACTGACTAGCGCATTTCGCGGTTGGGGTGGAGACGAGCCTTGCGCATGGCGCCGCTTGACGCTCTACCATGGGACGAGACGCGCAATGTTCAGGACCTCCGCATGACCGACAGCCCCTTCGCCTCGGCGTCCAAGAAGTCGAAGACGCCGTTCCAGAAGCAGGGCCAGAAGGTCCTTGGCGGCACGGCCATCGGGCTGCTCCTGCTGCTGGGCTCGTGCAGCGTGCTGTCGCACAGCACCACGGTCGAGCCGGGCAATGTCGGCGTGAAGATCCGCACCCTGGGCGCGTCGGCCGGCGTCGCACCCGAACCCCTCCCCGCCCGCTGGTACTTCCGCGGCGTCGGCGAGCGGATCATCCAGTATCCGGTGATCCAGCGCACCTACAGCTACACCCGCGAGAAGGACGAGCGCGGCAACGAGAACGAGGAGATCACCTTCTCGGACAACACCGGCCTGCCGATGACGGCCGACATCTCGGTGACCCTGCAGGTCAATCCAGCCTCGGCCCCGAACCTCTACCAGACCTACCGCCTGTCTTTCGACCAGCTTCTCGATGGGCCCATCCGCAACGACGTCCGCTCGGCCGTCGCCGCCGAGGCCGAGAAGGTCGGGGTCGAGACCCTGTACAGCGGCGGCCGCCAACAGGTGATCCAGCGCGCCTATGCTCGCGTCTCCAGCAAGTGGGCGCGGCACGGGGTGACGGTCTCGCAGCTCGACTGGATCGGCTCGATCCGCTACCCGAACGCCATCATCCAGCAGATGCAGGCCAAGACCCAGCTGGAGCAGGAAGCCCTGGCCGCCAAGGCGCTGGAAGCCAAGGAAACCGCCCTGGCCAACGCCGCCATCGCCAAGGCGCGCGGCGAAGCCGAGTCCATCCGCATCAAGGGCGAGGCTCTGCGCGCCAACCCACAGGTCCTGCAGCAGCTGGCCATCGAGAAATGGAACGGCGAACTGCCCAAGGTCACCGGCGGCTCGACGCCGTTCGTGAAGATCGACTGACGATCGCCTCAACGTCAGATAGCGCCTTGCGTCGCCCGTCACGCGCTGTACATCCGGGCGTGACGGACCGCGCGTGGCGGAGGACTCCTTGAGTGAAGATCGAGCGGAGCGCGTAACGGCTCTCGCCCATCCAGCGGTTCGCGCCTGCGTCCAGGCGCTGAGCGCCCACGCCGTCGTCATCTGGAGTTTCCTGGTCAGCCGTCTTGCGCTGCTGGCTATCGGTCTGCTGACCCAGATCCACCTCCGCCCGATCACCGAAACCGGCAACCAGCTGGACTTCAGCCATCGGCAGGCCTTGAACATCTGGGGCGCCTGGGACACCGGCTGGTACATGGACATCGTCCTGAACGGCTACCAGCGCGCGCCCGGCGCCGACGGCCAGGCCAACTGGGCATTCTTTCCCGCCATGCCGACCCTGGCCGCGGGTCTGGTCCACCTGACCGGCCTGACACCCCTGCAGGCCATGCTGGCGGTCTCGAACCTGGGCTTCCTGATCGCCTTGATCCTGGCCCATCGCCTGGCGCGAGCCGAGTTCGACGACAAGACCGCCGACCTGTGCGTCGTGCTGCTGTGCGTGGCGCCGGGCAGCTACATCTTCTCGTCGGCCTATACCGAGGGGCTGTTCCTGGCCTGCGTGACCGGCGCCCTGCTGTTGCTGCGCGACCGCCGTTGGCTGCTGGCCGGTCTGGTCGCCGCCGTCGCCGCCCTGACGCGGAATCTGGGCATAGGACTGCTGCTGCCCTACGGCCTGGCGGCTCTGGAGCGACTGGTCACGGGCTTGCGGACAGGCGGCCCGCGGCCCACGGCTGGAGAATTGGCCCGCATGGTCCTGGGCGGCGTGGCCCCGCTGGCGGCCCTGGCCGGCTTCATGGCCTATCTGCACGCCCGAACCGGTGACGCCCTGGCCTTCCTGCATATCCAGACGGCCTGGCGGCGCAGCCTGAGCGCGCCGTTCGCCGGCCTGCTGGATGGGCTGGCGCGGCCTTCCAGCCTGCATGACGCCGATCTGCTGAGCTTCACCTTCGCCTGGCTGGCCATTGGCCTGCTGGTCATGCTGGCCGCCTTGCGTCGGTGGACACTGCTGTCGTTGGCCCTGTTCCTGACCCTGGCCCCGCTGTCGACGGGGGTCGCGTCCTTCACTCGCTACGCCCTGGTCATCCTGCCGTTATGGATGGTGCTGGCCAGGATCCTGGCCGACCGACCACGCGCGGCGATGGCCTGCGTCGCGGTGCTAGCGATGCTGAACGCCTTTCTGATGGTCGCCTGGACCTTGGCTCAGCAGGTCGCCGCGTGAGCTCCCACACCTCCATCGCTGTCGCGCTGGGCGGCCTGGCCGCCGCGGTGTCGCTCAGCCTGCTGGTTCAATTGAGCGGTCGCGCCGACGACGCCGCCGACACGGTCTCGGCCGTTCGCCGCGACGGCCGTAGCGTCAGCGTTCTGGTCGACCGCGCCGCCGGGACCGGCCTCGGCATCGGCTGGGACCGCCCCATCCTGAACCAGGGCGCGACCTCGAACGCCTCGATGGCCTACCTGATCATGCCCACCTCCACCGCCACCGGCGACTTGGAGCTGACCCTGGTCCTGGCCGACGGCGCCCCGGCCACGCGCGACCGTCCGGTCAATGTGGCCGTCGGCGTGACTCCGGTGGGAAGCTGGACGCCCGGCGCCGACGGCGAGGAAACCGTTCGCCTGCGCGTGCCCGCGGCCGCCCGCCCCAAGAGCTACGAACTCACCCTGGTGCTCGACCTGACCGGCGGCCGCCCAGGCCCCACGGCGCCGCCGCCGATCCGCATCCTCAAGGCCTCGACCCGCGTCCTTCCAGCAGCCTGAAGCCAGGGCAGGAACGTCCGCGAATCAAAACGCCCCGGAGTGTCCTCCGGGGCGCTTCGTCATTTCGGTCTGCCCGGTCCCCTATCGGGGTCCGCTTTTCAATTGGCGAGGCGTCGCAGGAAGGACGGGATTTCCAGGTCTTCGCCGTCGTCGGTTTGCGGCGTCTCGATCGGCTGCAGCTGCGGACGCACGCTCTGGGTCGAGCGAGCCTGCTGTTGCGGAGCCTGGGCGGTCTGCTGCTCGTAACGCTGGCGACCGCCGCCGAACATCGAGAAGAAGCCACCGCCCTGCTTCTGGGGACGACGCTCTTCGTAATAGTTGTTCTCGGGGAACAGCGGCTCTTCCGAGGCGCCTTCGTCGACCATCGGATCGACGATGCGGGTCACCTGGCGAGGCGCCGGCTGGGCGATGCGCGGCTCTTCAGCGACCGGTTCGTCGTAGTACAGTTCCGCTTCCGGTTCCGGCTGCGGGGCGGCCATGACGATCTCGGGCTCCGGAGCCGGCTCCGGCGCGAAGGCCGACGACTGGAACGCCGATGACGGACGCTCGGTCGGACGGGCGGCTTCGTAGCGAGCGGTCGGACGGGCCGGTTCCGGCTGCGGGGCCGGACGCGAGGTCTCGGCGATCAACGGGGCGGCCGAAGTGTTGCGGGTGGTCGGCTTCGGCTCGATCTGGGCGATCGAGGCGCCGTCCATGCCGGTGGCGACCACCGACACGCGGATCACGCCTTCCAGCGACGGGTCGAAGGCCGCGCCGAAGATGATGTTGGCTTCCGGGTCGACCTGGTCCGAGATGGCGTTGGCGGCTTCGTCGACTTCCAGCAGGGTCATGTCCATGCCGCCGGTCACGTTGACCAGCACGGCCTTGGCGCCCTTCAGCGAGACTTCGTCCAGCAGCGGGTTGGCGATGGCGTTCTGGGCGGCCATCAGGGCGCGGTCTTCGCCAGCGCCTTCACCGGTGCCCATCATCGCCTTGCCCATCTCGGTCATGACCGTGCGGACGTCGGCGAAGTCGAGGTTGATCAGGCCCGGCAGGACCATCAGGTCGGTGATCGAACGCACGCCCGAGTGCAGGACCTGGTCGGCCATGCCGAAGGCTTCGGCGAAGGTCGTGCGTTCGTTGGCGACGCGGAACAGGTTCTGGTTCGGAATGACGATCAGGGTGTCGACGTAGCGCTGCAGCTCCTGGATGCCGCTGTCGGCCAGGCGCATGCGGTGACGACCTTCGAAGTGGAAGGGCTTGGTCACGACGCCGACGGTCAGGATGCCGCGCTCACGAGCGCACTTGGCGATGATCGGGGCCGCGCCGGTGCCGGTGCCGCCGCCCATGCCGGCGGTGATGAAGACCATGTGGGCGCCGTCGAGGTGCTCGCCGATCTCCGGGAAGGACTCCTCGGCGGCGCTCATGCCCACTTCCGGGTGCGCGCCGGCGCCCAGGCCCTGGGTGATCTGCACGCCCAGCTGGATGCGACGATCCGTTTTGGCGAACTGGAGTTGTTGCGCGTCGGTGTTGGCCACCACGAACTCAACACCCTCGAGGCCCGCCTCGATCATGTTGTTCACGGCGTTGCCGCCAGCGCCGCCAACGCCGAAGACCACGATGCGCGGCTTCAGCTCAGTCGTACGCGGCGCGGAAAGAGAAATTGCCATGGGACCCTCGCGTCCTTACGCCGAAATCGTCAAACTAGACCTCGGCGACACCCAATCGCCGGGGATGCCTCGACGATCGTGTTAACAGAACAACCACCATCGTTAATCGGCAGTTAACTGCATAATCTGAGTCGTGGTCGGGTCGAGCGCGACCGTGGGATAAATTGTGGTCTATCAACAGAATCTCCAAGCGGACCAAGGGTTCCGCAAGGATCCACAGGCGCGTGCGACCGAACGACGCTGAGCGCCAATTCTGGCGAATATCGGGTGCTTGAGACAGCAAAAGGCCCGATCGAGAAGCTCGACCGGGCCCGATAAGTTAAACTGTAGAGTTACTCACGCTTTAAACTTTGGACGCCGATACCCGCGGCGCCGTTAAAGATTGTCCCTCAGCCAGGCGGCGGCCTTGGCCATGGGCGAGGCGTTGGGATCCAGCGGGCGCTTGCGGACCGGACCGCCGGCCAGGGCCTTGGACGAGACGGCTTCGCGCGGACCGAAGGCCGTGCGGTGCAGGGTGCCGGCGGCGGCGCAGAAAGCGGGACCGGAAGCGGCGTCGGCCAGGTGCGGCACCCGACGCGGACGGCCCAGGCGGACCGGACGGTCGAACACGCGGACGGCCACTTCGCGGACGCCGGCCAGCTGACTGGCGCCGCCCGTCAGGACGATGCCCGCGCCGGGCTCGACCGGCGCGCCCGAGGCCTTCAGGCGCTCGCGCAGCAGTTCCAGGGTTTCTTCGACGCGCGGCTGGATGATGCCCTTGAGCAAGCTGCGCGGGGCGATCACCGGACCGGCGCCCGGATCGTCGCCGCGGGGCGGGGCTTCGATCATCTCGCGGTCTTCGTTGGCCGAGGCGATGGCGCTGCCGTGCAGGGTCTTGATGCGCTCGGCGCCGACCACCGAGGTCTGCAGGCCGCGGGCGATGTCCTGCGTGACGTGCCCGCCGCCGACGGCCAGGCTGTCGACGTGGCAGAGCGCGCCGTTGTTGAACACGGCCACCGAAGTCGAGCCGCCGCCCATGTCGATGCAGACGGCGCCCAGGTCCATCTCGTCCTCTTCCAGGGCCGCCAGAGCCGAGGCGAACGGCGCGGCGACCACGCCTTCGAACGAAAGGTGGGCGCGCTCGACGCAGTGGGCCAGCGTGTGGAAGATGTTCTCGTTGACCGAGACGACCAGCAGCTCCAGGCCCAGCGAGCGGCCGAACATGGCGCGCGGATCGCGGATGCCGCGCTGACCGTCGACCGACCAGGAAATCGGCAGCAGATGGATCGGCTTGCGGCCTGGGATGCGGACCTGAGCCAGGGCCGAAGCGATGGCGCGCGACAGGTCGCCGTCGCCGATCGGGCGAGCGCCCAGCGAAACCTGGGTGTGGACGCGGTTCGACGCCAGCTGGCCGCCGGCCGTGCAGATGCTGACGCCCTGGACGTTGACGCCGGCCACGGTCTCGGCGCGCTCGACGGCCTGGGCGATCGCTTGCGCGGCCTCGTCCAGGTTGACGATCGCGCCGCCACGGACGCCGCGCGACTGCACGTAGCCGACACCGGCCGTCGTCAGGGTGCGGTTCTCGCGGTGAACGCCATCGGCTTTCATGATGAAGCACGTGACCTTGGACGCGCCCAGGTCGACGGCCGCGATGGCGGGCTGGCGCACGAGCGTGGCCTTCAGGCCCTCACGCGCCTGCTTCCGTTCCTCCATTCGCGACATCGCTATCGTCACCTCAATACGTCCACTACGCCCCGCCCGCGGCCGGCTGCCCAGGCAGCGCCGCGTCGCGAGGTCTCACAGCCACCATTTCGGGGTCGCGCAGATCGATCCGCGCAAAACCCATGTCGAGGATTCGCTGCCGTTGGTCGAGCTGATCCAATTGAATCAGCGCGGATTCTTCGTCAATGGCCGGCAGCTGGATCAGCGAGCCGTCCTTCAGTCGAAGATCCCAACGACGGTCATCCACCCGCACCAGCGCTTCCAGACGGTCGCGCAGACGCGGACGCGAGGCCACCGCCGGCAGGATCAGGCCCGCGGCCTGGTCCGCCCCCTGCCCGACCACCAGCGGAAGCTGGGGGAAACGGGCCGGGTCGGCCTCGCTGATCACCCGGCCTTCGCCGTCGATCACCTTCATGCGGCCCTGGTTTTGCCAGACCGCCAGCGCCGGCCGCTCTTCCACCGCGATCAGCACGGTGTCGGGCAGCATGCGCACCACCTTGGCGTCCTTAACCCAACCCACGCCCTGCACCCGGGTGCGAACGTCGTTCAGGTCCATCCCCAGTGTCGGCTGGTCCAGGTAAAGGCCCGAGGCCTTCAGGATGTCCGCCTGGGCGGTCGAGGACGCGCCTCGGATATGAACCGTCTTCAGCTTGAAGCCGGCCGAAGCGAAACTGTTGTCGACGCCATGGACCATGGACATGCCGATGCGCTCGGCCCGATGGCCGGTCGCCAGCATCACCACAAGACCGAGACCCAAGGCCGCGCCCGCCACGCTCAGGGCCACCGTGGGCGATAGGCCCACGCCCTTGGCGGCGTGCAACTTCGCGGCCGGCTGCGCCCCCCTGGGCGCCGGCTTGCCTTTGCTCGGACTTGCGGGCGCTTCGGCCCGGGGTCGCCTAGGCTTAGGCGGTCCCCCCCGCACTACAGCGGGCATAAGCGTCCTCCACGATCCACAAAACTAACTGGTCAAACGGGATCCCAACGTGATCGGCCTGCTCGGGAGCGAGCGAGGTCGGCGTCATGCCGGGCTGCGTGTTGACCTCTAGAAGGACCAGAAGGTCGTTAATGTCGTCATAACGGAAGTCCGACCGGGTCACCCCTTGGCAACCAAGAGCCGAGTGCGCCAATTCGGCCATCCGCATCGCTCTATCCCTTACGCCATCAGGGATTGGCGCAGGTAGGACGTGGATGGAACCGCCCTCGGAGTACTTGGCTTCGTAGTCGTAGAAACCTGTGGATGCACGGATATCGGTCACCGCCAGCGCCCTGGGACCATTTGACTCACCCAGGACCGCCACGGCCAATTCCAACCCCCGGATGTAGGGCTCGACCATAACTTCCTCGCCGAAAGTCCACGATGACGAGGCAAGTTCTTCCGGCGGACGGTTCGCGCCCTCGAACACCAGGAACACCCCGACCGAGGACCCCTCAGCGTTAGGTTTAACGACATAGGGTGGCTGCAACACATGGTCGCGCGCGACATCGTGTCGGTTGTAGAGACCGCCGCCCGGAACGATCACGCCGGCGGCCGCCAGCACGGCCTTGGCCTTGGCCTTGTCCATCGCGAGCGCGGAGGCGAGCACACCCGAGTGGGTGTAGGGCAGCTTCAGGGTTTCCAGCACGCCCTGGACGCAGCCGTCCTCGCCCCATTCGCCGTGCAGGGCGTTGAAGACGAGGTCGGGCTTCGTGGCGGTCAGCACCTGGGCGACGTCCTTGCCCGGATCGATCCGCGAGACCTTGGCCCCCAGCCGCTCCAGCGCGTCGGCGCAGGCCGCGCCCGAGACCAGGCTGACCTTGCGTTCCGACGAAGGGCCGCCGAGCAGGACGGCGATATGGCGGCCAGACAGGGGGAGGTCGGTCATTGGCAGGTGTGACTCTTTGGAGGGCTGCGACGTTGAGCCACTCCTAGCAGAGGCCACGGCTCTGCCAACTCTCCAACCCAACAAAGCGCGTCATCCCGGCCGTAGCGTAGCGGAGAGCCGGGACCCAGGGGTCGCCGCACTGCGCTTGGCCCCTGGGTCCCGGGCCTGCTGCGCCGCCCGGGATGACGAGATTGGAGACGCTACTTGGCCGGGGCGGCCGCCTTCAGCGCGCGGAAGTCGACGTCGCTGTCGGCCACCAGATAGATGAAGCTGGTCCAGGCGGCGACGTTCTGCGCCAGCTCGTTCGGACGCACCTTGTTCAGGGTGTCGTCCATCGTGTGGTGGTAGTCGAAGTAGCGCGAAGCGTCCTGGCGCATCTCGACCGACGGCACGCCGGCGGACTCCAGGCCCTCGATGTCGGCGCCGCCGTTGCGCGACGCATCGCGCGCAACGTTGATCTTCAGCGGCGACAGCACGTTGGCGACCGTGGTCGCGAACGGCGTGCCCTGGGCGCCGGCCGGCAGCTTCAGGGCGAAGATGTTGTCGGCGCCCTCGTCGCTCTCGCCGGCCAGGACGATCTTGCCGACCTCGTCCTTGTGCGCTGCCAGATAGGCTTCCGACGAGCCGCCGCTCTCTTCCGAGCCCCACATCACGACGCGGATGGTGCGCTTGGGATGCTTGGGCAGCTCGCTGATCAGCTTGGCGGCCGAGGTGGTGATGGCGATGCCCGTGGCGTCGTCAAGGGCGCCGGTGCCGACGTCCCAGCTGTCCAGGTGGCCGCCGATGACGATGACCTCGTCCGGCTTCTCCGAGCCCTTGATCTCGCCCGAGATGTTCCAGGCCACGTCATTGGGATCGACGGTCGAGGCCAGCTTCAGCTTGATGCGCAGCGGCCCCTTCGCGGCCAGGCGCTCCAGCTGCTCGGCCTCCGGCACGCCCAGGGCGGCCGACGGCACGGTCGAGACGCCGTCGCCGAAGGCGGTAACGCCGGTGTGCGGCACGGTCGAGTCCGAGGTCGAGATCGAGCGGATCAGCACCGCGACGGCGCCGCGCTTGGCCGCCTCGGTCGGGCCGGCGCGGCGCGAGATGCCGGCCAGGCCGTAGCCGGACGCGTCCTGGGTCCGGACCATCGGCTGGGTGATGACGACGATCTTGCCCTTCACGGCGCTTTCGGGCGCGGCGATCAGCTCGGCGAAGGTGCGGAACAGGGCGACGTCGGCCTCGATGCCTTCCGGCGGGGTCGGGACGGTGCGGCCCAGGCCGACGATGTCCAGCTTCATCGGATACGGCGCGACCAGCTCGGCGCTCTCCGCGCCGCGCGTCCAGGACGGCTTGGCGAACTGCTCGACCTTCACGTCGGTGAAGCCCAGGGCCTTCAGCTTGGCCACGCCCCAGTCCTTGGCGCGCTCCATGGCCGGCGAGCCGACGAGGCGCGGGCCGATGGTGGTGGTCAGGTCCTCGGTGATGTCCCAGGCGGTGCGGTCCAGCAGCGCCTTGTCCCGCAGGGCCTCGGCGGTCCTGACCGGATCGGCCGACGCGGCAGCGACCGGCTGGGCCTTGCTCCCCTTCTTGGTGGAAGTCTGGGCATGGGCGACGCCCGAAACGAGGGCCAGCGCAGCGGTGGCGACCAGAAGACGACGGTACATGAGCAAGGATTCTCCCCAATGGCCGGGGAGTCATAGCACCGGTTGCTGACATGGGGAGTCAGCATCGGCGTGAACCATGCGGGCGCCTCTAGGCCGGGCGCCCGATCCGCTTAATCTCCCAATCCAGCTGCACGCCGGTCTTTTCCTTGACGTCGGCGCGGACCGCCTCGCCCAGGCCTTCCAGATCGGCGGCGGTGGCCTCGCCGGTGTTGATCAGGAAGTTGCTGTGCAGCGGCGAGAACATCGCTCCGCCGCTCTTTCCATCAACGCTAAAGGGCTTGCCGCGCCAGCCGGCCTCGTCGACCAGCTTCCACGACGAGTGGCCCGGCGGGTTCTTGAACGTCGAGCCGCCGGTCTTCTCGCGGATCGGCTGGGTGGTCTCGCGGCGGCTGGTGATCTCGGCCATGCGGGCCTTGATCGCCTCGGGTTCGTCAGCGGTCCCTTCGTAGATCGCATCCAGCACGATCTGGTCCGCGCCCATCAGCGCGCTGTGGCGATAGGTATAGCCGAAGCCGTCGCCCGCGATCTCGCTGACCTCGCCCTGGCGGTTCATCACCCGCGCGGACTTGATGACGTTGACGGTCTCGGAGCCGTAGCAGCCGGCGTTCATGATCACGGCGCCGCCGATCGTGCCGGGGATGCCGGCGTAGAACTCCAGCCCCGCGATGCCGGCCTCGGCGGCCTTGCGGGCCAGGATGGCGTCCGGCACGGCCGAGCCGGCCTTGATGCGGTTGTCGCCCAGGGCCTCGACAGTGTTGAAGCCCTTGCCCAGGCGGATGATCACGCCCTCGACGCCGCCGTCGCGAACCAGGAGGTTCGAGCCGACGCCGATGGCCAGCACCGGCACGGTTGGATCCAGCGCCTTCAGGAAGTCGGACAGATCCTGCTCGTCGGCCGGCAGGAACACCACGTCGGCCGGACCGCCGACCCGGAACCAGGTGAACGGCGCCAGGGCCTCGTCGATCAGCAGCTTGCCGCGAACTTCGGGGAGCGAGGTCTTCCAGCTCACTTCGAGAGCGCCTCGAGCTGGCCCGGCAGGGCGTAGGACCACGAGGTGATGTCGCCCGCGCCCAGCAGGACGACGAGATCGCCCGACCTGGCTTCCTCGGCGATCAGGGCCGGCAGGGCCGCGGGGCTTTCCAGCGGCAGGGCGCGGCGGTGGCCGAACTTCTTGAGGCCCTCGACCAGGTGGTCGCGGTCGACGCCCTCGATCGGCTGCTCGCCGGCCGTGTAGACGTCGGCGACGATGACCGTGTCGGCGTCGTTGAAGCAGCTGCTGAACTCGGTCATCAGATCGCGCAGGCGCGTATAGCGGTGCGGCTGGACCACGGCGATGACCTTGCCCGTCGAGACCGCGCGGGCGGCCTTCAGCACGGCGGCGATCTCGACCGGGTGGTGGCCGTAGTCGTCGACCACGCGGATGCCGTTGGCCACGCCCGTGGTGGTGAAGCGACGCTTGACCCCGCCGAAGCCGGCAAGACCCTTGCGGATGGACTCGGCGTCGACGCTGAGCTCGCGGGCCACGGCCACGGCGGCGGTGGCGTTCAGCACGTTGTGGTGGCCGGCCATCGGCATCTTCAGGCCGTCATAGCGCACGACCTCGCCGTCACGCGGCGACACCACGATGTCGAAGGTCGCGCCCTCGGGGCCCATCTCGATGTTCGAGACGCGGACCTCGGCCTGGGGGTTGGTGCCGTAGGTCACCAGACGGCGGTTCTCGATACGCGAGGTCAGGGCCTGGACTTCCGGGTGGTCGGTGCAGACCGCCGCGAAACCGTAGAACGGGATGTTCTCGATGAAGTCCTGGAAGCCCTTCTTCACCGCGTCGAAGTCGCCCCAGTGGTCCAGGTGCTCGGCGTCGATGTTGGTGACGATGGCCACGGTCGACTTCAGCTTCAGGAAACTGCCGTCGCTCTCATCGGCCTCGACGACGATCCAGTCGCCCTCGCCGACCTTGGCGTTGGTGCCGTAGGCGTTGATGATGCCGCCGTTGACCACGGTCGGGTCCAGCGCGCCGGCGTCCAGCAGGGCCGCGACCATCGAGGTGGTCGTGGTCTTGCCGTGCGTGCCGCCGACGGCGACCGAGAACTGCAGCCGCATCAGCTCGGCCAGCATCTCGGCGCGGCGGACCAGCGGCAGGCGCTTGTCGCGGCCGGCGACCATCTCGGGATTGTCGGCCTTCACGGCGGTCGAATAGACGATGGCCGAGGCGCCCTCGACGTGGCTGGCCTCGTGGCCGATGAAGATGCGCGCACCCAGCTTTTCCAGCCGCTCGGTATTGGCGCTGGCCTTGGCGTCGCTGCCCTGAACGGTGTAGCCGATACGCAGCATGATCTCGGCGATGCCGGACATGCCTATGCCGCCGATGCCGATGAAGTGCACGGGGCCGAGTTCGAAGGGGACGGGGCGTCGACGCTGGATCATGAAGAGCCGATTAGACCAATTCCGCGCGCCGCGAAACGCCCTCCTGGCGCTCGTCGTGTGCGTATCGCCGGCTGGAGCCCAGGCGCCCTCTCCTGCTCCGCTTGAGCTGCGTCTGGCCGACGTCGGCCGCTTCGCTGCATTCGTCGACCTGGCCAGCGTCCGATGGGAGGGCCGCACGGCGCGCCTGCGCGTGCTCCAGGTCACCGAGGGCGGCTTCAAGGCCGGGGCGGAGGAGTTCTGGGGCGGCTGGCGCCACGAAGTCATCGCCTGCGACGCCCGCACCATCGCTCACGCCGGCTTTTCCAGCATCCGCGCAGGCGGCCGCGAAGGTCCCGTGACCGGCGACCAGCGCCCGGCCGCGCCGCTGCCGGCGGGCAGCGCGGACGAGGCGGTGGCCAAGGTGGTCTGCGATGGCTGGAAACCCTTCGCGAAGGTCCCGGTGGCGCGGAGCGTCGAAGAAGCGGTGAAACTGGGTCGGCCGTTGATCGAAACGGGTGCGGAGCCTTGACGGCGACAAGTAGAAATTAGCGTTTCTACACCCTAAGATTGACTCGATCCCGTTGGCGGCGAAAGCTCTCGTCAGTCCTCATGCCGAGGATGGAGGGAACAGAGAGATGAAGCTTAGCCTGCGTTGGAAATCCGCCTGCGCCGCCGTCGCGACGCTCACCATGTTCAATATTCCGCTGCTCGCCCAACAGGCCCAGGCGGCTCCGCCGCCGCTCTGCGTCCAGTGGGGCTGGATCAAATGCGATCCGCTGTACCCCGACCGCTTCAGTGAAGAATGGGGCGCCTGCTTCGAATACTGGTCCGAGATCGCCTGCCCTTGGTCGGATGGCGTCGCGGTCGCCAAGCCGGCGCCCGCGACACTCAAGACCGAGGACGGCCACACCCTGGCTCGCCAGTAGGCGTGAAGGCGCGGGCGACCTCAGACCGCCCGCGCCCGACCCGCATCACCAAAGGCGCGGAGATCACAAAGGTCGTCGCGATCGCGGGGACCGATCCGAGGGCGACGCCTAACGCGCTGTCCGCTCCACCAGGTCGGCCAGCGCCTCGGCCGCGTCCGGCGTCGCCACGCTGCGCGCGCCCGCCGCCATCTTGGCCAGGCGTTCGGGGTTCTTGAGCAGGGCGTTGAGGGCCCCGGCCATGGCGTCGACCGTCAGCTCGTCCTCGAGGCACACCGCCGCGCCGCCGGCCTCTTCCAGGAGCTTGGCGTTGAAGCGCTGGTGGTCGTCGGCGGCGATCTTCAGCGGCACCAGGATCGAGGGCCGGCCGGCGACGGCCAGTTCGGTGCAGGTCGAGGCGCCGGAACGCCCCACCACCAGGTGCGCCTGACGCAGATAGCCGGCCATGTCGCGGAAGAACGGCGCGACCTCGCAGTCGACCATGGCGTTGCGATAGGTTTTGCGGGCGCTTTCCATGCTCTCGGCGCGGGCCTGCTGGAACACCTTCAGGCGACTGCGCATGTCCTCGGGCAGCTTGGCCACCGCCTCGGGGATCAGCTCGGACAGCAGGCGCGCGCCCTGGCTGCCGCCGGTGACCAGCACCCGCAGCTGCACTTCCGGCGCGATATAGGGCACGTCGTAGAGCTCGCGCACCGGCGGGCGCACGGGGTTGCCGACGACATGCGCCTTGGCCTTCACGCCCGGCTTGGCCATCTGCAGCGTCGGGAAGGCGCAGGCGACCTCGTTCACGTGCGGGGCCAGGAAGCGGTTCACGCGACCCAGGACCGCGTTCTGCTCATGGATCACCGTCGGGCGCTTCTGGCTGAGCGCGCCCAGGAGCGCCGGGAGGGCGGGATAGCCGCCGAAGCCGACCACGACCGCCGGGTCCAGGCGCTTGAAAGCCGCGCGGGCCTCCATGACGCCTTGCATCACGACGAACCCGGCCTTGATCATGCCCAGCGGGTCGCTGGACTTGGCCGTGGCGGCCGACAGCGCCAGGCGCTCCTCGGCAGGGAACTTGTCGGCGTAGAGCGCGCCGCGATCGTCCGTGGCCAGAACGACGCGCCAGCCGCGCTTGGCCAGGCTCTCGGCCAGGGCCTGGGCGGGGAACATATGGCCGCCGGTACCTCCGGCGGCGACGACTGCCAGCTTGCTCATCTTACGCGAAGGCGCCGATGTTGAACTCGCCCGTCGCCCCATAGGCGCCGGGGCGCTTGCGCACCAAGGCCAGGGCCATGCCCAGCGTCAAACCCATCGCGAGCATCGAAGAGCCCCCGTAACTGATGAACGGGAGCGTCATGCCCTTGGTCGGAATCATGTTCAAGTTCACCGCGATATTGATGATGGCCTGTTGCCCCACCAGCACGAAAAGGCCGGCGGCCGCGACCTGCTCGAACGGGTCGTTCAGCTTCATGGCCTTGTACAGCCCGCGCACCACCACGAAGGCGAACAGCGCGATCAGGGCCCACGAGAAGATCAGGCCGTATTCCTCGGCCGCCACCGAATAGATGAAGTCGGTGTGCAGGTCGGGCACGTGACGCTTCATGACGCCTTCGCCCGGCCCGCGCCCGAACAGGCCGCCCGCTCGAATAGCCTCGGCGGCGCGGGTGATCTGGTGGGTGTCGGCCTGGTCGGGGCTGAGGAACTTCTGCACCCGGGCGTGCACGTGGTCGAACAGGAAGTAGGTCGAGCCGAGGCCCGCCAGCGCCACGGCGCCCAGGCCCATGATCCACGAGATCGGCACCCCGGCCATCCAGAAGGCGGCCCCGAAGGCGATGGTGATCAGCACGGTCTGGCCCACGTCCGGCTGCACCAGCAGCAGGGCCACGGCGATGAAATAGAGCAGGAAGGCGATCGAGACGCCCGGCACGCCCTCGCCCTTCTGGCCTTCCGAGAACATCCACGAGACCAGCACGATCAGGGCCGGCTTCATGAACTCGGACGGCTGCAGGGTGAAGCCGCCGAACTGCAGCCAGCGCGTGGCGCCCTTGGCGTTGTGGCCGACGAACGGCAGGGCGATCATGATCGCGATCGCCACGATGTAGATGAAGAAGGCCGCTCGCCGGATGCCCTTGGGCGACAGCATCGACACCGCCAGCATCAGCACCGACGAGGCGCTGGCGAAGAAGCACATGCGGATGGCGAAGTGGAACTGGTCGTCGATGCCGATCCGCTGGGCCGCCGCCGGGCTGGAGGCGAACGACAGCAGCATCCCCAAGGTCACCAGCAGGGCCGTCGCGCCCAGGAGCCAGCGGTCCGTCGTCCACCACCACAGGCCGATCGCGGTGCGGTCGGTGCGGGCGAAAGCGTGTGTCGCGTTGGTGGCCATGGCGCGGAGAGTCGGACCGCAGGGTTAATCAAATCTTGCTATGCCGTTCTACGCCGGTGGACATGCGGCGAAAAGCGCTGGATCGCGCGCTCAGGCCAAAGCCCGCCTCGCCCAGTCGACGATCTGAGTCGTGCTCATCGCTCCGGACTGGCGAGCCAGCACCTGGCCGTCGCGGAACAGGATCAGGGTCGGGATGCTGTTGATGTTCAGGGCCCCGGCGGCGGCCTGCTCGGCGTCGGAATCCAGCTTCAGCAGGCGCGCGACCGGCTCCAGCTGGCGAGCGGCGGCCTCGAAGCTGGGGGCCATGGTCCGGCAGGGCCCGCACCATGGCGCCCAGACGTCCAGCAGCAGGGCCGTTCCCTTGGTCAGGCGGCGGTGGCGGTCGAGGTCCGCGCCGGTCACGGCCGCGGGCTTGCCGGTGAACAGGTCCGACCTGCACTTGCCGCACCTGGCCGACAGCGGATCGCGATCCTGCGGCAGGCGGTTGCCGGCGCCGCACGCGACGCACACGACCTGGAATGCGCCATTTGGGGACGTCAAATCGGCCTCCTTCGTCATTCGAACACCCGCCTCGGAAACCATGTTCCCGTGAAAGACGAACAGCCCAGCTTGAATTCACCCGCCAGCCGGTGAACATGAGCGGCGGTGGCAGGGGCGTATGGTGGCCGACGAGGGTTCTGACAAGACGGTTCTGGAAGGCGCCGGGGCGTATTTCCTGAGCGTGGTCGAGGCCAGCCAGGACTGCATCCGGGTCATCAGCCCCGATGGCGCGGTCGAATACATGAACGCCCAGGGCAAGTCGCTGTTCGAGATCGACGACTTCGACGGCCGCAACCGCCGCCGCTACTGGCCCGACATGTGGCCCACTGACAGCCGCCAGGCGGTCGAGGAAGCTCTGCGCGCCGCCCAGGCCGGTCACGCCGTCGCCTTTCGCGCCTTCTGCCCGACGGCCAAGGGCGCGCCGCGCTGGTGGGACACCACCGTCTCGCCGATCCTGGAGGACGGCCGCGTCACCCGCGTGCTGGCCACCTCGCGCGACGTCACGGGCGAGCGCACGGCCGAGACCCACCGCCAGCTGCTGGTCAACGAGCTGAACCACCGGGTCAAGAACACCCTGGCCACCGTCCAGTCGATCGCCAAGCAGTCGCTGCGCAACGCCGGGGTCGAGCCTTCGGTCCGCGACGCCCTGGAGGGCCGGCTGATGGCCATCGCCGCCACCCACAACGTGCTGACCGATCAGAACTGGTCGGCGGCCAGCCTTCGCCAGATCGTCGACGGCTCGGTGAAGCCCTACAGCGCCAATCCCCGCCAGCTGACCATTACCGGCGACGACCTGAAGGTCTCGCCCAAGCCCGCCGTGGTCATGGCCCTGGCGTTCCACGAACTGGCCATCAACGCCCTGAAATACGGCGCCCTCTCCGCACCCGACGGCCATGTCGACATCCGCTGGTCCATCGAGCCCGGCGACCAGCTCTACATCGAATGGGCAGAACGCGGCGGCCCGGCAGTCCGCCCGCCCGAGCGGCGCGGCTTCGGCTCGCGCATCGTCGAGACCGCCCTGCCCAACGAGCTGGGCGGCGCGGTGGCGGTGGACTATCGCGCCGACGGGCTGAGATGCTCGATCCGCTCGCCGCTGGCGGCGCTGGACAAGATCGACGCCTTCATGCCGCTGGGCGAGAGCGCCTAGCTGACCTCGCCGGTCAGCTCGCGGCGCGCCTTTTCCAGTTCTTCGGCGTAGCGCCGCGTGACATGGGCTTCGGTGATCAGGCCGATGACCTCGCCGCCCGCATCGACCACGGCCAGTTCGTCGGCGCCGGTCTCGTCGAAAGCCGTCATGATCGCCTTGATCGACAGCTCGGGGGTCAGCGAGACCTTGGCGTGGGCCGCCAGGCTGGCCAGCGAGGTCTCGCGCTCGGGCGGCTCGGCATAGACGGCGGCTGTCGAGGCGATGCCGGCATAGCGGCCGGTCTCGTCGGTCAGCACGGCGCGCTTGGTCGAGCCCAGCGGGAAGCGGCGGCGGAACTCGGCCAGGCTGGTGGCGGCGGGGACCGTCTTGACGTCCAGCCGCATCATCTTGCCGGCCGTCAGACTTCTCATCCAAGAAACGTCGTGGGCGCTGCGGATCGTCTCGCCGCGCAGGTGCAGGCGCCAGGTCGAGAACGAATAGCCGAAGGTCTCGCGCACCACGGCGCTGGCGATCAGCGAGGCGGCCAGGGTGGCGGCGGTGATGGTGAAGTCGCCCGTGGCCTCCAGCACCAGGAACGACATGGTGAAGGGCCCGCCGACGATGGCCACGCCCAGCGCGCCCATGCCCACCAGCGAGGCGGCGATCGGGTCCAGCCTTCCCGCCCCAGCGACCAGGTTCACGACGTCCGAGAACGACTGGCCCATCAGCGCCCCCAGGAACAGGGCCGCGAAGAACAGGCCGCCCCGGAAACCGAAGCTGAGCGACAGGATCGAGGCCGCCGACTTCATCAGGATCAGCAACAGGAGCAGCTTCAGCGGCAGGTCGCCGTTGAGATCGAGATGCAGCGCGCCGTGACCGCCCGACAGGGTCTGGGGCGTGACCATAGCCAGGGCCGCCAGGGCCAGGCCGCCGATGGCCGGCCGGCTCCAGCGCGGCAGCGGGGCCTTGGCCGTCCAGCGGTCGGCCACCGCCACGGCGCGCATCAGCACCACGCCGAACAGGGCCGAGACCAGGCCCAGCAGGCCGTACAGCAGGTAGTCGCTCCAGGACGAGATGGCGACGACCGAGGTCTTGATCAGATAGGGCGTCGAGCCCAGCCCCTTGCCCACCAGCACGGCGGCCAGGGCGGCCGCGGCCACCGGCGCGATGTTGGCGACGGTATAGGCGCCGATGACGATCTCGAACGCGTAGAAGGCCCCGGTCAACGGCGCGCCGAAGGCCGCCGCGATGGCCGCCCCCGCCCCGGCCCCGACCAGGATCCGCAGGTCGCCCCGGCGCAGGTTCAGACGCTGGCCCACCCACGAGGCCACGGCCCCGCCGGCCTGGGCGTAGGCGGCCTCCAGCCCGACCGAGGCCCCGCAGCCGTTCGAGATCAGGGTCTGGCCGCAGATGAAGGCGCTGTCGCGGATCGACAGCCGCCCGCCATGCAGAGCATTGGCCTCCACGGGGTCGACGGCGTGGTTTGGGCGGAAGCGCAGGATGGCGGCGGTGAACAGGCCCAGCAGCAGGCCGCCCAGGGGGATGGCCAGCAAGCGCCAGGGTTCCACCATGGCTTGGGCCGACAGCCGCTCGTCGGGGTCGAAGCCGAACAGGCGGACCTGGGTCCCGTGGGCGATCTTGGCCTGCAGCACCGCCAGGGCGCCGGCGGCCAGGCCGACGACGGTGGCCACGGCGATGACGGCCAGTTCGGAGGAGCGCGTGCGGCGACGCAGCCAGGCCAGCCACGGCAAGGCCGAGCGGCCTGCCTCACGCAGGGCGGCGCGTTCGGTCAGGGCCGTGCGCAGGACATGACGCCAGGACTGGGACGCGGCGGGATCCGTCTGGGGTTCCGGCCGGTCCATCGGGCCGCCTAAGCCACCGCCGCCTTGCCGCTGGTCCCGAGCCCGTTGACCGCCGCGCGGAAGGCTTCGCCGCGGGCTTCGAAGTCGCTGAACTGGTCGAACGAAGCGCAGGCGGGCGACAGCAAGACGATGGCGTCGTCGCCGCTGGCCGCGGCGTCGACATAGGCCTGTTGCACGGCCTTCTCCAGCGTGCCGCTCATCTTGACCTCGGCCTTGCCGGCCAGGGTCGCGGCGAAGACATTGGCCGCCTCGCCGATCAGATAAGCCTTCTCGATGCGCGGGAAGAGGTCCTTCAGGTCGTCGATGCCGCCAGCCTTGGCGACCCCGCCGGCGATCCAGTAGAACTTCGGATAGCTGGACATCGCCTGGCGCGCGGCGTCGGCGTTGGTGGCCTTGCTGTCGTTGACGAAGCGGACCTTGCCGATCTTGCCGACGGTCTCCATCCGGTGGGCCAGGCCCGGGAAGGTCATCAGGCCGTCGACGGCGTCCGACACCGAGATGCCGATGGCGCGGGCGGCGGCGTAGGCGGCCGCAGCGTTCTGCCAGTTGTGGCGGCCTGGCAGGCTGCGGGCGCGCAGGAGATCAGCGACCTCCACGACCCGCTCGCCGGTGGCGTCGTAGAGCACGCCCTGCAGGGCGTAGACGCCACGGCCCATCGCCTTGCCGGCGCTGATCGGCCAGATCGTGCGGCGGTTGGCGGCGGTGATCTCGGTGCAGATCTGCTGGCACCAGGCGTCATCGACACCAATGATCGCGGTGTCGCCCTTGCCCTGGTTCAGGAAGATCCGGCGCTTGGCGGCGATGTAGCCGTCCATGCCGCCGTGGCGATCCAGGTGGTCGGGCGAGATGTTCAGCAGCACCACCGCGTCGGGATGCAGGCTGGAGGTCAGGTCCAGCTGGTAGGAGGACAGCTCCAGCACATAGACCGCGCCGCCGTGCATGTCTTCCAGGCCCAGGACGCCCAGGCCGATATTGCCGCCGATGCGGGTGTCGCGGCCGGCCGATGCGCACAGGTGCCCGATCAGGGCGGTCGTGGTCGACTTGCCGTTGGTGCCGGTGATGGCGATGATCTTTGGGCGCTTGTGAACCGGCGCGGCGTTGACCGTGCGGGCGAAGAGCTCGACGTCGCCCAGGATCTCGACGCCGGCCGCGCGGGCCTTCTCGACGGTCCAGTGCGGCTTGGGATGGGTCAGCGGCACGCCCGGCGATAGCATCAGGGCGGCGAACTGGCTCCAGTCGGCGGCCTCGAGATCGACGACCGGGAAGCCCTCGGCGGCGGCCGCCTCACGGCTGGCGGCCTTCTCGTCCCACAGGGCCACCTTCGCCCCGCCCGCGATCAAGGCGCGCGCCGCCGTAAGCCCGGTGCGGCCCAGGCCGAACACCGCGACGGTCTTGTCCTCGAAACCACGGACCGGGATCATGCTCCTCGCCTCTCCTAGCGCAGCTTCAGGGTGGCGAGGCCGATGAAGGACAGCATCATCGACACGATCCAGAACCGGATCACGACGGTGGATTCAGCCCAGCCCAGCTTCTCGAAATGGTGGTGGATCGGCGCCATCAGGAAGACGCGCTTGCCGGTCTTCTTGAAGTAGGCGACCTGGATGATCACCGACAGCGCCTCGGCCACGAACAGGCCGCCGACGATGCCCAGCACCAGCTCGTGCTTGGCGCAGACGGCGATCGCGCCCAGCGCGCCGCCCAGGGCCAGCGACCCGGTGTCGCCCATGAAGATCTTGGCGGGGGGCGCGTTATACCAGAGGAAGCCCATGCCCCCGCCGATGATCGCGCCGCACAGCACCGCCAGCTCGCCGACGCCCGGCGCGAAGTGCAGGTTCAGATAGTCCGCGAACTTGTAGTTGCCGACCAGGTAGGCGATCAGGCCGAAGGTCGAGGCGGCGAACATCACCGGCACGATGGCCAGGCCGTCCAGGCCGTCGGTCAGGTTCACGGCGTTCGAGAAGCCGGCGATCGTCACGGCCGCGAAGGCCACGTAGAACCAGCCCAGGTTGATCACCAGCGCCTTGAAGATCGGGAAGACCACACTGGTCTCCATGCCCGGCGTCATCGGCGACTTGGGCGCGAACAGCACCAGGACGACCGTGGCGGCGATGGCGACGATGAACTGCGCCACCAGCTTCTGACCGCTGGAGAGGCCGGCCGTGGTCTGCTTGGTGACCTTGGCGTAGTCGTCCATGAAGCCCAGCACGCCGTAGCTGCCCGTGACCAGCAGCACGACCCAGACGTGGATGTTGCGCAGGTCGGCCCACAGCAGGGCGCCGACGAACAGGCCTGCCAGGATCATGAAGCCGCCCATGGTGGGCGTGCCGGCCTTCTCGGTCACGTGACGGGCGATGCCGTCGGTGCGGATCGGCTGGCCCTTGCCCTGCTTGGCCTTCATCCAGCGGATGAAGCGCGAGCCCATGGCCACGGCGACGATATAGGCGGTCAGCATCGCCATGCCCGACCGGAAGGTCAGGTATTTCAAGAGGTTCAGCGCCGGGACATGCTCTTGCGAGCGCGCCAGCCATTCGTACAGGAAGTACAGCATCAGCCCTGTTCCCCAAGGTCGAGCGCGGTCAGGGCTCCGGCGAGAACGCCAGCCCTGGAGCCGTTCGACCCCTTCACCATCACCACGTCGCCCGGCTGGATCGCCCCCGCCAACTGCGCCGTTAACTTTTCAGTAACTTCCGCGTAGCCGCCCCGCCGAGTCGGCGGAAGCGCCTCCCACAGCGATTTCATGTGGACGCCCGCGAGAAAAACCACGTCAACGTTTGCACGGTCGATCGGGCCTGCAAGCTCGGCGTGAAACGCCGCGCTCCCCTCGCCCAGTTCGAGCATATCGGTCAGCACCGCGACCCGGCGTCCGGCGACCTTGCGCGCCCCCAGTGTCTTCAGCGCGGCCTGCATCGAGACCGGATTGGCGTTGTAGCTCTCGTCGACCAGGGTGAAGGCGCCGCCGTCGATGCGGACCGTCTTCTCGGCCCCGCGGCCCTCGATCGGCGCGAAGGCGGCCAGGGCAGCCAGGGCCGTCGCGCGCGGCACGTCCAGGGCCTCCAGCATCAGGAGGACGCAGAGGCTGTTGGGGCCCCAGTGCACACCGGTCTGGCGGATCGGGAAGGTCAGGGCCTCGCCACGCAGCTCGACCGAGACCGTGGCCCCCACGCCTTCCACGGCGAAGCCGGTCAGGCGCGCGGTGGCGCCGGCAGCCTCGCCGAAGCTCCACACGGTCGCGCCGGCCTTCTCGGCCTCGGCCTTCAGGAGGCCGAACCACTTGTTGTCGGCGTTCAGCACCGCGATCCCGCCGGGTTGCAGGCCCGCGAAGATCTCAGCCTTGGCGCGCGCGACGCCTTCCTCGTTCGGGAAGTTCTCCAGGTGCACCGGACCCACCGTGGTGATGGCCACGGCGTGCGGACGGATGAAGCCCGATAGCGGGGTGATCTCGTCGGCGTGGTTCATGCCGACCTCGAACACGGCGCGCTCCGTGTCGCGCGGCATCCGGGCCAGGGTCAGGGGCACGCCGATGTGGTTGTTGTAGCTCTTGACCGAGGCATGGGCCTTGCCCGCCAGGCGCAGACCGGCCTCGACGGCGCGGGTGACACTGGTCTTGCCGACCGAGCCGGTCACCGCCCCGCGCTTGCACTGCGGCGCGCGCTCGCGAGCGGCGACGCCCAGGGCTTCCAGGGCCTTGAAGGTGTCCTCGACGATCACGGCCGGAGCGTCGACGGCCTTGGCGGCCAGCACGCCCATCGCGCCCGCGGCCACAGCCTGCGGGACGAAGTCGTGGCCGTCGCGCACCCCGACCAGCGGCACGAACAGGTCGCCCGCCTCGACGCTGCGGGTGTCGATCGAGATCCCCGTGACGGCGAAGTCGCCGGCGACCTTGCCGCCGACAGCTCGCGCGATCTCGTCAGCGGTCCAGAGGGCTTCAGGCATCGACGCCCTCCAGCGCTTCGAGCGTCTCGGCCACGTCGTCGAATGGATGCACGACGCCGGCGACGATCTGCCCCTGCTCGTGACCCTTGCCGGCGATGACCAGCACGTCGCCCTCGCCCATCAGCTGGACAGCGGCGCGGATGGCGGCGCGGCGATCGCCGATCTCGCGGGCGCCGGGCGCGGCTTCCAGGATGGCGGCGCGGATCGAGCCCGGCTCTTCCGAGCGCGGATTGTCGTCGGTGACGATGGCGATGTCGGCCAGGCGCGCGGCGATGGCGCCCATCAGGGGACGCTTGCCCCGGTCACGGTCGCCGCCGGCGCCGAACACGGCGATCAGCTTGCCGCGCGTATGCGGGCGCAGGGCTTCCAGCACCGTCTCCAGGCCGTCGGGCGTGTGGGCGTAGTCGACATAGGCCTCGCCGCCCCTGGGGCCGCGACCGACACGCTGCAGGCGACCGGCCGCGCCTTCGAGGGTCTCCAGGGCCTTCAGGACCTTGGCGGCGTCCTCGCCGGCGGCGATGCACAGACCGGCCGCGACCAGCACGTTCGAGGCCTGGAAGGCGCCGGCCAGCGGCAGCTTGATGTCGTGGACCACACCGTCGATCTCGACGACCATGTCCTGGCCCGCCGGGGTCGGGGTGCGCGAGATCAGGCGCAGGCCCTGGCCGTCCTCGCCCACCGAGAACACGCTCTGGCCCGAGGTGACGGCGGCGGCGGCGAAGTTGGGGAAAGCCTCGCTGTCGGCGTTCAGCACGGCCGTCGCGCCATTGGGCGTCAGGGTGTCGAACAGACGCAGCTTGGCGGCCCGGTACTCTTCCATCGAGCCGTGATAGTCGAGATGGTCCTGGGTGAAGTTGGTGAAGCCGGCGGCGCGCAGCTTCACGCCGTCGACGCGGCGCTGGTCGACGCCGTGCGAGCTGGCTTCCAGGGCCAGGTGGGTGACGCCCATATCGGCCAGGCGCGCGACCATCTCGGCCACGTCGCCGGCGTCCGGCGTGGTCAGGCCCGGCGGGGTCAGCTGCTGGTCCGGCTTGCCGGCTTCCGAGACGACGACGCCCAGGGTGCCCATGCTGGCGGCCTTGTGTCCCAGCTTGGCGAAGATCTGGCGGGCGAAGCCGGCGACCGAGGTCTTGCCGTTGGTGCCGGTGACGGCCACGCACATGGCCGGCTGCTTGCCCCAGAAGGCGGCCGAGGCCAGGGCATAGGCGCGGCGGGCGTCTTCCGAACGGACCACCGGCACGCCCAGGCCTTCCAGCCCGCCTTCCGGCGCCAGCACGGCGGCGGCGCCCTTGGCCACCGCGCCCGGCGCGAAGTCGCGGCCGTCGACCTTGGTTCCTGGCAGGGCGGCGAACAGCCAGCCGGCCGTGACCTTGCGGCTGTCGGCGGTGACGCCGGCGATCACCGGGTCGCTGGCGAAGGGACGATTGAACAGGTCCGACAGATGTCTGGTCATAGCCCCGCCTCCGATGTGGCGTTCTTCTGCGGGCTGGCGATGGTCACCAGCTCGGTCTTGCGTTGCACGCCCAGGAAGGGCGCGATGCGTTCGATCACCTTGCCGGCCGGCGGCGCCCCGACCCAGCCGCCGGTCGAGAAGCCGAACGATTTGGCGGTGCCGTGCGGCTCGTCCATCAGGATCAGCACGAAGTAGCGGTCGGCTTCCAGCGGCCCGTCGGTCGGGAACACCGCCGCGAACGACGAGACCTGGCGCTGGTGATTATAGCCCCGGATCGAGGGGTCGTACTTCTCGCCCGTGCCGGTCTTGCCGCCGACCGACAGGCCGGGCACGTCGGCCTTGCCGCCGCTGCCGCCCTCGCCCGGAACGACGTTGGCGCGCATGATCTTCAGCATCTCGGCCGAGGTGTTCTCGGACAGCACGCGCTTGCCCTCGGGGCGCACGCCCGGCGGCAGCTTGCGGATGGTCAGCGGACGGTAGACGCCGCCATTGACCAGGGTGTTCATCGCCTGGGCCAGGGCCAGCGGGCTGACGTTCATGCCGTGGCCGAATGAGGTCGAGGCCACCGCGTCCATGTCCCACTTGCGCGGGGTCAGCGGACGGGCCGACTCCCGCAGCTCGACCTGGGCCGGCTTGGTCAATCCCAGGGCGGTGAAGTAGTGCGACAGCCGCTCGCCGCCGATCCGCTCGGCCAGGATGGCCGTGCCGATGTTCGACGAGTGCTTGAACACCTCGACCAGGGTCAGGATGGCCTTGGCGGCGTGGTAGTCGTGGATCGTGCGGTAGCCCAGCTTGTAGGGCTCGCGCGCATCGAAGGTCGAGGCCGGCGTCGCGACGCCAGTGTCCAGGCCGATGGCCACGGTGAAGGCCTTGAAGGTCGAGCCCATCTCGTAGACCGAGGCGGCCGCGCGGTTCAGGCGCTGGTCGTCGGTGGCCTCGCCGGCCTTGTTGGCGTCGTAGTCGGGCAGGCTGGCCAGGCCCAGGATCTCGCCGGTGTGGACGTTGGTGACCAGGCCGACGGCGCCCTTGGGCGTGAAGTCGGCGGCGGCCTTGCGCAACTCGTCCTCCAGCGCGGCCTGGACGCGCACGTCGATCGACAGCTGGGTGGGGGCGCCGCCCTCGCCGCCGGCCGCCTTGCGGATCGGTTCGTCCAGCGCGCCCTCGGCGCCGGCCAAGCCCTTGCCGCCGCTGTCGACGAAGCCGACCAGGTGCGCGGCCGTCGGGCCCAGCGGATACATCCGCCGCTCCTGCTCCTCGAACGAGATGCCCGGCAGGCCCAGATTGAAGATCGCGTCCTTCTCGTCCGGCGTCAGCCCGCCCAGCACGAAGGCGCGGTGATCGCCGAACACGGCCTTGTCCAGGCGCTTGCCCGGCACCTGCGGCAAGGCCTTGCCCAGGGCGCGGCGCACTTCCTTGGCGTCCCAGACTTCCTTCGGGTCGACGTAAAGGGCGTAGTGGGCCAGGTCGACGGCCAGCAGCTTGCCGTTGCGATCCACGAGGTCGCCGCGCGCGCCCTCGACGCCCTGGGCGTAGCCGACGCCCTTGCCCGCGTTCGAGAACAGCGCCGCCCAGCCCGCGCCCAGGCTCACGCCGATGAAGCACAGCGAGAAGAAGCCCATCACGATGAAGATGCGAATGCGCGTGTCGTCTTCGGGCTTGGCGGCCGCGCGCGAGCGCTCGAAAGCGTGTTCCAGACGCCAGACGCGCTCGATCAACCACCGCCAGAGCGGGGACTGGAAACCGCCGGGACCGAGATTCGACAGGCTCATCGCTGGGCCTCCGGCGGAGGCGGCGGGACCGAGGCGTCGTCGGGCAGCGGCTCGGGCGCGTCGGCGGCCAGGGCCTCGGGCGCGACAGGGGCGGCGGCGATCGGGGCGCGCGGCAGCTCGCGGCGGCGCGCCACGTCGATCAGGGCGTCCTCGGTGATCTCGTGGTCCGGCGCGATCGGCTTCAGCTGCATCATCATCGCCAGCTGGTCGATGCGGCGCGGCTGTTCCAGGTGAGCGACCTCGGCTTCGAGCAGGCGCTTGCGCATGGCCTCGTCGCCGATCTGCTGCTCGATGCGGCTGATCTCCTGCAGTTCACGCCCCGCGAAGGTCTTGGCCAGGTACACGCCAGTGAACAGGGTCAGCAGGATACCGCCGCCGACGACCTCGACGACGCGGAAGCCGCGGACGCGCCGATTGAAGAGGTCCGACAGGCTCATGCCGCAGCCTCCCAGACAGGAGCGTCGGTGCGGACAGCCGCGCGCAATTTCGACGAGCGCGCGCGTGGATTGACGGCCAGTTCGGCCTCGCCCGGGGCGATGGCCTTGTTGGCGATCAATTGAAAGCTGGCCGGCGCGCCGGTCGGGGCCTGCGGCAGGTGGCGCGAACCGCCGGGCGTACGCCCCGCCCGCTCGGCCAGGTAGTTCTTGACGATGCGGTCTTCCAGCGAATGGAAGGTCACCACCGCCAGCCGGCCGCCCGGCTTCAGGATCCGCTCGGCCGCGTCGAGACCCGCCTCCAGCTCGCCCAGCTCGTCATTGACCGCGATGCGCAGACCCTGGAACGAGCGGGTGGCCGGATGGACCTTGGCGCCCTTGCGGCCGCCGACGGCGCGCTCGATCACCTCGGCCAGGTCCAGAGTGCGCTCGAACTTGCGCTCCTCCCGGCGGCGGATGATGAAGCTGGCGATGCGACGCGAGGCGTGCTCCTCGCCGTAGACGTAGAGGATCCGGGCCAGCTCGGTGTGATCCAGCGTGTTGACCAGGTCGGCTGCGGTCGGGCCGGTGTCGCTCATCCGCATGTCCAGCGGACCGTCGCGCATGAACGAAAAGCCGCGCTCGGCCTCGTCCAGCTGCATGGACGACACGCCGATATCCAGCACCACGCCGTCGACCGATCCCGGCGCGAAATGCTCGCCCATCTGGGAGAAGCGGTCCTGGATCAGGCGGAAGCGGTCGGCCGGCAGCCCCTGGGCGAAGCGCTGCACGGTGGGATCACGATCGAAACCGACCACGGTCGCGCCGGTCGCCAGGATCGCGCGGGTATAGCCGCCGGCGCCGAAGGTGCCGTCGATGATGGTCTCGCCAGGCTTGGCGCCCAGGGCCTCGACCACTTCATCGAGAAGAACCGAGATGTGCGGGGCTTCGCTCACGACGCCGCCCCCAGCTTGGCCGCGCGCTGCTGGGCGCGCAGGGCCGCCAGCCCTTCCCGGGCCAGATCACGCTGGGCCGCGCGATGGGCCTGGAAGGCCTCGCGGGACCAGATCTGAAAACGCTCACCCATACCGACGACGGTCACCCAATCCGTGAGACCGCACATTTCGCACAGGTGGTCGGGAAGCGTAATGCGACCAGCTGTATCAAACGACAGCTTGGCCATGCCGCCCAGGATGCTGACCTCCAGGGCCGAGCGCGTCGGATCGCCGAACGGCAGCTCCTCGATCACGCCCATGTAGCGGTCGAACAAGGCCTTTCCGCCCGCTTCCAGGCAGTCGGCTTCGATGGCGGGGAAGCAGAAGACGCCGTCGAACATGCCCGAGACGGCCGCGCGGAATTCCTGCGGCACAACGATGCGCCGCTTGCTGTCGAGCTGTTTCTCGAACGTCGAGAGAAACACTGAAGCTTAACCCCGCCAAACCCAAGCCGGTCGGCGAGCCATCCTCTCGCCCCGACGCGAATTGGGTTAACATGGGATGAATTGGGAGACAATGACACCGGATGCCGTTTCATCGAGAATTCAAAGGTGTCGCGGCCGTTCTTCACTGGCCGTGATAGTTAATCCACAGAACATACACAGAACTCATGACGCGAACGTCTTGGCCGGCGTCATCGCGGCCCAATGAAGGTCAGTTTTGGGGACAGTGTGCGCGAGCGCGCCCTCCCGTTGCGGGGAGGGTGGGGACCAGACAGTCTGTAAGCCGGGTTCTGTTCCACCCCGAAGGGTGGCGACGATCATTCCTCTAGGCCGGCCATTGCTGGACGGCTCTCGCGACCTACCCGGACCCTCTCGGCCAGTGACGGCCTATCCGACGCGAGGCCGGCGCGGGGTCCCTATTCGGTCTTGCTCCAGGCGGGGCTTGCCATGCCGTCCCTGTCGCCAGGTCCGCGGTGGGCTCTTACCCCACCCTTTCACCCTTCCCGCCCCGTAGGGAGGAGGTTTGCTTTCTGTGGCGCTATCCCTGGGATCGCTCCCGGTGGGCGTTACCCACCGCCTTGTCACCGTGGAGCCCGGACTTTCCTCGGCGTCCGAAGACGACGCGACCGCCCGACCATCTGGTCCGGGACGGTGTTTGCCGGGATGCTGTTGACACGTCAACGCTTCAACTTGTTGACATCAACTTTATCCGATCTCCCCGGCGAAAGCCGGGACCCAGATCGAACCCACGAATTCTTCGGCATGAGGCAAGGCTGCGGGCGCGAGCACGCCAACCTTTCCGGATGAATCTGGGCCCCGGCTTTCGCCGGGGAAACGGGTTAAGGGATGTTTCGCATTAGTCCCGCGATCGGATGATCCCCCAGTCCTTTGGCCGCGCCCAGGCGGTCGGCGTCGCCCTTGTTCTGCGAAAGCTTGAAGGTCCCCTCCAGCCGCTCGACGAACAGCCGCCCGCCTTGGATGGCGCCCAGCACGGCCTCGAACCGGCCGGGCTTCATCTTGTCACGGGTCCAAGGCGTCTTCGGGAGAAGCCGCGCCTCTTCCTGGGCCGACAGATCGTCGAGCAGGGCAACCAGTTCGGCGTCGTCCAGCGGCGCGACCGAGCCCTCGGCCTCGACGGCATCGTAGTTCCAGGTCGGCGCCTGGTCGGCGCCCTCGTACCAGTCGGGGCTGATATAGGCGTCCAGGCCCGTGGCCAGCACCACCGCCCGGAAGCCCTGGGTCAGGTGCGGCGTCAGCCGGTTGCCGCGCGACAGGTGGAAGTCGAGCGCGATCTCGCCGTCCAGGTCTCGGATCACGATCGGCGTCTGGGCCACGAACGGTCGACCGCCGACAGACGCGGCGAGGGTGACGAACGGACAGGTCCGCAGGAAGTCGAGCAGAACCGCGCGGTCCTCGACACGGAATGCCGGCGCGGGATGCATTATTCGGCCGCCGCCCGCAGCAGCCCCACCAGGCGCGCCCGGGTCTCGCCATCGGCGATGCCGTCGAAACGGCTTTGCAGCCAGTGACGCTGGAAGGCGCCGACCACGGTCGCGGTCCACTCGTCGTACTTGCCGCTGGGGGCGCAGTCGTAGCCCAGGCGCGTCAGCCCGGCCTGCAGCGCGAAGACGCCGGTCCCCTCCTCGCCCGGGCCCAGCGGCGCGCCGGGCGACGGCGGCGGCTCGATCCACAGGCCATGGCCGCTCTGCGCCAGGCGCTTCCAGGGGAAAAGCTCGCCCGGATCGATCTTGCGGGCCGGGGCGATGTCGGAATGGCCCAGGATCCGGCTGTCGGGGATCATCCAGCGCGAGCGCACATCGGCCAGCAGGTTGATGACGGAGGCGATCTGCGCGTCCGGGAACGGGCGATAGCCGAACTCGTGGCCGGGATTGACAATCTCGATGCCGATCGAAGCCGAGTTGATGTCCTTGACGCCCTTCCAGAAGGCGGCCCCAGCGTGCCAGGCGCGGCGCTCCTCGGCCACCAGCCGGAAGATGCGGCCGTCTTCCTCCACGCAGTAGTGGGCCGAGACCTTGGCCTCGGGGTCGCGCAGGCGCTCGATCGCCGCCTCGCCGGTCTCCATGCCCGTGTAGTGCAGGATCACCGCGTCGGGCACGGCCTTGCGGGCGTCGAAGTTCGGCGACGGGGCCTCGATGATGGAAAGGCTCATTGGGCGCGGTTCCGGATCGACATCAGCAAGGGCATGACCTGATTCCGCCGAAGCGCGATGATCAGAACGCCCATCAACGCCAAGGCCGCGCCGATCCCCATCCGCAGATCGAAGCGGTCATGGGTGACCACCACGCCCAGGCCGATCGTGAAGAGCGGCGTCATCAGGGTCAGCGGCGCGATCAGGTTGGCCTCGTAGCGCTGGATCAGTCCGTAATAGGCCGTATGGGCTACGACCGAAACCACCAGCGCCGAAAAGGCCACCGCGCCGATGAACGGCCAGCCCGCGTGGATGCCGGCGGCGACCTGTCCGGGCTCCATGACCGCGCTCATCGCCGCCAGCGGCCAGAAGGACGAAAAGCCCACCCAGGCCTGGAATTGCAAGGGTTTGACGCCCTCGACCTGCTTCATCATCACCGCCCCCAGCGAGCCGGTGAAGGCCGCCGCGACGATCAGCCAGAGCCCGGCCGACAGCTCCAGGCCATGCGGGCTCCACATGACGACCACCGCGCCCAGCAGGGTGAGCGCGATGCCCAGACCGCGCCGCCAGCGGATCTTCTCGCCCAGGATCAGCACCGACAGCAGTGTCGTGAACGGCACGCCGACCTGGATCACCACCGAGGCCGCCGAGGGCGAGGCGGTCTTGAAGCCCATGAACAGCAGGGCGAAGTTGCCGCCGCCCATCAGGAGGCCGACCAGCACCATTCGCCAGGTCGGCCGGGGCGCAGGCAGCAGCCACGGCAGGGTCAGCACCGCCACCACCGCGAAGCGCACGGCGGCGTAGTACAGCGGCGGCACGCCCCAATGGGCCACCACCAGCTTGGAGATGATGTTGCTGCTGGCCCAGACCAGGCAGACGAGGATCAGGACGCCGAAGTCGCGCAGGGACATGAAGTGATCCGATAGGCCGCAGTTGACGTTCCGTCAAAACGGTCGTTTGTTGGTGAACACTGTTCACATAGCGCCACGCCGGGTCAACCGGCGGGCAGCACTTAGGGCGGAACTCGGGATGGAACATGTCGACGTACTGATCGTGGGCGCGGGGCTTTCGGGGATCGGCGCGGCCTACCACCTGAACAAGCACTGCCCGGGCAAGACCTACGCGATCCTGGAAGGACGCGAGGCGATCGGCGGCACCTGGGACCTGTTCCGCTATCCCGGCATCCGCTCCGACAGCGACATGTACACCCTGGGCTACAGCTTCAAGCCGTGGAAGGCCGCCAAGGCCATCGCCGATGGTCCGTCGATCCTGTCCTATGTCCGCGAGACGGCGCGCGAGAACGACGTCGACCGCCACATCCGCTTCAAGCACATGGTCAAGCGCGCCAGCTGGTCGACCGAAACCGCCACCTGGACGGTCGAGGCCGAGCACGACGGCCAGGTCGTCCAGATCAGCTGCGGCTTCCTCTACATGTGCTCGGGCTACTATCGCTATTCGGCCGGCTACACGCCCGACTTCCCGGGGGCGGATCGCTTCAAGGGGACGATCGTCCACCCGCAGCACTGGCCCGAGACCCTGGACTACGCCGGCAAGAAGGTCGTGGTGATCGGCAGCGGCGCCACCGCCGTCACCCTGGTCCCCGAGATGGCCAAGACCGCCGCCCACGTCGTGATGCTGCAGCGCTCGCCGACCTATGTGGTCTCGCGCCCGGCCGAGGACGCGGCCGCCAACTGGCTGCGCGCCAAGCTGCCGGCCATGACCGCCTATGGCATCACCCGCTGGAAAAACGTCCTGTTCCAGATGCTGTTCTTCAACATGGCTCGCAAGAAGCCCGAGAAGGTCAAGGAACGGCTGCTGGGCATGGTGCGCGAACACATGGGTCCCGACTACGACATCGCCACCCACTTCACGCCCCGCTACAATCCGTGGGACCAGCGCCTGTGCCTGGTGCCGGACGCCGACCTTTTCGACTCGATCAAGACCGGCGCGAGCTCGGTGGTCACCGACCACATCGAGACCTTCACCGAGACCGGGATCCAGCTGAAGTCGGGCAAGACCTTGGACGCCGACGTCATCGTCACCGCCACCGGCCTGCAGATGCAGCTGCTGAGCGGCATGGAGGTCGTGGTCGACGGCAAGGTCGCCAACCTAGCCCAGTCGATGAGCTACAAGGGCATGATGTTCAGCGACGTGCCGAACCTGGCCTCGGCGTTCGGCTACACCAACGCCAGCTGGACCCTGAAAGCCGACCTTACCAGCGAATATGTCTGTCGCCTGATCAACCACATGGACCGTACGGGCGCCAACTACTGCGTGCCGCGCCTCGACGGCGACATCGAGGTGGCGCCTTGGCTGGACTTCTCGTCGGGCTACGTCACCCGCGCCATGGACCAGTTCCCCAAGCAGGGGCTGCGCAAGCCCTGGAAGGTGCACCAGAACTACGCCCTGGATCTGGTCGCCCTGCGCTTCGGCAAGGTCGACGACGGGGTGATGACGTTTGGGCGGAAGACGGGGGCGAAGGCCGCGCCGGTGACGGCCAAGGCCGCCTAGCTTCCCTATCGGATTCGATAGGTTGCGACCGCCGGCCCGGACTCCGACCTTTCTTCGTGAGCGGAGAAAGCCGATGAACGCGCCGAATTCCTACCTGGGCTGGAAGATCGACTACGCCAACCCGCCCGGCGAGCCCGCCTATCTGGATCCAGGCTCGCTGCACTGGCGGGTGTACAAGAACCCGATCGCCCTGGCGGTCGGGGGCGTGGCGGCCGTGCTGCTGGAGTTCGCCGACGCGCGGATCCGCTCGGGCGTCTGGGACCACTCGACCTACAAGGCCGATCCGATCGGGCGCTCCAAGCGCACCGGCATCGCCGCCATGGTCGGGGTCTACGGCCCGCAGGCCGCCGCGCGACGGGTGATCCAAGGGGTCACCAACATGCACACGCGCGTGGTCGGCGAGACACCCAGGGGCGAGGCCTACAAGGCGCTGGACACCGAACTGCTGGACTGGGTCAGCGCCACGGCCGGCTATGGATTTCTCAATGCCTACGACCGCTTCGTCTCGCCGCTGAGCGACGCTGAGAAGACCCGCTTCTATGGCGAGGCCGGGCCGATCGCGCGCCTCTATGGCGTCAAGCACTCGCCGGCCGACCAGGCCGAGTTCATGGCGATGATGGACACGCTGGCGCCCCGCTTCGAGCCGCATCCGATCGTCGAGGAGTTCCTGGGGATCATCCAGTCGGGCAAGGCCGCGCCGAACGCGCCCAAGTTCCTGCACAAGGCCCTGGCGCGGGCGGCGGTGTCGCTGCTGCCACCGATCGTGCGCCAGAAGCTGGCCCTGGGCCGCGAATGGGACCTGACGCCGTTCGACGCCCTGGCCCTGAAGGCCGCCGGCAAGCTGGCCGAGAGGATCCCGGTGAAGGGCTCCCCGCCCTGCCAGGCCAGCGTCCGCATGGGCCTGCCGGCGGACTTTCTTTATCGGAGCCGAGCGGAGCAGAAGCGGTTGCTGGAGGCGCGGGCGACTGGCGAACCAGCCTCGGCCGCTACCTAGTTCTTTCGTCATCCCGGCCGCAGCGAAGCGGAGAGCCGGGATGACGACGATTGAAAGTCCTAGTCCTCGTCGTCGAACGCTTCGTCCTCGGCAACTAGCTTGGCCGCCGCTTTCGGCATCTTGCCCTTCACGAACCGCAGCGCCGTATGGGTCTTGGAGAAGGCGCAGACCTTGGTGTCGACGAATCCCAGGCCGCGCACGGCCTCCAGGATCTCGACGTCCTTCAGCGGCGCGCCCTTGCCCTTCTGCGCCACGATCCAGATCGCGCCCTTGGCGGCCAGGGCGCCTTCCCAGTCCTCGATCCGGTCGAAGTCGGCCAGGTCCTCGGCGGCCAGGAACAGCAGGTCGACGCCCTCCTCGGCCTCGCCCAGTTCGACGCGCTCCTCCAGCTCGGCGATGAAGGCCTCGTCCTCGACGCCGTCGACCACTACGGTCATGCCCGGCTTCACGCCCAGCTTGTCCAGGCGCGACGGCGGGTTCTGGATGGCGTACAGCCACTTGTCGGCCTGGCCCGGCGCGAGGGTGAAGCGCGTGCCGTCGCTCAGCACCAGGTCGTCATCCTCGGTGCGCAGGTTGCGCAGGGCGTGACCCTGATAGATGCCGCGCACCGCGCCGCGGAAGATCAGCTTGGGCGGCTCCCACAGGAGCTTGCCCTCGCTTTCGCCATCCGACAGCTGGCCCCAGACGCCGCTCGCTTCCTTACCCATGCCTACTTGCCTTCGAACTTCGGCTGACGCTTCTCGAGGATCGCGTCGACGCCTTCCATGTGGTCCTCGGTGTGATGGGCGATGGCCTGGGCGGCCGCGCTCATCTCCATGAGGGTGTCGTAGCTGGCCGTCTGGCCGTGCTTGAGCAGGCTCTTGGCCATGCGCAGGGCGTGCGGCGGCTGCTGCGCGATGCGGGTCGCCAGCGCCATGGCCTCGTCCATCAGGGTGTCCGCCGGCACGGCCTTGCTGATCAAGCCCCAGTCGGCGGCCTTGGCCGCATCGATGACGTCGCCGGTGAACAGCAGCTCGGCCGCGCGGCTCATGCCGATCGTGCGCGGCATCAGCCAGGCGCCGCCGTCGCCGGGAATCAGACCCAGCTTCAGGAAGGTCACCCCGAACTTGGCCGTATCGGCGGCGATGCGGATGTCGGTCATGCAGGCCACGTCGCAACCCAGGCCGATCGCCGCCCCGTTCACCGCCGCGATCGACGGAACCTCCAGGCCGTAGATGGCGCGTACGATGCGGTGGATGTTCTTGCGGTAGCCGTCGCGCACGGCCACGCCGTTGCCGCCGAACGCGCCCTCGCGGGCCTTCATCGCCTTGACGTCACCGCCGGCCGAGAAGGCCTTGCCCGCGCCCGTCAGGATCACGCAGCGGATGTCCTGGTCGTCGTTGATCGCCTCGCACGCCGCCGCCACCTGGTCGCCGTCGCCCGGCGCGCCCAGGGCGTTCATCGCCTCGGGGCGGTTCAGGGTGAGGATGGCGACGTGGCCGCGTTTCTCGGTGAGGATCAGTGACTGGGACATGATGGTGGAACGCTCCTGCCGTTTTCTCTGGTTTTATCCCTCCATAGCCTGCTTTCCGGCCTCGCGCAGCCGAGCCTGCCGATACAACCGGTACGTTCACTCCGATCACGGAAACGCGATTGGCGCATCGCCGCGCGCCGCCGTTGAAATGGCTTCTGGGACGAGGACGAGGCTGCGGCGAATGACCGAGCACGCGAAGGCCCGACACGTGTTGATTATCGAGGATGAAATCCTCGTCGCGTTCGAGGTCGAAGCTCTTCTGGCGGAGATGGGCTTCACGAGTTTCGATATAGCCGACAGCGCGGCCGACGCGCTGACCCTGGCCATCGCCAATCCTCCTGACCTGATCACGGCCGACTATCGCATCGTGGGCGGCACCGGCGTCGAGGCTGTCGAGGCCATTCAGCGCCAGTTGGGCCGCATCCCCGTCGTCTACGTCACCGGAAACGCCGACCAACTTCAGGGCCGCCTGACCCCCGTCGTCGACAAGCCGATCTCGGCCCGGATCCTGGCGGAAGCTTGCGCGCGGGCCCGAACGGCCTAGAAGCAGGCCACGGGAGGACGCGATGCACGAGATCACCACCCTGGAGGCCCTGGAGGCGCTGTACCAACCCGCCCCCGTCGCCGCCTCGACCGTCAAGGTCACTGATCACATCACCCCGCACTACGCCGCCCTGATCGAGGCCTCGCCGTTCGTGGCCCTGGCCACCGTCGGACCGGAAGGCCTGGACTGCAGCCCGCGCGGCGACCTGCCCGGCTTCGTCCGCATCGCCGATCCGCGCACGCTGATGCTCCCCGACCGGCGCGGCAACAACCGCACCGACAGCCTGCGCAACATCGTCCGCGATCCGCGCGTGGCGCTGCTGTTCCTGATCCCCGGCTCGGGCACCACCTTCCGGGTCAACGGCCGCGCGGTGCTGAGCGCCGATCCTGCGCTGCTGGACAGCTTCGCCGTCGACGGCAAGCCCCCGCGTACGGTGACCATCATCACGGTCGAGGAAGCCTATTTCCAATGCGCCCGCGCCATCGTCCGCTCGGGGATCTGGAAGCCCGAGACCCATATCGAGCTGAACGCCATCCCCTCGCCCGGCGCCATGCTGGCGGCGGTCACGTCCGGCGAGGTCGGCGGCGAGGCCTACGACGCGGCCTGGCCCGAACGCGCCGCCAAGACGATGTGGTGAGGGCGTTCGACCCTAGCTCTCCTCGATCTGGCGCTCGTCTTCGCGACTGATCGAGACCTCTTCGAAGTCCAGTTCCTCCTGCAATACCAGGAAGCCGTCGGCGCCGACCACGCCGCTGTCGCGCAGCTCCTCCAGCCGCTCGCGCTGGCGGCGGATGGCCTTCAGGCCGACGGCGCGGCGGATCTCCTGGGCGCCGGTGGCGACCGGGACCTGGGTCGGCACGGCGGCGAAGCGGTAGCGCCAGTGCTCGACCGCTTCGCCGGACTTGCCCTCCAGCGCCGCCAGGCCGGCGGCGGCCAGGTCGGCGCGGGCGCGAACCAGCTCGTCGTCCGCGCCGTCCACGCCGTCGGCGCCCATTAGCTTGATCAGCGGGGACAGGGTCAGCCCCTGGACGACCAGCGTCGCCAGCACCACGGCGAAGGCGGTCAGCACGACCAGGTCACGCTGCGGGAACGTGGCCGGCAGGGCGAACGCGGTGGCCAGGGTGACCAGCCCGCGCATGCCGCACCAGCCGACCAACGCGCCCTGCCTCAGGCTCGGCGCAGGATAGCCCCCGCGCAGGCTTTGGAAGCTCTGGGACACTCGGATGTAGATCAGTACCCAGGCCATGCGCACGATGATCAGGGCGGCGACCACGGCCGCGGCGAACACCGCCGCCTGCATCAGCCGCTCGCGATCCATGCCCGCCACGATGGTTCGGGCCTGCAGTCCCATCAGCAGGAAGGCCAGGACATTCAGCAGGAACACCGCCGAGGTCCAGACCGCGAAGCTGTGGATCCGCATGCGCGGCGGCGTGCGCAGCCCCGCGCCGCGCGCGACGGTCATGGCGAAGGCCACGACGCACAGCACCGCCGACAGGCCCAGCCGCTCGGCGACCACCCAGGCGCCGAACGCCACCACGAACTCGAAGACATTGCCGCCCAGGGTGCCGGTCACCAGCGGCGTGAGATGGCGCAGCAGCTTGGCCAGCAGGATGCCCAGGATGATCCCGCCCGGCGCGGCCAGGGTCAGCCGCACCGCCAGGGCCTGGTCGATGCCGCCCTGGGCCTGGAAGGCCAGGGCCGCCGAGAACAGCAGCAGGGCCGAGGCGTCGTTCAGAAGGCTCTCGCCCTTGAGCACAGCGACCGAACCCCGCGGCATGCGCACGCTGCTGAGGATGGCGGTGGCGGCGGCGGCGTCCGGCGGAGCGACGATCGCGCCCAGGGCCAGGGCGGCGGCGATCGGCAGGCCGGCCATGGCCACGCCCAGCCAGGCGACCGCGCCGGCGCTCAGCAACACCGCCACCACGACCAGGGCGAACAGCGGCCGCCACAGCCGGCGGACGTCCGTGATCGGAAAGTCGAAGGCCGCATCGACCAGGGCCGGGGCCAAGAACAGGGCCAGCGCCGTGTGCGGCTCGATCGAGATCTTCGGCGCGCCGGGCAGCAGCGCCAGGCAGACGCCGGCGGCCGCCAGCATGGTCGGATACGGCGCCTTGATGCGGCGCGACACCTGTAGCAGCAGCACGGCGGCGGCCACGAGGGCAAGGAGGCTCTCGAAAAAGCTCAAGCAACGATCTCCAACCGACGCCCGAAGCTTAGACGACGCCCGCGTCTCTCGCACAACGATGTTTGGACTGTCTCAGTTCTGCGCCACTTCTCGCCTTGGCCTTCCAGCCCCGTCTGGCGCGCCTCGACGCCCCCGCCGAGTCTCGACGACGAACGACGTCGACAATCGACACCCGGGGAAACGAGGAAAGGACACCACGCCATGGCCAAGACGATGAAGGCCGCCGTCGTGCGAGAGTTCGGCAAGCCGCTGGTGATCGAGGACGCTCCGATTCCCGAGCCCGGTCCCGGCCAGATCCAGGTGCGCATCCAGGCCTCCGGCGTCTGCCATACCGACCTGCACGCGGCCGAGGGCGACTGGCCGGTCAAGCCGAACCCGCCTTTCATCCCGGGCCATGAAGGGGTCGGCTACGTTTCCGGCGTCGGCGCCGGGGTCAAGCACGTCAAGGAAGGCGATCGCGTCGGCGTGCCCTGGCTCTACACGACCTGCGGCCACTGCAAGCACTGCCTGGGCGGCTGGGAGACACTGTGTGAAAGCCAACTGAACACCGGCTATTCGGTGAACGGCGGCTTCGCCGACTATGTGGTGGCCGATCCGAACTTCGTGGGCCATCTGCCCGAGGCCGTCGGCTTCAACGAGATCGCGCCGGTGCTGTGCGCGGGCGTCACGGTCTACAAGGGCCTGAAGGTGACAGACACCAAGCCCGGCGACTGGGTGGTGATCTCCGGCGTCGGCGGCCTGGGCCACATGGCCGTGCAATACGCCAAGGCCATGGGCCTGAACGTCGCCGCGGTCGACATCGACGACGCCAAGCTCGCCCTGGCGCGCCAGCTGGGCGCGACCGTCACCGTCAACGCCAGGACCAGCGCCGATCCGGCCGCCGACATCAAGAAGCAGACCGACGGCGGCGCCCAGGGCGTGCTGGTCACGGCCGTGTCGCCGATCGCCTTCCGCCAGGCCCTGGGCATGGTGTCGCGCGGTGGCACGGTGGCGCTGAACGGCCTGCCGCCCGGCGACTTCCCGCTGTCGATCTTCGACATGGTGCTGAACGGGGTGACGGTGCGCGGCTCGATCGTCGGCACGCGCCTGGACCTGCAGGAAGCGCTGGACTTCGCCGCCGACGGCAAGGTGAAGGCCACCGTCAGCACCGCGCGACTGGACGACGTCAACGACGTGTTCCAGCGCATGCACAAGGGCCAGATCGAGGGCCGGGTCGTCCTGGACCTGACACGGTAGGCCCCGCCTCCCCCAGACCCAAAGACAAGAACGGCCCGGGACGTTGTCGCCCCGGGCCGTTCGAAACACATCAGTCCCCCTGCGGAGCTTCGCTTAGTCGTCGCGGTGGACGCGTTCGCGACGCTCGTGCCGTTCCTGGGCCTCGACGCTCATGGTCGCCGTGGGGCGAGCATCCAGTCGGGCCAGGCCGATCGGCTCGCCCGTCTCCTCGCAATAGCCGTAGGAGCCGTCCTCGACGCGGCGCAAGGCCTGGTCGATCTTGGAGATCAGCTTCCGTTGACGATCGCGGGTACGGAGCTCAAGAGCCCGGTCGGTTTCCGAGGACGCGCGATCGGCGAGATCGGCGTGGTTCTCGGTTTCTTTCTGGAGATGGGTGACCGTCTCGCGAGATTCGCGGAGGATCTCTTCTTTCCAGGCCAGCAGCTTGTTCTTGAAATACTCAAGCTGCCGCTCGTTCATAAAAGGCTCGTCCTCGGAAGGACGGTAACCAGACTCATCAACAAGAACAGTGGCCGTTTGCATCAACGCCTCACGCCCCAATGAACTCAGCCTTCGAAGGCTGCGTGCTTATATCAAAAGGTGAGCCGCGTTCAATGAACCTCGCGTGAGTGGCGCGTTCAGGTCGCGTCCCTCGCTCGCCAGGGCCATTTCCACGGCGTGGACAGGTGTAAAACGCGCGAACGGACCAAGCGTGGCAGGGACGAACAATGTTCTTGTTCCCCGCTCCCGCCATGTCAGCCGCCCCGCGCCTGCAGCTTGGCCAGCTCGACGGCGGCCCGCGTCTCGATCTCGTTGAGGATGCCTTCCAGGCCGGGATCCTCGGTGTTCTCGCGCTGCTCGCGGATGGCGCGCTGCAGGCGATCCAGGGTGGCGGGCTCGATGTCGCCGTCGATCAGTGCGACACGGATATCGCCCAGCAGGTCCAGGATGTGCTCGGCGCGGCGCACCGCGCGCTTGCGGCGCTCCAGCGGGCTGCCGACGGCGCCCATCTCCTGCAGCGCCAACAGGGCGTCGACCGAGCCGACGCCGGTCAGCCCGCCGACCGCGGCCGTGCTGGCCGCGCCGCTGGCGGCGTTCACCGACGGCAGGCTGAAGCTGGACGAGCCGCCGGCCGGCTTGGCCCGCGATGCGCCAGTCGACCCCACGCTCCCCGTGCCTGAAACCTTCATCCGACAGCTCCAAAAAGCTCTTGCGCGCGAGTCACTCTTCTCGTCGCACAAACATAGTCCCTTGGCGCGCTTGAAGTATGGTTAATGCCGGGCAGAATCTGCCGCCAGGCGCCGCGCGGACCGCGGCGAAATCCGGAATCCCTTGAGTCACAAGGGCCTAATCGCAATCAGGAAACTGGCCCGCTTCTGGCATGGGGGCGGCCGGGGACGTCTCCCCGCATCGGGACTGCCATGCCGCGTTCATTCTTTCGCACCGTTCTTCGTCCGGTTCTGACCCCCGTTCTGGCCGCCCTGGTCGCCGCGTCGGCATTCGTTGCCGCGCCGGCGTTCGCCAAGTCGCGGATCAAGGACATCGTCGCCTTCGAGGGCGTCCGGGACAACCAGCTGATCGGCTACGGCGTCGTCGTCGGCCTGAACGGCTCGGGCGACAGCCTGCGCAACGCCCCGATGACCAAGCAGAGCCTGGAGGCGATGCTGGAGCGCCAGGGCGTCAACGTCCGCGACGCGACCCTGAACACCAAGAACACCGCCACGGTCATGGTCACCGCCAACCTGCCGCCCTTCGCCGCGGCCGGTTCCAAGCTGGACGTCACCGTCTCGGCCCTCGGCGACGCCAAGAGCCTGCTGGGCGGCACCCTGCTGGTCACCAGTCTGCAGGGCGCGGACGGCCAGACCTACGCCGTGGCCCAAGGCACGGTGCAGACCGGCTCGGTCTCGGCCGGCGGCGCCTCTGGCAGCTCGGTCACCAAGGGCGTGCCGACGGCCGGCCGCATCTCGTCGGGCGGCATCATCGAGCGCGAGACCGGCTTCCAGATGGTCAACATGGACATCATGCGCCTGACCCTGCGCAATCCGGACTTCACCACCGCCCGCCGCATCGCCGACGCTATCAACGCCAAGTTCCCCGGCTGCGCCCAGGCCCAGAACCCGACCATCGTCGCCACCCGCCCTCCCGCGGGCGCCGACATGATCACCTTCATGACCAATGTCGAGAATCTGGAAGTCGAGCCCGACAGCCCGGCCAAGGTGGTGATCGACGAGGTGGCCGGCGTCATCGTCATGGGCGACGACGTCCGCATCAGCCAGGTGGCGATCGCCCAGGGCAACCTGACGATCACCGTCCAGGAAAACCCGGCCGTCAGCCAGCCCGCGCCGTTCAGCCAGGGCCAGACCAAGGTCGTCCCGCAGTCGACGGTCAGCGTCGACGAGGAAAAGGGCAAGAAGCTGATCACCCTGGGCGGCTCGCCTTCGCTCAAGAGCCTGGTCGGCGGCCTGAACGCCCTGGGCGTGACGCCCCGCGACATGATCTCGATCCTGCAGGCCGTGAAGGCCGCGGGCGCCCTGCAAGCCGACATCGAGGTGATGTGATGAGCGCTCTCTCGCAACTCTCCAGCCTGGTCCCGCAGCTGGGCGCGACCACCGCGACGATCAAGACGGCCGCTCAAGCGGTGAAGTCCGCCGCCGCCTCGATCGAGGACACGGCCAAGGACGCCGCCAAGCGCGCCAAGATCAAGGAAACGGCGACCACCTTCGAGTCCTCGTTCATGTCGGTGATGATGCAGCAGATGTTCGAGGGCGTGAAAACCTCCGAGCCCTTCGGCGGCGGCAACGGCGAAGAGATGTTCAAGTCGATGCTGACGGACGCGATGTCCAAGCAGGTGACCAAGGCCGGCGGCATCGGCCTGGCGTCCACCATCCAGCGCGAAATGCTGAAGATGCAAGGTCTGAAGGAGTAACGAGCCATGGCCATCGCCGCCATCGACGCCGACGACCGCGTCCATCAGCTGACCCTGCTGACCGAGCGCCTGACCGACCTGATCGCCAAGGAGGCCACCGCCTTCGAAAGCCACCGCCCGCACGAGGCGGCGCAGTACGTCGAGGAGACGGCCAAGCTGGCCAATGTCTATCGGCACGAGTCCATGCGGGTGCGCGCCAATGTCGCCCTGATCGAGGCCGCCAAGCCCGAGCTGCGCCAGCGCCTGCTGCGCGCCACCGAGGCCTTCGACGCGGTTCTGGCTCGACAGGCGCGCGCCGTGAACGCGGCCAAGACCGTGACCGAAGGCCTGGTCCACGCCGTCGCCTCCGAGATCGCCAACCAGCGCGCCGCCCCGGCCACCACCTACGGCGCCGGCGGCATGGTCAACGACCGCCCCGCCATGGGCGCGGCGATCACCCTGAACCGCAAGGCCTGAGGGGCCGAAACCTCGCCCTTCGACAAGCTCAGGGTGAGGTCTCTAGTGCAAGGCCTCGACATTGATCCTCACCCTGAGCCCGTCGAAGGGCGAGGATCACGCGCCATTTACTCCGTTAGCTCGAACACCGCCGCCGCCCGGGTTGTCCCGTCCGGATCTCCGTAGTCCGCCACCGGGTACTCGGCCACGACCCGCAGGCGGTCGGCCGGCAGCGGCGCGCGCCAGGGATCGCCGATCAGCACCGCGATCCCGGCCGCCACGCAACGGCGCAGGAAAAGCTCGACCCGCGCCGCCAGATCCGGGTCGTAGAAGAGGTCCCCCACCAGCATCAGATCGACGTCCGGCGGCTCGCCCCTGGTGGGGTCGCCCAGAATCGCCTCGACCGCCACGCCGTTGGCGGCGGCGTTCAGGCGCGTGGCGGTGACGGCGTAGGGGTCGACATCGACCGCCCTCACCTCGCCCGCCCCGGCCAGGCCGGCGGCGATGGCGACCAGGCCCGAGCCCGCGCCCAGGTCCAGCACGCGCTTGCCCGCGACAACGTTGGAATGGTCGAGGACATGCCGCGCCAAGGCCAGTCCCCCGCCCCAGGTCCTAGCCCAGTACGGCGAGCCGAAGTCCGGATCGGCGTCGGCCAGGCGCATCAGCCCGCTGCGCGGTCCGGCGCGATGCAGGCGGATCTCCGGAACGCCGGGCACGGGCTCCAGCGGCAGGCGCTCGCGGATAAAGGCTTCCAGGGTCAAGCCTACAGCGTCTCGCGCGGCGAGAAGGTCGCCAGGGTCAGGTCGAAGAACAGCGCGCCGTCCTGGTAGATCGTCAGGCGCTTGGGCCAGCGCACGCCGCCGCCGCTGATCTCGCCGGCGAAGACGAACTCCTGGGCGATGTCACCGCCGCCGCTGGGGCTGGCGACCTTGTCGACAAGGCGCGCCAGGCGGCCGCCGGCCTCGAAGCCCATCCGGGCGACCGGGGCCTCGGGATGGACCACCTCGATCCAGGACAGCCCCTCGGACGTCCCCAGCGCGGTCAGGGTCACGCCAGGCTCCAGCAGCGGCAGCAACCGCATCAGGCCGTAGACCGCGTATTGCTGGGTCTCGTGCCGACGCATGCCTTCCGGCATCGGCGAGGACACGCCCTGGCGGACCACGACGCCCTGCCCGTTCTCCAGCAACAGTTCGCGCGAGGCCGTCGGCCCCTGCGCCTTGGGCCAGCTGATCCCGTGGGCGTAGTCGAAGGGGCGCACCGTGGTGTCGACGCCAATCGCGATCGTCTGGCCGCCGGCCTGGATAACGGCCTCGCCCGTCCAGGCCAGGACCTTGGCGCGGTCCAGCGCCGCGCGGCCGCCGGCCCAGGCGATAGCCCGCTCGACGGTCCGGGCGACGAGGTCGCGCGCCGGATCGGCGGCCAGGGCCGGGCTCGCACCCAGCGCCAGGGCCGCGCCCAGCAGCAGGCGGCGGGAAGGATCGCGCATGGCGCGACTAAGCGCCTAATGCGCCTCGTCGATCAACCGCTTCTTGCGCCGGTGCAGGCTGGCGGCGACGGCGATCAGAACCAGCGGGACCAGGGCCGACAGCAGGTGCTCGGCGAGATCCGGCCAGCCATGCAGCCAGGGCTTCAGCAGGTAGCCCAGCAGACTCAGCACGTAGTAGCCGACCGCGAAGATCGACAGCCCCTCGACCAGGCCCTGAAGCTTGGTCTGGAGCTGCAGGCTGGCGTCCATGCCGCGCAGGGTCTCCTGGTTCTGGCGATCCTGGGCCAAACCGAGCTTGGTGCGCAGCAGGTCGCCGCTGCGGGCGATGCGCAGGGAGAGATCGTCCAGCCGCCGGTCGGCCGCCTCCCGCGTGCGCATGGCCGGCAGCAGGCGCCGGGCGATGAACTCGCTCATCGTCGAATGACCGGGGATGCGCCGCTCGCGCAGGGCTTCCAGCCGGTCCAGGGTCAGACGGTGATACGATTCCGTCGCCCCGCGCCGGAAACGGCTCCTGGCGGCGCGCAGTTCGACCTCGGCCGACAGGGCGAGCAGGCGGTCCAGCACGGTCTGGCTGTCCTCGCCGGCGGCGAGACCGCTAGTGATGCCGGCCAGCCGCGCCTCTGCGCCGTCCAGCCAGGCCAAGAGCTCACGGGCCGGCGGAAAGCCGATCAAGGCCAGCTTCCGGTAGTTACCGATCTCCAGCAGGGTCTGGACCAGGCGCGAGACCTCGTCATTGGCCAGGGAGAGGTTCTGGACGTGGATGCGGCCCGTGCCCCCCTCGCGCAGGCGGAAGTCGGTCCAGATCCGCGCCGCGCCGTCGAACACCGCGCACGAGACGCAGCGTTGCAGGTCGATGTGACGGCCCAGCGCCGCGTCGGTCGGCGCCGCGGCGCCGGGGGCCGAGACCGAGATCTCGACACCCCGGAACACCCGGCCCGGCGCGCCGTCCAGCCAGAAGGCGCTGCTCTCGGGCTGGGGCTGGAAACCAAGGTCAGGTCCGAGCGGTCCGTAGGCGAACCCGGTCCAGGTCGAGAACTCCTGGTGACGCTCCCACAGCCAGCCGCCGTCCTCGTTCGCGACGACGACGCGGCCCAGAGCGGGGTCCTGCCCCGGGGCGAACAGGGCGACGAAGCCCGCCTCGGCCGCGCGCTCGTCGGCCTCGACCAGATAGACCCACTGGCGCAGCCGGACCGGAGCCCGGTCCAGCGGCAGCGCCCGCAGGTGCATCAGTTCGCTCAATGTCACCCGAAGCGGGTGGTCCCGGCCGCCGTCCATCTCGTCCTCGCCCTGCGATGCCGGATCATCGAGTCAAAGCTCTATGTTACCGGTCACATAAACTTAGCCGAGCGCGATCCTCCGGTCTATGCCGATCGCCGCCAGGAAGTCGGCGTCGTGACTGACGACAAGCAGCGCGCCGTCATAGCCGGACAGCGCCGCCTCGACGGCTTCGATGGAGGCGAGGTCCAGGTGGTTGGTCGGCTCGTCCAGGATCAGCAGTTGCGGCGGGGCGGCGGCGCTGAGCACGCAGGCTAGGGCCGCCCGCAGCCGCTCGCCGCCGCTCAGGGTTCCGGCCATCTGGTGGGCGGCAGTGTTGCGGAACAAGAAGCGCGCCAAGGCGGCGTGGGCGTCGTTCTGGCTAGCGCCCGGGTTCAGGCGGCGGAAGTTTTCCAGGATGCTCTCGTCGTCGGCCAGCAGCGCCGCCCGCTGGTCCAGCAGGGCGACGGGGACGGACAACTTCACGCCTCCCGAGGTCGGGGACAGGTCGCCGGTCGCCAGGCGGATCAAGGTGGTCTTGCCCGCCCCGTTCGCTCCGGAGACCGCCACCCGCTCGGGCCCGGCGAGGCGGAACGACAGGTTGCGGATCACCGACGTCCCGTCCGGCCAGGCAAAGCCGACGTCGTCGAAGGTCAGCACGGTTCGTCCCTCGGGCAGACCGGATGACGGAAGGTCGAAGCCCAGGGTCCGGGCCCGCTCGACACGCGCCTCCGCCGAGGCCTTGGCCTCCGCCGCCTGGGTCGCCAGCTTGTCCGCGAGTCGGCCTTCGCGCGCGCCGCTGTTCTCGGCCTGCTCGGCCATCATGCCCAGGACGATCTTCGGCGTGCCGCCACGGTCAGCGAACTTGCGGCCGGCGGCATCGCGGCGGTCCTTGCGCTCACGGGCGAGCTGGGCCTCGCGGGCCACACGGCGAACCTCCTTCTCGGCGTGGTCCAGGTCGCGCTGGGCGGCCTGCGCCTCCTCGGCCTTGCGCTCGGCATAGAGGTCCCAGCCGCCGCCGTACGAGCGCGCGCCCAGGGACGACAGCTCGACGATGCGGTCCATGCCGCGCAGCAGGCTGCGGTCGTGGCTGACCACCACTGCCCCGCCGCGCCAGCGGGCCAGCACCCTGGCGACGATCGCCCTGGCCTCGGCGTCCAGATTGTTGGTCGGCTCGTCCAGCAGCAGCACGTCGGGCCGGGCGATCAGCAGCCGCGCCAAGCCGGCCCGCGTCGCCTGGCCGCCCGATAGCGCGGCCGCCGGACGCTCGACGTCGAAGCCGGCCAGGCCGACATCCGCCAGGGCCTGGTCCAGCCGCACCGGCAGGTCCCAGTCGGCCTCGGAGAGATCGGCTTCATCGCCCTCCCCGCGCTCGATCCGCGACAGGCGATCCCAGCCGGGGCCGACGCCCAGCAGGTCGACCAGGCGCGCGTCGCCAGAGAGATCCGGCGCCTGGTCCAGCACGCCGACCGTCCCGGTCCGCGCGACGGCGCCAGCCAGCGGCGCACGCGCGCCCGCGATCAGCGCCAGCAAGGTCGACTTGCCCACGCCGTTGCGCCCGACGAGGCCGATGCGCTCGGCCCCGATGGCGAGGTTCAGATTTTCGAAGAGAAGCCGGCCGTCAGGCGTGGCGGCGGAAACAGAGTCCAGAGTGACGAAGGACATGCGAACCCACGGTCAGGGAAACGGGAAGGACGAAGCGGTCTTCCGTCTTGCTGATCATGGGAGCCTCCATCGAATAGGAGCGGGGTTTCTACGCTCAGCCGCCCTAGGCGGCAAGCGTGAGCGGGTGTCCTAGGTCGGGGCCCCTAGGTGGGAGCCATCGCGTGCAGCACCCAGACCAGCGAACCGATCCCGCCGCAGAACACCATGGTGTCGATCACGATCGAACGCGGCTTGCCGCCCTTCAGCGCGTCGAACGCCTGCTGCTTGGCTTCCTGCTTGCCGTTCTCGGCTTCTTTCTTCGCCACGATGGGCTCCACGATAAGGTCGAGCTTGGCCCGATCGTGGCGGTTAGATCATGCGTGGGCTGAAGATCCCGCTTCCAAACACGGTTTAGGAACTACGAACACCCAAGGTCGAAGCTGCTCTATTTCTTGGGCTTTTCCGCCGCCACCCCGTCGGTCAGGACGTTGCACAGCTTCATCTGGTCGGTCAGGAAGGTCTTCTCGACCGTGTCGCCTCGGCGGAAATTCGGCAGGACGTCCGACGCCAGCCGGAAGCGAGCGACGGCCACGCTCTTGCGGTCGACCTCGCCCCGGGCCTGCAAGGTCTCGAACGCCTGCAGCATCGACGGCGCATAGAACAGGTTCGGCGGGACGTAGAGCGGCGGGTAGAGGATCCGCAGGCTGCCCTCGCCGGGCGCGATGATCGTCGTGTTGGAGGTGACGTCGGGGTCCGTCAGCAGGAACCGGGTGATGTCGCATGCGGCCAGGGCCTCGGCCCAGTTCCGGGCCTTGTCCAGCACCAGCGGCGCCAACGACGGCGGAGCCTCGGCCCGGGCGGGGACAGCGACCAGGGCGGCGAGCGCAGCCACGACGACGGCGGTTCTGCGGGCAAGTGTCATGGACTTCATACTGACACTTCCGCGCGAGGTGGCAACGGCGGCGCTTGATCAGAAGCAGCCGCCTTCGCGCAGGGAGGGCGGCGGCCGGCCGGTGGCGAAGTTTCGCTCGCTGAAACCCGGCGTCCGGCTGCGTTTGTAGTCGCGGCAGTGCTCCTTTCGCGCGACATCGCCGTCATAGGTCGATGGGGTCTTCGGCTCGCGCTGATGCTCTTGCCACTTGGTTTCGTCGATCGGCCCGATGAAGCCGGGCGACGGACGCTTGTCGTGGACGCCACCACCCCAGCCGCCATAGCACCGCTCCTTCTCGTCCGGCGTCATGTGCTCGCTGCTGCGTCCCTTGCACGCCCGATAGAACCGGCCCCAGCCCCATTCGGGCACGCCTTCGGTGATGCGCCAGCTGTCGATCGTCTTCTGCTCGAGGCGCCAGGCGGGGTCGATAGCCGGCGGCGCGTCCGCGGCAGGCGTGGTCGCGTCGGCGCCTGGCTGTCGGGAGGCCGCGGGCGCGACCTCGACATTCGACGCGGCGGTGGGCCTGGCCCTCGCCGTGCGCCTCTGGCCTCGTGACGAGGGTCGAGGCCGTTCGGGCTTGTCCAGGTCCAGCAGGATCACCGGCGGTTCCTCAAGCAGCGGCGGCGGTTCCTCGATCAGCACCAGGGCGGCCAGGATCAAGCCGTTGACCAGCACCCCGCCCGACACGGCGAGCCACCGCCTGGTCCACACGCCCCGCGCCATTTCCGCCCCTTGGCCACGCCACTTCTGGTTAAGCTGGCCCGGCACGACGCGCGCCAATGGCGCCGCTTTCGAGGCCGGGGCATGGCCGGCGGATGGCCTCGCGGCGCCCCAAGCGAGGCGCCGCTGCTGACATTGGCTGTCAGCAGTCGGCCCGCCCCGCGTGCGCGACATTTGTTCGCATCTTGTTCTTGTGTTAATTCGCGCCTTGAGCCCTACATATAGCCGCTGCGCTGCCACCAATCGGGCGGCCCAACGTTCCGGAAAACATGGCTGAGCAACTGAACTTCATCCGCGTTCGCGGCGCCCGTGAGCACAATCTCAAGGACGTCAGCGTCGACATCCCGCGTGGCGAGCTGGTCGTGCTGACCGGCCTGTCGGGCTCGGGCAAGTCGTCCCTGGCCTTCGACACGATCTATGCCGAGGGCCAGCGCCGCTACGTGGAAAGCCTGTCGGCCTATGCCCGCCAGTTCCTGGAGCTGATGAGCAAGCCCGACGTCGACCTGATCGAGGGCCTGTCGCCCGCGATCTCGATCGAGCAGAAGACCACAAGCCGCAACCCGCGCTCGACCGTCGGTACGGTGACCGAGATCCACGACTACATGCGCCTGCTGTGGGCGCGGGTCGGGGTCCCCTACTCGCCCGCCACCGGCCTGCCCATCGAAAGCCAGACCATCAGCCAGATGGTCGACAAGATCACCGCCCTGCCCGAAGGCACGCGGCTCTACCTGCTGGCCCCCGTCGTCCGCGACCGCAAGGGCGAGTACAGGAAGGAGATCGCCGAGTGGCAGAAGGCCGGCTTCCAGCGGCTGAAGATCGACGGCGAGTTCTATCCGATCGAGGACGCTCCGGCGCTCGACAAGAAGTTCAAGCACGACATCGACGTGGTCGTGGACCGCGTGGTGACCAAGCCCGACATGGAGCAGCGCCTGGCCGACTCCATCGAACAGGCCCTGCGCCTGGCTGATGGCCTGGCGGTCGCTGAGTTCGCGAACATCGAGGAAGGCGAGAAGGAGCCGAAGCGCATCCTGTTCTCGGAACGCTTCGCCTGCCCGGTCAGCGGCTTCACCATCGCCGAGATCGAGCCGCGCCTGTTCTCGTTCAACAACCCGGCGGGCGCCTGTCCGGTCTGCGACGGCCTGGGCGCCAAGCTGGCCTTCGACGCCGACCTCGTCATCCCCGACAAGGACAAGAGCCTGCACAAGGGCGCGGTCGCCCCGTGGGCCAAGGGTCCCTCGCCGCTCTATACCCAGACCCTGCAGGCCCTGGCCCGCCACTACGGCTTCTCGATGGACGAGGCCTGGTACAAGCTGTCGGCCGACGCGCGCGACGTGGTGCTGAACGGGTCCAAGGGGACCAAGATCAAGTTCACCTACGACGACAACGCCCGGAAGTACGAGGTCGAGAAGCCCTTCGAGGGCGTACTGCCGAACCTGGAGCGCCGCTGGCGCGAGACGGACTCCAGCTGGGTGCGTGAGGAGCTGGGCCGCTACCAGTCCGACACCCCCTGCGAAACCTGCCACGGCAAGCGCCTGAAGCCCGAAGCCCTGGCCGTCAAGATCGACGCCATGGACATCGCCGAGGTGTCGATGCTGGCCATCCGCCCGGCCCGCGACTGGTTCGCGAGCCTGGAAGGCAAGCTGACCGACAAGCAGATGGAGATCGCCCGGCGGATCCTGAAGGAGATCAACGATCGCCTGCGGTTCCTGGTCGACGTGGGCCTGGACTACCTCAACCTCTCGCGCGGCTCGGGCACGCTGTCCGGCGGCGAGAGCCAGCGCATCCGCCTGGCCAGCCAGATCGGCTCGGGCCTGACCGGCGTGCTCTACGTGCTGGACGAGCCGTCGATCGGCCTGCACCAGCGCGACAACACGCGCCTGCTGACCTCGCTGCAGGGCCTGCGGGACCTGGGCAATTCGGTGCTGGTCGTCGAGCACGACGAGGAGGCCATCCTCACCGCCGACTACGTGATCGACATGGGTCCGGCCGCCGGCGTCCACGGCGGCGAGATCGTCGCCGAGGGCAAGCCAGAAGAGATCATGGCCAACCCGAAGAGCGTCACCGGCATGTACCTGACCGGCGCGCGCGAGATCGAGGTGCCCGAGGAGCGCCGGCCGATCAGCAAGAAGAAGGTGCTGAAGGTCATCGGCGCCACCGGCAACAACCTCAAGAACGTCACGGCCGAGATCCCGGTGGGGACCTTCACCTGCATCACGGGCGTGTCGGGCGGCGGCAAGTCGACCTTCACGATCGAGACCCTGTACAAGGCCGCCGCGCGCCGCCTGAACAACGCCAGCGACGCCCCCGCCCCGCACGAGCGGATCGAGGGCCTGGAGCAGTTCGACAAGGTCATCGACATCGACCAGTCGCCGATCGGCCGCACCCCGCGCTCGAACCCGGCGACCTATACCGGCGCCTTCGGTCCGATCCGCGACTGGTTCGCCGGCCTGCCGGAGAGCAAGGCGCGCGGCTACGGTCCGGGCCGCTTCAGCTTCAACGTCAAGGGCGGCCGCTGCGAGGCCTGCCAGGGCGACGGCGTCATCAAGATCGAGATGCACTTCCTGCCGGACGTCTACGTCACCTGCGATATCTGCAAGGGCAAGCGCTACAACCGCGAGACCCTGGACGTGGTGTTCAAGGGCAAGACGATCGCCGACGTCCTGGACATGACCGTCGAGGAGGCCGCCGACTTCTTCAAGGCGGTGCCGCCGATCCGCGACAAGATGGAGACCCTCAAGCGCGTGGGCCTCAGCTACATCAAGGTCGGCCAGCAGGCCACGACCCTGTCGGGCGGCGAGGCGCAGCGGGTGAAGCTCAGCAAGGAGCTGTCGCGCCGGGCCACCGGGCGGACGCTGTACATCCTGGACGAGCCGACCACCGGCCTGCACTTCGAGGACACCAAGAAGCTGCTGGAGGTGCTGCACGAGCTGGCCGACCAGGGCAACACCGTGGTGGTCATCGAGCATAACCTGGACGTGGTGAAGACCGCCGACTGGCTGATCGACTTCGGTCCCGAGGGCGGCGACGGCGGCGGCCAGATCGTCGCCACCGGCTCGCCCCAGGACGTGGCCAAGGTCGAGGCCTCCTGGACGGGTCGCTACCTGAAGGAGCTGCTGGACCGCCACGAGGAACGCCGCAAGGCGCGGGTCGCAGAGCTGAAGAAAGCCAAACGGGCCTAGGAACAAGGAAGCCCCGGAGATCACTCTCCGGGGCTTCTTCTTTCGATCAGAGCACCGCTCCTACCAGCCGCCGTTCCCCTCGGCGACGGTCTCGCCTTCGCGCAGCGTCCTGTAGATGGTCGGGGCGGGGGCGAAGATGATCAGGGTCGTCAGCACCGACATCAGGCCCGAGAACGCCGTCTGGGCTATGCCCATCGGCGTGAAGAACGCCTTCAGCGAGCTGCTGTCGGCCTGCATCAGCCGGCCCGCGGCGCCGAGGTCGCCGGACAGGATCGTGGCCACGGCCGAGACGATCGTGAACAGCAGCAGGAACACGATCACGCACATGATCACGGCCAGGAAGTAGGCTCCCAGCAGCGGCCAGAACAGGCCCTTGGTCAGGGGCATCGAGCGGAAGAACACCACCTTGCCCGCGTCGAATGTGGCGGCCGACGACAGCGACAGGCGGATGGCCAGATAGACCAGCCCGCCCAGCATGCCGATGTTGACCAGCAGGGCCAGCATCACGCCGATCGCGTCCTTCATCGCGCCGAAGAAGGCCGACAGGATGCCGCCCAACAGGAACACGCCGAACAGAGTCAGGTTGAACAGCACCCAGATCGCGGCCTGGCGCAGCTCGTCGCCGCCCAGCTTCAGGCGCAGCAGCCCGTCTTCGTGCGGCCGCAGGATCAGGCGGTTGACGCCCGCGAAGGTCACGGCGTTGACGATGATCAGGTACGGCAGCGACACCAGGCTGGCCGGCGCGATCCTGGCCAGCACGGCGGCGGCCTCTTGCGGATCCGGATCGCCGCCCGCCGTCTGGATGTAGGTCGAGAAGGCGTTCATCGCCGGACCAAACAGCTGGATCATCACGACGCTGTAGACGATCGACACCACCGTCATGATCAGCACCCAGACGCCAACGGTCTTGAGGTTCTCCCGCACCACTCGGAAACCGGAGAAGGCCGCGTCGGAGGCCGAGAACTTGGACATGGCGGGCTCTTGCAGGTCTGAACGGGCGGATGGCGAACTCGGGGTAGGCCTAACAAGGTTCGCGCCGCTTCGACAGTGTCGAACGCGGCTTTTTCGCCTGGGGTTGCGGCAGGACGGGCGGCGCCTCTAACATCCGTTTGAAAAGGTGGCCATCAGCGCCGCCGGGAGGATGAGATGAAGCTCTACGGCGAAGCCATGCCGGCCCCCAATCCGCGCCGTGTGCGGATCTTCCTGGCCGAGAAGGGCATCGAGGTCCCCGAGATCCGGATCGGCCTGCGCGAGGGCGGCCATCGCACGCCCGAGCATCTGGCGCGCAACAGCCTGGGCCAGGTGCCGGTGCTGGAACTGGACGACGGAACCACGATCAGCGAGACCGTCGCCATCTGCCGCTATTTCGAGGTGCTGCACCCGACCCCGCCGCTGTTCGGGGTGTCGGCGCTGGAGCAGGCCCAGGTCGAGATGTGGATCCGGCGGATGGAGTTCCGGCTGATGGTCCCGGTCGGCATGTTCTGGCGTCACGCCCATCCGCTGACCGCGCGCCTGCTCACGCAGAACACCGAGTTCGGGGAGTCGAACCGCGAGGTGGTCGAGAAGGCCCAGCTGTGGCTGGATCGCGAGCTGGCCGACGGTCGGCCCTACCTCACCGGCGACACCTACACGATGGCCGACATCACCGGGCAGAGCACCCTGGACTTCGCCGACTTCACCGGCCTGACCACGCCGGCCGAGGCCAAGCACGTGATCGCCTGGCGCGAACGGATGGCGGCGAGGCCTAGCGCCTCGGCCTAGCGCCTAGTCGTGCAGTCCCGCGTCGATCTCGTCCTGGTTCAGCTGGGCGAAGGCCTTGGCCGGGGCGGCGACCAGGATCACCGTCTGCAGGGTCAGGAAGACCGGGGCCAGCAGCAGGTTGGCCAGCAGCACCAGGATCAGGCGCGGATGGCTGGTCACCACGTCGCCGCCGCTCAGCGGATCGACACCCCCGCCGATCACGTTGCCGACGATGCTGGAGACCGTCGCGCCGATGATCGAGACCAGGAAGCCCAGGCCGATGGTCAGGATGTACATGCCCAGCAGTCGGAAGAACTGTCCATGGGTCTGGACCCAGGCCTCGCGGATGTCGATGTGGTGATGCGAGAAGGCGTGCGGGCCCAGCAGCGACAGGCGCACGGCCACCCATAGCGACAGGCCGATCACGGCCAGGGCGCCCAGGGTGCCGAACCAGCCCGCGGCCGCGCCTGACAACAGCGACGTCCCCAGCACCACCGCGCCCGACGGAATCACCGTCACGCCCAGGGCGGCGGCCCAGGTGATCAGCGAGACGATCAGCAGCTGCAGCTCTTCCTTGCCCACGCGCAGATAGGCGAAGCGGTCGTTCCGGGGCTCGATCACCGAGCGGATGATCGCCGCCTGCAGAACCGAAGCCAGCGCGAGAGCCACGGCGATCAACAGCACCATGACCCCGCCCAGATGGGTGACCAGGTCCAGCAGCTCTCGCGGGTCGGCCGAGCCATTGCGCGCGGCCAGCGCCGCCCGGCCCTCGTCGCCCAGCACGATCTTCACCAGCAGGCCCAGGACCGGCAGCATGACCAGCGAGAAAGTCGCCCAGGCCAGCACCGGCAGCGGCTTTCGCCGCATGGTCCGCAGGCCCTCGAGGGCGGCGTCGACGGGGCGAACAGACATCTAGGCGTCCTGCGAGACCGCGCTGTGGCGGTAGAGATGAACCAGCGCCCCGGCCCAGGCCGGCGCCAGATAAAGATAGGTGATCGCGGCCGCGCCCGCCGTGAAGCCTGCGCCGCGCGGCGGGGCCAGACCGAACAGCACGGCGATCAGCACGACCGGAAGGCCCAGTACCAAACCGGTCGCCAGCAGGGTCGGCACGCGCCCCTTGGTCAGCGGAAAGGCGCTCAGCACCCGCACGCCCGACTGCGCGACGGTGGCGGGGGCGGTGAACGACAGGCGCAGGCTCAGCCAGATCAGAATGGCCAGGCCCGCCAGCGGGGCCAGGCCGGCGACGATCCCGCCGGGACCGGCCGTGGCCAGGGCCGTCTTCCAAGCCTGCGCCGAGCCGACATCCAGGTTGGGCGCGCTGGCGCGCGCGACACCCAGCGCGATGGCGCCGATCGCCACCAACAGGATCGAACCGATCAACAGGAACAGGCCCAGCACCATCAGGTGGCCGCCCAGCAGCCGCCACTCGTCGCGCCCCCAGCGCAGGCCCTTCAGGCCCGGGGCGCGGTCGAAGGCGCGGCGAAATAGGGCGCCCTGGGCGATGACCAGCGCCGCCAGCACGGCCAGCAGGCGCGCGCCCGGCGGCAGGTAGCCGGCGACCACGGTCAGGACGATGGCGGCGACCAGCGCCGCCCAGCAGGCGGTGATCGACGCGCCCAGGTCGGACACGCCCGCGCGCAAGGCGCCGCCGACGCTGGCCGATCCGTCCGTCATCCGATCAATCCTCTCCGAGTCGCCGCGAGCCCAGGTAATCTATGGCCTCGCCACGGTTCTGGCGATGGCGTCGCGCGGACGCAATCGGATTTCGATCAAGGTCGCTCGCGAGGCGCTACGCCTGGGCCGGAACCTGCTCGCGCAGCGCGCGATAGGCCGCCGCCCACGGGGCGCAGAGGACGGTCATGACCAGGGTCGACAGCACCACCCACAGGAAGCCGACGATGCTGATCACCGGACCCAGCTTGCGGACGATCTCCATCGGCGGCTGGCGCACCAGGGCCTCGACGGCGCCCGGCTCGAACAGCCAGCTCATCGAGCCGCCCAGGGCGAAGATGCCGCCCAGCATCAGCCCGCCGAACACCACCTGGATGCCGATCAGGAACACGACCAAGAGCAGGGTCACGGCCAGCAGCTTGCCGACGTGCCCCCTGGTGAAGCTCCAGGACTCGAACAATCGGAACTGGCGATCGACGAAGGTCATCGGCGCGGCCATCGACAGCTTCAGCGCCACCCAGACGAACAGGGCCAGCGCCGCCAGCCCGACCACCACCGCCGTGGCGATCGTCGCCGGCCCCTGCCCGCCCCCGCCGACCGAGACGATGGCCACGATCACCACGCCCAGCAGCGCGACGACGAGGAAGGCGATGTAGGCCAGCACGTACTCGACCAGGAACAGCAGGGTCAGCCAGCCCTCGCGCGCGCCCAGCCGCAGATAGCCGAACCGCGAGTCCGCCGGCTCCAGCACCGCCCGGAACACCGCCGAGCAGATCACCGCCTTCACCGCCGTCGACCACAGCCAGAACACCAGCTGGAACAGCATCATCCCCGACTGCATCCGCATGATCTGCTCGACCATCCGGGGATCCTGGGCGTCCGTCGCGTGGCTGCTCAGTTGCATCAGCGCCGCCAGCTGCGGACCGGCGGTCCAGAACAGGATGTAGGTCGGCACGACGGCCGCGACCAGCAGGGCCAGCCCCCAGGCCAGCACCGCCAACGGCTTGCGCGCGATCAGGCCGAAGCCGGCGGTCGCCGCCTCGCCCACGGAAAACCTCGCCATGTCCCCTCCAACGCTCGCCAAGCGCGAAGCACTCGGCTCCTCCCTTGAGCCTACACGAGGTTTCGCCCAGCGACAGCCGGGGGTATAGGGCGCCCCATGACCACGAATTCGACCTACTCGCCCATCCACGTCATCGGCGGGGGCCTGGCCGGCTCCGAAGCCGCCTGGCAGATCGCCCAGAGCGGCGTGCCGGTGATCCTGCACGAGATGCGCCGCGAGGGCGTGACCACCGACGCGCACAATACCGATGGCCTGGCCGAGATGGTCTGCTCCAACTCGTTCCGCTCGGACGACTGGCAGTTCAACGCCGTGGGCCTGCTGCACGCCGAGATGCGCAAGCTGGACAGCCTGATCATGTCCTGCGCCGACCAGCACCAGGTGCCGGCCGGCGGCGCCCTGGCGGTCGACCGCGACGGCTTCTCGGCCGAGGTCACCCGCCGCCTGGAAGCCCACCCGCTGGTCACCATCGTCCGCGAGGAGATCGCCGGCCTGCCGCCGGAAGACTGGGACAACGTCATCGTCGCCACCGGTCCGCTGACCTCGCCGGCCCTGGCCCAGGCGGTGCTGGACCTGTCGGGCGAAGGCCAGCTTTCCTTCTTCGACGCCATCGCGCCGATCATCCACTTCGACTCCATCAACATGGACGTCGCCTGGCGCCAGTCGCGCTACGACAAGGAAGGCCCCGGCGGCGACGCGGCCGCCTACATCAACTGCCCCATGAACAAGGAGCAGTACGAGGCCTTCATCGACGCCCTGCTGGACGGCCCAAAGTCGGAATTCAAGGAGTGGGAGAACGTCCCCTATTTCGACGGCTGCCTACCGATCGAGGTGATGGCCGAGCGCGGTCGCGAGACCCTGCGCCATGGCCCGATGAAGCCCGTGGGCCTGACCAATCCTCGCGATCCCACGGTCAAGTCGTACGCCATCGTCCAGCTGCGCCAGGACAACGCCCTGGGCACCCTGTGGAACATGGTCGGCTTCCAGACCAAGCTGAAGCATGGCGTCCAGGCCGAGACCTTCCGGATGATCCCCGGGCTGGAGAACGCCCAGTTCGCCCGCCTGGGCGGCCTGCACCGCAACACCTTCATCAACTCGCCCAAGCTGCTGGACAAGTCGCTGCGCCTGAAGGTGCAACCGCGCCTGCGCTTCGCCGGCCAGGTCACCGGCGTCGAAGGCTATGTCGAGAGCGCCGCGATGGGCCTGCTCACGGGTCGCTTCGCCGCCGGCGATCGCAAGGGCGCGCCGATCGACGCCCCGCCACCGACAACCGCCCTGGGCGCCCTGGTCGAGCACATCACAGGCGGCCATCTCGACGCCGGCAACGGCCCAGGCAGCTTCCAGCCGATGAACATCAACTACGGCCTGCTGCCACCCCTGGAAGCCCCCAAGGTCGACGAAGACGGCAAGAAGATCCCGCTGAAGGAGCGCGGCCGGGCCAAGAAGCGCCTGATGAGCCTCCGGGCGCTGAAGGATCTGGAGGCGTGGGCGGGGCTGTAGGGCTCTCGGCCTAACCACCACACTTTCGTCATTCCCGCCACAAGGGCGGGAATGACGGCGGTTTATGGGGTTGGAAAGCACCGCTTCCCGGGCTGCTCGAGCCCTTAAGGGCCGCCGTCTACCGCCGTGCGACGACGCCCCATTTCGAACCCAAGGTATCGCCGAGCGCCATCGCGTTCCGTTAGAATTTTCAACCCCTTGAGCGGCATATAACAGAGTATTTCAGCCGCCCCACACGAGGCTGGATTACGGCGTTCGTTTTCCGACAAAAGCGACAAAGTTTCAAATGACACCGGTTTCTCTTGCCTATGACACCGGTAGCCGTTAGCGCTACCAGCCATCCTGGGGACCGACCAAGCGTTACAAGAGCCGGGCCCCTTTTCGACTTTTCCGGGAGGGAACCGTGCAAGATCATTCCACGCATCGTCGCGCCTGTGCGCTGCTGGCCCAGACCTCGCTGGGCGCGCTGACGCTGGCCGCCGCCCTGAGCTTCTCGAGCGCCGCCCTGGCCCAGGAGCAGACCGCTCAACCCGCCCCCGCCCCGGCCGCTGAACCGGCTCCGGCCGAAGACGCCACCGTCGACGCCATCGTCGTCACCGGCTACCGCGCCGCCGTGCAGTCCGCGCTGAACCTGAAGCGCAACTCGAACACGATGGTCGACGCGATCAACGCCGACGACATCGCCGACTTCCCCGACGCCAACCTGGCCGAGTCCCTGCAGCGCCTGCCGGGCGTCTCGATCGACCGCGAGAACGGCGAAGGCCGCACCATCACCGTCCGCGGCCTGGGCAGCGACTTCACCCGCGTGCGCCTGAACGGCCTGGAAGCGCTGTCGACGGCCGGCCCGTCCAACTCGGGCGACAGCGCCAACCGCTCGCGCGGCTTCGACTTCAACACCTTCGCCTCGGAACTGTTCAGCGCCCTGAAGGTCCAGAAGACCGCCTCGGCCGAGACGGACGAAGGCTCGCTGGGCGCCACGGTCGACCTGGAAACCGGCAAGCCGCTGAACTTCAAGGGCCGTCGCCTGGCCCTGTCGGTGCAGGATGCCTACTACAAGAACGGCGGCACCCACTCGCCGCGCGTCGCCGGCCTGGTCTCGGACCGCTGGGACACCAACTGGGGCCAGTTCGGCGCCCTGTTCTCGGTCGCCTACAACAAGCGCAACCAGATCATCGACAGCTACCAGCGCCAGGCTGGCCAGTCGGACTACACCTATCGCCAGGCCACGTTCCTGGGCGCTGGTTCGACCACCGCCACCCCGCGTCGCCAGGGCTTCGCCGCCCCGACCGGCACGTCGTGCAACAACGGCGTGATCCCGGGCGTCAACATCACCAATGCAGCCGTCTGTTCGGCTCTCGTGGGCTCGAACCCGACCGCCTACAACCTGGTCAACAATCCCTCCAGCGCCACGGTCGTCGGCTCGGGGATCACCGCTCCCGGCGCTCTGACCCGCATCCCGGCCTTGGCCACCCTGAACCAGCAGGACCTGGACCAGAAGCGCACGGGCCTGACCGGCGCCCTGCAATGGCGCCCGACCAGCCGCACCACGGTGTCGCTGGACTGGGTCTATTCGGAGCTGGAGCAGTCCTCGATCAACTACCAGGTCCAGACCGTCGGCCTGAACCGCAACAACACCAACGCCGCGCTGAACACCATCACCGCCGGCGACACCGCCGCGGCCAAGCGCGCCCTCTACGCCAGCTGCACCGCGCGCGGCGCCACCGCGATCCAGGACGCCATCGACTGCGGCCAGGCCCAGAACGGCGGCGCGCTCGTCGCGGGCATGACCAACAGCTACAACCCGTTCAACCTGGATCCGTACGACTACTACAACAACCCGGCGTCCGTCGGTTACGTGGCCGATCCGACCGGCACGGCCATGCTGACCCAGTTCATCGGCCGCCCGTCGGTGAAGCTGATCGACGCGGCGCTCTCGCCCACCGGCGCCAATGCCGACTATCTGAAGCTGGGGAATGTCGACCTGCGCTCGGCCGCCGACGCGTCGTTCTTCACGACCTACTTCCGCCAGACCTCGCTGAAGCTGGACCACGAGTTCAGCGACAACTTCTCGATGTCGGCCGCCTACGGCAAGTCGTCGTCGAACAACAAGACGCAAGGCCTGCTGGCCGACTTCATCCGCCTGGACAGCGGCCAGGGCGTGGCCGGCAACGACTACGTGACCTACGACGCCCGTGGCGGCGGCGACATGCCGGTGCTGAACCTGGGCTTCGACGCCACCCAAGCCAGCGCCTGGGACTTCGTGAAGGGCTATTCGGCCCTGCGCAACTATCAGCGCTATACCCGCAACGACTACGAGACGATGCGCGTCGACTTCAAGTACGACCTGGACAGCAACACCGCGGTCAAGTTCGGCTTCAGCCAGCGCAAGTACGGCTTCGGCACCTCGGAATATCGCCGCCTGACCGGCGAGACCCTGAACCCCAGCCTGAAGGAAGCCGGCTCGAGCGTCGCGGCCGTCAGCAAGGTCATCAACTGGGGCACGGGCCTGAACGTCCCGGCCGGAACCACGACCGCCTTCCTGGCCCCCGACCTGAAGAAGATGACCTCGCTCATCGGCTTCGACTGCAACTGCATCAACAAGTACGGCGACTGGCGCCTGTCGTACCTGGCCAGCGCCGCCAACCGCTATTCGGTCGACGAGAAGGACACCAGCGCCTACGTCCAGTTCGACTTCGACACCGAGCTGTTCGGTCGCGAGCTGCGCGGCAATGTCGGCACCCGCTACGCCCTCACCGAGGTCCAGTCGGACGGCCTGACCAACACTTCGCGTCCGATCTCGGGCGAGAACAAGTACCACGACCTGCTGCCCTCGCTGAACGTGTCGTACGAAGTCTATGACAACCTGCTGCTGCGCTTCGGCGCGGCCAAGGTCATGGCCCGTCCGTTGCTGGCCAACCTGGCGCCGAACGTCACCGCGATCAGCGTGCCGACCAACGGCGCCACGGTCGGCGGCTCGCTGACGGTCGGCAATCCGAAGCTGGATCCCTTCCGCGCCACCAACCTGGACCTCAGCCTGGAATGGTACTTCGCGCCGGGCGCCCTGGTCTCGGTGGCGGTGTTCAACAAGGACATCACCAGCTTCCCGCAGACCCTGGTGTCGTCGGCCTCGCTCAGCTCGTTCCTGGACGCCGACGCCATCGCGGCGCTGCGCGCGGCCCAGACCAACGCCCTGGCCGTATCGTACATCGACAACAACAACCCGTTCGACGTCCGCCAGTTCGGCAACGCGCCGGGCGGCTACATCCGCGGCATCGAGTTCAACTACCAGCAGGACCTGACCTTCCTGCCCTGGTACTTCAAGAACCTGGGCGTGCAGTTCAACGCCACGCACCTGGAGTCGGAACTCGAATATATCGTGACCCCGGCCAACGCCCGCCTGGGCACGGCCGCCGTCACCGCCAAGGGCCCGTTCACGGGCGCCTCGCCGGACGCCTTCAACTTCACGGTCTACTACGAAGTCGAGAAGTTCAGCGCCCGCCTGTCGTCGGCCTACCGCGCCAAGTACCGGACCCAGTATCCGATCGCGACCGGCACCTGCGAGCCGGGCTTCTGCGACAGCCCGCTGGTCAACGACTTCCTGGGCAACAGCAGCACGTTCAACCTGGACGGCTCGATGACCTACAAGTTCAACAAGTACCTGACCCTGTCGGTCGACGCCCTGAACCTGACGAACCAGACCGAGAACCGCTGGGCCTACCAGAACGACCCGGTCACCACGCGCTACGCCGCCGTGGGCCGCTCGATCTTCGCGGGCCTGCGCTTCGTCTACTAGGAGCGTGACAGCCGAAAGTGGCCGCCGGTTTCGGCGCCCGTCACGCGACAAACGAACTTCCATCTGAGCGTTACTTCCTCCCAACGCTTGACTGGGGCCGCGTCGATGACGCGGCCCTTTCTTTTGGCCGGAGCCGAACCGCGCGCGAGGCGTTCGGGCCGGGATGACCCGTCTCCAGACCTGGTTCGCCGACACCGCCCTCCTCCTGGGCTGGGCGCCGCCGTGGCTGGTCAGCGCGCTGCTGGTCACCCTCGCCATTCTCGTCGCCCTGGCGGTCCATGCCGTCGTCGTCCAGGTCGTGCGGCGCGCGATCTCGCGTCACAGCGCCTTCTGGCAGCCCCTGATCGCCCGCACGCGACGCCCCACGCGCCTGGCCTTCATCATCGCGGCCTTAGGCCCCGCGGTCAGCGCCGCGCCCCTCACGGCCGGTCAAGCGGCCAGCGCCAAGCACGTGCTGATCGTGCTGTTCATCCTGCTGCTGGGCTGGATGGTCATGACCGCGCTGGACATCGGCGCGGCGCTCTACCTTCGCGGCTTCAAGGTCGACGTCGAGGACAACCTGCTGGCCCGCAAGCACGTGACCCAGGTGCGGATCCTGCGCCGCGCCCTGGCCATACTGGTCGGGATCTTCACCCTGGCCCTGGCGCTGATGACCATCCCCGGCGTGCGGCAATGGGGCGTCAGCCTGCTGGCGGCCGGCGGCGCGGCCTCGCTGATCGTCGGCCTGGCCCTGCAGCCCCTGCTGACCAACCTGATCGCCGGCATCCAGATCGCCGTCACTCAGCCGATCCGCATCGACGACGCCGTGATCGTCGAGAAGGAATGGGGGAATATCGAGGAGATCAACGCCACCTACGTGGTCGTCCGCCTGTGGGACTGGCGGCGGATGGTGCTGCCGCTCAGCTACTTCATCCAGACGCCGTTCCAGAACTGGACCCGCGAGAGCGCCGCCCTGATCGGCACAGCCATGCTCTATGTCGACCCCGCCGCGCCCGTCGATCGCCTGCGCGCCAAGCTGGAAGAGATCGCCAAGGCTTCGCCGCTGTGGGACGGCAAGGTCGTCAACCTGGCCGTCACCGACCTGACCGCCGAGGTCATGGAGGTGCGCTGCCTGGTCAGCGCCCGCAACGCGCCCAGGACGTTCGACCTGCGTTGCGAGGTCCGCGAGAAAATGATGGCCTTCCTGCGCGACGAGCTGCCGGAAGCCTTCCCGCGGCGCCGGCTGGCCCTGGCGGCGGGCGAGGCGTGAGTCCGCGCCCCTTCCGTAAGTAAGCGAATTATGACTTAACAGGAGGCGCCGCCACCGTGCAGGTGGCGCGCGGGCGGGCGCCTGGGCGGAACTTCGCCTTGGAGCGCTTGTCGCGGAAGAGCGGCGGGCGCAGCCTGCTACGGTTACGGGAATGGAGGCGACAGCGGACGTGAGCGACGGCTTCGACATCGGGACCAGGGCGAAGGCGCTCTGCGACGCGCTCGGCGTCTCGCCCTACAGCGAGGTCGAGGGCCAGTTGACGCGCCGGTTCCTGACTCCCGCCCATGCGGCCGCCCTTTCCGCGCTTGAAGGCTGGATGCATGACGCCGGCATGGCCACGCGTCGCGACGCCGCCGCCAACCTGATCGGGCGCTACGAGGGCGACACGCAGGACGCCAAGGCGCTGATCATCGGCTCGCACATCGACAGCGTCCGTAACGGCGGACGCTATGACGGGCCGCTGGGCGTCATGCTGGGCGTCGACGTGGTCGAGGCGCTGAACCGCGCCGGCCGCCGCCTGCCGTTCGCGATCGAGGTCGTGGCGTTCGGCGACGAGGAAGGTTCGCGCTTCCCGGCCTCGATGAGCTGCAGCCGCGCCATCGCCGGGACGCTGGACGCCAGCGCGCTGGCGATGAAGGACGCCGACGGCGTGAGCGTCGCCGAGGCCCTGGCGGCGTTCGGCGGCGACCCCGACAACATCGCCGCTGCGGCCCGCAAGCCGGAAGAGGTCCTGGCCTTCCTGGAGGCCCATATCGAACAGGGCCCGGTGCTGGAGGCCGAGGGCCTGGCGCTGGGCGTGGTCACCGCCATCGCCGCGCAAAAGCGGCTGATGGTCAAGATCACCGGAACCGCCGGTCACGCCGGCACCACGCCGATGAACCTGCGCAAGGACCCCGGTCCCGCCGCCGCCGAGTGCATGCTGGCCCTGGAGCGGCTCTGCCGCGCCGGAACCGACGGCCTGGTGGGCACGGTCGGCCGCATGACCGCCCTGCCCGGCGCGTTCAACGTCATCCCCGGCGCGGTCGAGTTCTCGATGGACATTCGGGCCGAGACCGCCGCGACGCGCGATGAAGCCGTCATCACCATCAGCGCCGAGATCCACGCCATCGCCGCCAAGCGCGGCCTGCGCGCCGAGGTGCATCTGATGCAGGCCCTGGCCGAGAGCCCTTGCGATCCGTCGCTGATGGGCCTTCTCGAAGAGGCCCTCGCCGATCTGTCCCTGCCCCCGCGCCGCCTGCCGTCGGGCGCCGGCCACGACGCCATGGTGATGGCCGATCTCTGCCCCGTCGCCATGCTGTTCATCCGCTGCGAGGGCGGGATCAGCCACAACCCGGCCGAGGCCGTCACCGAGGCCGATTGCGCCCTGGCGGCCCAGGCCATGCTCCATTTCATCGACAAGCTAGAACGACGCGAACGCGCATGACCCAGACCTTTGGCGAACTCGACCACCCCGCCCGCCTGCTGATGGGGCCCGGCCCGATCAACGTCCATCCGCGCGTGCTGCGGGCCATGTCGGTGCAGCTGCTGGGCCAGTTCGACCCGGAGTTCACCGGCTATATGAACGAGGTCATGGCGCTGTATCGCGGCGTGTTCGAGACCCAGAACCAGTGGACCTTCGTGGTCGACGGCACCTCGCGCGCCGGCATCGAGGCGGCGCTGGTCTCGACGCTGTGCCCCGGCGATGACGTCGTGGTGGTCAACGCCGGACGCTTCGGCCTGCTGCTGGCCGAGATCGCCGAGCGCTGCGACGCCAAGGTGACCTTCGTCGAGGGCGAGTGGGGCAAGGTCGTCGATCCACAAGCCGTGGAAGACGCCGTCGCTCGCGTGAAGCCGCGTCTGGTGGCCTGCGTGCACGGCGACACCTCGACCACCATCGCCCAGCCGATCGAAGCGATCGGCGAGATCTGCCGCCGCCACGACGCCCTGCTCTATGTCGACGCCACCGCGACCCTGGGCGGCATGAGCGCGCCCGTCGACGCCTGGCGGACCGACATCGTCACGGCCGGCCTGCAGAAGTGCATGGGCGGCCCCTCGGGCTCGGCCCCGATCACCATCAGCGACCGCGCCGCCGACCACATCTTCGGCCGCCGCCATGTCGAGAAGGGTCTCGCGACGCCGGGAACCAGCGGCAATGGCCGGCGGATCGCCTCCAACTACTTCGATCTGGCGATGATCATGGACTACTGGTCCGACAAGCGCCTGAACCACCACACCGAGGCGGCCAGCATGCTGTTCGCGGCGCGTGAGTGCGCCCGCATCGTGCTGGAGGAAGGACTCGACGCCCGCTTCGCCCGCCACAAGCAGGCCGGCGCCGCCATGGTCGCGGGGATCGAGGCGATGGGCCTCGCGGTCTACGGCGACCAGGCTCACAAGATGACCAACGTCACCGGCATCATCGCCCCAGGCGGCGTCGACTACGACCGCGTCAAGGCCCGCATGCGCACCGAGTTCGAGATCGAGATCGGCGCGGCCTTCGGCCCCCTGGCCGGCAAGATCTGGCGCATCGGGACCATGGGCGTGAACGCTCGCAAGCACGCGGTTCTCCAGACCCTGGCGGCGCTGGAGGCGGTGCTGCGCTGGGAAGGCTTCAAGGCCCCCGCCGGCGCGGGCGTCGACGCGGCAGCGAAGGTGTTCGGATGAACTATCCGAGAGACCTTATCGGCTACGGCGAACATCCGCCTCAGGCGCAATGGCCAGGCGGCGCCCGCGTGGCCGTGCAGTTCGTGCTGAACTACGAGGAAGGCGCCGAGCGGTCGGTCCTTCACGGCGACCCGGTCAGCGAGTTCTTCCTGTCGGAGATGGTCGGCGCCCAGCCCATCCAGGGCATGCGCAATATGTCGATGGAGAGCCTCTACGAATATGGCTCGCGCGCCGGCTTCTGGCGCATCCGGCGGCTGTTCGACGAATACCAGCTGCCCCTGACCGTGTTCGGCGTCGCCCAGGCCATGGAGCGCCATCCCGACGCCGTCGAGGCGATGATGCAGTCGGGCTGGGAGATCGCCACCCACGGCTATCGCTGGATTGACTACCAGCACTTCGCGCCCGAGCAGGAGCTGGAGCACATCCAGCGGGCCATCGAGATCCAGAAGCGCCTGACCGGCGAACGCCCCCTGGGCTGGTACCAGGGCCGCACCAGCCCCAACACCGCCCGTCTGGTCGCCGAGGAAGGCGGCTTCGTCTACGACGCCGACAGCTATGCCGACGACCTGCCCTACTGGGATGATCAGCATGGCCGCGCCCAACTGATCGTGCCCTACACCCTGGAAGCCAACGACATGCGCTTCACGGCGGCGCAGGGCTTCAACACCGGCGAGCAGTTCTTCACCTACCTGCGCGACGCCTTCGACGCCCTGTACCTGGAGGGCGAGACCGCGCCGAAGATGATGAGCGTCGGCCTGCACTGCCGCGTGGTGGGCAAGCCGGGCCGCATCGGCGCCTTGCGGCGGTTCCTCGACTACATCACCCATCACGAGCGGGTCTGGGTCGCCAGGCGCATCGACATCGCCCGACATTGGATCGCGACTCATCCGTACGAGGTCAAAGCATGAGCGGCGCCCCGCCCCTGACCCTGGCTCGGCTGAACAGCATGAACCGGACGGGCTTCACCACCGCGCTCGGGTTCGCCTTCGAGCTGTCGCCCTGGGTGGTCGAGCGCGCCTGGGACGAGCGGCCGTTCGCCAGCGTGGAGGCCATGCACGGCGCGATGATGGACGAACTGCGCGCCGCGAGCACCGAGGACAAGCTGGCCCTGATCCGCGCCCACCCGGAGTTGGCCGGCAAGGCCGCGATCGCCAAGACCCTGACGGCCGAGAGCACCGCCGAGCAGGCCAGCGCCGGCCTCGACAAGCTGACGCCGGAGCAGTTCGCCCGCTTCCACCAGCTGAACGCCGCCTACAACGCGCGCTTCGGCTTTCCCTTCATCATTTGCGTGCGCCTGAACGACAAGGCCTCGATCCTGCGAGCCATGGAGGCGCGCGCGGCCCACGACGAAGCGGCCGAGATCGCCGAGGCGATCACCCAGATCGGCCTGATCTCCAAGCTTCGACTGCTCGACGCGGTGACCGACTGATGGACTACGATTTCGCCGCCTGGGCCGGGATGGCGCTGCGCTGGCTGCACGTGATCGCGGGCGTGGCCTGGATCGGGGCGTCCTTCTACTTCGTCTGGCTGGACAACAATCTGCGTGATCCGGACCCGCCCAAGGACGGCGTGAAGGGCGAGCTGTGGGCCGTGCACGGCGGCGGCTTCTACCACTCGCAGAAGTACATGGTGGCCCCACCGCACATGCCGGGCCACCTGCACTGGTTCAAATGGGAGGCCTACACCACCTGGCTGTCGGGCTTCGCGCTGCTGACGGTGCTCTACTATGTCGGCGCGCCGCTCTACCTGATCGACCCGGCCAAGCACGCCTTCACGCAGGCCCAGGCGATCGCCACGGGCCTGGCCTTCATCTTCGGCGGTCTCGCGGTCTACGAGGCCCTGTGCCGCTCGCCGCTGGGCAAGAACGGCAAGCTGTTCGGCGTGGTCTGGTTCGCCACCCTGACGGCGGCGACCTGGGCGCTGACCCAGCTGTTCTCCGATCGCGGCGCCTTCATCCATGTGGGCGCGATCATCGGCACCTGCATGGTCGGGAACGTCTTCCTGATCATCATCCCCAACCAGCGCCGGATCGTCGCCGACATGCTGGCCGGGCGGCCCGTCGACCCGCGTCTGGGGGCGATGGGCAAGCAGCGCTCGGTGCACAACACCCACATGACCCTGCCGGTCATCTTCATCATGATCAGCAACCACTATCCGGCGATCTCGGGTCACCCGAAGGCCTGGCTGCTGCTGGCCATGATCAGCGCCGGCGCGGTCTCGATCCGCTACTTCTTCATCCAGCGCCACTTCGGCAAGATCCGGCACGAGTTCCTGTTCTACGGCGCGATGCTGATCTTCGGCGCGACCGCGATCGCGTCGATGAAGCCCAAGCAGACGGTTGAGATCTCGGGCCAGGTGCCCTTCACCACCGCCCGGGCGATCATCCAGAAGCACTGCGTCATGTGCCACAGCGCTGCGCCGACTCACCCGGGCTTCGCGGCGCCGCCGTTGGGCGCGACCTTCGACACCCCTGCGCATATCCGGACCTATGCGCCGAAAATCCACGAGCGGGCGGTGGCTTCCACCAGCATGCCCCTTGGCAACGAGACCGGCATGACCCAAGAGGAGCGAGCCCAGCTGGGCGCCTGGATCAAGCAGGGAGCCAAGATCCCGTGACGACCGACGCCGTCCTGGACGCGCAAGCCAAGACCGACAGTGAAACCGCGCCGCGCAAGCGCAATGCCGAGCGTACGCGCAAGGCGATCCTCGCCGCGGCCCTGAAGGAGTTCGCCCAGGCGGGTTTCGCGGGGGCCCGGATCGAGAAGATCGTCAAGGCCGCCAAGTGCAACATCCGGATGCTGTACCACTACTTCGGGGACAAGAAAGGCCTGTACATGGCCGTCCTCGAAAGCGCCTACATGGACCTGCGGGCCCGCGAGGCCGAGCTGAAGATCGACTTCGACCAGCCGCTGGAGGGCTTCCTCGAGCTGCAGCGCTTCACCTTCGACTATTTCGAGAAGAACCCGCGCTTCGAGGGCCTGCTGCGCAACGAGAACCTGCAGCACGGCAAGTTCGCCGCCCAGTCGCGGGTGGTGACCGAGACGGCCTTTCCCCTGCGCCGCACGATCGAGAAGCTGATCGAGAGCGGCCAGGCCAAGGGCATTTTCGGCCCCGACCTGGACCCGGTGCAGATCTACGTGACCATCGCGGCCATGAGCCGCTTCCACCTGGCCAACGGCTACTCGCTGTCGGCCACGCTGGACACCGACATGAGCGCCCCCGAGTGGCGCAGGGCGCGGCTGGACCACGCCCTGGCGCTGCTCGAAGGCTATCTCACGCGCGGGGCGCGCTAGGGCTTGGCAGGGGCCGTAGTTGGCGCGGCCGCCAGCGGCGGGCCGCTGAACTCGGCCTCGATGGCCACCTGGACCTCGTCGCTGACGCCCATGGTCGAGCCCGGCGCGGGCACGCCGAACGCGACGCCGAAGTCCGAGCGCTTGAACGTCCCCTTGGCCGAGAAGCCGATGCGGGCGTGCGGGTCCATCGGGTGGCCGGCATAGCCGCCGTTGTAGGTGACATCCAAGGTCACTGGCTTGGTCACGCCGTGCAGGGTCAGGTCGCCCGTGACCTTGCCGGTGTCGGGGCCGGTCGTCTCGATCTTGGTCGACTTGAAGGTGATGGCCGGATAGGTCACCGCGTTCAGCCACTGCGGGCCGGTCAGCTCGGCCAGGAAGCCCTCGGGCGGGGCCGGCAGGGTGAGCGACTTGGGATCGATCGTCGCCTCCAGCGTGCTGGCGCCGGCGTTGTTCTGGTCGAAGTGAAGCTTGGCGTCGAAGTCGGCGAAGGCGGCCGTATAGTTCGAGAAGCCCAGGTGGCTGACCCGGAACACCAGGGTCGCGTGGTGCTTGTCCAGGGTGTAGTCGCCAGCCGGGATATCGGCCTTGGGCGGCTTCGGCGCGGTCGTGGTCGGGGCCGCGGCGGCGGGCGCCTCGGCCTTCTTGTCGGCGGCCGGCTGCGGCGAACAGGCGGCCAGGGCCAGCAAGGCGACGACGGGCAGGATCGATTTCATGCGCTTCCCTCCGATGGTTCCGGCCGGTCCTCGTTGACGGGCGGCGGAAGTCTGCGGAAGCGGTACGCCCCCACGCCGACTTAGCGTCAACGTAGGGGCGCGATGGAGGTTGCGGAAGGGGTGGCTTAGGCGGTGATGAAGTTCGCCGCGTCGATCATGTTCAGATCAACACCCACCAGCTTGACCACATTCTCAGGCCCCGCGCTGTTGGCCGTCGTCACGGCAACAAATACAAAGACGTCGCCGCCGACCTGCACGCTGGTAAAATGCCTGGCGTCCGTTCCCGACCACACCTTGGCCATTTCCTGGGCCTCGGCGTAGGTGTTCGCCATCATCTCGCGATATGTCGAAGCGAACGGCGGCGCGCCAAAGGCCAGCTTGTCAATGGACTGGAAGTCCATGATCGCGTCGACGCCCTTGCCCTCGTTATTCGTTGCGAAAGACTGCCAAAAGCCGAACTTGAAGATGTCCGCGCCCGCGCCGCCGTAGAGAATGTCGACGCCGAGTCCGCCGTCGAGAATATCGGCGCCATCCCCCCCGATCAGGAGGTCATTGCCCTGCTCGCCGAAGAGCTGATCGTCGCCAGCGCCGCCATACAGCGTGTCGTTGCCTAGATCCCCATACAGCTCGTCGTTGCCACTCTGCCCATAGATCGTGTCGGCGGCGCCCGCGCCGTGGATCAAGTCCACGCCCTGGCCGCCCATGAACGAACCTATGGCGTCGACTGGTTTCAGGCTCGTCATGTTAACCGAGATGACACTGCTGGCGCTGAAGACGATCAACCGCTCGCCACTGTCGCTCAGCGAGACGCGATTACCGTAAGCGCCGGAATTGTCGGACACGTTGCCGGGATTGATGTCCACGCCAAGCGCGTAAGCCTGCTCCATTCCCCACGTCGAGGTAGAGAACTCGAACACGCAATCAAGCGCCGCGTCGACGACGAACAGGTGCTGTCCATCCGCGCTGAAATCCATCCCGTAGACGGCGGAAACTTCGGGATGCGAGGCCAGGAGGTCGAGCTTGAAGTCGAGAACACCGTCGTAAACGATGATCTTGCCGTCGACGTATTGAGCGATGTTCGAACCATCGCTTGAGATTGCCTGCACGCCGGAATTGCCGCTGGTGAAGCCGGGCGTGTAGTGCATCCGGTTGTTGAAGCCCTTGTCGATGGTGAACAGCTGGATCTCGGCGTCCGAGATACCGGCCGGCGCGATGAGGACCTGGTCGCGATCGACGCTGCTCGCCAGGGTCCCGCTCTGGAAGAAACTCGGGCCGGTCAGGGTGAAGGCGCCAGTGGTCGGATTTAACGTCGTCAGGCCGGTAAAGCCCGAACCGGCATAGTCCTGCGTGAGCACGACCTTACCGTCGCTCATGAACGCCGAATCGGCGAAGCCGCGGTCGGCGCCCTTGGCGGTCGTGGTGAAGTCCCTCACGATGTTGGTCGTAAGGTCGACAACGTGAACCTTCACGTCAGCGTGGTCCTGGGTCCAGTCGGAGGTCAGGACGAGGTTCTCGACCTTATGTTCGGCCGCCACCAGGTAGCGGCCATCTGCGGAAACGTCGAGGCCGCCCAGTTCGCTCCCGACCTTCAGGCGGGCGGCGACTTCACCGGTCACGGCGTTGACGATGCTGACGTAGCCGTCCTTGTCCGAGACGTAGACCGTCTTGCCGTCCGCCGACAGCACCGCGTCGCGCAGATCCCCGCCGACGGACGTGACGATCGTCTGCGGCTTCACCAGATCATCCACCGTCACGGTCGTGTCCAAGGACGACAGCGTCACCGACTTGTCGTGGAACTTCAGGGTTTCGATGTTCAACAGGGTGACGGCCTCGTTGAAGCCCTTCACCGTCCAAGTACCGTTGGCGTTCCTGGCCCAAGCATAGTCGGCGGCGTCGCCGAAGAAGATCGCGGTGTCGACGCCGGCTCCGCCATCGAGGATGTCGTTGCCGCCAGCGCCTTCCAGCGTGTTGTTCTTGGCGTCGCCGATCAGGATGTCGGCCGCGTGCGAGCCTCGCACACCTTCGAAATTGCTCAGCGTATCGATCCCGCCGCCCCGGGTATCCTGCGGACCGGCTTTGGACAGATCGACCCGCACTGCGCCGGACGTGACGTACGACACGACGTCTATACCCGCGCCGCCGTCGAGCACATCCGCGCCACCCGCGCCACCATCGATGACGTTGTCGCCTGCGTTCCCGGTCAGCCGGTCGTTGCCGTAGCTGCCGGTCAAGTTCTCGATGTTCTGCACGACCATGTGAACGCCAGGCAGCACGACTTGGTCACCGGTGTTCCCAAGGTTCAAGGTGATGTCGGCCCCCGTCGAGAAAAACAGGATATCGGCGCCCGCACCGCCGTCGACAGTCGTCAGCCCCTCGCTGCCTGGTCCGGTCCAAAGGATGATCTGGTCGTCGCCCGCGCCGCCCAACAGCATGTCGCCGGGCTTGTAGAAGCTGCCTCGCAGGATGTCGTTGCCTTCACCGCCATCAAGGGTGTCGTTGCCGTTGACGGCGAACAGGACGTCGTCGCCGGCGTCACCGAACAGGTAGTTCTCGGCGTCGTTGCCGACGATGTAGTCGTTGTAGGCCGAGCCCATCGCCGCCTCGACCGAGATGATGGTGTCGACGCCGTCCGGGATCTGGATCTGGGGCGCCGGAGCGCCCGACAGGTTGATCGACACGCCCACCTCGCTGAACGCGTAATCGACCGTGTCGAAGCCGTCGCCGCCGTCGATGATGTTGACGCCCGCGCCGCCCGACAGGTGGTCGTCGCCCGCGCCGCCGACGAGCTTGTCGTCGCCCGCGTCGCCCCACAGGTAGTTGTCCTTGGCGTCGCCGGTCAGGACGTCATTGAACTTGGCGCCGTACAGGTGCTCGACGCCGGTGATCGTGTCGGTCCCGCCGCCGCCGGTGTTTTGGGCCGTGGTCTTGTTCAGGTCGACGGTGACGCCGGCCGTGGCGTCCTCGTAGGACGACCAGTCCCAGCCCGCGCCACCCTTGATCACGTCGTCGCCCGAACCGCCGACCAAGTAGTCGTCGCCCTCGCCGCCATCGAGCGTGTCATTGCCGGCCGAGCCCCAAAGGGTGTCGTCGCCCTTGCCGCCGCTGACGGTGTCGTTGCCCGCGCCACCGACCAGCATGTTGGCCTCGGCGTTGCCGGTCAGGGTGTCGTTGTAGGCCGAGCCGTAGACGTTCTCGATGCTCGTCAGCTTGTCGGTCCCCGCCCCGACGGTGTTCTGGGTCGTGGTGACGTTGAGGTCGATCTTCACGCCCGCCGTGGCGTCCTCGTAGGCCGCCCAGTCGTTGCCCGCGCCGCCGTCGATGGTGTCGTTGCCGGCGCCGCCCAGGATGTAGTCGTCGCCGTCGCCGCCCTGCAGGATGTCATTGCCGTCGTTGCCGGCCAGCACATCGTCGCCCGCCCCGCCCTTCAGGGTGTCGTTGCCGCC
>Ga0209676_1000127_pt1 | contig 189701 bp, 128 predicted proteins | sample AraplaCvi_mLB_r2_FD_184282 | JGI IMG/M metagenome (GOLD analysis project Ga0209676, IMG submission 184282) | Arabidopsis root microbial communities from North Carolina, USA - plate scrape MF_Cvi_mLB_r2 (SPAdes) (version 2) | ecosystem: Host-associated > Plants > Roots > Endosphere | place... | reverse complement strand
GCAGTACGCCATCGAGCACCGCGTCGGTCAGGGTCAGCAGTTCTTCGCCGGTGACCATCGACACCGGACAGCCGTTGGTGCAGGTGTTGGGCACGCAGTCGGCGGCATCACCGTTGGGGTTTTTCGCTTGGTCGGGGACGTCGTCGTGGGGCTCGTGGCGCTCAAGACGCGCCATGTTTCGGGATTTTTCCCGCGCGAGTGGCGCCGGATTCGGCACGCTCAACACCGCCGTGTCGGTCTGGCGAATGTTCAGCGGAATCGACGGGGTCGGCTTCAGATGAACGTCCCGGGCATGAAACATCAGCGGCTTCAGCGTGCTCGCGTGCTGCTTGAGTTCCGGCGTCGAGGTCAGTTCAGCCAGGCGTAAAGCAGAGGCTGCCAGCCATTCCCGCGCCCGTGGCGACTTGATCCTGGCCAGGACCTTACTACTCAGACTCAGCGATACGCCGGCACCGCCCGCCACGCGCATCAACAGGAAACTGATCAGCAACTCTGTGCGGACTTCGGCCACCACTTCGGCGAGGTATTGCGGCGGCAGCATCTTCAGCCAACTGGTGAACGCGGCCAGATGAATGAACAGCAACGGCTCGTCGCTGAGCATCAACAAGGCGTTGGCAATCGCCTCGCTGGAAGCGGCCAGCAACGCCTCAAGCTCGACTTCGCTCAGGTATTCCAGGAGTTTTTCGCTGTGCTCCTGCAGATCGGCGAGGAGGGCAAACAGCTGTTGGATGTCATCCCAGACCCCGTTCAGGGCTTTTTCCAGACCGCGCCAGTCGGCCCGTTGCAACTGCCCGTAACGATCAAGAAAACCGGCGCTGGAAAACTCCGTCCATGGCGGCTGGAAGCCTGTCCATTCGCCGCGCAGCCAGTTTTCCAGGCCGGCGATGACACCTTCATAAGAGGCATACAGCGCGCGCACATGGGCGGTGGAAACATCGGGAAAGAAGGTGATGCGGTAGCGCTGGCCGCGCGTGCAATTGGTCACCTCAAGGATCCCGCTCGGGCCGATGGTGTGGCGCAGTGGTTCGCCGAAGGTCTGCACGCCGTCGACTTCGCTGAGCAGCGGTTCGAGGGTTACCGGGGTGTCGCCGATCGGCACAAAGCGCGCCGCTTCAAACATGTGTACCAAGGTCAACGGCCCGTTGGCCGGACACATGACCACCGCTGAACTGATGGGTGCGCGCGAGGTAATCGGCGCCCTCAGTTGCACGTCATTGCTAACCTTGAACACCTGCTCGATGTCCAGCGCCATCCCGCTCCAGAACTGCTCGGCCCAGGTCTCGTAGGTGTTCAGGCACAGGCGGAACTCATCGATCAGCGCTTCGAAATCTGGCTGCTGGGGATTCAGGGCGGCCACCACCAGCAGTCCGATGCTGTTGTTCAGGGCCAGGAGCCGATCGGGTTGAAACATTCGCAGTCGCTCGCGCATATGAGGAAACGGGAGCGCGGACTTTGCGGGGGATCAAAAAGGAAAGAAGTCGGGGAAGTAGGCAGTGTCTGTAGGAGGTTTCGCTAAATGCGAAGAGCGCGTCGACGGGATTGCCCGTTGCTCAATGTCCATCGGCCTCGCTATGCTGCTGAACCCATTAATCAGATCCGCGTTGCGGCACGTTGCCTGTCGCCCGGGATGTCTTTGTTAACGGATCCGATGATGAATGCACCGCTGAAGACGTTCGGCCCGATCAAGGCCGTGATATTCGATATGGACGGTTTGCTGCTCGACACCGAGGGCATTTACACCGAGGTCACCTCGATGATTGTCGGGCGCTATGGGAAAACCTTTGACTGGAGCATCAAGCAGAACATCATTGGTCGCGGTGCCAATGACCTGGCCAATTACGTAGTGCAGGCGCTGGAGCTACCGATTACCCCGGAAGAATTCCTGCAGATCCGCGAGCCGCTGATGCGCGAGCGTTTCCCCAAGGCGCAGGCGATGCCGGGCGCCGAAGCGCTGGTGCGTCATCTCAAGGCGCATAACATCCCGATCGCGGTCGGCACCAGTTCGTCACGGCAGTCTTTCGGGCAGAAAACCACTTTGCACCGCGACTGGTTCGCGCTGTTCGATTTCATCGTCACGGCGGACGATCCGGAAGTCGGCGCGGCCAAACCGGCGCCGGACATCTTCCTTACCGCCGCCCGGCGACTGGGCGTTGCCCCCAGGGATTGTCTGGTGTTCGAGGATTCACCGTTTGGCGTCACTGCGGCGAAAGCGGCAGGCATGACCGCAATCGCCATTCCCGATGCCGCGATGGCCGATGAAAAATATGCTCACGCTGACGGCATTCTTCGCTCGCTGAAAGACTTCAGGCCAAGCGCTTTTGGCCTGCCGACGCTGGAACTGGCCTGATCGCCCAGATAAAAACGCCGCCCTTCCCAAGAAAGAAGGGCGGCGTTTTTTCTTGCGGGGCTGTCAGGCGCCGAAACCGCCGTCGATGGTCAGGCTGGCACCGGTGATGTAGCCGGCTTCCGGCCCGGCGAGGTAGGCGACGAAGCTGGCGATTTCATCGGCGGTGCCGTAACGACCCACGGCCATCAGCGGGATCAGGCTCTCGGCGAAGTCGCCGTGGGCCGGGTTCATGTCGGTGTCGACCGGGCCAGGTTGCACGTTATTGATGGTGATGCCCCGTGGGCCGAGGTCGCGGGCCAGACCTTTGGTCAGGCCGACCAGTGCCGATTTGCTCATCGCGTACACGCCGCCACCGCCGAAAGGCATGCGGTCGGCGTTGGTGCTGCCGATGTTGATGATCCGCGAGCCTTCGCCCATGTGCTTCGCCGCTTCCTGCGAAGCGATGAACACGCTGCGCACGTTGATGGCCAGGGTCTGATCGAAGTCTTCCAGTTTGAAATCTTCCAGCGGCGCGATGGCCAGCACGCCGGCGTTGTTGACGAGAATGTCCAGCCGGCCAAATGCTTCGACGGTGGCGCTGACTGCCTGGCGGATCGCGCCGGCATCGGCGCTGTCGGCCTTGATCGCCAAGGCCTTGCCGCCGTTGCCAGTGATGCTGTTCTGCAGTTCTTCGGCTTTTGCGGCGGAGCTGACATAAGTGAAAGCGACGGCGGCGCCTTCAGCGGCCAGACGTTTGACGATGGCCGCGCCGATGCCGCGCGAACCGCCTTGAATCAGAGCGACTTTGCCGCTGAGGTGTTGAGTGGTCATGTGCGATCTCCAAGTGTTCAAGGCGGAATGCCTTGATGTTGGTGCCGAGTATCGGCGTGCCATCGACAACCGTGTAGACCATGATTGCTATAGTCTGTGTAAACCAGAAGTTTATAGTGGCGATCATGGAAACATTCAGCAGTATCGAATGCTTTGTGCGCAGCGCCGAGGTCGGCAGCTTCGCCGAAGCCGCGCGGCGTTTAAGCCTGACCCCGGCGGCGGTAGGCAAGAGCGTGGCGAAACTGGAAGCGCGGCTTGGCGTGCGGCTGTTCCAGCGTAGTACACGCAGCCTGACGTTGACCGAAGCGGGGCAGCTGTTTTTGAGTGAGGTCAGCGCCAGCCTGACCACCATCCAGAATGCCGTTGCCAATCTGGCCAGCGCTGGAGGGCAGCCGGCCGGGACGCTGAAAGTGAGCATGGGCACGGTGTTCGGTCGTCTGTATATCGTGCCGCTGCTCGGCGAATTCTTGCGGCGTTATCCGGCGATCAACCCGGACTGGCATTTCGATAACCGTCAGGTCGACCTCATTGCGCAGGGCTTCGACGCGGCGATTGGCGGCGGCTTCGAACTGCCACAAGGGGTGGTTGCGCGCAGACTGACGCCGGCGCATCGGGTGCTGGTGGCGTCGCAGGATTATCTGCAGAACCATGCGCCGATCAGCCATCCCGATGATCTCAAGCAACACGACGGCATCCTGATCCGCTCACCGCAGACCGGGCGCGTGCGTTCCTGGCAACTTACCCATCGCGATCAGCAACACAGTCCGCTGACGTTGCGGGCGCGAATGACCATGAGTGATTCCGAGGCGGCGTGCGCGACGGCGATGCAAGGTTTGGGCATTGCGCTGGTGAGCATGCCGTTTGCGGTCCCGTACCTTCAGGCGGGGACATTGCAGCGGGTGCTGCCGGACTGGTTTGTCGATGACGGCAACATTTCGATCTATTACGCCGAGCACAAATTGTTGCCGGGCAAGACCCGGGCGTTTGTGGATTTTGTGATCGAGCAGTTTGTTGAGCAGGGACTGGCGCGGCGGTTTAGTGCTATTTGAGTAGGGCTTGGGACCGAGTCGTTTTCATTCGCGAGCAGGCTCGCTCCCACAGGAGAACGCATTCCAAATGTGGGAGCGAGCCTGCTCGCGAAAAGGTTTCGAAATGGTAACTCAGCGAGCAAACCGCGCTGGCCAGCCAATAATTTTTTTCGGCCGTGGCGTCGCATAAGTGCGCACCTTCGACGTCGACAACTTCAAGCGCACCAGCGATTCGGCAATCGTCACCGCCGCTGTAACCCCGTCCACCACCGGCACGCCGGTGCGTCGGCGAATCTGCTCGTCCAGTCCGGCCATGCCGCCGCAGCCCAGGCAAATCACCTCGGCCTTGTCCTGGGTTACTGCCAGTTCTGCCTGCTGCACGATCGCTTCCAGTGCGCGCTGCGGTTCATGCTCCAGCTCGAGAACTGCCAGACCACTGGCGCGCACCGAGGCACAGCGATCCCACAGGCCGGACAATTTCAGCCGATCCTCGATCAACGGCACGGTGCGATCCAGCGTGGTCACCACTGAATAGGCATGGCCGAGAAACATCGCTGTACTGGCCGCCGCATCGGTGATGTCCACCACCGGGACGTTGAGCAATTCCTGCAAGCCTTCGCGGCCATGCTCGCCGTAGCCGGCCTGGATCACGGCATCGAACGGTTGATCGTAGGCCATCACCCGGTCCATCACGGCGATGGCGGCCAGGTAGCTTTCGAAATTGCCTTCGATCGATTCGGCGCCGAAGTACGGCGTGAGGCCGACGATTTCGGTACCGGGGGAGGCGACGGCCTGCGCCGAGCGGGCGATGGCGTCGGTGATGGATTCGGTGGTGTTGACGTTGACCACGAGAATACGCATGGAAAATCCTTATTGCGGGCAGTGGTGCGGTCCGAAAACCGGGCCGCGAAGGGATCAGTGGCTGACGTTATCCACAGCGATGCACTCGCCGCTGACGTCGGTGTAATGCGTCTGGCGTTTGGCGATGATCAGGTAAAGCATGCCGGCGATTGCGGCACCGATCAGCCAGGAGAACGGCGAAACGCTGTGGAAACCGGGCACCAGCGCCAGGACGATGGCGATCAGCGCTGCAGGAATAAACGCCGCCACCGCGCGGAAATTGATGCCGCGGCTGTAGTAATAAGCGCCATCGGGGTCTTCGCTGTAGAGCTGCGGCACATTGATCCGGCCTTTGCGGATCAGCCAGTAGTCGACCATGATCACCCCGTACAGCGGGCCGAGCAGGGCGCCGAGGCCCGAGAGGAAGTAAACGATCACCAGCGGGCTGTTGTAGAGATTCCACGGCAGGATCAACACGGCGATGGTCGCGCTGATCAGCCCGGCGCGGCGGAAGGTCAGGTACTTCGGCGCCAGGTTGCTGAGGACGAACGCCGGGGCGACGAAGTTGGCCATGATGTTCACCGCGACGGTGACGATCAGAAAGGCCAGACAGCCGAGCACCAGAAAGAAGGTGTTGGGGATCGAGGCGATGATCTCGGTCGGGCTTTCGATGATTCGCCCGTTGATCTGGAACTGCGCGCCACAGAGCAGCACGGTAATCGCCGCGAAGACCAGAATGTTCACCGGCAAGCCCCAGAAATTTCCTACCTTGATGGTTTTGCGGCACGGCGAAGAACGGGCGAAGTCGCAGAAATTGAGGATCAGCGTGCCGTAGATCGCCAGCCACAACGCGCCACCAGCAAAAATGTTGCGCCACATCTCGCCCCCGGTCAGCGGCTCGCGGATCGACCAGGCAATGGTCGCGTTGGCCTGGAAGTACATCCACCCGGCGAGCGCAGCTACGGTCAGCAGAATCACCGGCCCGGCAAATGCCTCGTAACGGCGCACCATCTCCATGCCGTAGGCGAGGATCGCCAGTTGCACCAGCCAGATCGCGACGAAGCACACCCAGCCCAGGCTCGACAGGCCGAGAATCGAGTTGTGATCGTATTCGGCGAAGCCCGGATGCACGGCAGTCAGCAGGACGCGGAAGACCACTGAGGCGAGGTACGTCTGAATGCCGAACCAGGCGATGGCGATAACCGCCCTGATCAATGCAGGAATTTGCGCACCATGGATGCCGAAACTGATCCGGCTGATCACCGGAAACGGCACCCCGGTTTTCTGCCCCATGTAGCCGGACAGGTTCATGAAGAAGTACACCAGCGCCGCGCCGATCCCCAGCGACAGCAGGATTTGCCAGCCGCCCAGGCCCAAGGCGTACAGGCCGATGGCGAACGAGTAGTTGGCAATGTTGTGCACGTCATTCGTCCACAGGGCGAAGATGCTGTACTGGCCCCAGCGCCGGCCCTCGGCTTTGGTCGGCGCCAGATCGCTGTTGTGCAGACGCGGGCTTAGTTGCAGAGGCTCGCTCAGTCCGTCGTGGGGCAACGGTCGGTCGAGCGTGGAGGAGGGCAGATTCAGCGCGATGTTATTCGAAAGACTTGTACGCATTCCGGCAGGCTCCTGACGTTCACCGCCGCGATGACTGTGCATGAGCACTCAGGCTCGACAAATCTTCGGCGCGGCGGTGAAACCATCACTAATTACGGGGCATCTGCAGCCTGTACGGGATAGGGCGCTTCAGGCTTGCGGATCGAAAGTGTGCATGTTCTGCAGTTTTGTATACAAAACATGCATGCGATAAAGCCAGATTTGTGCCAGATGCAGATCTAGCGGTAGCGCGGCTCATTTCTAATAGTTATCGATGGGTCATAAGTCGCTGAAAAAACGACGATATAAATTGATCGACTGGACAGGTATTTTTTTCAGGGGAGGGATTTTGCAGAAAGGCAGGAAGATGGGATTCTGCTGGGGAATGTAACTTTTCAGGGCGTGAAAACTGAAAGTGCACACATAAATGGCACCGATGGTGACATTTCTGTGTACACCTTTTGAGCGTCTGGCACATACCCATGTGGGAGCGAGCCTGCTCGCGAATGCTGTGGATCAGGCAACTGAAACGTTGACTGGAACGGCGCTTTCGCGAGCAGGCTCGCTCCCACAGGGGGATTCATTTCAGCAAATGATCAAACCTTGCTCTTGCTGATGATATTCCCCGCATGCAGCCCGCATTCTTTCTGCGTGGCTTCTTCCCACCACCAGCGACCTTCGCGCTCGTGCTGGTTCGGCAGCACCGGGCGGGTGCAGGGTTCGCAGCCGATACTGATGAATCCGCGCTCGTGCAAGCTGTTGTACGGCAGTTCGAGCATGCGGATGTAACCCCAGATCTCTTCGCTGGTCATCTGCGCCAGCGGGTTGAATTTGTACAGGGTGCGTTCCGGTGTCGAGAATGCCGTGTCGATTTCCAGTACTGCCACAGCGCTGCGAGTGCCCGGGCTCTGATCGCGGCGCTGGCCGGTCGCCCAGGCCTTGACGTCGGACAGCTTGCGCCGCAGCGGCTCGATCTTGCGGATGCCGCAGCATTCGCCATGGCCGTCCTTGTAGAAACTGAACAGGCCTTTTTCCTTCACGAACGGTTCGAGTTTCGTGTAGTCCGGCGAGACGATTTCGATGTCGATCTGGTAATGCTCGCGCACCTGCTCAATGAAGCGGTAGGTCTCCGGATGCAGGCGACCGGTGTCGAGGCTGAACACTTTGACGTTCTTGTTCAGCTTCCACGCCATGTCCACCAGCACCACGTCCTCGGCGCCGCTGAAAGATATCCACAAGTCATCGCCGAACTCGGCAAAGGCGAGTTTGAGGATGTCCTGCGCGGATTTGTTGGCATAGGTCGTGGCGAGTTCCACGACGTCGAACGTTGGGCTCATCAGGGCGGCTTCCTACAGGTCAGTGGCGCTCGGGCGCTCTATACGGGGCCGATGGTAACAAAAAGCTGCCGCGCCCGGGGCGTCCTCTGCGTTGCGCGCCTTATGTTCTAAGGCTAGAGTTCGGCCTCGCTCGACCCAATAATCACTACAAACGGGAGTGTCCTGTGGAAATTGCTTGCCTGGATCTTGAAGGGGTACTGGTACCGGAAATCTGGATCGCCTTCGCCGAAAAAACCGGGATCGACTCCCTCAAGGCCACCACCCGGGACATTCCCGATTACGACGTATTGATGAAGCAACGCCTGCGCATCCTCGATGAGCACGGCTTGAAGCTGTCGGACATTCAGGAAGTGATCGCCACGCTGAAACCGCTGGACGGCGCGGTGGAGTTCGTCAATTGGTTGCGCGAGCGTTTCCAGGTGGTGATTCTCTCGGACACTTTTTATGAGTTCTCGCAGCCGCTGATGCGCCAGCTGGGCTCCCCGACTCTGCTTTGCCATCGCTTGATCACTGACGAAACCGGGCGGGTGACCAGCTATCAGTTGCGTCAGAAAGATCCCAAGCGTCAGTCGGTGCTGGCGTTCAAGAGCCTGTATTACCGGGTGATTGCGGCGGGCGATTCGTACAACGACACGACGATGTTGGGCGAAGCGGATGCGGGAATTCTGTTTCACGCGCCGGACAATGTGATTCGCGAGTTCCCGCAGTTCCCGGCGGTGCATACATTTGAAGAGTTGAAGCAGGAATTTCTCAAGGCCTCAAACCGCGACCTGAACTTGTAAACCCAATCCCTGCAGGAGCTGCCGAAGGCTGCGATCTCTGCTTTTAAAGATCAAAAGATCGCAGCCTTCAGCAGCTCCTACAGGGGTTGTGTCATTCAGAGGTTTTGCAGGGTATCGAGCAGGATCCGCACTTTGGTCATCGACTCCTGATACTCCGCCTGCCAGTCCGAGTCGGCGACAATCCCGCCGCCGCCCCAGCAGCACACCTGTCCATCCTTGACCAGCAGACTGCGAATGGCGATGGAACTGTCCATCTCACCGCGCACGTCCAGGTACAGCAACGATCCGCAATACAAACCGCGCCGGGTCGGCTCCAGCTCGTCGATGATCTGCATCGCCCGAATCTTCGGTGCGCCGGTGATCGACCCGCCGGGGAAGCTGCCGGCGATCAGATCCAGCGCATCACGCTCTGCCGCCAGTTCACCGGTCACACTGCTGACCAGGTGATGCACATTCGGATAGCTCTCCAGACTGAACAGCTCCGGCACCCGCACCGAGCCGATGCGGCAGGTGCGCCCGAGGTCGTTGCGCAGCAGGTCGACGATCATCAGGTTTTCCGCGCGATCCTTGGGGCTGGCCAACAGTTCGGCGGCGTTGGCGGCGTCTTCGGCTGGGGTCAGGCCGCGGGGGCGGGTGCCTTTGATCGGACGGGTTTCGACCTGGCGCTGACTGACTCTGACGAAGCGCTCTGGTGACAGGCTAAGCACCGCGCCACCGTCGGGCAGGTTCTGGAAACCGGAGAACGGCGTCGGGCAGGCCTGGCGTAATGCGCAATAAGCCAGCCAGGGATCGCCCTGGCATTCCGCGCGGAAGCGTTGCGCGAAGTTGACCTGATAGCAGTCGCCGGCCTGGATGTACTCCTGAATGCGCTCGAACGCCTGACGGTAATCGTCAGCCGAGAGATCGGCCGTCATTGGCTGGTTGAGTTTGAACGGCGTCAACGCCTCAGCGGTGGGCTGAGTTAGCAGCGCGATCAGTCGCTGCCGTTCACTGTCAGCAAGCGATGGATGAAAGACCAATTGGCTGGTTTGCGCCTGGTGATCGCTGATCAGCGCCCATTCATACAAGCCGAAACGCGCATCGGGTAACTGCAGGTCATCCAGCGCGTCGCTTGGCAGGTTTTCCAGGTGCCGGCCGAAGTCGTAGCTCAAATAACCGAACAGTCCGCCGGCGAACGGCAACTCGTACCCGGCAGGCAGTTGTGCTTCACCCAAACGGCTGAGGTTGTCGCGCAGGCGCTGCAGAAAGTGCGCACCGCTTTCATCCGGCAATACCGCCAGTTGTTCCAGCGGCCAGGCGCTGAGCAAGTCATAACGGCCGCGTTCGGCGCTCGGCCGGCCGCTGTCGAGCAGCACGGCGCCGGGGGCGTTGCGGATGGCCGCGAAATAGTCGGCGGGATTGGCGCGGTAGGGCAGCGGATGTACGGAACAGGTCAACATGGGCGGGGCAGATTGGCCGTTGAGGCGGGGTGGGGATTGTAGTCCTCTGCGGGAATTGCTCCTAGAGGGGACGTCGGGTATTGGCAGATTGGCGGCAGGGTTGAGGCTAGTGTTGGCAGGAAGTCCGACTTCGCGAGCAGGCTCGCTCCCACAGGGTGGAATGCATTCCAATGTGGGAGCGAGCCTGCTCGCGAAGGCCGCGACCCGATTCTGGGTCAGCCCTCGACCGCAGGAATATGCCCAAACATCTCCTGAGTAAACGCCACCCGCTCCTCAGCCGATTCCGTCACGCCACGCGTCTTCAGCTCTTCCAGTCGCGCCTCCACCGCATGGGTGCGCAAAGTCAGTCCGCAATCGTTGGCAATCTGGATATTCAGCCCCGGCCGCGCATTCAGTTCGAGAATCAGCGGGCCTTTTTCCTGATCGAGCACCATGTCCACGCCGATGTAACCCAGCCCGCACAGCTCATAGCAGCCGGCGGCGAGTTTCATGAAACCATCCCAGTAGGGCAGTTGCACGCCGTCCACCGCGTTGGTGGTGTCGGGGTGTTTGGTGATGATGTTGTTCAACCAGGTGCCACGCAGCGTAAGGCCGGTCGCCAGATCCACACCAACGCCGATGGCGCCCTGGTGCAGGTTGGCCTTGCCGCCAGACTGGCGGGTCGGCAGACGCAACATCGCCATCACCGGGTAACCCATCAGCACGATGATGCGGATGTCCGGCACGCCTTCGTAGCTGATGCTTTTGAAGATCTGGTCCGGGGTCACGCGGTATTCGATCAGCGCGCGGTCGCGGTGGCCGCCCAGCGAGTACAGGCCGGTGAGGATGCTCGAGATGTGGTGCTCCAGCTCTTCGTGGGCGAGGATCTTGCCCGACACCGTGCGGTAGCGACCTTCGAAACGGTCGGCGATGACGATGATGCCGTCGCCGCCGGCGCCCTGGGCCGGTTTGATCACGAAGTCGCTGCGCCCGCCGATGATCTCGTCGAGCTTGTCGATTTCCTTCTCGGTGGAGATCACCCCGTACAGCTCCGGCACGTGAATGCCGGCGGCGATGGCGCGTTCCTTGGTGAGGATCTTGTCATCGACGATGGGGTACAGGCTGCGCTTGTTGTACTTGAGCACGTAGTCCGCATTTCTGCGATTGATGCCCATGATGCCGCGCGCCTCGAGGGCCTTCCAGGTCTTCCAGAAACCGAACATCAGGCGTCAGCCTTCTTCAGGAAGGCCTTGAAACGCACCAGTTCGGTCAGGCGGTAGCCGCGATAGCGACCCATCGCCAGCATGAAGCCGACCAGAATCAGCAGGATCGCCGGGAACGTGAAGACGAAGTACACCAGTTCCGGCACGGTCATGATCAGGTGCGCCAGGGAGGCGGCGAACAGCGTACCGATCGCGACTTTCAGCGCATGGTTGGCGCCGCGTTCTTCCCAGGTGATCGACAGGCGTTCGATGGTCATGGTCAGAATCACCATCGGGAACAGCGCCACCGACAAGCCGCGTTCAAGCCCCAGCTTGTGGCTGAACAGACTGATCGCCGCGATCAACACCACGACAAAGGTCAGCACCACCGACAGGCGCGGCAGCATTTGCAGCTTCAGATGTTCGAGATACGAGCGCAGCGACAGGCCCAGCGCGGTGATCACCGTGAACAGCAGAATACCGAAGCCCAGCTGCGTTTCGCGGAAGGCGAGGGCGATCAGCACCGGGGTGAACGTGCCCAGGGTCTGCAGGCCGATCAGGTTGCGCAGGATCAGGATCACCAGCACGCCGATCGGGATCATCACCATGATCATGAAGGTTTGCTGGGTCTGCAGGGGCAAGCCGTACAGCGAGTAATCGAGGAAGTTGGCGTCAGTGTTTTCGTCGGTCAGCTTGGCCAGACGGATCGCGTTCATCTCGCTGTTGTTGAGGCTGAAGGTCACGTTGGCTTTCTTGCCGCCGTCGACGGTGATCAGGTTTTCGTCACCGATCCACCACAGCAAGCGATCGGTCGGCAGGCCTTGTTCGCCGGTTTCCGGGTTGAAGTACAGCCAGTCGTTGCCGTTGAAGCTGCGCAGCCACAGTTCGGGTGTTTGTGGCTGATCGGCAACGAGGCGGATGGTGTGGACTTTCTCTACCGGGACGTGGGCAATGGACAACAGCAATTCAACAATTTTGGCTTTGTGCGAGGTCGACGGATCGCCGGCCAGCAGCAGTTTCACGTTGTCATCGTTGAGGTTGTTGACGCGTTTGATCGCTTCGCCAATAAAGGTTTCGACGTCGGCCGAGTGTTGTCGGATCGGCGCGAGCAGGGCTTCGGCGGCGATTTTTTCCGGGCCTTCGATGACCATGCTGTCGCGGAAGGTCGGCCCCTTGACCTTGGATTTTTCTGCGGTGTAGCGCTTGGTCAACACCAGGCGGTAATACAGAGTCTGGTTGCCCTTGGCACGCCGGGCCGACCAGGTCACCTTGCGGTTGCCGTCGACGCGGTTCACCGCGACGCCGTAGTTATTGGAGATGAAGCTTTCGTTGAGGCTGACGTAATCGCGGCTCAACGGCGGCACGAACATCTGGATTTTCACCGGATCCTTGGTGCTGGCAACGAACTCGACCTTGGCGTCGATGTTCCACAGGTCGTCGGTGGCGTCTTCGGTCACCGGGATGCCGAGCACGAAAATCTGATAGGCCGTAACCGAAACGCCCAGCAGCACCAGCACGGCGATCAGGATTTTCAGGTGGAAGGTTAGAGAACGCATGAAAAATTACTCGGCGGTATGAGCGGCGATGGTGCAGGCAGGTTTGCCGGCAGCGTATTTAAGACTGGGGTCGACCAGCGCGTCGAAGCGTTTCAACGCCTCGGAGCCGATCAAGAGCGGGTATTGGAACGCACTTCGGTCGGTGAGGTTCACTTCGATGCTGCGCAATGCCGAGCCCATGCAGATATCCAGCTCGATCACCGGACGGGCGGTGTACTGCTTGCCTTCTTCCGGGTCGTAGTCGCCGGCGCGGCGCTTGATCTTGCTGACCCGCGCGAGCGGCCGTTCGATGGGGTGCGAATGCGCGGCATCGATCGCCAGGTAGAAACGTACCCAGGATTCACCGTTGCGTTTGAAGCGTTTGATGTCACGGGCGCTCAGCGAGGCGGTTTTCGCCCCGGTGTCGAGCTTGGCCGCGACTTCGAGATTGATGCCGTCAAGCGAAGCGTATTCGTTGAGGCCGTACACGGTTTTTTCCCCCGCGGCGGCGAGGCCGGGCAGGCAAAACAGAGCAAAAAAGGTGGGGAAAGGCTTGAGTCTCATAAATCCTGGTGCGCAGCGTTCCGTTATCGGTTCAGGTGCCCGCACAACTGTGCGCAAGCCCCCGCGTGTGCCTGGCAGCTTTTTATGGCAAGCCGTAGAAAGACCCGCAAATGCGGGCGGCATTCTAGCACGGTGGTTTTATGGCGCCAGCGCTTGGAGGGGGGAGCGTGGCCCATGAGCAGATTACCCCGTGGGAGCGAGCCTGCTCGCGAAAGCGCTGTGTCATTCGATGCAGATGCCGACTGACATGCCGCCTTCGCGAGCAGGCTCGCTCCCACAGTAATAAATGATCGATTGGCTGAGGTTATTAGACGATTGTCGACAATACCTATTTATCCTTTGACTGATCACGCGAGATTGGCTAGTTTTTGCCGCATTGGATTTAAAGGTGTCGACAATCATGCTGGATCAACTCGATCCCCCGGTCATCAGCGGCGACGATTCCGAGACGCTCTCGGAAAACGTTTTCCGGCGCATCCAGGCCGCTATCGTCAAAGGCGAAATCGCCCCGGGCAGCAAGATTTCCGAGCCGGAGCTGGCGCGCACCTATGGCATCAGCCGGGGGCCGTTGCGTGAGGCGATCCACCGTCTGGAAGGCCAGCGCCTGCTGGTGCGTGTGCCGCACGTGGGGGCGCGGGTGGTCTCGCTCAGCCATGCCGAATTGATCGAACTCTACGAGATCCGCGAATCCCTCGAAGGCATGGCCTGCCGCCTCGCTGCCGAGCGCATGAGCGTCGCGGAAATCGACGAGTTGCGCCGGGTTCTGGAAACCCACGAGCGCGACGCGGCGTTTCAGGCCGGCGTCGGTTATTACCAGCAGGAAGGCGATTTCGACTTTCATTACCGGATCATCCAGGGCAGCGGCAATCGCACGCTGACGCAGATGCTCTGCGGCGAGCTGTATCAACTGGTGCGCATGTACCGCATCCAGTTTTCCACCACGCCGAACCGCCCGCACCAGGCCTTCGCCGAACACCACCGCATTCTCGATGCCATCGCCGACCGTGACGGCGAGCTCGCGGAACTGTTGATGCGCCGCCATATCGGCGCCTCGAAACGCAACATCGCCCGTCACTACGAAGACGGCGCCCACAACCAGACAGCCACTGAACGAGGTGACTCATGAGTTCCAACCTGAACACGCCGGGCCAGCGCTTCCGCGATGCGGTCGCCAGCGAGCACCCTTTACAAGTGGTCGGCGCGATCAACGCCAACCACGCGCTGCTGGCCAAACGCGCCGGTTTCAAGGCGATCTACCTGTCCGGTGGCGGCGTGGCCGCGGGATCTCTTGGCGTGCCGGACCTGGGCATCACCGGGCTCGATGATGTGCTGACCGACGTACGGCGGATCACCGATGTCTGCGATCTGCCGCTGCTGGTGGATGTCGACACCGGCTTCGGTTCGTCGGCGTTCAACGTGGCACGGACCGTCAAGTCGATGATCAAGTTCGGCGCGGCGGCGATTCACATTGAGGATCAGGTCGGCGCCAAGCGTTGCGGCCATCGCCCCAATAAAGAAATTGTCAGCCAGCAGGAAATGGTCGATCGCATCAAGGCGGCAGTCGACGCGCGCACCGACGACAGCTTCGTGATCATGGCGCGTACCGATGCGCTGGCGGTGGAAGGGCTGGAGTCGGCGCTTGATCGCGCGGCCGCATGCATTGAGGCCGGCGCTGACATGATTTTCCCGGAAGCCATCACCGAACTGGACATGTACAAGCTGTTCGCCAACCGCGTGAAAGCGCCGATCCTCGCCAACATCACCGAGTTCGGTGCGACCCCGCTGTACACCACCGAGCAACTGGCCGGCGCCGACGTTTCCCTGGTGCTGTACCCGCTGTCGGCGTTCCGCGCGATGAACAAGGCAGCGGAAAATGTCTACACGGCGATCCGCCGCGATGGCACGCAACAGAATGTCATCGACACCATGCAGACTCGCATGGAGCTCTACGATCGTATCGATTACCACACGTTCGAGCAGAAGCTCGATGCGTTGTTTGCACAAAAGAAAGGCTGAACAAAACCCTGTGGGAGCGAGCCTGCTCGCGAAAGCGGTGAGTCAGGCAACCACAATGTGAATGGCACAACCCATTCGCGAGCAGGCTCGCTCCCACAAGTTTTCCCCATACAAATTCAAGAAGATTGGAGAACACAATGGCCGAAGCAAAAGTACTCAGTGGCGCCGGACTCCGGGGCCAGGTTGCCGGGCAAACCGCTTTGTCCACCGTGGGCCAGGCCGGTGCCGGGCTGACCTACCGCGGCTACGACGTGCGTGAACTGGCCGCCGACGCGCAATTTGAAGAAGTCGCCTATCTGCTGCTGTACGGCGAGCTGCCGACAAAAGCGCAACTGGCCGACTACCAGAGCAAGCTGAGCAAGCTGCGCGACCTGCCGCAGGCGCTGAAAGAAGTGCTTGAACGCATCCCCGCCGACGCGCATCCGATGGATGTGATGCGCACCGGTTGCTCGTTCCTCGGCAACATCGAGCCGGAGAAAGACTTCTCCGAGCAGCGCGACAAGACCGACCGTCTGCTCGCCGCGTTCCCGGCGATCATGTGCTACTGGTATCGCTTCAGCCACGACGGCAAACGCATCGATTGCGTCAGCGACGAGCCGACCATCGGCGGCCACTTCCTGCATTTGCTGCACGACAGGAAACCGAGCGAACTGCACGTCAAAGTCATGAACGTGTCGCTGATCCTCTACGCCGAGCACGAATTCAACGCCTCGACGTTCACCGCGCGCGTTTGCGCCTCGACGTTGTCGGATCTGTACTCGTGCGTCACGGCGGCCATCGGTTCGCTGCGTGGCCCGTTGCACGGTGGCGCCAACGAAGCGGCGATGGAAATGATCGAGCGCTTTTCGTCGCCGGAAGAGGCGATCAAGGGCACCCTCGGCATGCTCGAACGCAAGGACAAGATCATGGGCTTCGGCCACGCGATCTATAAGGACAGCGATCCGCGCAACGAGGTGATCAAGGGCTGGTCGAAAAAACTCGCCGACGAGGTCGGTGACAAGGTGTTGTTCGCGGTATCGGAAGCCATCGACAAGACCATGTGGGAACAGAAGAAGCTGTTCCCGAATGCCGATTTCTACCATGCCTCGGCGTATCACTTCATGGGCATCCCGACCAAGCTGTTCACACCGATCTTCGTCTGCTCGCGCCTGACCGGCTGGGCTGCGCACGTGTTCGAACAGCGTGCCAACAACCGCATCATCCGTCCAAGCGCCGAGTACACCGGCGTCGAACAGCGCAAGTTCGTGCCAATCGAACGTCGCTGAGTGGTGAGCTGACCCGGAACCAGAGAGCACCGCTAGACCCTGTGGGAGCGAGCTTGCTCGCGAAGACGGACTGACATCCAACATGGATGTCGACTGATCTACCGCTTTCGCGAGCAGGCTCGCACCCACAGTAGACAGTGTGTAACTCAGGTGTCTGGTCTCACCCTTTGAAATCACCGTGACCCGAGTCCTGACCCGATGAACACAGAATTCCGCAAAAACCTTCCCGGCACGCCGCTGGATTACTTCGACACCCGCGCGGCGGTCGAGGCGATTGCGCCCGGCAGCTATGACACCCTGCCGTACACCTCCCGCGTGCTGGCGGAAAACCTCGTGCGTCGCTGCGACCCGGCCACGCTGACCGCTTCGCTCAAGCAACTGATCGAGCGCAAGCGTGATCTCGATTTCCCGTGGTTTCCGGCGCGGGTGGTCTGCCATGACATCCTCGGCCAGACCGCGCTGGTCGACCTCGCCGGTCTGCGTGACGCCATCGCGTTGCAGGGTGGTGATCCGGCGCAGGTCAACCCGGTGGTGCCGACGCAACTGATCGTCGACCACTCGCTGGCCGTCGAGGCGGGCGGTTTCGATGCCCAGGCCTTCGAGAAGAACCGCGCCATCGAAGACCGTCGCAACGAAGACCGTTTCCACTTCATCAACTGGACCAAAAAGGCCTTCAAGAACGTTGATGTGATCCCGCCGGGCAACGGCATCATGCACCAGATCAACCTGGAGAAAATGTCGCCGGTGATTCAGGTGCGCGAAGGCGTGGCGTTCCCCGACACGTGCGTCGGTACTGACAGCCACACCCCGCACGTCGATGCGCTGGGTGTGATCGCCATCGGTGTCGGCGGCCTCGAAGCCGAGAGCGTGATGCTCGGCCGCGCGTCGTGGATGCGTTTGCCGGAAAGTGTCGGCGTCGAACTGACCGGCAAGCTGCAACCGGGCATCACCGCCACCGACATGGTCCTGGCTCTGACCGAGTACCTGCGCAAACAGAAAGTCGTTGGTGCGTGGCTGGAGTTCTTCGGCGAAGGTGCGGCGGCGCTGACCCTCGGCGACCGCGCGACCATCTCCAACATGGCCCCGGAATACGGCGCCACGGCGGCGATGTTCTACATCGACCAGCAGACCATCGATTACCTGAAATTGACCGGTCGTGAAGACCAGCAAGTGCAGCTGGTCGAGCAATACGCCAAATTGACCGGGCTGTGGGCCGACAGTCTCAAAGGCGCGCAATACGAGCGTGGTCTGACCTTCGATTTGTCCTCGGTAGTGCGCAACATGGCCGGCCCGAGCAACCCGCACGCCCGCGTTGCGGTCTCGGAGCTGGCCGCCAAAGGCATCTCCGGCCAGTGGGATGATGTGCCTGGGCAAATGCCCGACGGCGCGGTGATCATCGCCGCCATCACCAGTTGCACCAACACCAGCAACCCGCGCAACGTCATCGCCGCTGGCCTCTTGGCGCGCAACGCCAACAAGCTCGGCCTGACGCGCAAGCCGTGGGTCAAATCCTCGCTGGCGCCGGGTTCGAAAACCGTAGCGCTGTACCTCGATGAAGCGGGGCTGACCACCGAACTGGAGCAGCTCGGCTTCGGCGTTGTCGCGTTTGCCTGCACTACTTGCAATGGCATGTCCGGCGCCCTCGATCCGCTGATCCAGCAAGAGATCATCGACCGTGATCTGTATGCGACCGCCGTGCTGTCCGGCAACCGCAATTTCGACGGGCGCATTCACCCGTACGCCAAACAGGCGTTTCTCGCCTCGCCGCCGCTGGTGGTTGCTTACGCGATCGCCGGGACCATCCGTTTCGATATCGAGAAAGATGTGCTGGGCGTGGTCGATGGTCGGGAAATTCGCCTCAAGGACATCTGGCCGAGCGACGAAGAAATCGATGCGGTGGTGAAGTCGTCGGTCAAGCCTGAGCAGTTCCGTCAGGTCTACATCCCGATGTTCGCCGTGCATGAAGACACCGGGCCGAAAGTCGCGCCGCTGTACGACTGGCGCGAAATGAGCACCTACATCCGCCGTCCGCCGTACTGGGAAGGCGCACTGGCCGGCGCCCGCCCGTTGAAAGGCATGCGCCCGCTGGCGGTGCTGCCGGACAACATCACCACCGATCACCTGTCGCCATCCAACGCGATCATGCTCGACAGCGCTGCCGGCGAATACCTGGCGAAAATGGGCTTGCCGGAAGAGGACTTCAACTCCTACGCCACCCACCGTGGCGACCACTTGACCGCCCAGCGTGCAACGTTCGCCAACCCGAAACTGTTCAATGAAATGGTCGTGGAAAACGGCAAGGTCAAGCAGGGTTCCCTGGCCCGCGTCGAGCCGGAAGGCAAAGTGATGCGCATGTGGGAAGCCATCGAAACCTACATGGAACGCAAGCAGCCACTGATCATCATTGCAGGCGCCGATTACGGTCAGGGTTCGTCCCGCGACTGGGCGGCGAAGGGCGTACGTCTGGCCGGTGTCGAGGCGATTGCCGCCGAAGGGTTCGAGCGTATTCACCGCACCAACCTGGTGGGCATGGGCGTGTTGCCGCTGGAATTCAAACCCGGCACCAACCGCCACACCCTGGCCATCGATGGCAGCGAAACCTACGACGTGATCGGTGCGCGCAAACCGCGTGCGGACCTGACGCTGGTGATTCATCGCAAGAACGGCGAGCGCGTGGAAGTGCCGGTGACCTGCCGTCTCGATACCGCTGAAGAAGTGTCGATCTACGAGGCGGGCGGCGTGTTGCAGCGCTTCGCTCAGGACTTCCTCGAAGGGTCGGCGGTAGCCGTTTAAACAGGTTCAGCGGCCAATGGGTGATCAGTCCCTTGGCCGCTTCAAAGGAGCAATCATGGCTCACGCACCACAGATCAAAATCCCTGCCACCTATATGCGCGGCGGCACCAGCAAAGGCGTGTTCTTCAGCCTCACTGATCTGCCCGAAGCCGCGCAGGTGCCCGGCCCGGCCCGCGATGCGTTGCTGCTGCGGGTGATCGGCAGCCCCGACCCGTACGACAAGCAGATCGACGGCATGGGCGGCGCGACGTCCAGTACCAGCAAAACCGTAATCCTGTCGAAGAGCGCCCGCGCCGATCACGACGTCGATTACCTGTTTGGCCAAGTGTCCATCGACAAGCCGTTCGTGGACTGGAGCGGCAACTGCGGCAACCTCTCGGCCGCGGTCGGCTCGTTCGCCATCAGCAACGGTCTGGTCGACGCCAGCCGCATTCCGCACAACGGCGTGGCGGTGGTGCGCGTGTGGCAGGCCAACATCGGCAAGACCATCATCGCCCACGTGCCGATCACCAACGGCGAAGTGCAGGAAACCGGTGATTTCGAACTCGACGGCGTGACCTTTCCGGCGGCGGAAGTGCAGGTCGAATTCATGGATCCGGCGGCAGAGGAAGAGGGCGGCGGTGGCTCGATGTTCCCCACCGGCAATCTCGTCGATGAGCTGGAAGTGCCGGGTGTCGGCACGTTCAAGGCGACCATGATCAATGCCGGGATCCCGACAATTTTCGTCAACGCCGAAGACATCGGCTACACCGGCACCGAGCTGCAAGGTGCGATCAACGGCGATCCGAAAGCGTTGCTGATGTTCGAGACGATTCGTGCCTACGGTGCGTTGCGCATGGGCCTGATTTCCAATCTGGAAGAGGCAGCGAAACGGCAGCACACGCCGAAAGTCGCTTTTGTCGCCAAGCCTGCGGATTACGTGGCGTCGAGCGGTAAAGCGATTGCCGCGGGTGATGTGGATCTGCTGGTACGCGCGTTGTCGATGGGCAAACTGCACCACGCGATGATGGGCACGGCCGCGGTGGCGATCGGCACAGCGGCGGCGATTTCCGGCACGCTGGTCAATCTTGCTGCGGGTGGCGTTGAACGCAATGCCGTGCGCTTCGGGCATCCGTCGGGGACGTTGCGCGTGGGCGCTGAGGCGACGCTGGAAAGCGGCGAGTGGGTGGTGAAGAAGGCCATCATGAGCCGCAGTGCACGGGTGCTCATGGAAGGTTACGTCCGCGTGCCTGCTGACTCGTTCTGACCCGACATTTTACCCTCACCCCAGCCCTCTCCCAGAGGGAGAGGGGGCCGACCGAGGTGTCTTGCGTGGTACATCGACCTGAAAGACCGAGGCGATTACGGATTCAGCAGGGAATCGGCGATCTGGGGCGAGGAAGAAGTATCTGCTGTGATTCGTCGACCACGCAGGTTGGCGATTATGGATTCAGCGATGGACTTTCAGGCCGGTGAACCTCCACAGCATCCCCCAATCGGTCCCCTCTCCTTCGGGAGAGGGCTAGGGTGAGGGGCTACCCTCTGACACAACACATAGAAACCAGACATCACCAACCATAAACCAGCCAAGCCCTTGAGGAAGACCCAACCACTCATTTCCCCGAACAGGAGAACCACCATGAGCGCCAACGTCGACCTGAACAATCGTCCCGACTACGACCGTGTCCTGCAGGACATCGCTGATTACGTCCTCACCTTCAAGCCCGAATCCGCCGAAGCGCTGAACACCGCGCGCAACTGCCTGATCGACACGCTGGGTTGCGGTCTGCTGGCCCTGCGTTTTCCCGAATGCACCAAGCATCTTGGACCCATTGTCGAGGGCACGATTGTGCCGTTCGGTGCGCGAGTGCCCGGCACCAGTTACCGGCTCGACCCGGTCAAAGCCGCGTGGGACATCGGCTGCATCGTCCGCTGGCTCGATTACAACGACACCTGGCTCGCCGCCGAATGGGGCCATCCGTCGGACAACCTCGGTGCCATCCTCGCCGTTGCCGATCACCTGTCGCAGCAACGCATCGCCAACGGTGAAGCACCACTGACCCTTCGCGATGTGCTGGAAGCGATGATCATGGCCCACGAGATTCAAGGCGTGATCGCCCTGGAAAACTCTTTCAACCGCGTAGGACTCGATCACGTCATTCTGGTGAAAGTCGCTTCAACCGCCGTCAGCGCCAGACTGATGGGAGCCAATCGCGAGCAGCTGTTGGCGGCGCTGTCCCATGCCTTCGCCGACGGTCAGGCGCTGCGCACCTATCGGCATGCGCCCAACGCCGGCTCGCGGAAATCCTGGGCGGCGGGGGATGCGGCGAGTCGCGGTGTAAGGCTGGCCGACATCGCCATGCGCGGCGAGATGGGCATTCCCGGGGTGCTGAGCGCGAAGCAATGGGGCTTTTATGACGTATCGTTCAGCCACACCAACAACGATCTGGCGCTGAAGCCTGAGGGCAAACGCGCTTTCAGCTTTTCCCGGGCGTTCGGCAGTTACGTGATGGAAAACGTGCTGTTCAAGATCAGCTTCCCCGCCGAATTCCACGCGCAGACCGCCTGCGAGGCGGCGGTGACCTTGCATCCGCAGGTGCGCAATCGCCTGCACGAGATCGACCGCATCGTCATCACCACTCACGAATCGGCGATCCGCATCATTTCCAAGGTCGGCCCGCTGGCCAACGCTGCCGACCGCGATCATTGTCTGCAATACATGACCGCCGTGCCGCTGGCATTTGGCAATCTTATCGCTGAGCACTACGAAGACGACTTCCACAAGGCGCACCCGATCATTGATGTGTTGCGCGAGAAAATGGTCATCGTCGAAGAACCACGGTTCACCCGCGAATACCTCGAAGCCGACAAACGCTCGATTGCCAATGCCGTGCAGGTGTTTTTCAAGGACGGCAGCAGCACCGAAAACGTGGTGGTGGAATACCCGATCGGCCATCGCCGCCGTCGCGCCGAAGGCATTCCGTTGCTGGAGGACAAGTTCAAGACCAACCTCGCCACGCGTTTCGCTGGCCAGCGCTGCGCTGAGATTTTTGCGCTGTGCGAAGATCAGGCGCGGCTTGAAGCCACGCCGGTGAATCGATTCATCGACCTGTTTGTGCTCTGACAGACCTCGTTATCGTTCATCGCGAGCAGGCTCGCTCCCACAGTCGTTACGATGCAGGCCCATTGTGGCAGCGAGCCTGCTCGCGAAGGCGGCGACGCCGGACTACTTGAACCGCCGCTCAACCCCTTTCTCCACGAGAATCTTCGCCGAAATCTCTTCCACGGAAAAATGCGTGGAATTGATGTGCGGGATGTTCTCGCGGCGGAACAGGTTTTCCACTTCGCGCACTTCGAATTCGCACTGGGCGTAGCTCGAATAGCGGCTGTTGGGCTTGCGCTCGTTGCGGATCGCGGTGAGGCGATCAGGGTCGATGGTCAGCCCGAACAGCTTGTGCTGGTGGGCGCGCAGGGCGGTTGGCAGGGTCAGGCGCTCCATGTCGTCTTCGGTCAGCGGATAGTTGGCCGCGCGGATGCCGAACTGCATGGCCATGTACAGACACGTCGGGGTTTTGCCGCATCGCGACACGCCCACTAGTATCAGATCGGCTTTGTCGTAATAGTGGGTGCGCGCGCCGTCATCGTTGTCGAGGGCGAAGTTCACCGCCTCGATGCGCTCCATGTAATTGGAGTTGTGCCCGATGGAGTGGGACTTGCCCACGGTGTAGGAAGAATGCTCGGTGAGCTCCTGTTCGAGCGGCGCGAGGAAGGTCGAGAAAATGTCGATCATGAAACCATTGGACGTTGCGAGAATCTCACGAATGTCCTGATTGACGATGGTGTCGAAGATGATCGGCCGAAAGCCGTCGGTTTCAGCGGCTTTGTTGATTTGTTGTACCATGGCCCGCGCTTTTTCCACGCTGTCGATGTAGGGCCGCGTGAACTTGCTGAAGGTAATGTTTTCGAACTGCGCCAAGAGGCTTTGACCCAGGGTTTCGGCGGTAATGCCGGTGCCATCGGAGATGAAGAAAGCAGATCGTTTCATTTGCACCTTGGGCCTTAGACTAATGAGCATTCTTGGATATGATAGGCGCGATTTGCCGGCCGCCATTGGCCCGCATTCTCACTTATTTTCCAGGTCCAGGCCATACAACCGGCCAAGGCTCCCCCGGGCCGCCGGTTTCTGAGCTTTTCCAACACAGTTAGTGGAGAGATCACCTTGGTAGAGTACGTAGTTTCCCTCGATAAGCTCGGCAAACACGATGTTGAGCATGTGGGGGGCAAGAACGCATCCCTGGGCGAGATGATCAGTAACCTGGCAGGCGCCGGTGTTTCGGTCCCCGGCGGCTTCGCCACGACGGCTCAGGCCTATCGTGACTTCCTCGAACTGAGCGGCCTGAACGAGCAGATCCACAAGGCCCTCGACGCGCTCGACGTCGACGACGTCAATGCCCTGGCCAAGACCGGCGCACAGATCCGCCAATGGATCATGGACGCCGAGTTCCCGGAAAAACTCAACACCGAGATCCGCACCGCGTTCGCCGCGCTGTCGGCCGGCAACCCTGACGTGGCCGTGGCCGTGCGTTCTTCCGCCACCGCAGAAGACCTGCCGGACGCTTCCTTCGCCGGTCAGCAGGAAACCTTCCTGAACATCCGTGGTGTGGAAAACGTTATCCGTGCCGCCAAAGAGGTGTTCGCTTCGCTGTTCAACGACCGTGCGATTTCCTACCGCGTGCACCAGGGCTTCGACCATAAACTGGTCGCCCTGTCCGCTGGCGTGCAGCGCATGGTGCGTTCAGAAACCGGCACCGCCGGCGTAATGTTCACCCTCGATACCGAATCGGGTTTCCGTGACGTGGTGTTCATCACCGGCGCCTACGGCCTGGGCGAAACCGTCGTACAAGGCGCGGTCAACCCGGATGAATTCTATGTGCACAAAGGCACGCTGGAGGCCGGTCGTCCGGCCATCCTGCGGCGCAACCTGGGCAGCAAAGCCATCAAGATGATCTACGGCGACGAGGCCAAGGCCGGTCGTTCGGTCAAGACCGTCGACGTCGACAAGGCCGAACGCGCGCGTTTCTGCCTGACCGACGCCGAAGTCAGCGAGCTGGCCAAACAGGCGATGATCATCGAGAAGCACTACGGCTGCCCGATGGACATCGAGTGGGCCAAGGACGGTGACGACGGCAAGCTGTACATCGTCCAGGCGCGTCCGGAAACCGTGAAAAGCCGCACCCAGGCCAACGTCATGGAACGTTACCTGCTGAAAGAAACCGGCACTGTGCTGGTGGAAGGTCGCGCGATCGGCCAGCGCATCGGCGCCGGCAAAGTGCGGATCATCAAAGACGTTTCCGAGATGGACAAGGTCCAGCCGGGCGACGTGCTGGTCTCCGACATGACCGACCCGGACTGGGAACCGGTGATGAAGCGCGCCAGCGCCATCGTGACCAACCGTGGCGGGCGTACCTGCCACGCGGCGATCATCGCCCGTGAGCTGGGCATTCCGGCGGTGGTCGGTTGCGGTAACGCCACCCAGTTGCTGAAGGATGGCCAGGGCGTGACCGTATCCTGCGCCGAAGGCGACACCGGTTACATCTTCGAAGGCGAGTTGGGCTTCGACATCAAGAAGAACTCCGTCGATGCCATGCCGGAGCTGCCGTTCAAGATCATGATGAACGTCGGCAACCCGGATCGCGCTTTCGACTTCGCGCAGTTGCCGAACGCCGGCGTCGGTCTGGCGCGTCTGGAATTCATCATCAACCGCATGATCGGCGTGCACCCGAAAGCGCTGTTGAACTACGACGGCCTGCCGCAGGACATCAAGGACAGCGTCGACAAGCGCATCGCCGGTTACAGCGACCCGGTCGACTTCTATGTCGACAAACTGGTGGAAGGCATCAGCACCCTGGCTGCTGCGTTCACGCCGAAAAAAGTCATCGTGCGCTTGTCGGACTTCAAGTCCAACGAATACGCCAACCTGATCGGCGGCAAGCTCTACGAGCCGGAAGAAGAAAACCCGATGCTCGGCTTCCGTGGCGCTTCGCGTTACATCAGCGAATCGTTCCGCGACTGCTTCGAACTTGAATGCCGCGCGCTGAAGCGTGTGCGCAACGAGATGGGCCTGACCAACGTGGAAATCATGGTGCCGTTCGTCCGGACTCTCGGCGAAGCCAGCCAGGTGGTCGATCTGCTCGCCGAAAACGGCTTGAAGCGCGGCGAGAATGGTCTGCGCGTGATCATGATGTGCGAACTGCCATCCAACGCGATTCTGGCTGAGGAGTTCCTTGAATTCTTCGACGGTTTCTCGATCGGCTCCAACGACCTGACCCAGCTCACTTTGGGTCTGGACCGCGACTCGGGGATCATCGCTCACTTGTTCGACGAGCGTAATCCGGCGGTGAAGAAGCTGTTGGCCAACGCCATTCAGGCGTGCAACAAGGCCGGCAAGTACATCGGCATCTGCGGTCAGGGTCCTTCCGACCATCCGGATCTGGCCAAGTGGCTGATGGAACAGGGCATCGAAAGCGTGTCGCTGAACCCGGACACCGTGCTGGAAACCTGGTTCTTCCTCGCCGAAGGTCAGGCGCAGGCTTGATCAACATGTGAACGGGCCGCGTCCCTGTAGGAGTGAGCCTGCTCGCGATAGCGTCATGACAGTCAGCAGTGATTCGAATGACACACCGCCATCGCGAGCAGGCTCACTCCTACAAGGGGCCGGGCCTTGAGATTGAAGTAGGGCGGGCTCCATTGGATGCCGCCCTTTTTTGTGCAAGAGCATTATGCAAAGCAGCAGCAACCTGTTTCCTGTCGCGCTGATCAGCGCCGAGCGGCGCGGCGATCTGAGCGAAGACGTCTATCGATTGAAACCCGGCAATAGTCCGGACTGGTCCGTGGAGATCGCTGTCACCCGCCTGGGCATGGCCGATGACTCGGCGCCACGCGGCGTGCCGGTGATTCTCTTGCATGGCAGCTTTTCCAATCGGCGCTTCTGGTTTTCCCCCAAAGGCCTCGGGCTCGGCGCGTATCTGACGCGGCTGGGCTTCGACGTGTGGATTCCGGAAATGCGCGGTCACGGCCTGTCTCAGCGTAACGAAGACTACCGACGCAACCGCGTGGCCGATTATGCCCGCTACGACCTGCCGGCAATTGCCGCGTTTGTTCGCGAGCAGAGCGGTCAGATCCCGCACTGGATCGGCCATTCTCTGGGTGGCATCACTCTGGCGGCCGCACTCGGTGGGAAATACCTGGGCGAACCGGCAGTGGCCTCGGCGGCGTTTTTCGGCACGCAGGTCAGCCGTACCTATTGGCCACTGAAGATTCCACCGGTGGAGTGGGGCGGGCGCTTTATTCTCAAACGCTTCGCGCAATTGTCCGGCTCACGCCTCAAACGTGGCCCGGAAGATGAGCCGATCGGTCTGGCCATCGAAAGCATGCGCTGGTACGGCTTGTTCGGCCGCTTTGGCGACAAGGACAAGGACTGGTGGGCCGGGCTCGCCGAGGTTCAGGTGCCGGTGCTGGCCGTGACGGCAGCGGGGGATCATCAGGATCCGGCGTGGGCCTGCCGCAAGCTGTTCGAGCAGATCGGCTCCGAGCACAAGCAGTTCATCAACCTGGGCCGTGAGCAAGGCTTCTCGGATAATTTCGGCCACGTCGAAATGCTGGTAAGCAAAGCAGCGCAGGCTGAGGTGTGGCCGCTGGTGGCGCGCTGGCTGAGCGATCAGCAGACACCGTTGCTGGGGCAGGCAGCGAATCTGGCCGCTGCCGTCTGAGGGGCGTTCCGTTCGGCCTGGCTTGCGGCTAAGATATGACGCATTGTGCGGTTCCGGTCATATTTCGTGACTGTTTAGCGATTACGTTTCAGGGTTTGTTCAGGTTGCGTCAGCGACCATGGCATGGACTAAGGTAAACAGCGACCGCCGGAACTCGTCTCATCAGCATGCGGCATCCTTGATCGTCTTCCTTTTTACAGGAGTTTTTCGATGGAACATTACCTTACGCCTGATCTGTGCGACGCCTACCCGGAGCTGGTGCAGGTGCTGGAACCGATGTTCAGCAATTTCGGCGGCCGTGATTCCTTCGGCGGCGAAATCGTGACCATCAAGTGCTTCGAAGACAACTCGCTGGTCAAGGCGCAGGCAGACCTGAGCGGTAAAGGCAAAGTGCTGGTGGTCGATGGCGGCGGTTCGCTGCGCCGCGCCCTGTTGGGCGACATGATCGCCGCCAAGGCCGCGCAGAACGGTTGGGAAGGGCTGGTCATCTACGGTTGCATCCGTGATGTCGACGTCATTGCGCAGACCGATCTCGGCGTGCAGGCGCTGGCCAGCCACCCGATGAAAACCGACAAGCGCGGCATTGGCGACCTCAACGTCCCGGTGACATTCGCCGGCGTGACGTTTCACCCGGGCCAGTACATTTATGCGGACAACAACGGCGTGATCGTTTCGCCGAGCCCGCTGAAAATGCCTGAATAAGATTTTCGACAAGGGATGCGGATGTTCGAGGAAGAAAACGCGCAGTGGGGGCTGGTGCATGCCCTGGTGCTTGATGGCAAGGGCGGTGCGCGTTCGATAGCCCGGACTGAACTCGACGATTTGCAACTGCAGGCGCATGAAAGCCTGTGGCTGCACTGGGATCGCAGCCATCCGCAGACCCGGACCTGGCTGCGCAAATCCAGCGGGCTCAATGAATTCACCTGTGATCTGCTGCTGGAAGAGAACACCCGGCCGCGGCTTTTGCCATTGCCGGACTCCGAGCTGCTGCTGTTTCTGCGCGGGGTCAATCTCAACCCGGGCGCCGAGCCGGAAGACATGGTCTCGGTGCGGATTTTTGCCTCCGCTCAGCGCGTGATTTCCCTGCGCTTGCGTCCGTTGCGCGCTACAGATGAGTTGCTGGCGCTGCTGGGGGAGGGCAAAGGGCCGAAAACCTCTTCTGAATTGATGCTGTATCTGGCGCAGTTCCTCACCAATAAAGTGCAGGATCTGGTCACGTGCCTGTCGGAAGTGGTCGATGAAGAGGAAGAAAAACTCGACGCCGACGAACGGTATACGCCCGAGCACGGGGCGATTTTGCACATCCGTCGCAGAGCGGCCGGGCTGAAGCGTTTTCTCGCTCCACAGCGGGATATTTTCGGACAGCTGACGCGGATAAAACTGCCGTGGTTCGTCGAAGACGATGCCGACTACTGGAACGAATTGAACAACAGCCTGACCCGCTATCTGGAAGAGCTCGAATTGACCCGAGAGCGCGTGGGGCTTGTGCTGGAGGCCGAAGACCGGCGTTTGAGCGTGCACATGAATCGGACCATGTACCGCTTCGGCATCATTACCTGCATCTTCTTGCCGATGAGTTTCATCACCGGTCTGCTGGGTATCAATGTCGGCGGTATTCCGTTCGCCGAAAGCCCTTATGGTTTCCTGATTGCCTGCCTGACGGTGCTCGCCCTGGCGTTCGGCCAGTGGTGGTTGTTCCGCCGTTTGCGCTGGGTGTGAACATGGCGCATGTGACCCGAGCAAATCTGCCCGCGTCTTTCACAGACATCACGAGAGGTGCGTATGCACGATCCGTTTGAACAGTCTTTGCGCGACATGCTCAACGCTTCGCCGTCCAGCCGCGACGACGATGCGTGCCTGGGCCGCGTACTCAAAACCGCCAACCGCCAGGTCGGCGCCGGTGATCTGTTCAGCCTGCTGGGCCGCTGGCTGCCCGCGCTGATGATCGCCCTGAACAATGGCTCGGCGCATGTCTCGCCGGTTTCCCGTCTTCGTAAAACCACTGCTCGCACTGCTGATAAGGCTGATTGAATATGGAACTTGATCTCTGGACTCAGAGCCTCGTCACTGCAATGACTGCGTTGTGGACCAAAGTCGCTAATTTCATTCCGAACCTGTTCGGCGCACTGGTCGTGCTGCTGCTGGGTTTCGTCGTGGCCAAACTGCTCGACACCTTGCTCTCGAAATTGCTCGCCAAACTGGGCCTCGATCGCCTGATGGGCGGCACCGGGTTGACCAAATTGATGTCGCGCGCCGGGCTGCAGGTGCCAATCTCGACATTGATCGGTAAAATCGTCTACTGGTTCGTTCTGCTGATTTTTCTGGTTTCCGCGGCAGAATCCCTTGGCCTTGAGCGAGTTTCAGCTACGCTGGACATGCTGGCGTTGTATCTGCCGAAGGTTTTCGGCGCCGCGCTGGTGCTGCTGGTCGGTGTCCTGCTGGCGCAATTGGCCAACGGACTGGTGCGCGGGGCGGCAGAAGGCGTAGGCCTGGACTACGCTTCCGGGCTGGGACGCATTGCTCAGGGGCTGGTGATCATCATCAGTATCTCGGTTGCGATCAGTCAGCTTGAGGTCAAGACTGACCTGCTGAACCATGTCATTGTCATCGTATTGATTACCGTTGGTCTGGCAGTTGCGCTGGCCATGGGATTGGGAAGCCGGGAAATCGCCGGTCAGATTCTTGCGGGAATCTATGTGCGTGAGCTGTACGAGGTTGGGCAACAAGTGCGTGTTGGCGAGGTCGAAGGCCAGATCGAAGAGATCGGCACGGTTAAAACCACATTGCTGACCGATGAGGGTGAGCTAGTCTCTCTCTCCAATCGGATCCTGCTGGAACAGCATGTGAGTAGCCGCTAAACCGGCAAACCCTGCTAATGTATGCCGCCGCAAAATGCCAGCCGAGGCTGGTTGTGGCGGACATTGACCTGACTGTCGGCACGACTTGTTTTGAATAAAGCCCAACCGCTATCCACGCGCTACGACCCCCGCGAGCTCTCTGATGAGGAGTTGGTCGCGCGCTCGCATACCGAGCTGTTTCACGTAACGCGCGCCTACGAAGAGTTGATGCGGCGTTACCAGCGAACATTATTTAACGTCTGCGCGAGATATCTTGGGAACGATCGCGACGCAGACGATGTCTGTCAGGAAGTGATGCTGAAGGTGCTGTACGGCCTGAAGAACTTCGAGGGGAAATCGAAGTTCAAAACCTGGCTTTACAGCATCACTTACAACGAATGCATCACGCAGTATCGGAAGGAACGGCGTAAGCGTCGCTTGATGGACGCTCTCAGTCTGGACCCTCTTGAAGAAGCGTCTGAAGAAAAGGCGCCGAAGCCGGAGGAGAAGGGTGGGCTTGATCGCTGGCTGGTGTATGTGAATCCGATTGACCGCGAAATTCTGGTGCTACGATTTGTCGCAGAGCTGGAGTTTCAGGAGATCGCAGACATCATGCACATGGGTTTGAGTGCGACAAAAATGCGTTACAAACGCGCTCTAGATAAATTGCGTGAGAAATTTGCAGGCATTGCTGAAACTTAGTTCAGCGCAAATATCTCTTACGTGTAGGCAAGTTCTGATAGACTTGCCGCCGAGTTGTCCCCCGGTTTGCGGGACTGCTTCACAATCACCAGATGGGGATTTAACGGATGAAACTGAAAAACACCTTGGGCTTGGCCATTGGTTCTCTGATTGCCGCCACTTCGTTCGGCGCTCTGGCACAAGGCCAAGGCGCAGTTGAAATCGAAGGCTTCGCTAAGAAAGAACAATTCGACAGCGCTCGTAACTTCAAGAACAACGGCAACCTGTTCGGCGGTTCGATCGGTTACTTTCTGACCGACGACGTTGAACTGCGTCTGGGCTACGACGAAGTGCACAACGTACGTGCCGACGATGGCAAGAACGTCAAAGGCGCTAACACCGCTCTGGACGCTCTGTACCACTTCAACAACCCAGGCGACATGATTCGTCCATACGTTTCGGCCGGTTTCTCTGACCAGAGCATCGACCAGAACGGTTCGAACGGTCGTAACCGTTCCACCTTCGCCAACGTTGGCGGCGGTGCCAAGCTGTACTTCACCGAGAACTTCTACGCCCGTGCCGGCGTTGAAGCTCAGTACAACATCGACCAGGGCGACACCGAGTGGGCTCCTAGCGTCGGTATCGGTGTGAACTTCGGTGGCGGCTCCAAACCAGCTGCTGCTCCAGTTCCAGCACCTGCTGAAGTCTGCTCCGACAGCGACAACGATGGCGTTTGCGACAACGTTGACAAGTGCCCGGACACCCCAGCCAACGTAACCGTTGACGCTGATGGCTGCCCAGCAGTTGCTGAAGTTGTTCGTGTTGAGCTGGACGTGAAATTCGACTTCGACAAGTCGGTAGTCAAGCCTAACAGCTACGGCGATATCAAAAACCTGGCTGACTTCATGAAGCAGTACCCATCCACCACCACTACTGTTGAAGGTCACACTGACTCCGTCGGTCCTGACGCTTACAACCAGAAACTGTCCGAGCGTCGTGCAAACGCCGTTAAGCAGGTTCTGACCAACCAGTACGGTGTTGAATCGTCCCGCGTTCAGTCTGTTGGCTACGGCGAATCCCGCCCAGTTGCTGACAACAAAACTGACGCTGGCCGCGCTGTAAACCGTCGCGTAGAAGCGCAGGTTGAAGCTCAAGCTAAGTAATTAGCTGCCGCTGATGGAAAAGCCCGGCTCAGGCCGGGCTTTTCTTTGTCCGCGATTTGGCTACGCAGCTTAAAGCGCTCGCACGTCGTACGCCGTGCAGGAGCTGCCGAAGGCTGCGATCTTTTGCTCTTGGGCAACAGCCGCCACAGCGCCGATGACGAGGATGGCTGGGCTTTTGAGTTCAAACCGGTAAGCATCCTCAGCCATCGCGCTCAGATCACTGCGACACTCCCGCTGATGCGCCAACGAGGCATTTTCGATCATCGCCACCGGCGTATCCGCCGCCATCCCCCCCGCCAACAGCTGGTCGCGAATCTCGCCCAGTTTGGCCACCCCCATATAGATCACCAGCGTCGTCCCGCCTTGCGCCAATGCCTGCCAGTTCAACTGGCTGTCATCCTGGGTGTGCGCGGTCACCAACGTCACCCCGCGCGCCACGCCCCGCAACGTCAGCGGAATATCGCACTGTGTCGCCCCGGCCAGCCCGGCGGTGATGCCGTTGACCAGTTCCACTTCAACACCGCGCTCGCGCAACCACTGCGCTTCTTCACCACCCCGACCGAAAATGCACGGGTCGCCGCCCTTGAGCCGCACCACGCATTTACCCTGACGGGCATAACGCAGCATCAACCGATGGATGAATGCCTGCGGTGTCGAGCGGCAGCCGCCGCGTTTGCCGACGGCAATGACCCGTGCATCGGGGCAGTGCTCGAGCACGGCCTCGTTGACCAGATCATCGATCATCACCACATCGGCTTCGCGCAGCGCGCGCACTGCCTTGAGCGTCAGCAATTCCGGATCGCCAGGGCCTGCGCCCACCAGCCAGACTTTCGCATTCATGGTGTTGTCCTCATTGAATGACCGCGACCGGCCGCGCTTCGGCAGCCAGCAGACGCTTGATTTCCGGCACGCAGGAACCGCATTGCGTACCGCATCGGAGAGTTTTTTTCAGGCCTTGCAGATCCAGGCCCTGGCGGATGCCGGCGCAGACTGCGTTGAGGCTGACGTTTTCGCAATTGCACAGCGTCTTGTCAGTCGCGATGGCGCCGACAGCGCCCGGCGGTGCGCTCATTGGCGCGAGGAGCCAGCGCCGCAGTTGCTGGTCGGCGCGGCCCTCCAGCCAAAGGCTCTGCAGCCAGTGCTGCGCAAGGGTTTCGCCGGCCAGGCGAATGGCGGTGATACGGCCATTTTCGATGCGCACCCGCTTGCCAATGGCGCGACGCGGATCGTCGTAAGCCAGAACCGGGCCATCCAGCAGCGACAGGCACCGGTCGATCTCGCCCAGTAACTGCGGATCCGGCGCCTCGGCGTGTGCCGCGCGTATCAGCAACGCCGGCCGCTCCCGACCGACAAGGCTGAGGCTGACGTAGGAAAACGCCTCGCACAGCGGTCGTAGCGTCTCGAAATGCCGTTGAACATCACCCTCGATCAAGGCGAACAGTTGCCATGGCAGATTGACTGCTTCCAGGCGCACGCCGCTGTGCTTGAGCTCCGGTTGCTTTGACAGCGGATCAAACGCCGGCAAGGTCAGCTTGTTAACGCCACCCTTGAGATAGCGATCACCCCAATGCATCGGCAGAAATGCCTGGCCCGGACGCACGCTGTCATCGCTGCCGACCGCGACAATCACAGCGCCACGACGGCTTTTCAGATTGATCAGATCGCCGGGCTGCAAACGATGCCGGCGCATCTCGTCCGGGTGCAGGCTCAGCACGGCTTCGCTGACGTGACCGAACAACTGCGCCGCGGTGCCAGTGCGGCTCATGCCGTGCCACTGGTCGCGCAGGCGCCCGGTGATCAGGGTCAGCGGGAAGCGCGCATCGCGTTGTTCCCTGGCGGCGCGATACGGCTCGGCAATGAACTGCGCGCGGCCATTGGCAGTGGGAAAAATGCCGTCGCCGTACAAGCGTGGCGTGCCTTGGCGGGCGCCGGCGGGGAAGGGCCATTGCTGCGGGCCGATCTCGTCGATCAACGCATGACTGATGCCGGAAAGGTCCAGGTCGCGGCCCTGGGTCAGCCATTTGAATTCATCGAACAACTGCGAAGGCTGGTCGAAGGCGAACAGGCTCGGCTGCTGAGGACGCAGACGTTTCTCCAGACGCTGTGCGAAATCCACGGTAATTGCCCAGTCCGGCCGCGCTTCGCCCGGTGCGACAACCGCTTTGCTTACGTGGGAAATGCGCCGCTCGGAGTTGGTCACCGAGCCTTCCTTCTCGCCCCAACTGGCGGCGGGCAATAACAGGTCGGCGAACGCGGCGGTCTCGGTGGTGCGAAAGGCTTCCTGCAATACCACAAAGGGACAGGCCTCAAGCGCTGCGCGGACTGCGTTCTGATCCGGCATCGATTGCGCCGGGTTGGTACAGGCAATCCACAGCGCCTTGATCTTGCCGCTGCGCAGGTTTTCGAACAGTTCAATGGCGCTCAGCCCCGGCGCCTCAGGCAAGCTTTCCACGCCCCAATATGCCGCCACCTCGGCGCGATGTTCGGGGTTGGCGGCGTCGCGATGGCCCGGTAGCAGGTTGGACAGACTGCCGGTTTCCCGCCCACCCATGGCGTTTGGCTGACCAGTGAGAGAGAAAGGTCCTGCACCGGGACGGCCGATTTGCCCGGTGGCCAGGTGCAGGTTGATCAGCGCGCTGTTTTTCGCGCTGCCGGCGCTGGACTGGTTCAGGCCCATGCACCACAGCGACAGGAAGCTCGGCGCGGTGCCGACCCATTCCGCGCATTGCTGCAACTGCTCGATGCTGATGCCGCACAGCTGCGAAACCATCTGCGGGGTGTAGTCGCGGACCAGCGTTTTAAGTTCGCCGAGGCCTTCGGTGTGCGCCTTGATGAAATCGCGATCGACCCAGTCTTCCCACAGCAGCAGGTGCAAAATCCCATGGAACAAAGCGACATCGGTGCCCGGAAGAATCGCCAGATGCAGGTCAGCCAAATCGCAGGTGTCGGTGCGACGTGGGTCGATGACGATGACTTTCATCTGCGGGCGGCGGGATTTGGCTTCCTCCAGTCGACGGAAAAGTACCGGATGGGCGTAGGCCATGTTACTGCCGACGATCATCACGCAGTCGCTCAGTTCCAGATCTTCGTAACTGCATGGCGGTGCGTCAGCGCCGAGGCTGCGTTTGTAGCCGACCACCGCTGAGGACATGCACAGCCGCGAATTGCTGTCGATGTTGTTGGTGCCGACCAGCGCCCGCGCCAGTTTGTTGAAGGCGTAGTAGTCCTCGGTGAGCAACTGCCCGGAGATGTAGAACGCCACGCTGTCCGGGCCATGCTCGGCGATGGTTTTGGCGAACACGTTGGTCGCGTGGTCGAGGGCGGTATCCCAGTCAGTACGGCTGCGCGCCAGGCCTTTGCCCAGACGCAGTTCCGGGTACAAGGCGCGGGCGGCGAGGTCGCCGGTCAGGTGCAGCGTCGAGCCTTTGCTGCACAGTTTGCCGAAGTTGGCCGGGTGCGCCGGATCGCCGCTGACGCCGAGGATGCGCTCGCCGTCATGCTCGATCAGCACGCCGCAGCCGACCCCGCAGTAACAGCAGGTCGAGGCGGTCGTCTGGCGGTTCATCAGACGGCGTCCCGCAGGGCCAGTTGCACCCGGCCGTTCTCGACTCGCGCCGGATGGTGGTGGGCACAGCCGATATCCGGTGCCTGGGCTTCGCCGGTTTCGAGGTCGATCTGCCAGTTGTGCAGCGGACACGCCACACGTTTGCCGTAGATCAGGCCTTGCGATAGCGGCCCGCCCTTGTGCGGGCAGCGGTCATCAAGGGCGAAAACCTCATCGTCGCTTGTACGAAAAATCGCGATGTCACCTTTCGGCCCGGCAATGATCCGCGATCCGAGGGCGTTGATCTCTTCCAGCGCGCAGATATCGAGCCAGTTCATGCCGGCACCTCCAGGTTTTTCACAGGGATCACGTCGAATTCTTTCTTCAGTTGCGGCTGCGCCAGGCGTTCTTTCCATGGGTCCTGTTCGAACGACAGGGAGAATTGCAGGCGCTCGTTCAAGGCCTTGCGCCGCTCGGCGTCTTCGAGCACGTTCTTCTTGATGTGCTCCATGCCGACCCGTTGCAGGTAGTGCACGGTGCGCTCGAGGTAGAAGGCTTCTTCGCGATACAGCTGCAAAAAGGCGCCGTTGTATTCGCGGACTTCTTCGGCGGTTTTCAGTTTGACGAAGAACTCGGCGACTTCGGTCTTGATCCCGCCGTTGCCACCGATGTACATCTCCCAGCCGGAGTCGACGCCGATAATTCCTACGTCCTTGATGCCCGCTTCCGAGCAGTTGCGTGGGCAACCGGACACAGCCAGCTTCACTTTGTGCGGCGACCACATGTTGAACAGGTCGTGCTCGAGCTCGATGCCCAGCTGCGTCGAGTTCTGTGTACCGAAGCGGCAGAATTCGCTGCCGACGCAGGTTTTCACCGTGCGGATGGATTTGCCGTAGGCGTGGCCGGACGGCATGTCGAGGTCTTTCCACACGCCGGGCAGGTCCTGCTTCTTGATCCCCAGCAAGTCAATGCGCTGACCGCCGGTGACCTTGACCATCGGCACGTTGTACTTATCGGCCACATCAGCGATGCGCCGCAGTTCCGACGGGTTGGTCACGCCGCCCCACATCCGTGGCACCACCGAATAGGTGCCGTCCTTCTGGATGTTGGCGTGGGCACGTTCGTTGATCAGGCGTGATTGCGGGTCGTCCTTGGCTTCGCCGGGCCAGGTGGAAATCAGGTAGTAGTTGAGCGCCGGGCGGCAGGTCGCGCAGCCGTTCGGCGTGCGCCAGTTGAGGTAGCTCATGGTGTCGGCGATGGTCAGCAGGTGTTCCTGGCGGATCGCCTGGCGAATCTGCCCGTGGTTGAGATCGCTGCAACCGCAGATGGCTTTTTCGCTTTTCGGTTTGACGTCCGCCGCGCCACCTACCGTATTGATGAGGATCTGCTCGACCAACCCGGCGCAGGAACCGCAGGAGCTGGCGGCCTTGGTGTGTTTTTTCACTTCATCGACGCTGAACAGACCGTGTTCCTGAATCGCCTTGACGATGGTGCCCTTGCATACACCATTGCAACCGCAGACTTCGGCGCTGTCGGCCATGATCATGGCTTTGTCCTGGCCCTGATGTCCTACGTCGCCTAAAGCGTTTTCGCCGAACATCAAGTGATCGCGGATCTCACCGATGGCGTGATTCTCACGAATCTGCCGGAAATACCAACCGCCATCTGCCGTATCGCCGTACAGACAGGCGCCGACCAGCACGTCATCCTTGATCACCAGTTTTTTGTACACGCCGCCGATCGGGTCGGAGAGGGTGATGGTCTCGGTGCCTTCGCCGCCCATGAAGTCGCCGGCGGAAAACAGGTCGATACCGGTGACTTTCAATTTGGTTGAAGTCACCGAACCTTGATAGCGAGCGAAGCCGAGTTGAGCGAGGTGGTTGGCGCAGACCTTGGCCTGTTCGAACAACGGCGCAACCAGGCCGTAGGCGATGCCGCGATGGCTGGCGCATTCGCCGATCGCGTAGATGCGCGGGTCGTAGGTTTGCAGGGTGTCGTTGACCAGAATCCCGCGATTGCACGGGATGCCGGCCTTTTCCGCCAGTTCCGTGTTGGGGCGGATGCCAGCGGCCATCACCACCAGATCCGCAGGGATGATGTCGCCGTTCTTGAACTGCACCGAGCCGACTCGGCCATTGCCGGCGTCGTGCAGGGACTGGGTCTGTTCGCACAGGCGGAAATGCAGGCCACGGGATTCAAGCGCCGATTGCAGCAACTGGCCGCTGGTCTTGTCCAGTTGCCGCTCCAGCAGCCATTCGCCGAGGTGCACCACGGTGACGTGCATGCCGCGCAGCATCAGGCCGTTGGCCGCTTCGAGGCCGAGCAGACCGCCGCCGATGACCACGGCGTGTTTGTGGGTCCTGGCGGTGTCGATCATGGCCTGGGTGTCGGCAATGTCGCGGTAGCCGATCACGCCCTGCAAAGTGTTGCCGGGGATTGGCAGAATGAACGGGGTCGAGCCGGTGGCGATCAGCAGGCGATCGTATTCGGCCTCGGTGCCGTCTTCGGCGATCACCCGGCGTTTGACCCGGTCGATCTCCACGACCTTGCGGTTGAGCAGCAACTTGATGTTGTTTTCCAGGTACCAGTCGAGGTCGTTGAGGACGATCTCTTCGAATGTCTGCTCACCGGCCAGCACCGGCGACAGCAGGATGCGGTTGTAGTTGGTGTGCGGTTCGGCGCCGAAGACGGTGATGTCGTAGAGCTCGTCGCTCAGCTTGAGCAGTTCTTCCAGGGTGCGGACCCCGGCCATGCCATTGCCGATCATCACCAGTTTGAGTTTTTTCATCAGGTTCTCCGGGAGCTGCGGCTGGCCTCTGGTGGGCCGTCGGGCCTTGCTCGACAAATTTCGCGCAAACAAAAAAAGGCGTCCCGCTAGTTGCCTAGCGAGGACGCCTTTGTCCTGGTCCCGTTCTCTCGGGAAGCGCAGCCTTCGTCGTTGAAGGTTGGGCTTTATGTGTGGTGATTGGGGTAATGCAGTGGTTGTGCCAACTTGGGGATGCGCGGATTTATTGGGCTTTTCCTACAGCTCACGTACGTTTTCTGCACCGAATCGAGGCGTATTGCTCGTTCGTGGCGCGTTATCTATGGAGGGTTTGCGCTGCCAGGTCTGGCGCCATCGCGAGGAGGCTCACTCCTACAGGGGAACGCATTCCAAATTGTAGGAGTGAGCCTGCTCGCGATCGCCGCAACACGGTCTCAGCCATGAAACAACAAAACCAGCAGCACGATATTCCCCAGCAACGCCACCAAGGCCATGCTCCGCCAGACCTTCAATGGCTCCCGCTCCAGTAAAGGCCGGGGTCGCACGCTCAGGCTGCGGCGCTCACCCTGTTCCAGCACCAGCAACCACTCTTCAGCGGTTTCAAAGCGTTGCTGCGGATCGGCTGCGACGCCGCGTTCCAGGCTCTGCGCCAGCCATTCCGGCAAGTCCGGTCGATAGCGACTGGCACTGACCGGCACGCCAAACCGGGGCCGCTGGAAAGCTTCGATCTCGCCGTGGGGAAAATGCCCGGTGAGCAGGTAATAAAGGGTGACGCCAACTGAATACAAATCCTGCTGTGAATTCGGTGGTTCGCCGCGAAACGCTTCCGGAGCAATGAAGCTTGGCGTTCCCGGCAATGTCGCCGGCGCGTCTTCCGACAAGCCCGGGCAATAAGCCAGGCCGAAATCCAGCAAGCGCAGCTCGCCATCATCACCCAGCAGGAGGTTTTCCGGTTTGATATCGCGGTGCAGAATCTGCCGCCGATGCAACAGCCCCACCGCGCGCAGCAGGCGCTCGGCGATGTCCTGCCATTGCGCCAATGGCAGCGGGCCGCCGTGTTGAAACGCTACGGCCAACGTCGTCCCGGCATATTCGCGCATCACGTAGTACAAATGCTGACGCTGGGTGCAGGCATGGATTTGCGGAAAATGCCGGCCGGCCACGCGCTTGAGGAACCATTCCTCGGACAGCAGCGCTTGCCCGGCCTGTGGATCGTCGGCCAGGCGCGTCGGCAAGGTCTTCAACAGCCACGGCTGGCCGTGGCCATCGAGCACGCGGTACAGCAGCGATTGCTGGCTCTGGCCGACGATGCTCTGCACCTGCCAGCCTTCGAACGCTTGTCCGGGTTTCAGCACTGGCGGCAGCGGCCATTGCTGCAGTTGCACCAGCGCATCGCCGATGTTCGATTCGCCCAGCGCATCGATGCGCACCAGCAGGGCACTGGCGTTGTCCTGACTGCCGGCCAGATGCGCGGCGTTGACCAGGGTGTGCGCCGCGCTGTGCGGATCCGGCTGATCACGCAGAACCGCCGCGATTGCAGTATCGCCCAAGGTCGACCAGACACCGTCGCTGAGCAGCACGAAGCTTTCGCCCTCACGCAGTTCGCCGTCGAGGAAGTCCAGCACCAGATGCTGATCGAGCCCGAGCGCACGTTTGAGCACATGCTGCATGCCCGGTTGCTCCCAGACGTGATCCTCGCTGATACGCTGCAACCGCTCGGCATGCCAGCGATAGACCCGGCAATCGCCGACATGCGCGAGGGTGAAGCGCCGACCGCGCATCACCAGCGCGCTGACCGTGGTCAGCAGCGGTTGCCCGCCGCCATTGGCCTGCAGCCAGCGGTTTTGCGCGAGCAGCAATCGATCCAGCGCCTGGGCCACGCTCCACGTTTCCGGCGTGGCGTAATAGTCCAGCGCCAGCGCCTGCAGGGTCGAACGCGCGGCGAGGCCGCCGTCGGCGCACTGGCTGACACCGTCGGCGATGGCGAACAGAAAGCCCTTGCTCAGCGCCAAGGCCGGCGCCGGTGTCACCGAACGCAGGGCGTCCTGATTCTCCGCGCGCGGGCCGGTGGCGCTGGCTTCGGCGAAAGTCAGTTGCAGGGCCATAGAGGCCTCAGACCCGCGCCGCCGTTACTGCCGCCGAACCCCAAGTGGTTCTCCAGCGACGCTTGACGCCGTGCAGGCCAAACCACGCCAACACACCGAGGCTGGCGAACAACCACAGCGCCAGTTGATAGCTGCCGGTGCTTTGCTTGATCGCGCCCATGCCCGCCGCCAGGGCGAAGCCGCCGATACCGCCGGCCATGCCGATCAGCCCGGTCATCACGCCGATCTCCAGACGAAAACGCTGCGGCACCAGTTGGAAAACCGCACCGTTGCCCGCGCCTAATCCGAGCATGGTGCAGACGAAAAGCGCCAGCGCCGCGTAGGAACTTGGCAAGTTGAAGCCGACCGCGGCGATGCAGATGGCGGCAACGGTGTACATCGCCAGCAAGGTGCGGATACCACCGAAGCGATCGGCCAGCGCACCACCCAACGGCCGCATCAGGCTGCCGCCGAACACGCAGGCCGCGGTGTAGTAGCCGGCGGTCACCGGGCTCAGACCGTATTGATCGTTGAAGTAACCGGGCAGGGCGCTGGCCAGGCCGATGAAGCCGCCGAAGGTGACGCTGTAGAAAAACATGAACCACCAGCTGTCGCGATCACCGAGGGCCTTGAAGTAGTCGGCCATGGCTTTCGCTTTCGGCCGTTGCGGTGCGTTTTTCGCCAGCCAGGCAAACAGCACCAGAGTCAGGACCAGCGGGATCAGGGCAAATCCGAAAACGTTGCTCCAGCCGAACGCTGCAGCAATTACCGGCGCGAGCAGTGCGGCGAACACAGTGCCGGAGTTGCCCGCGCCGGCGATGCCCATGGCTTTGCCCTGATGTTCTGGCGGGTACCATTGCGACGCCAGCGGCAGGGCCACGGCAAACGACGCGCCGGCCATGCCGAGGAACAGACCGAGGATCAGCGCCTGTTCATAACTGTGGATACCCAGTTTCCACGCGCCGAACAGTGCGCAGATGACGATGACCTGGCCGATCAGCCCGGCGGTCTTCGGCGACAGGCGATCGGCGAGCATGCCCATGGCAAAGCGCAACACCGCCCCCGCCAGAATCGGCGTGGCGACGACGAGGCCGCGTTGCTGGGTGGTCAGGTGCAGGTCGGCGGCAATTTGCACGGCCAGCGGGCCGAGCAGGTACCAGACCATGAAGCTCAGGTCGAAATACAGGAAGGCCGCGAACAGGGTCGGGGTATGGCCGGATTTCCAGAAGCTTGAATTCATCGCGCACCTCGGCTGAAAAGAGTCTCGAAAGGAGTCATGCACAGCAGGTGGAGCGCCTCACGGCCGCACCACCGGCCCCGTTCTCTGGGGCCAAAACGCAAAAACGCCGCTACCTGATTCGCCGGAGGCGAACGGGGTGAGCGACGTCTTTGTCGTAGGTGGGGCAACCGCCGTTGGTTACCTGTGCGGATTACATAGCGAGATTTGTGCCAAAAGTTCGTGATCGAGGTGCGGCCATTCGCGAGCAGGCTCGCTCCCACATTGGAATGTATGCCACCTGTGGGAGCGAGCCTGCTCGCGAAGAGGCCCGCTCTAACAACACAAAATCTCAGCCCAGCAGCTCGCTCATCGCAATAATCTGCTCCGCCACCTGAATCAGTTTCTGCTGGCGGCTCATGGCCTGGCGGCGCATCAGGGTGTAGGCCTCTTCTTCGTTGCAGTCCTTCATTTTCATCAACAAACCCTTGGCCAGTTCGATGCGCTTGCGCTCGGCCAGTTGCTGGTCACGGGCCTGCAATTGCGCGCGCAAGGCCTGGTCACTCTCGAAGCGTGCCATTGCCACATCGAGAATCGGCTGCAGACGCTGGGCATGGATGCCTTCGACGATGTAGGCGCTGACCCCGGACTTGATCGCCTGACGCATCACGCCCGGGTCATGTTCGTCGGTAAACATCACGATCGGCCGTGGCTGGTCGCGGCTGACCAGCACCACTTGCTCCATGACATCACGGCCCGGTGACTCGGTATCGATCAGGATCACGTCCGGGCGCACCGTTTCGACGCGCGCCGGCAGATCGATGGTCAGCCCTGACTCGTCGATCACCTCGAAGCCGGCCTCGGTCAGCGCCGCTTTCAGGCGGCCGACTTTTTTCGCAGTGTCGTTGATCAGCAGAATGCGCAACATGTTGGCGTCTCCTGTCAGCGCTGGGCGAGAAGGGGGGCGGCGTCGTTCAGGGCATGCAGTTTGAAACTGCGTGCATAGCCCGCCGGATCGCTGCCGTCCCAGACCTTGCCGTCGAGCAACTGGCTGCTGCGCAGGTCTGCATGGGCAGCTGCCACACCGACAGCGCTGGCAGCCTCGCGGTACAGATCCAGACGCTGAACCTTCCGGGCGACGGCCAGATAATCCGGATCCTCGCGCAGCAGACCCCAGCGGCGGAACTGGGTCATGAACCACATGCCGTCGGAGAGATAGGGCAGATTGACCTCGCCTGCGCCATGAAAGCGCAGCGCGTGCGGGTCCTGCCAGCGATTGCCGAGGCCGTCGGCGTAGTCACCCATGAAGCGCGGTTCGATGCACGCGGGCGGGGTGTCGAGGTATTCGGCGGCACTGAGCAATTGCGCGGTGCTGCGGCGATTCTCCGGGCTTTGTTCGATAAAGCGGCTGGCCTCAAGAATGGCCATGACCAGCGCCCGCGCGGTGTTCGGGTATTGCTCGACGAATTCACGGGTGCAGCCGAGGACTTTTTCCGGGTGGTCGGGCCAGATGCTCTGGCTGGTGGCTAAAGTGAAACCCAGATCCTGCTGCACCGCGCTGGCTGCCCACGGTTCGCCAACGCAAAAACCGTCGATGCGCCCGGCTTGCAGGTGCGCGACCATTTGCGGTGGCGGCACCACCACGCTGTCGACGTCCTGCAACGGATGAATGCCCTGGCTCGCCAGCCAGTAATAAAGCCACATCGCGTGGGTGCCGGTGGGAAAGGTCTGGGCGAAGGTCAGTTTTGCGCGGCTTTGGTGCACGTGCCGATCAAGCGCTTCAGGACTGTTCACGCCAGCCTGTTGCAATCCATGGGACAGGTTAATGCTCTGGCCATTCTGGTTCAGGCCCATCAGCACTGCCATGTCGGTCGGGGCGATCCCGCCGATGCCCAGGTGCACCGCATAAACCAGCCCGTACAGGCTGTGGGCGGCATCCAGTTCACCGCTGACCAGTTGGTCGCGCAGGTTGGCCCACGACGCCTGCCGCTTGAGGTTCAGCGTCAGCCCGTAGGGCTGGGCGAAGCCCTGGGTGGCGGCGACCACCACCGAGGCGCAGTCGCTCAGTGCCATGAAGCCGAGATTGATCGCGCTCTTTTCCGGCGCATCGCTGCCATTGACCCAGGCCAGAGGCCCCATGGACGTTTCGTTCATACGCTACCTCAAAAAAAACGTCGTCCCGGATTCTGCGCAGGCAAAACCCGAGGACGACGCCATTGTCCTGGTCTGCGCGCCGTCATTGGTCGGCAGACTGATGAACAGGGCGGTGCAAGGCATATGCCAGTCACCTGATTCGTGCAGGCGCCTCGCGCCGGGGGACGATGCCCGGCTATAATCGCCGCCTCTTTTCGCCGCCCGAGTCATTGCCGCCCATGTACACCCTGGCCCGTCAGCTGTTGTTCAAACTTTCCCCGGAAACCTCCCACGATCTGTCGCTGGATCTGATCGGCGCGGGCGGACGTTTGGGTCTCAACGGCTTGCTGAGCAAGGCACCGGCGAAGATGCCGGTGACCGTCATGGGGCTCGAGTTCCCGAACCCGGTGGGGCTGGCGGCAGGTCTGGACAAGAATGGCGCGGCCATCGATGGCTTTGCGCAACTGGGTTTCGGTTTCGTCGAAATCGGCACCGTGACCCCGCGTCCGCAGCCGGGTAATCCGAAACCGCGGATCTTCCGCCTGCCGGAAGCCGAGGCGATCATCAACCGCATGGGTTTCAACAACCTCGGTGTGGACAACCTGCTGGCGCGGGTCGCTGCGGCGAAATACCAGGGCGTGCTGGGAATCAATATCGGCAAGAACTTCGACACCCCGGTCGAGCGTGCGGTCGACGACTACCTGATCTGCCTGGACAAGGTCTACGCCCACGCCAGCTACGTCACCGTCAACGTCAGCTCGCCGAACACTCCGGGCCTGCGCAGCCTGCAGTTCGGTGACTCGCTCAAGCAATTGCTTGCGGATCTGGCCACGCGCCGTGCCGAACTGGCGTTGCGTCACGGCAAGCATGTGCCGCTGGCGATCAAGATTGCGCCGGACATGACCGACGAAGAAACCGCGCAGGTGGCCCAGGCGCTGATCGAAACCGGGATGGACGCGGTGATCGCCACCAACACCACCCTGAGCCGTGTCGGCGTCGAAGGCATGGAACATGGCGACGAGGCGGGCGGTCTGTCGGGGGCGCCGGTGCGTGAGAAGAGCACCCACACCGTGAAAGTGCTGGCGGGCGAGTTGGCCGGGCGTTTGCCGATCATTGCCGCGGGCGGGATTACCGAAGGCAAGCACGCGGCGGAGAAAATCACTGCCGGCGCGAGCCTGGTGCAGATCTATTCGGGCTTCATCTATAAAGGCCCGGCGCTGATTCGTGAATCGGTGGATGCGATCGCCGCATTGCGCTGATCCATCTGACACCATGGTGAACTCTGTGGGAGCGAGCCTGCTCGCGAAGGCGGTATATCAGTCACAGTATTAGTGGCTGACACACCGTTTTCGCGAGCAGGCTCGCTCCCACAGGTTATGTGTTCAGCCGGATGATTTTGCGGGCAATAAAAAGGGCTCCTCGAAGGAGCCCCTGGGCCGTAGCCCGCCGTCCGGGAGGGACGTGCGTGGTTAATTCAGTGCAGATTCAGATTGTCGTGTCGGAATAAATGCCCTGTGTCAGCCGACGGCGTGAAGTTCGTTGAGTCTGTGGATTCCCGCAGTGCCGGTCATACCGTCCCAGTTGTCGCCGCGTCCTTCTCGCCAGCCGTTGATCCAGGCTTGACGTACCGACGGTAGAGTAAATGGGCAAAGCTCACGGGATTTGCCACCAACGCCATATTGATATCCGCGCAAAAATGCTCTTTCCAACGGATCACGCTTAAGTCTTCTCATAGGGTGTTTCCCTCACTTGTTGACTGTAGTGTCGCGTTGACCTCAATTGAGGTCTGGCAGAAAAAACCTGCCATGGTTCGGCTCGCTGCCGGCGTGGCGAGCCAAGGTGTTGACGCCGTTGCGACGTCAACCTGTGCTCAGTTCTAACCAATGAGTCACATCGAGGGAATGATCGTTTTGTCATAAGCACGTAACGGAAAGGATGCTATGGCGATAAGTAACCGCGTATTTATTCAACGATCATTGCGCAAACCCCGGTATGATCGGCGCCCCGCTGACCCGGCGGGGTAATCCTCAAGTGAGAATGACCCACGTTTGCGCTTGGGTACTATTCGACGAAGGGTCGCTTTTAGTCTTTTTGTTTCACCAACTATTTTATCTGTCCCGGCATCTAAGCTCTTTTAACCCGAGCAGCGGGGATGGAACGGCACACCTTCGTGCCACGCGGGCGCTCTTTCAGAAAAGCGCCTGATTGAAAACCGGGTCGGCAATGCGTTGCCGGCCCACTAGCCAAAGGCTCTGGAATTACCATGTCCGATCGTTTCGAACTCTTCCTCACTTGCCCCAAAGGCCTTGAAGGCCTGCTCATCGAGGAAGCCGTCGGGCTTGGCCTTGAAGAAGCGCGCGAGCACACCTCCGCCGTGCGTGGCATGGCAACCATGGAAACCGCCTACCGCCTGTGCCTCTGGTCGCGCCTGGCCAACCGTGTGTTGCTGGTGCTCAAGCGTTTCCCGATGAAGGACGCCGAAGACCTCTACCACGGCGTGCTCGACATCGACTGGCAGGATCACATGCTCAGCGATGGCACCCTGGCCGTCGAATTCAGCGGCCACGGCTCGGGCATCGACAACACCCACTTCGGCGCGCTGAAAGTCAAAGACGCCATCGTCGACAAACTGCGCACCCCGCAGGGCGACCGTCCGTCGATCGACAAACTCAACCCGGACTTGCGCATTCACCTGCGCCTGGATCGCGGCGAAGCGATTCTCTCCCTCGACCTCTCCGGCCACAGCCTGCACCAGCGCGGCTACCGCTTGCAGCAGGGCGCGGCGCCGCTGAAGGAAAACCTCGCGGCGGCCATCCTGATCCGTTCCGGCTGGCCGCGCATTGCCGCCGAGGGCGGCGCGCTGGCTGACCCGATGTGCGGTGTCGGTACGTTTCTCGTTGAAGCCGGGATGATCGCCGCCGACATGGCGCCGAACCTGCGCCGCGAGCAGTGGGGCTTTACCGCGTGGCTCGGCCACGTGCCGGCGCTGTGGAAAAAACTTCACGAAGAAGCCGTCGAGCGCGCTGCTGCCGGTCTGGCCAAGCCACCGTTGTGGATTCGTGGTTATGAAGCCGATCCTCGACTGATTCAGCCGGGTCGCAACAACGTTGAGCGCGCCGGCCTCAGCGAGTGGATCAAGATCTACCAGGGCGAAGTGGCGACCTTCGAGCCGCGTCCGGACCAGAACCAGAAAGGTCTGGTGATCTGCAACCCTCCGTACGGCGAGCGTCTGGGTGATGAAGCCAGTCTGCTGTATCTCTACCAGAACCTCGGCGAGCGTCTGCGTCAGGCCTGCCTTAACTGGGAAGCGGCGGTGTTCACCGGTGCGCCGGATCTGGGCAAGCGCATGGGCATTCGCAGCCACAAACAGTATTCTTTCTGGAACGGCGCGCTGCCGTGCAAGCTGTTGCTGATCAAGGTCCTGCCGGATCAGTTCGTCACTGGCGAGCGGCGCACCCCGGAACAGCGTCAGGCCGAGCGCGAGCAAGCGGCCTACGACCAGACCCCGGACGAGCCGCAGGAACGCAAGTTCAACAAGAACGGCAACCCGATCAAGCCGACGCCAGCCCCGGCGCCGGTGATCGAGCAACCGCGCCTGAGCGAAGGCGGGCAGATGTTTGCCAACCGCCTGCAAAAGAATCTCAAGGCGATGGGCAAGTGGGTCAAGCGCGAAGGCATCGATTGCTACCGCGTTTACGATGCCGACATGCCGGAATACGCCATGGCCATCGACCTGTACCACGACTGGGTGCACGTTCAGGAATACGCCGCGCCGAAATCCATCGACCCGGAAAAAGCCTCGGCGCGTATGTTCGATGCGCTGGCGGCCATTCCGCAGGCGTTGAACGTCGACAAGAATCGCGTAGTGGTCAAGCGCCGCGAGCGGCAGAGCGGCACCAAGCAGTACGAGCGTCAGGCCGCCCAGGGCAAGTTCGTCGAGGTCAATGAAGGCGGCGTGAAGTTGCTGGTCAATCTCACCGACTACCTCGACACCGGCCTGTTCCTCGATCACCGTCCGATGCGCATGCGCATTCAGAAAGAGGCCGCCGGCAAGCGCTTTCTCAATCTGTTCTGCTACACCGCGACCGCCAGCGTGCACGCGGCCAAGGGCGGTGCGCGCAGCACCACCAGCGTCGATCTGTCGAAAACCTATCTGGACTGGGCTCGTCGCAACCTGTCGCTGAACGGTTTTTCGGAAAAGAACCGCCTGGAGCAGGGCGATGTGATGGCCTGGCTGGAAAGCAGCCGCGACGAATACGACCTGATCTTCATCGACCCGCCAACGTTCTCCAACTCCAAGCGCATGGAGGGCATCTTCGACGTCCAGCGCGATCAGGTGCAGCTGATCGACCTGGCGATGGCGCGTCTGGCACCGGGTGGCGTGCTGTATTTCTCCAACAACTTCCGCAAGTTCCAGCTGGAAGAGAACCTCGCTGAGCGCTATGCGGTGGAGGAAATCAGCGCGCAGACCATTGATCCGGATTTCGCCCGCAATACCAAGATCCATCGCGCCTGGAAAATCACGGCTCGTTGACGTTTTGTCCCATTGGATCCACAGAGCCTTGATTTTTAAAGGCTCCGTGGATCCTGCGGTGCTGGCTAAATTAGTGGCTAATAGCTATAACTCACACACCGCCAATGGGGTTTTTCCCGGGAATCTGGCGTAGTGAGTTGTGCTTATGCCGTTGCACCCCGTGCGCCCGAAAATTCTCGGTTTTATCAGCGAAGACGTCTCAGCCTGGCTGGTCGCTTTGCTGGTATTGCTTGCCGGCGGGATTCTCACCGGGTTGCTTGCCTGGGGCACCCACAATCAGTTCCAGCAACAATCGCGTCAGCGCTTTCAACTGCTGGCCAACGAACGCTACAGCCGCATCGCCGAACGCTTTCAGGATCAGGAGCAACGTCTCGATGGCCTGCGCCGGTTCTTCACCAACTCCGAATCGGTGTCCCGCGCCGAATTCGACGGTTACTCCCGACCTTTATTACTGCGCACCCAAGCCTATACCTACGCACCGAAAATCAGCGGCGCTGAGCGGGAGGCGTTCGAACAGCGTGTGCGTGACGAAGGCCTGAGCAATTTCACCATCCGCGAGCTGGACGCCAAGGGTGATCTGCAGCTGGCAGCACCACGCGACGCATACGTGCCGGTGCTGTACACACAGACTCAGAGTCGACTGGCGCCGCCGCTGGGCTACGACTTGCTCGCCCAACCCTTGCGCCGTGAAACCCTTGAACGCGCCGACCGTCTCGGCAACCTGGTCGTGTCGCAACCGATGCATCTGGTCGGGATCGAGCCGGCCTATGCGCGTGGGGTGTTGTTGCTGGCGCCGGTCAATCGCTTGGACGAGTCACAGCCATTCGGCTATGTGATGGCGGTGATCAGCATGCGCCAGTTGCTCGCCGACGGTCTGCCCGATGCCCTGCACGATTACCTGTCGGTGCGCATTCTGGATCTGTCGACCCCTGATCAACATGAGGAGCTGTTCGAATCGACCAACGAGGCGGTGCCCGGCGATCTGGCGGCGACGCGTTTGCTGCGCATGGCCGATCACGACTATCAGGTCGATATCCTGCCAAGCTACGCGTTCATGCAGGCCAACCATTCTTCGGTGGGCAGTGTGATCATTCTGGGCGGCTTGCTTAGCGCGCTGCTCAGTGCCTTGCTATACGTGCTGGTCAGCCAGCGTCAGCGCGCGGTGCGTCTGGTCGAGGTGCGCACCCAGGAATTGCATGAGCGCGAGCAGGAACTGCGCGGCACCCATGGGCAGTTGCGCGGCGTGCTGAATGCCGCCACCCAGGTCGCGATCATCGCCACCGATCTGCGCGGAGTGATCAACACCTTCAACCCCGGCGCTGAACAGATGCTCGGCTACAGCAGCGCCGAAGTGGTCGGGCGCATGACTCTGGAAAACCTGCATTTGCCCCGAGAGCTGGCGGCGCGTTCGGCGGAGCTGAGCGCGCGCTACGGCAAAAGCATTCCGACCTGCCACGCGATGCTGGTCGAGGGCGGCGAAGTCGGCGGCCATGAAGCACGCGAATGGACGCTGGTGCGCAGCGATGGCAGTCATCTGCCAGTCAACATGCTCGCCACCCCGGTGCTCGACGAGCAGGGCTTGTGGGTCGGCCATCTGGCAATCTGTATCGACATCACCGAGCGCAAGCGCGTGCACGAAGTGCTGGCAGCACGCGACACGTTGCTGAAGAAGCTCAGCGCCCATGTTCCCGGTGGCATCTACCAATTCAAGATGGAATTCGATGGGCGCTTCAGTGTGATCTACGCCAGCGATGGCATCCGCGAGATCTATGAACTGGAGCCGGATGTCCTGCTGCTCGACTCCGAGGCAATTTTCAGCCGCATCCACCCGCAGGACGCGATTCGCGTGCGCTCATCGATCCGCGAATCGGCGGAGAATCTCAGCCCGTGGCGCGAGGAATACCGCGTGCAACTGCCTGAGCGCGGCCTGCGCTGGGTGCGCGGCGAGGCGACACCGGAGGAGCTACCGGGTGGCGGGGTGCTGTGGCACGGCTACATCTCGGACATTTCCGACCTCAAGCGCGTGGAAGAAGAACTGCGTGCGTTGTCGATCACCGATTCGCTGACCGGCATTCACAACCGCCGCTATTTCCAGGAGCGCCTGACCACGGAAATGGCCCGGGTCGAGCGGGGCGGCGGCGAGTTGTCGGTGATCATGCTCGACATCGACCACTTCAAACGCATCAACGATCATTACGGCCACGCCGTCGGCGATCGGGTGCTGCAAGCGGTGTGCGAGCGCATTGGCCATCGCCTGCGCCGCACCGATGTGTTCTGCCGCTTGGGCGGCGAAGAGTTCATGGTGCTGTGCCCGGACATCGACGGCGAGCACGCGTACATGCTGGCAATGGAATTGTGGGAAGGCCTGCGCAGTACGCCGGTGGACGTGGTTGGCGTGGTCACCGCCAGTTTCGGCATCGCCAGCTGGCGCCCGGGGGAGGGCGCGGATGCGTTGCTGTTGCGCGCGGACTCAGGGGTTTATGCGGCCAAGCAGAATGGCCGGGATCGGGTTGAGCGGGAGATGACCTGATTCGAACCTGACACCTGAGCCTGTGGGGCAGATGGGGCCTTGCGCTGATTTCTTGTGGGAGCGAGCCTGCTCGCGAAAGCGGTGTGGCAGTCACTGAACAAGCTGACTGACCCGACGCCTTCGCGAGCAGGCTCGCTCCCACAATTGAATCTGCCGCCTTACAGCACCGAAGCGGTCTGCGGCAATTTCGGCTGTTTGTACAGATCCAGCAGCACCTGATCGAGCACCGACGAGGCGCCAAACGGGGCCTTGTCGTTGAGGATCGCCACCACTGCCCAGGTATTGCCGTTGACGTCACGGCTGAAACCGGCGATTGCGCGCACGGTGTTCAGAGTACCGGTCTTGACGTGGGCTTCGCCGCGCATCGCCGTGGTTTTCAGACGTTTGCGCATGGTGCCGTCGGTACCGGCAATCGGCAGCGAGCTGATGTATTCGGCAGCGTACGGGCTGTGCCAGGCGGCCTGCAGCATATTGGCCATCTCACGCGCACTGACTCGCTCGGCCCGCGACAGACCAGAGCCGTTCTCCATCACCAGATGCGGCGCGGTGATGCCTTTCTTCGCCAGCCATTGACGGACCACGCGCTGCGCCGCCCGGGCGTCATCACCGTCGGCGTCGTTGCGGAAACGCTGGCCAAGGCTGAGGAACAGCTGCTGAGCCATGGTGTTGTTACTGTATTTATTGATGTCGCGGATGATCTCGGCCAGATCCGGCGAGTAAGCGCGGGCGAGCAACTTGGCGCTGCTCGGCGTCGGCGCCAGACGATCCTTGCCCTGAATGCTGCCACCCAGTTCCTTCCAGATCGCGCGCACGGCGCCGGCGGTGTAGGTGGCGTGGTCGAGCAGCGACAGGTAGGTCTGCGAACTGCAGCCTTCGCCCAACTGGCCGCCGACTGTCACGGTCACGCTGCCATCGGCCTGCGGCACCGGGTTGTAGCGCACGCCGCCGGTGCATTGCTTGGAGGGCAGCGCCTTGACGGTGTTTTCGATACGAATGCTGGCAATCGGCGGCTCCACCGAAATCAACACGCGGCCACCGTCATTGCGTGCAACGAAGCGCAGGGCTTTCAGGTTGACCAGCAACGAATCGGGCTTGACCAGGAACGGCTTGTTGTCGTCGTTGCCGTCATCGTTGAATTCCGGCAATTGCGGCTGCACGAAGAAGTTGCGGTCGAGGATCAGGTCGCCGGTGATCTGCGTGACGCCGTTGGCGCGCAGGTCGCGCATCAGCAGCCAGAGTTTCTCCATGTTCAGCTTCGGGTCACCGCCACCCTTGAGGTAGAGATTGCCGTTGAGAATGCCGCCGCTGAGGTCACCATCGGTGTAGAACTCGGTTTTCCACTGATGGTTGGGGCCGAGCATTTCCAGCGCCGCGTAGGTGGTGACCAGTTTCATCGTCGAGGCCGGGTTGACCGACACATCGGCGTTGAACACGGTCGGCGTGCCCGGACCGTCGAGCGGCACCATCACCAGCGACAGCGCGGTAGGCTGCAGCTTGCTGGCCTTGAGGGCTTTTTCGACGTTCGGGGTAAGGGAAGTGTTGATGGTGGCAGCGGAAACGGGCAGGGCCAAAGGCAGAAGAAGGCCAGCGAGAAACAGTGGACGCAACGATTTGATCATATGCAATAAAACCCTGCTGAAGAGGGGGAAAAAGACGAGGACATGGATGAAAAGGCCCTCAGTGGTCATGAAAGTGTCGGCATTATGCCCCAAGCTGTAACAGCTTGTGCCGTGTCAGGGCCGGCCAAGGGGTTATTTTTTTACAGACGGTCGGCCGCAGCGGCCAGAGAGTCGGGCAATCGCCGGCTTAAACTGGTAAAGTGCCGGCCGTTATTACTTAAGAGGATTGTTCCAATGGCGACTAACCGTTCCCAGCGTCTGCGCAAAAAACTGTGCGTTGATGAATTTCAAGAGCTGGGTTTCGAACTGAACCTGGACTTCAAAGAAGACTTGTCCGAAGAAGCCATTGACGCTTTCCTCGAAGCATTCATCAAAGAAGCCATGGAAGCCAACGGTCTGGGTTATGTAGGCGGCGACGACTTCGGTCTGGTATGCCTGCAGAAGCGTGGCTCGGTCAACGAAGAGCAGCGCGCTGCCGTTGAAGGCTGGCTGAAAAACCGCTCCGAGCTGACCAAGTACGAAGTCAGCCCGCTGCTGGACGTGTGGTATCCGGAAAAGCCGATCAACGCGGCCAAGTGATACTGAAAAAACGGCGACCTTCGGGTCGCCGTTTTTTTTCGTCTGGGGTTTGGGTGTTCGACTTGGATTCAGTGGTGAATTCACCCCTCACCCCAGCCCTCTCCCGAGGGAGAGGGAGCCGATTTGTGGGCTTTTCAAGATATGAGTTCGACTTGGTATTCATATTGGCGCACCTCTTCCAGACACCACGGTCAGTTCCCTCTCCCTCCGGGAGAGGGCTAGGGTGAGGGGCTTTTGATCTTAAGCTTTACGCCAGTTCAAAATCACCAGCGTCACCACCCCCGCAACAATCCCCCAGAACGCCGAGCCAATGGAAAACAGCGTCAGCCCCGACGCGGTGACCATAAAGGTGATCAGTGCAGCTTCCCGTTCCTTCGCCTCGCTCATGGCGATGCTCAAACCATTGATGATCGAGCCGAACAGCGCCAGTGCGGCAATCGACAGCACCAGTTCTTTCGGCAATGCGGCAAACAGGGCCGCCAATGTGGCGCCGAACACCCCGGCAATCCCGTAGAACACCCCGCACCACACCGCGGCGGTGTAGCGTTTGTTGCGGTCTTCGTGGGCATGCGGGCCAGTGCAGATCGCCGCGCTGATCGCCGCGAGGTTGATGCCGTGGGAGCCGAACGGCGCCAGTAACAACGAGGCGATGCCGGTGGTGGTGATCAGTGGCGAGGCCGGGACGTTATAGCCGTCGGCACGCAGCACCGCGATGCCGGGCATGTTCTGCGAGGTCATCGCCACCACGAACAGTGGAATGCCGATGCTGATGGTCGCCGCCAGAGAGAAATGCGGCGTGGTCCACACCGGCGTCGCCACTTCCAGATGAAAGCCGCTGAAATCCAGCAGCCCCATGAAGCCCGACAGCGCGGTGCCGATCAGCAGTGCGGCGAGCACGGCATAACGCGGCGACAGGCGTTTGACCAGCAGATAGGTGAAGAACATCCCCAGCACCAGCCCGGTGCGGTGTTGCGCGGCGACAAAGATTTCGCTGCCGATCTTGAACAGAATCCCTGCGAGCAATGCCGCCGCCAGGGAAGCCGGGATCTTTTTCACCAGCCGTTCGAAGCTGCCGGTCAGGCCGCAAATCGTCACCAGTACCGCGCAGGTAATGTAGGCGCCGATCGCCTCGCCGTAGCTGACACCGCCCAGGCTGGTGATCAGCAACGCCGCGCCGGGGGTCGACCAGGCGATGGTGATCGGAGTGCGATAGCGCAGCGACAGGCCGATCGAGCACACCGCCATGCCGATCGAGATCGCCCAGATCCACGAGGAAATCTGCCCGCTGCTCAGCCCGGCCGCTTGCCCGGCCTGGAACATCAGCACCAGCGAACTGGTGTAGCCGGTCATCATCGCGATGAAACCGGCGACGATGGCGGAAGGCGAAGTATCGGCCAGCGGGCGCAGGCGGGCGTGGGTGGCGTCGGTCATGACGGCGGTGTTCCTTATACCAATGGAGAGGTCCCCTTCGACGCAATCCCCCTGTAGGAGTGAGCCTGCTCGCGATGGCGGTGTGTCAGTCGAATTATCTCTGAATGACACACCGCCATCGCGAGCAGGCTCACTCCTACAGGGGATAGTGCGTAGAAGGCGGATTCTGCGATCAAGCCTAAACTCAAACGTAACCTGCCGTTGCAATACAGCCGAAGTCGCAAACAGCCGTACAGTCGTGTTGCCACCATTCATTGTGTACAATCGCGCTGTTTTTTACGCGATACTTGCCAGCGACCTACTGTGCCGTATTACAGTCACGGTCTATTCGCCGCAGTTTTCCCGACTCGAGTGCCCATGAACGAACAGTTGCAACCCCTCAAGAAACAACCGCGAGCAGGCAAAGCCGGCCGCAGCGGGACCCAGGACGATATTGTCTACGCGCATATCTTCGAGGCCATCCTCGAACAGCGTCTGGCGCCCGGCACGAAATTGAGCGAAGAAGCGCTGGGGGAAATCTTCGGGGTCAGCCGCACCATCATTCGCCGCGCGCTGTCGCGTCTGGCCCATGAAGGCGTGGTGCTGTTGCGGCCGAACCGTGGCGCGGTGGTCGCCAGCCCGAGCGTTGAAGAGGCGCGTCAGGTTTTCCTCGCCCGGCGTCTGGTCGAACGCGCCATTACCGAATTGGCCGTGCAACACGCCACCGCCGAGCAGATCGCCGAACTGCGGCAGATGGTCAATGATGAACGCGACAGTTTCTCCCGTGGCGATCGCGGCGCCGGTATTCGCCTGTCAGGCGAATTCCACCTGAAACTGGCGGAAGCGGCGATGAACGCACCGTTGATCAGCTTCCAGCGCAGCCTGGTTTCGCAGACTTCGCTGATCATTGCCCAGTATGAAAGCGGCAACCGTTCGCACTGCTCGTACGACGAACACACTCAACTGATCGACGCGATCGAGAAGCGCGACGGCGAGTTGGCGGTGAACCTGATGATGCATCACATGGATCACATCGACAGCAAGCTCAACCTCGACGAGGAAGGTGCGTCGGATGATCTGCACGCGGTGTTCTCGCATTTGTTGCAGACCAAGAAGCCGGGTCGCTCGAGCGCCAAGCTCTGATCTGAAACCGAGTCGCGGCTTTCGCGAGCAGGCTCGCTCCCACAGGGGAAGCATTTCAAAGGTGGGAGCGAGCCTGCTCGCGAAGACAATCTGACCGCCAACAAAAATCCCCCGGGGCGTACACCACCGGGGGATTTTTTATGCCTTGGAAATGGCTTAGCGCTGATGCACCAACGCCCCCGCCGCATACGTCTGCGCAACCGTGCGGTCATCCCCCAGCGTCATCAACACGAACAACGTTTCGGCAATGTTCTTGGACTGCTTCAAGCGATAGCTGAGCAGCGGCGTGGCGTTGTAATCCAGCACCAGGAAGTCGGCATCGGAGCCCGGCCGCAGATTGCCGATCCTGTCTTCCAGACGCAGCGCCCGCGCGCCACCCAGGGTCGCCAGATACAGCGACTTGAACGGACTCAACCGCGCGCCCTGCAGTTGCATCACCTTGTAGGCTTCGTTGAGGGTTTGCAGCAGCGAGAAACTGGTGCCGCCGCCGACGTCAGTGCCTAAGCCGACATTGACCTTGTGCTTCTCGGCCATCGGCAGGTTGAACAGGCCGCTGCCGAGGAACAGGTTCGAGGTCGGGCAGAACGAGATTGCCGAGCCGGTTTCCGCCAGTCGCGCGCATTCGTCGTCACACAGATGCACGCCATGGGCGAACACCGAGCGCTCGCCGAGCAACTGGTAGTGATCGTAGACGTCGAGGTAGCCCTTGCGCTCCGGGAACAGCTCCTTGACCCATTCGATTTCCTTGAGGTTTTCGCTGATGTGGGTCTGCATGTACAGATCCGGATACTCCGTCAGCAGTTGCCCGGCGAGGGTCAGTTGTTCCGGGGTGCTGGTGGGGGCGAAGCGCGGCGTCACCGCGTAATGCAAACGACCCTTGCCATGCCAGCGCTCGATCAGCGCCTTGCTGTCGACGTAGCTGGATTCGGCAGTGTCGACCAGATAGTCCGGGGCATTGCGGTCCATCATGACCTTGCCGGCGATCATGCGCAGGTCAAGCTTCTCGGCGGCCTCGAAAAACGAATTCACCGATTGCGGATGCACGCTGCCGAACACCAGCGCCGTGGTGGTTCCGTTGCGCAGCAGTTCCTTGATGAAGATGTCGGCGACTTCGTCGGCGTGGGCCTTGTCGCCAAACTGGCTTTCGCAGGGAAAGGTGTAGGTATTCAGCCAATCTAGCAATTGCTCGCCATAGGAGCCGACCATGCCGGTTTGCGGCAGATGGATGTGCGTATCGATGAAGCCCGGTGTAATCAACGCATCCTGATAATGGTTGATCTCGATATCCGCCGGCAGGGTTGGCAGCAGTTCGCTGGCGTGGCCGAGGGCGCTGATCTTGCCGTCGTCGACCACCAGCAGGCCATCCTCGAAATATTCATAGGAGGCTTCGATGCCGACTTCGGCAGGGTCGGCAATGCTGTGCAGGATAGCGGCGCGGTAGGCTTTGCGAGTCAGAGGCATGAGGGTTCTCTAATCAGTTTGAGGCTTTGAGTTTGGCCGCCTGACTGCGGCGCGAGGCGGGCAGCAGTCGGGCAATCGGTTCAGCGCGGGCACTGTGCTGGCCGAAATTGGCGTTGTAGGTGGCGATGATTTCGCCGGCGATGGAGATGGCGATTTCCACAGGCAGTTTGCCTTTGACTTCGCCGATGCCCATCGGGCAACGCATGCGTTGCACTACGCTCGGATCGAAACCACGATCGCGCAGGCGGTGTTCGAATTTGGCGCGCTTGGTTTTCGAGCCGATCAGGCCGAACCAGGTGAAATCGTTGCGCTTGAGAATCGCCGCGGTCAGCTCCAGATCGAGCTGATGGTTGTGGGTCATGACGATGCAGTAGCTGCCGGCAGGCAGGTCATCGATTTCATCCACCGGCTCTTCGCTGACGATTTTACGCACGCCGTGGGGGATGTGTTCGGGGAACTCGGCCTCGCGCGAGTCAATCCAGCGCACCCGGCAGGGCAGGCTGGCGAGCAGTGGCACGAGGGCGCGGCCGACGTGGCCGGCGCCGAACACGGCAATCTGCGCCTGCACCTGGCCCATCGGTTCGAACAGCAACACGGTGGCGCCGCCGCAGCACTGGCCGAGGCTGGCGCCGAGGCTGAAGCGCTCCAGATGCGTGTCCTGCTTGCCGCTGGCGAGCATCTCGCGGGCGATCTGCATGGCTTTGAATTCCAGATGCCCGCCACCGATGGTGTCAAACAGGCGGTCGGCGCTGACGACCATTTTCGAGCCGGCGTTGCGTGGCGTCGAGCCGAGTTCTTCGATGATCGTCACCAGCACACAGGGCTCGCCCTGGTTCTGCAGGTCGGCGAGGGCGTCGATCCAGTTGTACATATGTCACCCCTACAACATCGTTGTCTGTTCGGGCCTCTTCGCGAGCAGGCTCGCTCCCACATTGGCAATGCATATCCCTGTGGGAGCGAGCCTGCTCGCGAATGGCCGCGCCTCGGTCCTAGAGCGGAGCCAGCTCGGTCTCGGCTTCTACAGCCTTTACCGCCTTCAACTGACGCATCTGCTCGCATCCCCACAACACTCGCTCCGGCGTGGCCGGTGCGTCGATTTTCGGCTGATGCTGATAATCACCGAGGCTCGCCACCGCATCCTTGATCGCGCACCACGCGGCGATGCCGAGCATGAACGGCGGTTCACCGACAGCCTTGGAGTGGAACACCGTGTCTTCCGGGTTCTTGCGGTTTTCCACCAGTTTCACCCGCAGATCCAGCGGCATGTCCGCCACCGCCGGGATCTTGTAGCTGGCCGGGCCGTTGGTCATCAGCTTGCCCTTGTTGTTCCAGACCAGCTCTTCCATGGTCAGCCAGCCCATGCCCTGGATGAAGCCACCCTCGACCTGACCGATATCGATGGACGGGTTCAGCGAGGCGCCGACGTCGTGCAGGATGTCGGTGCGCAGCATCTTGTATTCGCCGGTCAGGGTGTCGACGATCACTTCGCAGCAGGCTGCGCCGAAAGCGAAGTAGTAGAAGGGACGGCCACGGGCCTGACTGCGGTCGTAATAGATTTTCGGCGTCTTGTAGAACCCGGTGCTCGACAGCGAGACCTGATTGAAATACGCCTGCTGGATCAGCGCTTCGAATGTCAGGATCTGCTCGCGCACACGCACGTGGCCGTTGCGGAATTCGACGTCTTCTTCGCTGACCTTGTAGTGCCGCGCGGCGAACTCGACCAAGCGTTGCTTGATGGTCTGCGCTGCGTTCTGCGCAGCTTTGCCGTTCAGGTCGGCGCCGCTGGAGGCAGCGGTCGGCGAGGTGTTCGGCACCTTGTCGGTGTTGGTCGCGGTGATCTGCACACGGTCGATTTCCACCTGGAACACTTCCGCCACGACCTGGGCGACTTTGGTGTTCAGGCCCTGGCCCATTTCCGTGCCGCCATGATTCAGGTGGATGCTGCCGTCGGTGTAAATGTGGATCAGCGCACCGGCCTGATTGAGGAAACTCGCCGTGAAGGAAATCCCGAATTTCACCGGGGTCAGCGCCAGGCCTTTCTTCAGGATCGGGCTGTTGGCGTTGTAGCGACGGATCGCCTCACGCCGCTCGGCGTACTGGCTGCTTTCTTCCAGTTCGGCGGTCATCTCTTCGAGCATGTTGTGCTCGACGGTCTGGTAGTAGTGGGTGACGTTGCGCTCGGTCTTGCCGTAGTAGTTGGCCTTGCGCACCGCCAGCGGGTCCAGCTTCAAGTGCCGGGCAATCGCGTCCATCACTTCCTCGATGGCGACCATGCCCTGCGGGCCACCGAAGCCGCGATAAGCAGTGTTCGACGCGGTGTTGGTCTTGCAGCGATGGCCGTTGATGGTGGCATCGCCGAGGTAGTACGAGTTGTCCGAGTGGAACATCGCCCGGTCAACGATCGACGCGGACAGATCCGGCGAGCAGCCGCAGTTGCCGGCCAGCTCCATGTTGATCCCGTGCAGACGGCCGCTGCTGTCGAAACCGACGTCGTACTCGACATAGAACGGGTGGCGCTTGCCGGTCATCAGCATGTCTTCGACCCGCGGCAGACGCATCTTGGTCGGCTGGCCGGTGAGGTGCGCTACCACTGCGCACAGGCAGGCCGGGCTCGCGGCCTGGGTTTCCTTGCCGCCGAAACCACCGCCCATGCGGCGCATGTCGACGACAATTTTGTTCATCGACACGTCGAGCACTTCGGCGACCAGTTTCTGCACTTCGGTGGGGTTCTGCGTCGAGCAATAGACGATCATGCCGCCGTCTTCGGTGGGCATGACTGAGGAGATTTGCGTCTCCAGGTAGAAGTGTTCCTGGCCGCCGATGTGCAACGTGCCTTGAATGCGATGCTCTGCGGTGGCCAGCGCCGAGGCCGAATCGCCGCGCTGGTGGGTGTGGCTGTCGAGCACGAAGTGACGTTTGCGCAGGGCTTCGACGACATCCAGCACCGGTTCGAGATCTTCGTATTCGATGATCGCCGCCATCGCCGCTTTGCGGGCGGTTTCCAGGTCTTTCGCCGCGACCGCCAGCACCGGCTGGCCGACGAACTGCACATCATCGATCGCCAGCAACGGATCGCCCGGCATCAGCGGGCCGATGTCTTTCAGGCCCGGCACGTCTTCGTGGGTGATGACAATGCGCACGCCTTCGAAGGCGTAGCACGGCTGCGTGTCGATGCTGAGGATTTTCGCGTGGGCGCGGTCCGACAGGCGCGCATACAGGTGCAACTGGTTGGGGAATTCCAGGCGATCATCGATGTACTGCGCTTCACCGGACACATGCTTGGCGGCGCTGTCGTGCTTGACGCTGCGGCCGACACCGGTGGTCAGGTCCTGGGCGAACAATTCGGCCAGCTCAGCCTGGGTCTTCTCTACGGCGTGATGGTTAGACATAAGCGGTCACCCGAGTCTCGATGTGCGGTGTTTGCAGTTCGATGAAGTATTTGCGCAGCAGATTCTGCGCGCTGAGCAGGCGATATTCCTTGCTGGCGCGGAAGTCCGAGAGCGGTGTGAAATCTTCGGCCAGCGCGGCGCAGGCACGCTCGATCACCGCGTTGGTGAAGGGCGCGCCTTGCAGCACGGCTTCGCAATGCGCGGCGCGTTTGGGGATCGCCGCCATGCCGCCGAAGGCCACGCGGGCGTCGGCGATCACCCCGTTTTCCATGCGCAGGTTGAACGCGGCGCAGACGGCGGAGATATCGTCGTCGAGACGCTTCGACACTTTATAGGCGCGGAACAACTGCTCGGCGCTGGCGCGCGGGACGATGATTTTTTCGATGAATTCGCTTTCCTGGCGCGCGGTGACGCGGTAGTCGATGAAGTAATCTTCCAGGTTCAAGGTGCGGCGGGTTTCGCCTTTGCACAGCACGATCTGCGCGCCGAGGGCAATCAGCAGCGGTGGCGAGTCACCGATCGGCGAGGCGTTGCCGATGTTGCCGCCGAGGGTGCCCTGGTTGCGGATCTGCAACGAGGCGAAGCGGTGCAGCAGTTCGCCAAAGTCCGGATACTCGGCGTTCAACGCTTCGTAGCAGTCGGAGAGGGCAGTGGCGGCGCCGATTTCAATGCGGTCGGCGAAGGTCTCGATGCGCTTCATTTCCGCGACGTTGCCGACGTAGATCATCACCGGCAGGGTGCGGTGGAACTGGGTGACTTCCAGCGCCAGATCGGTGCCGCCAGCGAGCAGCCGGGCTTGTGGGTAAGCATCATAGAGATCGGCCAGATCAGCGACGGTCAGCGGCACCAGGCAACGCTTGTCGCCGCTGTTGAGTTCGCCGATATCGGTCGGCGCGATGGACTTGAGGCGGGCAATGGTTTCGGCTTCGCGGGCGTCGAACTGATCCGCTGGTTTGGCGCAGCAGGATTGTTCGGCGGCGGCGAGGATTGGCCGGTAGCCGGTGCAGCGGCAGAGGTTGCCGGCCAGCGCTTCGTGGGCCTTGGCCTGGTCCGGTGCATCGCTGTTCTTTTGCAGGGCGAACAGCGACATGACAAAGCCGGGGGTGCAGAAACCGCACTGCGAGCCGTGGCACTCGACCATGGCTTTCTGCACGCTGTGAAGTTCGCCTTTGTGCTTGAGGTCTTCGACGCTGATCAGTTGTTTGCCGTGCAAGGACGAGACGAAAGTCAGGCACGAATTGAGGCTGCGATAGCGGATGTGTTCACGCCCCGTGTCATCGGTCTGCAACTCGCCAACCACCACGGTGCAGGCGCCGCAGTCGCCGCTGGCGCAACCTTCTTTGGTGCCGGGCTTGCCCACGTGTTCGCGCAGGTAGTTGAGCACGGTCAGATTCGGGTCCAGGGCGTGCTCGCTACGGAGTTCCTGGTTAAGTAAAAACTGGATCACGGAAGGCCTCGCAGACTCATTATTGTTGTTAACCGACGTGGACCGAATTTAGCAGGTCTGACTTTTCGGTCAATGGTTTTCTGACTTAAAGGTCAGGAAAATCCGTTTCGTCGATCAACCGCGTGTCTATTCAGTATTGACCTTCATCGGTCACCGCGCTTTTTTGCGGGATTCGTGCCAAAAACCGCTGAGTGGGCACTCCGCCATGACCATGCATTTGCGCTACACTGCGCCGCTTGTGCAGATCGATAGAGTTTGAAGGACAACCATGACGTTCAAGGCGCCGGACAGCCTCGCCGAGCAAATCGCTCACCACCTCGCCGAACGCATCATTCGTGGCGAAATGAAGCCGGGAGAGCGCATCCAGGAACAGAAGGTCACGCTGGCGCTCAACGTCAGCCGCGGTTCGGTCCGCGAAGCCTTGCTGATCCTTGAGCGCCGTCACCTGATCGCGATCCTGCCGCGTCGTGGCGCCCACGTTACCGAGCTGACGCCGCACAAGGTGCAGAGTCTGTGCACGCTGATGAGCGAGCTGTACATCCTGCTCGGCAATTCCGTGGCCAACGGCTGGCAAGTGCAGTCGGACATGGCGCCGTTCGTACAGATCCAGCAGCGCCTGACCGCCAATTACGAGCGCGGCGATATCCGCAGCTTCGTCGATGACAGCTTCGCGGTGATGCGCGCCGCCTATCCGTTTGCCAACAATCCGTATCTGCAGGAAACCGTCGAGAACCTCCAGCCGGCGATGAGCCGCGCCTACTTTCTCGCCCTCGAACAGCGCAAAGCGGAGATGAGCGAGTTCCTTGAGCTGTTCGAACGCTTGCTCGCTGCCGTGCTCGCCCGTGATTTGCCGCAGATCCGCATCGTGCTCACGGCGTACGCCCAGCGCAGCTGCGATCTGGTGGTGTCTGCGCTGACGGTTGCCTGAGCGTGCGGCTAAAGTGCATCAAACTGGCGGGGTTCAAGTCCTTCGTCGACCCGACCACGGTGAACTTCCCCAGTAACATGGCGGCGGTCGTCGGGCCGAACGGTTGCGGCAAGTCGAACATCATCGACGCCGTGCGTTGGGTGATGGGCGAAAGTTCGGCGAAGAACCTCCGTGGCGAGTCGATGACCGACGTCATCTTCAACGGCTCGACCAGCCGCAAACCGGTGAGTCAGGCGAGCATCGAGCTGGTGTTCGATAACTCCGACGGCACGCTGCTCGGCGAATACGCCGCCTACGCGGAGATTTCCATCCGCCGCAAAGTCACCCGCGACAGCCAGACCACTTATTACCTCAACGGCACCAAATGCCGTCGGCGCGACATCACCGATATCTTCCTCGGTACCGGCCTCGGCCCGCGCAGCTACTCGATCATCGAACAGGGGATGATCTCCAAGCTGATCGAGTCCAAGCCTGAAGACCTGCGTAACTTCATCGAAGAAGCCGCCGGCATCTCGAAATATAAAGAGCGCCGCCGCGAAACCGAGAACCGCATCCGCCGCACCCACGAGAACCTCGCACGCCTGACCGACCTGCGCGAAGAGCTGGAGCGCCAGCTCGAACGTCTGCACCGTCAGGCCGAGGCGGCGAAAAAGTACCAGGAACTCAAGGCCGAAGAGCGTCAGCTCAAGGCGCAACTGTCGGCCCTGCGCTGGCAGGATCTCAACGAGCAGGTCGGCCAGCGCGAGTCGATCATTGGCAACCAGGAAGTCAGCTTCGAAGCGTTGGTCGCCGAGCAGCGTAACGCCGATGCGGCCATCGAACGCCTGCGCGACGGCCACCACGACCTGTCCGAGCGCTTCAATCTGGTGCAGGGACGTTTCTATTCGGTCGGCGGTGACATCGCCCGGGTCGAGCAGAGCATTCAGCACGGCCAGCAGCGTCTGCGCCAGTTGCAGGACGATCTGAAAGAAGCCGAACGCGCGCGTCTGGAAACCGAATCGCACCTGGGCCACGACCGCACCTTGCTGCTGACTCTCGGTGAAGAGCTGGACATGCTCACCCCCGAGCAGGAAGTCACCAGCGCCGCCGCCGAAGAAGCCGCCGCTGCGCTTGAAGAAGCCGAAACCACCATGCACGGCTGGCAGGAGCAGTGGGACGCCTTCAACCTGACGGCTGCCGAACCGCGCCGTCAGGCCGAAGTGCAACAGTCGCGGATCCAGCAGCTGGAAAGCAGCATGGAGCGCCTGGCCGACCGACAGAAACGCCTCGGCGAAGAACGTGCGTTGCTTTCAGCCGATCCGGAAGATGCGGCGATCATGGCGCTCAACGAGCAGCTCGCCGAGTCCGAAGCGACCCTGGAAGATTTGCAGACCAGCGAAGAAGCGCAGGTCGAAAAGCTCGAACAACTGCGTCAGGAATTGCAGCAGGCGTTGACCGCCCAGCAGCAGGCGCAGGGCGATCTGCAGCGGCTCAACGGGCGTTTGGCGTCGCTGGAAGCCTTGCAGCAGGCCGCGCTCGATCCCGGCACCGGCACTGCTGAATGGTTGAAGGAACACAACCTCGCCGAGCGTCCGCGTCTGGCCGAGGGCCTGAAGGTCGAGGCGGGTTGGGAGCTGGCGGTGGAAACCGTGCTTGGCGCCGATCTGCAAGCGGTGTTGGTCGACGACTTCAGCGGTTTTGATTTGTCCGGTTTCACCCAAGGCGATTTGCGTCTGCTCAGCCCGGCCAGCGACGGCGTGCGAGTGGCGGGCAGCCTGTTGGATAAAGTCGAGGCGCAGATCGATCTGTCGCCGTGGCTTGGTCAGGTCAAACCAGTCGACAGCCTTGAACAGGCGCTGGCGTTGCGCGGTCAGTTGAGCACCGGGCAAAGCCTGATCAGCCGCGACGGCTATTGGGTCGGACGACACTTTTTACGCGTACGTCGCGCCAGCGAAGCGGAAAGCGGCATGCTCGCCCGTGGCCAGGAAATCGAAGACTTGCAACTGGAGCGCGAAGAGCGCGAAGCCACGGTCGAGGCCATGGAAACCCGTCTGCAAACCTTGCGTGCGCAACAGCGCCAGCAAGAAAACGGCCGCGAACATTTGCGTCGTTTGCTGCAAGACGAAGCGCGCCAGCAAGGCGAATTGAAAGCGCAGCTGTCCGCCGGCAAAGCCAAGGCCGAACAACTGACATTACGTCGAACCCGTCTTGATGAAGAACTGGTCGAGCTCGCCGAACAGCGCGAGCTTGAGCACGAGCAGGTCGGCGAAGCGCGCATGAATTTGCAGGAAGCGCTGGACGCCATGGCGCTCGACACCGAGCAGCGCGAGTTGCTGCTGGCCCAGCGCGACAGCCTGCGCGAGCGCCTTGATCGCGTGCGTCAGGAAGCGCGGCAGCACAAGGATCACGCCCATCAACTGGCCGTGCGCCTCGGCTCGTTGCGCGCCCAGCATGACTCCACGCGTCAGGCGCTGGAGCGTCTGGAAATGCAGGCCGAACGCCTGACTGAAAAGCGCGAACAGTTGAGTCTGAATCTGGAGGAGGGCGAGGCGCCGCTGGAAGAGCTGCGCCTTAAACTCGAAGAGTTGCTCGACAAGCGCATGACCGTCGACGAAGAACTCAAGACTGCGCAGATCGCCCTGGAAGACGCCGATCGTGAATTGCGCGACGCGGAAAAACGCCGGACCCAGGCCGAACAGCAATCGCAGCTGATTCGCGGCCAGCTCGAACAGCAGCGCATGGAATGGCAAGCCCTGACCGTGCGCCGCAAGGCCTTGCAGGACCAATTGCTTGAAGATGGCTACGATCTCAACGGCGTGCTCGCGACATTGACGGCGCAAGCCAGTGAACGCGAAGCCGAAGAAGAACTCGAACGCATCAACGCGCGGATTCAGCGCCTGGGCGCGATCAACCTCGCGGCCATCGATGAATACACGCAACAATCGGAGCGTAAACGTTATCTGGATGCGCAGGACGCCGATCTGGTCGAGGCGCTGGAGACCCTGGAAAACGTCATCCGCAAGATCGACAAGGAAACCCGCAATCGTTTCAAAGATACCTTTGATCAGATCAATGGCGGTTTACAGGCACTTTTTCCAAAAGTTTTCGGCGGTGGACGGGCGTATTTGGAACTGACGGGCGAAGATCTACTCGATACAGGGGTGACGATCATGGCGCAGCCGCCCGGGAAGAAGAACAGCACCATCCATTTGCTCTCCGGTGGCGAAAAAGCCCTGACTGCACTGGCCCTGGTTTTTGCCATCTTCAAGTTGAACCCGGCGCCGTTCTGCATGCTCGATGAGGTTGACGCGCCACTGGATGACGCTAACGTTGGACGCTACGCACGGCTGGTCAAAGAGATGTCCCAGACCGTGCAGTTCATCTACATCACCCACAACAAGATCGCCATGGAAATGGCCGAGCAATTGATGGGCGTGACCATGCATGAACCGGGTTGTTCGCGGCTGGTGGCGGTGGATGTCGAGGAGGCGATGGCGATGGTGGACGCCTAGCGGCGGTGCTGCAAGTGACAAGCTCCAGGCTGCAGGTGGACGGCTTGTGGCTTGGCGCTTAAAGCTTGTAGCTGCGAAGCCTTTGATCGTGCTAGTTTAATGTCAATTTTTCGTATACGTGGGCAAAACGCCTGTCAGAACATAGAGTTGGCGCCACGTTTTAAAGCGGTTTACGCAGTGTAAACCCCTTATTTTTCAGCATTTTTTATAGAGGCACGGGATTACATGGAAATCGGTCTGCGCGAGTGGCTGATCGTCATCGGCATCATTGTGATAGCCGGTATTCTTTTCGATGGCTGGCGCCGTATGCGCGGCGGCAAGGGAAAGCTGAAATTCCGTCTCGACCGGAGCCTGTCCAATCTGCCGGACGAGGACACCAGCGCCGAGCTGTTGGGCCCGGCCCGCGTGCTGGACACGCACAAGGAGCCGCAACTGGACGAGCACGATCTGCCGTCGGTGAGCATGCCCAACCGCGAAGCCCGCGAGCCGCGTGAATCCGGCTCGAAACGTGGCAAGCGCGGCAGCAATGGCCCGGCGCAGGGCGACCTGAACCTCGACCTCGATCTGGACGGCGGTCCGAGCTTCAGCAGCCGCGATGACGATTTCGCCGAAGACAGCAAGCCTGCACCGACCGTGGCGGAAAAAGATCAGCCGCAAGCCGAAGAGGTCCTGGTGATCAGCGTAATCTGCCGCGATCCGGCTGGCTTCAAGGGCCCGGCGCTGCTGCAGAACATTCTCGAAAGCGGTCTGCGTTTTGGCGAGATGGATATTTTCCACCGCCACGAAAGCATGGCCGGCAACGGTGAAGTGCTGTTCTCCATGGCCAACGCGGTCAAGCCGGGCATTTTCGATCTGGACGACATCGACCATTTCAGCACTCCGGCGGTGAGCTTCTTCCTCGGTCTGCCAGGCCCGCGTCATCCGAAACAGGCTTTCGACGTGATGGTCGCGGCAGCACGCAAGCTGTCCCAGGAGCTGAACGGCGAACTGAAAGATGACCAGCGCAGCGTGCTGACCGCACAGACGATCGAGCACTACCGTCAGCGCATCGTCGAGTTCGAACGCCGCGCATTGACCCAGAAGCGCTAAGGCCAGAGCGCAGTTGTGGCGAGGGAGCTTGCTCCCGCTGGGTTGCGAAGCGACCCCAAATTTACGGCGGCTTCGCCACCGAGCGGGAGCAAGCTCCCTCGCCACAAGGTCTACCACCTTGAGCGACTATGATTAGACACTGGAGCAGCCTCGGCTGCTCTTTTGCTTTGTGAGAGAACACCCATGACCGCCGCCAAAACCCGCATTCTAGAGCTGCGCGCTGAGCTGGATCAGCACAACTATCGCTACCATGTTCTCGACGAACCGAGCATTCCGGACGCCGAGTACGACCGCTTGTTCCACGAGCTCAAGGCACTGGAAGCAGCCAACCCGGAACTGATCACCAGCGACTCGCCGACCCAGCGCGTCGGCAGCATGGCGCTGACTGCGTTCACTCAGGTGCGTCACGAAATCCCGATGCTCAGCCTCGGCAACGCCTTCGAAGAATCCGACATGCGCGAGTTCGATCGTCGCGTCAACGAAGGTCTCGACGTGCCGGCCGGCGATCTGTTTGGTGGCGGCGCGGCGGTGGAATACAGCTGCGAGCCGAAGCTCGATGGCCTGGCGGTCAGCCTGCTGTATCAGGACGGTCTGCTGGTGCGGGGTGCCACCCGAGGCGACGGCACCACCGGCGAAGACATCAGTGTCAACGTGCGCACCGTGCGCAACATTCCTCTGAAGCTGCACGGCGAAGGCTGGCCGGCGACGCTGGAAGTGCGCGGTGAAGTGTTCATGTCCAAGGCCGGTTTCGAGCGCCTCAACGCCTCGCAACTGGAGATCGGCGGCAAGACCTTCGCCAACCCGCGCAACGCTGCTGCGGGCAGTCTGCGCCAGCTCGATTCGAAGATCACCGCCAACCGGCCGCTGGAATTCTGCTGCTACGGCATCGGTCAGGTGTCCCACGACATTTCCGACACCCACATCGGCAACCTCAAGCAGTTGCAGAAATGGGGCATGCCGATCAGTCACGAACTGAAGCTGGCCAAGGGCATCGACGAGTGCCTGGAGTACTACCACGACATCGGCGTCCGGCGTAATGCACTCGCTTATGAGATCGACGGCGTGGTGTTCAAGGTCAACAGCATTGCCGACCAGCGTGAACTGGGCTTCCGCGCCCGCGAACCGCGCTGGGCGATCGCGCATAAATTCCCGGCGATGGAAGAACTCACCGAGCTGCTCGACGTTGAATTCCAGGTCGGCCGCACCGGGGCGGTGACTCCGGTGGCGCGTCTGAAACCGGTGAAGGTCGCCGGCGTCACCGTGGCCAACGCCACATTGCACAATATGGACGAAGTGGCGCGACTGGGCCTGATGATCGGCGACACGGTGATCATTCGCCGCGCCGGCGATGTGATTCCGCAAGTGGTGCAGGTGGTCACCGAGCGTCGTCCTGATAACGCGCGCCCGGTCGCCATCCCTGAAAGCTGCCCGGTGTGCGGCTCGCATGTCGAACGCACGCAACTGGTCAAGCGCAGCAAGGGCAAGGAAACCTTCAGCGAAGGCGCGGTGTATCGCTGCGTCGGCCGATTGGCCTGTGGCGCGCAACTCAAGCAGGCGATCATTCACTTCGTTTCGCGCCGGGCCATGGACATCGAAGGTCTGGGCGACAAGAGCGTCGAGCAACTGGTCGACGAAGGTCTGGTCAGTTCGCCAGCCGATCTGTATGCGCTGAAGTTCGATGACATCGTCGATCTGGAAGGCTTTGCCGAAGTCTCGAGCAACAAACTGCTGAAAGCCATCGAAGACAGCAAGCAACCGAGCCTGGCACGTTTCATCTACGCCCTCGGCATTCCCGATGTCGGCGAGGAAACAGCCAAGGTGCTGGCACGGTCGCTGGGTTCGCTGGAGCGCGTGCAACAGGCCTTGCCGCACGTGCTGACCTACCTGCCGGATGTTGGTCTGGAAGTGGCGCACGAGATTCACAGCTTCTTCGAGGATGCGCACAACCAGCAGGTCATCGGCGAACTGCTCGGCCACGGTTTGCAGATTCAGGACCAAGGGGAGTTGGGCGCGGAGTTCGCCGCCAGTACCACGCTGGGCGGCTTGCTCGACAAGCTGCACATTCCTTTCGTCGGCCCCGGTGGTGCACAAAAACTGGCGGACCGCTTTGGATCGCTGGAAGCGGTGATGAACGCTGACTGGCTGGACATGCGTCAGGCGTTGCCGGAGAAGCAGGCCAACTCGGTGCGCGAGTTCTTCGCCTCGCCCGAGAATCGCCAACTCGCCGAGCAGTCTGAGCAACAACTGCGCAATTTCGGCATGCATTGGCAGAGCGAGAAGAAAGTCGTTGAAGGTTTGCCATTGTCCGGCGAAACCTGGGTGCTGACCGGCAAGGTCGAACTGATGAGCCGGGATGTGGCCAAGGATCATCTGGAAAGCCTTGGTGCCAAGGTTGCCGGTTCCGTGTCGGCGAAAACCCATTGCGTGGTCGCAGGCCCCGGTGCCGGCTCGAAACTGACCAAGGCCAATGAACTCGGGGTCAAGGTCATGGACGAAGAAGCGTTTATCGCCTTCCTCAAAACCCACGGCGTCACCGTGTAAGGGATGCGCCGCTCCTGTGGCGAGGGAGCTTGCTCCCGCTGGGCTGCGGAGCAGCCCCAAACCCTTGCAGGCAAACCGCGGATGCTGGATTTGCGACCGAGCGGGAGCGAGCTCCCTCGCCACAATGGCGGTGTCATCGGGTAGCGCGCGGTATTCGGGAACGATGTTGTCTTGAGGATGATCTAGTCTTGGCCAGTCCCAGGGAGAGATCGCCATGCACCGCTTTTTCGAGCAGCTCAGTTCCCGCATCATCGCGCCGTTCGTGGCCGGATCCTCACGCAACAGTAAAGTCTGGCCGTGCCGTTGCGGCCAGTCGCTGTTCTTTCGCAACAGTCAGTGCCTGGCCTGTAACGCCTTGCTCGGTTATCAACCTGAACAAAGTCGCCTGACCTCGCTGCAGCCTGGACCGGAAGAGGGCACCTGGATACTCGACGTCGATCCCGACGCCGGCCTGTTCCGCCGCTGCGCCAACCTCGACATGCCCGCCGCCTGCAACTGGCTGCTGCCGGCCAACGATCACGACACCTTGTGCATCGCTTGCAGCCTCAACCGCACCATTCCCGACCTGTCCGTCCCGGAAAACCCCGAGCGCTGGCGCAAGGTCGAGATCGCCAAGCGTCGACTGGTCGCGCAATTGATCACCCTCGGCCTGCCGGTGATCGCGAAAACCGTGGATGAAGAAACCGGGCTGGCGTTCGACTTCATCGGAGTCGACCTGCAAGGCAACGCACCAATGACCGGTCATGCCAACGGTCTGATCACTCTCGACATCCAGGAAGCCGACGATGCCCATCGCGAGCAGGTCAGGGCGCAGATGCACGAGCCCTATCGCACGCTGCTCGGGCATTTTCGCCATGAGGTCGGGCACTATTACTGGGATCGCCTGATCGCCAACGGCCCCTGGCTCGGCGCATTCCGCAACCTGTTCGGCGACGAGCGCGCCAGTTACGCCGAGGCGCTGGACCGGCATTATCAGCAAGGCGCACCGCTGGACTGGCCGCAGCATTACGTCAGTGCCTACGCGACCATGCACCCATGGGAAGACTGGGCGGAAACCTGGGCGCATTACCTGCACATGATGGACGCCGTAGACACTGCGCTGGGTTTCGGCATGAGCGCGCGGGAAATGGACTTCGATTACCAGCCGTTTCCGACCAGCACCCTGTACGACCCGGAGCACCCCGGCGGGAGCGCGTTCCTGTCATTCGTCAACGCATGGATCGAACTGGCCGGCATGCTCAACGAACTGTCGCGCAGCATGGGCCAGCCGGATTTCTATCCGTTCGTACTGCCGGCCGCGGCGATCGCCAAGCTGCACTTCATTCATCTGGTGATCCAGCAGGCGGGCGGTCGTGCAGACGAAGTTCTGGCCCTGTAGGAGCCGCCGAAGGCTGCGATCTTTATGTCCTTGAACCCGTTCATGTTTTTAATCTGCAACCAACGGTTGTAACTTCATCTCAGACAGGTACAATGGCGCGGCTCGCCGACAGGCAAGCGTCGTTATGGTGACCCCATCGGTCCCCCCGCAACGATTACCCGTGAACCTGGTCAGATCCGGAAGGAAGCAGCCACAGCGGGAACATTGTGTGCCGGGGTGTGGCTGGTGGGGGCACCACCTTAACGAACCATCGAAGGCTTCAGACAGAACTGCATGGGTTTCGCCCACTGCGGTTTTTTTATGCCTGTGATTTGGCTTTTGGCGTTGATCCGCTATCAGAAACGCTCACATCAGCAGCGCAGCGTCCCGTTGGCCGTGCGGCTGTCGAAGCTGAACAGTGGCATACTCCCTCGCCTGGCATCGAGAGGTAAGGCAAGTGGGTGAAATTGACGATCTGACTCGGGAAAAACTGCGCGAATGGCAGTTGCGTCGTCTGGAAGTCAAGGAACAGATGCGGGAACAGCCCGAGCGAACCCTGGAGCTGTCGCGCTTGCTCGACCTGATGGATGAAGAGCACGCCGCGATTCTGGCGGCTTCGACCGTGTTCAACGCGGTTGAAGAAACGGCGCAGCCGGTCGCGGTGCAGGTCCAGTCCGCCGCTGAACCGAGGGCCGGCCAGTACGACCTGCAATTGCACGCCAGCGCTCAAAGCCCTGAACACTTGCGCAAACTGCTCGAAATGGCGCTCTACGAAGTGCAGGCACAGATCGATGCGGGCTCGATGACTGACTGCGCAGCTCGACGCGGCATGTCCGGCACGCTGGGCGACTACTCCTTCGAGCTGCGGATCCACCCCGAGGCCGGCAGTGAGGGATGCTTGCCGCCCACCCATGAACTGCGCGACGAGAATGACCAGGACTGATCTGGTGTTGTGTCAAAGCCCAGGCGGCGAGGTTGTATGCACCCGGAACATTTTGATTTGGCCACCCCGGTACTTCTACCGATTACCCATGATGCATGTACGGCGTTGTTGCAGCCCGAAGGTGAAGCGGCACTGGCCGACCTGACTGACCCGGAACTGGCGGCGCTGCTGGTTATCCAGAACCTCGCCCAGGCCACGGAGCAGGATTTGAGCGCCAGCGCGGCAGAGAAAATTCTCGCCAGACTTATTGACTGGTCCGTCACCTCCCGGTGCTCTGGATCGACGGGACTGATTTCAGAGGCGCGGCGATTGTTCGATTCGCGCAAACTGTATTTCGGTCTCAATGCGCTCAAAGGCCTGAACCTGCGGTTTCTCATGGCTGACGAAGTCACTGCGCAGGAATACCTGTTGCCCGACGGGCAATGGGATGTCGACTACAAGATTCGCCATCAGAAACAGAACAACCCGTTCAGTCAGCAAATGGTCACGCCTCGTGAGCGTGAGCACTGGTTAAGCGCCGCGCAGGACAAGCTGCTGCGGACCTTTCGCGCCAATCTCGACGAAGACCTGCACGTCCAGGGCTATGCGGGCATCGGCAAGAGTTACATGCTCAGTGCGCTGATCGAATGCCTGCGCTCGAAACGCACCCTGGTGCTGGCGCGCACCCCGGCGAAACTGGCGACGTTGCGCAAACACATCACGCAAGTGCACAACACCGAGATCGGTCAGACGTTTTTCGACTTTGCCCAGGCCCAGCTGCTTGGCCCACGGATGCACAGGGCCGGGACGCCAGCACGGATCCCGAGCAAGCAGGCGCTGGCGCAGGAACTGAATATTTTTGGTTTCCGCCACCATGATGGGCCGGGCACGCTCGAGGTCTGTCTGCGCGTGCTGGAGCTGTATTGCGCGTCAAGAGACCACACGCTGTCCGCCAGGCATCTGCCACATTTCCAGCAGCCCTTGACCGCCGCAGACTCGCAGGCGCTGCTGGAGTATTCCAGTCGCCTGTGGGTGTATCTGGAGGCCAACCCGGCCTGGGCCAGCCAGAGCGGTTTTCAGACGTTGTTGATGATCAAGCGCGCCAGTCTGGCCGGTTGCCGCATCCCGCCGCGCTACACCCATGTGATCATCGACGAAAGCCAGGATGTGCCGGCGTCGCTGCTGCAGATCATCGAACGCGGGCAGCAGGTGCTGATCACCCTCGGCGATGAATATCAGCAGGCCAAGGGCGAGCCGCTCAAGCGCAAGCGTGAGGTCCGCCAGAGCGATATCTGCTATTCGGTGCGCTCGGGACGCAACGTCGAGCGCTTGGTCAACCCGCTGATTTCGCGCCACACGCAGAAGAGCAAAGTGCCGTTTGAAGGTGCTCGCCATGCGGACGTCGATATCGAGTACTACCCGCAAGCCTTCGTGCCGCCTGAGGGTTGCGTGGTGCTGACCGCGTCACCTTGGGACACGATGATGTGGGCCATTCACCTGCACGATTGCAATTGCGCCTTCAGTTTCCCTGACAGGGAAGCTCAAGAGGACATCAAGCATTTCATGACCACCGCCATCGAGCTGTTCCGCCGCGATTTCTACAGCGCCGGGTCCAGCGAGAAAGGGCCGCACCCGTTTTTCAGCGACATGGCCGACTGGCAGCAGGTACGTGAGACCCATCGTTTCGACGAGGCGTTTTTGTGGATCGAAGCGCAACTGCAAGAAGGCTTCATGATTGCCGACCTGACTCGACTGAGCCAGAAGATCATCGAGCCGGGCAAGGCCTGCCTGTTGATGATGGCCGAGCGGGCCGGCGGCATGGAGTTCAAACGGGTGCTGTTGACGCGGGCCTTGCTCAGCAATGAGAAATTCAAGGACGCCTACGAGTTCGATCAGCGCATCTGTGCCGTCTACATCGCCATTTCCCGCGCCCGACAACAGCTGTACCTGCCTTACGACGTGGTCGAGTGGATCGACTTTCACGATTACCAGAAATTCCGCGAATCGCACGGCTATTAACCGGCCAACCCTGTGGGAGCGAGCCTGCTCGCGAAGGCGTCGGCACGTTCAACATCTGAGTGGCCTTACACAACGCTTTCGCGAGCAGGCTCGCTCCCACAGGGGTTAGGGTGTGGTTGAAGAGGTGCCGGTGTAGAGCCGGATGATCTCGTCTATCTCGCCGGACATTTTCATCCGCAGCAACGTGCGCAGAATCCGCTGCACCGGCACCTTCGGGTCGTTCCTCACATAGCAGCCGATATGCTGTTCCTGCAGCACCGCGACCCCTCGCAACTGCTGCTCCGGCAGCAGGCGCTGATTGATCCAGTCCAGCGTCCACTGATTGCTCACCGCGTAGCGATAACGGCCGGCGAGGAGCTTTTCCAGCACCTGTTCCTGATTGCGCGCGTCTTCGCGTTGCAACCGGTCGGCGTCGAACAGTGATTGCAGGGTCGGGTAGCTGTAACCGAGGACGGTGCCGATGGCCTGTCGCGGCAGATCGGCGGGATTGATCTGCGCCGATTGATCTTCGCGGCTGACAAGCAGGTCGCGCTGAAACCACAGCGGCACGCTCCAGATGTAATCGCCGGACTGATTCGGCAGCCACGACTGTGCGGCATAGCAGCGCACGTCGATGTCGCCGTGTTCCATGGCGCTCTGGACCCGTGCGCGCGGCAGGACGATGAACTGCGCCGGCGCGCCGACCTGGGTCGCCAGGCTGAGGAGGATGTCGTGCAGGATGCCCTGGGTCGGCCTGCCGCTTTCCAGTTGCACCATCGGCATCGCCCAGCTGTCCGGCACGGCGAAGCGCAACGGCGCTTGCGCTGCCATCGCGTTGAGGCTGATTCCCAGCAATGCCCCCAGGGCCCACCGCATAAACGCTCCGGTCATTCGCCGTCCCGAGCCGATAAAAGCCTCTGCTGATGCAGCTTAGCCACATTAGACGAGGACACCGGATGCAATTTTGCCCTTGCTCCGCTAGCATTAGCCGCTTCTGCTTCCTTCGCTGCGACGGTTTTCGATGAGTTATCAGGTTCTTGCACGTAAATGGCGTCCGCGCTCGTTCCGCGAAATGGTCGGCCAGACCCATGTGCTCAAGGCTCTGATCAATGCCTTGGACAGCCAGCGGCTGCACCACGCCTATCTGTTCACCGGGACGCGCGGGGTCGGCAAGACCACCATCGCGCGGATCATTGCCAAGTGCCTGAACTGCGAGACCGGTATCACCTCCAGCCCCTGCGGCGAATGTTCGGTGTGCCGCGAGATCGACGAAGGCCGTTTCGTCGACCTGATCGAGATCGACGCCGCCAGCCGCACCAAGGTCGAAGACACCCGCGAACTGCTCGACAACGTGCAGTACGCGCCAAGCCGTGGGCGCTTCAAGGTCTACCTGATCGACGAAGTGCACATGCTTTCCAGCCATTCCTTCAATGCGCTGCTGAAAACCCTTGAAGAGCCGCCGCCCTACGTCAAGTTCATCCTGGCGACCACCGATCCGCAGAAACTTCCGGCAACGATTCTTTCGCGCTGCCTGCAGTTCTCCCTGAAGAACATGACGCCCGAGCGTGTGGTCGAGCATTTGACCCACGTGCTCACGGCGGAAAATGTCCCGTTTGAAGACGATGCATTGTGGCTGCTTGGCCGCGCTGCTGACGGCTCGATGCGCGACGCCATGAGCCTGACCGATCAGGCCATTGCTTTCGGCGAAGGCAAGGTGCTGGCTACTGACGTGCGGGCGATGCTCGGCACCCTGGATCACGGTCAGGTCTACGACGTTCTGCATTCATTGATCGAGGGTGACGCCAAGGCGCTGCTCGAAGCCGTGCGGCATCTGGCCGAGCAAGGTCCGGACTGGAACGGCGTGCTCTCGGAAATTCTCAACGTGCTGCACCGTGTGGCCATCGCTCAGGCACTTCCGGAAGGCGTCGACAACGGCCACGGCGACCGTGATCGCGTATTGGCTTTGGCCCAGGCGTTGCCGGCCGAAGACGTGCAGTTCTATTACCAGATGGGCCTGATTGGCCGCCGCGACTTGCCGCTGGCGCCGGACCCGCGTGGTGGCTTCGAGATGGTCCTGCTGCGAATGCTGGCGTTCCGACCGGCGGATACGGCGGACGCGCCGAGGCAACCGCTAAAGCCAGTGGGGATCAGCCAGGCCACAGTTGATTCCGCAAACTCCGTGGCTGCCGCGCCGAAGCTTGCGCCGGTGGTCGCTGCGGTTGTTGCGCCAGCGCCAGCGCCCGTGGCTGAGCCAGCGCCGGTAACCGCGCCGACAGCCGAGCCGGAACCTGTTGCGCCGGTTGTCGAAGCGCAACCGGAGCCTGAGCCGGTCGCCGTCGAAGCCGTGGTCGATCTGCCGTGGAACGACCCGGTTGAAGCCGAGCCCGAGCCGGCGCCGGCACAGCAACCTGCCGTCGAGCCGGTGCTGGAAACCGCTGGCGAACAGCCCGAGCTGCCGCCAATGCCGTTGCCAACCCCGGACAGCGTGGTGCCGGACGCGCCGGAGTGGGCCGCCGCGCCGATTCCCGAGCCGTCCGTCGCTGACGTCGATGCCGCCACGCCAGGCATGGACATGGACGACGAACCGCCGCTGGACGAGGACTACATCGAGCCGGACATGGATTCGGCCTACAGCTACCTCGACGAACTGGCCAGCGAACACGCCGCCGATCCCGAACCTGAACCCGAGCCGGAACCTGCCGCCGCGCCGGCAACCGGTCTGGCCCTTCAGTGGCTGGAGCTGTTCCCTAAACTGCCGATTTCCGGCATGACCGGCAGCATCGCCGCCAACTGCACCTTGATTGCGGTCGACGGCGATCATTGGCTGATGCACCTTGATCCGGCTCACAGCGCACTGTTCAACACTACGCAACAGCGTCGTCTCAACGACGCGTTGAACCAGTTTCACGGGCGCACGCTGACGCTGACCATCGAGCTGATCAAACCCGAACAGGAAACCCCGGCCCAGGCCGCCTCCCGTCGCCGCGCCAATCGGCAGCGCGAGGCGGAGGAATCGATCCATGGTGATCCGTTCATCCAGCAGATGGTTCAGCAGTTCGGTGCGGTGGTGCGAAGCGATACTATTGAACCTGTCGACGCCTTGGTCACCCAAGGCTAATAACTGAAGGCGCTCGGCCGCGATGGCCGGGCGCTGTTTTATCCAAGTACGTTTGAGGTGATTCCCATGATGAAAGGTGGCATGGCCGGCCTGATGAAGCAGGCGCAGCAGATGCAGGAAAAAATGGCCAAGATGCAGGAAGAACTGGCCAACGCCGAAGTCACCGGCAAGGCCGGCGGCGACATGGTCACCGTGGTGATGACCGGTCGTCACGACGTCAAGAGCGTGAGCATCGACCCGAGCCTGGTCGAAGGCCTGAGCGAAGACGACAAAGAGATGCTGGAAGCCGTGGTCGCCGCCGCCGTCAACGACGCCGTGCGCAAGATCGAAGCCAACAGCCAGGAAAAAATGGGCAGCATGACCGCCGGCATGAACCTGCCAGCGGGTATGAAACTGCCGTTCTGATTCGCCACTGCGCGGCAGATGAGCTACACAAAATGCCAGGCATCGCGCCTGGCATTTTTGTTTCTGCATGATGGGCATGTGCCGGCAGGACTGGCGCTTTCGCGAGCAGGCTCGCTCCCACACTTGGAAATGCAATCCCTGTGGGAGCGAGCCTGCTCGCGAAGGGCGCGCCTGGGTCAAAACTGAAGAAACATCGAACACACCACCGCTACCAAGGTCTGCTCCCTATACACCGAATTCCCCATTCACAGGAGACGCTGACATGTCCGACCCTCTCACCCTCAACCAACGCTTCGTCCTTGCCTCGCGCCCGACCGGTGCGCCGACTCCGGAAAACTTCCGTCTCGAGCGCGAGGCTTTGCCGGATCTGCAGGACGGTCAGGTCTTGCTGAAAACCCTGTACCTGTCGCTCGATCCGTACATGCGCGGACGCATGAGCGATGCACCGTCCTACGCCGCACCCGTGCAGATCGGCGAAGTCATGACCGGTGGCGCGGTCAGCCGGGTCGAGCAATCCAACCATCCAAAATTCCACACCGGCGATCTGGTAGTGGGTGCGACTGGCTGGCAGAGTCACAGCATCAGCGACGGCCGCAACATCATGCCGATTCCTGCCGGTCTGCCGAGTCCGTCGATGGCTCTCGGGGTGCTGGGCATGCCGGGCATGACCGCGTACATGGGCCTGATGGACATCGGTCAGCCGAAAGAAGGCGAAACCCTCGTGGTGGCCGCTGCGTCCGGGGCCGTCGGCTCGGTGGTCGGGCAAGTGGCGAAGATCAAAGGCCTGCGTGCAGTTGGCGTGGCTGGCGGTGCCGAGAAGTGCAAATACGTGGTCGAGGAGTTGGGTTTTGATGCCTGCATCGACCACAAGGCCGACGACTTCGCCGAGCAACTGGCCAAGGCCTGTCCCAACGGCATCGACATCTACTACGAGAATGTCGGCGGCCATGTATTCGACGCGGTCGTGCCATTGCTCAACCCCAAGGCGCGCATCCCGTTGTGCGGTCTGATCGCCGGCTACAACGCCGCCGAGGCACCCACCGGCCCGGATCGCCTGCCCATGCTGCAACGCACGCTGTTGACCAAGCGTGTGCGCATTCAGGGCTTTATCGTCTTCGATGATTACGGTGATCGTCAGCCGGAATTCATCAGCCACATGGTGCCGTGGGTACGCGACGGCAAGGTGAAATTCCGCGAGGACGTGGTCGAAGGCCTGGAGCAGGCGCCCGAGGCGTTCATCGGTCTGCTGGAAGGGCGCAACTTCGGCAAACTGGTGGTCCGGGTCGCTCAGGACTGAGGATTTGACGCTGGCCAGAGGCGCGGGTATAAACCGCGTCTCGTTGTTTAGTCGGACTGTTTACCCATGAGCTTCAGCCCTTTGATTCGCCAACTGATCGACGCCCTGCGCACCTTGCCGGGCGTGGGTCAGAAAACCGCTCAGCGCATGGCGTTGCAGTTGCTCGAACGTGATCGCAGCGGTGGCACTCGTCTGGCGCAGGCCTTGAGCCAGGCCATGGAAGGCGTTGGCCACTGCCGCCAGTGCCGCACGCTGACCGAAGACGATCTGTGCCCGCAATGCGCCGACCCGCGCCGTGATGACACGCTGCTCTGCGTGGTCGAAGGTCCGATGGATGTCTATGCGGTGGAGCAGACCGGATTCCGTGGCCGCTATTTTGTTCTCAAGGGGCATTTGTCGCCGCTTGATGGTTTGGGGCCGGAGGCGATCGGCATTCCGCAATTGATGGCGCGGATTGAAGAGGCGGGGACGTTTACCGAAGTCATTCTCGCCACCAACCCGACGGTCGAAGGCGAGGCCACCGCCCATTACATCGCGCAGTTGTTGCAGAACAAAGGCCTGATCGCTTCGCGGATTGCCCACGGCGTACCACTGGGCGGTGAGCTTGAGCTGGTTGATGGCGGCACGCTGGCGCATTCGTTTGCCGGGCGTAAACCGATTTCCCTCTGATTATGCGGTGTCTGTTTTGACGCCTTCGCGAGCAGGCTCGCTCCCACATTGGTTTTGTGTCGTTTACAAATCCCCTGTGGGAGCGAGCCTGCTCGCGAATGGCGCGCCGCGGTCTATCTGACTCACACAATTTCATTGAAAACCAAGCAAGCGCTCGGTTAACGTCGGCGAACCTTTCCGTGGAGCTCGCCCATGCCTGCCTTTCAGGAATACTTCGACCCCAGTCACCAATTGGTCCGTGACAGCGTCAGACGTTTCGTCGAACGCGAGATCCTGCCGGACATCGATCAGTGGGAAGAAGCCGAAAGCTTTCCTCGCGAGCTTTACCTCAAGGCCGGAGCGGCGGGCATTCTCGGTATGGGTTATCCCGAAGCGCTCGGCGGTAGCCATGAAGGCGATCTGTTCGCCAAGGTCGCCGCCAGTGAGGAGTTGATGCGCTGTGGCTCTGGCGGCCTGGTAGCGGGCCTTGGCTCGCTGGATATCGGTCTGCCGCCGATCGTCAAATGGGCACGCCCGCAAGTCCGTGAGCGGGTCGTGCCGCAGGTGCTCAGTGGCGCGAAGATCAGCGCCTTGGCCGTGACCGAGCCCGGTGGCGGTTCCGACGTCGCCAACCTGCAAACACGCGCCGTGCGCGACGGCGATTGCTACCGGGTCACTGGCAGCAAAACCTTTATCACCAGCGGCGTGCGCGCGGATTTCTACACCGTCGCGGTGCGTACCGGTGCGCCGGGGTTTGGCGGCATCAGTTTGTTGCTGATCGAGAAGGGCACGCCAGGTTTCAGCGTCGGTCGGCAACTGAAGAAAATGGGTTGGTGGGCGTCGGATACCGCTGAATTGTTCTTCGACGATTGCCGCGTGCCTGTAGGCAATCTGATTGGCGCCGAGAACATGGGCTTCGCCTGCATCATGGGCAATTTTCAGAGCGAAAGGCTGGCGCTGGCGCTGATGGCCAACATGACCGCGCAATTGGCGCTGGAGGAGAGCCTGAAGTGGGCGCGCGAGCGTGAAGCGTTCGGCAAACCCATCGGCAAGTTTCAGGTGATCAAGCATCGCCTCGCCGAAATGGCCACAGCGCTGGAAGTGTCGCGGGAGTTCACTTACCGGCAAGCGGCGAAGATGGCGGCAGGGCAGAGTGTGATCAAGGAAATTTCCATGGCGAAGAACTTCGCCACCGACACCTCGGACCGGATTACGACGGAGGCGGTGCAGATTCTTGGCGGGCTCGGTTATATGCGCGAAAGCCTGGTGGAGCGGCTGTACCGGGATAACCGCATCCTGTCGATTGGTGGCGGGACGCGGGAGGTGATGAACGAAATCATCAGCAAGCAGATGGGGCTTTAGGTTTGCGTTGAGGCGCCCGACGCCTTCGCGAGCAGGCTCGCTCCCACAGGAGAGTGCATTCCAGTGTGGGAGCGAGCCTGCTCGCGAAAGCGGTCTGACAGGCGCCGCTTATTTATCAGTCAACGCAAACTGCGTCAGGCAAAAGGTAGGAATGCCCATATCCTCAAGACGCTGCGAACCTTGCAGCTCCGGCAAATCAATGATCGCCGCGGCCTCATGCACCCGTGCGCCCATGCGGCGAATCAGGTTGGCCGCCGCGATCAGCGTGCCGCCGGTGGCGATCAGGTCATCGAACATCACCACCGAATCGCCTTCACACAGGCTGTCGGCGTGCACTTCCAGAAATGCTTCGCCGTATTCGGTCGCATAACCTTCTGCGAGCACGTCCGCCGGCAGTTTGCCTTGCTTGCGGAACAGCACCAACGGTTTGTTCAACTGATAGGCCAATACCGAACCGATCAGGAAACCACGGGCGTCCATTGCGCCGATGTGGGTGAAGTCGGCTTCGACGTAGCGATGGGCGAAGCTGTCCATCACCAGGCGCAGGGCGGTAGGCGACTGGAACAACGGGGTGATGTCGCGAAAGATCACGCCCGGCTTGGGAAAGTCGATCACGGGGCGGATCAGGGATTTGATGTCGAAGGAGTCGAAGACCATCGGGGTGTCCTGGCAGGGCTGCAAACGGCGCAGTATACCCGCGGCTGAAACGATTCGCTCAACCGCGGGTCGTGATCAGCCTTCGATCGAACCGCCGGCCAGCGCGCACAGCTGGATCGGATCGAGAATGTGGATCTCCTTGCCCTCGGCGGCAATCAGCTCGTTCTGCTGGAAGCGCGTGAACACCCGCGACACGGTTTCCACCGCCAGGCCCAGGTAATTGCCGATTTCATTGCGCGACATGCTCAGGCGGAACTGGTTGGCCGAGAAGCCGCGAGCGCGGAAGCGTGCCGACAGGTTGACCAGGAAGGTGGCGATGCGCTCGTCAGCGGTCTTCTTCGACAGTAGCAGCATCATTTGCTGGTCGTCGCGGATCTCGCGGCTCATCACCCGCATCAACTGGCGGCGCAGTTGCGGCAATTGCAGGGCCAGTTCGTCGAGGCGTTCGAAGGGGATTTCGCAGACCGAAGTGGTTTCCAGCGCCTGGGCCGACACCGGGTGCTTCTCGGTGTCCATGCCCGACAGTCCGACCAGTTCGCTCGGCAGATGGAAACCAGTCAGTTGCTCTTCGCCGGCATCGCTCAGGCTGAAGGTTTTCAGGGCGCCGGAGCGAACTGCATAAACCGAATCGAAGGTGTCGCCCTGGCGAAACAGAAACTCGCCTTTCTTCAACGGGCGGCCGCGTTTAACGATTTCGTCCAGCGCATCCATGTCTTCCAGATTCAGAGAAAGTGGCAGGCAGAGCGGGGCCAGGCTGCAATCCTTGCAGTGGGCCTGGTTGTGAGCGCGCAGTTTGACTGGCTCGGACATTTCTTCAATCCTTGTGGGAAAACACACATAAGACGTAAGGGTAACCCACCCAAGGACATTCAGGCCAGCACGCGGCGATGTTGTCCCACAGACATAAAGCCGCAGCACCGGCGGCCGATAAACAGCTATCAGCATTCATCCACGGAAGGTTCCGATGACCGCCATTGGCACGCTAGGCCCCGGTAGCAGCGGCGTTGCTGCCGCGCCGGAGTTAAACAATACCGACGCTGCGAGCGACCGCGACGACGACCTGTCGATAACGGCAAGCCCGACCTTGGTCGAGGGCGTCAAAGTGTCGCTGTCCGGCGCGGCCATCGCCAAATCCGCCGCTGTCGGCGGCGAAAACAGCGACATCGACAACAGCGGCCTACCGGAGGACATCCAGCAATTGCTGAAGATGATCCGCAAAATCCAGAAAGAAATTATCGAAAAGAAAGCGCGCATGGCGGCGGTCATGTCCGACAAAACCCTCTCCAATGAAGAAAAGATCAACAAGCTCGCTGCGTTGCGTGGCGCCATCGCCGCCCTCAACAGCGGCCTGATCACCGCCAACCTGGCTTTGTCGAAAGTGATGAACCAGTCGGCGCTGAGCCCTGATCAGAACCTCAAGGTCGGCTCGTTGCTGACCAAGCCTTAGATCACCCGCGAGAAACGCTGGCGGTTCTGCTGCTCAAGGTACGCATCGAAGACCATGCACACCGAGCGCACCAGCAATCGGCCCGCCGGCAATACCTCGATCCCGTCGCGATCAATCCTGATCAGGCCATCCTCGGCCATCCCCTGCAATTGCGGCCACAGCCCGCCGAAATAGCCCTGGAAGTCGACATTGAACTGCTGCTCGATTTCAGCGAACTCAAGTTCGAAATTACAGATCAGCTGCTGAATCACCGCGCGGCGCAAGCGATCGTCGGCGTTGCACACCAGGCCGCGACTGGTCGCCAGTTGCGCGCTGGCGAGGCTGTTCTGATAGGCAGTGAGGTCGCTGCTGTTCTGGCAGTACAAATCGCCAATCTGGCTGATCGCCGACACGCCCAGACCAATCAGATCGCAATGGCCGTGGGTGGTGTAACCCTGGAAATTGCGTTGCAGGGTCTGTTCCTCCTGGGCAATTGCCAGATCGTCATCGGGCAGGGCGAAGTGGTCCATGCCGATGTAGCGGTAACCGGCAGCGATCAGTTGTTCGATGGTGCGCTGCAGCATCTCCAGCTTGTGCGCGGGGCTGGGCAATTCGCTGCTGTTGATCCGCCGTTGCGGCATGAAGCGCTCCGGCAAGTGCGCGTAGTTGAACACCGAGAGGCGATCCGGTTGCAGGCTGATCACTTCTTCGACGGTGCGGGCGAAATTGTCTGGCGTCTGCTTCGGCAGGCCGTAGATCAGATCGATGTTGATCGAGCGAAATTGCAGGGTCCGCGCCGCGTCGATCACCGCGCGGGTTTCCTCCAGACTTTGCAGGCGATTGACCGCGCGCTGCACCGCCGGATCAAGATCCTGCAGACCGATGCTGACCCGGTTGAAACCCAATTCGCGCAGCAGGCCCATGGTCGACCAGTCGGCCTCGCGCGGGTCAATTTCGATGCCGTAATCACCGGAGTCGTCATCGAGCAGATTGAAATGCTTGCGCAGGTGCGCCATCAGCTGGCGCAGTTCGTCGTGGCTGAGAAAGGTCGGCGTGCCGCCACCGAAATGCAGTTGCTCGACTTTTTGCGTCGGGTCGAGGTGGCAGGCGATCAACTGGATTTCCTGCTCGAGCCGTTGCAGATATGGCTGCGCGCGACCGCGATCCTTGGTGATGACCTTGTTGCAGGCGCAGTAGTAGCAAATGTTCGCGCAGAACGGCACATGCACGTACAGCGACAACGGCCGCTGGGCCTTGCGGCTGTCGCGCAGGGCGTGGAACAGGTCGAACGTGCCGACCTGCCCGTGAAATTGCACGGCAGTCGGGTACGAGGTGTAGCGTGGCCCCGCCAGATCGTAGCGGCGGATCAGATCAGAGTCCCAACGAATGGCGTCGAGCATGCGGGCATTCCCCCGGATAGGCTGGCAGTGTGGCGAGTCTAGGGGAGGGTGTAGCCGGGCATCTTGATTTGCATCAACGGCGAGGATTGGTGTTGTTCGTGCGGGCGCCTTCGCGAGCAGGCTCGCTCCCACAGGTCTTGTGTACGCTGCAAATCCAATGTGGGAGCGAGCCTGCTCGCGAAGGCCGCCCCACCCATCTAATGACCCATAAGCCAATGCTGATGCGGGCCGGGCAATGTCCACAAACCAAACAGAATCACCAGCAAACCGCCGGCCATACGCACGCTGCGTTTGCGCAGGATCGCGGTGACCCGTTCAGCCGCCAGCCCGGTGGCGAGCAGCACCGGCCAGGTGCCGAGGCCAAACGCAAGCATCAACAGCGCACTGTCCAGCGCATTGCCCTGACTCGCGCTCCACAACAGCGTGCTGTAAACCAGTCCGCACGGCAGCCAGCCCCACAGTGCACCGAGCAGCAAGGCGCGCGGCAGGCTTGAAACCGGCAGCAAGCGGTTCGCTACCGGTTGAATGAAGCGCCACAAGCCACGCCCGAGCGCTTCGATACGGGTCAGCCCGCTCCACCAACCAGCCAGGTACAACCCCATGGCAATCAGCAGCAGCCCCGCCAGCACGCGCATGAACAGCGCCGCCGGGCTGTTGGCGACGGCCCAGCCGGCCAGGCCGATGAGCAATCCCGCCGTGGCGTAACTGAGAACACGCCCGAGGTTGTAAGCCAGCAACAGGCGAAAGCGCCGGCTGCGCTGTTCTTTGGGGATCGCCAGGGTCAGCGCGCCCATCAGACCGCCGCACATGCCCAGGCAATGGCCGCCACCGAGCAGGCCGAGGATCAGTGCCGAAACGAGCAGGGGCGCCAGCTCAAGCATGGGGTGGCGCCTTGTCGTCCGGTTTGCCGGCGTTGGCTTCATCCACCGCGGCGGTGTGGTTGGGGTCCTGATCGTCAAAGAGGATGCTGTGCGCGGGGCCGTCGAGGTCATCGTACTGACCGCTGTCCACCGCCCAGAAGAAGATGTACACGGCGATGGCGACGATCAGCAAGGCAGCGGGAATCATCACGTAGAGAGCTGGCATCGGTAACTCCAGGCCCGCGCGGCTCAGGCCGGCAGCGGGCGGGTGTGGGTCGGGCTGCTGGCGGCCGGCGCGCTCGGCAGGCGAGTCAGGCGAGTCAGGCGCAGGGCGTTGAGCACCACGGTCAGCGAACTGATCGACATGCCGACCGCCGCCCACACCGGAGTGATCCAGCCGAGGGCGGCGAACGGCAACATGAGGCCATTGTACAGCGCCGCCCACAGCAGGTTTTCGATGATTACCCGGCGCGTACGTCGCGCCAGCGTGAAAGCTTGCACCAGGGCGCCGAGACGGTTGGACAGCAACACCGCATCGGCGCTGGTTTTCGCCAGATCGGTGGCCGAGCCCATCGCCACGCTGATGTCGGCCGCGGCCAGCACCGGCACGTCGTTGACGCCGTCGCCGAGCATCAGCACCTTGCGACCTTCCTTGTGCAGTTGCTGCAGCACTTGCAGTTTGTCATCGGGGCGCAAACCGCCGCGGGCCTCGTCGATACCCAGTTCAGCGGCGACACTGGCGACCATCGGCGAACTGTCGCCGGACAACAGCAAGGTGCGCCAGCCCCGCGCTTTGCAGGCCGCGAGCAGGGCGGGGGCGTCGTCACGCAGGCGATCATCGAGGACCAGCCACGCCAGCGGGCCGTGGGTGTCGGCGAGCAGCAGCCATTGCCCGGCCTCGTCGGGCATCGACGGCAGTGCCGCGCCGCTCAGGGCACAGGCGAACTGCGCCTGACCGATACGCAAGCGTCGTTCACCGACCATTCCTTCAAGGCCCAGTCCCGGGCTGCTGTGCACCTCTTCAGCGGCCAATGGTGCGCGGCCGAAAGCGCGGGCAATCGGGTGTTCCGAACGGTTTTCCAGCGCGGCGGCGAGGCTCAGGCATTGCTCGCTGTCGAGCGCGCCGAGCGGGCGAATCGAACGCAGTACCAAGCGCCCTTCGGTGAGCGTGCCGGTCTTGTCGAAGATTACCGTGTCGATCTGGTTCAGCCCTTCCAGGACGTGGCCGCGGGTTAGCAGCAGCCCGAGTTTGTGCAGCGTGCCGGTGGCGGCGGTGAGTGCAGTCGGAGTCGCCAGCGACAGCGCACACGGACAGGTCGCCACCAGCATGGCGAGGACGATCCAGAACGCCCGCGATGAATCCAGCTGCCACCACAGCAGGCCGATCGCTGCCGCGGCAATCAGCGACAGCAGCAAAAACCACTGCGCGGCGCGGTCGGCGATTTCTGCCAGACGCGGTTTTTCCGCCTGAGCGCGATCGAGCAGGCGCACGATCGCGGAGAGCCGCGTGTCCTGCCCCAGCGCCTGCACTTCCACGGTCAATGCGCCTTCGACGTTGAGGGTACCGGCGGTGACCGCATCACCCAGCGCACGCGGTTGCGGCAGGTATTCGCCGGTCAGCAGCGATTCGTCGATGCTCGACTGGCCGTCGATGATCTTGCCGTCAGCCGGCAGGATCGAGCCCGGCTGCACCAGAATCCGTTCGCCGAGACGTAGCTCGCTGAGCAGGATGCGTTCGCTCTGACCGTTGCTATCCAGGCGCAGGCACGAGGCCGGCAACAGGTTCACCAGTTGCGCAGTGGCGGCGGCGGTGCGCTCGCGGGCGCGGCGTTCCAGATAACGCCCGGCGAGCAGAAACAGCGCGAACATGCCGACCGCATCGAAGTACAGCTCGCCGACCCCGGTGATCGACGTCCAGATCCCGGCGATGTAGGCGCTGCCGATCGCCAGCGACACCGAGACGTCCATGGTCAGGTGGCGGGTACGCAAATCGCGCATCGCCCCTTTGAAGAACGGCGCGCAGCTGTAGAACACGATCGGCGTGGTCAGAAACAGCGCGACCCAGCGCAGGATCGTGTGCAGCTCGGGGCTGAGGTCAATATTGAATTCCGGCCACGTGGCCATGGTCGCCATCATCGCCTGAAACCACAGCAGCCCGGCGACGCCGAGTTGGCGCAGGGCCAGGCGATTCTCGCTGGCCAGTTGTTCGCTGGCGCGATCGGCGTGATAGGGATGGGCGGCGTAACCGATGTGGCGCAGTTCGGCGAGAATCTGGCTCAGCGGCAGTTGAGCGTCGGCCCAGCGCACGTGCAGGCGATGGTTGGACAGGTTCAGCCGCGCTTCGGCGACGCCGGGCAGGGTGCGCAGGTGTTTCTCGATCAGCCAGCCGCAGGCGGCGCAACTGATGCCTTCCATCAACAAGGTGGTTTCGGCCAGATCGCCTTCGTGGCGGACGAAGGGTTGTTGCACGTCGGCGCGGTCGTACAGCGCCAGTTCATCGGTCAGTTGCACCGGCAGCGCTTCGGGATTGGCCGAGGCTTCGCTGCGATGCTGGTAATAACTTTCCAGCCCTCCGGCGACGATGGCCTCGGCCACCGCCTGACAGCCCGGGCAGCAGAACTCGCGGGCCTGCCCGAGGACGACGGCGGTGAAGCGGCTGCCGGACGGGACGGGCAGGGCGCAGTGGTAGCAGGCAAGTGGGGTGGTCATGGCATCGTTGAGGGTGTGAGCCCTTGCATTGGGTGTATCCGCTTGCCCTCACCCCAGCCCTCTCCCGGAGGGAGAGGGAGCCGATCGGTGTGAGCCGGAAAAGCGGCTTCAGTCGCCGACATTGTCACTGTCATACGCCACGCTTCCAAGCAGCCGAGATCAGTCCCCTCTCCCTCAGGGAGAGGGCTAGGGTGAGGGGCTCTAGACCTTGATTCACTTCTTCAGGTCTTCCGCGCCCTGCAATGGCTCATCACCCAGCAGCAGTTCCTTGTCATGGCTGACCAGTTCTTCTTCAAACATGCGCCACACGTGCTCATCCTGACTGCCGAGCAACTCGACAAACCGCCGCCCTTCGACCTTGTCGCTCAACTGGCCAATGTAGCGCCCGCTCTCGCTGTCATTGCGGGTCAGCACGATCTTGCGATCCTTCTCCGGCTGGGTCGGCGAGATCAGGTTCAATTCGAGGGTTTGCGGCTGGCTGTCACCGTTCAAGCGCAGATCGACTTCGCCGGTCACGTCATCCAGATGCACCGCCGCACGCAGTTTCAGGGTTTGCGCCAGCAGTTCACGGTCCAGCGAACGGTTGATGCCTTTGCCTGCTTCGTAATAGTTGTCGTTGACCAGATTGTCCGGGTTGTTCACCGCGATGGTCACCATGGACAGGGTCAAGGCCACCGAGCAGGCGAGGATGGCGATGATGATCCACGGCCAGAGGTGCTTGTACCAGGGACTTGCGGCGTTTGCAGCGGGCATGTTCAAAATTCTCTCAACGGATTTGTGGGCCGATGAATCGGCTCTTGGCTTCAACGTGGACGCTTTCGTCATCGGCGTCCTTGAGGATGAATTTCACCTCGTTGGTGCTCGATGGCAGTTGTTCCGGTGCGCTCGACAATTCGACCGGCATGCTGACGATATCCCCGGCAGCCACCTTGATCTCGCGCTTGCCTTGCAGGCGCAGGTCCGGCAGGCCCTCGGCTTGCAGCAGGTAAGTGTGATCGCGCTGATCCTTGTTCATGATCTTCAGGCTGTAGACGTTTTCGATCCGCCCTTCGGCGTTTTCGCGGTACAGCACGCGGTCCTTGCTGACATCGAAACCGACCAGCGAGCGCATGAAGAACGCGGCGACCAACAGGCTGATCATCGCCAGCAGCACCACGGCGTAGCCGATCAGGCGCGGGCGCAGTTTATGGGTTTTCTGCCCGGAGAGGTTGTGTTCGGTGGTGTAGCTGATCAGCCCGCGCGGGTAATCCATCTTGTCCATGATGCTGTCGCAGGCGTCGATGCACGCGGCGCAGCCGATGCACTCGATCTGCAGGCCATCGCGGATGTCGATGCCGGTGGGGCAGACCTGCACGCACATCGTGCAGTCGATGCAATCGCCCAGCCCCAGGGCCTTGTAGTCGATGCCTTTCTTGCGCGGTCCACGGCTCTCGCCACGGCGCGGGTCGTAGGAAACGATCAGCGTGTCCTTATCGAACATCACGCTCTGGAAACGCGCATACGGGCACATGTAGATGCACACCTGCTCACGCAACCAACCGGCATTGCCGTACGTGGCGAGGGTGAAAAAACCGACCCAGAAATACGACCAGCCATCAGCCTGGCCGGTGACAAATTCGATCACCAGTTCGCGGATCGGCGAAAAGTAACCCACAAAGGTCATGCCGGTGACAAAACCGATCAGCAGCCACAGCGAATGCTTGGCCAGTTTGCGCAGGAATTTGTTGGCGCTCATCGGCGCCTTGTCGAGTTTGATGCGCTGGTTGCGGTCGCCTTCGGTGACCTTTTCGCACCACATGAAAATCCACGTCCACACGCTCTGCGGGCAGGTGTAACCGCACCAGACGCGTCCCGCGTAGACCGTGATGAAGAACAGGCCGAACGCGGCAATGATCAACAGGCCCGAGAGCAGAATGAAATCCTGTGGCCAGAAGGTGGCGCCGAAGATGAAGAACTTGCGCTCCGGCAGGTTCCACCACACCGCCTGGTGCCCGCCCCAGTTCAGCCACACCGTACCGAAGTACAGCAGAAACAGCGCTGCACCGCCGAGCATCCGCAAATTGCGGAACAGGCCGGTGAAGGCGCGGGTGTAGATTTTTTCTCTTGAGGCATAAAGATCGACGCTGTTGTTCGCGTTCTTGGTCGGCGGCGTGACGTCGTGTACCGGAATCTGATTGCTCATCATTGCATCCCACGGCAGTGGAAAAATGCCCCGGTCGATACGTGCCAACCAAGGTCAAAAAGGGCTGTTGCAGTAGCGCGATGATACGCCTGCCGCTCTGGCTCAAGGGTGCGACCTTTGGTCGCGTTGGGTAAAAAATCCGAATGGTGTAGCGATTGCGGAAAAGCCTGACGCAGATCAATTGACTTGTTGAGTATGGACGGTTTTGCCGAAGCGGCTAGTTCATCTTTTTTCAATCGCTTGTTCACACCACAGCCATTGATTCGGCAAGTTTGATTACAAGTAATCGGTGGGATTCTTTGACGGTGCCTGGCCCGGCACTAAGCGACAGGTTTCAGTTGATATGTATGTTGTAAGTTGTTTGGTCTGAAATATATTCACTTGATTGTTGTTTGCAAGAGCTTTGAAGTTTTCGTTGTGTTCGAATAAGTTGGCTCCTCGCGAAGCATGTTTCGCGTTTAAATAATCAATCTAAATGGAATTTAACGTATGGTTTTTAATAATCTTGTGCGCATTTATATAAGTGCTTGCTTGCTGGTTTCGGCTATTACCGCTCACGCGGCTACTGGCCTGCCCAAACACATGGTCTTTGCTTCGGATACCCAATATCCGTGGACAGACAAGACCGATAGCCGCGAACCGGAATCGGATTCGGAATTCAAGGAGCGCTCGAAATGGCTGGTTGAAAGCCAACTTGCGAGCATTGCCGAATTCAGAAACCAGCACGGCTCTCAAGCGCAGGTACCTCTGATGATCAATGGCGATATCACCGCTTTTGGTCATGGCTGGCAGCGGTCTTATATGAAGGCAGCATTGAACAAGCATTTCGGCGGCGACTACTTGTACGGGCTGGGCAATCACGACTATGAAAATAATGTCGATGACTGTTTCAGTAACAGCTGTGCAGCAGGCAGCATCGTCGAGTTCAAAGAACATCATGAAGGTAAAGTCGATAACTTCGACCTGGAGATTACTGGCGGCTTTCTGAGCAAAACGTATTCCGGCAGTCTCGCCTATTCGAAAAATGTCGGCGAAGTGCATTTGGTCCAGCTCAATAACGAACCGACCTACACCACACGGATTGCCCATGCGCTGAACCCGACGACATTCGAAATCAACGACGCACTGGACTGGCTTGAGACAGATCTCAGGTTAGCGCGAGCTCAGGGCTATGCAATCATCATCAATATGCATAAGCCGCTGAGGCACAAGGGCAGCCCCGAGCAACTGAAGCGTTTCCGTGACATGGTCAACAAATACCAGGTGACGGCGATCTTTGCCGGCCATTTGCACACAGATGGCGGTGACGCCTACTGGCAGGGCGGTGTGCCGATGTACCTGAGCGGCAGTACGTCCCAGCAGACCTATCTGACTGCGAGCTTTACCGAGGATCGCAAGCAGTTGCAGATCTATCTGGTAGAGAACAACCAATGGCGTGAGCGGACTCTGATCGACACCACGCCAGTGTATTCGGTTTTTGCCCAACGCCCATGAAAAAGCCCCGCCGGTGATAGGGCGAATTCGATTTCAGCCGCATTCGGCATCGTCAGTAGCTCAACGATGCTCGTCTGGCAGCCGGTCAGTTTCTGGTACTCCTCAATGCTGAGCAATACGTGGGCAGGCCTGCCTCGGTCAGTAATGATTACTAGACCTTGATGTGTGGCTTTTTTGGCTGCACGGGTGTCCTGATTAAGCTCGCGGCTGGAAATGTCCATCGAGCAAACGTTTCGAATCATGAATGCCACCATGATAAAAGGCCCCGCCAATCTGATTGGCGGGGCCTTTTATGCTTCAAGCGCTGAACTTATTCAGCCTTTGCTTCCGGTGCTTTTTCACCGTGGGACAAGCTGTATACATACGCCGCCAGCAGGTGAACCTTGTCATTGCCCTGCAGTTGTTCCTGCGCCGGCATCTGGCCCTGACGGCCGTAACGGATGGTCTGTTGCAGTTGCGCGAAGCTCGAGCCGTAGATGAATGCACCCGGGTGGGTCAGGTCTGGCGCGCCCATGGCCGGGGTGCCTTTGCCGGCAGGGCCGTGGCAGGCCACGCAGTTGGCGGCGAAGAGTTTGCCGCCATTGGCGGGGTCGGCCTTGGTGCCTTCCGGCAGTTTGCGCCCGTCGAGGTTGGTCACCACGAAGGCGGCCACGTCGGCCACGCCTTGCTCGCCGATCACTTCCGCCCAGGCCGGCATCACCGCGTGACGACCGCCCATGATGGTGGTCTTGATGGTTTCCGGCTCGCCGCCCCAGCGCCAGTCGGCGTCGGTCAGGTTAGGGAAACCGTAGGCGCCCTTGGCGTCGGAACCGTGGCACACCGAGCAGTTGGAGGCGAACAGACGGCCACCCATCTTCAGTGCTTGCGGATCCTTGGCAACTTCTTCGATCGGCATCGCCGCGAACTTGGCGAAGATCGGACCGAAGCGAGCGTCGGAACGGGCCATTTCCTTTTCCCATTCGTGGACGCCGGTCCAGCCGGTCTGGCCATTGGCGAACGCGGTCTGCTTCTCGGTATCGAGATAGTTGTAGCCCGGCAGCAGACCTTTCCAGTTGCCCAGGCCGGGGTACAGCACCAGGTAACCCAGGGCGAACACGATGGTGCCGACGAACAGCATGAACCACCATTTCGGCAGCGGGTTGTCGTACTCCTCGATCCCGTCGAAGGAGTGGCCGACCGTCTCGTCCGTCTGTTCGCTGCGCTGGCCCTTGCGGGTCGACAGCAGCAGCCAGGTCAGTGCGAAGATCGTACCGAGACTGAGGACTGTGACGTACAGACTCCAGAATGTAGTCATTCTTTGTTACTCCTAGAAGCTTGCTCGACGTGCTTGATGGCTTCGGGATCATCTGCAAAAGGCAACATGGTCGCGTCGTCAAACTCCGACTTGCGCTTGGGGCTGAACACCCACAAGGCCAGACCGATGAAGGCCACCATCACGACAACGGTGCCCAGGCCTCGAATCATCCCGATATCCATCAGATTCACCGTTTGCTTTTGATGATGGTGCCCAGGCCTTGCAGGTAGGCCACCAGCGCGTCCATTTCGGTCTTGCCCTTCACGGCCTCCTGAGCACCGGCGATGTCTTCGTCGGTATAAGGCACGCCGAGGGTGCGCAACACTTCCATTTTCTTCGCGGTTTCCTTGCCGTCGAGCTTGTTTTCCACGAGGAACGGGTAAGCCGGCATTTTCGACTCGGGGACCACGTTGCGCGGGTTGTACAAGTGCGCACGCTGCCAGTCATCGGAGTAACGACCGCCCACACGGGCCAGGTCCGGACCGGTACGTTTGGAACCCCACAGGAACGGGTGGTCCCAGACGCTTTCACCGGCAACCGAATAGTGGCCATAGCGTTCGGTTTCAGCGCGGAACGGGCGGATCATCTGCGAGTGGCAGCCGACACAACCGTTGGCGATGTACACGTCGCGGCCTTCGAGCTCCAGCGCCGAGCGTGGCTTCATGCCCTCGACCGGCTTGTTGGTGACGTCCTGGAAGAACAGCGGAACAATTTGGGTCAGGCCACCGACGCTGACGGCGATGACCATGAAGAAGGCCAGCAGGCCAATATTCTTCTCGACAGCTTCATGCTTCATCAGTGAGCTCCAACGACGGCAATCTTGGCGGCAGCTTCGGCTTCAACCGGATCCGACGCACGAACGGTGCGGTACACGTTGTAAGCCATCAGCAGCATGCCGCTGGCAAAGAAAGCACCGCCCAGCGCACGGACGATGAAGCCCGGGTGGCTGGCCTGCAGCGCTTCGACGAACGAGTAGGTGAGGGTGCCGTCATCGTTGATTGCACGCCACATCAGGCCCTGGGTGATGCCGTTGACCCACATCGAGGCGATGTAGAGCACGGTGCCGATGGTCGCGAGCCAGAAGTGCGCGTTGATCAGCCCGATGCTGTGCATCTGCGCCCGGCCGAACAGTTTGGGGATCATGTGATAGATCGCGCCGATGGAAATCATCGCCACCCAGCCGAGTGCGCCGGCGTGTACGTGGCCGATGGTCCAGTCGGTGTAGTGCGAAAGCGAGTTGACGGTCTTGATCGCCATCATCGGCCCTTCGAAGGTCGACATGCCGTAGAACGCCAGCGATACCACGAGGAAGCGCAGGATCGGGTCGGTGCGCAATTTATGCCAGGCGCCCGACAGGGTCATCATGCCGTTGATCATGCCGCCCCAGCTCGGCGCCAGGAGAATGATCGACATCGCCATGCCCAGCGATTGTGCCCAGTCCGGCAGGGCGGTGTAGTGCAGGTGGTGCGGGCCGGCCCAGATGTACAGGGTGATCAGGGCCCAGAAGTGCACGATCGACAGGCGATAGGAATAGATCGGACGTTCGGCCTGTTTCGGCACGAAGTAGTACATCATCCCGAGGAAACCGGTGGTCAGGAAGAAACCCACCGCGTTGTGGCCGTACCACCACTGGATCATCGCGTCAGTGGCGCCGGAGTAGGCCGAATACGATTTGAACAGGCTGACCGGCAACGACATGTGGTTGACGATGTGCAGCATCGCGGTGACGACGATGAACGCGCCGTAGAACCAGTTGCCGACATAGATGTGCTTGGTCTTGCGCTTGGTGATGGTGCCGAAGAACACCAGACCGTAGGTGACCCAGACAATGGCCAGCAAAATGGCGATCGGCCATTCCAGTTCGGCGTATTCCTTGGTGGTGGTGTAACCCAGCGGCAAGGTGATGATGGCGCCGACGATGACCGCTTGCCAGCCCCAGAAGGTGAAGGCTGCGAGGCTGTCGGAAATCAGTCGCGTCTGGCAGGTTCGCTGCACGACATAGTAGGAGGTGGCAAACAGTGCACAACCGCCGAAGGCGAAAATCACCAGGTTTGTGTGCAACGGGCGCAGGCGTCCAAAGCTCGTCCACGGCAGACCGAAGTTCAATTCCGGCCAGACCAGTTGCGAGGCAATGAAGACACCGAGCCCCATGCCAAGGATCCCCCAGACCACCGTCATGATGGCGAACTGGCGGACTACCTTATAGTTATAAGCAGTCGGACTGATTGCTGTGCTCATTCTAAGGTTCCACGGTTTGGGTGTTTTATTAGGATTAAAATCGGCCGCAAGTATGTAGAAAGCAGGGGGTCAATGCAACGCGCCATGACCTGGGTCAATGCTTTCCAACGCTGATTCTGCGGCCTTTCCATGCGCCGCGTAAGGACAAAATTGCCCTCGGGCAAAATGTCGCAGCGGACGAAAAAAGCGAGGGGTCCCGGTCGGATGTAACGGGGTGTGTTCGAACGCTCGGTTCGGGTGACGGACGGTAATTGGCACGACAGCCGGTATCTACCGGCCTTTGCGGCCATGTCAGTCAGCTGATTCGTTCAACGCCTCGCTCGGGGTCGACCTGGAACCGGCACGGGCCAGTCCGCATCGAGCAAGCGTAGACCCGAATCCGGGTAACTGAAAGGAGAGGGGGTGAAGGGGTGCGACAAAAGGAAGCAGCTGCAAGCTGCAAGCTGCAAGCGACAAGACGAATCATGTCGCCTGCAGGATTGTATACATTGCTTGTGATTTTACTTGGAGCTTTCAGCTTGAAGCTTGTCGCTCAACTGCTCAGTATTTTTTGACAGACTGTATACGTAAGCGGCGAGCAGTTGCACTTTATCGTTGCCCAGCAACTCGTTCTGAGCGGGCATGTGGCCCTGACGACCATGGCGAATGGTCTGCTCAAGTTGGGTCAGGCTTGTGCCGTAGATGAAACCGGCCGGGTGCGTCAGGTTCGGTGCGCCCATGGCTTCGGTGCCCTGGCCGTTTGCCCCGTGACAGGCGACGCACATAGTGCTGAACGCTTGCTGTCCGGCTTGCAGATCGGCCTTGTTGTCCGCCGCCAGCGGCAGGCCGGCCAGTTCGTGACGTACGTAAGCCGCGACGTTTTTCACCCCGGCCTCGCCCAGCACGTCACCCCACGCCGGCATCGCCGCCATCCGGCCACCCATGATGGTGGTCTTGATGGTTTCGGCGCTGCCACCCCAACGCCAGTCCTTGTCGGCGAGGTTAGGGAAACCGAACGCACCCTTGGCGTCCGAGCCGTGGCACACCGAGCAATTGGAGGCGAACAGACGGCCACCCATTTTCAGCGCCTGCGGATCCTTCGCCACTTCTTCCACCGGCATCGCGGCGAATTTGGCGAAGATCGGCCCGAATTTGGCGTCAGCCTTGCTCATTTCCTTTTCCCATTCGTGGACGCCGGTCCAGCCGTCCTCGTAGCCGGGCAGGATGCCTTTCCAGTTGCCCAGGCCCGGATAAAGGATCAGATAACCCACGGAAAACACCAGCGTGCCGGCGAACAGCATGAACCACCACTGCGGCAGCGGGTTGTCGTACTCCTCGATGCCGTCGAAGCTGTGGCCCATGGTCTGGTCGACGCTGCCCTTGGTTTCGCCCCGACGGGTGCCGACCAGCAGCCAGGTCAGGCCGATCAGGCTGCCGATGGTCAGTACGCAGATCCACGTACTCCAGAAGGTGGTCATGGCCGGGTACTCCTTGTCTCATTAGCTTGGGTAGTGTCGGGTTGCGGCTCGTCGGCAAACGGCAGCAGGCGCGCTTCGGCGAATTCCGGCGTGCGCTTGCGGTTGAACACCCACAGGGTCAGGCCGACGAAGGCCACGAACACCACGACCGTGCCGAGGCCGCGAATCAGCCCCGCGCTCATTTCAATGACCATGGTTCACCTCTTGCTCTTGATCGCAGTGCCAAGCACTTGCAGGTAGGAGACGAGGGCGTCCATTTCGGTCTTGCCCTTGAGGCTGGCCACCGCGCCGCCGATGTCGTCGTCGGTGTAGGGCACGCCGAGGGTGCGCATGGTCTTGAGCTTGGTTTCGGTGTGGCTGCTGTCGACCGGTTGGGTGACCAGCCATGGGTAGGCCGGCATTTTCGATTCCGGTACGACGTTGCGCGGGTTGTACAAGTGCGCACGGTGCCAGTCATCCGAGTAACGCGCGCCAACCCGGGCCAGGTCCGGACCGGTACGCTTGGAACCCCACAGGAACGGGTGATCCCACACGCTTTCACCGGCCACCGAGTAGTGCCCGTAACGTTCGGTTTCAGCGCGGAATGGACGGATCATCTGCGAGTGGCAACCGACGCAGCCTTCGCGGATGTAGATGTCGCGGCCTTCCAGTTGCAGCGCGGTGTAGGGCTTCATGCCTTCCACCGGTTTGTTGGTCACGTCCTGGAAGAACAGCGGGACGATCTGGGTCAGGCCGCCGATGCTCACGGCGAACACCATCAGCAGCATCAGCAGGCCGACGTTCTTTTCAATCGTTTCGTGTTTCATGGCGGACTCCTCAGGCCATCTGCGCGGCAGCAACGACGTCAGCAGGCTGCGAGGCCCGCACGGTGCGCCAGGTGTTGTAAGCCATCAGGAACATGCCGCTGAGGAAGATCGCCCCGCCAATCAGCCGCACGACGAAGCCAGGGTGGCTGGCCACCAGGGTTTCGACGAAGGAGTAGGTCAGCGTGCCGTCCTCGTTCACCGCACGCCACATCAGGCCCTGGGCGATGCCGTTGACCCACATCGAGGCGATGTAGAGCACGGTGCCGATGGTCGCGAGCCAGAAGTGCGCATTGATCAGGCCGATGCTGTGCATCTGCTCTTTGCCGGAGACTTTCGGGATCATGTGATACAGCGCGCCGATGGAAATCATCGCCACCCAGCCGAGCGCGCCGGCGTGTACGTGGCCGATGGTCCAGTCGGTGTAGTGGGAGAGGGCGTTGACGGTCTTGATTGCCATCATCGGACCTTCGAAGGTCGACATGCCGTAGAACGCCAGCGACACCACGAGGAAGCGCAGGATCGGGTCGCTGCGCAACTTATGCCAGGCGCCCGAGAGGGTCATCATGCCGTTGATCATGCCGCCCCAGCTCGGTGCCAGCAGAATCAGTGACATCACCATGCCCAGCGACTGCGCCCAGTCCGGCAATGCGGTGTAGTGCAAGTGGTGCGGGCCGGCCCAGATGTACAGGGTGATCAAGGCCCAGAAGTGCACGATCGACAGGCGATACGAGTACACCGGACGCTCGGCCTGTTTCGGCACGAAGTAATACATCATGCCGAGGAAACCGGCGGTGAGGAAAAAGCCCACAGCGTTGTGGCCGTACCACCATTGCACCATCGCGTCGGTGGCACCGGCGTAAACCGAATAGGACTTGGTGAAACTCACCGGCAACTCAAGATTGTTGACGATGTGCAGAATCGCCACGGTGATGATGAACGCGCCGAAGAACCAATTGCCGACATAGATGTGTTTGGTCTTGCGCTGCATGATCGTGCCGAAGAACACGATGGCGTAGGCGACCCAGACGATGGTGATGAGGATGTCGATCGGCCATTCCAGCTCGGCGTATTCCTTGGAACTGGTGTAACCCAGCGGCAGGCTGATCGCCGCCAGCAGGATGACCAGTTGCCAGCCCCAGAAGCAGAACGCGGCGATTTTCGGCGCGAACAATTGCGTCTGGCAGGTGCGTTGCACCGAGTAGAAAGAGCTGGCGAACAGCGCGCAGCCACCGAAAGCGAAGATCACCGCGTTGGTGTGCAGCGGGCGCAGACGGCCGAAACTGGTCCAGGGCAGATTGAAGTTGAGTTCCGGCCAGACCAATTGCGCCGCGAGAAAAACCCCGAGGCCCATGCCGACGATGCCCCACACCACCGTCATAATGGCGAATTGGCGGACCACCTTGTAGTTGTAGGCGGTACTGATAGAAGTGTTCATGGTTCCCCATCCACGGTTCAGCCGAAGTGAGCGCGCGCAAACGGCGCGAATCCTTCGCCTGGAGTTATAGGCAGACTAAAAGCGAGGCAAGCATGGACAAACAGCACAAGGCCAGTATTGACGGGGATCAATGGGCGCAGTGTGTGCGTGATCATGGGTGGCTGTGGGATGCCGCTGTTGGTGAGGCTTCGGCAACGCTGATTCTGGCGCACGGGGCGGGGGCGCCGATGGATAGTGACTGGATGAATGACATGGCTGGGCGCCTTGCCGGGCTTGGGGTGAATGTGTTGCGGTTTGAGTTTCCGTATATGGCGCAGCGGCGGGTGGATGGGGTAAAGCGGCCGCCGAATCCTGCTGGCAAGCTGCAGGAATGTTGGCGGGAGGTGTTTGCGGTGGTGCGGCGTCATGTCGCTGGGCCGTTGGCGATTGGCGGCAAGTCGATGGGCGGGCGGATGGCGAGTCTGGTGGCGGATGAGTTGGGGGCTGATGGGTTGGTGTGTCTGGGCTATCCGTTTTATGCGGCTGGGAAGCCGGAGAAACCGCGGGTGGAGCATTTGGCTTCGTTGCGCACGCGGACGCTGATTGTGCAGGGGGAGCGGGATGCTCTGGGTAATCGTGAAGCTGTCGAGGCTTACACTTTGTCACCGAGTATTGAGGTGATGTGGCTGGCGGCGGGGGATCATGATTTGAAGCCGCTCAAGGCTTCTGGCTTTACGCATTCCGATCATTTGGCGGGTGCTGCGCAGAAGGTGGCTGAATTTCTCCGTGACTGATTTTGAGCCGGGCCGGGATTTTGCGTTGCATGAAGATCTCCTCCCTTTCCCCCTCGCCCCTTGGGGGAGAGGGTTGGGGTAGCTGTTGATCTTGCTTTTGGGGGCAGATCCGTTGCTGCCGTAACGGCTCCTTAGGGTTCCGCCCTGACGGCGGGTCACTTTTTCCAGACGCCGAAAAAGTAACCAAAAAGGCTTGCTCCTGCGTTCGGCCCTCGCAGGCTCGGGTCCCTTCGCTCCGGGATCGATCCGGGCGCAGCGGCTCCGGTTTGCTTCGCTGCACCTCCTTCCGCTGTGTCTGGCTGCGCCAGACGGTCGCTGCGCTCCCACCCCCGGATCAATCCCTCCACTCAGCCTTCCGACGTCGCCCGTGGATCAAAAGCACTCGAGCTTGCGCTCATTGTTGAGTGGTGCGGCTTCGCCGCGGGCAGCTGCGCTGCTTTGCTTTTCTGTGGGAGCGAGCTTGCTCGCGAAGGCGGCCTTAAAGCCGACCTGATTCTTGCGGTTGTACCCAGTCCAACTGTAGGAGTGAGCCTGCTCGCGATGACGCCCTGACAACCGGCCATTATCTACCGGCTGGACCCAATCCCTGTGGGAGCTGGCTTGCCAGCGATGGCAACCTCCAAGCCGACCAATCCCTCACTGATGTACCCGGTCCAAATGTGGGAGCGAGCCTGCTCGCGAAAGCTCCCTTCCAGACGACATCAAACCACCTGCCTGTCAGAGGCAATCCCGGCAATTAAACATCTTCAAATTCCAACGTTTAAACTACACGATCCGTTACGCCATCCCGGCTACAACTCCTTGCGCCGTTGCCTACGCGTACGCCAGAATCCGCCGGCTTACACGGCTATGAGGTTGGCTATATCGTTTCTCGGTCACTGAAAAAAAGCAGTGATCGGGTTTGGTAGCCTGTCTGTAATGGCCGTATGTCTACGCCTTCAGACCGTCCTTTTTTGGGGCTTGGTTTATATGGTGGTCATGCGTGGGGCTCGTTCGCGGGCGCCGGGTTCCTATTGCAGCCGGTCTACCAACCCGCGTATGGCCGCCACCCTCGTTTGGTAGCGAAAGTGATGGCTCCTTCAGTCTGCGATAGGAGTTTCATCATGTTCAAAGTAACCCCCAACCCGCCAATCCCCCACGACCCCGCACTCGATCCGCAAAAAGTCCAGGAAGCCACCGACCGCGCCCTCGACTACTACCTCAAACCCGAAGACCTGGCTGCTCCACCAAGTTCACCAAAATATCGCCCGATCTACGTTGTAGACCCCACGCTGGATGACGAAACCCTGTTGGTCGAGGCTTGCGAGTCGCTTTCCTATGCCCATGCCATGGCCGGTAACATCGCCAACTCGATAGGCGGCCCGGAACGCAAACCACTGCTGGCGCTGCAACAGGTGATCATGCTGAACGAACTGTTGGTCAATCGGCTGCTGGACAAGCTGAAGTTGCCTCAGTAATTGCGCTGGTTGTCCTGGCTTTTTCGCGAGCAGGCTCGCTCCCACATTGGATTAGCGGTAGCCACCTTTTTGTGCCCGAAAATGATCCCGGTGGGAGCGAGCCTGCTCGCGAAAGCGATCTGCCAAGCGACATCAAATTAAGACAGGTAATAAATAGCCCGGAAGCTTGCGCTTCCGGGCTTCCAAGATCAAAAGATCGCGGCCTTCGGCAGTTCCTACAGTAACCGTGCAGGAGCTGCCGAAGGCTGCGATTTTTTTGATTCATCTGGTGATGGGTAGCCTGCCAGTGACCGAAAATTTATCGAACACGTTCTGCCCATCACGTGCGGCTTGCCGAACATCAAGGAATGTCAGCTCATTTCGAATTTTCTGTTTAGCGGGTTTTCGGGCGGGGGTTGTATTCATGCTGGCCGGTCTGAGTGATTGAGTAGCGAACGGCAAACGATAGAATCTAGCGTCAACCAGCACCAGTCGGCGCATTCTGGCGCAGTTGTAGGCAGTTTCTGCAGTGCTTAAGTGAGATCGTTGTCGGCAAAGAAGGCCTCATCGCGAGCAGGCTCACTCCTACAGGGGCTCGGTGTCGGGCGCATAATTTGTGATTGGCGCAGATCCAGTGTAGGAGCGAGCCTGCTCGCGAAAGCTCCCTTCCAGACGACATCAACCACCTGCCTGTCAGAGGCAATCCCAGTACTTAAACATCATCAAATAACCACGTTTAAACTACACGATCCGTTACGCCATCCCGGCTACAACTCCTTGCGCCATTGCCTACGCCTACGCCAGAATCCGCCGGCTTACGCGGCTATGAGGTTGGCTATATCGTTTCTTGGTCACTGGAAAACAGTGATGGGGTTTGGTAGCCCGCGTCGAAACCGTTGTATAGCGTCACCGTATGCAGTCCCGATTCGGGGCTCGGCTTTTATGGTGGGCATGCGTGGGGCTCCTTTGTGAGCGCCGGGTTTCCTGTTTCGACCGGTCTACCAACCTGCGTATGGCCACCACCCTTCGTTTGGTAGCGAGGGTGCTGGCTCCCAATACTCGAAACTGGAGCACGCCCATGTTCAAAGTAACCCCCAACCCGCCAACCCCCCACGGCCCCGATCTCGACTCGCAAAAAGTCAAAGAAGCCACCGACCGCGCCCTCGACTATTACCTCAAACCCGAAGACCTGGCAGCCCCGCAAAGTTCGCCAAAATATCGCCCCGTCTATGTCGTCGACCCCACGCTGGATGACGAAACCCTGTTGGTCGAGGCTTGCGAGTCGCTTTCATACGCCCATGCCATGGCCGGTAACATCGCCAACTCGATAGGCGGTCCGGAACGCAAACCACTGCTGGCGCTGCAACAGGTGATCATGCTGAATGAACTGTTGGTCAATCGGCTGCTGGACAAGCTGAAGTTGCCTTAGTAATTGCGCCGGCTGTTATTGCCTCATCGCGAGCAGGCTCACTTCCACAAGGGATTGTCGTCAGAAACAAATCTGTGATCCCACTACGTTCCAAAGTGGGAGCGAGCCTGCTCGCGAAAGCGGTCTGCCAAGCACCATCACTTTCAGACAAGCAACAAAAAACCCGGAAGCTTTCGCCGTCCGGGCTTTGAAGATCAAAAGATCGCAGCCTGCGGCAGCTCCTACATTGGAATGCATTTTCCTGGAGGAGCTGCCGCAGGCAGTGATCTTTTGCTGTTAGCGGTTAAACCGCTCTACCAACGAGTACTGCGTGTTGGCCGTCTTGGTCAGCTCTTCACTGAGCAACGCCGAGTTGTGCGCCTGTTCCGACGTCTGATCCGCCAGTTCCGAGATATTGCTGATGTTGCGGCTGATTTCTTCAGCCACCGCACTTTGCTCTTCGGTCGCGGCGGCGATCTGGGTGGTCATGTCGGTGATGTTGGCCACCGCTTCACTGATCCCGACCAGCGCCTGATCCGCTTCCAGTACCCGAGCCACGCCTTCTTCGGCCTGACGATGTCCGGCTTCCATGGTTTGCACAGCGCTGGAGGCGGTCTGTTGCAACTTGGCGATCAGCGCGTGAATCTGCCCGGTGGATTCGCTGGTGCGTTGCGCCAATTGACGAACTTCGTCTGCCACCACGGCGAAACCGCGGCCCATTTCGCCGGCACGTGCAGCCTCGATGGCGGCGTTAAGGGCAAGCAGGTTGGTCTGGTCGGCGATGCCTTTGATCACGTCGACCACGCCGCCGATTTCGTCGCTGTCCTTGGCCAGTTGCGTCACGGTCAGGCCGGTTTCGCCGACGACCACCGACAGGCGCTGAATGGCTTCGCGGGTTTCCCCGGCGATGTCACGGCCGCGACCGGTCAGGCGGTTGGCTTCCTGGGTGGCGTCAGCGGTGCGTTGTACGTGGCTGGCGACTTCCTGGGTAGTGGCGGCCATCTGGTTGACGGCGGTGGCGACCTGTTCGGTTTCCACGCGCTGGCGTTCCAGGCCGGTCGAGCTGTTGTGCGCCAGGGCATCAGACTGCTTGGCCTGATCGGTCAGGTGTTCGGCGGTGTCCTGCAGACGGGTCAGGCAGGTTTTCAGGCGCGCTTCCTGGCTGAGGATCGACATCTCCAGACGCGCCTGGGCGCCACGGCTGTCGGTGTACATCTGCGCGATCAGCGGATCGGAGGTGGTCTGCTCGGCGAGGCGCAGCAGGCGCTTGAGCCCGCGTTGCTGCCATTGCAGGCCCATCAGACCCAGCGGCACCGACAGACCGGCGGCAAGGGCGAAGCCCCACTGCGAGTTCAGCGTCGCGCCGATCATGAAGCTCAACTGGCTGACCAGAATGAACGGCAACCAGTCCTGCAGGATCGGCAGCCATTTGTCCGTCGAAGGAATCGCCGACTTGCCCTGATTGATGCGTTGGTAGAGCGCTTCGGCGCGGCGGATCTGTTCGGCGGTGGGTTTGACGCGCACCGACTCGTAACCGATTACCTGGCTGCCATCAAACACCGGCGTGACGTAGGCGTTAACCCAATAGTGGTCGCCGGATTTGCAGCGATTCTTGACAATGCCCATCCATGGCAAGCCTTGTTTCAATGTGCCCCACATGTGCGAGAACACCGCCGACGGCACGTCAGGGTGACGGACCAGATTGTGCGGCGCCCGGATCAGCTCCTCCCGCGAAAACCCGCTGATTTCAACGAACGCGTCGTTGCAGTAGGTGATCACGCCCTTGGCATCGGTGGTGGAAATCAACCGTTGCTGAGCTGGAAAGGTCCGCTCGCGTTGTGTAATGGGCTGGTTGTTACGCATGGTTTTTCAATCCGCAAGGCTTTGAAAGGTTGTCGGCGCTGACAGGTTTTTATTGAAGTTTTTTTTCAGAATTAAGTACGGCGTCGCAAAACGGCGCTTGCGTCAACTGGCCAGCATCGGATAGGTGAACAGGCCGAAGTGCAACAGGTTCAAGCCGAAATGCGTGGCGATCGCCGCGCCCAGTCCGCCGAAACGGTAGGCCAGACCATAGCCGACCCCGGCCAGTCCCGCCAGCAACACCCAAGTCCAGCCGGCGCCGGCATGCACCAGACCGAAGAGCAGCGAGGCCGACAGCAGCGCGAGGTTGTCGCCATACGGCAAGTGCTTGAGACGACGGCTGAGTCCGCCCTGTACATAGCCGCGAAACAGCGCTTCCTCGACCAGCGTCACCAGCAGCAGATTGTTCAGCACCCAGAGCCAGGCCTGATCCGGCCACTTTGGCGCCCAGGCAATCACGCCGAGCAGCAGCGCACCGCCGAGGGCGAGAATCGCGCACAGCGTCAGGGCGAGGGCGGTGGCGTAGACCGTCAGTCGCAACGACCGCCGGGCGACGATCCACGGGCACACCAGCAGCAGCCAGAAACCCACCAGCGGTTTGTCGAGGTTGAGGTACATCGCGAACGGCACGGCGTTTTCAGTGAAACGTTGTGGATTGATCGCGCGGCCGTTGGTGAAACCCGGCAGCCAGTGCAGCGCCAATGCCAGGCCCAGGACGACAAACAGGCCGTGGCCGAGCCAGCGCGCGACCGGCACCTGTTGCTGGCGCACGGCGAACGCGGCGAACAGCAAAAGCCCCACGGAGATCAATGCCAGCCAACCGAGTTGGCCGTAGCTCAGGGCCAGTCCGTAACCGAGGCCGAGCAGCGCAAGATAGAGCCAGGGCAGCGCCTTCATCGAAAGTCCTTGTGCGAAATTCTGGAAGGGGCTTTCTACACGGGCGAGGGCGGTGGGACAAGGGAAGGTATGGTCAATTGGGGAAAACTCACATCTATGGTCGACACGGAGCCCTGTGGGAGCGAGCCTGCTCGCGAAAGCGGTTTTCCAGATGACATCACTGGCGACTGATACTCCGTCTTCGCGAGCAGGCTCGCTCCCACAGGTTTGGCATTTGGCGGGGAAATTAGTGCAGGTTCAGGTTCGCCGCCGCGCGCTCGGAAATCTCGGTACGCAGCTTCAACGAAGGCGCCGCGCGCAACCGTGCTTCGTCGACAACTGCACTCGGTGCCACGTCCGGGCTGCCGGCATTGAACGGCGGCGCCGGGGCGTATTCCAGCTGCAACTGCACCAGCTGCGCGGTATCCGCATCAACCAATTCAGCGGCCAATACCAAGGCAAAATCGATCCCGGCGGTGATCCCGCCACCGGTAAACAGATTGCCGTCGCGCACCACCCGATCCTTCACCGCAATCGCCCCCAGCTTCGGCAGCAGCTCGTGATACGCCCAATGGGTGGTCGCGCGTTTGCCTTGCAGCAGACCCGCCGCGCCAAGTACCAGCGAGCCGGTGCACACCGAGGTCACATAACGTGCCTGGGCGGCCTGGCGCTTGATGAAATCCAGCGTCTGCTGGTCTTCCATCAACGGCCCGACGCCGCCACCGCCGGGCACGCAGATCACATCGAGATCCGGGCAGTCGTCGAAGGTCGTGGTCGGTTTCAGCAGCAGGCCGGTGCTGGACGTCACCGGCATCAGGTCCTTCCAGACCAGATGCACCTGCACGTCGGGCAGCGAGGCGAGCACGTCGTAAGGGCCGGTCAGGTCGAGTTGCTGAACCTGCGGGAATAACAGAAAACCGATCTGCAGCGTCATCGTTCTTGCTCCGTTGAAAGAAGTGGACGACTTCACTGTAGGCGCGTAGGTTCTGGCGCATACGCCAATCACCCCACGAATCACGCCAAATGTCCAAAGCCATTCACGTCCTCGCGTTTGCCAACATGCAGATTCTCGATGTCACCGGGCCGTTGCAGGTGTTTGCCTCAGCCAATGATCTCGCCCGCCAGCGCGGGTTGCCGACGCCCTACGCGCCGAGCGTGATCGCCTGCGGTGGCGGGGCGGTGCTGTCGTCGGCGGGGTTGGCGGTGCTCGCCGAACCGTTGCCGCAAACGCCCAGCGACACATTGATCATCGCCGGTGGCTGGGGCATTTATGCGGCATCGGAAGATCGGCAACTGGTCGACTGGGTGCGCGAACATGCGCACGGCTGCCGGCGCGTTGCTTCGGTGTGCACCGGGGCCTTTCTGCTCGCGGCCAGCGGCTGGCTCGACGGCCGCCGCGTGGTCACGCACTGGACCCGCTGCGAACAATTGGCCGAGCAACATCCGAATCTGCGTGTGGAAGCCAACCCGATTTTCATCAACGACGGCCCGGTGTGGACTTCCGCCGGGGTCACGGCGGGTATCGATCTGGCGCTGGCGATGGTCGAAGAAGACCTCGGTCGCGACATTGCCCTCGACGTGGCCCGGCATTTAGTGGTGTTCCTCAAACGCCCGGGTGGGCAGTCGCAATTCAGTGTGACGCTGTCGCTGCAACAACAGGGCAACCGCTTCGATGAACTGCACGCCTGGATCGCCGAGAACCTGACCTGTGATCTCGGCATCCCGACTCTCGCCGAACAGGCCGGCATGAGCGAACGCAGCTTCATCCGCCACTACCGCGCCGACACCGGCCAGACCCCTGCGCGGGCGATCGAATTGATCCGCGTCGAAACCGCGAGGCGATTGCTCAGTGATACCGGTCTGCCGGTCAAACGCATCGCCGCCAATTGCGGCTTTGGCAGCGAAGAGACGCTGCGGCGCAGTTTTCTCCGTGCCATTGGCGTGACACCGCAGGCGTATCGCGAGCGGTTTTCAGTCAGCGCTGTAACAGATCCAATGTTTTAATGCGTTCTGGGCTCTATTGATGAAGATCGACCAATGACCTGACGCTAGCCAAACAACACTTTTTGCCAATGGTCTTCACTGATGATTGCTATCGGTGCGCCGCTGTCTCGAAGTTCGACGGCTTTTTTGATCTTGGTGCCATAGGTACTGTGAAGCCATTGCTCATTACCGATGCTGCCTACCACCAGATAATGAATTTTTTTGCTGACGCCGCCACCAATCAATCCCCCTCGCTCAGTCACGCGCAATTCGCATTCCTTGCGCGGCCCGTAAGCCATGACGCCGGTAAAAAGAAAGACGCGATCCGTCCAGCTCAAGGTTGGGACTGGATTATCGAAGGGGAGGGCATTTGGCGCTGTAAAGGTTTGGATTGACCCGACGGGCACCCCGGCAAACTGATGAAGCATTCCCAATAGCTCCACTGATTCATCCGAATCCAGCACGCCATCGCTGAGCATCTCCGCAAGGCGCTTGTAAAGGATGTTAACCACCGGATCGCTTAGATGAACCAGATGAGATTCAATCCATGTCTTGAGAAATTCTGCTTCTTGCTGGTTGATCTTGCCGTCGGCGGCAAGTCCCGCCGCGACACCAACCAAGGCATCCGCAGAGCGGCGATCAATACGCGCTTCGTGAAAGAAACCGCTGCTTTGAAACTCTTGGTGTAAATCGACCATCTCTGCCTCTCCTTAAGCCTCAACTTCCGCCACCTGATTGAAATACTTCGTCCGATCCGGCGTAAACGTCACCTTCATCTTCGTCCGTGAGCATGTCAGCGCACGCTCCTGCGCCAGATCAATATCCAGATCCTCACCGCGCAGACCCTGCCACTGCGCCAGGTATTTCAGGGAGCCATATTTCTCGTTTTTCTTCAGGCTGCGACTGACGCCACCCTTCCAGCCAAGTACCGGCAATTCACCGGCCAGACAGCGCTGGGCGAGTTCGGGGAAGCGTTCGGCGCGCTGGCGGCCGATTTCCCAGCATTTGATCAGGCCTTTGTCGGCGCCTTCCCAGAGCTGGGTGCGGCTCAGCCCGGTGCGAAGAGGGGAGTCGATGCTGCGCTGGACGTGGTGAGGCATTCCGGTTCCTTGAATTCGGGGGTGGTTGGACAGCTCCGCTGTGCCCGTTGCGTTGGATGGTAGGTGTGGATGTAACGGCTGGCAACAAGGTATTTCGGCGTGTAAGCGTACGTTGCCGGGTAGGTCTGCGTAGCCTCTGTTTAACCAACACGGCAGCGGCCCACGCTTGAAACTGTGGCGAGGGAGCTTGCACCCGCTCGGCTGCGCAGCAGGCGCAAAGCAAGTGGCTGCGGGGGCTTTCAGTCAGTGGGCAGTCAAGTGACGGGTGCGCTTCGCGACCCGGCGGGAGCAAGCTCCCTCGCCACAGAGGCTGGGAGCAGCTGCCTGTTTGCGTGGCGTCAATTCCACAATTCGGCGTTGATCAGGGCTGTTTCCTACAGCCCCTGATGTCAATTACGGCTGCCAGGAACTCTTCTCGCCACTTAACTTGCGATCGAGAAAGCTCGCTGCGCTGATCAACGCCAGATGCGTCAGCGCTTGCGGCGTGTTGCCCAGATGGCGGCCATGGCTGTCGAACTCTTCGGCGTACAGCCCCAACGGGTTGGCGTAACGCAGCAACTGCTCGAACTCCAGATGGGCTTTTTCCACCTGCCCGGCGCGCGCGAGGCATTCGACGTACCAGAACGAGCACGCAGCGAACGCGCCTTCGGTGCCGTTGAGGCCATCGATGTTGGCGTCTTCGTTGCGATAGCGATAGACCATGCCGTCGCGCACCAGGGTTTTTTCGATCGCTTCCAGAGTCGAGAGCCAGCGCGGGTCCTTGGCGCTGACGAAACGCACCAGCGGCATCAGCAGCATCGAGCCGTCCAGCGCGGTGCCGCCCTTGTACTGAACGAAATGCCCGCGTTCTTCATCCCAGAAGTTGTCCCAGATGTCGGTGTAGATCGCTTGCCGGGTCTGATCCCAACGGGCGAACGGCGCCGGCAGCGAACGCTTGGAAGCCAGACGGATTGCGCGGTCCAGGGCCACCCAGCACATCAGCCGCGAGTGCAGGAAATGATGGGTCTCACCGCGCATTTCCCAGATGCCGACATCCTCGGTCTGCCAGTTCTCACAGACCTGATCGACCACTTCGCCGACGTGCCGCCAGCCTTCATGGGAAATCGCGTCACCGTATTTGTTGACCAGATACACGGCGTCCATCAGTTCGCCGAAGATGTCCAGTTGGACCTGCTCGTAGGCACCGTTGCCGATGCGCACCGGTCGCGCGCCGCCGTGGCCGGCCAGGTGCGTGAGTTCGGTTTCCGGCAACTCCTGCTGGCCGTCGATGGCATAGAGGATGTTGAGCTTCATCGGTTTGCCGCAGCAATCGCTGACCCGTCCGCGCAACCATTGCATGTAGTGGTTGGCCTCGTCGACGAAGCCCAGGCGCATGAACGCATAAACCGTGAACGACGCATCGCGAATCCACGTGTAGCGATAATCCCAGTTGCGCTCGCCCCCGGGGGTTTCCGGCAGGCCAAAGGTGGCGGCGGCGAGGATCGCACCTTGGCGACGGGAGGTCAGCAGTTTCAGGGCAAGGGCGGAGCGATTGACCATTTCCCGCCACCGGCCGCGATAGTTGGATTGGCCGATCCAGCCGCGCCAGTATTTCAATGTGCGCTCCATGCATAGCTCGGCAGCGCCCTCGGTGAAACGCGGATCATCAATGCCGCCGAGCATGAACGCGGCGGTTTCATTGTGCTTGAGGGTGAATTGCGCGACGGCTGCCTGTGCGCCGACGTGCAGGGTTTGATCTGAAGCCAGGCGTAGCGACGGCTGGCCAGCGGCATGGAACGTTACGTCCTTTGCGTCCATCTCTGCCTGGGTGTCGGCGCGGCCGTAGTCGTGGCGTACCGCACAACGCAGATTGAACGTCGCCGAGCCGCTGACCACTCGCACCCGGCGCATCAGCAGCGGCAGGGAATCGACATCATCACCGATGGGCAGCAGATCGGTAATCTCCACCACCGCGTGTTCGCTCAGCCAACGGGTCTGCAAGACGTTGGTGTCGGGCAGATAAATCTGTTCCCGGCGTGCGTCCGGCAAGTCCGGCGCGAGCTGGAAAATACCTGCTTCAGGGGTATCGAGCAGCGAGCAGAAAATCGTCGGGCTGTCGAACTCCGGCCAGCAGAAAAAATCCACGCTGCCCTTGTCGTTGACCAGCGCGGCGCTGCGCATGTCGCCGATGATGCCGTGAGCACCGATGGCGCTTTGTTGTTCCATTTCAGGCTCAGCCATTGCCACGAAACTCCGGATAGAGGCTCATCCCGCCATCGATGAACAGGGTGGTGCCGACGATGTAATCGGACAGGTCGGAAGCGAGGAAAACCACTGCATTGGCGACATCCTCGACATCGCCAATGCGTCCGTAGGGGATCAGTTCGAGAAGCTTTTTTCCGGCTTCGCCTGCGGTGGCGTCAGCGTTGATCGCGGTGCTGATCGCACCGGGCGCGATGCTGTTGATGCGGATGCGCTGGTGGCTGACTTCCTGGGCGAGGCTCTGCATCAATTGATCGACGCCGCCTTTGGACGCCGCGTAGTTGACATGCCCGGCCCATGGAATGCGCTGGTGCACCGAGCTCATATGAATGATCTTGCCCGCCGCGCGCGACACGCCTTCGCGCACGCCCTGACGCTGGAAAATCCGCAGCGCCGCACGTGCGCAGAGGAACTGCCCGGTGAGGTTGACGCCGATCACCGTGTTCCAGTCGTCGAGCGTCATGTCCACGGCAGCTGCGTCTTTCTGCAGACCGGAATTGGCCACCAGAATGTCCAGCGAGCCGAACGCGTCGACGGTCTCTTTGAACAGCCGTTCGACCTCGTCCTCTTTCGAGACGTCGGCACCGATGGCCAGTGCTTTACCGCCCTTGGCGTTGATTTGCGCGGCCAGTTCTTCAGCGGGTCCGGCGCTGCTGTTGTAGTTGATCACGACCGCCGCGCCGGCCGCGGCGAGTGCTTTCGCGGCGCCATGGCCGATGCCGGAGCTGGCGCCGGTGACCAGTGCCACCTGATGAGCGAGGGAGATCTGCATGACGATTCACGCCTTGGTTCCAGAGACTTAAGTAGCTGACTGATGGGAGACGCTGAGAGTTCATTTGCTGGATGCGGTGATTGCGCCGGCCCCTTCGCGAGCAGGCTCGCTCCCACAGGGGACCGCATTTCAATATGCGAGCGAGCCAGCTCGCGAAGGGATCTTCACAGACCACCAACAATTGCGCGCTTCCACGGCATTCAAGCCTATGGCAACTTGGCCGCCCCTGATGAGGCTGCAATCGATGGCAAACCCCTACCGTGAATTGTTCACCGCCCCCGGCGCCCGTGCTTTTGTAATGGCCGGGATGCTGGCGCGCATGCCGATTTCGATGACCGGCATCGGCCTGATCACCATGCTCGCGCAGTTGAACGGCGGCTATGCGCTGGCGGGCGCGGTGGCGGCGACGTTCGCCCTGGCCACGGCGTTTTGCGCGCCGCAGGTGTCACGGCTGGTGGACCGCTACGGTCAAGGGCGGGTTCTGCCAATCGCAGCGCTGACCGGTGGCGGCGGGTTGTTGATGTTGCTGCTGTGCACGCGTCTGCAGGCGCCGAACTGGACATTGTTCGTGTTCGCCGCGCTGGCCGGTTGCATGCCGAGCATGTCGGCGATGGTGCGAGCGCGCTGGACCGAAATCTACCGGGGCCAGCCGCAGTTGCAGACGGCCTATGCGCTGGAGTCGGTGCTCGACGAAGTGTGTTTTATCGTCGGGCCGCCGCTATCGGTGGGCCTGTCCGTTGCAGTGTTTCCCGAGGCCGGGCCGTTGGCGGCGTTGTTGGCGCTGGCCATCGGCGTGACGGCGTTTGTCGCCCAGCGCAGCACCGAGCCGCCAGTGCATGCGCAGGAGTCGCAGCATCAGGGCTCGATCATCCGCTCGACCGATGTGCAATGGCTGCTGGCCTTGATGCTGGCGATGGGCGTGATCGTCGGAGTCATCGACGTGGTCAGCGTCGCCTTCGCCCAGCATCAGGGCCAGCCGGCAGCGGCGAGTATTGTCTTGTCGGTATACGCGATCGGCTCATGCCTGGCCGGCATCGCCTTTGGTGCGATGCGCTCGAAATTGCCGCTGCCGCGCCTGTTTCTCTACGGCGGGCTGGCGACGGCGGTGACCACGCTGCCGCTGCTCCTGGCGAGCAATATCCTTGGTTTGTCGGTGGCGGTATTCATCGCCGGCCTGTTCTTTTCGCCGACGCTGATCGTGGCGATGGCGCTGATCGAACGCATCGTGCCGCCGGCCAAACTCACCGAAGGCCTGACCTGGCTGGTGACCGGGCTGAGCATCGGCGTAGCAATTGGCGCCGCCGGTTCCGGCGCGCTGGTGGATGCGTTAGGCGCGCGCAGCGGGTTTTGGCTGGCAATCGCGGCGGGGGCGGTGGTGCTGGTTTCCGCGTTCCAGAGCTACCGCCACCTCCTACGCTCCTACAGGAAATCGGGTTACCAGCCTCGTCCTGAGTTGATCCAGAAGTTGACGGATAGCGACGTCGACACCGATTCAACCTGATGAAACCACCCCTCGGGCAAAAACAGCAGATCCCCAGCCTCCAGCGTCACGCGCAGAAAAGTCACCTCCCGCGCTGCCGGGAAACGCTCATAGTCCGGCGCATCCGGGTTGAAATCGCAGCCATCCAGACCACCCTTGGGCGCGGTCGACCAGGTGCCCAGCGCCTCGCGATGATGCGGTGCGGCGAGGGTGAATTTTTTCTGCCCCCAGACCTGGGCGAACAGGTTGTCGGTGTCATCGCGATGCAGCGGCGTCAGCGTGCCCTTGGGGCCGATCCAGATGCGCGGCGGGATGAACAGCGAGGTGTCGAAGTAGGGCGGGTATTGAATCTGTTGCAGCAGCTGCGCGGGCAGGATGTTGTTGCCCATGTACGCCGGCGGCTCGCCGTCCGCGCCCTTGACCGCCGGGCTGTCCAGCGAGGCGATGAACTCGGCCATCGAGGTCGAGCGGAAATCCCGCTCGGTGGAAAAGGTCTTCTTCACGTAATCGCCATGGCGGGTGATGCCTTGCAATTCGGCGAAATGCACCAGCGACTCTTCGCGGCTCAGGCTGAACAACGGCCAGTCGTGCAGGGCGTTGCTGATCACCAACGGAATGCCATTGGGCAGATAACGGGTTTCGAATTCATGTCGGCTCAATTCGGCGCGCGTGCGACGTTCGACGCTGGTCTGCCTGGGCAGTGCAGCAGTGAGCTTTTCGCTGAAGCGCGGCGGGGTCGGGTAGCGCTTGTTCATGTCGACCTTTTCCACCGTGCCGCCTCCCTGGCGGGCGTGGTCGATGATCTGCGGCAGCATTGTCGCCAGGCCCATGTTGCCGCCGATCTTCAGCCGACCGCTGGCGAACAGTTCCTCGACATTGACCACCCCGGCCATGATTCCCAAAAAGTCCTTTTCTGCCACTTCGATGGTCACATCCGGGCTTGGGTGGCGCCCGAGCTCCGTGCGCTGGCTGGTCTTGATGTCGTACCAGTACGCCTGTTGCGCACTGAAGATGAACTGGAAAACGCCCTCGATGCCGACCGCGCCGGCGTTGGCGAACAACTTGCCCAGAATGCTCTGCAGGTCCACGGTGATTCCCTCGCGATTGTTGTTTTTTTCCTGAACAGGCAACGAGCGGCCGGCGGGGGAATTTAGCGCTCGGTGACTAATTTGTCCGGCCATTGATCCGTCTTTCTTGCAGACACATTTTTCAAGGAAAGCGCGGTGACCAAGCTGACATTGCTGTGCCTGCCCTATTCGGGTGCCAGCGCCATGGTTTACAGCCGCTGGCGGCGTCAACTGCCGACGTGGCTGCAATTGCAACCGGTGGAACTGCCGGGGCGTGGCGCGCGGTTCGACGAACCTCTGCAAACCGATATGCGCGCGTTGGCGCGGCAACTGGCGCGCGAACACAAACCGGGTCTGCAAGGCCCTTATGCGTTGTTCGGGCATAGCCTCGGCGCGTTGCTCGCTTGCGAACTGGCCCATGCCTTTCGCGAGCTCGGCGCGCCGGAGCCGCTGGCGCTGTTCGCCTCCGGCACCGCCGCGCCGACCATGCGTAGCGACTACGACCGCGGCTTTGCCGAGCCGCGCAGCGATGAGGAGCTCATCGAACAGCTGCGCACCTTTCAGGGTACCAGCGAAGAAATCCTCGCCAATCAGGAATTGATGAGCCTGACCCTGCCGGTGCTGCGCGCCGATTTCATGATGTGCGGGCGCTTCACGCCTGCCGAGCGGCCCTTGCTCAATTGCCCGGTGCACGTGCTCGGCGGCAAGGAAGACCGCGCCACCACCGAACAACTGATCGGCTGGAGCAAAGAGACCCTGGGCAGTTTCTCGGTGGACATGATGACCGGTGGGCATTTCTTCATTCATGAACATGAAGCGCGGGTCATTCGCACGATCAAGAGCCATCTGGAAGTGCATCACCGGCGCCTTGCGCAGGCCGCGCAACCGGCGTTCTGAGAAGCGACTCATCCATCACGCATAGTCAGGAGGCCAGTCATGGCTGTTGCTTTGGGATTTTCCGTTCGGCCATTGCTGCCGCAGCGCGGTCGCTTGCCGCTGTTGATCGAGGCGAGCGATGCCGACACTGATCTGTTGGCGGTATTCGATGAATTGAAGGAGCTGGTCGACGAGCATCTGCTGCGCGACGGTGGTGTGTTGTTTCGCGGTTTCCGCCTCGATGGCCCCGAGCAGTTCCGCCAGTTCGCCGCGAGCTTCGGTCATCCGCTGCTGAACTACGAGTTCGGCTCGACCCCGCGTACCAACGTCACCCAAGGCGTGTACACCTCCACGGAATACCCGGCGCACCAGAGCATTCCGTTGCACAACGAACAGGCGTATTCCCGCGACTGGCCGATGAAAATCTGGTTCTACAGCATGATCGCGGCGAAGTCCGGCGGTGAGACGCCGATTGCCGACAGCCGCGAAGTCTACCGGCGCATTCCGGTGGCGATCCGTGAGCGTTTCGTCAGTAAAGGTCTGATGTATGTGCGCAACTTCGGCAACGGCCTCGATGTCGCCTGGGAAGACGTGTTCAACACCGAAGACCGCGAGGTCGTCGAGGCGTACTGCAAGGCCCACGGCATTGTCTGTGAATGGAAGGACGACGGCGAGCTGCGCACGCGGCAGACCTGTCAGGCGGTGGCGGTGCATCCGGTAACGGGCGATCACGTCTGGTTCAATCAGGCGCACCTGTTTCACATCTCCAACCTGCAAGCGGAAGTGCGCGAAAGCCTGCTCGACATCGTCGACGAAGAAGACCTGCCACGTAACGTTTACTACGGCGACGGTTCGCCGATCGAAGACGAAGTGCTGGCGCAGATTCGCGCGGTGCTTGATGACTGTGCGATCAGTTTTCCGTGGCAGGAGGGCGACGTGCTGATGCTCGATAACATGCTGTCCGCGCATGCACGCTCACCGTTCGAAGGGCCGCGCAAGGTGATTGTGGCAATGGCCGAGGGGCATTCGCAGGACGCGCGCTGAGCGGATCGCAACGCTTCAATTTGAATGCCGAAGCCGGGCCTGTACCGGGCTTCGGCATTTGTCTGTCTGGCGTTCGTACCGTCGGGCTGCGATTGCCGCTGGCGCGCTAAATCGTTGCGCGGGCCATTCGTTCTTGTTGATACGACCGGGTCTCCAGGTCACGCCGCCGATCAGCAAGGACTCCACGCATGAATGCCGCAGACGCACAGAAACTAGCCCGCCGCTTTATCGAATTGCCCCAGGACAAACGTCGTTTGTTCCTCGCCGGCATGGCCCGCGAAGGCATCGATTTTGCGCAGCTTCCCATGACTGCCTGCGACGGCATCGCTGAGCGCGACGGCCTGTCTTACGCGCAGCAGCGCATGTGGTTTCTCTGGCAACTGGAGCCGACCAGCGCAGCCTACAACCTGCCGATGGCGGTGCGTCTGGATGGCGATCTGCAAGTCGAGGCACTGGAGCAGGCCTTCAGCCGTCTGGCGGCACGCCACGAATGTTTGCGCACCACCTTCGGCCAGGACGGCGAGCGTGCCTTCCAGCGTGTGGCCGAGCCGCAGCCACTGAAGTTGGCCGTTACTGACCTGGGCGGGTTGCCCGAAGCACAGCGCTGGCCGCTCGCGCAGCAGCACATGATGGCCGAGGCGACCCAGGCCTTCGACCTGCAGAACGGCCCGCTGCTGAGTCTGCGTCTGTTGCGCCTTGCCGAGCGGGAACATGTGCTGCTGCTGACCCTGCATCACATCATCGCCGACGGCTGGTCGATGAACATTCTGATCGATGAGTTCATGCGCACCTACGATGCGCTGGTGGCCGGGCGCGAACTGACGCTGGCGCCGCTGACCGTGCATTACCGCGACTACGCGCTGTGGCAGCGCAGCTGGCTTGAGGCTGGCGAGCGTGAGCGGCAACTGGACTACTGGCGCACGCAACTGGGCGACGAGCATCCGGTGCTGGAATTGCCCACCGACCGCGCCTATCCGGCGCAATCCAGCCATCATGGCGCACGCCTGGAAACGGTGATCGATGCAGCCCTGCGCGATGAGCTGAAAAACCTCGCCCAGCGCCAGGGCGTGACGTTGTTCGTGGTGCTTTTGGCGGCGTTCAAAACCCTGCTGCATCGCTACAGCGGCCAGACCGATATTCGTGTCGGCGGACTGATCGCCAACCGCACCCGCAGTGAAACCGAAGGCCTGATCGGTTTCTTCGTCAACACGCAAATCCTGCGCAGCGCGGTCACTGCGCAGACGCCGTTCACTGAGCTGCTGCAGAGCCTGCGTCAGGCGGCACTGGGTGCTCAGGCCCATCAGGATCTGCCGTTCGACGCCCTGATCGAAGCCCTGCAACCGGCACGCAGCCAGAGCCACAATCCGCTGTTTCAGGTGATGTTCAACCATCAGCCGCTGGTCACCGATTTGCATCAGGCGCAACTCGCTTCAGGCTTGCGCGTGGGCTATCTGAGCGAAGAACAACTGGCCGGCAGCGCTCGGCAACACGCGGCCACCAGTGACCTGATGCTCGACACCCGTGAGGAGGGCGAGCAACTGTTTGCCGCCTTCACTTACGCCACGGATATTTTCGACGCCGCGACCATCGCCGCGCTGGCCGGGCATTGGCGCAACATTCTCCAGTCGGTGTGCCGCGACCCGCAACAGTTGATCGGTGACGTGGCGATGCTCGCCGATAGCGAACGGCAAGCGCTGATTCAGTCCACTGCGCCTGCGCCTCGTTTCACCAGCGTGCAAACCCTGTTCGAAGCGCAGGTCGCGCGCACTGGGCAAGCGCCGGCGGTGCGGTTGGCCTCTGCGCCTGCGCCGGCATTCAGCTACGCCGAACTCAACACTCGCAGCAATCGTCTGGCCCATCAGTTGCGCGCATGGGGTGTCGGTCCGGACGTGCTGGTCGGCGTCGCGCTGGGGCGCTCGCTGGAACTGGCGGTGGCGCTGCTGGCGGTGCTCAAGGCCGGTGGTGCCTACGTGCCGCTGGACCCGCAGACCCCGGCCGAACGCTTGCGCCATGTGCTCGATGACAGCGGTCTGAAACTGTTGCTCAGCGACCGGCAAAGCCTCGCCAGCCTGCCGCCCCTCGATGGTGTCGAGTGCCTGTGTCTGGAGCAATTGCCCGACAGTGAGCAGGCCGACAATCTGCCGGTCACGGTCGAAGCCGACAACCTCGCCTACGTGATCTACACCTCTGGCTCCACCGGGCGGCCGAAAGGCGTGGCGGTCAGTCATGGCGCACTGAGCGAGTTCATCGCCCGCGCCATCGATTACAGCGATCTGCACGAAGGCGACCGGGTTCTGCAATTCGCCACCAGCAGTTTCGACGGTTTCGTCGAGCAGTTTTTCCCGCCGTTGTGCCATGGCGCCAGCGTGGTCATGCGTGACGCGCCGTTGTGGGACAGCGCGACGCTGCATCAGGTCATCATCGATCAGGGCATCACCCTGGCCGATCTGCCGGCGGCCTACTGGTATTGGCTGGTGCAGGAATACGCGGCGAAACCGCCGGCAAGTTTCGCCGCGCTGCGCCAGGTTCACGTTGGCGGCGAAGCCATGGCGGTGGACGGCTTGCGCCTGTGGCAGCAGGCCGGGCTCGGCAGTGTGCGCCTGCTCAACACCTACGGGCCGACCGAGGTCACGGTGGTCTCGACGATTCATGACTGCACCGCGCTGACCGCGCAGGACGTGTCGTGGCGCGGCATGCCGATCGGCAAGGGGCTGGCGGCGCGGCGCCTGTACGTGCTCGACGATGACCTGAACCTGCTGCCGCAAGGCGCGGTGGGCGAGTTGTACATCGGTGGGCCGGGACTGGCACGGGGTTATCACCGTCAGCCGAGCCTCAGCGCCGAGCGTTTCATTGCCGACCCGTTCGCCGACGGTCAGCGCCTGTACCGCACCGGCGATCGTGCGCGGCTGCGCGGCGATGGCGCGCTGGAGTACGTCGGTCGGGTCGATCATCAGGTGAAGATTCGCGGTTTCCGCATCGAACTGGGCGAGATCGAATCGCGCCTGCAGCAATGTCCCGGGGTTCGCGAAGCGGTGGTGCTGGCGGTGCCGTTCGCGGGCGGTGCGCAACTGGTCGCCTACGTGGTGACGGAACCGCCAGCGCTCGCCAGTGCGGCGACGCAAGCGCTGTTCCGTCAGCAGACCCGCGCCGCGCTGCAAGCCAGCCTGCCGGATTACATGGTGCCGGGGCATCTGCTGTTGCTGGCGAACCTGCCGCTGACGCCGAGTGGCAAGCTCGACCGCAAGGCCTTGCCAGCGCCGGATCCGGCGCAGTTGCAGGGCGATTACCGTGCCCCGCAATCGGCGGCCGAGCAGTGCCTGGCGCAGGTCTGGGCCGAGGTGCTGCAGGTGCCGCGTGTGGGTCTGGACGATCACTTTTTTGAACTGGGCGGCCATTCGTTGTTGGCCGCGCAGGTGATCGCGCGAATCAAGGAGCAGATGGGTGTGGTGCTGCCGCTGCGCAGTCTGTTCGAAAAACCGCGGCTCGCGGATCTCGCCGAGGTGCTCGGGCAACTGGCCGAGGCGAGCGGCGACGACGACTGGTCCGACATGGATCAGTTCATGAATGCTTTGCAAGGAGAAGAAGTATGAGCGGCACGATGGCGGAACGTATTGCGCAAAGATTCGTCGGCCTGCCGCTGGAACAGCGTCGGCTGTTTCTCGCCAGGCTGCGTGAGGAGGGCAAGGATTTCAGCCTGCTGCCGCTGCCGGTCAGCCGCCACGACTGCGCGTCGATTCCCCTGTCGTTCGCCCAGCAGCGCCTGCTGTTTCTCTGGCAACTGGAACCGCACAGTGCCGCGTACAACATGGCCGCCGGCTTGCGTCTGAAGGGGCTGCTGGACGAGTCGGCATTGAGCCGTTCGTTTGATCATCTGCTGGCGCGCCATGAAGTGTTGCGCACGGTGTTCCACACTGACGGCGATCAGCCCTATCAGGTGATTCTCGAGCAGCAAAGTATTGCCCTGGAACGCTTCGACCTGACGGGCATCGCGGCGCAAGAGCGCGAGCAAGTACTCGCGCAACACGTGCAGGACGTCACCGCGCAACCGTTCGATCTGCGCCATGGTCCGCTGTTGCGCGCCAGCCTGTTTGCCTTGGCCGACGACGAGTTCGTGCTGGTGGTGAGCATGCATCACATCGTCTCCGACGGCTGGTCGATGGACGTCATGGTCAAGGAATTCGTCCAGTGCTATCAGGCTTTCAGCCTGCAGCGCGAGCCGCAGTTGCCGGCGTTGCCATTGCAGTACTCCGACTATGCAATTTGGCAGCGACGCTGGCTGGAAGCAGGCGAGGGCGAGCGCCAACTCGACTACTGGCGTCAGCAACTGGGTGACGAGCATCCGCTGCTGGAAGTGGCGCCGGACTTTGCCCGACCGCTGACCCAGAGTTTTGCGGGGCAGACCCTGAGCTTCGATTTCGGTGCCGACCTGTCGCGCCAGCTCAATGCTTTTGCCCGCAGCCAGGGCATCAGCCTGTTCATGCTGGTGCTGGCCGGGTTCTCGCTGTTCCTCTCGCGTCTGGCCGGCGAGCGCGACATTCGTGTCGGCGTGCCGAATGCCAACCGGGGCCGTGCCGAAGTCGAAGGGTTGATCGGTTTCTTCGTCAACACCCAAGTGCTGCGTTGCCAGGTCGATGAGCGCGGCAGTTTCGCGGATCTGCTGGCGCAGGTGCGGGAAGCGGCGTTCGGCGCGCAGGCGCATCAGGAATTGCCGTTCGAGCAACTGGTCGACGAATTGGTCGCCGAGCGCACCCTGGGTCACAACCCGTTGTTCCAGGCCAAGTTCAACCAGAACGTCGGCATGCAGAAACAACGCTCGATGGCCTTGCCCGGTCTGACCGTCAGTGAATACCCGCTGGCCAAGGACGGCACGCATTTCGATCTGGCCCTGGACATCACCGACGACGGCGCGCTGATCCACGGTCAGATGACCTACGCCTGCGATCTCTATCGGGCGGAAACGGTCGCCGCTTTCGTGCCGATGTTGCTCGACCTGTTCAGCCAATTGCTCAATGCGCCGCAGGCGCCGCTGCACACGGTCGCCACGCAACGGCCTGCGGCGCTTGCCATTCAACGCGAACCGGCGTTGACCGTGTTGCAGCACTGGACCCGTGAAGTGGCCCGCCAGCCGCAGGCGCTGGCCGCCCGTGATCTTCAGCAGACCATGACTTTCCAGGCACTGGATGAGCAAGCCAATCGTCTCGCCCATTATTTGCGTGCGCAGGGCGTCAATGTTGGCGAACCGGTGGCGGTGCTGCTGGAGCGTTCGCTGGACTGGCTGAGTTGCGTGTTGGCGATTCTCAAGGCTGGCGCGGTGTACATGCCCCTCGACGTCAAGGCACCGAGCGCACGCCTGCAACAGATGCTCGGGGCTGCGCAGGCACGGGCGTTGATCGCTGGCGAAGGCGATGCGCGGGTCAGCGAACTGGCGGTCGAGGGCTGTCAGGGTCTTGAATTTGCCCCGGAGCAATGGCAGTCGCTGCCGGCGTCCGCGCCTGAGCTGACGCTACATGCACAATCGCCGGCCTATGTGATTCACACCTCCGGTTCCACCGGGCAACCCAAGGGCGTGCTGGTCAGCCACGCTGCGCTGGGCAGTTATGTGCGCGGCGTCCTCGAGCGTCTGGCGCCTGCGCCCGAGGCGAGCATGGCGCTGGTTTCGACCATCGCCGCCGACCTTGGCTTCACCGTGCTGTTCGGCGCGCTGTGCTCGGGCCGCCTGCTGCATGTGCTGCCGGAAGAACTCGGTTTCGACCCGGACCGCTTTGCCGACTACATGGCGCGCCATCGCGTCGGCGTGCTGAAAATCGTTCCCGGCCATCTCGCCGCGCTGTTGCAGGCGGCCAAGCCAGCCGACGTGCTGCCGGAACACGCATTGATCGTCGGCGGCGAAGCCTGTTCGCCGGCGCTGGTCGAGCGCGTGCAGCAACTGAAACCGGGCTGTCGCCTGATCAATCACTATGGCCCGAGCGAAACCACCGTAGGCGTGCTGACCCATGAGGCCGAAGCACTTGCCGCGCAGACGCGCAGCGTTCCGGTCGGCACGGCGTTGGCCGGTGCCCATGTTTATGTGCTCGACGATGTGCTCAACCCGGTGGCCGATCAGGTTGCCGGTGAGCTGTACATCGGCGGCGACAGCGTTGCCCTGGGCTACCTGAATCAGCCGGGGCTGACCGCCGAACGTTTCCTGCCCGACCCGTTCGGCGCAGCCGGCGCGCGGGTGTACCGCAGCGGCGACCGGGTCCGGCGCAACCGCGAGCAGTCGCTGGAATTCATCGGTCGTGCCGACGATCAAGTGAAAGTGCGCGGCTACCGCGTCGAGCCCGCGGAAGTCGCGCGGCTATTGCTCAGCCTCGACGGCGTCAGCGAAGCCGCCGTGCTCGCGCTGCCACTGGATGACGATCCGGCGCGCCTGCAACTGCTGGCGTGGTGCGTGCCGCTAGCGGGAGCGAAGGTGCAGGCGCAGGCGCTGCGCGAGCAATTGCAGGCGCGGCTGCCGGACTACATGGTGCCGGCGCAGTTGCTGTTGCTGGATAAGCTGCCGCTGACTGCCAACGGCAAACTCGACAAACGCGCCTTGCCCGTGCCCGGCGTGGTCAGCCAGCAGTTTGTCGCGCCGGTCGGTGAGATCGAAGAGAAACTGGCTGCAATCTGGGCCGAGGTGCTCAAGCTCGAGCGGGTCGGCAGCAGCGATAACTTCTTCGAACTGGGTGGCGACTCGATTCTCAGTCTGCAGATCATCGCCCGGGCCAAGCGCCAGGGCATCAAGCTCAGCCCCAAGCAGTTGTTCGAAAAACAGACCATCGGCCAACTGGCCGCTGTGGCCAAACTGATCGAGGCCAAACCGGCTGCCGCTGCCGCACCTGTGGCACGCGGGCCATTGCCGTTGCTGCCGATTCAAGAGCGTTTCTTCGAGACGCCGATTGCCCAGCGCCAGCACTGGAATCAGTCGGTGATGTTGCAGCCGACCCTGGCGCTGGACGCCGTGCACCTGCGCAAGGCGCTGGCGACGTTGCTCGAACAGCACGAAGCACTGGCCTTGAGCTTTGTGCAGTCGGGCGATCGCTGGCAGGCACTGCCGCAGCCGCAGGGTGATACCGAATTGCTCTGGGTCCGCGAGCTGGACAGTCTCCACGCTTTGCCAGCGCTGGCCGACGCGGCGCAGCGCAGCCTGGATCTGCAACGCGGGCATTTGTTGCGCGCGGTGCTGGTCAATCTGCCGAATGCCGGGCAACGTCTGTTGCTGGTCATCCATCACCTGGTGGTCGATGGCGTGTCGTGGCGCATTCTGCTGGAGGACTTGCAGCAGGCCTACCACGCCCTGGCGGCGGGGACGGCGCTCGCGTTGCCGGGCAAAAGCAGTTCGCTGCACGACTGGGCCGGGCAGTTGCATCGTTATGCACAGAGCGAAACGTTGGCGGCCGAAAGCGCTTATTGGCGCCAGACCCTTGAGGCCGACGACGCGGCCCTGCCACGGGATTTTGCCGAGGACAGCCAGACCCGCGCCGAGGCCGCCCGCGCCAGTACGCGCCTGAGCCAGACACTGACCGACAAGCTGCTGAAAGTCGCCCCGGCGGCGTATCGCACGCAGATCAATGATCTGTTGCTGACTGCATTGGCGCGGGTGCTGTGTGACTGGAGCGAGCAGCCTTCGGTGTTGATCCAGCTCGAAGGTCATGGTCGTGAAGACCTGTTCGACGACATCGACCTGAGCCGTACGGTCGGCTGGTTCAGCAGCCTGTTCCCGGTGCGCCTGACCCCGCAGGAAAATCCCGCTGCGTCGCTGTGTGCGATCAAGGAGCAACTGCGTGCGGTGCCGGGCAAGGGCATCGGGTATGGCGTGCTGCGTTACCTCACGCGTTCTGCCGAGTTGCAGGCGCTGGCGCAACCCCGGGTGACCTTCAATTATCTCGGCCAGTTCGACGGCGCGTTCAGTGCTGAGCAAGGCGCGTTGTTCGTGCCAAGCGCTGACAGCACCGGTGCCAATCAGGATGAGCAGGCGCCGCTGGGCAATTGGCTGAGTGTCGACGGTCAGGTCTTCGGCGGTGAGCTGGAACTGACCTGGACCTTCGGCACCGGCATGTACCGCGCCGCGACCATCGAGGCGTTGGCCGAGGCCTATGGCCGCGAGCTGGAACGCCTGATCGAACATTGCTGCGAGAGCGGTGCCGGTGGCGTGACACCGTCGGATTTCAATCTCGCCCATCTCACCCAGGCGCAGCTGTCGGCGCTGCCGATCGCGCCGCGTGACATCGTTGATCTGTACCCGCTGTCGCCGATGCAGCAAGGCATTCTGTTCCACAGCCGCAACGAGCCGGACAGCCCGGCCTACACCAATCAACTGCGGGTCGACGTGGAACAACTCGACGCCGAGCGCTTCCGCCAGGCCTGGCAGCAGACCCTCGAAGCCCACGATATCCTGCGTACCGCGTTCGTCTGGCCGCAGGATGCTGCAGCGCCGGTGCAGGTGGTGCGCAGCCGTGTGCGGATGCCGTGGCAGGTGCAGGACTGGCGCGGTCGCGATGGCCTCGATTCAGCGCTTGATCATCTGGCCACGGAAGATCTGCACAACGGTTTCGATCTGCTCGACGCGCCGCTGTTGCGCGTGACGCTGGTGCGCACCGATGAGAACACTCATCACCTGATCTACACCTGTCATCACATCCTCATGGACGGCTGGAGCACTTCGCAGTTGTTCGGCGAAGTGCTGCAACGCTACGCCGGCATCACGCCGAGCGCAGGGCAGGGCCGCTATCGCGATTACATCGAATGGCTTGGCCAGCGCGATCAGCAGGCCAGTCGGCAGTTCTGGAGCGCGGCGCTGGCGGGACTCGCAGAGCCGACGCGACTGGCCAGCGCCATGCCGGTCCGGCAGCGCGACGCAAGCGGTTATGCCGATCATGAGCATGTGTTCAGCGAACAGCTGACGGCCGAACTGAACCGGTTCGCCCGTGAGCAGAAAGTTACCCTCAACACGCTGGTGCAAGCGGCGTGGCTGCTGCTGTTGCAGCGTTACACCGGGCAGGATCACGTGGCGTTTGGTGCAACCGTGGCTGGGCGTCCGACGGATTTGCCGGGCGTCGAGCAGCAAATCGGCCTGTTCATCAATACCTTGCCGGTGGTGGCGGCGCCATCGCCGGAGATCGGCGTCAGCCAATGGCTGCAACAGGTACAGGACCTCAACCTGGCGTTGCGCGAGCACGAACACACGCCGCTGTATGACATTCAGCGCTGGGCCGGCACGGGTGCCGGGGCGTTGTTCGACAGTATTCTGGTGTTCGAAAACTATCCGATGGCTGAAGCGCTGGCGCAGGGCCCTGAGACGGGCCTGAAGTTCTCGGCAATCCGCCGGCAGGAGCAGACCAACTATCCGCTGACGCTGGTCGCGGTTACCGGCCGCGAGCTGAGTCTGGGCGTGAGTTACGATCAGGCCAGTTTCGACGCTCCAGCGATCAGTGCGTTGAGTGCGCAGTTGCAAGGCCTGCTCGAGCAATTCCTCGCCGACGCCACCCAGCCGCTGGGTGCGCTGCAACTGCTCGCCGAGCCACAACGGCATCAAGCGATCGCGTGGGGCAGGGCGCCGGTGACCGCGCCGGATCAACGCACGGTGCTGGCGCACATCGCCGCGCAGGTGCAGCGACAGCCACAAGCGAGCGCGGTGCGGTTCGCTGAGCAGTCCATCGATTACCAAAGCCTCGATATCCGGGCCAATCGTCTGGCGCACAAGCTGCAAGGCATGGGCGTCGGGCCGGAGGTGCGCGTCGGCGTGTGCATGCGCCGCACGCCGGACATGCTGGTCGCACTGTTGGCGATCCTCAAGGCCGGTGGCGCCTACGTGCCGCTGGACCCGGATTATCCGCAGGAACGCTTGCTGCACATGCTGGACGACAGCCGCGCCGCCGTGCTGCTCACCGAACCGGCGGCGTTGGCGATGCTGCCGGAAACCTTGAGCGCGCAGGTGCTGCTGGTGGATGCGAGCGTCGCCAGCGAATGCCCGGTCACTGCGCCGCTGGTTAACCTCGCTGCAGACAATCTGGCGTACGTGATCTACACCTCCGGCTCCACCGGCAAACCGAAAGGCGTAGCGATCAGCCACGGCAATCTGTCGGCACTGATTCAATGGTCGGCGGGGGTCTATCGCGAAGAGCAATTGCGCGGCGTGCTGGCCTCTACCTCAATCTGCTTCGATCTGTCGGTGTGGGAAATCTTCGTCACGCTGGCCTGCGGTGGCTGTCTGGTGCTGGCGGACAACGCCCTGGCGCTGGCCGACTTGCCGGCTCGCGATCAGGTCACCCTGATCAACAGCGTGCCGTCGGCGATTGCCGCGTTGCAACGGGCCGGGCAGATCCCGGCTTCGGTCGGCACCATCAATCTGGCCGGCGAACCGCTCAAACAGAGTCTGGTCGACAGCCTCTATGCCAGCACCCGGGTGCAGCAGGTCTACGACCTATACGGGCCGTCGGAGGACACCACCTATTCGACCTTCACCCTGCGCACGCCGCAGGGGCGGGCAAACATTGGCCGGCCGCTGGACAACACCGTCGCCTACCTGCTCGACAGTCAATTGCAGGTACTGCCCGCGGGTGTGCCGGCCGAGCTGTACCTGGCGGGTGCCGGAGTGACGCGCGGCTATCTGCGCCGCGCCGCGCTGACCGCCGAACGCTTTGTGCCGAATCCTTACGCGAGCAATGGCGAGCGTCTGTACCGCACCGGCGATCTGGTGCGCGAGGGCGACGACGGCAACATCGAGTACATCGGTCGCGCCGACCATCAGGTGAAAATTCGCGGTTTCCGCATCGAACTCAGCGAGATCGAAGCGCGCCTGCTGGAGCTCGACGACATCGGCGAAGCGGTGGTGCTGGCGCAGGACGGTGCCGCTGGCAAACACCTGCATGCCTATCTCGTCGCCGCGCCGGACAGCGAGCGGTCGACCCTGACCGAGCGGGTGCGCAGTGCACTGGCCAGCCGCTTGCCGGCGCACATGGTGCCGGGGCATTTGCACCTGATCGACGCGATCCCGCTGACGCCCAACGGCAAGCTCGATCGCAAGGCGCTGATGGCGTTGGCCGAGAGCCCGACGCAGGAGCAATACCAGGCGCCGCAAAGCGACCTGCAGTGGGAGGTCGCAACGATCTGGCAGGAGGTGCTGGAGGTCGAGCGGGTAGGGCTGGCAGACAACTTCTTCCAGCTTGGCGGGCATTCGCTGCTGGCGACGCTGGTGGTGACCCGGGTGCAGGAGCGCCTTGGCGACAAGGTGCCGCTCAAGGCGCTGTTCGAAACCGACACGCTCAAGGAGTTCTGCGCGCGGATCGAAGCGTTGCGTGTCGAAATGTCGCCCGTTCAGGATGAATTGGCTAAATCACTGGAGGCCCTCAAACGTCTATCCCTCGATGATCTGGAAAAACTGATTTCTTGAGAGGGAAAAACGCGTGCAAGAGTTAATCGAGTCGGTAGGACAACTTTCGGCTAAGCAAAGAAAGGCTCTGGCGGTTCTGCTCAAGCAGAAAGGCGTCAACCTCTTTGACATTGCCCCGGTTTTCAAGCGCACGGCTGAAGAGCCGTTGCTGCTGTCCTACGCTCAGCAGCGCCAGTGGTTCCTCTGGCAGTGGGCACCGCACAGCGCGGCCTACAACATTCCGACGGCCCTGCGCTTGCAGGGCCCGCTGGATGTGCCGGCACTGGAACGCAGCATCGCGGCGCTGATCGAACGCCACGAAACCTTGCGCACGGTATTCACTCAAGACAGTGCACAACCCTTGCAAGTGGTCCTGCCCGCAGGACCTTTTGCGTTGGAGATTCATCACCTGAGCGCTGATCTGGCGAACGACCCGGACAGCTCGATCCAGGCCTTCGTCCAGACCCAGAGCCAGAAGACTTTCGACCTGCAGCACGGCCCGTTGCTGCGTGCCGCACTGCTCCAGGTCAGCCCCGCTGAGCATGTGCTGGTGCTGACCCTGCACCACATCGTTTCCGATGGCTGGTCGCTGCAAGTGATGATCGAGGAACTGGTGCAGCTCTACGCCGGTTTCAACCTCGGGCACGACGCCGGTCTGCCCGCGCTGCCGATCCAGTACGCTGATTACGCGTTGTGGCAGCGCCAGTGGATGGAAGCCGGGGAGCAGGAGCGCCAACTGGCCTACTGGCAGGAAAAACTCGGCGGCGAACAGCCGGTGCTGGAGCTGCCGCTGGATCGCCCGCGCGCGGTCGAGCAGAGCTTCGCCGGCGCCAGCCATAACCTGATTCTTGACCCGGCGCTGAGCAATGCCCTCAAGGCCTTCGCCCGGCAGGAAAACGTCACGCTGTTCGTGTTGCTGCTGGCTTCGTTTCAGGCCTTGTTGCATCGCTACAGCGGGCAAAGCGATATCCGTGTCGGCGTGCCGGTGGCCAACCGTGGCCGGGTGGAAATCGAGCGCCTGATCGGCTTCTTCGTCAATACCCAGGTGCTCAAGGCGGATGTCGACGCAGAGCTGCCATTTGTCGAGCTGCTGCGTCAGGTCAAACAGACCGCGCAGGAGGCGCAGGCGCATCAGGACTTGCCCTTCGAGCAACTGGTCGAAGCGCTGGAACCGGGCCGCAGCCTCAGTCACAGTCCGCTGTTCCAGGTCATGTTCAACCACCAGGCCGAGCGCCGTGCGAGCGTTGCGACGCGCCTGAACGGTCTGAACATCGCGCCGCTGGAATGGCAGAGCCAGACCGCGCAATTCGACCTGACCCTCAACACCACCGAACAGGCCCACGGCATCGAAGCGGTGCTCAAGTACGCCACCGACCTGTTCGACGCGGCGACTATCAAGCGCCTTGCGCAACACTGGACTGCGCTGTTGCAGGCGATCGTCGCCGAGCCGACCCAGCGCATCGGCCAATTGCCGATACTCGACGCCGGCCAGCAGCAACAGCTGTTGGCGCAATGGAATCCGCCGCGGGTCGAACAACCGCTGACCCAGTGCATCCAGCAAGCCATCGAAGCCCAGGCCGCGCGGCATGCCGACGCGGTGGCCGTGACCTTTGCCGGGCAATGCCTGACCTACGCTGAACTCAATCGCCGCGCCAACCAATGGGCGCATACGCTGATCGAGCGGGGTGTCGGCCCGGACGTGCGCGTCGGCGTTGCGGTCGAGCGTTCGCTGGACATGATCGTCGCCATTCTCGCGGTGCTGAAGGCCGGCGGTGCCTATGTGCCGCTGGACCCGAGCTACCCGGATGATCGCTTGAGTTACATGATCGACGACAGCGGCATTCAATTGCTGTTGACCCAGGGTCATTTGCTCGGGCAGTTGCCGATTCCACCGGGGCTGGTCTGCCTCGATCTGGATCAGGCGCCGGAACACAGTATCGAAAGCAACCCGCCGTGCCTGATCACGCCGGACAATCTGGCCTACGTCATTTACACATCCGGTTCCACCGGCAAACCCAAAGGCGCGTTGCTGCCGCACGGCAACGTCATGCGCCTGTTCAGCGCCACCGAGCGGTGGTTCGATTTCGGCCCGCAGGACAGCTGGACGCTGTTCCATTCCTACGCGTTCGACTTTTCGGTGTGGGAGATTTTCGGCGCGCTGTTGTACGGCGGCAAACTGGTGGTCGTGCCCCACGATGTCAGTCGTTCGCCGGAGGATTTCTACACGCTGCTGTGCGATGAAAATGTCACGGTGTTGAACCAGACGCCGTCGGCATTCAAGCCGTTGATGCAGGTCGCCTGTGAATCTGCGCGCAGCAATGCCCTGCGTTACGTGGTGTTCGGTGGCGAGGCGCTGGAAGTGCAGAACCTGCGCCCGTGGTTCGAACGTTTTGGCGACCGCGCGCCGACGCTGATCAACATGTACGGCATCACCGAAACGACCGTGCACGTCACTTACCGGCCGTTGTCGCTGGCGGATCTGCACAGCAACCACAGCAGCCCGATTGGCGCGCCGATAGTCGACCTGTCGTGGTACTTGCTCGATGGCTCGCTCAACCTGGTGCCGCAAGGCTGCATCGGCGAGTTGTACATCGCCGGTGCCGGTCTGGCCCGTGGTTATCTGAATCAGTCCGGCATGAGCGCCACCCGCTTCGTGCCCGACCCGTTCAATCGCAAGGCAGGCGAGCGCCTGTACCGTACCGGCGACCTTGCACGGCTGCGCGGCGACGGGGTGATCGAGTACATCGGCCGTATCGACCACCAAGTGAAGATCCGTGGCTTCCGCATCGAACTGGGCGAAATCGAAGCGCAACTGCTCAAGCATCCACAGGTGCGCGAAGCGGTGGTGCTGGCGGTGGACGGCCTCAGCGGCCAGCAACTGGCAACCTGGGTCGTGCCCGTCGAGGCAGTGAACGCGGACGAGCAGGGCGCGCTACGCGATTCGATCAAGGCGCACCTGCGCGAAACCCTCCCGGATTACATGGTCCCGGTCAGTTGGGCGTTCCTTGAGCTGCTGCCACTGACCGCCAACGGCAAACTCGATCGCAAGCAGCTGCCGCAGCCGGACGTCGCCCAGGTGCAGGAGGCGTACGCCGCACCGCGCAGTGAACTGGAACAGCGTCTGGCCGAGATCTGGCAAGACGTGCTCAAAGTCGAACGGGTCGGCCTGCACGACAACTTCTTCGAGCTGGGCGGCGATTCGATCATCTCGATTCAGGTAGTCAGTCGCGCGCGGCAGGCCGGCATTCGCTTCACGCCCAAGGACATTTTTCAACACCAGACCGTGCAGCGTCTGGCCACCGTCGCGCAACAGAGCGACGCCGTGCAAACGGAGCAGGGCGAGGTGCTCGGCGACGCGCCGCTGACGCCGATCCAGCATTACTTCTTCCACAGCGACATCCCGGCGCGCCATCACTGGAACCAGTCGATCCTGCTGACCCCGGCAAAAAACCTGCAAGCCGCTGCGCTGCAACAGGCCTTGGCACAAGTGCAAAAACAGCACGACGCCTTGCGTCTGCGTTATCGCCAAACCGAACAGGGCTGGCAGCAAAGCCATGGCGCGGCGGATCAGCCACACGACTTGTTGCGCAGCTTTACGCTGGACGACAGCGCGGCCTTGCCAGCGCTGTGCCTGGACCTGCAGCGCAGCCTCGACCTGCAAAACGGCCCGCTGATCCGCGCGGCGCTGGTCGACTTGCCGGACGCCAGTCAGCGTCTGCTGTTGGTCATCCATCACCTGGTGGTCGACGGCGTGTCGTGGCGAATCCTGCTGGAAGACCTGCAAAGCGCCTATCAGCAGATCAGCAGCGGACAGAGCGTGCACCTGCCGGCGAAGACCAGCGCGTTCAAAGACTGGGGCTTGCGCCTGCAAGAGCATGCGCGCAGCGCGGCGCTGGACAGTGAACTGGTCTACTGGCGCGAGCAGTTGCGCGACGCGCCGCTCGGTTTGCCGTTGGACAATCCGCAGGGCCAGTTGAACAACCGCTTCGAGCGCAGCGTCGACACCCGGCTGGACGCCGAACGGACCCGCCAGTTGCTGCAACAGGCCCCGGCGGTCTACCGCACCCAGGTCAACGACCTGCTACTGACCGCACTGGCGCGAGTGTTGTGTGAGTGGACCGCCAGCGACAGTGCGCTGGTGCAGCTCGAAGGACACGGCCGCGAAGACCTCTTCGATGACATCGACCTGAGCCGCACCGTGGGCTGGTTCACCAGCATGTTCCCGGTGCGCCTGACGCCAAACGCCAGTCTGGAAACCTCGATCAAAGGCATCAAGGAACAACTGCGCGCGATCCCCAACAAAGGCATCGGCTACGGTTTGCTGCGTTATCTCGGCACGCCCGACGCACAAGCGGCGTTGCATGAACTGGCGCAACCGCAGGTGACGTTCAACTACCTCGGGCAGTTCGATAACAACTTCGACGAAGACGCTTTGTGGCGGCCGGCCACCGAAGACAAGGGCGCCGGTCAGGACGAAAACGCGCCGATGGCCAATTGGCTGACCATCGATGGCCGGGTTTATCAGGGCCAGTTGAGCCTGACCTGGACCTACAGCAGCGACGTCTTCGAAGAGGCGACCATTGCCGCTCTGGCCCGCGCTTACGAAGTGGCGCTGAGCGAGTTGATCGACCACTGTCTCAGCCACTCGGGCGGCCTCACGCCGTCCGACGTGCCGCTGGCCGGTTTGTCCCAGGCGCATCTGGACAGCCTGCCGATCGCCGCCCAGCGCATCGAGGACATCTATCCGCTGGCGCCGATGCAGCAAGGCATTCTGTTCCACAGCCTGTACGACGCGGACGCCAGCGCCTATGTCTATCAGATGCTGCTGGACATCGACGGCCTCGACGTTGCGCGGTTCCAGCAAGCCTGGCAGCGCGTGGTCGATCGCCATGAAGTGCTGCGCGCCGGTTTCATCTGGGGCCGCGATGGCCTCGACGCGCCGTTGCAGGTGATCAACCGCCAACTGACCCTGGAAATGCCGGAAATCGATGTGCGCGATGTCGCCGATCTGCCGGCGGTGCTTGAAGCACGGGCGCAGGCTGACCGTGAACGCGGCTTCGATCTGCAGAATCCACCGCTGTTGCGCCTGTGCCTGCTGCGCACCGCCGACGATCGCCATCGGCTGATTTTCACTTGCCACCACATCCTCATGGATGGCTGGAGCAACTCGCGGATGTTCGGTGAAGTGCTGCAGGATTACGCCGGCCAGCCAGTGCCGAGCGCGCAGGGCCGCTATCGGGACTTTCTGGTGTGGCTGCAGGGCCAGGACAAGGCGGCTGCGCAGGATTTCTGGCGCGGGCAACTGGCCGAACTCGACGAGCCGACCCGACTGGCGTCGGCCTGCCACGGACGCACCGTGCCGGGGCCGGGCAAGCAGATGCATCGTCTGCATTTCGACGAGGCGTTCACTCAGCGTCTGAACAACTTCTCCCGCCAGCAACAGGTAACGCTCAACAGTCTGGTGCAGGCGGCATGGCTGCTGGTGTTGCAACGCTACACCGGTCAGGCCACCGTGGCGTTTGGCGCCACCGTGTCCGGGCGTCCGGTGGAGCTGCCGGGCATCGAGGAACAACTGGGGCTGTTCATCAACACCTTGCCGGTGATCGCCAGCCCGCAGGCCACCCTCCGCGTGGGTGACTGGGTGCGCAGCGTGCAGGACAAGAACCTGCTGCTACGCGATTACGAACAGACGCCGCTGCAGGACATTCAGCGTCTGGCCGCGTTGAGCGGCGAGGCGTTGTTCGACACCTTGCTGGTGTTCGAGAACTACCCGGTCTCCGAAGCGCTGCAGGCCAATCCGGGCGGGCTGCGTTTCTCCGGCCTGGAACATCGCGAGCAGACCAACTACGGTCTGACCCTGATCGCCGGCGCCAGCGAAGTGCTCAACCTCGATTTCAACTACCTCACCGAGCACTTTGCCGAACGCAGCGTGCTCGGTCTGGCCGGGCATTTGCGCGAAGTGCTCGAGCAATTTATCCAGGCCCCGCAGCGGGCACTCGGCGAGATCGGTCTGCTGCCGCTGGCCGAGCGTCAGACGCTGGCGCAGTGGAACGACAATCACGCGGCTTATCCGGCCGAGCGCCTGATCTCGCAGAGCTTTGAAGCGCGGGTGGCGGCACATCCGCGGGCACTGGCGTTGAGTCATGCCGGCGTGGCCTTGAGCTACGGCGAACTGAATCGGCGTGCAAACCAGTTGGCCCGACACTTGTTGACGCTCGGCGTGACGGCCGAGGTGCGCGTCGGCGTGGCACTGCCGCGTTCGGCGGAACTGGTGATCGCCCTGATGGCAGTGCTCAAGGCCGGGGGCACCTATGTGCCGCTGGACCCTGACTACCCGGCCGACCGCGTGGCCTACATGCTCGACGACAGCCAGGCGAAAGTCCTGCTGACCCAGCAAGCGTTGCTGGCGCAATTGCCGTCGACAGAAGCGCAGGTGGTGCTGGTCGAGGCCGGCGGCGAGGCGTTTGCCGCGCAGGCACCGGACAACCTGCCGGCGCGCGCCGACTCGGCCAATCTTGCCTATGTGATCTACACCTCCGGTTCCACCGGCAAACCGAAAGGCGTGGCCATCGCCCATCGCAACGTGCAGGCACTGATTCACTGGTCCGCCGAGGTCTACAGCGAAGACGACCTGCAAGGCGTGCTGGCCTCGACGTCGGTGTGTTTCGACCTGTCGGTGTGGGAGATTTTCGTCACCCTGGCGCGTGGCGGATCCATGGTCATGGCGCGCAATGCCCTGGAGCTGCCGGACTTGCCCGAGCGTGATCAGGTGCGCCTGATCAACACCGTGCCGTCGGCGATTGCCGCGCTGCAACGCATCGGCCAGATCCCGCCGGGCGTGCGCATCATCAATCTGGCGGGCGAGCCGCTGAAGCAGGCGCTGGTCGACACGCTGTACCGCGAGACCTCGGTCGCCCACGTCTACGATCTGTACGGGCCTTCCGAAGACACCACGTATTCGACCTGGACTCGCCGCGAACCCGGCGGTCAGGCCAACATCGGCCGGCCATTGCGCAACACCACTGCGTACCTGCTCGACGAGCAATTGCAGGCAGCCCCAATCGGCATCGCCGCGGAGCTGTATCTGGCCGGCGACGGCATCACCCGTGGCTATCTGTTGCGCCCGGGCCTGACCGCCGAGCGCTTCGTGCCCAATCCGTTGGCGAGCAACGGCGAGCGCATGTACCGCACTGGCGACCTGACGCGCTGGCTGGATGACGGCCGAATCGAATACGTCGGCCGCATCGACCATCAGGTCAAGGTGCGCGGCTTCCGTATCGAACTGGGGGAAATCGAAGCGCGTCTGCTGGCCCAGGCCAGCGTGCGCGAAGGCGTGGTGCTGGCGGTGGACGGCGTTGGCGGCCAGCAACTGGTGGCTTATGTGGTGCCGGCCGAAGCCGATCAAAGCCTCGCGCAACTGGACGCGCTGAGTGCTGAGTTGCAAACCGCGCTAAAGGCGCATCTGCCGGACTACATGGTGCCGGCGCAGTGGCTGTTCCTCGAGCAATTGCCGCTGACACCCAACGGCAAACTCGATCGCAAGGCCTTGCCGGCACCGGATGCCAGCCAGTCGCAACGCGATTACGTGGCACCGTCGACGCCGCTGGAGCAGAAACTGACTGAGGTCTGGCAGGACATTCTGAAGATCGAGCGAGTCGGCGTGACCGACAATTTCTTCGCCCTCGGCGGCGATTCGATCATCTCGATTCAACTGGTCAGCCGCGCGCGGCAGCAGGGCATTTGCTTCACCCCCAAAGACCTGTTCCAGCAGCAGACGGTGCAGAAACTCGCCGCAGTGGTTTCGCTTGAAGACGCGCAATCCGCCAGCGCTGCCGACTACCCGTTGGCGCAACTGGATCAGACCCAGCTCGATGCCTTGCCGGTGCCGGCGGAGCTGATCGAAGACGTCTACCCGCTGTCGCCGATGCAGGAAGGCATGTTGTTCCATACGCTGTCGGATAACGGCAGCAGCCTCTACGTGCAACAGGTCAGCCTGCCGATCAAGGGTCTCGACGTGGAGCGTTTCCGCCGGGCCTGGGAATTCGTCATCGTCCGGCAGGCGATCCTGCGCACCAGTTTCCATTGGCAGGATGGGTTGGCCAAGCCGTTGCAGGTCGTGCATCGCCATGCGCCGCTGCAGATGCAGGTGCTCGATTGGCGTGACAAGGATTGCAGCGAGGCGGCGATTGCCGAATTCGCCAGCGCCGACCGCGCATTGGGTTTTGATTTGTCCGAAGCGCGTTTGCAGCGCGTGACCCTGTTGCATCTGGGCGACGAGCAGTACCAGATGATCTGGACCAGCCACCATATTCTGATGGACGGGTGGAGCAGTTCGCGGCTGTTCGGCGAGGTTTTGCAGTATTACTCCACGGGCCAGGTGACTGGCGAAAATGGCCGCTATCGCGACTTCATTGCCTGGTTGCAGGCACAGGATCAGGACGCCCAGGAGCTGTTCTGGAAAGCACGTCTGGCGGTGGTCAACGAACCGACCGCGCTGAGTCAGGCGATGCACCCGCGCCACAGCGCCGACGTTACCGGCCACGATGCGCTCTATTCGAATTGGGACAAGGCGCAAACCGCACGTCTGCTGGAGTTCTGCCGCGACCTGCGCATCACCCCCAACACGCTGATCCAGGGCGCGTGGCTGCTGCTGTTGCAGCGCTACACCGGCCAGCAAACGGTGACCTTCGGTGCCACCGTGTCGGGGCGTCCGGAAAGTCTGCCGAATGTCGGCAACATGCTCGGCCTGTTCATCAACACCTTGCCGATCATTCAGACCCCACAGGCCGATCAGCGTCTGGCCGACTGGCTGAGCGAAGTGCAGGCCTACAACCTCGACATTCGCGACTACTCCCAGGCACCGCTGGCGGATGTGCAGCGCTGGTCGAACCTCGGTGGTCAGGCGCTGTTCGACAGCATTGTGGTGTTCGAGAACTTCCCGATCGACGAGCGCTTGCAGGAAGAAACCGACACCGAGCTGACCTTCGGCAAATCCATCGGCCATGGCGTGACCAACGTGCCGATGGACCTTGCGGTGATGCTCGGCGACGAGCTGTCGATCGAATACCTGTACCTGCGCAGCCACTTCAGCGCCGAAGCGGTGCAAGGCATTCGCCTGACTCTGGAAAACACCCTCGCGGCGATGATGGCCGCACCGTATGAACGGCTGGGCAATCTGCAGCGTCTGTCCGCCGAACAATGGCACGCGGCGCAGGCCTGGAGTGCCGAACCTTCCCACCGCCACGCGCCGCAGTTGCTGCCGGAGCTGATCAGTCGCCATGCGCAACAGCAACCCGACGCGATCGCCGTGCAATGCGCTGGCGAAAGCCTGAGCTACGCCGAACTCGAGCGTCAGGCCAACCGACTGGCGCAGTGCCTGATTGCCCACGGTGCCGGGCCGGAAGTGGTGATCGGCGTGGCGTTGCCGCGTTCGCTGGAAATGCTGGTGAGCTTCCTTGCCGTGCTCAAGAGCGGCGCCGCGTACGTGCCGCTGGATATCGATTATCCGCCAGAGCGCCTGGCCTACATGATCGAAGATTCGCGCATGGCTTTGCTGCTGACGCAAACCAGCCTGCGCGCGACGATGCCGACGCCGCAGAGCGTGCTGCGTCTGGAAATCGATCAGCTCGATCGCAGCCTCTACAGCGACGCTGCTCCGGTTTGCGATGTTCATGAGCAGAGCCTGGCCTATCTGGTCTACACCTCCGGTTCCACCGGGCGGCCGAAAGGCGTGGCCGTCACACAAGGCCCGCTGAGCATGCACTGCCAGGCCATCGCCGAGTTGTATGAAATGGACGCCAGCAGTTGCGAGCTGCACTTCATGTCGTTCGCTTTCGACGGCGCCCATGAACGCTGGCTGAGTACGTTGTACAGCGGCGGTCGCCTGGTGATCCGCGACGGTTGCCTGTGGACCCCGGAGCAGACCTATCAGGCCCTGCACGATTATGGCGTGACCATCGCCTGCTTCCCGCCGGCCTATCTCAAGCAACTGGCCGAGTACGCGGCAGCCAGCGGCATCGCGCCGCCAGCGGTGCGCATCTACTGCTTCGGTGGCGATGCGGTGCCGGAGCAGACCTTCGAACAGGTCAAAGCCGCTTTGCGTCCGCAGTACTTCACCAACGGCTACGGCCCGACCGAAACCGTGGTCACGCCGATGCTATGGAAAGTCGCCATCAGCCAGCACTGCGAAGCGGCGTACGCGCCGATCGGTCGCGCCGTCGGTGCGCGTTCGCTGTACGTGCTCGACGACGATCTGAATCCGCTGCCGCCAGGTTTTGCCGGTGAGTTGTACATCGGCGGTTACGGTATTGCTCGCGGTTATTACGGGCGCCCCGATCTGAGCGCCGAGCGCTTCGTGCCCAACCCGTTTGCCTCGGGCGAACGCCTGTACCGCAGCGGCGATCTGGTGCGCCGCCGCCCGGACGGTGTGGTCGATTACATCGGGCGCATCGACCATCAGGTCAAGGTGCGCGGCTTCCGTATCGAGCTGGGTGAAGTCGAGGCCAGCCTGCGTCAATCATCAACGGTCAGTGATGCTTTGGTCATCGCTCGGGACAATGCGTCCGGCAAGCAACTGATCGGTTACGTGGTCACCGCCAGCGGTGAAGACATCGGCGATGAACTCAAGGCCGGGCTGCGCGCCTCGCTGCCGGAATACATGGTGCCGGCGCAGATCGTCTGCCTCAGCGCGTTCCCGGTCACGCCCAACGGCAAACTCGATCGCAAGGCACTGCCTGAACCGCAATTCAAAAGCGACGAATACCTTGCCCCGCGCACCGAGCAGGAAAGCCTGCTGGCGCAAATCTGGGCGCAGGTGCTGCAGGTCGAGCAGGTGGGTATCAGCGACAACTTCTTTGAACTGGGCGGCGACTCGATCCTCAGCCTGCAAGTGATCTCGCGGGTGAGAAACCATCCGACCCTACAGATGGAGCTGAAGCTGCGCGATCTGATGCGCTATCAGACCATCGCCGGCATCGTCGAGCAGCAAGTGGCGAAGGAGGGCGCTGGGCAAGCGCTGCCGGACCTGACCCAGGTGGCCGCAGAAGGCGCGTTCAATCTCCTGCCGATCCAGGAATGGTTCTTCGCCGAAGGCATGGCCGAGGCGCATCACTACAACCAGTCGTTGCTGCTCAGCGCACGTCAGCCACTGGATCTCGATGCCCTGGAACAGGCACTGGGCGTGATCGAACAACATCACGATTCGCTGCGTTTGCGCTTTTCCAAGGACGGCGGGCGCTGGTTGCAGCGCTACAGCACCAGCGCATCCGACGAGGCTGTGCTGTGGCGCCGTGAAGCGCAGAACAGCGACGAGGTCGAAGCCTTGGCCAACCTTGCGCAGCGCAGCCTCAAACTCGATGACGGACCGGTCTGGCGGGTCATGCATGTGGCCTTGCCGGACGGTCAGGCACGCTTGCTGGTGGTGATTCATCACTTGGTGGTCGACACCGTGTCGTGGCGGATTCTGCTCGACGATCTGAAAGTCGCTTATGAGGCTTGCGTGCAGGGGCTGGCGCCGCAACTGCCGATTCGCACCAGCAGTTATCGTTCGTTCGCCGAAGCGTTGCAGGCGCAGGCGCCTGTGATTGCCGAGCAGGAATTGGCCTATTGGCTGGAGCAACTGGATCAACCGGGCGTCGATCTGCCGTGCGACAACCCGCGCGGCAAGAACCTTGTGCGGCAACAGGCGCAGGCACGGCTCAAGCTGTCCCGCGAGCACACCGAACAACTGCTCAAACAGGCCCCGGCGGTGTACGGCACGCAGATCAACGACCTGCTGCTGTCGGCGCTCAGCCGCGCCCTGTGCCGCTGGAGCCAGCAACCGTCGGCGCTGATTCTGCTCGAAGGTCACGGTCGCGAAGACCTCTTCGAATCGATCGACCTGAGCCGCAGCCTCGGCTGGTTCACCAGCATGTTCCCGGTGCGTTTGCGCCCGGACAGTGACGACATCGGCCGGTCGATCATCGATGTGCAGGCGCAACTGGCAGGTATACCGCAGAAGGGCATCGGCTACGGCGTGCTGCGTCATCTGGCCGGCCCGGACATCTGCGCGCAACTCGCCGGGTTGCCGCAGGCGCGGGTGACGTTCAACTACCTCGGGCAGTTCGACCAGAGCTTCGATGAACAGGCGTTGCTGGTGCCGGCACTGGAAGAAACCGGCGACAACTACAGCCTCAAGGCGAACCTGGGCAACTGGCTGGAAATCGTCGGCCAGGTCTATGACGGGCAACTGGCCTTGCGCTGCATCTACAGCAACCAGCGTTACCGCGCCGGCACCATGGATGCGCTGATGAGCGATTACCAGCGTGAGCTTGAAGCGTTGATCGAGCACTGCATGGCACGGGCGGGTTGATCGCTCTTTTGTGCGGGCGCTGCCGAGGCGCGCCCGGTTTTTTGCGGATAAAGGATCTTATCGATGTCGTTGCACCCTGATCTGGAAGCGTTCCTCGATTTGGCTCAAGACAGCCAGGACGCCGGCCTGCCGGCCATGCACCAACTGACCCCGGGCGAGGCCCGCGGCACATTCGAACAGACCACCGCGCAGTTGCGCTGGCCGGCGCCCCAAGACCTTGAAGTCAGCGAGATTGCAACACTGACCCGGGACGGCGCGGTGCTGGCGTTGCGGTTGTACCGGCCCAACGGTGTTGCTTCACCGCTGCCGGTGCTGGTGTATTTCCACGGTGGCGGGTTTGTGGTCGGCAGTCTGGATTCCCACGACGGTGTCTGCCGTGAGTTTTGCCAGCGCACGCCGTGTGCGGTGCTCTCGGTCGGTTATCGGCTGGCGCCGGAGCATCGCTTTCCGACGGCGCTGGAGGATGGCGAGGACGCGTTGGCGTGGCTGGCCGAACAGGCTGCGAGCCTCGGCCTGGATTGTTCGCGGGTAGCCTTTGGCGGTGATAGCGCGGGCGCCACGCTGGCGACGGTGCTGGCGATTCAGGCGGTGCGGCAGCCGCACACGGTGGCCATCGCACCCAAGGCGCAGTTGTTGTGTTATCCGGTGACCGACGCTTCGCGAGTGCATGATTCGCGGTTGTTGTTTGGCGAGGGGTATTTGCTGGAGAACGACACGCTGGAGTGGTTTTATCAGCACTACGCGCGTGGGCCGGAGGATTATCTGGATTGGCGTTTTTCGCCGTTGCTGGCGGAGGATTTGCGCGGGGTGGCGCCGGCCATTGTGGTATTGGCCGGGTTTGATCCGTTGCTGGATGAGGGGCAGGCTTATGTTGATAAGCTGCGTGGGCAGGGGGTTGAGGTCGAGGTCGAGGTTTGTGGTGGGTTGACTCATGATTTGTTGCGGTTGGGGGCGGTGGTGCCTGGGGTTTTGGAGGTTTATTCGAGGGTTGGTGGGGCGCTTGCGCGGGTTCTGGTTTAGTGTGCATATCCGTTGCTGCGGGGGTTGCTGATTACGGTTCCGCCCTTACGGCGGGTCACTTTTTCCAAACGCCGAAAAAGTAACCAAAAAGGCTTGCTCCTGCGTTCGGCCCTCGCAGGCTCGGGTCCCTTCGCTGCGGGATCGATCCGGGCGCAGCGGCTCCGGTTTGCTCCGCTGCACCTACACTCGCTGTGTTTGGCTGCGCCAAACGGTCGCTGCGCTCCCACCCCCGGATCAATCCCTCCGCTCAGCCTTCCGACGTCGCCCGTGGATCAAGATCAAGAGCACTCGAGCTAACGCTCATTGTTGAGTGGTGAAAAGCGTGTGGTGTGCTTTGGATCTGTGTTGGATTCGCCCCTCACCCCAGCCCTCTCCCGAGGGAGAGGGAGCCGATTTGCGGGCTTTTCAGAATCTGCATTCGACTCGGTATCGCAAGTCGGCGTACCTTGCCCAAACACCTCGGTCAGTCCTCTCTCCCTCCGGGAGAGGGTTAGGTTGATGGGCTTTTGATTTCTGCATATTTGCATTCGACTCGGTATCTCAGGTCGCCGTACTTCGCATGTACAACCCGGTTTAGTCCCCTCTCCCTCGGGGAGAGGGCTAGGGTGAGGGGCTTTTGATTTCTGCATATTTGCATTCGACTCGGTGTCTCAGGTCGCCGTACTTCGCATGTACAACCCGGTTTAGTCCCCTCTCCCTCGGGGAGAGGGTTAGGGTGAGGGGCTTTTGATCTGGCTTTTGCTTTGCTTCGGCTCTTGATCTTCCGCCCCTTCGGCAGGCTTCGTTACGGGATCGATCCGGGCGTGGGAGCGCAGCGACCGTACGACGCAGTCGTACACAGCGAGTGTAGGTGCAGCGAAGCCAACCGGAGCCGCTGCGCCCGGATCGGTTCCGTAACGAAGGTACCCCGAGCCCCAGCGAGCGGGCCGTACGCCGGGGCAAAGCCTTTTTGGTTACTTTTTCGGCGTTTGGAAAAAGTGACCCGCCGTAAGGGCGGAACCCTAAGTAGCCTTCACCGCAGCAACGGATATGCCCCCAATCCCAAAAAACAAAAAAGCCCCGCATCTCAGAATGCGGGGCTCTCTCACAGCTCAAATCAAAAAATCAGAAATCAGCCTTCACCGACATCACAAAATTCCGCGGTTCGCCGTAGAAGTTACCGAACCCCTCGGTCCCGATGGTCGCGTAATAACGCTTGTCAAACAGGTTGTTGCCGTTCAACGCCACCGACCAGGTGTCATCAATCCGATAACCAATGCGACCGTTCCAGACCGCATAACCCGCGCCATCGACATTGTCCCCGCCCAGAGGCGAAACCCGGTAGGTGCCCGTCTGCGCATTGACACCCGCACCAATCGTCACCCGATCCAGCGGCCCGCTCAGGGCGTAATCACCCCACACACGCAACAGATGACGCGGAACGTAAGAGTTGTAGACCGCGCCATCCTGAGTCGCATCGGCATCTTCCAGCACCTTGGTCTGGGTGTAGGTATAACCGGCCAGCAATTGCAGGCGCTCGATCACTTCACCGCTGACTTCAGCTTCAAAGCCCTGGGCGCGGACCTTGCCCGAGTTGATCTGGCACGAACTGTCTTCGCAACGCAGGTCATCCTGGGCCGCATCTTTCTGAATGGTGCGGAACAGGTTGAACGTGGTGTTCAAGCGACCATCGAACCACTCACCCTTGATCCCCAGTTCGTAGCTCTGGCCAATCAGCGGCTTGAGCGTGCTGCCATCGATGGTCTTGTACGAGCCTTGCGGGGTGAAGATGTCGGTGTAGCTGGCGTAGGCGGTCAGGTTGTCGTTGAGGTCGTAGAGCAGGCCGGCGAACGGCGTGACCTGGCCGGTTTCGGTGGACTTGGTGTTGACGTCGGTGCCTTCGCCGCGGAAGTACTGCACCGAGTCAGTGTCGGATTTGTACCAACTGACCCGGCTGCCCAGCACCAGTGTCATCGGGTCGGCGAGTTTCAGGCGGGCGATCGAGTAAGCGCCGTATTGCTTGATGTGCATGTCCACCGGGCCGCCACGGGAGGCGTTGGCCAGGTAGTAGCTTTCATCCGGCTGCGGGATGTTGTGGTTCGGGTTGAACACGTTCTGGCGCTGTGGCAATGCCGCCACCGCGTAGAAGTCATCCTTGTGCGAACGGCTGGCGTTGGCGCCGACGATCAGTTCGTGCTGCTGGCCGAAAGCGTCGAATTTGCCGTCGACGTAGGCATCGAAACCGTAATCGCGCTGGTCGTAGTCATAGGTACTGCCGAGCATCAGCGTATTGGTGGCGGTGGCGCCCAATGGCACGGTGCCGCTCGGGAAGGAATATTCCATGTCCTGGGTGTTGCGCGAGTAGACACCGGCGACTTTCAGCGACCAGTCGTCGTTGAACTGGTGTTTGACGTCGGCGAAGTAGGTGGCGCGTTTGCTGCGCTGGTTGTTCCACGAGGTGTTCAGGCAAGTGGAGCGTTTCAGGTGCAGGTCGGAGCCGTCGGCGTAGCGTGGCAGGCCGCCCCAGCACGGGGTGGCGTCGACGTCTTCATAGGCCATGCCCAGACCGAGGGTGGTGTCGGGGCTGAGATCGAAGTCCAGCGCGCCGTAGTAGATCTGGTCGCGGCGTTCAGCTACATCGTAGAAATACTGCCGGGTCTGCTGGGTGACGACGGCGCGACCACGCACGGTGCCGGCGTCGTTCAGCGGGCCGCCGGTGTCGACCTGGCCGCGGTAGTTGTCCCAGGTGCCCGCCGACAGCGACAGCTGCGTGTGCGGGGTGTCCTGGCCCCGCTTGCGCACGAAGTTGACGCCGCCGGCGGTGCCGCCCGCGCCCTTCATCATGCCGGCCGCGCCGCGAAGGATTTCCACGCGGTCATAGATGGCCATGTCGCTGTTGAAGCTGTCCGCCTGCACGTAGCTGCTGCCGATGTCCAGCGGCACGCCGTCGTACTGGTACTGGCCGGTCATGCGGAAACCGCGCGAGTAGAAATACTTGCCGCCCATGGGCGAGTCGTAAACGGTGATGCCCGGGGTCTTCTCCATCACCTGTTCGATGGTGTTGAGGTTCTGGTCGTCGAGCATCTTGCGGGTCATCACCGTGACCGACTGCGGAGTTTCCTTGAGCGAATGCACGCCCTTGCCGATGGTCACGCCGCCGGTGGTATAGGAGTTGCTGCCCTCGGTGGTGGCGCCGAGGCGGTTGGCGTTGACGTTGGTCGGGGCCAGTTCCATCGCACTGCCGCTGGTGGCCGGGCCGAGCACGGTGACGGTGTTGCCGTCACGCTGATAACGGATGCCGGTGCCGCTGAGCATCGCCTTGAGTGACTCGTCGTCCTGATAGCGGCCGTTGAGGGCGCTGGAACGCAGGCCTTGCAGGCTCTCCGGGCTGTAGACGATTTGCAGGCTGGTTTGCTGACCGAGGGTCTGCAGGGCCTGGGCCAGCGGTTGGGCAGGGATGTTCAGGGTCCATTCCTGGGCCTGGACATAGGGCGCCGCCGCGAGGGTCAGTGCCAGACCCAGGCCGCTACCGGCCAGGCGAGTGCGGGTCGCGCCGTGCATCAGCAGGGCTCGAGTCAGAGGGCGAAGCATGAAACGGGATGCGGACATGAGGTTAAGACCTTGGCAGGTATAGTTGTTAATGGTTCTTATTCATCTCATTAAGACGAGGAAGCCGCGGCAAACCGGAAAAGTTTTTTCTCCGGCTCGTTCGCGGCTGCCTCGATCAGGCGGGTTGCAGTTCGCTTTTGACCTTGCCGGCCTCCATGCGCACGAGCTGATCAGCGACGTCGAAGTAACGGTCGTCGTGGGAAATCACAATGATGGTTTTGCCCAGGCGCTTGAGGTCGGGCAGCAGCTCGGTATAGAAGATCCGCCGGAACGTCGGATCCTGATCCGCGGCCCATTCGTCGAACACCAGCACCGGGCGCTCTTCGAGCCAGGCATTGACCAGTGCCAGGCGTTTGCGTTGGCCGGTGGACAGGTCGGTAGTGCTGAAGGCGCCATCGCGCACGCTGACTTTGTGCGCGATCTCCAGGCGCTCGAGGTAGCGGGTGGCATCCTGTGGCACTTCACGATCGCCCTGAATCAGGTCATCGAACAGGTAGTAGTCGGCGAAAATCGTCGTGAAGTTCTGGCGGTAATCATCGCGGTTGACTGCGGTGATCGGCTTGTCGTTGACGCGGATTTCGCCCTCGGTCGGCGCATACAGGCCCAGCAGCAATTTGATCAGTGTGGTTTTGCCGCAGCCGTTCTCACCGACGATGAACACGATGTCGCCCTGTTCGATGCGCAGGTTTACCGGGCCGAGGCGAAACGGTTCGCTGCCTTCCACGGCCGGGAAGGCGTAGCGCACATTGCGCAGTTCCAGGCTCTCGACGGCGGCAGGCTTGTTGCCCTGATCCTGCAGCAGCAGGTGCGGCTCCGGCGAGGAGAACTGTTCGCTGAGTTCGGCGATGCGGCGGAAGGCAATCTGCGCGCGGCTGATGATCGGCAGGGTGCTGATCAGGTGCTCCAGCGGCCCCTTCATGTACAGCAGGACCAGAACGAAACCGCTCATCACCGCTTTGTCGGCGCTCGGCCACAGCGATTGCAGGGCCAGAGCCATGCCGATGACCACGAAGAACAGCATCGAGCCAAACGACTTGGCGATGACAAACGTGTTGATCGATTTGATCTGGGTGTCGCAGATCTTTTCTGCGGTTTTCTGAATGCCGGCGACGAACATGCGCTGGCGGCGCGGGCGGTGGATGCGCAGTTCCTTGGCGCCTTCGGCGATCGCGTTGTAGTGCTTCTGCAGTTCGTCTTCGGAGTCGCGGGCGGCATAGAAACCGCGCATGCCCTTGGCCCGGGCGATGGCCTGAATGGTGGTGCCGATGGCGATAGCGACCAGCATCATCAGGAACATCGGCCACGACAGCATGGCCAGATAGCCGAGGCAGCCAAGGGTCACGGTCATCGAGATCGCCAGCGGCGCGAAGGCGAAGGCGAAGTCGCTGATGGTGTCGACGTCGTGGGTCAGCACCGGAATCAGGCGATGGCTGCGGTAGCGTTCGATCTGGTCGATCGGCGCCGAGAGGACTTTCTCCCCGAGCTCTTTGCGCAGTTTGGCGATGATGTGCTGGCCGACGTAGTTGGTGCCGATGTCCGAGAGGATCGTCGTCAGCAGGGCGAGGGCACAGAGTCCGGCGAAGATCATCACTACCGTGCGGGTCAGGCCGTCATCGGAATGCAGGGCGTTGTTGATGGTCGCCAGCAGCACGGTGACGCTCAGGCCGCCGAGCATGCCGAGCACGATAGAGGCCGAAACGATCAGGCGGAAGGGCTTGAGCAGGGCGAACAATTCGTTGATCGCCCCACGCGTAGGCTTGGTCATGGAGGATTCCTGCTTCGATGCGGAGGGAGTGCCGGTACTTAAGGAAAACGAATGGTCGCGGAGTTTCTTTAAACGAGCGCAGACGGGCTGCGCTCGTCGAGGGCATTGTCAGAGGTCGCGCACTACGCGAAAGCCCAGCCAGTCGCCCTTGCTGGTCGGCCAGCTGCTGTTGCGGTTGCCGGAGCGGGAGAAGATCGGCGCCTCGCCCCAGTCGTTGCCGCGCATGACCTGGCGCTCGCAGTTTTCCTGGGTCCACGGGCGACCGTCGGCGGGCACGCCGGAGTAGTCCGGGTGGTAGCAGTCGGCGGTCCATTCGTAGACGTTGCCGTGGGCGTCGAACACACCAAACGCGTTGGCCGGGAAGGTGCCGGCCGGCGAGGTGAAGTTGTAGCCGTCGGCCGCGCCGTAGGTGTTGGCGTGTTTAGAGATCTGGTAATCCTTGCCCTCGTCGAACGGGAACGGGAAGGGCCCGGTGCTGCCGCCCCGGGCGGCATATTCGCGGATCGATTCGCTTTGCAGGCGATAGGCGTGGCCGGTCTTTTTCGACAGCCAGTCGATGTAGCCCTGAGCCTCAGCGACGTTCATGCACACCGCCGGGTCGCGGGGCGTCTGCTTGAATTCGGGCTTGCCGGCGGTGCAGCGGCGGCCAGGGCGGTCATCGAAGTCGTAGGGCTTGTTGCCGGTCTCGCGGACATAGGCGTCCCATTCGCCCACCAGCACCTGCGAGCGGCTGATGGCGAACGGTTTGCTGAAGGTCACCGTGTGCAACGGGCCTTCATCGGGCTGACGGCCGACTTCATCGTCCGGCGTGCCCATGGTGTAGCTGCCGGTCGGCAGCACGACCATTTCCGGGCAGTCCTTGCAGTCCTTGAACACTTTGCCCGGTGCGGGCGCGGTCGCCGCCAGCGCAGTGCCGGGCATCAGTGCGCCGCAGAGGGCGCTCAGCGCCAGTGCGGGCAGGGCTTTGGAGAGGAGTGACGCGTGAGGCTTTTTCATGGGTCGTCTCTTTGAAAGGGAAAACGGCAGTCGAGGATCAGGCGCGCAGCTTGTTGCCGAGGATGTTCATGAAACGATCCACTTCGGCTTCGCTGTTGAGCAAGCCCGGCGCGGTACGAATCACCGGCCCGACGTCGCGGCTGACCGCGTCGCAGATCACCCGGTTCTGCATCAGCCAGGCAGCCACTGCATCGCTGTCCTGGTCCTTGATCCGGAAGAAGGTGAAACCGGCGGAAAACTGCGGATCGAGCGGGGTCACCAGTTCGATGTTGCGGTGCTCCTGCAGGCGTTGCTTGAGGTAGCTGTTGAGCTGATGAATGCGCGTCTGCACCTCGGCCTTGCCCAGTTGCAGGTGCAACTTGAAGGCTTCGTCCAGCGCCCAGCGATGCTCGAAGGCGTGATAGCCGCCCGGGGTCATGATGGTCGAGAAGGCTGTGGCCTCGGAGAAGGTCGGCACGCTGGGGCTGACGTATTTCAGTTCTTCGGTGCGGCTGCAGACGATGCCGGTGCCGCGCGGGCCGAACATCCACTTGTGGGTGCCGGCGATGAAAAAGTCGCAGTTCATCTGCGGGAAACTCAGGTCGTCGACGCCGAAACCGTGCACGCCATCGACCACATAGACCAGCCTGTCCTTGTCGTCGCGCTGACGGTTGTGCTCGTCGACCAGATGTGAGATCTCGCTGATCGGCAGCTTCACACCGCTGCCTGAATGCACCCAGGTCATGCCCAGCACGCGGGTCTCGGGGCGGATATTGCGGTTGATCGTATCGAGCACCTGATCCAGAGAAATGCTCTGCGGGGTGTCGAACAGCTTGAGTTTGCGCACCTGGGTGCCGTCGCGACGGCTGCGGAAATCGAGGATGTTGCGCGTCGAGTAATGCTCGTGAACCGTGGTGAGGATTTCCTGATCCGCGCGCACTTGCACGCTGCCGTAGATCATCGCCAGGCCCTCGGTGGTGCTGCCGGTCAGGGCGATCTGCCCCGGTTTGGCTTGCAGGTACTGGCCGGCCCAGTGGCGCACGTTTTCTTCGCGTTTCTCGGTGACGCCCAGATCCCAATCCATCGCCAGACCCGGATTCAGATCCAGCGCCGCGCGATGGCGTTCGATGGCTTCGCGCACCGGTTTGGGGTGCGAGGTGACGAGGAAATTGGCGAAGTGAATCGCCTGGGGATCCTGATCGAACAACTGACGCAACTGCGCCCATTTATCCCGCGGCGCGGCGGGCGGCGCAGCGATTGCCGCCGGCGCAGTCAGGCTGGCGCCCAGGGGCAGGGCGGCGGCGAGCAGGCCGGCCTGTTTCAGAAAAGTGCGGCGATCAGTCATGGCAGGGCCACCTCCTGGCGCGACGCCAGTGCCGGTTTCGCGGCTTTCTGCACCTGATCCCAGACGCGCATGAAGTTGCCGCCCCAGAGCTTGGCAATGTCCGCTTCGGAGTAGCCGCGCTGCAGCAGTTCGGCGGTGACGTTGCGAATTTCACCGACGTTTTCCCAGCCTTTGATCCCGCCACCGTCGTTGAAGTCCGAAGCGATGCCGACGTGGTCGATACCGATCTTGCGCACCGTGTAATCGATGGCGTCGCCGAAGTCCTTGAGGGTGGCTTTCGGTTCTTCTTCGAGGATCGCGTAGAGGCCGCTGGCGTACTGGCCGAGCTTCTGTTCCGACCAGGCAGTGATGATCGGATCGCCGGGCATCAGCGCCATGGCCAGATTGGGCAGCGGCGGCAGATCGAAGCGCGCACGCAGCGCATTGAGTTTGTCCTGGGTGCCTTGGGTCAGCGGTTTCAGGTACTGCGAGAAGGCGACGACCTGCACCACGCCGCCACTGTTCTTGATCAGTTGCAGCTCTTTGTCGCTGAGGTTGCGCGGAATGTCTACGGCCGCCCGGGGCGCCGAGTGCGAGGCCACCAGCGGAGTGCGGCTGAGTTCGGCGACTTGCTCGAGGGCTTTGGTCGACATCTGCGAAACGTCGATGATCACGCCCAGATCGTTCAAACGTTGCACCGCTTGTTTGCCGATCTCAGAGAGCCCGTCGAGGGCGTCGGGCGAGTCATTGAAAAACGGCAGCGGTCGCGACGAGTCGGCCCAGCTGTTGTTGCCGATGTAACTGAAACCGAACATGCGCATGCCGCGCCCGGCCCACAGGTCGAGCTTGCCGAGGTCGTTGCCCAGCGGGTAGGCGTTGAGCATGCTGATGAAAATCGCAAACTTGCCTTCGCCGTGCAGCCGGCGGAAATCATCCGGCGTGTAGGCGATGCCTGCCTGATTGGGGAAGTCGCGAACGATCCCGGAGATGATCTTGTAGCGCACTTCCTGCTGGTTGCGCGCCTCTTCGACAAAACCCTCGGTCGGGCGGTGCGGGGCGTTCGGGCCGTTCCACATTTCCGGCCAGCCGAACACCGTCAGCGCCGCACCGGACAGGCGCCCGCGATTGGCCTTGATGAGGTCGAACTGGCCCGAGCCATCCTTGTCGGCTTCGTGGTCGTGGCTGCCGAAACTCAGCGGCACGGTGATGTGGCTGTCGAACGACAGCAGGCGATCCTGCAATTCGGTCGCCTGTTTCATCACCTTCACCGGGTAGCCGGGGTTGTTCCAGTAATCCCAGGCCAGAAATCCTGCGCCGGCGCTGATCGCCAGGGCCAGTGGCAGGCCGATGAATAGAGCCTTTTTCCAACGCGGTTTTGTCATTGCCATCTCATTCAGGTTCGCCGTCGAGGTACAGGCGCAGGGGCCTTTGCTATCTGGGAAGAACGAGTGGCCGGGTGGCTAATTTAGGCGGCGTTACAAATGCCCGGTGGTGCCGTTGCGATGTTTTGCCGGCAGCGTAAATTTCCCCGTCGAGCAAACGTTCTAGCTTGGATAAAGCCTGCTTCATGGCTGACACAGGTAGGGCAATGACGATCTCTCGACGCTGGTTCATGGCGGGCATGGCACTCACGGGCGCCGCGTTGCCTGCCGCTTTTTATGCACATCGTGAACTGACTCGCGAGGAGTTTCCGATCACCCCGGGCGAGGCCACGGTCGATCTGGCGGACACCGCCGGGCAACAACTGGCGGACAATCTGCGCGGGGTCTGGGACATTCGCTTTACCGGTGCGGCGGCTGGGCTCGATGGCTTGCCGGCGCAAGGCCTGGAGCTGTTTCTCGACATCGCTCACCGTGGCCGTGGGCTGCGCGGTTATCTCGACACCGGGACCAATCTGCGTGCCGAGGGGCCTGCGCGTTATCAAGTGATCGGTGATCTGGCGCCGGGCAACGGCGCCGAGATGTATTGGCGCCTGCTGCGCACCGATGCGCCGTTAGCGCCACCGGTGTATGAGTTCAAAGTCAAACTGGATGAAGTCTGGGCGGCATTCGGCAATGCCGGCAGCGCCACGTTCACCGGGCAGGTCTTGCGCCTGGATCGGCCGTTGGCGTTGCCCGAGCTGGACAATCAGTTCATCGCCATCAAGCGACGTTTTCCCGAAGCCCGCGAACGCACCGGGCTCAGTCCGCAACTGTTAGCCTGGCTGGTGGCGCCCGAACATCGGTTGTTCCATCAGCTTTGGCACGCCACCCGCGACAAGTGGCACAAGCTCTCGGAGAAAAAACGCGAAGCGCTGCGCGGTATCGGCTGGCAGCCCGGGCCGCGTGACAAGGAGCGCGATGCCCGTGGCCCACGCAAGGATCGCAATGGCTCCGGCGTGGACTTTTTCTTCATGCATCGGCACATGCTCGGCATCGCCCGGTCGATGCAGGATTTGCCGTCGTGGCCAGCGTTCCCGCAGCCGCAGCCAGAGCTGGAACGTGACCGACAGGGCTTCGCCCGTTATTTCGACAATCACGACGGCAACTCACTACCGCCGACCTGGCTGGCCGAGGGCGATGACGAGTACACCAAATGGGTCAGCGACATCAAAGCGGCGGAGACTTTCCAGAGCAATTTTCTGGTCTGGGAATCGCAGTACCGTGATCCGCGTTATTTATCGAAATTGACCCTCGGGCAGTTCGGTTCTGAAGTCGAACTGGGCCTGCACGACTGGCTGCACATGCGCTGGGCTTCGGTGGCGCGTGATCCGTCCAACGACATTCCGGTGCCGATGGCACGCGATCAGGCGGATTTCGCCGCGCGCTGGTATGCACCGGAAAACGACTTTCTCGGCGACCCGTTTTCCTCTCATGTGAACCCGGTGTTCTGGCGTTTCCACGGATGGATCGATGATCGCCTGGAAGACTGGTTCCGCGCCCACGAGCGCTTTCATCCGGGTGAGGTGACCCGTCTGCAGGTCAATGGCGTGCCGTGGTTTGCACCGGGGCGCTGGGTGGAAGTCGCCGATCCCTGGCTCGGCCCCGACACCCACGGTTGCAGCACCGTGCCCGGCCTGCAAGTCGGGCGCTCGGTGGAGATGGACCCGGAAACCATGAAACTGGCGCTGCGCATCACCTTCGGCGACGAAGACAACTTGACCGAACTGTTCCGCAAAGTCCCCCGGCGACCGTGGTATGCACGGCATCTGAAGGTCAAGGGCCGACAGCTCTAGATCGGTTCAACACATACTCTGAATTGATCGCAATCCCTTGTAGGAGTGAGCCTGCCCGCGAGTTTTTTTCAGGCGGTGGGGGTCTTTTTGAGTGAGTACATATCCGTTGCTGCGGTAACGGCTGCTTAGGGTTCCGCCCTTACGGCGGGTCACCTTTTTCAAACGCCAAAAAGGTAACCCAAAAGGCTTGCTCCTGCGTTCGGCCCCTCGCGGGCTCGGGGTTCCTTCGTTGCGGGATCGATCCGGGCGCAGCGGCTACGGTTTGCTTCGCTGCACCTCCTTCCGCTGTGTCTGGCTGCGCCAGACGGTCGCTACGCTCCCACGCCCGGATCAATCCCTCCGCTCAGCCTTCCGACGTCGCTGGTGGATCAAGATCAAAAGCCGCAGGCGAGCTGACACTCGGCCTAGAGGTGGACGCGGAGACTGTAGGAGCTGCCGAAGGCTGCGATCTTTTGCTCTTGCTTGCTCTTGCTTGCTCTTGCTTGCTCTTGCTCTTGCTCTTGCTCTTGCTTTTGCTCTTGTAGGAGTGAGCCTGCTCGCGATAGCTATCTCAAAGATACGAATGAATAGCGGATCTACCCTGATCCCTGTCGGAGCTGGCTTGCCAGCGATGGCGGCCTTATAGCCGACCAGCCTCTGGCGGATATGCCCAATACCCACTTTGAGAGCCTGCCCGCGAAGTTTTTTTCAGGCGGTGGGGGGCTTTTTGAGTGAGTACATATCCGTTGCTGCGGTAACGGCTGCTTAGGGTTCCGCCCTTACGGCGGGTCACCTTTTTCAAACGCCAAAAAGGTAACCGAAAAGGCTTGCTCCTACGTTCGGCCCCTCGCGGGCTCGGGGTTCCTTCGCTGCGGGATCGATCCTGGCGCAGCGGCTCCGGTTTGCTTCGCTGCACCTACACTCGCTGTGTACGACTGCGTCGTACGGTCGCTGCGCTCCCACGCCCGGATCAATCCCTCCGCTCAGCCTTCCGACGTCGCTGGTGGATCAAGATCAAAAGCAGGCGAGCTGACACTCGACCCCGAGGTGAACGCGGAGACTGTAGGAGCTGCCGAAGGCTGCGATCTTTTGATCTTGCTTGCTCTTGTAGGAGTGAGCCTGCTCGCGATAGCTATCTCAGAATGCCCAATACCCACTTTGAGAGCCTGCCCGCGAATGCGGTGTGTCATCCAATGCATCATTGCCTGACACGACCTCTTCGCGAGCAGGCTCACTCCTACAGGAGGTATTTGGCGTGGCGAGTATTTTGGCCGGACTGACAGATCCCTGTGGGAGCGAGCCTGCTCGCGAAGGCGTCAGTCCAGTCGCCGCGTCGCTCTCAGATCTCTTCCCAGCCCCCCCCCAGCGCTTTGTACAGCGCAAGCACCGCATTCAGCGTGCCCTGGATTTGCACACGGTGGACACGATATCCGTGTAGGAGCTGCCGAAGGCTGCGATCTTTTGATCTTGCATTCAAGGATCAAGATCAAAAGATCGCAGCCTCGTTGCACTCGTCAGCTCCTACCAGTCACCCCCCAACGCTTTGTACAGCGCAATGCTCGCCTGCAGCCGCGACTGGCGCAGTTGCACGTTCAGATCCTGCGCGGCATACAGCGTGCGCTGGGTTTGCAGGACGGTGAGCAGGTCTTCGGCGCCGGCCTGGTAGCGGCTCTGGGCGATGTCGAAGGCGGTTTGTGCCTGGGTCAGTTCTTCGCTTTGCCATTGCCGCTGTTCGTCGAGGCCACGGATGCTGCTGAGGGCTTTTTCGACGTCGGCGAAACCGTTGATGATCGCCCCGCGATAGGACTCCAGCAGTTCGTCCTGGCGGGCCTTGGCCTTGTCGCGTTCGGCGCTGAGGCGGCCGTTGTTGAAGATTGGCGCGGTGAGTCCTGACGACAGGTTGTAGAACGTCGTGCGCAGCAGGTCGGCGGCCAGATCGGCGCCGCTGCCGAGGCTGGCGGTCAGGGTGATTTTCGGCAGCATTGCCGCGCGGGCAACAGTGACATCAGCCTGCGCCGCTGCCAGTCTGGCTTCAGCGCTGGCAATGTCCGGGCGGCGGCTGAGCAAGTCGCTCGGCACGCCACTGGCGATGTCCGGCCAGTGCAATTGGGCGAAGGATTGCTCGGGCAACCGCAACGCCTGCACCGGCTGGCCGAGCAGGGCGGCGAGGCTGATCTGTGCTTCGCGGGCCTGCTGCTGCACCAGCGGCAGGCGGCGCTGTTGTTCGGCCACCAGACTTTTCTGCTGGGCCAGTTCCAGCGCGGTGGCGCTGCCGGCGTCGAAACGGGTCTGCACCAGATGCAGCACGTTCTGCGCATTTTTCAGGTTGAGTTCGGCGATGCGCGCCTGCTCACGCAATGCCAGGGCCTGGGTGTAGCTGCTGGCGACGCCGCTGAGCAAGGTCAGTTCGACGGTGGCGCGGTCGAACTCGCTGGCCTGCACAGCGAACACGGCACTGTCGCGCGCGGCACGATTGCCGCCCCAGAAATCGATCTCGTAGCTGGCGCTGAGCTCGGCATCGTAATAGTCCAGCGAACGATTTTCCGGGCTGACATCCAGTTGGCTGTAGCCCTTGCCGTGGATCAGTTTCTGCCGGTTGGCATTCAATCCGGCCTTGAGTTCCGGCAGCAGCGGCGCGCCGGCAATGGTTGCGCTGGCCTCGGCCTGTCGGACCCGCGCCATCGCGGCGGCGAGGTCGTAGCTGCCCAGCCGCGCCTGTTCCACCAGCCGCTCCAGTTCAGGGCTGCCGAACTGCGTCCACCATTGCCGATTGCTTTGCAACGCGCCGTGGTTGTCGGCGGACTGCCACGCGCGTGGTGGCTGCACGCCGCTGTCGAGGCGCGGCGCCGGGCTGCTGCAGGCCGCCAGCAACAGGCTGGCGGCGAGAAACGTCAGTCGCACTTTCATAGGTCGATCATTCACTGGTGAGGGCCGTGACCGGGTCGAGCCGGGCAGCTTTGCGGGCCGGCATGAAGCCGAAAATGACACCGGTGACCAGCGCACAGGCAAACGCGCCGATCACCGCCAGCGTTTGAAAGGCAATCGAAACACCGCTGAGCAACAACACGCCGCCGACCAGCAGCGCCAGGCCGATCCCGGCAATGCCGCCGACCACCGACAGCATCACCGCTTCAGTGAGGAACTGGCGCAGGATGTCGCGCTGGCGTGCGCCAGTGGCCATGCGAATACCGATCTCCCGCGTACGTTCGCGCACGGTCATGAGCATGATGTTCATCACGCCGATGCCGCCGACCAGCAGGGAAATCGCCGCAATCGCACCCAGCATCAGCGACAGCGTGCCTTGCGTGCGCGCCTCGGCCTGGATCATGGCGGCATTGTTGGTCAGCTCGAAATCCTTCTTGCCGTGGTGCCGCCGCAGCATCGCCTGTTCGATGGCCTGTTCGGCGTCCTTGACCTTGCGCGCATCCTTGGCGGCGATCACCACGTATTGCGGATTGCGACTGCCGAACAGGCGCATGCTCGCCGCCGAATAGGGCACGGCGATGCGGTTGTCACTATCCGAGTCGCCAGAGCTGGCGCCTTTTTCCGCGAGCACGCCGAGGATCTGGAACGGCACGTTTTCGATGAGGATGTATTGACCGATCGGGTTGGCGACATCCTTGAGCAGCTTGTCGCGGACCTTGGTGCCGATCACCGCGACAGCGGCGGCGCTGTCTTCATCGGCCTGGGTGAAATAGCTGCCCTGGATCACCGGCCAATTGAAAATCACCGGGAAGTTGGTGTCATTGCCGCCGACGTAACTGCTGTGGTCGGCATTGCCAAACCGCACGCCGGCGGTCGAGCCGTTGACCGGCATGATCCGCTCCACCTGGGGCAGGGCGGACAGTTCGGCGACGTCGTCGAGGGTGATGATGCCCTCGGGCGTGCGCGGGTTCGGTGCCGAGCCGCTGAGGTAAATGATGTTGGAGCCGAACGCACCCATTTGCGCCATGACCTGGCGCTTGCTGCCTTCGCCAACGGCGAGCATCACTACCACTGAGGCCACACCAATAACGATGCCCAGCAGTGTCAGCGCCGTGCGAAAACGGTTGATCCACATCACTCGCCACGCGGCTTGCACGGCGTCGACCAGTTCACCTTTCCAGGCGCCGGTCTGGCTGCTGCCACTGCTCAGGCGCTGGCGCAGGTCGACCGCTTGCAGCGCGCCGGGATTGGCCGAAGAGGGCGTGGACGCGTGCCCGGCGCTGTCACTGATGATCAGGCCGTCGCGGATTTCGATGATGCGCTTGGCCCGTTGCGCCACTTCGCGGTCGTGGGTGATGAGGATGACGACGTGGCCCTGATCGGCGAGCTCGTCGAGCAGGGTCATGACCTCGGCGCCGCTGTGGCTGTCGAGAGCGCCGGTCGGCTCGTCGGCGAGGATGATGTGGCCGCCGTTCATCAGCGCGCGGGCAATCGACACCCGCTGTTGCTGACCGCCGGAAAGCTGATGCGGACGGTTGCCGGTGCGGCTGCCGAGGCCAAGACGTTCCAGCAGCGCAAAAGCGCGGGCATGCCGCTCGGCGGCCGGGGTGCCGGCGTAGATGGCCGGCATCTCGACGTTTTCCTGCGCCGAGCCGGAGGGGATCAGGTGATAGCCCTGAAAGACAAATCCGAATGCTTCGCGGCGCAGCCAGGCCAGTTCATCGCTGTCCAGCTGAGCGACATTTTCCCCGGCGAAGCGATATTCGCCGCTGGTAGGCCGGTCAAGGCAACCGAGGATGTTCATCAGCGTCGACTTGCCCGAACCGGAGGCGCCGACAATCGCAACGAACTCGCCGGCGTGGATCGACAGATCGATCCCGCGCAGCACTTCCACCAGCGGGCTGTCATCACCGCCGTAGGCTTTGCGGATCTGCCGCAGTTCGATCAGAGGCGTGTGCATTCAGCCCCCATGACCGCTGGCCGGCGCGCTGAGAATATGTTCGCCCTCGGCCAGACCTTCCAGGACTTGGGTGCGCAGGCGATCGCTGATGCCGGTGCGCACTTCCCGCGCCTGAATATCACCGTTGGCGGCGACGATCTGTGCCCGTTGCCACTGTGGACGCGAACCCGGTTGCAGGGCGGCGCTCGGCACGGTCAGGGTGTCCTGCGCCTGTTGCGCGACGAAGAACACCTGGGCGGTCATGTCGGTCATCAGGCTGTGATCGGCGTTGTCGACGTCGAGCAGCACGGTATACAGAACCACGCGTTCGCTGCCGCTGCGGCCACTGGTGGGACTGCCGCCCTGATTCTGTTCGAGCGGGCGCGGCGGCACCGGCAGGATCTGCCGCACGGTGCTGCTCCAGCGCCGGTTGCCGCCGCTGAGAGTAGTGAAATAGGCGGTCATGCCCGGTTTGACATGGCCGATGTCGGCCTCCGAAACCTCGGCCCAGACCGTCATCGGCGAGAGCCTGGCGATGCGCAGGATCAGCGGGGTCTGTTGCTGAGCGTTGAGGGTCTGGCCTTCGCGCGCACCAATGGCCACGACGGTTCCGCTCATCGGTGCGTAGATGCGCGTGTAGCCGAGCTCCGCCTCGTCGCTGCGCAGGCTGGCCTGAGCCTGACGGATCTGTGCCTGGAACATGTCGATGCGCGCCTGGGTCGCACGCACCTCGGCGCGGGCGGTCTGCACGTCTTCCTCGCGGGTGGCGCCACCGGCGGCCAGTTTCTGCTGGCGCTGGTATTTCTGCTGCGCCAGATCGTGCTGGGCACGTTGCTCCTGCAGCTGCGCCTTGAGATTTTCGATGGAGAAGCGTCCGGCATCGAGCTTGGCTTTCTGCGTTGAGGGGTCGATTTCCACCAGCAGTTGGCCTTCCTTGACCGTGTCGCCGGCCTCGACGTGAATCTTCTGAATCTGCCCCGAGGCCTGCGCGCCGACATCCACGTAGCGGCGCGGCTGCAGGGTGCCCAACGCCGTCACGCTGTTTTCGATATCGCCCCGGCTGACCTGCACGGTGGCAACGGCGTCGCGACCGGGCGGCAAGACCTGCCAGGCAGCAACGGCGATCACGGGAATCAGACAGAGGGCGGCGAACAGCGCGCGACGGGCGGGGCGGGGACGATTCATGCAGGGTTCCGGCCAGTGGTTGCGGCCCGTCGCAAGGCACGACAGACACAGGGGCTGTCCTGTAAACGAGGCATGGGCCATGGAATTTAGCCGCGGACACATCGCGTTGCCGCGCGCCGGACTACCACTATTTGTCCGGTATATGGAATCAGCTCTTTAAATCTATATGAGAATTACTATAAATTACGCACTTCAAGTTGCCACTATCTTGCTACTGCGTTATCCGCAGGCCGGATCAGTGCGCTCAAGGACAGAAACGGCATCGATGCGGTCGGGAGTCATGTTGGAAAACTACTATCGTGAGCTGGTGTGTTTCCTCAACGCCAGACTGGGCAACCGTCAGGTCGCCGAGGATGTGGTGCATGACGCCTATGTACGCGTGCTGGAGCGCTCCAGCGAAGTGCCGATCGAACAACCGCGGGCCTTCCTTTATCGCACCGCGCTGAACCTGGTTATCGACGATCACCGCCGCAACGCGCTGCGCCAGGTTGAATCGCTGGACGTGCTGGATAACGAAGAGCGCTATTTCACTCCCTCGCCTCATGGCACCCTCGATCATGGTCAGCGTCTGGAAATGCTCCAGCGCGCGCTGGCCGAATTGCCGCCGCTGTGCCGCGACAGTTTTCTGCTGCGCAAGATCGAAGGCCTGTCCCACCCGGAAATCGCCCAGACCCTCGGCATCTCCCGGGCGCTGGTGGAAAAACACATCGTCAACGCCATGAAGCATTGCCGCTTGCGCATCCAGCAATGGGATGGCCAGTGATCCGCGCCGGTTAAATTTCCTCTCATCGTCCTCGTTCCTACTCAACAGACGACCTGCTGACCTGATTCAGGCCGGTCAGGCCACCCAGGCTTTTTTCCCCGCGTTGAGGGGTTCATCCAGAGGACACTGGAAATGACACAGGCAAATGCATCGCCCATCGTTCACGACCTGATCGGCGTCGGTTTCGGCCCTTCGAACCTGGCACTGGCCATCGCCTTGCAGGAACGCGGTACGACCCAGGGCGAACTGGATGTGCTGTTCCTCGACAAGCAGGCCAATTACAGCTGGCACGGCAATACGTTGTCGACACAGAGCGAGTTGCAGATTTCCTTCCTCAAGGACCTGGTGACCCTGCGCAATCCCACCAGCCCGTATTCCTTCGTCAATTACCTCAAGCACCACGGACGGCTGGTCGATTTCATCAACCTCGGCACCTTCTATCCATGCCGCATGGAGTACAACGACTACCTGCGCTGGGTCGCCGGGCAGTTCACCGAGCAGAGCCGTTACGGTGAAGAAGTGCAGTTCATCGAACCGGTCCTGCATAACCAGCAGGTGGAAGCCTTGCGCGTGATTTCCCGCGGCAGCGACGGCCAGCAGTTCGTGCGCACCACGCGTTCGGTGGTGGTCAGCGCCGGCGGCACACCACGTATTCCGGAGGCATTCAAGGCGCTCAAGGGCGATCACCGGGTGTTCCACCATTCGCAATACCTGTCGCAAATGGCCCGCCAGCCCTGTGTGAACAATCAACCGATGAGCATCGCGATCATCGGTGGCGGGCAGAGCGCGGCGGAAGCCTTCATTGACCTCAATGATTCGTTCCCTTCGGTGCAGGTCGACATGATCCTGCGCGGCTCGGCCTTGAAGCCTGCGGACGACAGCCCGTTCGTCAACGAAGTGTTTTCGCCGGAGTTCACCGACCTGGTGTTCCAGCAGAACAGCGTCGAGCGCGAACGGCTGGTCAACGAGTACCACAACACCAACTATTCGGTGGTCGACATCGACCTGATCGAACGCATCTACGGCATCTTCTACCGGCAGAAGGTTTCCGGGATTGCCCGCCATGCCTTCCGCACCCTGACCACCGTCGAGAGCGCCACTGCCACGGCAAACGGCATCGAACTGGCGGTGCGCAACAACGCCACAGGCGAGGTCACGGTACGCATTTATGACGCCGTGGTGCTCGCCACCGGTTACGAGCGGCAGATGCACCGCAAATTGCTCGCGCCGCTGGAGGAGTACCTCGGCGAATTCGAAGTCGATCGCAATTACAAACTGATCACCGACGAGCGCTGCAAGGCTGGCATTTATATGCAGGGCTTCTGCCAGGCCAGCCATGGCCTGAGCGATACGCTGCTGTCGGTGCTGCCGATTCGCGCCGACGAAATCGCCGGCTCGCTGTATGAGCATGGCAAACAGCGCGGGCATAGTCGCTCGGTGGCGGAGTTGCTGTTGGCGACTGCCAGCTGAGTCTGCATTGCCTGACATACCGCCTTCGCGAGCAGGCTCGCTCCCACAATGGTTCTGTGAACGCAGGGCAAAATGTGGGAGCGAGCCTGCTCGCGAAGGGGCCATGGAAAGCCCCACAGATCTTGAATCTGAACCCTTCCTGAACACCCGCCACATTCCCCGCCAACACCTCTTCCAGCCATTTCGCTGCGGGCGTAAGCTGCGCGCGTTTTCATCAATTGCGGAGACCCACAGTGGGTACTTGTTCGAGTGACAGTTGTCGGCCGGTCTCGATGACCGGCAGATTCTCGGCAAGATAACGCGCAGTCTTACCCTGCCGTTGTCTCGCCGTAACAGCGAGCAGCGGCATCCCGTGCGTGGCCAGTCCTGGGCCATGTCTCGACGTCCCTCTCATCGACACTGAACCAAGCGTGCTGACGACCTCAGTCGTCATCGCCGCCTATCGACGCGCCTGTCATTGCCGACCGGCGCGCCACGCCTTGCCGTGCCGGTTTTTCCCGGCGCCGAGGCGTGGCGGTACCTGCTCGACGGTTTCCCGGCTGACCACAGGGGACACAGCCATGAAACTGAAGCTCAAGGAATTTTTCGCAGGCTTTCTGCGCAGCCGCCATATCGCCCGACACTTTCGTCGTCTGGCGCTGCTGGACTCGATCAACGACAACACGGTCAGCCGTGAAGTGCCGCCGACGCTCGCCAGTAAGCTGGTCGCTGCCGCCCATGAGGACAGCGCTGCGTTGCTGTCGTCACTGGGCACCCACGGCGAGGGGCTCAACGATGTCGAGGCCGATGCACTGCGCGCGCGACATGGCCTCAATGAGGTCGAACACGAGCAACCGCTGCCGTGGTGGACCCATCTGTGGCACTGCTACAAAAACCCGTTCAACCTGCTGCTGACCTTGCTCGCGGTGATCTCCTGGCTGACCGAAGACCTCAAGGCGGCCGTGGTGATTTTCTCCATGGTGGTGCTGTCGACGCTGCTGCGCTTCTGGCAGGAGAGCAAATCCAATCAGGCCGCCGATGCGCTCAAAGCCATGGTCAGCAACACCGCCACGGTGCTGCGCCGGGATGGCCCACGCCGGGAAGTGCCGATCAGGCAACTGGTGCCCGGCGATCTCATCGTACTGTCGGCCGGCGACATGATTCCCGCCGATTGCCGCGTGCTCAGCGCCAAGGACCTGTTCGTCAGTCAGGCTGCGATGACCGGCGAATCGATGCCGGTGGAGAAATTCATTCATCAGGTGGATCGCGACACGCGCAATCCGCTGGAGCTGGACAACCTTCTGTTCATGGGCACCAACGTCGTCTCCGGCAGTGCTGTTGCGCTGATTCTCACCACCGGCAACAGCACCTATTTCGGCGCGCTGGCACAACGGGTCGGCGCGACGGACCGGGCGGTGACCTCGTTCCAGCAGGGCGTCAACAAGGTCAGCTGGCTGCTGATCCGCTTCATGTTCGTCATGGCGCCGCTGGTGCTGTTCATCAACGGTTTCACCAAGGGCGACTGGACCGAAGCGCTGCTGTTCGCGCTGTCGATTGCCGTCGGCCTGACCCCGGAAATGCTGCCGATGATCGTCACCTCGACCCTGGCCAAAGGCGCCGTGTTTCTGTCGCGCAAAAAGGTCATCGTCAAACGCCTTGATGCGATCCAGAACTTCGGCGCCATGGACGTGCTGTGTACCGACAAGACCGGCACGCTGACTCAGGACAAGATCTTTCTCGCGCGCAACGTCGACGTCTGGGGCGAAGACAGCGACGAAGTGCTGGAACTGGCCTACCTCAACAGCTACTACCAGACCGGCCTGAAAAACCTGCTGGATGTGGCGGTGCTGGAACACGTGGAAATCCACCGTGAACTGAAAGTCGGCACGGCGTTTCGCAAGGTCGACGAGATCCCGTTCGATTTCAATCGCCGGCGTATGTCGGTCGTCGTGGCGGGCCGCGATCAGCCACATCAGCTGATCTGCAAAGGCGCGGTCGAGGAAGTGCTGGCGGTGTGCAGTCGCGTGCGTCATGGCGAAGTCGATGAAGCCTTGAGCGATGAATTGCTGACCCGGATTCGCCAGGTCACCGCCGCCTTCAACGCCGAAGGTTTGCGCGTGGTGGCCGTGGCCGCCCGCTCGATGTCCGAAGGTCGCGACACTTACAGCCTGGCTGATGAAAATGAACTGACCCTGATCGGTTACGTGGCGTTCCTCGATCCACCGAAGGACAGCACCGCGCCGGCGCTCAAGGCCTTGGCCGAGCATGGCGTAGCGGTGAAGGTGCTGACCGGCGACAACGAACTGGTCACGGCGAAGATCTGCCGCGAGGTCGGCCTCGCCCAACAGGGGTTGCTGCTGGGCAACGACCTCGAGCGCATGAGCGATGCCGAACTGGCCGTGGCGGTCGAGAGCACCAACGTCTTCGCCAGACTGACGCCGTCGCACAAGGAGCGCATCGTCCGTGTGCTCAAGGGCAATGGCCATGTGGTCGGGTTCATGGGCGATGGCATCAACGACGCGCCGGCGCTGCGCACCGCCGATATCGGCATTTCCGTCGACAGCGCGGTGGACATCGCCAAGGAAGCGGCGGACATCATTCTGTTGGAAAAAAGCCTGATGGTGCTGGAGGAGGGCGTGCTCGAAGGGCGGCGCACCTTCGCCAACATGCTCAAGTACATCAAGATGACCGCCAGTTCCAACTTCGGCAATGTGTTCTCGGTGCTGGTCGCCAGCGCGTTCATCCCGTTCCTGCCGATGCTGCCGATGCACCTGCTGGTACAGAATCTGCTCTATGACATTTCGCAGATCGCCATTCCGTTCGACAACGTCGATGAGGAGATGCTGAAACAACCGCAACGCTGGCAACCGGGGGATGTCGGGCGCTTCATGCTGTTCTTCGGTCCTATCAGTTCGATTTTCGACATCACCACGTTCGCCTTGATGTGGTACGTGTTCGATGCCAACACCGCGGATCACCAGACGCTGTTCCAGTCCGGCTGGTTCGTGGTCGGGTTGCTGACCCAGACGCTGATCGTGCACATGATCCGCACGCCGAAGATTGCGTTCCTGCAAAGCCGTGCAGCCATGCCGTTGATGGTCATGACCGGGATCATCATGGCGGTGGGAGTTTTCCTGCCGATGGGGCCGCTGGCGCACTACTTCAAATTGCAGGCGCTGCCGCCGCTGTATTTCCTGTTTCTGCCGCTGATCCTGCTGGCGTACATGGCGCTGACCCAGGCGGTGAAGGGCTTCTACATCCGTCGGTTCGGCTGGCAGTAATGCTGCCCCCTGTAGGAGTGAGCCTGCTCGCGAAGGCGTCGTGTCAGTCAATACATCTCTGACAGATATACCCTTCGCGAGCAGGCTCGCTCCCACAGGGGACATTGGTGCGTCAGGGATGCCCGGATGAATGGCCGGATTTTTAGGAAAAGTCCTACAGAGCTAGCCTCGGCGCTTGCGTAGTCTTGCCCTCCCCAAACCTCACCGGGAGAATGACCATGAGCAACAAAGCGTTGCGCATCCTGATCGCCGACCCGCAGCATTTTCATCGAATGAAAATCGAGCGCCTGTTCAATGCGCTCGGCTACTACCGCGTGGCCCCGGTGCAGACTCTCGGCGAATTGTTGACCCTGGTCGACTACGGCTGCGAGCCGTTCGATGTACTGGTGATCAATGCAGAACTGGCGGCAGGCTCCCTGGACCTGCTGGGCTTTCTGCTCGATAACCCACAGGTTCGCCACGCTCTGATCTACAACGAACAGTCAGCACCGTTGCAGGCACTGGCAGGCTTCGCTCAGGAAAACGTGCAGATCAGCCCCGCGCCGCTGCCCAATTCACAGCTCGTCGGGCAGGTGATGGCAAGGGTCGAAGCCGCCGGCGAACGCCGGCAAGCACCTGACTCACACTGGTTGTTGCGCCATGCCAATGCATAAAAATCCAGACTGCACAACTGTCAGACCTGACAGGTGATTCCCTTGTCCATCCATGTAACAGTGCGGGCGCAGCCACCAACTCCGAAACGGGCTGGTGCGGTGTCTTTTACGATTGTGCAGGAGTGCCAATGAAGTCAGCGCTGATCGTTGATGATCACCCCGTAGTGCGCGCGGCTATCCGAATCGTCCTGCAGGCTCAAGGTTTCACCCAGATTCATGAAGCGTCCAACGGCAATGAAGTCGTGCCGTTGATCCGCGAGCATGATCCGCAACTGGTGGTGCTCGATCTGGGGCTGGGCTCCATGGACGGGCTGGAAGTGCTGACGCGCATCCAGATCAAGGCGCCGACGGCGCGCTGCCGGGTCCTGGTGTTCAGCATGCATGAGCCCACGCATTATCAAGAGCGCTGTTTGCGTGCCGGGGCGATGGGCTACGTGACCAAGAGCAATCAGTTGACCCTGCTGCACGAAGCCATCAAGGCACTGATGTCCGGCCATACCTATTTCTCCGCGTTGCCTAATACCAGCGGTCTGTACAACGCCGTGCAACGCACTGAGAAGGAGATGATCGATCAACTGTCCGATCGAGAGTTATGTATTTTCGTGCAATTGGCGCTGGGCAAGCCGAACAAGGCCATTGCCCAGGAAATGCACTTGAGCCACAAGACCGTCAGCACCTATAAAACCCGCATGATGGCGAAACTCTGTCTGGGGTCACTGGTGCTCCTGCGCGAATTTGCCAAGCGCAATCACTTGATCTGAGTGTCCGACATGACGCAGGGACTGCGGATTCTATGGCTGTGGCTGGGGCTGGTAACGTCGGTCTGCGCCGGTGCACCGCCGCAGATACTGGAGGTGCTGGCCCGCCCCGAACCGGGCAACGTCCAGGTTCGCCTCGACGAGCGGGAACGCCAGTGGCTGCGTGAGCATCCGCTGTTGCGCATGGGCATTTCAGGGCGGGACTATCCGCCGTTCGAGATCACCCGCAATCGGCACGAGCTGGAGGGGCTCACCGCCGATTACGCCGCTCTGGTGGCGCAACTGCTCGGCGTCGAACTCCAGGTGCAGCGCTTCTCCGATCGCCCTGCGGTCATGGCCGCACTCAAGCGCGGCGAGATCGATCTGCTGGGCACATCGAACAGTTTTGAAGTGGCTGACCCGGCTTTTATCCTCTCGCGCCCTTACGCTGAAGATCAGCCGATGCTGGTCACCCGCCACGACGAAAAACTGCCCGCCGATCTGGCGGCCAAACGCATCGCCCTGGTCGAGGATTACCTGCCACTGGCTGCTGTTCAGGCGTTCTACCCCGACGCACAGGTGCAACTTTATGCCTCGGCAATGGATGCACTCGGCGCGGTCGCTTTCGGTGCCGACGATGCCTATCTGGGCGACTTCATAAGTGCCAACTACCTGATCAACAACAATTACCGCAACGACCTGCAATTGGCCGGGCCGTCGGGGCTTGACGCCAATCCCTTCGCTTTTGCGTTGTTGCGCAGCGACGTGGTGCTCAAGCGCCTCGTCGACAAGGCATTGCAGGCCGTGCCCATGGAGCGCCGGCATCTGATCGAACAGCGCTGGAGTGTCGGCCTCGCCGAAATGGCCGAACAGTCCCGGGTGCAGCTCAGCGCCGCCGAGCAGCAGTGGCTGGAACAGCATCCGACGGTGCGGGTGGGCGCTGTCGAGGACTTTGCGCCCCTGGCGTTTTTCGGTGCCGACGGGCGTTTCAGCGGATTGTCGGCGCAGTTATTGAGCCTGATTGCGCAGCGCAGCGGGCTGAATTTCGAGATCGTGCGCGGCGCTTCACTGAACGATCAGTTCGAACAACTCCAGGCCGGTGAGCTCGATGTATTGCCAGTGGTGACGCCCAGCACCGAGCGTGAAGCGCAGCTGCAATTCACCCGCGCCTATCTGAACAATCCGTTCGTGCTGGTCAGCGCTGCGCATGGGCCGCACCCACTGCCGCTGGAGGCGCTGGCGGGCAAACGCCTGGCCATCTATCGCGGCCACCCATTGCGCGATTACCTGCTGCAACGCGTGCCCGGTCTGCGTCTGGTCGAGGTCAAGAGCCCCGCCGAAGGCATGGCGCTGATTGCCAGAGGACAGGTCGACGTGACGGTGAGCTCATTACTGGTGGCGCGTTTTCTGATCGCTCGGCAGTACCGCGACCGCCTGCGGATCACCGGCACCGTTGGCGACCAGCCGGCGCGCATCGCTTTGGCCACGGCGCCGCAATCGGCGTTGCTGCATTCGATTCTGAACAAGGCGTTGCTGAGCATCGCGCCGCAGCAGATGGATGAACTGGTCGAGCGCTGGAGCCACGATGTGGTGGTCGAGGACAGCTACTGGCTGCGCCACCGTCAGGAGATTCTGCTGGGTTTCGCCGGCGCAGCGGCCTTGCTCCTGCTGGCAATGCTCTGGATCGGCTGGCAGCGTCGGCAGATTCACCAGCGTCAACAGTGGTTGCTGCAGCTGCAACAGGCCAAGGATGTCGCAGACGAGGCCAATCGGGCCAAGAGCACCTTTCTGGCGACCATGAGCCATGAGATCCGCACACCAATGAACGCGTTGATCGGCATGCTCGAACTGGCCCTCAAGCGTGCGGAGGAGGGCGTGACTGACCGCTTGGCGATTCAAGTGGCCTCGAATGCCGGCCAGCAACTGTTGGCGTTGATCGGCGATATTCTCGACATCGCCCGCATCGAGTCGGGGCATTTGTCCCTCGCCCCCGAGCGGGCCAATCTGCGCGAGACGGTTTCATCGATGTGCCGGGTGTTCGAGGGGCTGGCGCGGCAGAAGCGTTTGTTGTGGCGCATCGAACTCGATCCGCGCGCCGACATGGACGTGCTGATCGATCCGACGCGCTTCAAGCAGGTGCTGTCGAATCTGCTGAGCAATGCGATCAAGTTCACGGAGGCTGGCGAGGTCAGCCTGCAACTGCAGATCGGTGCGATATTGGACGAGCAGGTGAATGTGCGAGTGCTTATCGAAGACAGCGGCATCGGTATCAGTGCCGCCGATCAAAAGCGCCTGTTCAATCCCTTCGTTCAAGCGGGCAATAGTCCACAAGCGGCGCGCAGCGGGTCCGGTCTGGGGCTGGTGATCAGTCGCAACCTTTGCGAAATGATGGGCGGCACGTTGCGTCTGGACAGCGATCCCGGACAAGGCACACGCGTGGAAATCAACCTGCAGTTGCCACTGCTGACCGCGATGGCGACCACCGCGGCAACCCCCGACGCGGCGGCCGCCAGCTGTGTATTGAACGTGCTGGTGGTGGACGATCACCCGGTCAACCGCTTGCTGATGTGCTGGCAACTGAGCGAACTCGGGCATCGCACGGTAGACGTCGGCGATGGTGAACAGGGGCTGGATCGATGGCGAACCCAGGCCTTCGATGTGCTAATCACCGACTGCAACATGCCGCGACGCAATGGCTATGAACTGGCGCAGGCGATTCGCGACGAAGAAGCCGCCACCGGACGCAGGCGCTGCCTGATTCTCGGTTTTACCGCCAACGCGCAGATCGAAGAGCGTCTGCGCTGTCTGGATGCCGGCATGGACGGCTGCCTGTTCAAACCGATTCGCTTGCATGATCTGGCGCAAGCCCTGAGCGGCGCCCACTCTTGCGAGCCGCACGAGGCTCACCTGCCGGCCGCCGAGCCTGTCGAGATTGATCTGAGTGCCCTGGAACAGATGGCCGGTGCCGACCACTCGTTGATCGAACGCTTGCGCAAGGAAGTCGGCAACAGCCTGCGCGACGATCTCCAGGCTCTGGATCAATTGCAGGCGAGCGACCGCGAAGACTTGCGCGAGTTGGCCCATCGCATCAGGGGCGGGGCGCAGATGGTCGGGGCTGCGCGGGTTGTTGCGGCGTGTGTTGAGCTGGAAACGGCTTGCCGAGACAGGGATAACGGGGTCATCGACCGCACCATCGCTAGGTTGCGCGAAGCCATGCACAGCCTCGCGCGCTGTCTCTGAGCCCATGCCGCCTCCTGTAGGAGCAAGCCTGCTCGCGAAAGGCGCTACCGGGCCATTGTTCTGTCTATGGAACACTCAGGCCGATTTGCACCCTCTAGTCGAATATTCGATATGCCTTTAGGCTGAATCCAATGCAATGACACATTGGAGACCCCATGAAAAACATCATCGGCATCTACACTAGCCCGCGCGGCCATTGGGTCGGCGATGGTTTCCCGGTGCGCACGCTGTTTTCCTACGACAACCTGGGCAAGCACATCAGCCCGTTTCTGTTGCTCGATCACGCCGGACCCGCCGAATTCACCCCGACCACAGAACAGCGTGGCGTCGGCCAGCACCCGCACCGTGGTTTCGAAACCGTGACCATCGTTTATGACGGCGAAGTGCAGCACCGTGATTCCACTGGCAGTGGCGGCACCATCGGCCCGGGCGACGTACAGTGGATGACCGCATCGTCCGGCATCCTCCATGAAGAGTTTCATTCGGAGAACTTCGCCAGAACCGGCGGCAAGCTGGAAATGGTCCAGCTGTGGGTCAACCTGCCGGCCAAGGACAAAATGGCCGCGCCGGGTTACCAGACCATTCTCGATCGGGATATTCCGAACATCGCGCTCAAGGACGACGCCGGCAGCCTGCGTCTGATCGCCGGTGAATTCGCCGGGCACACCGGCCCGTCGCGGACGTTCACGCCCATCGACGTCTGGGATCTGCGCCTCAATGCCGGCAAGTTGCTGACGCTTGATTTGCACGAAGGACGCAACACCGCGCTGGTGGTGTTGAAGGGCTCGGTGCAGGTCAACGGCGCGGAATCGGTGGCAGTGGGGCAGTTGGCGCTGTTCGAACGCGACGGTGATCGACTCACCCTGCAAGCCAGCGATGACGCTGTGGTATTGCTGCTCAGCGGCGAGCCGATCGACGAACCGATCGTCGGCCATGGCCCGTTCGTGATGAACACCGAGCAGGAAATCCACCAGGCCTTTGCCGACTTCCAGTCCGGGCGCTTTGGCCAGATGCACGCCTGACGCTGAGCTTTACTGGCAACTGAAACGCCCCTGTGGGAGCAAGCCTGCTCGCGAATGCTCTGATTCAGTCTAAGAGGTAGTGACTGACAGGACGCCTTCGCGAGCAGGCTCGCTCCCACAGGTTTTTCAGCGTTTTCGAGACGCTGGTCATTCGCCGAAATCAATTGCTCCTACACTGAGCCAATCTGTGCGATCTTCTCGCGATTGGCCTTTGTCGGAGTTGTTTGATGCTGTCTCTGCTGACCGAACATCCGTTGTTTTGCGCATTGATCCTGATCCTGCTCGATCTGGGCCTGTGGCGGCTGATCAGCTCTCGCGGCAGTGAATGGAAATTGCTGGTGCGGGTGCTGATTTTCGCCCTGTTCAGCATTGTGCTGTTCAACGAAGGCCTCAACCCGATGGAGCCGGCGCCTTGGGCCGACAACGTGCCGCTGCATCTGGCGGCGACCGGGCTGCAGATCGGCTGGTGGCTGTTCGGCGCGCGCACCCTGACGGTATTGATCGGCGCAGTGATGATGCAACGGGTCGGCCACACCGGCCGGCTGTTGCAGGACTTGCTCGGCGCGGTAATTTTTCTCATCGCGATCATCGCGGCACTGGCTTACGTGCTCGATCTGCCGGTCAAAGGCGTGCTGGCGACGTCCGGGGCGTTGGCGATCATCGTCGGTCTGGCCTTGCAGAGCACCTTGAGCGACGTGTTCTCCGGGATTGTCCTCAACACCACCAAGCCCTATCAACTCGATGACTGGATCTCGATCGACGGCACCGAGGGCCGCGTCACCGACATCGACTGGCGCGCCACGCGTTTACAGACCAGCCAGGGCAGCATGGCAGTGATTCCCAACTCGCTGGCGGCCAAAGCCAAGATCATCAACTTCAGTCGCCCAAGCAACATGTTCGGTGTTTCGGTCAGCTTGCCTGTCAGCCCCCATGCCCGGCCCAGCTCGGTGATCGAGGCGCTGGAGCGGGCGATGCAGGGCTGCCGGCAGTTGCTCGACACACCCGCGCCCAGCGTGGCGCTGAAAAGCTCTGCCAGCGGTGGCGCGGAATACGAGATCAGCGGGTTTGTCGCCTCGATGGGCGAGAAGCGCGTGGTGCGCAATCAGCTGTTCGATCTCGCTTACCGACATTTGCAGGCGTCCGGGGTCAATCTGCTGTCGAGCACCGAAACCAGCGCCGCGCCGCATTTGTCGCGGCCAAGGGCGCTGCTGGAAAGCTCGCCGATCTTCTCGACCCTGCGCGAAGAAGAGAAAGACACCTTCAGCCAGAACATGACCCTGCAAACTTTCCGCGCTGGCGAGACGATTCTGGCGGGCGGGGAGGTCAGCGATCATTTGTTCATCATTGAATCCGGCGTGGTTTCCGTGACGCTCAAGCGCCACGGCGCGCCACTGGAGTCCGGACGCATGGGGCCGGGCGAGGTGATCGGCGAGGCCGGGATCCTCTCGGACACCGCGCTGCCGGCGGATTTTTCCGCGAAGACTTTCTGCGCCCTGTATCGCATCGAGAAGTCCTACCTGAAGCCATGCCTGGACGCGCGCCACGACATCCACGATGCCATGCAGGCATTGCTCGATTTCCGCTTGCACAAGGCGCAATCGCTGACCGAGGAAGCGCCCGTAGTCGCGCCAAAAAGAGGCTTTCTGCAGTGGTTGCGTAATCGCGTGTGAGCTATCTCTGCGTCATTCGATGCAACCTGGGCGGCGCTCGCGGGGTCACAATTTTCAATCCCACCGGGCAGGAGTTGCGGACGATGAAAAACCTGCGAATCGCCACCTTCAACGTCAACGGCATGCGCGCGCGGCTGCCGAATCTGCTGGAATGGCTCGAGCGCGAGCAGCCGGACATCGCCTGTCTGCAAGAACTGAAATCGGTGGACAGCGCGTTTCCCGCCGCAGAACTGGAAGCCGCCGGTTACGGGGCGATCTGGCAAGGCCAGGCATCATGGAATGGCGTGGCGATTCTGGCGCGGGATGCGCAACCTCTGGAAAGTCGGCGTGGTTTGCCCGGCGATCCCGAAGACACTCACAGCCGCTATATCGAAGCGGCGGTGCATGGTGTGTTGGTCGGTTGCCTGTATTTGCCCAATGGCAACCCGCAGCCGGGGCCTAAATTCGATTACAAACTGGCCTGGTTCGAACGCCTGATCAGTTACGCCAAAGACTTGCAGAGCAGCGATCATCCGGTGGTGCTGGCCGGTGACTTCAATGTCGTGCCCACCGACATGGACATCTACAACACCCGCTCGTGGCTCAAGGATGCCTTGTTGCAACCGGAAAGCCGCGAGTGCTACCAGCGGCTGCTGGATCAGGGCTGGACCGATTCCCTGCGCCACGTGTATCCCGAAGAACGCATCTACACCTTCTGGGATTACTTCCGCAATCATTGGCAAACTAACTCCGGCCTGCGCATCGACCACCTGCTGCTGAACCCGGCGTTGAGTCCGTATCTGCACGACGCCGGCGTCGACGCCTGGGTGCGCAATGAGCCGCACGCCAGTGACCATGCACCGACATGGATTCGCATCGGCTCGCGGAAAAAGCGCTGACCGGACGATTGGCGAAATCTATTGTCGCAAGCCATGCTTGATCCCGTATACAGGGCAACATTCACGCAGTGTTCTGCGGCCCCATGCATAAGGACTGAGCAATGAGTGCGCCACGGCTGACCGATACCAATCTGTACCTGCGACGTTTGGGTTTCGACAAAGCGCCGCCGCCAACGCTGGACACGTTGTGTCAATTGCAGCTGCGCCATACCGCTGAGTTTGTTTTCGAAAATCTGGCAACCATCAGCGGACTGCCGGTGTTGATCGACCTGGTCTCTATCGAAGACAAAGTGCTACGGCAGGGGCGGGGCGGCTACTGTTATGAGCTCAACCATTTGTTCTATGCGCTGCTGCTTGAACTGGGTTTTGAGGCGCGCGGCATCAGCGGTCGCGTGGTGATGAATCAACCGGAAGGCAGTTGGACGGCGCGCACGCATCGCTTGAGCCTGGTCACCATCGGCGACACTCGCTATATCGCCGACGTCGGCTTCGGCGGCATGGTGCCAACGGCACCGCTGCTGCTCGACAGCGAAGATGAGCAATCCACTGCGCACGAACCCTACCGCATCGACAAGCAGACCGATGGCTACTTGCTGCGCGCCAAGGTGGCAGGAGAGTGGCGACCGATGTACCTGTTTGATCTGCAACGCCAGGAAGACATCGATTACACCGTCGGCAACTGGTACGTCTCGACCCATCCAGAATCACCTTTCGCCCAGCGCCTGATGGTCGCGCGTACCGGCGATGGCTGGCGCAAGACCCTGAACAACGGCAGTTTTGCCATTCACTCGATGGGGGCAGAAAGTCAGCGGCGTGAAGTGGCGGACGTCGACGAGTTGATGGGGTTGTTGCGGCATGAGTTTGATCTTCAGTTGCCTGAATCACCCGGCGTGCGACAAGCGCTGGCTCGGGTAATCGCGCCAGTACCGGTCTAGGGCTTCACGTCAGGCTCCAGCACGCGACGGATTTCGCCGATGGCTGCCGAGAGCTTTCGCTCGAGACTCTTGAGATCGGTAGCGGTGATGCCTTTCTTGAATTGCCCCGTCAAACCTGAATCGTCAGCGCGCTCCGGCTGGCGTGCGCCATCAAGCAGAGCATGGCGAAGGGTATTGTTGATCACAGTCTGGTAGCCAAAGCCTTCGGTTTCTGCGGCGGTGCGCGCCGCTTCGATCACCGCGTCATCAAGCATGATGGTGATGCGCGTCTTGCCCTTGCTCGGCGCTACTGCGCCGCGTTTGCCTGCAGAAAAGTCATATTCGTCTTTCATCGGTCAAGCCTCCTTAACTCCCGTCGTTAATAAATCCCACTGATTTCAATATGCATACATTATATGCATAAAAAAGAGCGCGACTCTACCGTCGGTCGCCGTGAACACTTCAGCCTGGTGGGCACTGGCGCGAACGCAGCGTGGATGTGTTGCCGGGTTTGTGGGCGCGAAAGCCGCGGGCCAGAAGCTTGGGTGGCTACCTAACCATTATGTGACCGATAAGTTGTATACAACTCTATGGACATTTGTCCTGATGATTGAATACAGTGTGCGCATAACAAAAACCAGGGAACCCCCCACCATGAAAACGCCCCATGTTTCACACCAACGGCCCGAGGACGAAAACCTCGGGGTCGGCGCGAATATGGCTTACGGCCTGCAACATGTTCTGACCATGTACGGCGGTATCGTTGCGGTGCCACTGATCATTGGCCAGGCGGCCGGTCTGTCGCCGGCGGACATTGGTCTGTTGATTGCTGCTTCATTGTTTGCGGGGGGGCTGGCGACATTGCTGCAAACCCTGGGTCTACCGTTTTTTGGCTGTCAGCTGCCGCTGGTTCAGGGCGTGTCGTTCTCCGGCGTGGCGACCATGGTCGCGATTGTCAGCAGCGGCGGGGAGGGCGGTTTCCAATCGGTGCTGGGCGCGGTGATTGCCGCCTCGTTGATCGGCTTGCTGATCACGCCCGTGTTCTCGCGTATCACCAAGTTCTTCCCGCCGCTGGTCACCGGCATCGTGATCACCACCATCGGCCTGACGCTGATGCCCGTTGCCGCACGCTGGGCAATGGGCGGCAACAGCCACGCGCCGGACTTCGGCAGCATGCAGAACATCGGCCTGGCGGCGGTAACGCTGGTGCTGGTGTTGCTGCTGAGCAAGGTCGGCAGTTCGACCATTTCGCGGTTGTCGATCCTCCTGGCCATGGTCATCGGCACGGTGCTGGCGGTGTTCCTCGGCATGGCGGATTTCTCCAGTGTCACCACCGGCCCGATGTTCGGCTTCCCGACGCCGTTCCACTTCGGCATGCCAACCTTCCATTTCGCCGCGATTCTGTCGATGTGCATTGTGGTCATGGTGACCCTGGTGGAGACCTCGGCGGACATCCTCGCCGTGGGTGAAATCATCGGCACCAAGGTCGACTCGAAACGCTTGGGCAACGGCCTGCGTGCCGACATGCTGTCGAGCATGTTTGCGCCGATCTTCGGTTCGTTCACGCAAAGTGCTTTCGCGCAGAACGTCGGGCTGGTGGCGGTTACCGGGATCAAGAGCCGTTTCGTGGTCGCCACCGGCGGCGTGTTCCTGGTGGTCCTCGGCCTGCTGCCGTTTATGGGCCGAGTGATTGCCGCTGTGCCGACGTCGGTACTCGGCGGCGCGGGAATCGTGCTGTTCGGCACCGTGGCCGCGAGCGGCATCCGCACGTTGTCGAAGGTGGATTACCGCAACAACGTGAACCTGATCATCGTTGCCACCTCGATCGGTTTCGGCATGATCCCGATCGCCGCGCCGAACTTCTACGATCATTTCCCGAGCTGGTTCGCGACGATTTTCCATTCGGGCATCAGCTCGTCGGCAATCATGGCGATCCTGCTCAACCTGGCGTTCAACCACTTTACGGCTGGCAACTCGGATCAGCAGTCGGTGTTTGCCGCAGCGGAAGAGCGCACCCTGCGTTATCGCGATCTGGCCGCGCTGCGCGAAGGCGACTACTTCAGCGACGGCAAGCTGCATGATTGCGATGGCAAGGAGGTACCGGTGATCGAGCCGGATGACCACGACCATGGGCATGGCGCGCCGAAGGTGCAGGTGAAAAGCAGCGAACATGTCTGACTGCTGCTGAAGACAGAAGGGCCGATCTGGTTGTACAGATCGGCCTTTTAGTTTGCAGATTAAAAGATCGCAGCCTTCGGGAGCTCCTACATCGGGATCAGCGTTTCCCTGTAGGAGCCGCCGAAGGCTGCGATCTTTTGATCTTTTCAGGCGCCCACAAAAAAGCCCCTGAACCTTGCGATTCAGGGGCTTTGCTATTTGGCTCCACAACCTGGACTCGAACCAGGGACCCAGTGATTAACAGTCACTTGCTCTACCAACTGAGCTATTGCGGAATTGGTGCGTATGTTACTGATTCAAAAAGAGAAGTCAAGCGTCGCCTGGCGTTTTTTGCGTTTCGCCTGGACAGGCGGTGTTTTGTCAGCGATTGGCGGTTACCAGAATGGCCTCAGAGGTCTACCATGGCAGCCCGGAAGTGGTCACACGCGCTGCCGGCCATTCGCCGCAAAGGTACGCGCCAATGATTCAAATCACTCGCAACACCGAGGTGCTCGCATGAGTACCGCACAGATCAGCCTGCCCAAAGGCATCGGCCCGCACGCCGAGAAACTTTTTGATGCCATCACCGGCGCCAGCACCGCCGAAGAATTGAATCGCGCCGGCGGCAAGGCCGAGGGTTTCGTGCTCGGCCTCGAAAGCAGCAAGGCCATCAAGAGCCAGATCGCCGAATCCCTGTATGTGATTTACGACGACGCCGCCGCTCAGCGCTCGGCCGAACTGGCTTAACTGCCGAAGGTGATCGTGCCGAGCATCAGCTTGGCATAGGCTGCCGTCGCCGCCAATTGCACCAGCCACAGGGCCAGGCCGCCGAGGAATACCCCGGTGGCCACTTGCAGCACCAGGCTCTTCTCACGCTTGGCCGGGGCGCGCGGGATGAAATCATCCAGATCGTCACGGTCGGCGCGCAGGTTGTCGTTTTTCATGTGGGTTCTCTCAAAATTCTTGGGTGTACGCAAAACCGGTAGGAGCTGCGGAACGCTGCGATCTTTTGATCTTGATCTTGATCTTGATCTTAAAAAACAAGATCAAAAGATCGCAGCCTCGTTTCACTCGTCAGCTCCTACGAGCTCCTACGGTTCTGATTTGTGTGCAGTCTAGAGGGTGTGGACATCATTCCGGGACAAATAAAAACGGGAAGCCGTTCAAGGCTTCCCGTTTTTTGATCACGCGGCGAAAATCAGATGACCTGCACGATCGCGTCCGTCACAGCCTTGATGTTGCTCTGGTTTAGTGCGGCCACGCAGATGCGGCCAGTGTCCAGGGCGTAGATGCCGAACTCGTTACGCAGGCGATGCACCTGTTCGGTGGTCAGGCCGGAGTAAGAAAACATGCCGCGCTGACGACCGACGAAGCTGAAATCGCGGCCCGGAGCTTTCTCTGCCAGCAGGGCAACCATCTGCTCGCGCATGCCGCGAATGCGCAGACGCATCTCGGCCAGCTCGGCTTCCCACTGCGCACGCAGTTCCGGGCTGTTGAGTACGGCGGCAACGATGCTGGCGCCGTGGGTCGGCGGGTTGGAGTAGTTGGTGCGGATCACGCGTTTGACCTGCGACAGCACGCGCGCGCTTTCTTCTTTCGATTCGCTGATGATCGACAGCGCGCCTACGCGCTCGCCGTACAGCGAGAACGACTTGGAGAACGAGCTCGAGACGAAGAAGGTCAGACCGGATTCGGCGAACAGCCGCACAGCGGCGGCGTCTTCATCGATGCCGTCGCCAAAGCCTTGGTAAGCCATGTCGAGGAACGGTACGTGTCCCTTGGCCTTGACCACGTCCAGCACGTTTTTCCAGTCCGCCGGGGTCAGGTCGACGCCGGTCGGGTTGTGGCAGCAAGCGTGCAGGACAACGATCGAGCCGTTCGGCAGGGCGTTGAGGTCGTCGAGCATGCCGGCACGGTTTACGTCGTGGGTGGCAGCGTCGTAATAACGGTAGTTCTGCACCGGGAAACCAGCGGTTTCGAACAGCGCGCGGTGGTTTTCCCAGCTTGGGTCGCTGATCGCCACGACAGCGTTTGGCAGCAGTTGCTTGAGGAAGTCGGCACCGATTTTCAGTGCGCCAGTCCCGCCGACCGCCTGGGTAGTGATGACGCGACCAGAGCTGATCAGCGGCGAGTCGTTGCCGAACAGCAGTTTTTGCACGGCCTGGTCGTAGGCAGCGATGCCATCGATCGGCAGGTAACCGCGCGAAGCGTGTTGAGCGACGCGAATCGTCTCGGCTTCGATCACCGCGCGCAGCAGTGGAATTCGCCCCTCTTCGTTGCAGTACACGCCCACGCCCAGGTTGACCTTGGTGGTCCGGGTATCGGCGTTGAATGCTTCGTTGAGGCCCAGGATTGGATCGCGGGGTGCCATTTCGACAGCGGAGAACAGGCTCATTATTACGGCGGCTCTGAATGGAGAGTGGAGGGACGTGTCGCGCTCCAGCCGAATGCACTAGAGCGGTGCACAAACGGGGAGCTAGTATAGAGGCCATCACCGCGCGATGGCGACAGGCGAATCGGCTTTTGCGGTAAGTTTTTCCGATTATTTCTTGACCGTTAGTCGATTGACTTTGTCAGAGTCTTTACCGGATGTAGGACGTTTGCCTTGAAAGGTCAGGCAATCGCCACCACATTAAGCACAATCCAGGTTTTTTCTTGCGCGACATCGGTCGTTTGCGGTCGTCCTCGTGGTGCTCCGTCTGACGCGGAACGCCACGATTCCAGAGGTGTGTATGTCGGAATTCCAGCTAGTCACCCGCTTCGAGCCTGCCGGCGATCAGCCGGAAGCCATTCGCCAGTTGGTTGAGGGCATTGATGCCGGGCTGGCGCACCAGACACTGCTCGGTGTGACCGGCTCGGGCAAGACCTTCAGCATCGCCAACGTCATCTCCCAGGTACAGCGTCCGACGCTGGTTCTGGCGCCGAACAAGACCCTGGCCGCGCAGTTGTACGGTGAGTTCAAGGCGTTCTTCCCGAACAACGCCGTTGAATACTTCGTTTCCTATTACGACTACTACCAGCCCGAAGCCTATGTGCCGTCGTCCGACACCTTCATCGAGAAGGACGCGTCGATCAACGACCACATCGAGCAGATGCGCCTGTCCGCGACCAAAGCGTTGCTGGAGCGCAAGGACGCGATCATCGTCACCACGGTGTCGTGCATCTATGGTCTGGGCAGCCCGGAAACCTATCTGAAAATGGTCTTGCACGTTGATCGTGGCGACAAGCTCGATCAGCGTGCGCTGCTGCGGCGCCTGGCGGATCTGCAATATACCCGCAACGACATGGATTTCGCCCGGGCGACGTTCCGCGTGCGTGGCGACGTCATCGATATCTTCCCGGCGGAATCCGATCTGGAAGCGATCCGCATCGAGCTGTTCGATGACGAGGTCGAGAGCATTTCCGCGTTCGATCCGCTGACCGGCGAAGTCATTCGCAAGATGCCGCGCTTCACCTTTTATCCGAAGAGTCACTACGTGACACCTCGTGAAACCCTGCTCGACGCCATCGAAGGCATCAAGGTCGAACTGCAGGAGCGTCTCGAATACCTGCGCAGCAACAACAAATTGGTAGAGGCCCAGCGCCTGGAGCAGCGTACCCGTTTCGACCTCGAGATGATTCTCGAACTGGGTTACTGCAACGGCATCGAGAACTACTCGCGCTACCTGTCCGGGCGGCCATCCGGCGCGGCGCCACCCACGCTTTACGACTACTTGCCCGCCGACGCGCTGTTGGTAATCGACGAATCTCACGTCAGCGTGCCGCAGGTTGGCGCGATGTATAAGGGCGACCGTTCGCGCAAGGAAACCCTGGTCGAGTACGGTTTCCGCCTGCCGTCGGCGCTGGACAACCGGCCAATGCGTTTCGACGAGTGGGAAGGGGTCAGCCCGCAAACCATTTTCGTATCCGCAACCCCCGGCAACTACGAAGCCGAGCACGCCGGGCGTGTGGTCGAGCAGGTGGTACGGCCGACCGGTCTGGTCGACCCGCAGGTTGAAGTGCGGCCGGCGCTGACCCAGGTCGACGACTTGCTCTCGGAAATCACCAAGCGTGTGGCGATCGAAGAGCGCGTGCTGGTCACCACGCTGACCAAGCGCATGGCCGAAGACTTGACTGATTACCTCGCCGACCACGGCGTGCGCGTGCGTTACCTGCACTCGGACATCGACACTGTCGAACGCGTCGAGATCATCCGCGATTTGCGCCTTGGCGTGTTCGATGTGCTGGTCGGGATCAACCTGCTACGTGAAGGCCTCGACATGCCGGAAGTGTCGCTGGTAGCGATTCTCGATGCCGACAAGGAAGGCTTCCTGCGTTCCGAGCGCTCGCTGATCCAGACCATCGGCCGCGCGGCGCGTAACCTCAATGGCCGGGCGATTCTCTACGCTGATCGCATGACCGGGTCGATGGAGCGGGCGATTGGCGAGACCGAGCGCCGTCGTGAGAAGCAGATCGCCTTCAACCTGGAAAACGGCATTACTCCGAAAGGCGTGTTCAAGGACGTCGCCGACATCATGGAAGGCGCCACGGTACCGGGCTCGCGCAGCAAGAAGCGCAAAGGCATGGCCAAGGCCGCCGAAGAGAACGCCAAGTACGAAGCCGAACTGCGCTCGCCCAGCGAAATCACCAAACGCATCCGCGCACTGGAAGAGAAGATGTATCAGTTGGCGCGGGATCTGGAGTTCGAAGCGGCAGCGCAGATGCGCGACGAGATTGCCAAACTGCGCGAACGATTGCTCACCGTTTGATTTTCATCGCCTGACCGGCCTCTTCCCGAGCAGGCTCGCTCCCACAGAGCAATTGCCTGTCCCTGTGGGAGCGAGCCTGCTCGCGAATGGCCTTCACACAATCGCAAGGCCTTGGGGCATCTGGCTTAAATACCCTGCCCGCTGGAGCGGGGCCGGTGTCGCCTGTTACCATTCGCCGCTTGATTGTTCTGCTCTTCATTTTTTCGAGACATGCCATGACCACCGTCCGCACTCGCATCGCGCCATCGCCTACCGGGGACCCCCACGTAGGTACCGCTTACATCGCATTGTTCAACTACTGCTTTGCCAAGCAGCACGGCGGTGAATTCATCCTGCGCATCGAAGACACCGATCAGTTGCGCTCGACCCGCGAGTCCGAACAGCAGATCTTCGACGCCCTGCGCTGGCTTGGCATCGACTGGAGCGAAGGCCCGGATGTCGGCGGCCCGCACGGCCCATACCGGCAGAGCGAGCGCGGCGATATCTATCAGAAGTACTGCCAGCAACTGGTCGACATGGGCCATGCGTTCCCGTGCTTCTGCACCGCTGAAGAACTCGATCAGATGCGCGCCGAGCAAATGGCTCGCGGCGAAACCCCGCGCTACGACGGCCGCGCACTGCTGCTGTCGAAAGAAGAAGTCGCCGCGCGCCTGGCCGCTGGCGAACCGCACGTGATCCGCATGAAAGTGCCGAGCGAAGGCGTCTGCGTGGTGCCGGACATGCTCCGTGGCGACGTCGAGATCCCGTGGGATCGCATGGACATGCAAGTGCTGATGAAGACCGACGGCCTGCCGACGTACTTCCTCGCCAACGTCGTCGATGACCATCTGATGGGCATCACCCACGTCCTGCGTGGCGAAGAATGGCTGCCATCGGCGCCAAAACTGATCCTGCTTTATGAATACTTCGGCTGGGAACAACCAGAGCTGTGCTACATGCCGCTGCTGCGTAACCCGGACAAGAGCAAGCTGTCCAAGCGCAAGAACCCGACCTCGGTGACGTTCTACGAGCGCATGGGCTTCATGCCCGAAGCCATGCTCAACTACCTCGGCCGCATGGGTTGGTCGATGCCGGACGAGCGCGAGAAGTTCTCGCTGCAGGAGATGGTCGACAATTTCGACCTCAAGCGTGTTTCCCTCGGCGGGCCGATCTTCGATATCGAGAAATTGTCGTGGCTCAACGGCCAGTGGCTGCGCGATCTGCCGGTGGAAGAATTTGCCGCCCGCGTGCAGAAGTGGGCGTTCAATTCCGAATACATGATGAAGATCGCGCCCCACGTGCAGGGTCGCGTCGAAACCTTCAGCCAGGTCGCACCGCTGGCGGGATTCTTCTTTGCCGGCGGCGTTAACCCGGATGCCAAGCTGTTTGAGTCGAAAAAGCTCTCTGGCGATCAGGTTCGCCAGTTGATGCAGCTGATCCTGTGGAAGCTGGAAAGCCTGCGTCAGTGGGAGAAGGACAGCATCACCGCGACGATTCAGGCGGTGGTGGAATCCCTCGAATTGAAACTGCGCGACGCGATGCCGCTGATGTTTGCCGCGATCACCGGGCAGGCCAGTTCGGTGTCGGTGCTTGATGCGATGGAAATCCTTGGCCCGGACCTGACCCGTTTCCGCTTGCGCCAGGCGATTGACCTGCTGGGTGGCGTGTCGAAGAAAGAAAACAAAGAGTGGGAAAAGCTTCTGGGCGCCATCGCTTGATTGCTTTTGCTTCTCTGTAGGAGCTGCCGAAGGCTGCGATCTTTTGATCCTGCCTTCGGCGTTTCTCCCGAATTTACGGGGGAGGGCGGTAAGTGATTGTTATCCCGACAAAAAATTTTGAAATTTTTCAAAAATAAGTTTGACAGGCTTTCGATACGCCCTTAAGATTCGCCCCGTCCTCAGCGATGAGGGGCTATAGCTCAGCTGGGAGAGCGCTTGCATGGCATGCAAGAGGTCGACGGTTCGATCCCGTCTAGCTCCACCAATTTACACTTCGAGGTCTGGCCACACCGGCCTTGAGGCGATCAACACTCAGCGTTGATCAGTTGTATAGAAGGGTTTGCGTCCCCTTCGTCTAGTGGCCTAGGACACCGCCCTTTCACGGCGGTAACAGGGGTTCGAGTCCCCTAGGGGACGCCAGTTTTACAGAAGCGATGTTGCAAGATGTCGCTCCGCCGTGAGGCGAAAAATCTGGGGCTATAGCTCAGCTGGGAGAGCGCTTGCATGGCATGCAAGAGGTCGACGGTTCGATCCCGTCTAGCTCCACCAATTTTACAGTTCAAGGCCTGGCCACACCGGCCTTGAATCGATCAGCTCTCAGCACTGATCAGTTGTATAGAAGGGTTTGTGTCCCCTTCGTCTAGTGGCCTAGGACACCGCCCTTTCACGGCGGTAACAGGGGTTCGAGTCCCCTAGGGGACGCCACGATTACCCGCTCTGCGGGATTTTATAAGGGTCATTCAATTATTGAATGGCCCTTTTGTTTGTCTGGCGTTTGGCCAACTCTCCATTTTCCTTACACTGTGCTTCAGACCAGCGGTCATATTCATGACTTGCGGAATATTATTATGCGAATAATATTCTAGTCGTAATATTCGGAGGCAACGATGAACGATAAAAAAGCTCAAACCCGCGAACGCATCCTCAAGGCTGCCAGCGCCGCACTGATCCAGCGTGGCCCGGCCGACCCGAGCGTGGGCGAAGTGATGGGCGCAGCCGGCCTGACCGTCGGTGGCTTCTATGCGCACTTCGAAAGCAAGGACGCAATGATGCTCGAAGCGTTCAAGCAGCTGCTGGGCCGGCGTCGCGATCTGATCGCCGACATGGATGCCGATCTGACCGGCGAAGAACGTCGCGCCTTGGTGGCTGCGTTCTACCTGTCGCGCAAACACCGGGATTCCAGCGATGCGGCGTGCCCGATTCCGGCCTCGATCGGCGAACTGGGGCGTTTGCCGGAATCGTTCCGCATTGCGCTGAACGAGCATCTTGAGCTGATGGTGGCGCAACTGGCTGCCAGTCCTGAAGACACCGACAAGGCCCTTGCCGATGTCGCGCTGATGGTAGGTGGTCTGGCGCTGGCAAGAGCGCTGGGTCCGGGAGAGTTATCCGATCGACTGCTGCGCGCTGCCAAGTCGGCGGTGCGTTGACCTGAAGGCAACGAGCCTGAGGAGAGAGCGATGAACGCGTTGAAGTGGGTTCGTGGCGTTAACGGTACCTTGGGCTGGTTTGCACCGAAACTGGTGGCGAGCAAAATGCGCCTGGCGTTCATGACGCCCCGCGCGCTTCCGCTGCGGGACTGGGAGTTGCCGCTGCTGGCGAGTTCCGAGCGCATCACTTTGCGCTTCGGCCTGTCGGCGCTGCGCTGGGGGCAGGGCCCTACGGTGTTGCTCATGCATGGTTGGGAAGGGCGGCCCACGCAGTTCGCTTCGCTGATCAAAGCGCTGGTCGACGCCGGTTATACCGTCGTCGCACTCGACGGCCCGGCCCATGGTCGTTCGCCCGGGCGCGAAGCCAACGTGGTGCTGTTCGCCCGCGCCATGCTTGAAGCCGCTGCCGAATTGCCGCCGCTGCAAGCGGTGATCGGTCACTCCATGGGCGGCGCCAGCGCGATGCTCGCTGTGCAATTGGGGTTGCGCACCGAAACCCTGGTCAGCATCGCCGCACCGTCGCGCATTCTCGGCGTACTGCGCGGTTTCGCGCGCATGGTCGGCATGCCGCCGCGCGCGCGTTCTGCGTTTATTCGTCAAGTCGAGCAGGACGTCGGCATGCGCGCCGCGACGCTTGACGTTGCCCACTATCAACTGGATATGCCCGGCCTGATCGTGCACGCCGAGGACGACAACTTCGTCTCGGTCAAGGAATCGCAACTGATTCACGAGGCCTGGTTCGACAGCCGTCTGCTGCGCCTGGAGAGTGGTGGTCATCAACGGGTGCTGGCCGACCCTCGAGTGATTGATGGCGTGTTATCACTGCTCGCCGGTCGCAGCCTTCAGGCGCGCCAATCGGCCTGAGCTCCGTTACACTGCCCCGGTTGAAAACTTTGACCGGGAGTGGGGCATGGGCTGGGATCGGGCAACGCCGTTTACCATTGATCTGCAAGTAGGCGCCGAGGACATTGACGGGCTCGGGCACGCCAATAACGCCGTGTACGTGACCTGGCTTGAGCGCTGCGCCTGGCGCCACTCGCAGCGCCTCGGCCTGGACCTGGTCGAATACCGGCGTCTGGATCGAGCAATGGCCGTTGTCCGCCACGAAATTGATTACCTGGCCGCAGCCTATGAAGGCGATGAACTGCAACTGGCGACCTGGATCGTCGATTGGGATCAGCGCCTGAAAATGACCCGGCATTTCCAGCTCAAACGCCCCAGCGACAACGCCACCCTGTTGCGCGCGCAGACCACGTTCGTCTGCATTGAGCTGTCGACCGGCAAGCCCAAGCGGATGCCGGCCGAGTTCATCGAAGGTTATGGCCCGGCGATCCAGATTGCAGAGGCGATGTAAATCTCACCCTGTGGGAGCGAGCCTGCTCGCGAAAGCTGCGCGTCAATTACGCATGTATCAACTGACAGACCGCCTTCGCGAGCAGGCTCGCTCCCACAGAGAAATGTGTTGTTCTGCGGTTTTCTGCGATATCCAGTAAACTGCCGCACGTTTTTTCCTCAAGTAGTGTTTCCCCATGCAAATTGCTCTGGCGCCCATGGAGGGGTTGGTCGACGACATCCTGCGCGACGTGCTGACCCGCGTTGGCGGCATCGATTGGTGCGTGACCGAATTCATTCGGGTCAACGACCAGTTGCTCACCCCGGCGTACTTCCACAAGTTCGGCCCCGAGCTGCTCAACGGCGCCCGCACCGCGTCTGGCGTGCCGCTGCGCGTGCAGTTGCTTGGTTCCGATCCGGTGTGCCTGGCGGAAAACGCCGCGCTGGCCTGCGAACTCGGTTCTGAAGTGATCGACCTCAACTTCGGCTGCCCGGCCAAGACCGTCAACAAATCCCGCGGCGGTGCCGTGCTGCTGAAAGAGCCGGAGCTGCTCAATCAGATCGTCGAGCACGTGCGTCGCGCCGTACCGGCGCACATCCCGGTCACGGCAAAAATGCGCCTGGGTTTCGACAGTCCCGACGGGTCGCTGGTCTGCGCCACGGCGCTGGCCGAAGGCGGGGCGGAGCACATCGTCGTACATGCGCGGACGAAAATGGACGGCTACAAACCGCCGGCACATTGGGAGTGGATCCCGCGCGTACAAGACGTGGTCAAAGTGCCGGTGTTCGCCAACGGTGATATCTGGAGCGTCGAAGACTGGCGCCGTTGCCGCGAAATCAGTGGCGTCGAAGACATCATGCTCGGTCGTGGTCTGGTCTCCCGCCCGGATCTGGCCCGGCAGATCGCTGCCGCCCGCGCCGGCGAAGAAGTCGTCGAGATGACCTGGGCCGAGCTGATGCCGCTGATTCAGGACTTCTGGCTGCAGGCCAAAGCGCAGATGACCGCGCGCCAATCGCCCGGTCGCCTCAAGCAATGGCTGGCCATGCTGACGCGCAACTACCCGGAAGCCGCCGAGCTTTTCACCGTTCTGCGCCGCGAAACCGAGCCTGATCACGTCTCGCATTTGCTCGGATTGCCGCTCGTCGAGGCCGCGTAAAAATCTGAAAATAATCTCTTGAAATCAAAACAGCGGTCCCTATCTAAGGGGTACGCGATGCCGAATTCGGGTCGCGGAGACACAAAACCTTGCTGATTGTTTTCAGGAGATTTGAACCATGAGTACTGCATTTTCTCTCGCGCCACTGTTCCGTTCCTCGGTAGGTTTCGATCGTTTCAACGACCTGTTCGAAACCGCCCTGCGTAACGAGCCAGGCAGCAGCTACCCACCCTACAACGTCGAAAAACACGGTGATGACCAATACCGCATCGTCGTTGCGGCCGCCGGTTTCCAGGAAGAAGACCTGGACCTGCAAGTCGAGAAGGGTGTGCTGACTATCAGTGGCGGCAAGCGTGACACTGACGAAAGCGTCACGTTCTTGCATCAAGGCATCGCCCAGCGAGCCTTCAAGCTGTCGTTCCGTCTGGCCGATCACATCGAGATCAAGGACGCTGCGCTGCGCAACGGCCTGCTGAGCATCGACCTGCTCCGTGTGATCCCGGAAGAAGCGAAAGCCAAGCGCATCCCGATCAATGGAGCGCAACAGCCTGTCCTGCAATAACGTCGGGCAACAAAAAGGGCGCCAGTGATGGCGCCCTTTTTTGTGTCCGCTATTCGAGCAGTTTTTTCAGATCCTCCAACCCCACCGGCCGGCTGTGCAGATACCCCTGATACAAATGGCATTCCAGCCCCTGCAAAAATGCCAGTTGCGCCGACGTCTCCACGCCCTCGGCAATCACTTCCAGTTCAAGGCTGCGCGCCATCGCGACAATTGCCCGAATAATCTCGGCAACATTGGAGTCGGTGGTCGCATCGCGGATGAACGACTGATCGATTTTCAGCGTGTCGACCGGCAGGCGTTTCAGATAGGTCAGCGATGAATAACCGGTGCCGAAATCGTCCATGGCGAAGCTCACGCCGAGCTTTTTCAGGCGGCGCATTTTGCTGATGGTGTCGTCCAGATTCTGGATGACGATGCCTTCGGTGATTTCCAGTTTCAGCAGCGAACAGGGCAGGCCGTGGCTGGTCATGCTGTGTTCGATGCGTTCGACGAAATCGTTCTGGCGGAACTGCCGCGGGCTGATGTTCACGCACAGGCTGAAGTTGAACGGGTCGACGAGTTTCAGCGCGATCAGTTGTTTGAAGGCGTTGCAGGCTTCATCGAGAATCCAGGTGCCGACTTCAAGGATCAGGCCGCTGTCTTCCAGCACCTTGATGAACTCGGTGGGCGATTGCGCGCCGAGTTCGGGATGGTTCCAGCGCACCAGTGCTTCGGCGCCGATGATGCGGTTGTCGCGGGCATCGACTTGCGGCTGGAAGTGCACGTTGAACTCGCCGCGGGACAGTGCCAGACGCAGGTCGGTCTCCATGCGCAGGCGTTCGCTGGCCGCTTTCTGCATGGTGTTGTGGTACATCTGCGTGGTGTTGCGCCCGGAGTCCTTGGCGCGGTACAGGGCGATGTCGGCGCGTTTGAGCAGATCGGTCGGGGTCGAGCCGTGATCGGGAATCAATGCCACGCCGATGCTCGGCGTCACCTGCAGGCGTTGGCCATCGAGGAACATCGGCTCCGAGAGCAGTTCGCGAATGGTGTCGGCCAGCGCGCGCACTTGCTCGCTGACTTCACTGCGCGAACCTTCGAGGCCGCTGAGCAACACCACGAATTCGTCGCCACCGAGGCGCGCCACGGTGTCTTCCATGCGCACGCTGGCTTCGAGCCGTGCGGTGATGATTTTCAGCACGGTGTCGCCGACCGGGTGGCCGAGGGAATCGTTGATGTGTTTGAAGTGATCGAGATCGAGAAACAGCAAGGCGCCGCGCAGATTGTGGCGCTTGAGCAGGGCGATCTGCTGACTCAGGCGATCCATCAGCAGCGCGCGGTTGGGCAGGTTGGTCAGCGGGTCGTGATAGGCCAAATGACGGATCTGCGCTTCGGCGTTCTTCAGCAGGCTGACGTCGCGCGCCGTAAGCAGCAGGCACGCGGTTTCGTTAAGGGTGATCGGTTCGACCGAAACCTCTACCGTGAGCAATTCGCCGCGCTTGTTGCGCCCGAGCATTTCCTGATGATGCACGCGACCCTTGATCTGCAGTTCGGCAAGTAAGGTCGAGCGCTGCTTCTCTTCGGCCCAGATCCCCACTTGATAAACGGTTTTGCCCACCACTTCGTCGGCGCGATAGCCGGTGAGGCGACAGAAGCCGTCGTTGACCTCCAGATAACGCCCGGTGTCGCGCTCGGTGATGGTGATGGCGTCGGGGCTGGAGTGAAATGCCTTGGCGAACTTTTCTTCACTGGCCTTCAGCGCCGCTTCCGAGCGCTGTTGTTGGGTGATGTCACGCAGGGTGGTGACGATGCACGGCTGATCGCCGACGCTGATCTGCCGGCTGGAAATCACGCAGGTCAGCGACTGGCCGTCCTTGTGCTGAACCAGAATCGCGACGTTGCTCAGGCCTTGTTCACGAATCACCCGTTCGATGCGTTGCAGGCTTTTGGCCGAGGCGTCCCACAGGCCGATTTCTTCGGCAGTGTGGCCGATGACGTCGGCGGCGCTCCAGCCAAAGGTCTGGCTGAAGCTGGAGTTGATCTCGATGAATTCCCCGGTTTCCTGGCGCGTGACGCAGATTGGATCGGGGCTGACCTGAAAGAGCGTGGCGAATTTCTCTTCCGAGGCCACCAGCCGCTGCTCCCGCTCGACTTGATCGGTGATGTCCAGCAGCGTGCCGGCCATGCGCAGCGGCGCGCCGTTGTCGTCGCGGTAGAGGCGGGCGCGGCTTTCCAGATAGCGCGAGCTGCCGTCGGGCAATTGCACGCGATAGGTCAGTTGATAATTGCCCGCGGGGCCTTCGCGCAGACTGCGGTAGGCGTCGCGCATAGTGTCGCGCTCCTCGCCCGGCACGCCTTCGAAAAACTCCTCGAATGATTCATGGAATGGAATCGGCTCCAGCCCGTGCAATTGCGCGGCGCGCGCCGAGCCGTAGAGCATGCCGCTGGGGATGTGCCAGTCCCAGGTGCCGAGTTGCGCCGAATCCAGCGCCAGGTCGAGGCGTTCCTGGCTGTCCTTCAAGGCCAGTTCGGCGGCTTTGCGTTCAGTGGTGTCGAGGAACGTGCTGAGCAGATAGGGCTGGCCTTCGAGTTCGACCTTCTGCGCGCTGAGGATGCCGTCGTGGACCTGGCCGTTGCTGGCGCGGAACTGCACTTCCATGCTGATCAGTTCACCCTTGGCCTTGGTTTTTTTCACCAGTTCGGCGCGTTGCTCCGGATGCACCCACAAGCCCAGTTCCAGCGTGGTGCGGCCGATGGCGCTTTGCACCGGCCAGCCGAACAGACTTTCGAAATACTGATTGGCCTCACTGATCAGACCGTCCTCCTGACGGGTCAGCAGAACCATGTTCGGGCACAGATGGAAAAGTGTAGCGAAACGTTTCTCGGAGCTGCTCAGGGCCTGCTCGCGTTGGCGTTGGTGGGTGATTTCGCGAATCACCCCGATCATTCGGGGCCGGCCGTTCTTGTCCGGCAACAGGCTGCCGCTGATTTCCAGCCAATGCAGACTGCCGTCGGGCCAGCGAATGCGGTGATGCATCGCCTGTTCCAGCGGGGCGCCGGCGATCACCGCGTGGAAGGCGCGCACGGTTTTCGCGCGGTCTTCCGGCGGCAACAGGTCGAGGTATTCCAGATCGGCGGGTAATGGCTGCCGTGGATCAAACCCGAACAATGCCTGAGTGCCCCGCGACCAGCTGATCTGCCCGCGCTCGATGTCCCAATACCAGGCACCGAGCCGCGCGCCGTTGAGCGCGGCGAGCAATTGCGGCGCGCTTTCCCAGCTCTGCTCGGAATGGCGCGGATCAACAGCCTGGATTCGCGGCATCGGCGGAATTCGGTCAACAGATTTCGGCATTGTCAGCGGGCCTTGAGCTGAGTGGCGTTAGGCACAGGGGGCGGCTCTATAGGATTAGCACAAGTCAGGCCGGAGTCCCTGGCCGATCGATTTGTGCATCCAGCAGGGCCATGAAGGCTCTTGCTGCGTTCGATAGCGTCCGTTCGGTGTGCAAGATATAGCCTAGCTGGCGAGTGAGCTGTATGCCCGGCAATGCGATGCTTGCCACTTGCTCATCGAGCATGGTGCGCGGCAGCACGCTCCAGGCCAGGCCGATGGAGACCATCATCTTGATGGTTTCCAGATAGTTGGTGCTCATGGCGATGTTCGGCGTCAGGCCCTGGGCTTCGAACAAACGCTGGACGATGTGATGGGTAAAGGTGTTGCCGCCGGGGAAAACCGCCGGATGACCGGCAATGTCCGCCAGGCTGGCGGCGCCGTTGTTGATCAGCGAGTGCTCCGGGGCCACGACGAAATCCAGCGGGTCGTCCCACACCGGCGTGGCTTTGACCAGGGTGTGCGGCTCCGGCGCCAGGGTGATGACCGCCAGTTCCGCGCGGCCGTGGAGAATTTCCTCGTAGGCCACTTCCGAATCGAGGAACTGAATATCCAGCGCAACCTGTGGGTAGCGGCGAGTGAACTCCCTTAATAGAGGAGGCAAGCGGTGCAGGCCGATGTGGTGACTGGTGGCCAGGGTCAGGCGACCGCTGACTTCCCCGGTCAGGTTGGTCAGGGCGCGGCGGGTGTCGTCGAGCACATTGAGAATCTGATAGGCCCGTGGCAGCAGGGCGCGGCCAGCCTCGGTCAGGCCGACTTCACGTCCCAGGCGATCGAACAGGCGCACCTTTAATTGTTGCTCAAGCCCGGCAATGCGCTTGCTGATCGCCGGTTGGGTCAGGTGCAGGCGTTCGCCCGCGCCGGAGAAGCTGCCGGTCTCGGCGATGGCAATAAATGCATTGAGGTTAGCCAGGTCCATGTCGCATTCCAGTTGGTTATCCAAAGCATGAAAAATATGAATTTGAGTTATTTAATCTAACCCCATAGGATCGGCCTCACAAGCCAAAGGGTCATTGATAAGCCCAAGGCATAGAAACAAGCTGATGAGGAACCGTCTGATGGCCGGCAAAACGCTCTACGACAAGCTCTGGGATTCGCATTTGGTCAAGCAGCGCGACGATGGCTCGGCGCTGATCTATATCGATCGTCACAT